>JAESGA010000008.1_pt1 | contig 557847 bp, 511 predicted proteins | sample 9269521 | NCBI WGS metagenome assembly JAESGA01 (sample SAMN14514842, study PRJNA621658) | algae metagenome | isolation source: Aphanothece saxicola GSE-SYN-MK-01-06B and co-occurring heterotrophs from... | place: USA: Grand Staircase Escalante National Monument, Utah | collected 2006-04-15 | reverse complement strand
CTGACCTTCGTCAACCGCCCGTTCCGCCGCCTGTTTAGTCTCGCAGAAGATGCGATCGAGGCCCATACGCCATTCGAACGCTTCCTCGCCGAAGCGCGTGAGCGTGGGCGCACGCCCGAAGTGCGCGATTTCCCCGAGTGGCGGCGAGAGCGCACTGGCTGGTTCGGGATGCAGGATACGCAGGAAGAAGCCTGGCCGCTGCCCGGCGGCACCCATTTGCGCGTCGTCGCTCAGCCGATGCCGGATGGGGGCCTCATCCTGATCACCGAGGATCGCACCGAAAGCCTCGCGCTTTCCGCCGTGCGCGACACGCTGCTGCGGACTCGTACCGCCACGCTCGACAGCCTGTTTGAAGCCTTGGCGATCTTCGCGCCGGATGGCTCGGTGCAGCTCTGGAACCGCAGCTTTGCCGGCACTTGGGGCCTCACGCCCGAACTGCTCGATTTGCATCCAAGCGCGGATGAATTGCTCAGCGCGATCGGGCGCAATCTGGTGAAACCTGAAGAAGCCGGGCTGATCGGGGCTGCCGTGCGCGCTGCGACGCTCGACCGGCGAGAGAAGGGCGGGCAGGTCGATCTGGCCGATGGCCGCACGCTGCGCTTTGCCGGGATACCGCTGCCAGATGGCAACGGGTTGCTGACTGTGCTCGACATCACCGCGTCGCAGAAGGCTGAACAGGCCCTGCGCGAGCGGGCCGAGGCATTGGAGGAGGCTGACGCGGTCAAGGCCAAGTTCCTCGCCAACATGAGCTACGAATTCCGCACGCCGCTCACCACCATCGGCGGCTATGCCGAACTGTTGAAAAGCGGCGCGGCGGCTGATCCCGAGGCGGCGGGCGAATATGTCGATGCGATCCTCAGCGCGGTCGAGCGCCTGACCGAACAGGTTGAAAACGTGCTCGACCTGTCGCAAAGCGAGGCCGGGCTGCTGCCGATCCGCAAGGAACGCCTCGACCTCCTGGACTTCCTCACGACCTTGGTGCGCGAGCGTGAAACAGCGATTGTCGCAGCCGGGCTGAGCCTCGATCTCAAGGGCCGCCGCGGCCGGGTGATTGAGGCCGATCCGCGCCAGATGGGACGTGCGATCGGCAATCTGCTCGACAATGCCGTGGTCGGTACGCCAGACGGCGGCCGCATCGTCATCGAGATCCGCCGCGCGCCCGAGGGCACGGAGTGGGGGGTGGAGATCAGCATCGCCGATAATGGTCGGGGCATGACTTCGAAGGAACTTGCCCGCGCGCAGGGCGGGGTCAAGCCCGCTGGTGAGGGCGTGCCTGAGCGCCGCACCGGGCTCGGGATCCCGCTCGCCCGGCAGCTGATTGCCGCGCATGACGGAACGCTCGAAATCGTCAGCCGCAAGGGCGCGGGCACCACTGCGACGATCCGCCTGCCGTGACCGAAACCCGGTCTAGCCTCCCTGACTTGGCCTCGATGGCTGCCTACGGCGCAGCGATTGCCGGGCGGCTACGGGCGGGCGATGTGGTGGCGTTGATCGGCGGGTTGGGGGCGGGCAAGACCACGCTGGCGCGCGCGATCCTGGCTGCGCTTGGCCATGCGGGCGAAGTGCCGTCACCAACTTTCACCATCATCGAGACCTACGATTCGCCGCCGCTCCGGCTTGCGGCGGTGCACGCGGATTTCTACCGGCTGGAAGACCCCTCTGAACTGGCTGAAATCGGCCTCGATGATTACCGCGAGGGTGCGGTGCTGCTGGCGGAGTGGCCGGATCACGCGGGTGGCTTCGCGCACGAACCGGGGTGTCTGTCGATCACGCTGGAACCGGTGGGAGAAAGCGGGGAAGGCGGGCGGATTGCGATTGCCCGCGGCGGGGCGGATTGGGTAGGGCGGATGCCATGACCGCGCTTCCCCAAGGCCTCGCCGAATTCGTCGCCCATGCCGGATGGGAGGGCGCGGACATCGACCCGCTGCCGGGGGATGCCTCCTTCCGGCGGTATTTCCGGCTAAGCCGGGCAAGCGGCGAATCGGCCATGCTGATGCACGCGCCGCCACCGCACGAAGACCCCGCGCCGTTCCTCCACGTTGCCCATTGGCTGAACACGCACGGGATGCGCGGCCCTGCCATCCTCGCCGAGGATGCAGCCCAAGGCTGGGTGCTGACCGAGGATTTTGGCAATGACCGGATGCGCGACTGGCTCGACTTGAACCCTGCGGACGAGCGCGCCGCTTACGAAGCAGCGGTCGAGGCACTGGCCGCGCTCCACCGCCTGCCGCCGGGGCCGTTTCCGGCCTATGACATGGCGGTTTATGCGCGGGAGGCAGCGCTGCTGACTGACTGGTATTGCCCCGCGCAGGGCCTTGCGGTGGATGCGGCGGGCCTTGCCGCCGCCTGGGACGAAGTCCTCGCGCCGCTGCTGGCTCGCCAGAACCCCGGTGTGACAGTGCTGCGCGATTATCATGCCGAGAACATCATGCTGCTCGGCGGCAAGGCGACCGCGCCGCAGGGCCTGATCGACTTTCAGGACGCGCTCGTGGGCCACCCGGCCTATGATCTTGTCTCGCTACTTCAGGACGCACGGCGCGATGTGCCTGAGGCGCTGGAGGCAGCGATGCTCGCGCACTACTGCATGGCGGCAGGCGTCAGCGGCGACGATTTCCTCGCCGACTACGCCCGGCTTGGCGCGCAGCGGAATGCCAAGATCGTCGGTATTTTCACCCGGCTTGACCGGCGTGACGGCAAGCCCAAATACCTCGCCATGATCCCGCGCGTCTGGGCGGCGATGGAGCGCGATCTGGCGCATCCAGCGCTGGCACCCGTTGCGCGCTGGTTCGATGCCAATATCCCGGCTGAACTGCGCGCTGCGAACGGCGCTTTCGCCGCATGACGAAGCTCGCATCCGACACCGCGATGATCCTCGCCGCTGGCCTCGGCAAGCGGATGAGGCCGCTGACTGCAAGCCAGCCCAAGCCGCTGGTGCGGGTGGCAGGCAAGGCGTTGATCGACCACGCGCTCGACCGGCTGGCCGAAGCGGGCGTGGCCGAGGCGGTGGTGAATGTCCACTACCTCGCCGACGCGCTTGAAGCCCATGTGCTCGCTCGCGCCGTGCCTAAAGTGACTGTGTCGGACGAGCGCGCGCAACTGCTCGAAACCGGAGGCGGGATGGCGAAGGCACTCAGCCAACTGCCAGACCCGTTCTTCGCGCTCAACGCTGACAATATCTGGCTGGATGGACCCAAGAGTGCGTTCCACGACCTGTCGCGTCGCTGGGATCCCGAAGCCATGGACGCGCTGCTGCTGGTCGTGCCGCACGCGCGAGCGGCCAATTTCAACGGTACTGGCGATTTCCATATGGACCCGCTCGGCCGCCTCTCGCGCCGCCGCGATGGGCGGATTGCGCCGTTCATTTATACCGGCATCCAGCTCGTCAGCCACCGCCTAATGCGCGATGCGCCCGACGGGCCGTTCTCCACCAATATCCTCTGGAACCGGGCGATGGAAGAGGGGCGGCTTTACGGCCTCAGCTTCACCGGGCTGTGGTTCGAAGTGGGCACGCCGCAAGCAATCCGCCCGACCGAGGAGGCGCTGCTGGGTGGCTGAACCGCGCCACATCGGCCCGCTAGTCTATTCCATCGCCGCGCACCGCGGCTTTGCCGATGCCCTAGTGGCAGGCCTTGTCCCGCGATACCGTGAGCCGGGTTTCGGGCTGGCGCGCCTTACCCTGCTGGTTCCGTCGAGCCGCGCTGCGCGTACCCTGTCCGAAGCTTTCATCCGCCACGCTGGGGACACGAGCGAGGGCGGATTGCTGATGCCGCGCATGATTGCGGTGGGCGATCTTGATCTGGACGAAAAGCTGGGCGCGGCGCTCGATCCGCTGGGGGCGGCGGATATTCCTCCGGCCTGCGATCCGGTGGCGCGCTGGCTGATGCTCGACCGGCTGATTGCTGAGGAGCGTGCCGAGGAGGGGATGGAGCCGCTGCCGGGCCGCGCGCGGCTGAACCTCGCGCGCGAAATGGCGCGGACGATGGACCGGCTGCTGGTCGAGGAAAAGGCTCCCGAGGAGCTGTGGGCCGATTCTGTGATGGATCAGCTCGGCAATCTCGCCGAACACTGGAAGCGCGCGATCCGTCTGTTTGCCCGGGTCAATGCGCGCTGGCAGGTGGAACTGGCGGAGCGGGGCGAGGTTGACGCTGCGACCCGCCGCAATCTGCTGTTCGAACGCGCCGCGCGTCGTTGGCGTGAGACCCCGCCGCCGTATCCGATCGTTGCCGCCGGGGTGACGAGCGCCGCGCCTGCACTCGCGCGGTTGCTGAAGGTCGTGGCAGAATTGCCGGAAGGCGCGGTGGTGCTGCCCGATCTCGATCTGGCGATGGACGATGCGGCGTGGGCGGAGCTTGGCCTTGCCGGCGCATCCGAGGAACCCGGCGGGCCGATATTCGCTTCGGGTGACGCGCTCAGCCATCCGCAATATCACCTCAAGTTGCTGCTGAACCGCATGGGTGTGAACCGCGCCGAGGTGCAGCCGTGGCACCGGCGCGGGATTGCGGCGGCGGAACCGGCGCGCAGTCGGGCGATTTCCTCGCTGTTCCTGCCCCCGCAGGCGAGTCGGGCGTGGATCGACCTCAATGCCGACCGGCGGCGTCTGTCAGGCGTGCGCCTGCTCTCCAGCGCGACGATCGAGGAAGAAGCGCAGGCCATCGCGCTGCTGGTGCGTGAGGCGCTGGAACAGCCGGAAAAGCGCATCGCCGTGATCACCGCCAACCGCGGATTGGCGCGCCGGGTGGCGCAGCATTGTGAACGCTGGAACATCGCGGCTGACGACACCGCTGGTCGGCCGCTTGCGCTGACCCCGGCCGGACGATTGTTCGGCTTGCTGGCGGAGGTGGCGGCGAACGGCCCCGATCCGGCCAATCTTGTCGCCGCTTTCGGGCATCCACTGGTGCGCGGTCACGATGGCGAGGCGCGGCGCGATTGGCTCAAGGGCCTGCGTGCCTTCGATCGCCGCCTGCGTGGTCCAGCGCCCGCGCCCGGCATTGAGCCGTTGCGGAAGGCTGCGGCCAAGGCCGAAGTCGCCGAGTGGTGGGCCGAAGCAGAAGAATTGCTCGCGCCGCTGCTCGACTGGTCGCGCGAGACTGCCTTGGTCGATGCGCTGACCCGGCTCGCAGACGCGGCCGAAGGTTTCGCCCAGACGCTGGTGTGGGAGCGCGAGGATGGGCGCGCGCTCGGCACCATGATCGAGGAATTGCGCGGGCAGGCCGAAGCGGCGGGCACCCTCATTGAGACCGCCGATCTGGCCGGGATCTTGCGTGATGCGATGGAGGCGGTTGCGGTGCGCCCCGGCTATGGCGGGCACCCGCGCGTGGCGATCTACGGCTTGCTTGAAGCGCGGATGGCGCGGGCCGATCTGGTGATCTGCGGGGGGTTGAACGAAGGCTCATGGCCGCAGCCGCCCGGAGCCGACGCGCTGCTGGCGCCTGCAATCCTGCGCGCGTTGGGCGTGCCGGGGGCCGAATTCCGCATTGGCCTCGCCGCTCATGATCTGGCGGGCGCGATGGGCGCGCCTGAAGTGGTGCTCAGCCGGAGCCTGCGCGATGCCGAGGGGCCGACGCTGCCCTCGCGCTTCCTGCTGCGCGTCGAAGCACTGCTCGGCGATGATCTCGACAAGGAGCACCGCGAGCGCGCGATCCCGGCGCTGCTGCCGCATCTCGACCGCCTGCGTTCGCCCGCGCCCGAATATCAGCGCCCGGCGCCCGATCCTTCGCCCGCCTTGCGCGACGTGCCGATCAAGGTCACCGCGCTCGACCGGCTGCTGGGCGATCCCTACCAGTTCTACGCGCAGGCGATCCTTGATCTGCGCCAGTTGCAACCGCTGGCCGCCGATCCTTTCAGCGATCCGGCATTGCGCGGCACGTTGGTCCACGATCTGCTCGACAAGTGGCACAGGGCTAAGGCGAGCGATCCGGGCCTTGCGCTTGCCCCCTTCGCCACCGCCTATTTTGAGCGCGAGCGCGTCCACCCGCTGTTCCGCGCGCTATGGCAGCCCCGTCTGATCGCCGCGCTTGAGCGGTTCGAGCAATGGATCGCCGCAGATGCCGCCGAAAAGGGCCGCACGGTGCTCGCGACCGAGATTTCGGGTGAGATGGTGTTTGACGGTGTCACGGTTATGGGCCGCGCGGACCGGATCGACAAGTTGGCGGACGGGACGCTGGGGATTGTGGATTACAAGACCGGCGCGCCGCCCGCAAAGAAGCAGGTGACCTCGGGCTACGCGCTGCAATTGGGGCTGCTCGGGCTGATCGCGGAGGCCGGTCGGTTCGCAAACGACAAGACCGGGCAGGTTGTGACGGGCACGCCGACACGGTTCGAATACTGGTCGCTCGGCAAAGCGAAGAAGGAAGACGGCTTCGGCTATCAGGAAACCCCAGTGAAGGAAGGCAGCGCAAAGACGGGTCTGCTCCAAGAGGATTATCTTAACTTCCACGCCGACCGGCTGGCTGAAGCGATCCGGCTGTTCATCAAGGGCAGCAAGCCCTTCATCGCGCGCGAGAACCCCGATTACAAAGGCTATAACGAATACGACCAGCTGATGCGGTTGGAAGAGTGGGCGATCCGCCTGACCGATCCGGAGACCAAGCCATGAGCGGCGCGAACGGTTCCGTCTTCCCGTTGATGGACAACCAACTGCTCGCCGCAGACCCAGAGGACAACGTCTGGCTCTCGGCCTCGGCGGGGACCGGCAAGACGCAGGTGCTGTCCGCCCGCGTGCTCCGGTTGCTGTTGCGCGAGGATGTCGCGCCGTCGCAGATCTTGTGCCTGACTTTCACCAAGGCTGGCGCGGCCGAGATGGCAAACCGTATCAACGCGGTGCTGGCGCGCTGGGTGCGGCTGGCGTCTGTCACGTTGGCGAAGGAGCTCGGCTATCTCGGTGCGGACATTGATCCGGCCACGCAGGAACGCGCGCGCAGTCTGTTCGCGAGCGTGCTCGATTGCCCCGGCGGCGGCCTGCGCATCGACACCATCCACGCCTTTGCACAGTTCCTAATCGGCAATTTCCCCGAAGAAGCGGGCCTCGCACCCGGCACGCGGGTGCTCGACGATCGCAGTCGCGAAATGCTGAGCCGCGAAGTGCTGACCGACCTGTTCGAGGAGGCCGAGCGTACCAAGGATGTGCGGGTGCTCGATGGCATCGAACTGTTCACGACGCGCAAGGACCCGGCCGCGCTCCACAAGTGGCTGATGCGCGCCGCCGAGGCGCAGGACATGTGGGAGGGGCCGTCCGGTTGGCAATCGCCGATGGCTGGGAGGGTGCGCCAGACACTCGGCATTCCCGCAGATGCGGACGCGGCCTGGGCGAGCGAGCCGCTGCATCCCGATATCTTCCCTGATGACGCGCTGCTCGGCATTCTTGCGGCGCTGCGGCAGTGGGGCAAGGCGTCGGGAGACAAGGCAATCGCCGGTATCGAACGCTGGCTGCGGCTCGAACATTTTGAGAGAGCCGGTTCAATCGACTGTCTGGTAGGCGGGGTGCTGAATGGGGACCTCCTTCCCAACGGCAACCTCAGGCACGCTGCCAAGTTCGATCCCGATTTCGTCGACCTGCAAAGAACGGTCGCCGATTCATTGGTGCTTGCAGATGACCGCCGCTCGCTCCTCGCCTGCGCCGAAATCGTGACCTCGGCGCTCGAAATCGGCCGCGCCTTCGCTGTCCGCTGGGAGGCCCGCAAGGCCCGCGAAGGGCTGCTCGATTTCTCCGACCTGATCCGCAAGGCCGCCGCTTTGCTCGACCAGTCAGAGGCGGCTGATTGGATCCGCTACAAGCTCGACCGCCATTTCGATCACATCCTGATCGACGAAGCGCAGGACACCAACCGCAGCCAATGGGACATCGTCGAAGCGCTGATCGACGACTTCTTCAGCGGCGAAGGCGCGCGCGGGGACAAGCTGCGCACGATCTTCACCGTGGGCGATTACAAGCAGGCGATCTTCGGTTTTCAGGGCACCAGTCCGGAGAACTTCGCCCGCGCCAAGCAGCGGGTGCACGGCCGGATTACCGCCGCACAGCAAGGCATCCGGCAAGGCCGCGTAAATCGCCGGGAGCCGGGCTGGCAGGATCTCGACCTCGGCCATTCGTTCCGCACCGCCGATATCGTGCTCGGCTTCGTCAACCGCATGATTGCGATGCTGGGCTTTGGCGAGTTTGGGTTGGATAAGGAACCGGCGCCCCATGTCGGCGCCCAGCGGCCCGGCCTTGTCACGCTTTGGCCGCCCGTCGCACCGAAGCAGGGCGAGGGGCAGGAAGACGAGGACGATGCTGAAGACAGCGAAAACCGCGACTGGCTGCCCCGGCACGACACGCTGCTGGCGGAACGCATCGCCAATCAGGTCCAGCGCTGGCTGACCGATGATCCCTTTGTGCTGGCTAAGGGCACGCGCCGCCATGCGCAGGCGGGCGACATCATGGTGCTCGTGCGGCAGCGCAAGGAACTCGCCGCGCAGATCGTCGCCAAGCTCTATGCGCGCGGCGTGCCGGTGGCGGGGGTCGATCGGCTGCGGCTCGGTGCGCCGCTGGCGGTAAAGGATGTGCTGGCCGCCTTGCGCTTTGCCGCGCAGCCGCAGGATGATTTGAGCCTTGCCAACCTGCTCGCCTCGCCGCTGGTGGGGTGGAGGCAGGATGATATCCTTGCCTATGTGCCCCGGCCTGAGAAGGTGCGGCTGTGGGATCATCTCAAGCGCAAGGACGCGCCGCCTGACGTTGCCGCCACGGCGGAGAAGCTGAGGGACCTGCTGCGCCGCGCCGACTACCAGACCCCGCAAGCGCTGATCGCGTGGCTGCTGACCGGCCCGTGGCAGGGGCGAGCGCGGCTGGTTGAACGGCTGGGGGCCGAGGCCAATGATCCGCTCGACGAGCTGATCAACGCCGCCTTCGCCTATGAGGCCGAGTATTGGCCGAGCCTGTCGGGTTTCCTCGCATGGTTCGATGCCGGGACGGGCGACCTGAAGCGCGATTCCGACAGCGCATCCGGGCAGGTGCGGGTGATGACGGTGCATGGCTCCAAAGGGCTTCAGGCGCCGATCGTCATCCTCGCCGATGCCACAGGCGCGCCGGGCGAGGCGGGCGATCTGGTGCTGGAGGACGATCCACTCGGCCAGATGGGTGATCGCAAGCGCGAAGTGCCGCTCCCGCCGCTCGGCAAGGACGAGAAGAAGGGCAGGATCGCCGAAGCCGAAGAGGCGAAGAAGGCGGCGCTTTTGCAGGAGCATTGGCGCTTGCTCTATGTGGCGCTGACCCGCGCGGAGGAGGCGCTGTTCATCGGCGGGTCTCTCAACAAGAACGAGGCGAAGAAGGGCGTGCCCCACGACGACAGCTGGTACGCCCGCCTCGCGCCGCTGTTCGAGGGTGAGGAGATCACCGATCCGGTCTGGGTTTGGCGCAAGGAATGGGGTGAGCGGGCCGAACCGCTGGTGCCCGATGATGCCCCCACCGATGCAGCCGCGCCGCCCGCGCTGCCGCGCTGGGTGACCACGCCGATTGGCCCCGAACCCCGCCCACCGCGCCCGCTGGCACCGTCGAGCGCCGGTGAGGATGGCGGAGCCGCACCGCCGCTCCCGCCCGAAGCCGCGCGTCATGCGGCCCGGCGCGGGAGCCTGATCCACACGCTGCTCGAACGCCTGCCCGATGTCGCTGCGGCTGACCGCGAGGCTGCGGCGCGGGGCTGGCTCGAACGGCAGGCGGGCGATCTCGATGCTGAGCTTCGGGATGAGATGCTGGCCGCCGCGCTGGGCGTGCTCGATCACCCGCAGTTTGCCTCGATCTTCTCACCCCAAGCGCTCGCCGAAGTGCCGCTCGCAGCGACAGTTGAAGGCGTGGTGGTGGCCGGCACGGTGGACCGGCTGTTGATCGAGCAGACCCGCGTCACTGTGGTCGATTTCAAGACCACGCGTCGTCCGCCCACCGGTGCTGCCGCAATCCCGCTGGCGACTCTGCGCCAGATGGCGGCCTATGTCGCCGCGCTGGAGGTGATCTATCCGGGCCGCGAAGTGCGCGCTGGCGTGCTCTATACCCATGCCCCGATGCTGTTCGATCTCCCCCCCGCAACGCTAGCGGCGCACAAGAACGCGTTGCAGACCGCGCAGCAATCCTTGTTGCCGCTCGATATTGAGTGAACAGCCCTGCGCATTAGATTGCATTCACATCACCGGCGCTCTTATGGTCGTCGGCAAAGGAGAATTCGAAATGGCGACCGTCAACGTGACCGATGCAAGCTTTCAGGCCGATGTGCTGGACAGCGACACCCCCGTGCTGGTGGATTTCTGGGCCGACTGGTGCGGTCCCTGCAAGATGATCGCGCCTGCGCTGGAAGAGATCAGCGACGAGCTCGCCGGTCAGGTGAAGATCGCCAAGATCGACATCATGGAGAACACCGATATCGCCGCGCAGATGGGCGTGCAGTCGATCCCGCTGATGGTGCTGTTCAAGAACGGCGAAGCGGTTGCGCGCAAGCTGGGCGCAGCGCCCAAGGGGCAGCTCAAAGCCTGGCTCGAAAGCGAGCTCTGACGCTCCAACCGGGCCTGCATCTGCGGGCCTGTTGGAGACACATGAGACACAGTCCTGGAACAGAAAAACTGCCCCTGAACCTGTCTCCATTCCGGACGACATGACAGGGGCGGGCAGGGCGGCGTTGCGGGTCATGCGCGCGTGGCTTGCAAACTGCGCGCGAGTAGGAAAGCTGTTTTAACCCAGCACCCGCGCGACAAATTCGTCCCAGATTGCCGGGCTGGACGCGCCGACGAGCCCCGGCTTGTCGGCTTCGTCCACCCGGTATTCGCTGCCATCGAGCCGCGCTGCCTTGCCGCCCGCTTCGTTGAGCCACAGGATGCCCGCAGCGTGATCCCACGCCAGCGTGCGCTTGAAGCTGGAGACATCGTTCTCGCCCAGCGCGAGGCGGGGGTATTGCTCGGCGGCGCAGCGCGGGATGTCGACCAGCGTATAGTGAGGGGCGAGTTTCGCATCGACCATCGCCGATTGCTCAGGCGTGAGGAAAATGCGGCTGACGGCGGAGACGGGGCGATCCTGCCCGGTGGTGCGTGCCACAATCCGCTCACCATTGACGAAGGCCCCTTCGCCCGCGCGGGTGTGGCAGAAGCGATCCTTGTTCGGATCATAGATCCATCCCGCGACCGCGCGGCCGGCGTCGGCCAGAGCAATGATGATCCCGAACGGCTCCTTGCCTTCCGCGAAGTTCGCCGTTCCATCGAGCGGATCGATGATCCAGCATTGGCTGGAGAGGTGATCGAGCACGCTTTTGTCCGCATGCACCGCCTCTTCGCCCACCACCGCGACACCGGGGGCGAGCTTGGTCAGCGCTTCGGTCAGGAAGGCTTCGACTTCGCGGTCGACGATAGTGACCGGATCGTCGGCGCCCTTCATTTCGACTTCGTGCGCGGCCAGTTGGCGGAAGCGCGGCAGCATTGAGCGCTGCGCGGCAAAGCGCATCAGGTCGCGGATTTCCTCATCCAGGGCCGACAGGCCGGACGCGCTCACGAACGATAATCCGCGTTGATCGCGATGTAGCCGTGGGTGAGATCGCAGGTCCACACGGTGGCGCGCCCGTCCCCGAGGCCGAGATCGACGGCGATGTCGATGTCCTCGCCCTTCAGATGCGCGGCCACCGGGGCCTCGTCATAGCCATCAACCGGCAGGCCATCGCGCGCGGCCCAGACCCCGCCGAACGCGATCGAGAGCTTGTCCCGGTCCGCTGGCTCGCCCGCTTTGCCGACTGCCATCACCACGCGGCCCCAATTGGCGTCTTCGCCTGCGATGGCGGTCTTCACCAGCGGCGAGTTGGCAATGGCGAGGCCCACGCGGCGCGCGCTGTCATCGCTGGTCGCGCCGCTCACCCGGATGGTGATGAATTTCGCCGCGCCTTCCCCGTCGCGCACCACAAGCTGGGCAAGCTGGCGGCACACGTCCGCCAGCGCCGCCGCAAAGGCATCCGCGCCGGGGCTGTCCCAGCTATCGATCCGCGCATTGCCTGCCTTCCCCGTCGCAAACACCATCACCGTGTCGCTGGTGGAGGTGTCGCCATCGACCGTGATGCAGCTGAAGGTTGCCGCATTGGCGCGTTCGAGCGCGTCCTGGAGGAAGGCGGGCGCAACGTCGGCGTCGGTGAAGATATAACCAAGCATCGTTGCCATGTCGGGCGCAATCATGCCGCTGCCCTTGATGATCCCGGCGAGTTCCACCCGCGTACCGCCCGCCATTACCGATGCACCAGCGCCCTTGGCGAAGGTGTCGGTGGTGCCGATTGCGTTGGTCGCATCCTCCCAGCCGCAGGGCTCTGCCACCAGCGCGGCTTCGATCCCGGCAAGCGCTTTGTCCTTGGGCAGCGGCACGCCGATCACCCCGGTCGAAGACACGAACACCTCGTCCACGCCGCAGCCCAAAGCCGCGCTCACCTGCGCCTGGATCGCCTCGACCGCCTCACGCCCGCGCCAGCCGGTAAAAGCGTTGGAATTGCCCGCATTGACGATAAGCGCCCGCGCACGGCCCTGCTTCACCGCCTCGCGTCCGAGTTCAACCTCGGACGAGGCGCAGGCGCTCTTGGTGAAGACGCCCGCGACGCTCGTGCCCTCGGCCAGCTCCGCAAAGGTCAGGTCGCAGCGGTCCCACGTCTTGTACCGCGCACGCGCAACGCGCAGCGTGACGCCTGCGATGGCGGGCAGTTCAGGGAAGGGGCGAGCGAGGGGCGAACGTTGGATATCCATGGCGAGCGCCTCTAGGCGGGCGACGCGGCGGCGTAAATCCGCAAATCAGGTGGACGAAACGCGCGCGATTCCCTATCTATGTCCACGATGACCCGGCGTTTTCTTGCCTTTCTGGCCCTGCTTACAGGCCTTGTCGCTCTTGGCGGCCCGGCGCAGGCGTCTTTGGCTGAAGCGCTGGCTTGTGGTTCCAGCATCGCTGCTGCGGCGGGCGATGAGGCGGTTGGCTGCGAACATGTCGCGGTGCAGCCTGCCCCCGCGACGATTAGCGCCACCCGTGCGGTCGAAGCGCCGCGCCGCGCTCCGGCCAAGCCTGAAACGCTGCGTCTGCCGGTGCTGATGGGTATCGAACGCGCCTACGAATAGGCGCGTTTCTCCGTTCCCGCACTGATTCCGGCGCGCCGGGCCTGAAGGCCGCGCGCTCTTTCCCCATTATCCGTTTCGGGCCCGCACGCCGGGCTGCCGTCCGCATCAAAGGTTTGCCCCTATGTTGAATAACCTCATCAAGTCGGTCTTCGGTTCGTCGAATGACCGCTACATCAAGTCCGCGCGCAAGGTCATCGCGCAGGTCAACGCGCTTGAGCCGCAGATTCAGGCGCTCAGCGATGACGAGCTTCAGGACCAGACCGTCAAGCTGCGCGCGCTGGTCGACAAGGGCGCGAGCCTTGATGAGATCCTGCCCGAAGCCTTCGCCACCGTGCGCGAAGCCTCGGTTCGTGTGTTCGGGATGCGCCACTTCGATGTGCAGCTGATCGGCGGCCTCGTGCTCCACCGCGGCGAGATCGCGGAAATGCGCACCGGTGAAGGCAAGACGCTGATGGCGACGCTGGCGGTCTATCTCAACGCGCTCGAAGGCAAGGGCGTGCACGTCGTCACCGTCAATGATTACCTCGCCCGGCGCGACGCCGCCGAGATGGGCAAGCTTTACAACTGGCTCGGCCTCACGGTCGGCGTGATCGTCCCGGGGATGCCCGAGGAATACAAGCGCGACGCTTACAATGCCGACATCACCTACGGCACCAACAATGAATTCGGCTTCGATTACCTGCGCGACAATATGAAGCACGAACGCAGCGCCATGGCGCAGCGCCCGTTCAATTTCGCGATTGTCGATGAGGTGGACTCGATCCTGATCGATGAAGCGCGCACGCCGCTGATCATCTCCGGGCCGACCGAGGACAAGTCGGAGCTTTACGTCGCGCTCGATCAGGTGGCGCGCGAGATCCCGGTCGAATGGCTCGATATCGACGAGAAGGTGAAGCGCGTCCAGCTGACTGAAGACGGGCTGGAGCAGGTCGAACAGCTGCTGATCGAGAAAGAGCTGCTGGCCACCGACAACCTCTACGATGTCGAGAACACGCAGGTCGTGCACCACCTCGATCAGGCGCTGGTCGCCAATTTCGCGCGGAAGCGTGATACTGATTACATCGTCAAGGATGGCAAGGTCATCATCATCGACGAATTCACCGGCCGCATGATGGATGGCCGCCGCTGGTCGAACGGGTTGCACCAGGCGGTCGAGGCCAAGGAAGGCGTGCGGATTGAGCCGGAGAACCAGACGCTCGCTTCGATCACCTTCCAGAACTATTTCCGCATGTATCCCAAGCTGTCCGGCATGACCGGCACCGCGGCGACCGAAGCTGCGGAATTCTGGGACATCTACAAGGTCGGCGTGGTCGAAATTCCGACCAATCTACCGGTCGCCCGCATCGACGAGGAAGACGAGTTCTACAAGAACATCGAAGACAAGTTCGGCGCCATCGCCAAAGCGATCAAGGAAAAGCAGGAAATCGGCCAGCCGGTGCTGGTCGGCACGGTTTCAATCGAGAAATCCGAACTGCTCAGCCAGTATCTCGACAAGGAAGGCGTGACGCACTCGGTGCTGAACGCCCGCTTCCACGAACAGGAAGCCCGGATCGTGGCGCAGGCCGGACGCTTTGGCGCCGTCACCATCGCCACCAACATGGCCGGACGCGGGACCGACATCCAGCTGGGCGGCAATATCGAATACCGCATCCTCGACGAATTGGCCGACCTGTCCGAAGGCCCGGAGCGCGATGAAGCGATTGCCCGCATCAAGGCTGAAGTGGCTGCGGAAAAGGATCGGGTGAGGGCGGCAGGCGGGTTGTTCGTGCTTGGCACCGAACGCCACGAATCACGCCGGATCGACAACCAGCTGCGCGGCCGTTCGGGCCGTCAGGGTGACCCCGGCCTGTCGCGCTTCTACCTGTGCCTTGAGGATGATCTGCTGCGCATCTTCGGCCCCGACACGCTGTTCTCCAAGATGATGAAATCGAACCTCGCCGATGGTGAGGCGATCGGTTCCAAGTGGCTGTCGAAAGCGATCGAGACCGCGCAGAAGAAGGTCGAATCCCGCAACTACGACATGCGCAAGCAGGTGGTGGAATACGACGACGTGATGAACGACCAGCGCAAGGTGGTCTACGAACAGCGCTCCGAGATCATGGACAGCGAGGCGGTGGACGACGTGGTGCTCGACATGCGGCACGACACGATCAATGCCATTGTCGGCACTGCGTGCCCCCCGGGCTCCTATCCCGAACAATGGGACGTCACCGGCCTCAAGACCCGCGCCGAGGAGGTGCTGGGCTTCAACCCGCCGATCGACGACTGGCTTGCCGAGGATGAGGTCGAGCCTGAATTGATCGAGGAACGCCTGCGCGAACTGACCGATGCGATGATGGACGAAAAGATCGCCGCGTCGGATCCCGCGATCTGGCGGATCGTCGAAAAGGACGTGCTGCTGCGCCAGCTTGATCACCACTGGAAGGAACACCTCGCCACGCTCGACGCGCTGCGTCAGGTGATCTGGATGCGCGGAATCGCGCAGAAGCAGCCGATCAACGAATACAAGCAGGAAGCCTTCGCCTTGTTCGAGACGATGCTTGAAACCCTGCGCGAGGAAGTGACCAAGATCCTGTTCCGCTCCGAACTGCGTGTCGAACAGCCGTCGATGCAGGCGCTGCCCGATCTGCCCGATTTCCTCACTGGCCACATCGATCCCTTCACCGGCATGGACAATTCGGCCGATAGCGACGGGTCGGAACTGCGGCCGGAACTGTTCGGCTCACTCGCTGGAAGCCCGCGCGCGGCAACCGGGCCGGGGGGGGCGAACACCGACAACCCCTTCGCCAATCTCGACATCAGCCGGAATGCGCCATGTCCGTGCGGATCGGGCAACAAGTACAAGCATTGCCACGGCGCGGTTGGCGCACCGCAGAACGTCTGACCGGCGTGCGCGGGGCTTAGGCGAAGGCGATGATGATCGGGGCGGTTCCGGCGCTGTTGGCGCTCGCCTTCCTGGTCACTGCGCTGCTCTATGCCAGCGTCGGCTTCGGCGGCGGGTCGACCTATTCGGCGCTGCTGGCGCTGTCGGGCCTTGATTACCGCCTGCTCCCGCTGGTCTCGCTCACCTGCAACATCGTGGTGGTCACGGGCGGTTCGATCCGCTTTGCTCGCGCGGGGCTGACCCCTTGGAAGAAGGCATTGGTAATCGTGGCGCTCGGCGCTCCGGCGAGCTTCCTTGGCGGTCTGACCCCGATCAAGGAGGCGACCTTCCTGACGCTGCTGGGCGCCAGTCTTGTGCTCACGAGCCTCTTCATGCTGGTGCCAGCGCGTGAGAATGCCGAGGGTGCGCCGACCCGGTTCGCGCGGTGGATGCCGCTCGCCGCCGCGCCGCTCGGCTACTTCGCTGGGTTGGTCGGGATTGGCGGCGGGATTTTCCTCAGCCCCTTGCTGCATCTTGCACGCTGGCACGAAGCGCGCGGGATAGCGGCGACGGCGAGCCTGTTTATCCTCGTCAATTCGCTGTTCGGGCTGGCGGGCCAGATGGTGAAGAACGGCCCCGATCTGTTCGGGCAGGCGATTGGCGCGGCGCTGCCTTTGCTGATTGCGGTGGTGATCGGCGGGCAGGTGGGCAGCCTGATGGCGACCCGCGTGCTCCCGCCGCAGTGGATCCGCTGGCTGACCGCGCTGCTGGTGCTGGTAGTCGGCGTGCGCCTGCTCGTGGGCGTTTAAGCTGCGCGCCGCCGCCGCCAGATGAGCGCGATGAACAAGGTCGCGGTAAAGGCGGCATAGCCGGTCAACAGATTGGGCAGCAGCAGCGGCACGCCCGTAAACAGCATCGCGTCATTACCTCCTGGCACCAGCGTCGCGCCCAGTCCCATCAGCAAGCCGCCGCCCGCGCCGCGCGACCACTCGCGCGCGGTGCCGAGCTTCCACTCGAACGTCCCGCCCACAAGTGCCGCGACGGTCATGCCAAGGATGAGGATCGCTGGCCCGGCAAAGGCGGCGGGCTCGGCCGGGATGGTGCCATAGGCCAGCCCGGCGATGCGGCAGGTATAGACCCACTGCCGGTCGAGCGCGAACAGCAGGCCCGATGCCGCCCCCACCAGGCTCATCGCAACCAGCGGCGACCACCCGCCGCGCGGTTGCCTCCAGCCGAGCCGCCGGTAGATATAGGTCGCGGCCAGCACCGCCAGCACGCCGCCAATCGCCAGCGCCGCCGGCAGATTGCTTGCCAAGGGTGACAGCACCAGTCCGCGCGGCGGCAGCATCAGCGCGGCCTGCGACATCTCTGGCCCGAGCAGCAGCGCGGCCGCAAACATCGCCGCAATTGCTGCGCTGCGCGGCAGATCGCCCGCAGTCAGCGCCGCCAGAGTTCCCATTGCGCAATGCCCGCTGAGCAGCGTGCCGAGCCCGAACAGCACGCCCCCGGCGATCGCGCTCCTGTCTGCCGGGGCGCCGGGGATCAGGGTAAAGGGCTGCGCGCCCAGCGTTTCCGCCGTCGCCATGACCAGCATCGCGCTTGCCGCCGCCAAGGCAAAGCCCGCTAGCCGGTGCACGCGCCGCCGGTCGATCACCTCGCTCACCGCTCGCATCATGCAGACACCGCTGCGCTGGCTGGAATAGCCGATCAGAAACAGCAGAGCGAAAGTTGCGGCGAGAGGCACGGGCGCAATGTCGAGCGGGTGGTGCACTAAAGGCAATCTACAGCGATCGAGCGAGAGGCGCAGCCGGGTTGCAACTCATGACGCGTCGTCGCCGAGCCGCTACACCGCGTCGCCGCCAGGTGAATCTGGCTTCGTGATCTTGGCCTCCAGCGATTCCTGAGCCAGCTTGTCCTCTGCGGCTTTGCGTGCCGACTTTGAGCGAGCAGGCTTGTGGTGAGTCGGTTCATCAGTCGCTGGCATTTGCGCCTCCTGACGGCGGGGAGAGGTGCGCAGCAGTAAACTGATCTATGTGAAAACCGAAGGACTAATCCGCGCCGATTCTTGCGGCCCGCCACCAGTTCGATGGTGCGTATGGTGACGCGCACAGAGTTGACCATGACGCGCCACATCGTGCCCGAGTCCCATCACATAGTCCCTTTCGCGCTGTTCCAGCAGGCTCATGGTGGATTGCGCGGGCCGGAGCGGCTGATGTTGATTACCGGCACCCCGTGTTTGCGTTTGCAATAGCGTCCAATCGACTTCAAGACGGTGATCGGGGGAGGGCAATTGCGGGCATGATGCCGAACGATCAGGTGCAGGGTTGCGAGGTCGGGGCGCAGCGGGCCCGCGCTTCTCTCATTGGGCCCTTTCGCCTTTATCAGCCTGATGGTCGCGAGGTCCTGATCTCCAACAAGCGGGCGCGCGCCATATTGGCGATTTTGTGCCTTTCGGCCGGAGAGCCGATTGAACGCGACACGCTGCGCAAGCTGCTCTGGCCCGGCCGCTATCCCGCTCAAGCCAAGGCCAGTCTGCGGCAATGCCTGCTCAATCTGGGCAAGGTGCTGGCGCCGTTGGGTCGGGATGTGCTGCTTGTCACCCGTAGCAGCGTGGCGATCCGAACCGATGCGATCATGGTCGACCTGCGTGAAGTGTCCGCGCCCGACCGGCCGATTCTCGTCGAGTTCGATCTGGGCGAGCCCTTCGCACACTGGGTAGCGGCGAGGCGGGCCGAGATCGAGCGGACGATCCCAATTGGCGATAGTCCCCCGATCCCCGCGCGTCAGACCGACCGTCCGGCAGATCGGCGCGGCATTGCCATTCTGCCGTTCCGTTCGGCGTCGCCTTCGGGAGAACAGGATTACTTCACCGACGGCATGGTCGATGAACTGATCACCGCCCTGAGCGGCGTGGCAGGGTTGCAAGTGGCGGGACGGACATCCTCGTTCCATTTCCGCGACAGCACCATGACGCCCGCGCAGATTGCTGCGGCGCTGGGCGTCTCGCACCTGGTCGAAGGATCGGTGCAGCGTCAGGGCGAGAAGGTCCGCATCCACGTCCATCTGGTGGACGGAGCCAGCGGGTTCGAGCTGTGGGGCAGCCGGTTCGACGGCGTGCTGGACGAGATCTTCGAACTTCAGGAAGCCGTGGCGCGCGGCGTGACCGAGGCTTTGGCGGCAGCCTTGGGCATCGCGCTCCAGCCGCCGGTCGTGGGCAATCTCACGCACAGTAAGCAGGCCTATGACCTCTATCTGCAAGGGCGCACGCTCAATGCGCGGCTGTTCGGGGACGGGGTGATGACCCGCGCGGCCGAACTGGTGGAACAAGCGCTCGCAATTGATCCCGACTTTGCAGAAGCGTGGGTGCTGCTGGGCGATGTGCACCAGCGCATGGGGATATATCTGGCCGGATACGATCCGGGTGAAGCTTCGATGCGGATGGCTGCCTGCGTGCGCAAGGCCTTGGCGATCAAGCCCGGTCTCGGTCATGCTTATGGCCTGCTGGCGCTGCATGAATTCGCCCGCAACAATATGGTCGGCGCTCTCGATCTGGCGTTCAAGGGCTATGAGGTTGAGCCGAACAATCCGGCCGTAACTGTCCGGATCGGCGGGCTGCTGCTGTTCTGTGGGCTGACCCGGCGGGGCATGGAGTTTCTGGATCAGGCGATTGACCGGGATCCGGCAGATGGCAGGCATTATATGGTGCGATCTGCCGGGCAGCTTAATCTCGGCCGGATCGATGCTGCGGTGGCAGACGCGCAGCGCTGCGTCGATCTGGGCTTTCCGTCTGTGTGGCTGGGGGTCGCGCTGGCGGCAGCGGGCGAGCATGAACGCGCGGTCGAAGCCTACCAGCAGACGCGCTATGCGATTGCGAGCAGCATTCCGCCGCCCAGTGGTACCGGGCCGATGCCGCCCGCGATGATCGACGCCTATTGGGATGTGGCTGCAAGGGGCGTGTGCAGCGGCAAGCCCGAAGACCGCGAGGCCTATTGCCGCACGCTCGATTTCCTGCACCTGTCGATGCAGGACAAGGAGCATCAGGCGATCACCCTGCCGGCGGTGTTCATGGGCTATGCCGAGATGCTGTTCAAAACCATCGGCACGCGCATCACCTTGCAAAACCTTGCCTGCCTGATGTCGATCTGGACCAAGGTCGATCCGATGTGCCAGATTTGGCAACATCCCGAATTCATCCCCTTCGCCCAGCGCATCGGCATGGCTGACGTGTGGGAGAAATATGGCTGGCCCGATCTGCTGCCGATGCCCAGCAACCGTGCCTGAAGGGCCCGATTGACGCCTTTTTCACGCTTTATTGACGATCCGGCGGATTGACGATTGACGCTACGGAAATGCATTCTCCGGGACGAAGCTTAGCGCGATAATCCAAGGGCTTGCACAGGCCGGGACCAGGTGTTCCGGCACGCGCCTTGTCGCGCCAGGCTTGCGGGGGGACATCATGCCGGCAACGGGCGAGCAACAGGCAGCAATCGGCGCGTCGGCGATGCGCAAGGCGTTCTGGCGGATCATTCCGCTGATCCTCGTCGCCTACCTGTTTGCTTATATGGACCGGGTCAACGTCAGCTTCGCGGCGGCCGATATGAACGCCGACCTTGGCTTCAGCGCCACGGTTTATGGGCTGGGCGGGGGGCTGTTCTTCCTCGGCTATGCTCTGTTCGAGATCCCTTCCAACCTGATGCTGGTACGATTCGGCGCGCGCCAGTGGATCGCGCGGATCATGATCACCTGGGGCCTGCTGTCGGCGGGCATGATGTTCGTGACCACGGCCGAGCAGTTCTACATCCTGCGCTTCCTGCTCGGCGTGGCCGAGGCGGGGTTCTATCCCGGCGTGATCTACTATTTCTCGGGCTGGTTTCCGCCGTGCCATCGCAGCCGCGCGGTCAGCCGGTTCTATATCGCGGGGCCGCTGGCTTCGATGGTGATGGGGTCGATGTCGGGCTGGTTGCTCGGGCTGGACGGCCACTCAGGGATGCATGGGTGGCAATGGCTGTTCCTGGTGCAAGGCCTGCCCACGGTGCTGGTCGGCTTGGTGGTGCTGCGGTTCCTGCCGGATAGTCCGGCGAAGGTGGATTGGCTCAACCCGGCGGAGAAGGCGTGGATCGCCGACGAGCTGGCGCGCGAGCGACGGCTGATCGGAGGGGCGGTGAGGCACAATGTCCTCGCCATTTTCCGCAATCCTCAGGTGCTGCTCAACGGCGCGATCGGCTTTACCTGCATTGGCGCGTTCATCACCTTCACGCTGTCGGCCCCGATGATCCTGAAGGCGGCAACCGGGCTGGATGCCACCGGCATCGGCTATCTGGTCGGTTTCGGCGGGCTGATCGGCACGGCGGCGACACTGTGGCTCGGCAACCGCGCCGATCAGCGCGGCGATCGGTTAATCTACGCTTTCGGCTGCGCGGCGGTGATGGCGGGGTCGCTGCTGTTGATCCTGCTAGCCCCGTCGCCAGTGTTTGTCGGACTTGCTTACCTGACCTTTGCGACTGTGGCGTTTTCCGTCTCGATGCTGGTGTCCTCGGGCTGGGCCGATGCGCTGTCGGGGCGCGAGCTGGCGGTCGGGGCGGCGGCGATCAACACCATGTCGCAGATCGGCGCCTTCCTGACGCCGTTCGCGTGGGGCGCACTCGCTGATGCGACAGGCAACTTTGATGCAGGCCTGCTTGGCATTGCGCTGATGATGACTGTCAACGCGGCGCTGATCTGGGTGCTGCGCGGACAGGTGCGCGGGCAAGTTCTGCGCGCGGTGCCTGCTGCGGCGTAAGTTTTGAAGAGAGTGCCGCTCATTCCCGAGCGGACGGACTGGGGGAGAACGATAATGAAAATGATGAAATCACTGATCATCGGGGCAACGATGATGGCAGCGACGCTGGCAACCCCGGCGATGGCGGATGAAACGCCCTATACGCTCGGCACGGTGTGGGAGGCGAACCGCATTGATGTGCTGCCCGGCCAAGGTCCGAACTATATTGAGTATCTCGCCGCGACCTGGAAAAAGAACATGGAGACGTTGAAGGCCGAAGGCTACGTCGTCAGCTATCGCGTGCTGGCAACCAACCATCGCCGCGGTGACGAGCCCGATCTGATCCTGCTCATCGAATATCGCGATTATCAGACGGTTGCACAGATTGAAGCCCGTCGTGCGCGGATGAATGAGCTGACGGGGCAGACGAACCGTAGCGCCGCAGCTGCCTCAGCCGAGCGCGGCAAGATGCGGGAGGAGCTGGGGACGGCCCAGTATCAGGAATTGGTTCTGAAATAACCGGCCCGGTTTCAGGATCATGGCGGGCGGCGCGGGTTCCGGGGGGGAGCTGCGCCGCCCGCCCCATTTTGTTGGCAATCCCGTCATGGCGGGAGCGTGATCCGGCGTGTCGTCTTGCGCTGCTGTGATGGATTACATCCGCTTCAAACCGGCCCGCGATCCACAGGGCCATACGATCAACGGCGAACACACGATCAAGATCGTGTATGCTACGGAATAATCGTAAGAAAATTGGCTCCCCGAGTAGGATTCGAACCTACGGCCAAGTGATTAACAGTCACCTACTCTACCGCTGAGCTATCGGGGAGCAACTCTTCCAAGCGGTCTCAGGAAGAGCGGAAGCGCGCCTATATGGGGCGGTGCGGATGATTGCAAGAGGGTTTTGAGCTGCCACCGTGCGTTAGATCAATCGGGCGCGCAGCCGCTGCAAGGCTGCTGACGCCGCGCAAGTCACGCCGTGATGAACTGCTCGGCCACAATTCGTTCTTCCAGGCTCTGACCCGGATCGAACAGGAGGGTGAGCGCGCTGTCCCGCGCAATCTCGAGCCGGACTTCGGCGATGTCGCGCAGTTCCTTCTGGTCGGCGACTGCGGCCACCGGACGCTTGGCCGGGTCGAGCACGCGCAAGACGATCTTCATCCGGTCCGGCAGGATGGCCCCCTTCCAGCGCCGCGGGCGGAATGGGCTGATCGGGGTCAGCGCCAGCATCTTGCTATCCAACGGCAAGATCGGGCCATTGGCCGAAAGGTTGTACGCGGTCGATCCTGCCGGCGTCGCCACCAGCACCCCGTCACACACCAGCTCCCGGATACGCACCCGGTCCCCCACAGAGACTTCGATCTTGGCGGTCTGGCGGGTTTCGCGCAGCAGCGAGATTTCGTTGATCGCGCTCATCACATGGGTCTCGCCGTCCTGCGTCACCGCCTCGACCCGCAAGGGCGAGATCGTCCAGTGGCGCGCTTTGTTGACCCGCGTGGCAATCGCCGCGCGCCGGTCATAACGGTTCATCAGAAACCCGACCGTGCCAAGGTTCATCCCGAAGGCCGGGACCACGCGGCCCGCATCCAGCATTGCGTGCAGGGTCTGGAGCATGAACCCGTCACCGCCGAGCACGACGACGGCATCAGCTTCGTCCAGCGGTACCCAGTCGCCCTGGTTCAGCAGCGCATCATGGGCTTCCTGCGCGCGCGCCGTGTCCGACGCGAGCAGCGCCAACCGCTGAAAGCTCGTACCATTGCTCGCCATTCATCCCCCTCAGGCAGCGCTCGCCATTTATCCCCGGCGCATCGCTCGGCGTCATCCCTGATGTGCCAGATTCGGGCGGATTGCAATTGATGCGAGGCAGGCTTGCATTCAAGGGTTAAGGGGGAGCGGGGCATGAGGAACGTAATGGAACAGGGTCGGACATCCTTGCGGGGCGCAGTGCGCGGGCGCTTTCCGGGCGTGCGCCCCGGCGTGCTAGAAGCCGATCTGCTGAGCGCGCTCGACCGGCGTGAGATCGAAGTGTTGTTCCAGCCGCAATTCTCCTGCGTTAGCGGTGCAGTGGTGGGGGCTGAGGCGTTGGCGCGCTGGCGGCATCCGACGCTGGGCGCCATCGGCGCGCGCGATCTGTTTGCCGTGGCCGAGAAGGCCGCACTGGTGGCTCCGTTGTCGCGTCACGTGGTCGCCCGCGCGTTGGAAGATGCGGCGACCTGGCCCGACAATCTGACCCTGTCGCTCAACATCACGCCCGAGGAGTTGGGCGACCCACGCTTTGCCGCCGATTTCGCCGCTTTGATCGGCCGCTCGGAAATCGCGCCGCAGCGGCTGATGCTGGAGATCACAGAAGACCTGTTGCTGCGCAACCTCCCACAGGCGGCGTCCGCGCTGAAGGCGCTGCGGGGGCTGGGCTTCCGCACTGCGCTTGACGATTTCGGCGCGGGGTTCTGCAATTTCCGCTACCTGCGCGAACTGCCGCTGGATGCGCTGAAGCTCGACAAGGCGATGGTCGAAGGCGTGCCGGGCGACGCGACTGCGCTGGCCGTGCTGCGCGCGATCGTGGCGCTGGGCCGGGCGCTGGGTCTCGCGGTCTATGCCGAGGGGATCGAGGACGAAATCCAGCGCGCCGCGATCACTGCGGAAGGCTGCGATTACTGGCAAGGCTTCCTGCGCGCCCAACCGATGCCCAGCGAGAGCGTGCTGGCGCTGGCCCGCACCGCGCGAGGCATGGGGCACGGGTAGGGGAGAGGCCTGCGCCACGCCCGCTTGTGTGCTGTTCGGCCTCTAAGCGATCTTACAAAATCGCGCCCCTCAGGGGGCCGGCGTCTCGACCGGCATGACATTGTATTCGCGCACTTCAGCTTGGCTGAGGCAATAGCGCGTGCTCGGATTGCCTTCGCGCTTCACGGCCTGCTGCTTGTACATGATGTCGGTCAGTAGCTTGCGGCTGATGCCCATTCGGATGAGAAAATCATTATCCTCGCTTGCCAGCATTGCGGAGGATTGTTCGATGCTGGTGATCAGTTCGGTGGTCGCCTTGCTCCCTTCGATCACCACTTCATCGATCAGCGCGCGGTCATTCGTGTGGGTGAACATGTGAACCATAAACACCCCGCCTTCGTCGATGACCCGTCGGTCGCCGCCCATGAAGACGAAGTTGCAGGCCGAAAAGCATGTCCAGCCCGAAGGCACCCGGGTCAGCATGCCGCGATAGGACCGGATGACCCGCCCCGCTTCGTTCCCCGCGCTCACATCGCCGCCACGCGAACGAAGCCAGATTTCCTCGATCCGGTCGTCCGCCTCAATTGCGGCCTTCAACCGGGTCGGCAAGGTCGGATCAATCGCTCCCTCGGCCAGCAAGACGCGCTTGCCGCCGCGCTGCGCAGTTTTCAGCGTCATCGCGGTTTTGGGCCCGAAATCGGGCTGGGCGGGACAGGTGGGATTGTCGGGATCCATCGCCGTCGCGCCCGTCAGCAATACGAGCGCGGCCATCACAGCCAATGCGCGGACGCCGCGCATCATGCGATGATCGAATAGCGCGCGGACCCGGGCGCCCGGCACATCCGCTTGTCAGCGCGGGTTTCCTCGCCCTGAACGATCACGACATCGGTCACAGTAATGCAATCGAGATCGCCGCTAGCCCGTTCGCGTCGGGTTACGGTAGAGGTGCCGCTCACATCATCGCGCGTGGACGAATTCCATGATGCGCTAGACCCCACTTGCGCCGCACCGTCCTGCGTATCGGCGCGGGTGGCTTGGAGCGTCGCTTCGGCGGCTTGTTTCTGCTCTTCGGGGTCTAACCTGCACGCTATGCTTTCGGTCAGCTGGTCGGAAAATGCCGGGACCGGAACAAACGAGGGGAGGCGAGCTTTGCGCGCCATATCTCTAACCGCGCCGCCGAGAAGGCCACCAACCACGCCGCGCGCCGTGTCGCCTTTTTTGCCCTCGCCGCAGGTGTCGGCGCGATCCGCCCCGCGCTTGCCTCGGTTAAGCAAGGTACCGAGTTGCGCCTGCGCTGGCATGGACGTTGCCACCAAGGCCAGCGCGCCTGTGAGAAGGAAAAGCTTTGCTCCAAAAGCTGGCATCGCGTCCCTCCATCCGATCTTTTGAAACTACGCTTGGGATGCCATTAGGTCAATCAAGCCCACCCTCACGCCGCCTTCTTCGCCTTGCTCGCCCGCTTGACGATCCCGGAGAGCCCCTTCGTCAGCTGGAATAGCCCGTTGAGGCGGCTCAGTGGATCGGCCCAGGCGCGGTTGATTACCAGCTTCATGTCCGGGCGCAGCTTGGCGGTGTCCTTGCCGCCGTCATTGAGCCGCTCGACGTAGGCGATGAGGCCCATGGGATCGGGGAAGTGGTCGTTGTGGAAGGTGACGAGTGTCCCGCGCGCGCCGACATCGATCTTGGCAACGCAGGCCAGGATCGCCTGATGCTTGATCTCGATCAGACGGATGAGGTTCTTGGTCGGCTGCGGCAGGTCGCCGAAGCGGTCGATCATCTCGGCGGCAAGGCTTTCGATCTCGTGCTGGCCTTCCGCCTGATTGAGGCGGCGGTAGAGCGCCATGCGGACCGCGAGGTCGGGCACGTAGTCCTCGGGGATCATGATCGGCGCATCGACGGTGATCTGCGGTGTCAGCTTGTCGCGGGGCTTGTCGAGGCCCATTTCGCCCGCCTTGGCGGCCATGATCGCCTCTTCGAGCATCGCCTGATACAGCTCAAAGCCGACCTCGCGGATATGGCCCGATTGCTCGTCGCCCAGCAGGTTGCCCGCACCGCGGATGTCGAGATCGTGGCTGGCGAGCTGGAACCCGGCACCAAGGCTGTCGAGGTCGCCGAGCACCTTCAGCCGCTTCTGCGCGACTTCCGACAGGGCCACGCCCGCCTCATGCGTCAGATAGGCATAGGCGCGCAGCTTGGCCCGGCCCACGCGCCCACGCAGCTGGTAGAGCTGGGCGAGACCGAAGCGATCGGCGCGGTGAATGATGATGGTGTTGGCCGAGGGAATATCGAGCCCGCTTTCGACGATGGTGGTCGATAGCAGCACGTCATACTTGCGGTCGTAGAACGCGCCCATGCGTTCTTCGACCTCACTGGGCGACATCTGGCCGTGGGCGGAGACGGATTTGATCTCGGGCGCGTGTTCGCGGAGCCATTCTTCGACATCGGCCATGTCGGAGATGCGGGGGACGACGATGAAGCTCTGCCCACCGCGATGATGTTCGCGCAGCAGGGCCTCACGCATCACCATATCATCCCACTCCATGACGTAGGTGCGCACTGCAAGGCGATCCACGGGCGGGGTCTGGATGGTGGAGAGTTCGCGCAGGCCGCTCATCGCCATTTGCAGCGTGCGCGGGATCGGGGTGGCGGTGAGGGTGAGGACGTGAACGTCGGCGCGAAGCTGCTTCAGCTTCTCCTTGTGGGTGACGCCGAACCGCTGCTCCTCGTCCACGATCACGAGGCCGAGGTTCTTGAACTTGGTCGATTTGGAGAGGATCGCATGAGTGCCGACCACCAGATCGACCTGCCCGTTCTCCAACCCCTCACGGGTTTCGGCCGCCTCCTTGGCGGTGACCAGCCGCGACAGGCGACCAACATTCAGCGGGAAGCCGGCAAACCGCTCGGCGAAGTTCTGGTAATGCTGGCGCGCAAGCAGGGTGGTTGGCGCAACGATGGCAACTTGTTGCCCATTCATTGCTGCCACAAAGGCGGCGCGTAGCGCGACTTCGGTCTTCCCGAAGCCGACATCGCCGCAGACGAGCCGGTCCATCGGACGGCCACTCTCCAGATCGCCCAGCACATCGGCAATGGCGCGTTCCTGATCCTCGGTCTCCGACCACGGGAAGCGGTCGGTGAACTGGCCAAGGGTCGCGGGATCGGCGGGGAGGGAAGGGGCCTGCCTGAGCGCACGCGCGGCGGCGACTTGCATCAGCTCCCCCGCGATGGCGGTGATGCGTTCCTTGAGCTTGGCGCGGCGACGCTGCCATGCCTCACCGCCAAGCCGATCCAGTTGGACGGCGAGCTCGGACGAGCCGTAGCGGCTGAGCACGTCGATATTCTCGACCGGAATGAACAGCTTGTCCCCGCCCGCATATTCCAGTGCGACGCAATCGTGCTGGCTCTTGCCGACCGGGATGGGTTCAAGGCCGAGATAGCGCCCGATCCCGTGCTCGATATGCACCACCAGATCGCCGCGCGACAGCGCCTGAAGCTCGGCGAGGAAGGCGTCGGAATCCTTGCGCTTTTTCTTGCGCCGCACAAGCCGATCGCCGAGAATGTCAGCCTCGGTCAGGACTTCCAGCGTGTCGCTGGCGAACCCCGTTTCGAGCGGGAGGACGACCACAGCGGTCTTGTTCTTCGCCGCCAGCCCCAACGCCTGCTGCCAGCTATCGGCAAGCGCGGTAGGGGCGCCAGCTTCTTCGATAATGGACGCGATGCGGCGGGCGGAGCCGGTCGAATAAGCCGCCACCAGCGACTTACGCGACCCCTTCGCCACCGACTTCAGGTGCTTGGCAGCGGCTTCATAGACATTCTCCCCGCGCCCGCGTTCCGGCGTAAAATCGCGGGCGGAGCGGAACCCGAAATCGAGCGTGCCCGCCTTTTCCTCACTGGCAAAGCCTGTCGCGCGGTGAGCGGGCATGGCCGCGAGGCCCGCGTCGAATTCGGCGCGCGTCAGGTACAGCGCATCGGGCTTTAGCGGACGGTAGCTGCCCTTCTTTTCGCTCGCGATCCGGCCGCGCTGCTGGTGGTAATCGGCAATGTCATTGAGCCGCTCTTCCGCCGCGCCGAGCGCGCCTTGGTCGATGATGACCACGTCGTCCTTGGCGAGGTGATCGAACAGGCTCGCCATCCGATCTTCGAACAGCGGGAGCCAGTGCTCCATACCCGCAAGCCGCCGCCCCTCGGACACGGCTTCGTAAAGCGGGTCTTGCGTGGCGTTCGCGCCGAACAACTCGCGGTAACGGCTGCGGAACCGCTTGATGCTCTCCTCGTCCAGCAGCGCCTCGGAGGCGGGGAGCAGCAGGTGTTGGTCGATCCGCTCGACAGTGAGCTGCGTGGCGGGATCAAACAGGCGCAGGCTCTCCAATTCGTCTCCGAAGAAATCGAGCCGCAGCCCGGCATCGAGGCTGGAGGGGAAGATATCAACAATCGAGCCGCGCACTGCAAACTCGCCGTGGTCGATCACTGTGTCTGTGCGGCCGTAACCCTGACGGACCAGCAACGCGGCGAGGCTTTCGTGCCCGATGGTGGTGCCGACGCGAAATTCGCGCACGCTCTCGCGCACCCGGAACGGGGTTAGCACCCGTTGCAGCACGGCGTTGACCGTGGTCACCAACAATTGCTGAGCGCTGCCGGGTTGCTGCAAACGGTGCAGCGCGGCCAGCCGTTCGGCGCTGATCGTCAGCGCAGGGCTCGCCCGGTCATAGGGCAAGCAGTCCCACGCGGGGAAGGCGATCACTTCGATCTCGGGTGCGAAAAAGCGCGCCGCCTCAGCCGCAGCGCGCATGGCCGCATCGTCAGGCGCGATGAACACCGCCCGGCGCTTGGCCGCCCGCGCCAAATCGGACAGCAACAACGGCAGGCTCCCGCGCGGCAGCGAGGCGAGGGTCAGCGGTTCACGGGCCGCGAGGATGCGGTTGAGATCGGGCATAGGTTTCCAGTCAAGCGGCGCGAGGCCGAAGGGTTCCCGCGCAGGCCCCGTCAGCGCGGGATGTCGACGTAATCGAGCTTTTGCATCACCACCAGCAATTCACCCGCCAGATGCTCCGGCGGCGGCTGCGAACCTAGCGCCCAGGCCATCACATCGACGTCATCCTCGTCGAGCAGGGCCTCGAACCACGCCAGTTCAGCCTCGCCCCAGGTGGCGTGGTAGCGATCAAAATAGCCGCCGATCATGTAATCAGCCTCACGCGTGCCGCGGTGCCAGGCGCGGAACTTGGCGCGGGCGAGGCGTTGTTCGAAGGAGGGCGTTTCGGTCATGGCGATCACCTAGCCACAGGCTTGCGCAGGCACAACTCGCAAAGACGCAATCGGGGTGATAGCGAATGCACCATGCGCCCCGAGGCTCTCAACCCGCTGTTCGCCGAAGTCACGACGCTGGAAGGCGTCGGGCCGAAGCTGATGAAGCCGCTCGAAAAGCTCGGCCTGACGCGGGTCAAGGATGTCGCGTATCACCTGCCCGAACGCTTCGTCAGCCGCCAAGCGATTGCCGATCTCGATTCCGGCAGCGAGGGCGAGCAGGTGATTATTGCGCTCACCGCCATCGAACACCGCGCCCCGCGGGCCGGGAGCCGCGGGCCGTACCGGGTGCTGGCGCAGGATGCGATTGGCAATGTCTGCGCGCTAACGTGGTTCGGCAAGGCAGCCTATAGCGCAAAGAAGCTGGTCCCGGTGGGTGAGAAGCGCTGGGTGGCAGGGCGGCTCGACCGCTATGGCGACATGCTCCAGATCGTTCACCCCGATCATATCGAGGCGGAAAGCGCCGCCAATATGGGCCGCTTGAGCGAGCCGGTCTATCGCCTGTCGGACGGGCTGACCCAGCCGCGCATTGCCGATTTCGTCCGTCAATCGCTCACCCGCCTTCCGGCGCTGCCTGAATGGATCGAACCGGGCCAGTTGGAGCGTGCGGGTTGGCCCGCCTGGGCCGATGCGCTTCGCTTGGGGCACGAGACGACTGACGCCAAGGCGCTCGACCGGCTTGCCTATGACGAGTTGCTGGCGAACAGCCTCGCGCTGCTGCTGGTCAAAGCCGAGGGGCGGCGGCGCAAGGGACAGGCCTTGGCAGGTGACGGGAGCCTGCGCGCCAAGCTGCAACTGCCCTTCGCGCTGACGGGCGCGCAGGCGCGCTCCATTGGCGAGATCGCGGGTGACATGGCGCAAGAAGCGCCGATGCTGCGGCTGCTGCAAGGCGATGTCGGGGCGGGTAAGACGGTGGTGGCGCTCAACGCGATGCTGATCGCGGTGGAATCGGGAAAGCAGGCCGCGTTGCTCGCGCCGACCGAAATTCTTGCCCGGCAGCACTTCGAAACATTGCGCAAGATGCTCGGGCCGACGGGGGTCGAGATCGCGCTGCTGACCGGCCGCGCGAAGGGGCGGGAGCGCGAGTCTATCCTGATGGGGCTGATGGATGGCTCGATTCAGATGCTGGTCGGCACCCACGCGATCTTTCAGGACACGGTCAATTACCGCGATCTGGGGCTGGTGGTGGTTGACGAGCAGCACCGTTTTGGCGTGGCGCAGCGACTGGCACTCGCGGCGAAAGGCAGGCGTGCGCCGCATACGCTCGCGATGACAGCGACCCCGATCCCGCGATCGCTGACACTGGCGCAATATGGCGAGATGGACGTGAGCCGGCTCGACGAATTGCCCCCCGGAAGGCAAGCGATCGACACGCGCGTGGTGCCGCAGGAGCGGATGGACGAGGTGGTGGCCGGGGTCGAACGCCACCTTGCAAGCGGGCAACAGGCCTATTGGGTGTGCCCGATGGTGCGCGAGATCGACGGCGTGCCTGATCTGGCCGATATCGCCGCCGCCGAAGCGCGCTATGCGGCGCTGAAGGAGCGGTTTGGCGACGCTGTGGTGCTCGTCCACGGCCAGCTCCGCCCCGAGATCAAGGATGCGGCGATGGAGCGTTTCGCCAGCGGTGCGGCGCGGTTGCTGGTGGCCACCACGGTGATCGAGGTCGGAGTCGATGTCCCCTCGGCCACACTGATGGTGATCGAACAGGCCGAGCGCTTCGGCCTTGCGCAATTGCACCAGCTACGCGGACGTGTGGGGCGGGGAGCGGAGAAATCGACCTGCCTGCTGCTGCGCGGCAGTGCGCTGTCCGAGACGGGTCGGGCACGATTGGCCCTGATGCGCGAGACGCAGGACGGGTTCCGGATCGCTGAGGAAGATCTCGCCCTGCGCGGTGGCGGCGAATTGCTAGGCACCCGGCAATCGGGAGAGGCGGCGTTCCGGATCGCCAATCTGGAACAGATGCAGCGCCTCTTGCCGATTGCTCACGGCGATGCACGGCTGCTGATGGAGCGCGACGGCGGCCTTACCAGCCCGCGCGGGGAAGCGGCGCGGTTGCTGCTTTATCTGTTCGAACGCGACTGGGGGGTGCAGTTGCTGCGCGGCGGCTAGGCCCGCTGCTGCACGCTTTCGCGGATCAGGCGGTCGACCCACGCGCCTGTGCCTAGCGAGATCACGCTCCACGCTGCCTCGAACGCTGTGGTATCGCCATAGTAGGGATCGGCTACGGGTTCACCCCGGCGACCATCGACGGCGTCCATCAGCATCGCCAACGTGGCCGTACCATCGCGCGGCGCGCGGGCGCGCAGACCTTCGAGATTGGCGCGGTCCATCGCGATGATGTGGCTGAATCGGTAGAAATCATCCCGCTCGATCTGCCGTGCCGACTGTCCGGTGATGTCGATGCCATTCAAACTGGCGACGGCGATTGCGCGGGGATCGGGCTGGCTACCGACGTGATAGGAAGCGGTTCCGGCGGAATCGATATGAAACGAAAGTTGTCGCTCCAGCGCCGCTGCGCGGAACGCACCCTCCGCCATCGGTGACCGGCAGATATTGCCGAGACACACAAACAAAACGCCGGTCCTGTGCTCAAATCCCCCATGCATTAGGGTGCGTTAGTATAAAATATCATGCCTGTCCACGCCCTATCATCTTGGTTTCATGCGGAACATGCATCGCTGTCGGCGTAGCGTTAGCAGGGTGGGACAAGATTGAAGCGCCCTGGGACACCTGGGACAGCGGAGGGAGGCCCAGCCTAAGCTGCGGCGGCGGGAAGCGGCGCGGTGGTCGCCAGAACGTCCTCGGTGATCCGCCGGATATTGACCTTGGCTTTCAGTCTCGCGCCCAACAGTGCGGTGCCAGAAACCTTGCGCTGGACAAACAATGTCTCAATCGGCGGAAACGCCCATGTGTCCTTGTCCTGAGCGATGGCATAGCCTTCATCGCGCAGCAGCGGGATGAAGGCCCGGTCCCCGAAGTCGAAGGGGGCGTCTTCGCGCATTTCGCCAATCACGATCTCGATCATCTTGTTGACCCGCTCGGGGTGCTTTTCAGCGACGATGGGCATCATGAAACCGGCTTCGATGGTGGCGGCGAGCACCTCTTCGGCGTTGCCGCGCAGGCCGGCGGCGAGCATCTTGCGATACCCGTTTGACACCATCGGATCGACCGGGCGGCATGCCCCGAAGTCAAGCAGGATGATCTCTCCTGTCTCCCGCCGATAGCGGAAGTTGGCGAAATTGGGATCGGTCTGCATCACGCCGAAATCGAACAATTCGCGCGCGACCAGCCGGATCAATCGGGCGAAGACCTCGTCGCGGCGTTCGGGCGGCTCGTTGCCGAGCTCCTCGATGCCCACCCCGTCTTCAAAGCTCATCGCAAGGATTGAGCCGCGGGTCAGGCCTTCGTGCAGGCGAGGCACGACGAAGCCCGGCGTGCCCGCCAGCCGCTCACGATACATCGCCATCTGCGCGCCTTCACGAGCGTAATCGGCTTCCTCGTGGAGCTGTTGCTTGGCGGCCGCCATCAGCTTGCCCATCTCCAGCTCGGGTGGAGCGAAACCAGCCACCTTCAGCAGGGTCATCACATTATCGACGTCAGAATCGATGCTTTTGGCGACGCCGGGATATTGCACCTTGATCGCCAGCTCCTCGCCATCGCGGGTCAGGGCCTTGTGGACCTGACCGATGCTGGCTGCAGCAATCGGGCGGGGGTTAAACCAGCGGAACTGCTTGCGCCAATCCGGCCCCCATTCGGCGCGCAGCACGGCATCGAGCTGCTTGGTCGGCATGAAATTGGCCTGATCGCGCAGCGTGGCTAGGATCTTCGACAATTCTTCGGGCAGGAAATCGCCCGCATCGAGGCTGATCATCTGCCCCATTTTCATCGCCGCGCCGCGCAGGTGGGACAGGCGGTCGGTCATGCGCTGGACATTGCCGGGCGTGAGGATCAGGTCGCGGGCGTTGATGCCCTCACCGTTAGCGATCCGGCGTGCGCCTTCGGCCACCATGCCGCTCGCCACGCCGCCGACCAGCCTTCCGAACGTGCCGAACCGCGCGATCCGGCCCGCAGGCACGGCGCGCTGGCGGCTCTTGTCTTCGGGGAGCTTATCGAAGTCGGGAATGTCGTCGTCGGCCACGGGGAGGGGTGTTCCAATTGCGAGAGGCTTTTGCGGGCAACGGCTTGCGTGCGCCTGCGTTCCACCTGAAATGGTGCCCCTCAGCCGATACTCAACTAGGAAATGCTCAGGCCGCCATCGACCGGCAGACATTGCCCGGTGATGTAATCGGAATGGGGCGAAGCGAAGAACACTGCCAGTCCTTCGAGCCCTTCGTGATCGCCCGGACGGCGTAGCGGGATGCGCTTGGCCATCCATTCGCCGAACCGAGGATCGGCGCGTGCAGTGATATCGGTTTCGTAAAAGCCGAAAAGCAGCGCATTGGCGGTGATCTGGTAGCGCGCGAGTTCGAACGCGGCGGCGCGGGTGAGGCCGTTCACAGCGGCCTTGGACGCGGCGTAATCGGACGAGCGGTTGACCCCCATGATCGACTGACCGGACGAAGTCACGATCAGCTTGCCCCCGGCATCACCGTCTTGCGCGCGGGCGATCATGTGGCGGGTGACGTGCTTGTAGACCAGCGCCGCGCCGCGGGTGTTGACGCCCATGGTGTTGTCCCAGCCTTCGGGTGTGATTTCGGGGATCGCCTGGCCCGCGCCCGGAATTCCCGCATTGGCAAAGCACACATCCACACGGCCGAGCGTGTCGAGCGTCGCTGCCATGGCGCGGGCAATCGCAGCTTCCTCGGTTACCTCGCAGGCGAGCGCGATGACTCGGCCGGTGCCCAATTCGCCCAGTTCCTCAAGCGCGGCGGCATTCTTCCTGGGATTGCGGGCCCAGATCGCGATATCGGCGCCGACCTTTGCCAGCCCGCGCGCCATTGCGAGGCCAAGCCCGCCATTGCCGCCGGTGATGATGGCCGCAGTGCCAGTCAGATCGAAGATGTTCATGGGCCCATGTGGTGGCGCAAACCGACGTCGCTCGCAAGAGGATCGGGAACCGCAACGCGTGGCAGGGTTTGAGCCGCCATGGACGCAGTAACACCACAATCTCCCGCTTCGCTTTCCGCAGCGGCCCGCGCCTTGGGTTATGCCGGTCTATTGCCCCAGATCATCTGCATCGTGCTGATCCTGGTGGGGCACGAATGGCGCTATTCGGCGCTGGCAGGGGGGTTTGCCTATGCGGCGGCGATCTTCAGCTTTCTGGGCGGGGTGTGGTGGGGCCAAGCGCTCGCCAGCGGCCGCGCGACCAGCGGCGCCTATGTAATCGCGGTCATGCCGAGCCTGTTGACCCTCGCACTGTTCCTCCCTTGGACATTTGGCTGGGAATGGCCCGGCCCTGCGCTGTTCTATCTGGGGGCGCTGATCCTGGGCTCGCCGCTGATCGACCGGGCGCTGGGTTATGCCGCGCCAGACTTTCTACGGCTGCGCTGGCACCTCTCGATTGGGCTCGGGAGCCTGACGATTGCACTTGGCTTCCTGTCCGACCGGGTGATCTGACCGCGTTGTCTGGGCAGGTGCGCAGGTCAGTGCTGTGCCTGTCGTTTGCGATGAATTAACCAACGTATCCTAGGGACAAGCTTGACTTTGCCCTCGGGAATGCGCGTTTGATGTTCGGAAAGCTTCAGTCTCTAGCCGACACGATACGGCGCACGTTCGGTTCGGCCGGCGAGGAAGTCGCTGGATTCAAGCAGGAACTTGCGCAGCGTTCGGGTGCAGCCTTGCTGCGCCGCAAGCGCACCAAAGTTGCGCTGCTAGCGATACTATTCGGGGTTGTGTCCTCGGTCATCGAACTTCCGCTACCCCTCGAAGACCTCTACCGCGCCGCGCGTGCAGAGCTGCGTTCCCGCCCCGCGCCGCGCGATGTCGTGATGATCGCGATCGACGACAAGACACGTGCCGCCAATCAGCACAACCTTCCCAACCGGATGCAAGACACCAAGGTGGTCGATACGCTGATCGCATCGGGTGTTCGCCGGGTAGTGTTCGACCGCGCGCATGCCGATCCCGAAACGCCGAAATCCGACGCGATGTTTGCCGACATGCTGGCCCGTCATCAAGGCAAGGTGTGGCTGGGCGCTGTCCCCGCAAGCGATATCGGCTTCCAGAGGGTCGACGAGATCGCGCCCCTCCCTGAATTCCGCAAAACCGTCAATCTTGCAGCGATGAACGGGCGCGCCAATCTTTTCGGCTTGTCGGTGCTCTTTCCGACCTCGATCGACCTCGGGGGCAAAAAGGAGGGGTCCATCTCTGCCGTTCTTGCTGAATACACGGGGCCGACGCGGCTCTATCGGCCCGACACAGCGTTCGATGCCTCGACCGTTCCCTCGTTCAGCTATGTCGATGTGCTGAATGGCCGCGTACCGGCGGCCGAGTTGCGCGGCAAGAACGTGGTAATCGGACAGGCTTTCTTCGGATCGAGCGACTACTACTTCTTGCCGTTCCGCCCGAACACCAAAGTGCCGGGCTCCTATTTTCATGTCCTTGGCGCGCACACACTGAAGCGCGGCGTGCCGCTCGACCTGATGTGGTACCCGGCGATGCTCCTGGCCGCGCTTGCCATGGCCGTGCAGGTTGTGAGCCGGCGGCGCGCGTCGAATTCCTTGATGATAACGTCCTTCGGGCTGCTGATCGTTACATTCGTGCTCGACGAATTTACCTTCAATATCGACATTATGTCCGCGCTGCTCGCCATGGGGGCGGCCGCCATCGGGTTCCAGCGGATCAATCGCAAGTATTACAGCAGTGATGTCGATGCGATGACGACGTCGGCTATCGCTTCGGATCGCCCGAGCGAGGAGCGTGATGTCTACGCGCTCAAGATCGCCAATCTCGCCGAGTTTTCGGAAGAATGGACGGCCCGCGAGATCGGGGAATTCGTCAACACTCTGATCTCTTACGTGAAGGGTCCGGGCGAAGTCGGCGACGTTGCGTTCGAGCGTGATTTGCTGGTCTGGCTCGCGCCGCGCATGGAGAATGGCGAACTTGAACGCCATGCCGATGGGCTTGCGATGATGCTCAAGACTGCAATCAGCTATGACTGGCAGTCATCCAACAGCGCTCCTGCGCTGGGGATCGATACCAATCATGATCTGCCGGTCGCCTCGCGCATCAAGAAGGCGATGCAGGCGGCAGACGAAGCTGCGAACCGCGGGGTGCGCTTCATCATCAATGACGCTGCGCATCTTGAAGCGCGCAACAATCGACTTCAGCTGATCAAGGTTTTGGAAAAGGGCCTGCGCGACCGCGATATTGGTGTGGCTTACCAGCCCAAGGTCGACCTTGCGTCAGGCCGGATCGTCGGAGCGGAAACCTTGATTCGCTGGCAGCCCGAGGGTGAGGAGCCAGTCAATCCGCAAGATCTGGTGCTCGCAGCCGAAGCCGGTGACCGGATCAACGAGCTCACCCTGGTTGTGATGGAAAAGGCGCTGCTTGAGGGCAAGCAGGCGATCGCGCTCGATCCGCGCTTCAAGCTGGCGGTCAACATGTCGGCCAAGAGCCTGTCTGACACGCACCTGCTGTTCGATATCATGACCTTGCTGGGGCGCTTTGACTTCCCGCCCGAAAATCTGACGCTGGAACTGACCGAAACTGCCAAACTGGAGGATGACCGAATCGCTCCGCAGATCGCAGCACTGAAGGCGCGTGGCATCGGCCTGTCGATCGACGATTTCGGCACTGGCCAATCCAATCTCGAATATATCGAGAAGCTGCCAAGCTCCGAGCTCAAGATCGACAAGCGCTTCGTGCAGCACATGGCCACATCTGAGGAAAGCCGCGCCGTGGTGCGCGCCACGATTGAGATCGCGCATTCACTTGGCAAGACCGTCGTCGCAGAAGGCGTTGAGGATCTTTCGGTCGCAGCCGCCTTGACGGCAATGGGTTGCGATCAGGCGCAAGGCTACCTGTTCTCGCGTGCGATCCCAATGTCAGAGCTGCTGGTGATGATGGGTGGACGAAGATCTGCAATTTACAGTTGATTAAGGTTAATAATGTGTTAAACACGCCCTACAGCTTTTGCGCTGATAGGAGTGTATTTTATGTGGGGTTGGATCACACACATGTTTGGCAGCCGCTAAGACGGCTCCGTCAGATATAGGAGAAAGCCCCGGGAAACTGGGGCTTTTTTCGTTTCTGTGGCCGCGTTTCCCTTGGTAAGATACGCTCCGATGAAGATGGCATGGCCCGCCGGTTCTGCATTGTGTAACGGCTAATCTGCAGCCGGCAGCGGTCCCCGATCGATTCTCATTAACCGTTGCGCTGCCGGGACGACATTGGCGACTCGCGCGAATCGGCGCGCCTTTTCGGGGGGGCGACGTTAGTGATGTCGGCTTGATGACAGGGGGCGCTGCCCGCGCCTCCGCACCGTAGGCTAATCGGTCTCCATCATCCCGGAGAACGATCTTGCCGTGCCAGACCTCCCCAACTCTTGCCGAGCTCGGCGATACCACCAAGGCCTTGGTCAGACGTCGCTTGCTCGTGTCGTTGGGCATCAGCGGTCGGGTCTTAGTGTTCCAAACGCATGATCATTTCGGGGGTTAGGGACGGGCCGGACGATCTGGACGATTGTGGTGAAGTCTGGCCGCTCAACCTCCCGAGGCTCCATGTTGAAGATCGCGATCATCGCTCATCTCAAATACGCGATCGCCGAGCCCTTTGCCGGTGGCCTCGAAATGCACACGCATTTGCTGGCCAAATCGCTGCGCCAGCGCGGCCATGATGTGACTTTGTTCGCCTCGCTGGCATCCGATCCGGCGTTGGGGATCGAGGCGATCTGCGAAGAAACGTCGCTGCTGGAAACCGGCCTTGCCGAAGCAGGAAATGTCGCCTTCTTTCGCGAACACCACGCCTACTTGCGCCTGATGACCGATCTACAGAGCCGGTCTTTCAACATCATCCATAACAATTCGCTGCACTATCTGCCGCTGACCATGGCCGCGACTTTGCGTGCACCGACGGTCACGACACTGCACACGCCGCCGTTCTGCTGGCTGGAAAGCGGCGTCAGGCTGAGCCGCAAATCGAGCCATCTCATCGCTGTTTCTCAGGCGACCGCCGATCTGTGGCAGAGTGTCACAGCGGTCGACAGCGTCATTCCCAACGGGATCGACCTCGATCTTTTCCCCTTTAGCCCGCAGGCCGCCGCTGATCGTTATCTGGTGTGGTATGGGCGGATTGTCCCGGAAAAGGGATTGCACCTTGCCATTGACGCTGCACGCGCCGTTGGCCTTCCACTGAAGATCGCCGGGCCGCGCTCCAACCTCGCCTACTTCAGCGAGTGGATCGCGCCGCGTCTGGGTGATGACGCCACCTATCTTGGGCACTTGGCGCACCGCGATCTCGCCAATCTGATCGGTGGTGCCAGCGTGGCGCTGTGCACCCCCTGCTGGGAGGAGCCCTACGGCCTCGTCGTGGCAGAGGCCCTTTCCTGCGGCACGCCGGTCGCTGCGTTTCGGCGGGGTGGGATTCCGGCGATCATCGATGCAACCTGTGGCGCCTTGGCCGAGCCTGATGATGTGGCAAGCCTTGCCGCCGCCATCCGCGCCGCGCTGACCATTGATCGCGCCGCCTGCCGCCGGCGGGCGGAGAAGCATTGCAATGCACACCGGATGGTCGATTCCTACGAACAGCTTTATCGCCGCCTGACCAGCCGGACGGCGGACTTTGCTCGGCAGCCAGGCCGCGACCCCGCGTTGGCCCTCAGCGCATGACGCGGCCGATCGTCGTTTGTGTCCCGGCCCGTAATGAGGCGAAGCGATTGCCTGTGCTGCTTGAGGCTTTGGCGCAGCAAACCCTGCCGTCGCCGATTAATGTCGCCTTGTGCATCAACAACTCGACCGACGGGAGTGTCGAGACGGCGCGGTCGGCGGCTGCAAAGGCCGAAGGGCGCTTGCGGCTGAACCTACTGACCTGCGAATTTCCGCCGGAGCGTGCTCACGCCGGATCAGCGCGCCGTGCGGCGATGGATCTTGGCGCCGAATGGCTGAATGATGGCGATGCGTTACTCGTAAGCACCGATGCGGATTGTCGCCCACCTCCGGACTGGCTCGAAGCCAATCTCGCGAACGCGGGGCCGATGCGCATCGTTGGCGGACGCATCGAACTTGACGAGATGGAGGCCGAGACATGGCCCTTGCTGTTCGATTTGCGCCACCGGTTCAACGATTACTGGAGCAAAGTTCGCGCAATCGAGGACGCGGTCGACCCCGTTCAGTGGGACCCGCCTCCCCGACACGGCGATCACACCGGCGCGAGTCTCGCCCTTACGGTCGGGCTGTATCGTGCTGCGGGGGGCGTTCCGTTGACCCCATCTGGCGAAGACCGCGCGCTGGTGGCCGCTGCGCTCGCCGTGGGCGGTGAGCTCATTCATCCCCAAACCGTCTGGACCCGCACGTCTGCACGGCCAGTGGGCCGGGCGGATGGCGGTATGGCAGATGAAATGCGCCGCTGGCTCACTGCGGGGACGGACGGAGTTGACCCCAAGGTTCCGGCATTCCAGCTCTGGCAATCTCGCGCGATGTGGCGCCGCGCCTTGCGTCGGGCGCTTGGTCCCGGTGAGCTGATGCTGGCCGAAGCCAAGCTGCCGCCGATGCCCTGCGAAATGTCCCTGCCGGAGCGACTGCGGGCATCGTCGGCATGATGGGATACTACGTCCACCATCAAGGCGAGGGCCACAGACAGCGCGCTGCCGCGATCGCAGCTGCCTATCGCGGGCCGATGACGTTGATCGGTACAGGGCTGGGCGACCGGCTGAATGGAATACCCTGTCTCGACTTGCCCGACGATTGCCTACCGCATGGCCAATTTGATGGATGGGATGGGACCACACGGCCACCCGCGCTGCATTACGCTCCCCTGCATCACAAGGGCGTGCGGGAACGGGTTGCGCTGATCGCCAACTGGATTGCCGTGGCACAGCCTGCGCTGATGATCGTCGATGTCTCGGTCGAGGTCGCAATGCTCGCGCGGTTGTCGTCCGTCCCGGTGGTCTATGTCCGACTGAGCGGCAGACGCAGCGATCCGCCACACCGCGACGCTTTTGCATCCTCCCTTGCGCTACTTGCGCCTTTTGCCGAGCCGCTGGACGACCCGGCCACTCCGGCATGGGTGAAGCAGAAGACCTTTTACGCCAATGGCATCGTTCCTGCGGGACGCGCGCGCATCGTCGATCCAACCCGCGTGCTGGTCGTCGCAGGGCGGGGCGGGGAAGCGGCTGACGGCGCGAGATGGGCGGCCGCTGCTCGGGCGGTGCCGGATCGGCAGTGGCGGGTGATCGGGCCTTCGGTTGTGCCTGCACGAATACCGGACAATCTCGAATTCGCTGGATGGGTCGCAGGCGCCGATGCGGAGATCGCCAGCGCGGGCGTTGTCATCGGCGCGGCAGGAGATGGGCTGGTCAGCGCCGTCCTCGCGCATGAGCGTCCCTTCATCTGCTTTCCCGAGCCCCGCGCTTTTGATGAGCAGACGATCAAGGCTGAAAGGCTCGCCGCGCTTGGTGCCGCGATCGTGCCCGCGAGCTGGCCCGAGGCCGCCCAATGGCAGCTGCTGATCGCTGCGGCCGAGCGTCAGCCGAGCCAGCGCTCCCCTGCGCTTAGGGTCAGGGACGGAGCGGAGCGGGTCGCGCGCTGGCTCGAACAATTCACCCAAGCACCGCAAGCCCTGCAAGAGGCCCGATCATGACCGCCATTCCCAAACCCCGCGACAATCCGGCGGCGAGCCTGTCTGACGATCTGGCGCATCTGGGTGAGCGGTATGACGCCGTTTCACGCTTCCCATCAGAAAGTCTGGACCTGCTAGTCGCCCGCGGCCTGCACCGCCGCTTTGCGCCGCCTGAATCGGGTGGGGAGGCGTTCGCTGATGACGAGGCCTGCAATGCGAGCATGCTGACAGCTCTGGGCGAGGTGGGCCACGGCGATCTTAGCGTCGGGCGCCTGTTCGAAGGGCATGTGAATGCGCTGCTGCTGTTTCGCTGGTATGGCACGGCATCGCAGATGCAGTGGCTGCGCGAGCAATTGGCGCGCGGCGCGTGGTTCGGCGTCTGGGCCAGCGAACCGCCCCCCGGTGTGCGGATCGTAGGTTCGGAAAAGCGTAAGCTGACCGGCGGCAAGAGCTTTGCCAGCGGCGCGGGCGGGATCGACTGGTCGGTGGTAACCGCAAGCAGCGAAGGCGAAGCGCGCCGCCTTGTCGTCGTCTGTGCCAATGATCCTGAGCGGACCGATCTGTCCGGCTGGCGGGTGCGAGGGATGCGGGCTAGCGTCAGCGGGAGTTATGACCTCGGAGGCGTCGCCGTGGCCGACGCCATGCTGGTCGGCCAACCCGGCGAATATGACCGTGAACCGCGCTTCACGGCCGGGGCGTGGCGGTTCTGCGCGGTACAACTCGGCGGCATTGACGCGCTGATCGCGGAAACAGTGCGCGGTATGCAGCCCAAGGCCCGCGAAGACGCGATCTTACGCCAGCGCTTTGCCAAGGCCTATATCGCCGCCCGCAATGCGCGATTCTGGGTCGAGGAGGCGGCCCGCAAAGCTGCCGCTGATGCACACGACGCAATCACCACCGCCCGCATCGCGCGCGGTGTGGTAGAGGATGCTGGCCTCCTCGCGATCGAGACCGCCGCACGCATTCTCGGCACCCGCAGCGCCTTCGACGGTCAGCGCGCGGACAAGATTGCGCGCGATCTATCGCTTTACCTGCGGCAGGCCGGCCCTGATTATGCGCGCGACGAGGCGGCCAAGGACATCCTGTCGCGAGAGTTTGCCCTGTCCGGCAATGTCCCATGAAGGCCGCGTTGCTTGCTCGCAGCCCATGGCGCGGTGCGCAGTGGCTCGTGATCGCGCCGCATCCCGACGATGAGACTCTGGGAGCAGGCGCGCTCATCCACTATGCGGCGGCTCGCGATCAACTGGGCGGGGTGGTCTTTCTCACTGACGGCGGCGGATCGCATCCGCAAGGCACACCGCACCTGCGCGCTGTCCGGCGGCGCGAGGCGCGGCGGGCGGTGGGTCTGCTTGCCGATGGCCCTACCCCGATTGATTGGCTTGGATGGGTCGACGGCAACCCAAGCCATGAGGCGAGCACAGCGTTTTACCGCTCGGCACGGCGCTTGGGGACTATGATCCGTAACCGCCGGATCAACGCGCTCGCAGTGTCGGACCCCGGCGACGGCCATTGCGATCATGTCGCGGCTTTCCAGCTTGCGCTCGCCGCCCGTGACCAATCCCGGCGGGCTTTGCACATTTTCACCTATTCGGTCTGGGATGAACCGGTCTGCCGCGGGATGCGGTTCGCTACGCCCGACATGCCCAGTGGGCTGCGCCGCCGTGCGCTCAGCGCGCATCGCAGCCAGCTGACGCCGAGCATGGGCGAGGGGTTTCGCCTGCCGAAGCCGATGCGGCGCATGACATCTGCCGACCAGCTTGTCGCAGTGGATTGGCCGAGATGAGCAGTGCGCGCAGCTTGGGAGCTGATTACTTCGAAGGCATTTTCGCATCGGACGAAGATCCGTGGGATCTCGCCACAAGCGATTATGAGCGGCGCAAATTCGACCGAACTAGCAAAGCGCTGGATGACCGCCACTACGCGTCAGCGCTTGAAATTGGCTGCGCGCATGGTGTGCTGACGCAGCGGCTGCATCGCCTGTGCGATCAGTTGCTGGCGATCGACATCAGCCAGACGGCTCTCGCCCTCGCTCAGCAAAGGTTGGGCACGCAGCCCGGCCTCGAATTTGCGCAGAGGAGCTTCCCAGCCGAAGCGCCGCGTGGCCTGTTTGACCTGTGTGTCATGTCCGAGGTCGCCTATTACTGGGACGCTGATGACCTTTCCCGCGCGGCACAATGGCTGGCCGACTACCTGGTACCGGGTGGGCGCGTGGCGCTGGTGCACTATACGGGCGAGACCGATTACCCCTGCACGGCTGACGAGGCGGTGGGCGCGCTCCAACGGGGGACATCCGGGCAATTCACGCCCTGCCTTGCCGAGCGGCATGAAAGCTACCGCCTCGATCTGTGGGAGCGGCGATGAGCCTTTCGGTCCTTACCCTCGTCCGCAACCGGACGGAGCATCTGGTCAACCTGCTCGAAGGTGTGGCGCGCAGCGCTGTACAGCCAGACGAAGTCATCGTGGTCGACATGAGTGACACACCGGTGCGCCTTGAGGGGCAGCATCCGCTGGTGCGGTTCGAGCGGCTTGACACTGATGGCCTCCCGCTGGCGCAAGCACGCAACCACGCAGCCGCCTGCGCCACGGGAGAGCGGCTCGTGTTCCTCGACGTCGATTGCATCCCGATGCGCGATTGTCTGGGCGGGCTTTCGGACGCAATCGGCGCGCACGACCGGCTTGTATGCGCAGAAGTGCGATATCTCGGGCCGGGCGATGCGTCAGGCGCGTGGGACGAGGCAGCGTTGCTCGCCAAGGGCGCAGTGCATCCGGTCCGCCCGTTTCCTGCGCAAGGGCTTGAGCAGGTCGACAATCCCGGCCTGTTCTGGTCGCACGCCTTTGCCATCCGCCGTAGCACCTTCCAGCGGATGGGCGGGTTTGACGAACGCTTTACAGGCTATGGGGCCGAAGACACCGATTTCGGCTTTGCGGCAGGCGATGTTGGCTTGCCGCTGTATTTTCTCGGCGGCGCGCTGGCCTGCCACCAAAATCACCCGAGCTTTGATCCGCCGCTGCAACATCTTGAGGACATCGTCGCCAATGCGCGCCGGTTCCGCGAAAAGCGCGGCTTCTGGCCGATGGCAGGTTGGCTGGAACAGTTCGCCGCGCTTGGGCTGGTAGCATGGCAGGACGACACGCTCACAATTCTGCGGCAGCCCACACAACGCGAACGCGACCATGCAGTGAGCCTTTGGCCCGCTGACGTCAGTGCGCTCTAATCTGGTGTGAGACCACTCGGCTCAGGACTGCGCTAGCAAGTCGGGCCGCGCACAACCACAACGCCAACCGGCCAGTTTCCCCTAGTGGGGAAAAATGGCGGATTTGCGTTGGATTAGACGCCAGACTTGGCGAAATTGGTCGGGGAGAGAGGATTCGAACCTCCGGCCCCTGCCTCCCGAAGACAGTGCTCTACCAGGCTGAGCTACTCCCCGACCGTGTCGGTCCCGCTTGGGCAAAAGCACCACGCGGGTCGAGGCAAGGCGCGCCCTATAGGTGTGGAAGACGAGGGTGGCAAGCGGGCAATTGCGGCTTATGATGCGCCGCATGGCCAGCGCTGCGATTCCTCTCAATGAAACCGCCTTGCCGCATCCCGAGCAGCAATATCTCGATCTGATGCGCACTATCTGGGAAACCGGGAGCGAGCGGGTCGACCGCACGGGGATCGGCACGCGGTCGGTGTGTGGGTCTATGCTCCGATTCGATTTGGGCGGGGGTGCGATGCCGCTGCTCACGACCAAGCGGGTGTACTGGAAAACCGCGACGCGCGAATTGTTATGGTTCCTGACCGGGTCAACCAACATCCGGCCGCTGGTGCTGCAAGGTGTGAAGATCTGGAACGAGTGGCCGCACGCCAATTATGTCCGCGAGACGGGCGACGCGATCAGCCTTGATGAATTCGTGGCGCGAATCGCTGACGATGAAGCCTTTGCCGCGCGCTGGGGCGACCTTGGGCCGGTTTACGGCAAGCAGTGGGTCGATTGGCCGACCTATCGTTATCGTGCTGATGGGCTCTACGAGAAGGGCGAGGGCATCAACCAGATCGCTCAGGTGATCGAGAGCCTCAAGACCAGCCCCGGCAGCCGCCGCCATATCATCGAAGGCTGGAACGTCGCCGAGCTTGACCGCATGGCGCTCCCCCCGTGCCACAAGACCTATCAGTTCCATGTCGCGGGGGATGGGGCCCAAGACGGAAACGCGGCGCGGCTCAACTGCCTGCTCTATCAGCGCAGCTGCGATGTCGCGCTGGGCCTGCCGTTCAACCTGTGGTCGGCGGCGCTGCTCACGCGGATGATCGCGCAGCAGGTGGGCATCCAGCCGGGCGAGTTGGTGTGGATGGGGGGCGATGTGCACCTCTATCTCAACCACGCGCATCTGATCGAGGAACAGCTTGCCCGCCAGCCGCAGGGCCGCCCGACGCTGGAGATCAGGCGGAAGCCCGAAACAATATTCGAATATACCATCGATGATTTCGTGGTGCATGATTACGCGCCGCTACCCCCGATCAGCGCGCCTGTTGCGGTTTAGCGCCACCACCTGCACCGCGCTTGACCGCTTGATGACGTTGAAATAAAAATACGTATTCAAGCAATGATCGCACCGGTTTTGCCCGGTGCCACGCGAGGGGAAAGCGCAAGGATGGCCGAACCAGCGAAACCGGCGGACACCAATCGCCCAGCGCTCGCGTTGCACGTGCCTGAGCCGAAATACCGGCCCGGTGACCGCGCGGATTTCTCGCATATCGACATCGGCCAGCCCGGTGATCAACCGCGCCCCGACGAAGGCGTCCACCCCTCGCAGATCTCTGGCCTCGCCTATGGCCTGATCCGGGTGTTGGGCGATGACGATCAGGCCCACGGTCCCTGGAACCCCCGCCTCGCGCCAGAAACTTTGCGCGCCATGCTCGGCCACATGGCAATGGTGCGGGCCTTTGACGAGCGGATGTTCCGCGGCCAGCGCCAGGGCAAGACCAGCTTCTACATGAAGTGCACCGGCGAGGAGGCGACCTCGATCGCGCCAGCCATGGCGCTCGCCAGCGATGACATGGTGTTCCCCAGCTATCGCCAGCAGGGCATCCTGATCGCGCGCGGCTATCCGCTGCTGGACATGATCAACCAGATCTATTCGAACCGGGCCGACAAGCTGAAGGGCCGCCAGCTGCCGATCATGTATTCGAGCCGCGCGCACAGCTTTTTCAGCATCTCCGGCAACCTCGCCACGCAATGCCCGCAGGCCGTGGGCTGGGCGATGGCGAGCGCGGCGAAAGGCGATAGCCGGATCGCGGCCTGCTGGGTCGGCGAAGGCTCGACCGCCGAGGGCGATTTCCACTCCGCCTGCACCTTTGCCGCTGTCTACAACGCGCCGGTGATCCTGAATGTGGTCAACAATCAGTGGGCGATTTCGAGCTTCTCGGGCTTTGCCGGGGGCGAGCGCACCACCTTTGCCGCGCGCGGGCTGGGCCATGGCATCGCGGCGCTGCGGGTCGACGGCAATGACGCGCTGGCCTGCTATGCGGCGGCGGAGTGGGCGGCGAACCGTGCGCGTGGTAACCACGGGCCGACCCTGATCGAATACTTCACCTACCGCGCCGAAGGCCACTCTACCTCCGACGATCCGAGCGGCTATCGCAGCGCGCAGGAGCGCGAGGAATGGCCGCTCGGCGATCCGGTGACGCGCCTGAAGAAGCACCTCATCGCAATCGGCGAATGGGACGAGGAACGCCACGCAGCGATGGACCTCGAATGCGCGGAACTGGTCAAGGCGACCACCAAAGAGGCCGAGAAGAACGGCATCCTCGGCCATGGCCTCCACCACCCGTTCCACACCATGTTCGAGGACGTCTATGAGGAGCTGCCTTGGCACCTCGAAGAACAGGCCGAACAGGCGATTCGCGAACGCATCACCAAGTTCGGCACCGAAAGGCCCTTCGGATGAACGAGAACCCGGCAACCGTGGGCGAAGCGGTCATCGCCGAACGCCGCCTCAACATGATCGAGGCGATCAACGAAGCGCTCGACATCATGCTGGAGCGCGATCCCGATGTGATCATCATGGGAGAGGATGTGGGCTATTTCGGCGGGGTGTTCCGCGCCACGGCGGGACTTCAGGCCAAGCATGGCAAGAACCGCGTGTTCGATACCCCGATTTCGGAGTGCGGCATCATCGGCGCGGCGGTGGGGATGGGGGCTTATGGCCTACGTCCGGTTCCGGAAATCCAGTTCGCCGATTACATCTATCCGGGCCTCGATCAGCTGATCTCGGAAGCCGCGCGGCTGCGTTACCGCTCGGCAGGCGACTACATCGCCCCGCTGACCGTGCGCTCCCCCTTCGGCGGGGGCATCTTCGGCGGCCAGACCCACAGCCAGAGCCCCGAGGCGCTGTTCACCCATGTGGCTGGCCTCAAGACCGTGATCCCTTCCACCCCGCACGATGCCAAGGGGCTGTTGATCTCCGCCATCGAAGACAATGATCCGGTGATCTTCTTCGAGCCCAAGCGCATTTATAACGGCCCATTCACTGGGTTCTACGACAAGCCGGTCGAGCCGTGGAAGAAGCACCCCGACAGCGTGGTGCCCGAGGGCTATTACAAGGTGCCGCTGGGCAAGGCGCGCCATGTGCGCGAGGGTGAGGCGCTGACCGTGCTCGCCTATGGCACGATGGTCCACGTCGCGCAGGCCGTGTGCGAGGCCAAGGGTGTCGATGCCGACATCCTTGATCTGCGCACGCTGGTGCCGCTCGACATCAAGGCGATCGAGGCTTCGGTCGAAAAGACGGGCCGCTGTATCATCGTCCACGAGGCGACCCGCACAAGCGGCTTCGGCGCGGAATTGTCAGCGCTGGTCACCGAACGTTGCTTCTACCACCTCGAAGCCCCGGTCGAACGCGTCACCGGCTTCGACACGCCCTATCCCCACAGCCTCGAATGGGCCTATTTCCCCGGCCCTGTCCGCATCGGCGAGGCCATCGACAAGCTTCTCAAGGACTGACCGGCGCCATGGCGAGATTCATTTTCAAGATGCCCGACGTGGGCGAAGGCGTGGCCGAGGCGGAAGTCGTCGAATGGCACGTGAAGGTCGGTGACCGGGTCGAGGAAGACCAGCACCTCGTCGATGTCATGACCGACAAGGCGACGATCGACATCGAAAGCCCTGTCGCAGGCACGGTCGTCGACGTCGCGGGCGAGGTTGGTGACGTGATCGCCATCGGCTCGATGCTGCTGGTGATCGAGGTCGAAGGTGAGGGCGCGGCTGATCGGGAAGCCGAAGCGGAAGGCGATGCTGAGGAGCAAGCCGAGGCCGAAGCCGAAGCGGTGGCCGAGCAGATTGAAGACGAAATGTCCGACGCCGATGGTGCGGAGGTTTCCGAAGAGCCTGCCCCGGCGCCCACGCCTGCCCTGGCTGCGGTCCACGCAAAAGTCCTCGCCTCCCCCGCCGTGCGTCAACGCGCGCGCGACCTGGGTGTCGATCTCGCTGAGGTGAAACCCGCCGAAGATGGCCGCGTGCGGCACGGCGATCTCGACGCCTTCCTCGCCTACAACGCGGGCAGTGGCTTTGGCGCAGCCGGCAAGGCGCGCGGGGATGAGGTGATCAAGGTCATCGGCCTGCGCAAGCGCATCGCCCAGAACATGGCCGCGGCCAAGCGCCACATCCCGCACTTCACCTATGTCGAAGAATGCGATGTCACCGATCTGGAAACCCTGCGCGCGCAGTTGAACGCTGCACGGGGTGACAAGCCCAAGCTCACGCTGCTGCCACTGCTGATCACCGCGATCTGCAAGACCATCCCGGACTTCCCGATGATCAACGCGCGCTATGATGACGAGGCCAATGTTGTCACGCGTTATGGCAGCGTGCATCTCGGCATGGCGGCGCAGACCGACAATGGCCTGATGGTGCCGGTGATTCGCGACGCGCAGAGCCGCAACCTGTGGCAATTGGCGCGCGAGATCGGCCGCTTGGCCGAGGCCGCGCGCACCGGCAAGGCGACGTCGGAAGAGCTTTCCGGTTCGACCCTGACGATCACCTCGCTCGGGCCTTTGGGCGGGGTGGCGACCACCCCGGTCATCAACCGCCCGGAAGTCGCGATCATCGGCCCCAACCGCATTGTCGAGCGTCCGATGTTCGTTAGCGACGGCATGGGCGGGGAGCGAATCGCCAAGCGCAAGCTGATGAACATCTCGATCTCCTGCGATCACCGCGTGGTCGATGGCCACGATGCGGCGAGCTTTGTGCAAGGCATGAAGAAGCTGATCGAAACGCCGGCGCTGTTGCTGGTGGATTAGGTGAAAAATATTGCGCCGGTGCAGGGCAAGAGGGCGTTGACAGCCCGAACGCCCGCGCCTAATGGCGCTGCTCCACGGGCGGGACGGCACAGCCGGAACGCTCGGAAGGACAAGATGCGCGGGTGTAGCTCAGTTGGTTAGAGCGTCGGCCTGTCACGCCGAAGGTCGCGGGTTCGAGCCCCGTCACTCGCGCCACTTGTTCCTCAAGGAAGCCGAAACGGCATTGATAAAGGCGGGCGTTAGTCCGCCTTTTCTTTTGCCTGCGTTGCGGCAGGCGGGCTCCAACTGCCGGTCTCCATCCAGATCAGGAAGCGCTTCAAGGGCAGCAGCCAGATCAGCCCCAACACGACATACACGACTGCCTGCGCGCCGCCCGACCAGCGTCCGATGATGTCCGGCGCATAGCGGGCGATGACCACGCCATAAACGATCAGCGCGATGAAGAGGCTGACAATGCCGAACGGGATTCGCCAGGTTGGGGTTTCGCGCATCAGGTAAGTCCATATATCCGGGTCGGGGTGACGACCGCATCGAGTGGCACATCGTGAGGTTCGGTCGGCAGGGCGTCGCAGGCCTGCGCATCCCATGCCAGCCCAATGGCCAGCAGCGGCGGATGTTCCGCCAGCCAGCGATCATAATGCCCGCCGCCCTGACCGAGCCGCGCGAGCGCCGGGGTAAAGCCTACCAGCGGCACGAGCAGAACCTCGGGAACCAGCGCCTCGACCTCGGCTGAGGGTTGCAGCATGCCGAACGGGCCGACTTCGAGATCGTCCTGCCCATAGGGATCGCTGTAACGCCTAAAGGTCATTGGTGCATCGGGTGCAGAGAAATGGGGCAGGGCGATGGGGTGGCCCGCCTCATGGAAGAACCGCGCATAGGCCGCCGCGGGGGCTTCCCAAGGACCGGCGTGATAAACGCCGATCACGGCCTCCTGCGGAATGCGGGCGAGGAGCGGCGCAGGCGGCCGGTGGAACAGCAGCCCGCGGATATGATCAGGCAGCGCCTCGACATGCGCCTTGCGGGCAGCGCGAAGGGAGCGGCGGAGTTCGGTTTTGGAGGGGTTGTTCATCAATCAAGGCGGTAGACTTCAGTCTGGACGGCGGCAAGATCAACCACCTGCTCGCCCCTCCACCACCTTCGGTGGTCCCCCTCCCCTGAAGGGGGGAATTGTAACGGCCCGCAGGGCCGCAAGGGCGACCGCCCGCCCGCAGCGACGCGGCCTTCAGGCCGTGTGAGCGAGGATTTCGCGCGCCGGAGGGCGCGCGGAAATCAAATAATGTGACGGAACCACCATGGGTCGTTTGCGCTAGAAATCCTCTGACGCGTTTTACGTCAGGTGGGCGCCGTATGCCCAAGTCTTCCGGACGAACCAGCAAACAAGGGCAGGGACAGCTCCCATTTGGATTACTTATAGCCTCAGGGATGTTCAATCGGCTCGTGCCGGGCAGTCCCGCCGCCTACCTATCTAGGCGCTTGGTGCCGCCGCTTCAAGCGCCGCGGCACTGGCTTCGATGCGGGCTGCCAAGGCTTCGAGCTGTTCGGCGAGCGTATCGCTCACATCTTCTGCCGGAACAACGCCGACGAAAAGGTCGGGCTGGGGCGCGGGAGCGGCTTGGCGCGCGGCATCGAGCTCGCTTTCAAGCTGGGCAATGGTCTCGCGCAGCGCATCAGTTTCTGCGGTGTCGGGTACCGGAGTGGCCGCCGGTTCGGCGCCACCGGTGTGCTTGCGTGCTTCAGCCAGTTCGTCTGCGAGGAACAGCGCGGCGAACAGCAGGTTCTGCGCTTCCAGCGGTGCGCGTGATGCACCGAGCAGGGTATATTTCTCGGCAATCATCGCGCCGAGCCCTTCGATATGTGCTTCCTCGCCATCGGCGCAGGCGATGGTGTAGGTTTTGGGGCCGATGTTCAGCGTGACGGTGCTCATCGGGCGTCAGTCTTCCAGCTTGGCGAGGATATCGTCAAGTTCGCGCAGGCTTTCCGCGACTTGCTCGCGCAACCTCTCGTGAACGTTGACCAGTTCGATCACCCTGGCAGAGCTGCCTGCCGCCTTGCTTTCGGCGTTAGCGCTGGCTTCGCGCGCGATATCACTCGACGCCGCGTCGATCCGGGCAATTGCGGTCTCGATACGGGCCAGCGCAGTGGCGATGCGGTCGGCGGTCATGGGCGCTAGCGATACCAACAGAATGCATGGGGTGCAAAGGCTTGGGCGGGGCTGTTGATAAGTGATGCGCCCTTGCAAGGGAGGCCGATCGGTCGACAGCGCGCATGCCCAAGGTTGACCTCCCTGTTGGCCTCGGCAATGGCACGCCCATCTGAGCCGAGCCGAGTCGGGCGCGATGGCGCGCGGGGCCGGTTGCTGAAGCAGGAGAATTTCGTGCCGATGAGCCTCGAGCCCGCCCGCCTCCAGCCGATGGCGAATGCCATCCGCGCCCTGTCGATGGACGCGGTCGAGGCGGCCAATTCCGGGCACCCCGGGATGCCGATGGGCATGGCCGATGTGGCGACCGTGCTGTTCACCGGCCACCTCAAGTTCGATCCGACCGCGCCCGATTGGGCTGACCGCGACCGCTTCGTGCTGAGCGCGGGCCACGGGTCGATGCTGATCTATAGCCTGCTCTATCTGACCGGCTATGCCGCGCCGACGATTGACGACATCCGCAACTTCCGGAAGCTGGGCAGCCCCTGCGCTGGCCACCCTGAGAACTTCCTGCTCGACGGGGTGGAATGCACCACCGGCCCGCTGGGACAGGGTCTGGCAATGGCAGTCGGCATGGCGATGGCCGAGCGGCACCTGAACGCGGTTTATGGCGATGATCTGGTGGATCACCGCACTTGGGTGATCGCGGGCGATGGGTGTCTGATGGAAGGCATCAACCATGAGGCCATCGGGCTGGCCGGGCACCTGAAGCTAGGGCGCTTGAATGTGCTGTGGGACGACAACCGCATCACCATCGACGGCGCGACCGATCTGTCCTCGTCCGAAGATATCAAGGCGCGCTACATCGCGACCGGATGGCATGTGACCGAGTGTGACGGCCACGATTTCGCCGATATCGAGCGGGCCTTGCAAGAGGCCAAGGCCGATCCGCGTCCCTCGCTCGTCGCCTGCCGGACGCTGATCGGGAAGGGCGCGCCCAACAAGCAGGGCACCAGCGGCGTCCACGGCGCGGCGCTCGGCGGGGCGGAAGTGGCAGCGGCGCGCGAGACGCTGGGCTGGACGGCTGAGCCGTTCGTGATCCCCTCCGATATCCTCGCCGACTGGCGCTTGGCGGGTGAGCCGGGCCGGGCGGCTCATGGAGCCTGGGCCGGACGGCTCGAGGCTTCGGAAAAGAAAGGTGATTTCACCAGCCAGATGGCGCCGATCGGCAGTCTCGTCGGCCCGGCGATTGCGGGTTACATCGACGATCTTGCCCGCAATCCGAAGACAGTCGCGACCCGCAAGGGATCCGAGATGGCACTTGGCCCGCTGACGGCGGCGATCCCGCAGCTGGTCGGCGGCTCGGCTGATCTCACCGGATCGAACAACACCAAGACCCCGTCCACCTTGCCGATGACCGCCGAGGACTATTCGGGGCGCTACGTCTATTACGGCATCCGCGAATTCGGCATGGCCGCCGCGATGAACGGGATGGCGCTGCACGGCGGTATCGTCCCCTATGGCGGCACCTTCCTGATCTTCAGCGACTATTGCCGTAACGCGATCCGCCTGTCGGCGCTTCAGCAGACCGGGGTCGTCTATGTGATGACGCACGATTCGATCGGTCTTGGCGAAGATGGGCCGACGCACCAGCCGGTCGAGCACGTGATGAGCCTGCGCCTGATCCCCAACCTCAACGTCTATCGCCCGGCCGATGTAATCGAGACGGCGGAATGCTGGGCTCTGGCGCTCACCACACCTGAGACGCCTTCGGTGCTCTGCCTCACCCGCCAGAACCTGCCCCAGCTGCGCGGCAAGGGTGACGAGAACTGGTCGCCGGCTAACAATCGCTGCGCCAAGGGCGGCTATCGCCTGCGCGAAGCTTCGGCGGCCCGCAAGGTCGTGATCGTCGCGACGGGCTCAGAAGTTGAGCTCGCGATGACCTGCGCTGACGAACTCGAAACGCAGGGGATCGGCGCAGATGTCGTTTCGATGCCCTGTGCCGAGCTGTTCGACGCTCAGCCCGAAGCATACAAAGCCGATGTGCTGCCATCCGACGCGTTGATCGTCTCGATCGAGGCCGGATCAACGCTGGGCTGGGAACGCTACACCGGGCGCAGCGGCATCAATATCGGGATCGACACCTTCGGCGCCTCGGCCCCGGCGGAAGATCTGTTTGCCCATTTCGGCTTTACCGCGGAGGCTATCGTCCCGCAAATCCTGAACAAACTGAACGCTTAAGCAGGAGAACCTCTCATGGCCACCAAAGTTGCCATCAACGGCTTCGGCCGCATCGGCCGGCTCGTCGCGCGCGCTATTCTCGAGCGCACCGATCACGATCTCGAACTGGTCGCGATCAACGATCTGGCGGATGCCAAGTCCAACGCGCTGCTATTCGCCTATGACACAGTCCATGGCCGCTTCGGCGGCGAAGTGACGGCCGATGGCGATGCGATCATCGTCAATGGCAAGCGCATCGCCGTGACCAAGGAACGCGATCCCGCCAATCTGCCGCACGCCGCAATGGGCGTGGACATCGTGCTCGAATGCACCGGCTTCTTCCAGTCGGACGAAGCCAGCCGTCCGCATCTGGCCGCCGGGGCCAAGCGCGTGCTGATTTCGGCGCCCGCCACGGGCGTTTCCAAGACCATCGTTTACGGCGTGAACCACGAAACGCTTACCGGCGATGACGTGATCATCTCGAACGCTAGCTGCACCACCAACTGCCTCGCGCCGGTGGCCAAGGTGCTGAACGACGTGATCGGGATCGAGCGCGGGTTTATGACTACGATCCACTCCTACACCAACGACCAGCGGATGCTCGACCAGATCCACTCCGATCTGCGCCGCGCGCGGGCCGGTGCGCAGAACATGATCCCGACCACCACCGGCGCGGCGCGCGCTGTGGGTCTGGTGCTGCCTGAGTTGAAGGGCAAGCTGGACGGTTCGTCCGTCCGCGTGCCGACCCCGAACGTTTCGATGGTCGACCTGGTTTTCGTGCCGAGCCGTGAGACCACAAAGGAAGAAATCAACGAAGCGCTGAAGGCGGCGGCTGAAGGGGCCATGAAGGGCGTGCTCGACTATACCGATCAGCCGCTCGTCAGCTCGGACTTCAACCACTATCCGGCGTCCTCGACGGTCGATAGCCTTGAAACCAGCGTGATGGAGGGCAAGCTTGCCCGCGTCGTCAGCTGGTACGACAACGAATGGGGCTTCTCCAACCGGATGATCGACACCGCCGGGGTGATGGCGAAGTTTCTTTGACACCAATCGTCACCCCGGCGCAGGCCGGGGCCCAGAGCGAACATGCGTGGCCGGAGCCTCCTGGGTTCCGGCCTCCGCCGGAATGACGGATAAATAATGATGGCTCGCTTCAAGACCCTCGACGATCTGCCCGCAGACCTGACCGGTGAGGTCGCGCTCGTTCGCGTTGATCTCAACCTGCCGATGAAGGATGGCTCGGCCACCGATGTCACCCGGGTCGAGGCAGCGCGCCCCACCATCCTTGAGCTCGCCGGACGCGGGGCCAAGGTGCTGCTGCTGGCGCATTTCGGACGTCCGGGCGGGCAGCGGTCTTCGATGTTGTCGACCAGCATGGTGATCGGCGATGTCGAGCGGGTGTTGGGCAAGGAAGTCATGTTCATCCCCGAGATCGCCGGGCCGGTGGTTGATCAGGCGGTCAGCACCATCCTGCGCAGCGGCGATATCGGGTTGCTCGACAACACCCGCTTCTGGCCGGGCGAGGAGAGCAATGATCCCAATTTCGCGCAGGCGATCGCCGCGCACGGCACGCTCTACGTAAACGACGCCTTCAGCGCCGCGCACCGCGCTCACGCCACGACCGAGGGGCTGACGCATTTCCTGCCGTCCTATGCCGGTCGCTCGATGGAGGCCGAGTTGAAGGCGCTCGACGCCGCGCTCGGCGCGCCGCAGCAGCCGGTCGCGGCCGTGGTCGGCGGGGCCAAGGTTTCGTCCAAACTCGCTGTGCTCGAACATCTGGTCGGCAAGGTGCAGCACCTCATCATCGGTGGCGGCATGGCCAACACTTTCCTCGCCGCGCGCGGGGTCGATGTCGGCAAGTCGCTGTGCGAGCATGATCTGGCCGCAACCGTCACCCGGATTATGGACGAGGCGGACAATGCGGGTTGCACCGTCCACCTGCCCTATGACGTGGTGGTGGCCAAGGAATTCGCCGCCAACCCGGGGAGCTTGCGCACTTGTAACGTCCATGAAGTCGCCGCGGACGAGATGATCCTCGATGTGGGTCCGCAGGCGGTGGAAGCGCTGGCCGACGTGCTCAAGACCTGCCGCACGCTGGTATGGAACGGCCCGCTCGGCGCGTTCGAAACCGAGCCGTTCGATGCGGCGACTGTCGCCCTCGCTCGCACGGCGGCGGCGTTGACGCTGGAAGGTTCGCTTATCAGCGTGGCGGGCGGCGGCGATACGGTTGCGGCTTTGGCACAGGCGGGTGTTTCGGAAGATTTCACCTATATTTCAACAGCTGGTGGAGCCTTCCTCGAATGGATGGAAGGCCGGGTGCTGCCCGGCGTGGCGGCGCTCGAAGTCTGACCATGGCTGACGTTACTGCCGAGATCGAAGCGCTGGCGCTCGGCGCGATGCGCGCCTGGGTAGCAGGCGATGTGAAGGCGATGAAGAAGATTACCGGCCGCGATTTCATGCTGCTGGTTGGCAGTTCTCCGCCGCAACTGCTTGATCGCCCAAGCTTTCTTGCTGCGATGGAGCGCGGTTTTGCCTGCACCCGCTTTGCCTTCCGCGAAGTGATCGTGCGCCCCTATGGCAAGAGCGCGTGGTTCGTCGCCGGGGCGGAGCTTGAACTGGCGCTTGGGCCGAAGCTGTGGAGCGGCGGGTTTCTGGTGACTGACCTGTGGCGCAAGGGCACGATCGGAGGCTGGAAGCTGGCGGAACGCAGCCTCGCGCGGCTAGATCAGGACGATAGCATCGCTGCGGCCGTCAGCCGCCTGCAATTGTGGAAGTAGTGATGAGCGAAGCGGTAGAAACCAGTTACGGCCAGTTGAGCGTCATGGAGAACGGCGAGTTTGCCGGGTGGCGCTATTGGCAGGGCGATCCGTTCGAAACGCGCTCGGGCCCGTTCTACTACCGGCGCGAGGAGGATGGCTCGTATGTAAGCGCCTTCCGCGCCGAACCGCGTCACATGAACGGAGGCGGCTTCATGCATGGCGGCTGCCTGCTGACCTTCGCCGATTTCGCGTTGTTCGCCATCGCGACGGACGAGTTGAATGGGGATCACGCGGTCACCTTGAACCTTGCGGGCGATTTCCTCGGTTCGGTCGCAGACGGCGCGCTGGTCGAAGCGCGGGGGGAGGTCACGCGCGGGAGCGGCAAGACGATCTTCGTGCGCGGGATCATCACCGGCGACGGCAAGCCAGCGCTGAGCTTCACCGGCATCATCCGGCGCCTGACCCGCCGCTGATCGCATCGCGGCCGCCTTCGCGGTTGCAGCATCCGCGAGGGCTCGCTAATGGCGCGTCATCGTGTTTGTGCATACCTATGCATAGACGCAAGCAGGCCCCACCACAGACCACCTTCGCACCGGAGAAAGCCAGCCATGAATACCCTCGAAATGACGATTCGCATCGCCACCGGACAGGGATTCATTGCCGCGCTCGACCAGTCGGGTGGCTCGACCCCCAAGGCGCTGCGCGGGTACGGGGTGGATGACTCTGAGTGGTCGGGTGACGAGGAAATGTTCGCTCAGATCCACGCGATGCGCGCCCGCGTCATTACCTCGCCCTGCTTCGGCAGCGGCAAGGTGATCGGGGCGATCCTGTTCGAGCGCACGATGGACGGCGTTGTGGACGGCGTCTCGACGGGCGATGCGTTGAAGGCACGCGGGATCGTACCATTCATCAAGGTCGACGAAGGCCTCGCCGATGAAGCGGACGGCGCACAATTGATGAAGCCGATGGTGAAATTGGCGGCGCTGCTCGAAAAGTCAGTGGCGGCGGGGATGTTCGGCACCAAAATGCGCTCGGTCATCAAGTCCGCCAATCCGGCCGGGATTGCCGCCGTGGTTGCTCAGCAGTTCGAGGTCGGCGCGCAGATCATCGCTGCGGGCCTGATGCCCATTATCGAGCCGGAATATGACATCACCTCGGATGACCGTGCGGCGGGCGAAGCGATTCTTCTCGCAGAAATCCTGAAGCACCTCGACGCGCTGCCCGAAGGCCAGCAGGTGATGCTGAAGCTGTCGATCCCGGCCACCGCCGGTCTCTACACTCCGCTAACGCAGCATCCCAAGGTGCTGCGCGTGGTCGCGCTCTCGGGCGGGTTTTCGACCGACGATGCCTGTTCGCGCCTCGCCCAGAACCCCGGCATGATCGCCAGCTTCAGCCGAGGGTTGTTGCAGGATCTGCGCAAGGGCCAGTCGGATGCGGAATTCAACACGGTGCTCGGCAAGGCGATTGAAAAGATCGCCAGCGCTAGCGTCTAACCGTCAACGGATTTCGAAGGTGAAGCGGTAGTCCTCTTTGGCAGTCTCACGTCCGGCTCCGGCTTCGGGCGCCGGTTCGCCTGAGGTCAGCGCAATCACCGTGCCATGCGTGCCGAAAGGCTCGCCCAGCGTCAGGTCAGCCGTGTCGCGCCAACCTGCGCCATCAATCCGCGTGCGGACCACCAACCGTCCGGCCCAGATGCAGCGGGCGTTGATTGGGCAGCGGCTATCTTCGACCACCTCCTGCGGAGTTACGGTCAGATCGCCGACCCTCACAGTCTGGAGCAGCGCGGCGGGGCTTCCCTGAGGCAGCGGAATGCTCTCCACTCCGGCGCGGTCAGGGATGAAGGCGCAGGCACCAAGCACAGCGGCGAGGGTGAGGGGCAGGACGGCGCGGAGCAGATGGTTCATGCCCGCGGTTTAGCGCGCCGATGGCTGAGTGGCGGCTGAACAGGTGACAGCGACCGCGCGAGCGATTAGCGGTTCCGACCATGACCGAAACACAGCTTTATCTCATCTCCCCGCTCGACGTGGGCGGCACCTTTCCCCAGCGGCTCGAACGCGCCCTCGAAGCGGGCACGGGTCTCGTCACCGCCTTCCAGTTACGGGTGAAGGGCGTCGAAAGCCACGAAGCCGCCGCGCTGGCCGAGCCGCTCCAAGCCATCTGCGCCGCGCATGACGTGGCCTTTATCGTCAATGATTCGGTCTCGCTGGCCAAGCGGCTGAAGGCTGATGGCGTGCATCTGGGGCAAGACGACGGCTCGCCCCGCGATGCGCGCGAGGAATTGGGCCGCGAGGCGCAGATCGGCGTCACCTGCCACGCCAGCCGCCACAAGGCGATGGAAGCGGGCGAGGCGGGGGCGGATTACGTCGCCTTCGGCGCTTTCTACCCGTCGACCACCAAGGATAAGGGCCCAGACGCCGAAGTGCCCGACCTGGAAACGCTGCAATGGTGGACCCAGATCTTCGAGATCCCCTGCGTCGCCATCGGCGGGATCACGCCGGACAATTGCAAACCGCTGATCGAAGCGGGCGCGGATTTCCTCGCGGTGTCGGGCGCAGTGTGGAACGGCGACGAGGTCGCGGCGATCGAGGCGTTCGCCAAGGCGATGCGGGACTGAAGCGAGGGTTCGCCTGACTGGCTACACCGCATCGGGCTGAAATCTGCTATCATCGCCACCTTCTGCTGAACAAAGAGCCAGGTGCTGGATTGGGTGGTTCATTGCCATCCTCCCGCACGTCGCACCGGACTTGATCCGGGGTTAGGCTTTTTTCCTGCAGCGGCACCGAAGTTAGCCAAGCCCCGTGTCAAGCACGGGGCGACGGGCAAAAGGGGACCGCTTTGTGGCCGCTAGCCGAACGGCATCATTACTCCAGCGATCCCCGCCGCTGCCTCCGCGTCCCAAGCCTAGTTGGTGTTGCTCACCCGCGTGCAGATCAGCTTGCTGAGGCTCCCGTCCGAGTTGAGCTTCTGCAAGGTGTTCTCGCCCAGCACCCGGAACCGTTGGTCTTTCTTGGGGCCGCGAGTGAAGATCACCTCAATGCCGCGCAGCAGGTAGATGCCGTTGCCTTCGGGGTTTTCATAGCTGGAGGCGGTGCCGATCCGGAACGCTTCTTCGGGGACTTCGACAAAGGCCTCACCCCCGGCATCGCCCGGCAGCGCGCATTGCCAGTTACCGTGCTGGAGAATGCTGAGCATCCCACTGGTAGGCGCGGCGGCACGGCCTTGCGGGCGGGGCGCATTACGGTCTTGCCCTTGGGCACCGCCCGGCAGGAACGCGGCGGCAGCCGCAGCACTGACGATCAGCAGGAACACATAGCGGGTCTTCATAATGCTCGCGCCTCTACCAGCAGGCGGGCGGGAAGGCCAAGTCTTTCGCAAGGCATTTGCCCGCGCTTGCCCGGACGGGTCCGCTCGGCTATGGGCGCGCATCATTTGCGGGCGTGCGCCTTTGCGGCGGCGCGCCTCAACGCTCTTTCCACCACGTAAGAAGGCCCACAGCCCCATGAAGATCAGCGGCGTCGATATCCGCCCCGGCAACATTCTGGAATATGAAAAAGGCATCTGGAAAGTTGCCAAGATCCAGCATACGCAGCCCGGCAAGGGCGGGGCTTACATGCAGGTCGAAATGAAGAACCTGCAAGATGGCCGCAAGACCAACGTGCGCTTCCGCAGCGCCGACACGATCGAGCGCGTCCGGCTCGACACCAAGCCCTTCCAGTTCCTTTATGCCGAGGGCGATGACCTCGTCTTTATGGACAATGACACCTACGAACAGATCACGCTGCCCGGCGACCTGCTCGGCGATGCGCGCCCCTTCCTGCAGGACGGGATGCAGGTGAACCTTGAGCTGTGGGACGAAAAGCCGATCTCGGTCGAACTGCCCTCGCAGATTGAAGCCATGATTGTCGAAGCTGATGCGGTGGTGAAGGGGCAGACCGCCTCGTCCAGCTACAAGCCTGCGATCCTCGACAACGGCGTGCGCATCATGGTGCCGCCGCATATCGGTGCTGGCACGCGCATCGTCGTCGATGTGTACGAGCAAGCCTACGTCGGCAAGGCGAGCTGAGCACACACCATGGCAGCTATTTCCGGCCTCATTCGCGTCATGGAACGCGCCGCTCGCAAAGCGGGTGGGCGTTTGCGGCGCGATTTCGGCGAAGTCGAACATTTGCAGGTCAGCCGCAAGGGCCCGGCCGATTTCGTCAGCAAAGCCGACATCCGCGCCGAGCGCACGCTCTATGACGAGCTGCTCGCCGCCCGTCCGGGCTGGGGCTTTGTCATGGAAGAGGCGGGCGTGATCGAGGGCGATCCCGGCATGCCGCGCTGGATCGTCGATCCGCTGGATGGCACCAGCAACTTCCTCCACGGCATCCCGCACTTCGCCATCTCCATCGCCGCGCAGGAACCGCGCGCTGACGGGAAGGGCTGGGGCGATGTGGTTGCGGGTGTGGTGTATCAGCCGATCACCGACCAGACCTTCTGGGCCGAAAAGTCGCGCGGGGCATGGCTCCAAGATGCGCGGTTGCGCGTCTCGGCCCGCTCGCGTCTCGCCGATGCACTGGTCGCCACTGGTGTGCCGTTCTTCGGCCACGGCGACTTTGCCGAATGGAGCCGCATTTTCAGCGCCGTCGGCCCCGAGGTTGCGGGCATCCGCCGTTTCGGTGCGGCCTCGCTCGATCTGGCTTACGTGGCGCAGGGCCGGTTTGACGGGTTCTGGGAAAGCGGCCTGAGCGAATGGGACACGGCAGCCGGTTGTCTGCTGGTGCGTGAGGCTGGCGGCTTCGTCAGCGACTATCGCGGCCGGTCCGAGCCGATTCATGCGAATCAGGTTCTGGCAGCGAATGATGCGCTACATTCCAAGCTGCACAAGCTTTTGGCGGGAGCTTTGCGCTAGAGACTGTTGCCTTGACGCCGGTGCAACGCTAACAGCGCCGCATCCGCTCTGGGCGCCCCTGTGGTGGAATTGGTAGACGCGCTCGACTCAAAATCGAGTTTCGAAAGAAGTGCCAGTTCGAGTCTGGCCAGGGGCACCATTCCGGCTTTTTCCCGACATTAATGCTCGAGCGTTGCCAACGCCCCCAGCAGGCCTTCTGCCAAGCCACTGGCAGCTGCGCGCGTCGCCCCGCGATCTGCCGTGTCAGCGACCTCATAGGTATAGGCCGGAATGGCATAGCGGGCGTGGAACCAGTTCTTCGCCGTGCCGCTGCCCGGATTGGCGTTGCGCGGTTCGATCGTGAAGGGATAGCCCGCAAAGGCCTGCTCACGTCCTCCCAGCCACGCGGCAAGGAAACGCTGCTGCGCCGGGCTGGCCTCGTCACCCTGCACATAGAACAGGTTGCGGCCCGTCGAGTGGAAATCCACCATCAGTACCGGGCGCACGCTTGCGGGCAGGGCATCGAGCCACACCTTTACGCTGCGGGTCTCGGGCTGAGAGAAATCGCCCCAGTCACGGTTGAGGTCGACCGCGCCGCGATTGGCACGCCAATGTCCACGCGCGGTGCCATCGGGGTTGAGCATCGGCACGATCAGGAACTGCACATCGCCGAGCCCGTCACGCGCGGCGGTGCCGACCAGTGTCTCGACAAAGGCCTGCATCGCCATGGCACCGGTGACCTCGGGCGGGTGCTGACGGCCAAGCAGGATCACCAGTCGCGGCGCATCTGTCCGACCGATCCGGATCGCCTCGATTGCCCGCCCGTCCAGCGAACTTCCCAGAGTGAAAGGGGCCGTGCCGAGCATCTTGCTCCACCGCAGCAGATCGGCGCTGGTGTCGGCCGGAGCGATCAACTCCTGCGCGGATACGACCGCCTCGCCTGCTGGCAGCTCCATGCTGGCTGCTGTGCCATCAGCGCTGACTGTCACGGGCAGATCGTGGGTCGCATCCCCGCTCCGCCACTTCGGCGCATAGCGATGCGCGCCGCCGAGATAGCGCAGGGTCACGCTGATCGGCGCGGTGCCATTGGCTTCGTAGCGGAAGGCATACCACGGGCTGGGATTGATAGGCGGCGCGTGTTCGGGCGTGATCAGCAGGGTGAAGGCCCGCTCTCCCATGACCGCGCAGCGCGCCGGAGAGGCTCCGTCGAAATCAAAGGCGAGCATCACAGAATCGGTGCGGCATGCGCTGTTCGCCGCCGCAAGAGAAGCAGGGGACGGCGTTTGCGCGCACGCCCCCAGCGTCATGGCTAGACCGGCCCATAGGTATCGCAGCGAGATGCCCATGGGTGCGGGCCTATCAGAAGGTCTTGCGGATATCGACCCGGAACACCCGCCCACGCGGCGAGTGCAAGGCGCTGAAGAAGCCGTAGGTGTCATCAGCCAGCGGCGGATCAATGTCGAACAGGTTGTTCACCCCCAGCCGGATGCGCGTGCCATCCAGCGCGCCGCCGTTCTCGAAGGTGTAGCTGATCGAGGTGTTGATTGTCAGCATATCGTTCACGCGGAAGAAGTTGGCGTTGGGATCGTCCGACACCAGCGGCACGTCGCGGCTGACACTGGTGTTCCACACCTTGCCGACATAGCTGGCGAACACCGACGCGTCGAACGGGCCATTGCCCCAGTTGATTGAGCCGCTATAGCGCCACTTGGGCCTGCCTTCGATCTCCAGCAGCTGGCCCAGACCTTCGATCCTGACTTCGGGCGGCAAGTCCCCGTTGGCGACTGCATCGACCAGAGTCTGCCCGTCCGTTCCGGCGGACTGGACAAAGCTTTCCAGCCGCGCCGCGTTGAAGCGCAACCGGAATTGGCCGAGGCCGAATTCGGGGACATTGTAGGCAAGCCCGAAGTCCCAGCCCTTCGATACGCGGCTGTCGAGGTTGATATAGGGGTCGAGCACGCGAATGATATCGCCCGCCGCGGCAAGGCTGGTGCCTTGGTAGAGCGCGATCTGTTCAGCGTTCGGCGCAGCACGGATCACGTTGGGATTGCTGCTGCCATTCTGGCGCAGCAGCAGATCGAGCGCGATGGCGTTATCATCACCGAAGACGCCGACCAGCCCGGTCTGCTTCACGCGCCAGTAATCCGCGGTGAGTGTCAGTCCGGGAATGAACGCAGGCTCCAGCACGGTGCCCAGATTGATGCTCTCACTTTCTTCGGGGCGCAGCTGGTCGGTGCCGGAACGGAAGCTGATGATGCCTTCACCCGGACACAAACCCAGATTGGCGATCACGCCCTTTTCGACCTGCGCCTGACAGCGCACGAAATCGTCGCGGGTGTTGGAACGGGTGGTGCCTTCGTCATTGACCTGCACCAGGTTCGGCGCGCGGAAGCCCTGCGACCATGCGCCCCGGAACATCAGGCCGGGGACCACGGTCCACGATGCGGCGGCACGCGGAACGATGGCAGTCTCACCGATATCCTTGAAGTGCTCCATCCGCCCGGCCAGTTGCAGGTTGAGCGCGCTGATCAATGGGATGTCCATATCCTCGCTCACCAACGGAACGAAAGTTTCAACGAAAGCCGAATAGGCCGTGCGCACGCCGCGGGTGTCGGGCGATGCGCTGGTGCCGGCAACGTCGCTGCCGTCGAATACGCCGGTGACGCTGTCGGTCCAGGTGATGGTGCCATCAATGCGAGGATCGCGGTCGTCGAAGAAGGATTCGCGCCGCCATTCGACCCCCGCTGCAACCCCGACATCGCCGCCGGGCAGGGCGAGCAGAGCACTGTTGCTGACCTTGAAATCAGCCAGCGCAAGGCTGGTGCCGCCGGTGCGGAACACGCTGATGCGGAACGGATCGATTGAGCTGGCGGGATTGGGCGTGCAATCGTCGTTGCCCGGATCGCCGGTCACGCAGCCGCCATTGAAGGGGTTATAGGCATCCGGCGTCGACTTGTTGATGGCCTGCTGCAACAGGGTAAGCGAGACACGGTTGCCTTCAAGGTCGGTGCTCTTTGCTTCGGAATAGACAAAGCCCGTGTCGAAATCCCACGCGCCGAAATTGCCGCGCAGGCCGGCGACAAGGCGGTAGGAATCCTTGTCGACATCAACCGAGCGGTTGCCGGCATCGACGAAGCGGTATCGCTCCATGATGACATCCGCGCCGCCAGCAGGGACGGTGATGCCGGGAACGCGGTTGGGGTTGGTTGCCCCGCCCGGGAAAGTCACCGGGCCGAACGGGTTCCAATAGGCATTGCGCGAAATCCCCACCGGCACAGCGCTAAGAATCGCCGCCGGGGTGATGTTGCGGCTGCTTTCCGAACGGTAATAGGTGCCTTCGAAATAGCCTTCGACGTTGTTGCTGAACTCGTAATTGAACAGCGCGACGGCGTTGATGCGGGTCTTCTCGCTGATCAGTGTGGTGCCGAAGGCGCGGTTGTAACGCACACCGACCGCCGGGTTATCACCATTGCGAGCGCACAGCCCGTTCGGGAGTTGCAGGCGGCAGCCGGTGATGGTTGACGGTTGGAGATAGAAGTCATCGTCACGGATCAGCGTCTGATTGTTGTTGGTCAACTGAATGTCGAACTGGCCGAACGGGCCGAAGGTGTTGCGGTTGTTGAACTGCGTATCGCCTTCAAACGGGGTGCCGACCAGCAACGGGGTCTTGTCGTCATCGGCAGAATAGGCCCGCTCTGATGCGTCCATCCCGTTCTCGTGGAAATAGCCGCCATAGACAGTCAGGTTGGCGCGCCCGCCGGCAAAATCGAAGCCATAGCCGCCATTGATCTGGGTGCTGTAAAGGCCGGTGCCGTCCGAGTTGCGGTATTCGCCTTCGATGAAGCCGCCCTTGCGGTTGCCGCGCAACACGGTGTTGACCACGCCCGCCACCGCGTCCGCGCCATAGATCGCCGACGCGCCATCGCGCAGCACTTCCAGCCGCCGCACACTGCCCGGCGCAATTTCGTTGGTGTCGGGGCTGACGACCGGCACCAGCAGCTCGGTCTGGAAGCCGGGGTTCAGCACCATGCGCCGTCCGTTGATCAGCAGCAGCGTGTTACCCGTGCCCAGATCGCGCAGGTTGATCGAGGCCGCATCGCCGCGCACGTTGTTGGAGCTGACATCGTTCTGTTCATTGAACGCGACCGCGCCTGCCTGCGGAATGGCGCGGAACAGCTCGTCACCCGATGTCGCCGCGACGTTGGCGATGTCGGTCTCGTCAAGCACTGTGACGGGGAGCACATCGTTGATCTTGGCACCCTGGATCTGGGTGCCGGTGACGACGATCTCGCTCGTAACATCGTCTTCGGGCGCAGGGGCGGGCGGTGGTGCCTCTTGACCATAGGCGGCGCTGGCGGCGATCAGACTGCCGCCGCACATCAGGGCGAGCCTGCTCAGAAATTTCGTCGACATCATTATTCTCCCCGTTTTTCAATTATTTTGAGTGACTGTGCCCAATGCGCGAACAGCGTGGGCCATTGGCTGATGACTTGCTCAGGCGTGCCTAGACCCCAACCATGCCCCCCGTTGCGGAACAGATGCAGTTCAGCGCTTGCCCCGGCAGCGATGAGGGTCTGGAACAGCAGCATCCCGTGCCCCGGCGGCGTGGTCGGATCGTCGGCGGCGGCAAAGATGATCGTCGGCGGCGCATCCTTGCTGGCATAGGTATCGAGCGACCATTCGTTCTCGGCCTTTGGGTCCGCCTTGTCGCCGATGATCTCGCGACGGGTACGGGTGGTGTCGTAGGGCTTGCGCAGGGTAACGACCGGAAACAACAGCACAGCGAAATCGGGCCGGGCGGAAGCTGCTTCGTAGCGATCAGCTCCGGCATAGAGCGCGCGGGCCGGTTGGTAGGCGGTGAAGCCCGCCAGATGCCCGCCTGCGGAAAAGCCCATGATCCCGATCTTGTCCGGCGCAACCCCGAACTCGCCCGCGCGGGTGCGGATGATCTTCATCGACCGCTGTGCATCCATGAAGGGCGCGGCGGCGTCCCAGCCATCATTGGGCAGGCGATAGATCAGCTCGAACACGGTAAAGCCTTGGGCTTGCAGCCACTCGGCCGCGGGCGTGCTTTCCTTCTTGAGCTGGATGCGGAAATAGCCGCCGCCGCCTGCGACCAGCACGGCAGCACCATTGGGTACAGCGGGGCGATAGACGCGAATGCGGGGTGTTGCGATGTTCGAGACCGCGCCGTAGCCAGCACCTTCGCCGCCGATTTTCTCCGGTCCGGTGACTGTGCCGCTGCCCGGAGGCGTGCCCGGCCACAGCAGGATTTCCTCGGGCGAGGCGGCGGCAACCGGCAGCTCCGGTGCAAACAGTGACAGCAGCGCGGTCAGCGCCATAAGGAGGCGCCGCGCGATCATGGCCGTTTCTCCAGCACGCTGGCAATTTTCTCGCTCACAGGTCCGCTGCGTTCGTGGCGTTCGATGTCTTCTTCGGGCAGTGGCATGGGCGCGCCTGCAAGGGCTGCAGCCAGCCGCTCACGGTCGAGCGCGTTCTCCCAGCCAGCCACCACGATCGTTGCCACCGCGTTGCCGACGAAATTGGTGAGCGCGCGGCATTCGGACATGAAGCGGTCGACGCCGAGGATCAGTGCCATGCCCGCCACGGGCACCCCCGGCACCACCGACAGCGTCGCGGCCAGGATCACGAAGCCCGATCCGGTGACGCCAGCTGCGCCCTTGGAACTGATCATCGCCACCAGTACCAGCGTCAGCTGTTCGGCGAGGCTCAACTGCACCCCGACAGCCTGCGCAATGAACAGCGCGGCCAGCGTCATGTAGATGTTGGTGCCGTCAAGGTTGAACGAATAGCCGGTCGGCACGACCAGCCCGACCACCGCCTTGCGGCACCCGGCGATCTCCATCTTCTCCATTAGGCTCGGCAGAGCGGCTTCGGAGGATGACGTGCCCAGCACCAGCAGCAGCTCTTCGCGCAGGTAACGGATCAGCGCGAAGATCGAAAAGCCATTGAACCAGCCGACCAGGCCCAGCACGACCAGCACAAACAACAGTGAGGTGAGGTAGAACGTCGCCACCAGCGCGGCGAGGTTGGCGAGGCTTCCGATCCCGAATTCGCCGATGGTGAAAGCCATCGCTCCGAAGGCTCCGATGGGTGCGAGCTTCATCAGCATGTGCACCAGCCGGAACACGACCTCGCTGAACGAGGCGAGCACGTCCATCACCAGATCGCTCGCCGGGCGGGTCATGGCGATGGCGACCCCGGCAAGGATCGCGACCAGCAGAACTTGCAGAATCTGGCCGTCGGTCATCGCGCTGAACAGGGTGTCGGGGATGATGTTCAGCAGGAACCCGCTGATGCTCTGCGCTTCGGCCTTGTCGGCATAATCGGCGACCGCGGCGGTATCGAGGGTGGCCGGGTCGATGTTCAGCCCTTCGCCGGGGCGCACGATGTTGCCGACCAGCAGCCCGATGATCAGCGCGAGGGTGGAGAACGTGAGGAAATAGGCGAACGCCTTGCCCGCAACGCTGCCGACCGCTTTCATGTCGCGCATCCCGGCGATGCCGGTAGCGACGGTGAGGAAGATCACTGGCGCGATGATCATCTTGACGAGCTTGATGAAGCCGTCACCCAGCGGTTTCAGCGCGGCGCCGGTTTCCGGGAACAGGTGGCCGACCAGCGCCCCCAACGCAATCGCGGTGAGCACCTGCACGTAAAGCTGGCGATAGAACGGCTTTCGCGCAGGCGCGGGGCGCGCGTCCGGCGTCATGGTTGCTTGCAAACCCATGGGCTGCGCTGTTCCCTCCCCTTCCAGTATCTCTCCACCATCCAAAATCAGCCACGCGCCTGCGCGTTGCAAGCTTTTCGTTGCCCGCGAAATGGCCACGCAACAACAGGGGGTTAAACTATCCATTCAGCCTCTTCGTGCGGAAATCCGCACAAGTTTCTTGCGCCGCTTGCGGAAATCCGCACAAGTCGCTTCAGGAATCGGAAGGGGGATTGTGCGGCAAGTCAGGCTTGGGCGGTGGTATCTGGTGGCGGTGGGGCTGATCGGCCTCACGCTGCTGGCCGCGCTCGCCATGCTCGGTATTGAGCGGGCGGTGCGGGTCAATGCACTGGCAGAGACTCGCGCCGAAGCGACGAGTCAGGCGGCGATCCTGGCTGCGGGGCTGGAGAGCGAGCTCAACAAGTTCAGCCTGGTGCCGCGCGTCTTGGCGGTCGATCCCGAGGTCGCGTTGCTGCTGGGTGGGCAAAGCGATGGCCGCGATGTGCTTAATCGCCGGCTTGCCGCGCTCGCGGGACAGACCAATGCCGCCGCGATCTACCTTATGGATGCGCGCGGGCTGACGCTGGCGTCCAGCAACTGGGACCGCCCCGAAAGTTTCATTGGTTCCAACTACGGCTTCCGCGAGTACTTCTCCGGCGCATCCAAGCGCGGCACGGCGAGCGAATTCGCGCTCGGCACTGTCAGCCGCAGACCGGGGCTTTATCTCGCCGAACGCGTTGGTCCGGCGGCGGCACCGCTCGGGGTGGTTGCGGTCAAGGTCGAGTTCGACAGTCTCGAACGTAAATGGCGCGATGCCGAGGATGGCGTGTTCGTGACCGATGAGGGCGGGATCGTGTTGCTGGCGAGCAATCCCGACTGGCGTTTCAGAACGGCCGAGAGAAGCGATGCCAACGGTCAAGCGGACGACCCGGTCCACAACACGAGGCGCTTTGGTGTGGCGCAGCCCAAGCGCTTTGACCTGCCAGCGACCGGCGATGCGACCTCACCGTTGCAGATGATCGAGAAGATTCAGCCGATCGCCCCGGTGGGGTGGGAGCTGCACCTTTTCGCTGACCCTTCACCGCGACTGTCGGTTGCGCTCGCCAATGGAAGGCTCGCGGGTGTGATCGCCTTGGCGTTGCTTGGGCTAGCAGGGGCGGGGGCCTATCTGTGGCAGCGCCAGCGACAGTCGCGCGCCGCTGCCCAGGTTTCGGTACAAACGGCGCTGCTGCGCGAACAATTGCAGCAAGCGAACCGGCTCGCGACGCTTGGCCAGATCACCGCAGGCCTCGGCCACGAAATCCGCCAGCCGCTGGCCGCGATGCGGGTCTATGCTGAAAATGGCGAACGCCTGCTGGCCGCAGATCGCCAGACAGAGGCTGCGGCCAACTTCGACAAGATTGCCCAGCTTGCCGGCCGCATTGGCGAGATCACCGCCGAACAGCTCCATTTCAGTCGCCGTTCGCCAGAGGAGCCGCGCGAAATTCGGCTCGCCGATGTGATCGACGGATCGCTGCTGCTGCTGCGTGATCAGATCCGGCAGAAGGGCCTCACCCTCGACCGTCCCGCCGCAGACCTTGCCGCGACAATGGTGCGCGCGCGCCACGTCCAGCTTGAGCAGGTGTTGGTCAACCTGCTCCAGAACGCGGTGCAGGCCTGCGGGGAGGGTGGCCAGATCGCGCTCGCGATTGCGGCGGAGGGCAACACGGTGCGTCTCAGCGTCAGCGATGATGGGGCGGGCGTACCGGCTGAACTGCGCGAAACCCTGTTCCAGCCCTTCGTTACGTCCAAAAGCGATGGGATCGGGCTTGGCTTGGCCATTTCGCATGACATCATGCGTCAGCTCGGCGGCGATCTTGTCCATGAAGCTACAGCGCAAGGTGCGCGTTTCACCATGGTAATGCCCGCCGCATGAGCGCAGCTGCCGCCCCCCCGATTCAGGTCGCCTTGGTCGAGGACGATCCCGACCTGCGTGATGCGACCTTTCAGACCCTAACGCTCGAAGGGGCGGAGGTGGTTGCATTCGCCGATGCCCGCGCGGCGCTAGACTGGCTGGATGCCGACTTTCCCGGCGTGGTGGTCAGCGATGTACGGATGCCCGGGATCGACGGGATCGCCTTCTTCGCCGCGCTGCGCGAGGTTGACAGCGACCTGCCGGTGATCCTCACAACCGGTCATGGCGATATCGCGATGGCTGTGGCGGCGATGAAGAATGGCGCGGCCGATTTCCTCACCAAGCCTTACGCCTCGGCCGATCTGATCCGCGCCGTGCGGGCAGCCAGCGAGCGGCGCGCCTTGGCGCTGGAGAACCGGAGGCTGCGCGAAGAGGCTGGGCGCAGTGTTGGCCTTGCCATTCCCGGTTCCTCTGCCGCGGCTCAGCGGCTGCGATCCGTGATTGATGGCGTTGCGCGGTCTGAGATCGACGTGGTGCTGACCGGCCTGCCTGGGACCGGCAAGAGCCACGGCGCGCGGCTCATCCATGACCTGAGCCCACGCCGCAGCCGTCCCTTTGTAACGGTCGATGCTGGCGTGCTGGTGCATGAGGATGCGGAACTGCTGCTGTTCGGGCGGGATCCGGGAGCGGGGCAATTGTCCCGTACCGGCCTGATCGAGCGCGCCAACGGCGGCACGTTGTTCATCGACGAGATCGTAGCAGCGAGCAACGTGCAGACAACGCGGCTCGCTTCGTTGGTCGAGAAACGTGAAATCTGGCCCATTGGTGCGGCGAGCGCCCGTCGGCTCAACATCCGCATAATCATCGCCCAACTGGCCGAGCAACCACAAAGCAGTCTGCGCGATCCCGCGTGGCACAAGCTAGGGGCGGTGCAGATCGCCTTTCCCCCGCTCGCCGACCGGCGCGAGGATGTGCCGGAGATTTTCCGTCTGTTCGTCGCTCGCCATGCACGCGACGCGGGCTTGCCAGCGCCCGCAATCGGCGAGGCGCAGTGGCGGCATGTCCAATCACATGACTGGCCGGGCAATCTGCATGAACTCAGTGGCTATGCCCGCGCCTTCGTGCTGGGCCTGTCGGAACTGGAAACGCCATCGAGTCCCCTCAGCGGGCAGCGCCCACTCCATGCGATTGTCGCGGATTTCGAGCGGACGGTGCTGGAAGATGCGCTGCGCCAGTGCCGGGGTGACATTGCGGAGGTGCAAGCCATGCTCCAAACCCCGCGCAAGACGATCTATGACAAGCTGGCGAAGTATGATCTGAAACCGGCGCGGTTCCGTCAGTGATGGGCTGGTCCGGCCGAATGGGAAAAACTGCAATGATGCCGAGAGCCGCTTTGGTCTTGCGAATGTTCTCCCGGTTGATGGCTGCGGCGATGGCGTTGTTGTTCGGCTGTGCCACGGTCGCCTTGGCCGAGGAAGGGCGAGGTCGGTTCATGTTCACCGGGTGGGAGGGGCCACCGCTGCCGGTGTGGTATCAGCTGCCCAAAGAGGTGAAGCCTGATACGCCGGTCGTGGTGGTCATGCACGGCGTCAACCGCGACGCTGATCGCTACCGCGACGAATGGGCGGGCCTAGCTGTGAAACACCGCTTCATCGTGATCGTCCCGGAATTCAGCCGCACCGACTTCCCCGGAGCTGCCAGCTACAACACCGGCTTCTTTGCCGAGGCGGACGGCACCCTGCGCCCGCGCGCCCTCTGGTCCTTTGCCGCGATTGAGCCGTTGTTCGACGAGACCCGCCGCCGTTTCGGGACATCAGCGGAACGCTATACGATCTACGGCCATTCGGCCGGCGCACAGTTCGTCCACCGCTTCGTCATGTTCATGCCCGAGGCGCGGATCGAGCAGGCGATTGCCGCCAATGCCGGGTGGTACACCATGCCCGATCCCGCGCTCGCCTTTCCCTATGGTGTGGAAGGCGCACCTGTCGCACCCGACACGCTCAAAGCCGCGCTGGCCAAGCCGCTAACGGTGCTGCTCGGCACGGCGGACACGGACACCGCTGATCCCGACCTGCGCACCACACCCGAGGCGAACCGGCAGGGACCTCATCGCTTTGCGCGCGGACAGAGTTTCTTTGCCGAGGGGCGGGCCCTTGCAACGCGGTTGGACACGCCGTTTGGCTGGCGGATGGAACACGTCCCCGGCGTTGGCCACAAGAACGGCCTGATGGCACTGGCGGCGGGTGATCTGATCGCGGCACGGGGGGAATAGCTGGGTTTGCTATGCAGCCTACTTGGCCAGCGGCAGCTCAAGCTCAAATGCCGCTCCGCAATCGCTTTTTATCAGTGCCAGCGACCCGCCTGCCGCTTCGATCAGCGATTTGATGATCGGCAGTCCGAGGCCGCTCCCGCCGCTCGCGCGCCGCGTCGTAAAGAACGGCTCGAAGATGCGGGTGCGATCGGCTTCGGCAATTCCGGGGCCGTTGTCTGCCACTTTTATCCGCACGGCAGCTACCCCCTGATCGGCGGTGAAACTAACCCGACGCGCCCCGGCTTGGCGGCTGTTGTCGATCAGCGCGCTGGCAATGGCTTCCAGCGATGCGTCGCGGATGGCGAGGAGCGGTAGGCTTTCAGGCAGAGTGGCCGCTACAGCAAACCCATCAGCCCTATAGGCATCCGCGAGCCGGCTCAGGATTGCCGCAAGGTCTGCGCGTCCAGCGGGGTCGTTTGCGCTGAGGTCGGCGCGGGCGAGTTCCAGTAAACGTGTTGAGAGCATCGTCAGCCGCGCTGCATCGGCATCGGCATTGGCGAGGAAGCGGCGGCGCTCATCGGGGGCCATGCTGTCGCCGTGATCGCCGAGGATCTCGAGCGTTCCGCGGATGCCCGATAGCGGGGTCTTGAACTCGTGGCTGACCGCGTGGGCGAAGTCGCGCAGGTACCGCGAGCGCCGCTCGATCGCTTCGGCCATGCGGGCGAAATCGGCGTAGAGGTCCTGAATTTCAGCTGCGGCGGTGCGGGGTGGTTCAGGGAAGTCCTGCCTCTCCAAAGCGAGAGCCCGGCTCGCGCGTGCGAGCGCTTCGACCGGACGCACAATGCCGCGCGACAACACGCTGCTCAGTACGAGCAGGAGCATAAAGATTGCCGCAATGCCGAGCAGGATCTTGCCGCGGTCGGCGTAAAGCCCTTTGAACAGGCTGCGGGCTGAGCGGGACAGCAACAGCACGCCGACCACGCGGCCATTGACGATGATCGGGCGCGCATGATGCACCCGCACTGCCGCCGCGCGGGACAGCCATTCGAACTGGTAGGTGGCGCGATAATCGCCATTGCGGCGCAGCACGGTCTCGGGATGGCCCGCGAGCGCAGTGGTGACTTCAGGGAGAGCGGCAAGGCTTTTCCCGTTCGGTTCCGACGCGATCAGGCCCTCCCGGTCGAGCAGCAGGATCGAAGACAGCGTGACCTGCCGCGTGCGCGCTGCGACCGATGCGAGCGTGCTCCAGACAGCAGCGGCATCGGCATCAGGCGCCAAACCGCTGGGTTGCGGCAAGGGGCGCTCGGCAAGGATGTCGCTGCTGCTGAGATCAATGGTCGGCGGCTCGGGCCGGAAGTCCTGCGGATCGGACATGGCCGCAGTCGCTCCCGGCCATTGCGCCTCCGCCACGGCGGCCAGCGCGGCCCCTTGCGCGACCAGCTCCGCTTCGGTCTGGCGCACCAGCGTGTTCTCATAAACGCGCAGGAACATCGCCGCGATGCCGGGCAGGGCGGCGACCGTGAACAGCGTGGCGAACACGATGGTGCGCAGCCTGAGCCGCGGCCAGCGGGCCTTGAGCCATTCCTTGACCGCACGGATCACGCCTCGCCCTCAGCCGCCCGCGCGGGTGCAGGGCCCGAGCGCATAGCCGATGCCGGCGCGCGTCTCGATCAGCCCGTCCGCGCCGACCGCCGCAAACTTCGCCCTCACGTTGCGAATGTGGCTGTCGATCGTGCGGTCGGTCACAGCAAAGCCGGGACCGTGCAGCTGGTCGATGATCGCATCACGGCTGAACACCTTGCCGGGCCGCGCAGCCAGCGTGCGAAGCGTTGTGAATTCGGTTACGGTCAGCGGCACGTCCTGCCCATCCCAACTGGCGCGCCAGCTTTCGCAATCGAGCGTCAGGCAATTATGCGTGACGATCGCCGTGCCGAGCTTCTCCTCCGGCGTAGCCATGCTGGCCCGCCGCAAGATCGCTTGCGTGCGGGCAACGACCTCGCGGGGAGAGAAGGGTTTGACCACATAGTCGTCTGCGCCAAGCTCGATCCCCAGCACCCGGTCAATCTCGTCATCGCGCGAGGACAGGAACAGGATCGGCACGCTGCTCGTCGCCCGCACCCGGCGGCACACCTCCAGCCCGTCCATCCGCGGCATGTTGATGTCGAGGATCACCAGATCGGGCTCCAGCGCGGTGATGAGCGCCACCGCTTCTTCGCCATCACCGGCCTCAAGCGTGGCGAGGCCTGCCTTGCCCAGCGCGAAGACCAGCAGCTGGCGGATGTGGGGATCGTCATCGACGACAAGGATGGAGCGCGGCATGGGATGCAAGATCACGGCTTTTCTCCCGGCGTCAATGTTGCAGTTGGCGGCGGAGGCAGGGCAATCGGCGGTGCAGGGGGCGGGAGGATCTCACCCCCGCACATCCGGCCATAGGTTGCGGGCATTGGCTTGCGTGCGTCACTCGCCAGCAGCGCTTCAGCCTCGGCGAGCCGCAGAGCGCCGCGCAGGGTCCAGCTTTGCCAATCGCTCTGACTTTCACCAAGCTTGCGATAGGCTTCCGCGCTCAAATAGGTGGCCTGATCGCGCAGCCTGTCGCCAACTGGGGCGCTCCGCAATTCAAGCAGCGGGATCAGCGCCGAGCTTTCCAGCCGCTCCAGATAGCACAGGTCGAGCCGCGACGGATCGCGCAAGTGATCGACATTCCACCGCGCCGCGATCGCGCCGTAATCGGCCATCGTTGAACCGGCCAGCACGATCCCGGCGGCCAGCGCATTGGCATTGATCAGCCACGCCGCCGACTGCCCATGGAAAAAGCGCCAGCAAATCAGCACGAGCCCGGTCGCCACCAGCACCATCCACGCCAGCGCCGCGATCCGCCATTCGGTAAGCGAATAGGCATCGATGTAATCGAGCACGCGCAGGATGCTGGAGGCGACCAACAGGAGGTTCTGCGCGACCCAAACCAGCAGCAGGCGGCGGATCACCGGGGTCTGGGCCGAGGGTGAACCCGGTCGCAATGCAACCAGCACGAACAGCCCGGCGAGCAGCGCGGTGGCAATCAAGGTATAGGCACCGCGGTGCGCATAATCGGCCAGCGTGATGCCATCAGGCAGCTGCGCGCCGCTCCACAGGAACACCAGATCAAGGCCGTTTTCCAGCGCGAACACCGCGTTGAAGACCACCAGCGTAACCAGCATCATCGTCACCGAAGGATCGGGCGTCTGCGGTAACCACGCCTGCCGCTCGCTGGCAAAGCGCAAGGCGCGCGGGCGCAAGGTCGGCCAGACGAAGACGAGCGTCACGCCAAGCAGCAGCGCGTGGCCGATGAGCGTGGTGAAATCCGGCAATTCAATCGCCGCAAACGCATTGCCGAGGATCGGGTTGGCGCTGGCAAACAGGCTGAGGAACATCGCGCCCCCGATGAGTGGCAGCGCAATGTTGAGCAACATGGACTTGCCTACCGATCCACGGTGGCCGGACATACTGGCGAGCCGCCATGCATCTGCAAGCGGCCAGAATGTCGCTCCCACTCCGAGCGTCGTTAGCCGCAAGCACCACAGCCCGGCATGATCGAACACGTGCCGGGGAAGCAGCGCCGCGCTGCCTATCGCAATTAGGAACAACAACCCGCCCAGAGGACCGGGGTTATGGATCAGGCTCGCTGCAAACACCGCGCCGCAAAGTATGGCGACCCACCCTCCGCGTGCATTTCGTACCGCAGGCCGCACCAGCACCATGACTGCCAGCCAGATCAGCGCAAACAGGCCGATGACCGATCCTCCGCCAAATCCGTAAAGCAGCACATCGGCGGCGGCGAGTACGGCAAGCGCACCGCCCAGCTTCATCGCGAAACTGTAGCGGGACCAGGAAGGTATTGTCAGAGCACCAGTCATGCAATTTCTCCGTCTGTTTGACGGGGTTTTGCCAACATGGGATGGTGCGAAGGTGGTGGACGCTGTGCTGATGCAGCCCGCTTGTCGTGCAGATTTGGTGCAGAGCGACTGGAACCGCGAAGCCGCTGCGATCATAAACCGCTTGCCCGGCACCCAGCCGATTGGCTAGCCCTTAAGGCAACGCCATGCTTGATGCTCCATCCTATCATGCGATAGCGGCCATGGCGGTGACCATCGCCATGTTTATCGGCTTTGCGCGAGGACGTTACCCGGAGGAGATCATCTCGCTCGTCACCATCGCGGTGATCGGAGTGGGTCTCTACTTTGCACCGCTCGAAGGCACCAAGCCGACCGACGGGCTGGCGATTGCGTTCGGCGGTTTCGGTCATTCCGCGCTGATCACGATCTGCGCGCTGATGATTATGGGCCGGGGGCTGGTGGTGACCGGCGCGCTGGAGCCATTCGCGCGGCTGCTGGAGAGTGTGTTCCGGTTCAGTCCGCAACTTGGCCTGCTGACGGCATTGTTGCTGGCCTTCTCCATGTCGATGTTCGTCAACGACACGCCGGTGATGGTGCTGCTGATTCCGATCATCGTCGGGATCGCCGCCAAGGGCCTGATGGCGTCTTCGAAAATCCTGATGCCGGTCAACACTGCGGTGCTGCTGGGCGGCATGGCGACCACCATCGGCACCTCGACCAACATCCTTGTCGTCACCATCGCTGATGATATCGGGATGGCGCCCATCGGCGTGTTCCAGTTTACGCCGATCGTGCTGATGGCCGGGCTGGTTGCGATCCCTTATCTGTGGCTGGTGATGCCGCGGATGCTGCGCGACAACAGCGTCGTGCCGGACAATGCGCGGCGCACCTTTCACACCCGCCTGCGGGTCGGGGCCAGCAGTATGTTGGCCGGCGGCGATCTGTCCGCCGCGCGCGGCAAGCTGCCCGACGGGATCACCTTCCACGATGCGCCCTCCGGCCCGCTCGCCCCGGACGAGCGCCTCCACATTTCTGGCACCCACGAAGCGCTGGAGGAAGCGGCGCGCGCGCTCAAGGGAGAACTTGCGCCGTCGTGGGTGGTTGACCGCATTCGCCGCATTTCCAAGGCGAACGGGCAGGATATCGTCGCGGTCGAAATGACGGTGACGGCGGATTCACGCCTGGTTGGCCGCACGCTGGCAAGCTCGGGTATCGCAGATCTTTATGGTGTGGCCGTGCTCGGCATCCACCGCCCCAACCGCCTGTTGGGTGAGCGCGATAGCTTCACCGATGCTGGCGATCTCAGGATCCTTGAAGGCGACGTGCTGCTGGTGATGGGGATCGACGAGGACTTGCAGGCTTTCGCCCGCAATGACGGACTGCTGAGGCTCGAAGGCGCGCGCGAATTGCCGCGCCGCTCCAAAGCGGTGCTGGCAGGCGCGATCATGCTCGGCGCGATCGCCACCGCCTCGCTCGGCCTGCCGTGGTTCGACGGCATGACCTATGCGCCGATCAAGCTGCCGATCGCGATTTCCGCGCTGGCGGGTGCGATTGCGATGTTCGTGACCGGCTGCGTCAAGTTTGACCGGGTCGGCCGCGCGCTTTCGGCCAAGGTGATCGTGCTGATCGCCGCCAGCCTCGCCATTGGCCGGGTGATCGACGAGAGCGGGGCAGCGACATGGTTAGGGCAGGCGCTCTCGCTCGGCCTTGCCTATCTGCCGCCTGCTCTGGTGCTGTCGGCGATCATGCTGTTCGTGACGATCCTCACCAACTTTGCCTCCAACGCGACCGCGGCGACCATCGGCACGCCGATTGCCTACAGCATCGCGATGCAGCTTGGCCTGCCGCCCGAGCCGCTGGTGCTGGCTGTGCTGTTCGGCTGCAATCTTTCGTTCGCGACACCGATTGCCTATCAGACCAACCTGCTGATCATGTCCGAGGGTGGCTATGAATTCGGCGACTATGTCCGCGCTGGGGTGCCGCTGGTGGCGCTGATGGTGACGGTACTCTCGGTGCTGCTGGTGCTGTGGTATGGGCTTTAGGCCCGCGGGGCTTTCCTATTCCGGGGCGGCTGTGCCATGCTCCGGTCATGACAGATCGCACCCTTCTGCTCAGACCACGTCTGGCCATGTGGCGGGGGCGTTCCAGGTCGGGGCGGTTTTTCTCTCCTTGGACAGTGTCTCATGTGTCTCCAACACGCGCCAAAGGGCACGTGCAACTGAACGAAAGGTAAGCGTGATGCGGATCAAGGCGATTCGGGCAGGGGTGGCCGCTGCGGCGCTGATGGCAGCGCCAGCACAGGCGGACGAACTGCGCGATGCGGTCGCGGCAGATCTGCCCGCCCTCGTGGAGCTCTACAAGGACCTGCATGCCAACCCGGAACTGAGCTTTCAGGAGGTCGAAACCGCCAAGAAGCTCGCCGCCCGCGCTCGGGCGATGGGGTTCGAGGTGACCGAAGGCGTCGGCAAGACCGGCGTGGTCGCGGTGATGAAGAACGGCGATGGCCCAACCGTGATGCTACGCGCTGACATGGACGGCCTTCCGGTGATCGAGCAGACCGGGCTGCCCTACGCCTCCAAGCGCCGCGCGGTGCCGCAGACCGGGATTGAGACCGGCGTGATGCACGCCTGCGGGCACGACACGCACATGGCTGCGTGGATCGGCACTGCGCAGCTCCTCGCCGAGCGCAAGGATCAGTGGTCGGGCACGCTCGTCATGATCCTCCAGCCCGCTGAGGAGATCGGCGAGGGCGCCAAGGCGATGCTCGATGACGGGCTCTACACCCGCTTTCCCAAGCCCGACTATGTGCTCGCCTTCCACGATGCGGCCCAGGCTCCGGCGGGGCACATCGGCTACGCCAATGGCTTCGCGCTCGCCAATGTGGATTCGGTCGACATCGTGGTGCCGGGTGTGGGCGGGCACGGTGCCTATCCGCATACGACCAAGGACCCGGTGGTGCTGGCCTCGGCCATCGTCATGCGCTTGCAGACGCTGGTGAGCCGCGAGCTGAACCCCACCGATTCGGCGGTGGTCACGGTCGGCAGCTTCCAGGCGGGATCGAAGCACAACATCATCCCCGATGAAGCCCGGCTCCAGATCACGGTCCGCAGCTATTCCGACGCGGCGAGGAAGCAACTGCTCGAAGGCATCGCCCGCATCGCGCGCGGCGAGGCGATTGCCGCTGGGATGCCTCAGGACAAGATGCCGAAGGTCACAGTCGCCGATCCCTACGTGCCGGCCACTTACAACACGCCTGCTCTGACGGAGCGGGTGGTCGCAGGGCTCAAACCGCGCTTCGAAGGCCGGGTGTTCGAGGTGCCTGCCGTGATGGGCGGAGAGGACTTCAGCCAGTTCTACCGCGCCGACCGCGAGAATGTGGAATCGCTGATTCTGTGGGTCGGCGGCGTGCGGGCCGAAGAATGGGCCAAGGCGCAGAAGGGCGAGATCACGCTGCCGTCGCTCCACTCCGCGTTCTGGGCGCCCGATGCCCCTGTTGTGATTGCGACTGCGACCGAGGCGCTAACAGCGGCGACGCTAGACCTGATGCCCAAAAGGGGCGTCTAAACAAATGCGGCCGCCGGAGCGCGCCTTTTGGGCGCATTCCGACGGCCGTTTCTCCTCCCCAGGAGAACTGTAAAAGGGGTGCGGTCTTACGAAGGAACGTAAGTGCCCAGACGGTGGTGCAGAGCGTTGATCTTGGCCAGCTCTTCACGGTCTTCGGTGTTGCGGGCATGGCTTTCCAGCGCGCGGCGCAGCAGCTTCATGTCTGCGGTCGAAAGCAGAGCGCGGGCGCGTGCCGGCTCGGGGTTCGGGGTTTCGGTATCAGTCATCGTCACTCTCCTCGGGGTGATGGTCTCACGCCCTTAGGCGGCTTTGCAGGCAACCGGAAGGCCACAATAACGCGACCTTCCGGCTCCTCTCCCGGGCGGCTTATGCCGCCTCGAACTGGTTCATCGTGTTGTGTGCGCCGCCCGCCTTCAGAGCGGCTTCACCGGCGAAGTACTCCTTGTGATCATCGCCAATGTCGCTGCCCGACATGTTCTGGTGCTTCACACAGGCGATGCCCTGACGGATTTCCTCGCGCTGCACGTTCTTGACGTAGCCCAGCATCGCCTGCTCGCCGAAATACTCACGGGCGAGATTGTCGGTGCTGAGCGCGGCGGTGTGGTAGGTCGGCAGGGTGATGAGGTGGTGGAAGATGCCGGCCCGCGCAGCGGCATCGCGCTGGAAGGTGCGGATCTTTTCGTCGGCTTCCGCGCCCAGTTCGGTGCCGTCATAATCGACGCTCATCAGCTTGGTGCGGTCATAGGCCGACACATCCTTGCCCGCTTCCGCCCACGCGTCGAACACCTGCTGACGGAAGTTGAGCGTCCAGTTGAAGCTGGGCGAGTTGTTGTACACCAGCTTGGCGTTCGGCACGACTACGCGGATGCGATCGACCATTTCGGCGATCTGCTCGACATGGGGCTTCTCGGTCTCGATCCAGAGCAGGTCGGCACCGTTCTGGAGGCTGGTGATGCAGTCGAGCACCACGCGGTCCACACCCGTTCCGGCGCGGAACTGGAAGAGGTTCGAGGGCAGGCGCTTGGGCGCAAGCAGCTTGCCGTCGCGGCTGATGAAGACCTGGCCATTGGTGATGTTCGCGGGATCGACTTCATCGGCATCGAGGAAGCTGTTGTAATGGTCGCCCATATCGCCCGGCTCCTTCGAGAACGCGATCTGCTTAGTCAGGCCAGCGCCGAGCGAGTCGGTGCGGGCGACAATGACGCCGTCGTCGAGACCCATTTCAAGGAAGGCCATGCGGCAGGCGCGGATCTTCTGGAGGAAGTCTTCATGCGGCACGGTGACCTTACCGTCCTGGTGGCCGCACTGCTTTTCGTCCGAGACCTGGTTTTCGATCTGCAGCGCGCAGGCGCCCGCTTCGATCATCTTTTTGGCGAGCAGATAGGTTGCTTCCGCATTGCCGAAGCCTGCGTCGATATCGGCGATGATCGGAACCACGTGGGTTTCGTAATTGTCGATCGCGTTCTCGATGCGCTTAGCTTCGACCGCGTCACCGGCCTTGCGGGCGGCATCCAGCGCGCGGAACATCATGCCGAGTTCGCGGGCATCAGCCTGCTTGAGGAAGGTGTACAGCTCCTCGATCAGTGCGGGCACCGAAGTCTTTTCGTGCATAGACTGGTCGGGCAGCGGGCCGAACTCGCTGCGCAGCGCGGCGACCATCCAGCCCGAGAGGTAGAGGTAACGCTGCTTGGTGGTGCCGAAGTGCTTCTTGATCGCGATCAGCTTCTGCTGCGCGATGAAGCCGTGCCAGCAACCCAGCGACTGGGTGTATTGCGACGGGTCCGCGTCATAGGCGGCCATATCGGCGCGCATGATCTTGGCGGTGTATTTGGCGATGTCGAGTCCGGTGGGGAAGCGGTTCTGGATCGCCATGCGTGCGGCGCTCTCGGGATCGATCGCAGCCCAGCTGGGTCCGTTCGCAGAAACGATGCCCTGCATCCGGGTGATGGTGTTCTGGTAGGTCATAAGTGTCTCCTGTCCATCCTGGGGAGGGGTTTGAGGCCTTGCAGACTCGCGCCGCTGGATAGGCAGGCTTTGACGTGGTGCAGCGCAGCATGATAGGAAAACTTACAGATAATCGTGTCGCTATGCCGACAATCGCCTGCCTTATTGTGTCAATCGGTAAATTAATTTACAAAGCCGCTTATGGCTGACACTAACCTCCTCGCCGGGCCTGCCTTGCGCCGTCTGCGTAAACGCGAAGGCCTGACCCAAACCGGAATGGCGGGCATGCTCGGGATATCGCCGTCTTACCTCAACCTGATCGAGCGCAATCAGCGTCCCCTATCAGCCCGCGTGCTGGTGCAGGTAATCGAACGCTTCGATTTCGACCCGCGCAGCCTGCGCGAAGATGACGCCATCGGCGGGCTCGACGGCCTGGTGCGGCGCATGGCCGACAAACGTTTCGGCGATCTCGGGATCGACCGTGAGGAAGTGCAGGAATTTCTTGCCGCCGCGCCGCAGATCGCCGCCGCCTTCGCGCGGCTGTACGACACGGGGGGAGGCGAGCGCATCGTCGTCGAGGACACCGCTGCCGCCGGGCGCCGCGCGGTCGAGCGTTGGCAGAACCACTTCGCCGATCTTGACCACGCAGCCGAGGATCTGGCCGATGAATTGCGGCTTTCTCGAGGAGAAATCAGTGCAGCTCTGGGAGAGCGGCTGCGGGAGAAGCACCAGCTTCAGGTGCGTATTCTCCCTGCCGAGGTAATGCCGGGGCAGGTCCACCGGCTCGATCTCCACGCGCGGCAATTGCAGCTCTCCGAAATGCTCCCTGGTGCCGCACGGCGCTTCCAGATTGCCCGGCAAGTGGGCCAGCTTGAAATGCGCGAGGGCATCGAGACATTGGTGGCAGGCGCGAACCTTGCCAGTGCCGACGCGCGGGACGCCTTTCGCGAGCATATCGCCGATTATCTCGCAGGCGCGCTGTTGTTGCCCTATCGCCGGTTCCTGCGCGCCTGCGAGACGACTGGATATGACTTGGCTGTCCTTCAGCGCCGGTTTGCGGTCAGCTTTGATCAGGTCGCCCAGCGGCTCACCACGCTGGGGCGGGTCGGCGAGCGGGGATTGCCGTTCTTCATGGCGGTGATCGACCGGGCTGGGCGGATGACGAGTTTCACCGCTGGCGGGAGCGGCGCGATGTATCCGCTCGAAGGCGCGCGCTGGCCCGCTTGGGTGCCTTTTGCCGCCTTCGAGCGTCCCGGAACCGTGCTCACCCAAGCCGTCATCTTCGGCGAGGGCGAAGCGGCAGCACGGCACTGGTTCACGATCACCCGCACGGTCGATGGCGACGGCGTGATGTGCGCAGGTCGCCGCGCGGTGGTGCTCGGAATCGAGGCGCGCTTTGCCGGAGATCTGGCCCATGCCCGCGGCGTCTCACTCGACCGGCTTGACGCTGTGCCGCTCGGAGTGCCGTGTGGCAGGTGCGGGCGGGCGGAGTGCCTGACCCCGGCCCCGGCCCGAATAGCCAGCGCGCTACCACGCCCGCGTTCCGCGTCCTAAGCACGGCATTAACCCTCGCGAGCCGCAGAATTGCGGGCTTCGCGAGCGGTGTAAAGTTTACCGACACTTAAGGTCTCGGTCCTAGAAGCGGCAGGGCATGTACCAGAGACCGCCCATCAAATGATCCGCCTGTTCAAGCATTATATCCCGCACGCCGTGCTGCTGCTCGGACTGCTCGATCTTGGCTTGCTGGTGCTGGCGAGCGAGATCGCCTGGCAGTGGCGGGCGCACCAGATCGGCATGGACCTGGGCAATTTCGGCGGCCGCGGCCTTGCGCTTTTGGGCACGGCTTCGGTGATCTGGTTGGCGATGATTGCGGTCGGGGTTTACGGCCCCAATTCGTTGCGATCCCTACGCTTTGCAGGTGCGCGGGTGCTGGTGGCGATCAGCTTGGGTATCATTGCCCTGGCGGTGGTCGATTTCGTCCTGCCGAGCGACCTGTTCTGGCGTTCAACGCTACTCTACACCATGGGACTTGCCATCGTAGTGCTGGTGGCGGACCGGCTGCTGCTGAGTTCTTTCCTCGGCTCTTCGGCGTTTCGCCGCCGCGTGATGGTGCTGGGTGCGGGCAACCGGGCACAGCGCCTGCGCGAATTGGGCGATAAGCCTGAGACCGGCTTTGCCATCGTCTCCTATATCGCCATGAGCGACGATGCCCGCGTCGTCGAAGAGGCGATCCCGCGCTCGGCAATCCACGATCTGGGCCGGTTCGTCGAGAATCTCGGCGTGTCCGAAGTCGTGCTTGCGCTCCAAGAGCGTCGCAACGCCTTGCCCCTGAAAGACTTGCTGCGGATCAAGACCAAGGGCGTCCACGTCAATGATTTCTCTAGCTTCATTGAGCGTGAGACTGGGCGGGTCGACCTTGATACGATCAATCCCAGCTGGCTGATCTTCTCCGACGGCTTTTCCAGCAGCCGGATGTTCTCGAGCGCGGTCAAGCGCATCTTCGACATCACCGCGAGCGTGATCCTGCTGACGCTCACGCTGCCGCTGATCGTGCTGTTTGCCCTGCTGGTGAAGCTCGACAGCAAGGGCCCGGCCTTCTTCCGCCAAAAGCGGGTGGGGCTATATGGCGAGACCTTCACGCTAATCAAGCTGCGCTCGATGCGGACAGATGCCGAGAAGGACGGCGCCAAGTGGGCGTCAGAAAACGATCCGCGCATCACCCGTCTTGGCCGTTTCATCCGCAAGGTGCGGATTGACGAACTCCCCCAAACCTGGAGCGTGCTCAAGGGTGAAATGAGCTTCGTGGGCCCGCGTCCGGAGGTGCCGTCATTCGTCGAAAGTCTCGAAGAGGAAATCCCCTTCTACGGCGAACGGCACATGGTGAAGCCCGGCATTACGGGTTGGGCGCAGATCAACTATCCCTACGGCGCGTCGGTCGAGGATAGTCGATGCAAGCTCGAATATGATCTCTATTACGCGAAAAACTACACGCCCTTTCTTGATTTCGTGATCCTGCTGCAAACTTTGCGCGTGGTCCTGTGGCCGGAGGGCGCGCGATGATCTGGCTGGGCGGCATGGTTCCCTTGGCGGGCTTCCTCGCATGGGTCGCAGGCGCAGTGATGAGCGCAGGCGCGGTGCTGTGGATATGGCGCCATGGTGAGCGCGCGCGGCCTGACCGGACCACGCTGATGATTGCTGCTGGCGCAAGCAGCGTGTGGTGCGCGCTAGGAGCCGGGCTTGGCACCGAGCACAATGCGACCGTTATCGCTGCAATGGCGCGCAACCTCGCCTTGATCGCTACGATCTTCTGCCTGTTTGGTGCCGATGGCCGTACGGCCAGCCTCAAGCCTGTTCGCCCGGTCATCGTCGCTCTGGTGCTGGTGCAATTGCTTCAGCCGGTGCTGCTGCTGGTCGGGTTCAGGTTCACAGGTACGCCCGAGGTCAGTCAGGCGGTGTTCGAGGCGCGGGCCTTGATCGATATGCTGGTCGCGATCGGCGCGCTAATGCTGCTGCACAACCTCTATGCCGGCGCTGCAAGTGCCTTGCGTCCGGTGTTACGCTGGACTGGTATCGCACTGGCGGGGATCTTCGCCTATGATCTCAACCTTCAGACCTTGACCTACCTCAGCGGATCAAGAGCCGGAGCGCTCGGCGATTTGCGTGGGCTGTTTGCCGGGATCATGGCGGCGCTGTTTGCGCTCGGGATGAATGCTGCCGGGCCGCGGGTGCAATTCAGCCCGTCGCGCACGGTCACTTTCCGCACGCTCTCGCTCTTGCTGATCGGTGGCTATCTGGTCGGGATGGCGTTGGTGACCAAGTCGCTGGCGCTGCTGGGGGGCGATATGGCCCGCGCCAGTCAGGCCGCCTTCGTGGTGATCGCAATTATCGGTGCCGCGCTGGCTCTGCCGTCGCCACGCTTGCGTGGGTGGCTGCGCGTGACCGCGACCAAGCACCTGTTCCAGCACCGCTATGATTACCGTCAGGAATGGCTGCGCTTCACCCGCACCATCGGGCGCAGCGGCACAGGCAATGCCAGCCTGGAGGAACGCGCGGTCAAGGCGCTCGCCGACATCACCGAAAGCCCCGCCGGCCTATTGTTGATGCCCAACGAGGAAGCCCAACTGGAACTCACCGGGCGCTGGAACTGGCCGACCATCGCAATTCCCGCAGTGGCGAGCGACTATGCTCTGTCGGGACTTCTCGAACGGCACAACTTCATCCTCGCCATCGACGAGGCGCGCAGCGGGATCGACCATCATGGCGAGGCGGCGCAAGTGCCGGCCTGGCTGATTGACGCCGAGGACGCCTGGGCACTGGTGCCGCTGCTCCACTTTGACCGGTTGGTCGGCGTCATCGTTCTCGCTCGGCCGCGCAATCCACGCCAGCTTGATTGGGAGGATTTCGATCTGCTGCGCGTCGCCGGACAGCAGTTGGCCAGCTATCTGTCCGAACAGGCCGGGCAGCAGGCACTGATGGATGCGAGCCGGTTTGACGAATTCAACCGCCGCATGGCCTTTGTGATGCACGACATCAAGAACCTCGTCAGCCAGCTTTCCCTGCTGGCCGCCAACGCTGAAAAGCATGCAGACAATCCCGCCTTCCGTGCCGATATGCTGGTGACCTTGCGCAATTCGGCGGACAAGCTTTCCGCGCTGCTCGCTAGACTTGGGCGTTATGGCTCGGGACAGGTCAATGCGCTTAGGCCCATCGAGCTCGTTGATCTGGCGCGCGGTATCGCCGAGCGGTTCAAGGGCGTTCACCCCGTTGCGCTCACCCGCGAACAGCCCGTCCGTGTGATGGGCAACCGCGAGGCGCTTGAGCAGGCTCTGATCCATCTGGTGCAGAACGCGATTGATGCGAGCGAGCCTGGAATGCCGGTGTTCCTCGACGTCACCGGTGAAGGGCTGCACGGCGCGATCGACGTGGTCGATTCCGGTGAGGGCATGAGCCCTGCGTTCGTGCGCACCGGGCTGTTCAAGCCGTTCGTCTCGTCCAAGTCGGGCGGGTTCGGCATCGGTGCCTTCGAAGCACGCGAACTGGTCAAGGCGATGGGCGGGCGGATTGCGGTGGAAAGCCGCGAGGGGCTCGGCACGCGCTTTTCCATAGTTCTGCCGTTGGCCTATGCGGTGCAGTTGCTCGGCGGCCAAGACGCCGAAAACGAACAAAGGATCGCATAATGCCTGATAAGAAACCCGTACTGCTGGTGATCGAGGACGATCCGGGCCTTCAGGCGCAGCTCAAGTGGGCCTATGATGATTTCGAGGTTGTGATCGCAGGCGACCGCGATAGCGCGCTCGCCGCGCTGCGGTCCGAGGCGCCGGGAGTGGTGACACTGGATCTCGGCTTGCCGCCTGATCCCGATGGCACGACCGAAGGCTTTGCCGTCCTCGATGCGATCATGGCTCTGAAGCCCGATACCAAGGTGATCGTCGCCAGCGGCCACGGCGCCCGCGAGAGCGCGTTGGCGGCGATTGCGCGGGGGGCTTACGATTTCTACCAGAAGCCCATCGACATCGATGCTTTGGGCCTGATCGTGCGGCGGGCGTTCAATCTTCGCGCCATCGAGGAGGAAAACCGCCGCCTTGTCGCCACGAGCAGTGCTGACAAGACCGTGCTCGGCCGCCTGATCACCGGAGCGCCCGAGATGGTGAAGGTCGCCCGCACTATCGAACGCGTTGCTAAGACCAGCGTTTCGGTGATGCTGCTGGGTGCGAGCGGGACTGGCAAGGAACTGCTCGCCAAGGGTCTGCATGATACCAGCGACCGCGCGAATGGGCCGTTCATTGCGATCAATTGCGCTGCGATTCCCGAAAACCTGCTCGAAAGCGAGCTGTTCGGGCACGAAAAGGGCGCCTTTACCGGCGCGGTCAAGACCACTGAGGGCAAGATCGAAAGCGCCAATGGCGGCACGCTATTCCTTGATGAGGTGGGCGACATCCCGCTGCCGCTTCAGGTCAAGTTGCTGCGCTTCCTTCAGGAACGCACCATCGAGCGTGTTGGCGGACGCAAGGCGATTGCGGTCAACACGCGGATCGTGTGCGCCACGCACCAGGATCTCGAAAGCATGATCACCGCAGGCAGCTTCCGCGAGGATCTGTTTTACCGCCTCGCCGAAATCGTGATCCGCATCCCCGGCCTAGCCGAACGGCACGGCGATCCGGTGCTGCTCGCCAAGGTGTTCTTGAAGCGCTTTGCGGCCGAGATGAACCCTTCCGTCAACGGCTTTTCCGCCGATGCGCTGGCGGCGATTGATGCGCATGAATGGCCGGGCAATGTCCGCGAGCTCGAAAATCGGGTGAAGCGCGCAGTGATTATGGCTGATGGCAAGCTGGTAAACGCTGACGACCTCGATCTGGGCGCTGGCGAGGACGAGGATGCCGACGTGCTCAACCTCAAGGCAGCGCGTGAGGCGGCGGATCGCCGGGTCATCCGCCATGCGCTGTCGCGCAGCGAGGGCAATATCTCAAGCACTGCCAAGCTGCTCGGGATCAGTCGCCCGACGCTGTATGACCTGCTCAAGCAATATGACCTTCAGGCGTGACACAGCCGCCGGGCTGACCGCGCTGGTTCTGATATTGGCGGGCTGCTCGGAGGAAAACGGTGCAGGGGTTTCCGCGCGTGACGAGGCGCGGAAACCCGCGCTGGTGCAGCTGCTGGGCGATGCTGACCGGGCAATGGCGGCAGGCCAATTGGCGGAAGCAGGACGGAAACTGGATGAAGCGCGCGGGCTTGATCCCAATGATCCGGCGCTATGGGTTGCCATTGCGCGGCTGCGCTTTCGCGGCGGGGAGCACCTGACGGCAATTGAGGCCGCCGACCGTGCGCTGGAACTCGGTCCCGATTATCCGCCCGCGCTGCTGTTGCGCGCGGTTATGCTGCGCGACGCGCATGGCTTTGCTGCAGCCGTGCCTTGGTTCAAGGCGGCACTAGCCGCTGATCCCTACTACCGCGACGGATGGGCCGAATATGCCGCAACGCTTGGCGATGCCGGGGAGGCTGGAGCTATGCTTGAGGCGGTGCGCAAGCTCGCCGAAGTCGCGCCTGGCGATGAACGGGTGCCCTATCTGCAAGCGGTGCTGGCCGCGCGTGGCGGGGAATACGCGCTTGCCCGCAGTTTGCTGGCGCGCAGCGGCATGGCGGCGCGCGGCGTGCCTGCGGCCTTGCAACTCGATGCTGTCATCAGCCTCGCGGAAGGCAATGCCGATAGCGCGGCGGTGATCCTCGAAGGTCTCGTCGCGCGCCAGCCCTCCCATGCCAAGCTGCGCGAACTGCTTGCCAAGGCGATGCTCGAATCGGGGAGAGGGGACGAATTGATCGCCCGTTTCGGGCTGGAAGCCGGATTGCGGGAAGCATCGCCCTACCTCGTGATGCTGGTCGCGCGGGCCTATGAACAGCGCGGCGATAGATTGAACGCGGCCCCCTTGCTGGCCCGGGCGATGCGCGGGGCAAGCACTGCGCCGATGGTGCTGGCGGTGCGCGAAGGCTTGCCGCCGCCGACGGCGACAGTGCGTCAGGTAGGCTTGGTAGGCGATTGGGTCACCGCACGGGCGAGCACGCAGGCGCTTGGTAAACGCTTCCCGGCGTCGGCGGACGTTGCAGCGCTGAGCGGGGATGTTTTGCTCGGGGCAGGTGATCCGAAGGCCGCGCTCTCAGTCTATTCGGTGGCCACTAAAGTGAAACGTCCCTGGCCGCTGACGCGCAAGGCGGTGCTCGCATATGCGCGTTCGGGTGACGAGGCTGCGGCTGACACCTTGTTGGCGCGCCATGTGGCCGGCGAGCCTGACAATGCGAGCGCGCTGATCGCTCTGGCCGAGCGCTTTGGCCGGCGCGGCGATTGGAGTCGGGCGGCGCAGTTGCTCGATCATGCGATCGCACTTGGGGCCGGGCATGATCCGGCGCTGCTCGGCTTGAGACTGCGCGCGGCGCGGGCGCTCAACCAGCCGGATGAGGCACGCCGCTTTGCCGCATGGCTCGCAGAGGTCCATCCGCGCCACCTCGTGCAGCGGTAGCCGCACTGCCGCTCGACAAGCGCTCCCGGGCAGGGCAGGGCGCTGGCGCCTATGTCCAAGCCTGCTGCATCCCGCTTCCCGTTCCTGTCCGATCCGATGATCGCCGTCTTGGTGATCGCGACCGGACTTGCCTTGCTAGTGCCAGCAGCCGGGGAAGCGCGGGCGGTTGCAACGCTGGTGTCGAACGCTGGTATCTTTCTGTTATTCCTGGTCAACGGGATGCGCATCCGCCGCTCCGAGATCGCGCGGGGCTTGGCCAATTGGCGCTATTTCGGGCCGCTGATGCTGTTCGTCTTCGGCGCGATGGCGCTGGGCGGGATGGGCTTTGCGAGCCTTGCCGAACAGGTCTTGCCGCCGATGGTGGCGCTGGGCTTCATCTATCTCGGCTGCCTGCCGTCCACGGTGCAATCGGCCACGAGCTACACGAGCTTGGCCGAGGGCAACGTTGGCCTGGCGGTGGTCGGTGCCGCTCTGATCAACATCGCGGGCGTGTTTGTCAGCGCGCCGCTGTTTGCGCTGTTGGGCGGCGGCGGCGCGGGCGAAATCGGGAGCGAAGCGATCATCCGGATCGGACTTATTCTCGTGCTGCCCTTCATCATCGGACAGGTGGTGCAGGACCGGGTGATCGACCGCATCGCCGCCCACCGCGCCCGGATCGCTTGGCTGGACCGGGCGGTGATCGGGATTGCGGTCTATGTCGCCTTTTCCGGCGCGGTTGAGCAAGGGCTGGCCACCATGTTCGCGGCCGCCGATTGGTTGGTGATGATCGCGCTGGTGCTGGCGATGCTGGCGTTGGCGCTGGCGGGGGCCTGGGGCAGTGCAAGCCTGCTCGGCCTGCCACGGCCTGACCGGATCGCGTTCCTGTTCGCCGGGTCGCAAAAGAGCGTCGCCATCGGAGCGCCGCTGGCCGCGATCCTGTTTCCGCCCGCCAGCGCCGGGTTCGTGATCGCGCCGCTTCTGCTCTATCACTTGGCCCAGCTGGTGCTAGCGGCACCGCTGGCGCTGCGCCTCGCCAAGGACGCAGGCTAGGCCTTGGGCTGGTAGGTCTGCTCTTCGGTCGGGAAGGCGCGGCTGCGCACTTCTTCGGCATAGCGGGCGACGGTGCGGTCAATCACGCCCGCGATATCCTCGTACCGCTTCACGAAGCGCGGCACCCGCTCAAACATGCCGAGCATGTCTTCGGTGACGAGCACCTGACCATCGCATTGGGCCGAAGCGCCGATACCGATGGTAGGGCAGGTGACGGCCTGTGTCGCGGCAATGGCGATGGGCTCAACCACGCCTTCGATCACGATCGCGAAGGCGCCCGCTTCATCCAGCGCCTTGGCGTCAGAGACGATCTTCTCCGCCTCGGCATCCGACCGCCCGCGCGCGCCATAGCCGCCGAGCACGTTGACCGCCTGCGGAGTGAGGCCCACATGGCCCATCACCGGAATGCCGCGCTGGCTCAGGAAAGCGACGGTCGGCGCCATCACCGCCCCGCCTTCCAGCTTCACCGCCGCAGCGCCGGTCTGCTTGAGGAGGAAGGCCGCGCTTTCGAACGCCTGCTCGGGAGACGCCTCGTAGGAACCGAACGGCATGTCGACGACCACGACCGAATGATACGACCCGCGTACAACTGCCGCGCCATGATTGGCCATCATCTCGAGCGTCACCGGAACGGTCGACGGCAGGCCGTAGATCACCTGGCCGAGCGAATCCCCCACCAGCAGGATATCGCAATGCGCATCAAGCAGCTGCGCCTGACGCGCGGTATAAGCTGTGAGCATCACCATCGGCGTGGCGGTAACGCCGTCCTTCTTGCGGGCGCGAATGGCGGGCACGGTCAGGCGCTTCATCACTTGCGGGGTGGGGTTGGCGCGGCTTGTGCTGGTGTCGAGCTGGAAGGTCGTGGACATGGCAGGCGGTGTAGCGCTTGCACGCACCGGGGGAAACCCGCTCTTTCGGCTTGTGTTGCGAGCCTGTTGCGCTAGCGTTACGGCCATTCGATCGCGCGGGGGATCTGCTTGCGATCAGTGGGAGACCTATTTCCGATGTTTCTTGACAGGGTGAAGCCGCTCGATGCGATCCTCGCAACGGCGCAAAAGAAATCATTGCATCGCTCGCTGGGCTGGCTCCAGCTGACGTTGCTGGGGATAGGGTGCGTCATCGGCACCGGCATTTTCGTTCTGACTTCGGTTGGTGCGCAAAAGGCTGGACCCGGCCTAATGATCGCCTTCCTGATTGCCGGGCTCGTGTGCATCGTTGCTGCGCTTTGCTATGCAGAGATCGCCTCAATGATCCCGGTTGCAGGTAGTGCCTATACCTATAGCTACGCCACGATCAGCGAGTTCTTCGCGTGGACGGTCGGTTGGGCGCTGATCATGGAATATGCGATTGCAGCGTCTGCCGTGTCGGTGGGCTGGTCGGGTTATTTCACCGGGACGATCCTAGGGGGTATGGGTGTGCAATTGCCCGCTTGGCTCAGCGCGGGTCCGCTCGCGTTTGGCGGGGCTGAAGGGGGGCTGATCAACCTGCCCGCTCTCGTGATTGCACTGCTGGTGACCTGGCTCCTGGTGGTCGGCACCAGCGAAAGCGCCAAGGTCAACGCGGTTCTCGTGGTGGTCAAGGTCACTGCGCTTATAGCGTTTGTCGGCATTACCCTGACCAGCGCCGAGTTTAACATGGAGCGGTTCAACCCCTTCCTGCCCGCCGGTGTGTTCGGCGGTTGGGGATCGGGCGTCGGTGCCGTGGGCGCTGCAGCGACCATGTTCTTCGCTTACGTTGGCTTCGATGCTGTTTCGACGGCCGCCGAGGAAACAAAAGACCCGCAGCGCAACGTGCCGATCGGCCTGATCGGTTCGCTGTTGTTCTGCACCGTTTTCTACATTCTGGTTGCTGCCGGCGCGATCGGTACGCTGGGTGGTCAGCCTATCCTTGACGCCATGGGCCTGCCGCTGGTGGCCGGTTCGCAAGAACTCGCCCGTCAGTGCGCGATGCCACAATATGTTGATGCGCTGGTCTGCTCGAACGAGCCACTGGCTCACGTGCTCAAGATGCTGGGCTTCTCGTGGATCGGTAATGCTGTGGGCCTCGCGGCGATCATCGCGCTGCCTTCGGTGATCCTGGTGCTGATTTTCGGTCAGACCCGGATCTTCTTCGTGATGAGCCGCGACGGGTTGCTTCCCGAAAAGCTCAGCACGGTGCACCCGAAGTACAAGACACCTTACGTCGTCACGATCATGACCGGCGTCGCGGTGGCGATTGCGGCGGCGTTCTTCCCGGTGGGCAAGCTGGCAGACATCTCGAACGCGGGTACGCTTTATGCCTTCCTAATGGTTGCTGTCGCCGTCATGGTTCTGCGTAAGAATGATCCCCATCGCCAGCGTCACTTCCGGGTGCCCTTCGTTTGGATCGTGGCCCCCCTGACCATCATCGGCTGCGTGTTGCTGTTCTTCAACCTACCTATTGAGGCTATGTTGTTCCTGCCCGTGTGGGGCGCGATTGGTGTGGTCGTCTATGTCTTCTACAGTCGCAGCCATAGCCATCTGGGCCGCGGAATTATCGAAGTCGTCGACGACATCGGCGGTGAGGAAAAGATGGTGCCGATTGATACACCGAAGGGGTGATCGCCACAGATCGGATTAGAATGTGTGAAGGGCCGTCCGTCATGGGCGGCCCTTTTGTTTTATGCGGGCGGTGCGATTGCCAAGCCATCAATGTTGGAACATAAAGCGAACATATGAGTCGTTCGCTTATGCCCTTTACGCCCTCCAAACCGTCACCTGCGCGCGTGCTGTCCCGCGCTGCTGCCCTATCTACGCCTGAAGCGCGGTGGCGGCCGGGATTGGCGGGCCACCCGTTCCACTCCGAAATCTTTGCGTCCGCCAGTGAGGCGAGCGGGGCGGGGCTGGCGCTCGCGCTGGCGCGTGACGCCTTGACGTCAAACGGCGCGGATGGGGTGGTTGAGGATACGCGCCAGATCCTGTGGGTGCAGGATCGCGCGGCGATCCGGCTTGGCGGGCGGCCCTGTCTTGCGGGCCTGCCGCCTGATCTGCGCCGCCGCCTGATCCATGTCGCCGCCGCCACGCCAGAGGACGCGCTGTTTGCGCTGGAGGAGGGGTTGAAGTGCCGTGACCTCGCCTGCGTGATCGGGGAGATCGCGGGCAATCCGCGCGCGCTCAGCTTCACCGCCTCGCGCCGGTTGAGCCTTACGGCAGAACGCCACGGGGTGCGATTGTGGCTGGTGCGGCTTGATGCAGAGCGTGACCTTTCCTCGGCCCGGATGCGCTGGCAGGCCCGCGCCGCGCCGTCCCCGCCGCCGAGCTGGAACCCTGCCGCCCCCGGCACCGCCAGCTGGCATGCCGAACTGTTCCGCGCGCGCGCCCATGCGCCGGGCGAATGGATGCTTTGCGATGACACTGGAACCCTGCGCCTCCGCTCCGACCCTGACGCCGATGTCGCCGCCGCGCCGGATCCTGTCCATCTGGCTCGCCCGACTGTCGGTCGATCGCTGGCGGCGCGCGCACGCGCCTGAGGCGCAGGCTGCCGCCGATGCCGCGCCCACAGCGCTGATCCTCGAAACCGCTCACGGCCCGCGCATCACCGCTGCCAATGACGCTGGGCTCGCGGCGGGTGCGCGGGCGGGGATGCTGCTGGCCGATGCGCGCGCGCTCTGCCCTGATCTGGCCGCTGTTCCGGCTGACCCCGCAGGCGATCTCGCGGCGCTGGAGAAGCTCGCCCTGTGGGCGCAGCGCTGGGGGCCGTGGAGCGCGCTTGATCCGCCCGATGGCCTGCTGGTCGATGTCACCGGAGCCGCCCATCTGTTCGGCGGCGAAGACGCGCTGCTCGCCGATGTCACGCGGGCTTTCGCAGCGCGTGGACTGACAGCGCGCGCCGCGCTCGCGCCGACGGCGGGGGCGGCTTGGGCGCTTTCGCATTACGGACGGCCGCGTGCGATCATTCCTCCCCTGCAAGGGGAGGATCATATGCTCCGTCAGCTCGGCGATCTTCCAGTCGCCGCGCTCAGGCTCGATGACGACGTGCTGACCGTGCTGCGCCGGCTCGGGATCAAGCGGCTCGGCGAGCTTGCAGGGGTGAGCGGCATGGGTGAGGATCCGGGGCAGGAGGCCGCCGCGCGCGATGCCCTGCGCCGCCGGTTCCGCAATCACCGCTCCCCCGCCGCCAATCCGCTGCTCCGGCTCGATCAATTGCTGGGCCGCGTGCCCGAACCGCTGCTGCCGGTGATCGACCGGCCGATGCCCTTGGTGCAGCGCCGGTTGATGGAGCCGCTGCGTCACCGCAACCTGCTCGACCGGGTGGTGGAAGACCTCGCCGCTGACATGGTGCGCGCGCTCGAAGCGCGGGGGGAGGGCGCACGACGGCTCGAACTGGCGCTGTGGCGGGTCGATGGCGAAGTCTTACAGCGCCGCATCGAACTGGCCGCCGCCACGCGCGAGGCCAGCCATATCACCCGGATGTTCGCCGCGCGGCTTGACGATGTCGAAGCCGGGTTCGGGATCGAAGCGGTGCAGCTGCGCGCCAGCTGGAGCGAACCGCTCAGCCTCAGCCAGGCCGATCTCGATGCGGCCGCCGAAGACCACGGCACTGCGCTCGCGGCCTGCATCGACCGGCTGACTGTTCGGCTCGGCCCCAAGGCTGTCACTCGCCCGGTCGCTCGTGCCAGCCACATCCCCGAACGCGCGCAAAGCTGGCAGCCGCCGCTCGCCCCGGTGCCGCCCTCGCAAGGCGCGCTCGCCTTCCACACCCGCCCGCTGAAACTGTTCGACCGGGCCGAGCCGATCGCGGTGCTCTATGCCTCGCCCGATGGCGTGCCGCAGCGGTTCCGCTGGCGCGGGAATGTGCGCGAGGTCTGCCGCGTCGAGGGGCCGGAGCGGATCGCGCCCGAATGGTGGCGCGAAAAATCCACCGCACGCCTGCGCGACTACTACCGGATCGAGGATGAGGCTGGGCGGCGATACTGGATCTACCGTCAGGGAACCCTTGGTGACGGGCGGGGCGGGGTGCCCGATTGGTTCCTGCAAGGGCTTTATGCCTAATCGCTTACCGGCTTGCTCAGGTTTCCTTTACGGATTTGTGCGAAGCTTTGCCCATGAACCTCCACTCGATCTCGCGCGCGTCCGAACGCCGGCCGATGAGCCTCACGGTGAAAAGCCGGGTGCGCTCGCGCGTGGTGTTTGTCGATCTGATCGATATTTCCGAAGGAGGCTGCAAAATCCGCGCGCGCGCTGGGTTTGCCGAAGTCGGTGACCGGGTGACGATGAAGGTCAATGGCATCAACGCCCCGCTCGGCACGATCGCCTGGATCGAAGGGCAGGTCGCCGGTGTCGCCTTCGAAGGGGCGATGCACCCCGCTGTGATCGACTATCTGTGCGATAAGCAAGACGACCGCGACACCGGCCCAGAGCTGCGTCGCATCGTCTGACAGGCCGCTTGCAAGCTTTGCATTTGGCGATGGAGCAGTAGGAACATATAAGGAACGCCTGAAAGGTGTTCCTCGTTCCGATGGCTCAGCAGACCCTCCGCCAGAAACTCGAAATCCTCGCCGATGCGGCGAAGTATGATGCGTCCTGCGCGTCATCCGGCACAGCGAAGAAGAATTCGCTGGGCGGGAAGGGCGTCGGCTCAACCGAGGGGATGGGCATCTGCCACGCCTATGCGCCGGACGGGCGGTGTATCTCGCTGCTCAAGATCCTGCTGACCAATCACTGCATCTTCGATTGCCACTACTGCATCAACCGCAAGAGCTCGAACGTGGCGCGCGCGCGGTTCACTCCGCAGGAGGTGGTCGATCTGACGCTCAATTTCTATCGCCGCAATTATATCGAGGGCTTGTTCCTGTCCTCCGGCATCGTGCGCAGCGCCAATCACACGATGGAGCAGCTGGTCGAAGTCGCCCGCATCCTGCGCGAGGAACACGATTTTCGCGGCTATATCCATTTGAAGACCATCCCTGAGGCGGACGCCGAGGTGATCCATCAGGCCGGGCTTTATGCCGACCGCGTCTCGATCAATGTCGAGCTGCCCACCGATGCCGGCCTCACCCGCCTCGCGCCCGATAAGAACGCAGGCCAGATCGAAGGCGCGATGGGGCGGACCAAGGCGCGGATCATCGAGGCCAAGGACGAACGCAAACGCTTCCGCCACGCGCCGCGCTTTGCGCCTGCGGGCCAGTCGACCCAGATGATCGTCGGCGCGGACGGCGCCAATGACACCGCGATCATTGGCAAGGCGAGCCGGCTTTACGGCAGTTTCGGCCTCAGGCGCGTCTATTACAGTGCGTTCTCGCCGATCCCTGATGCGAGCGCGGTGTTGCCGCTGAAGCGCCCGCCCTTGCTGCGCGAACACCGCTTGTATCAGTCCGATTGGCTGATGCGGTTCTACGGCTTTGCGCCGGGAGAAGTGGCCGACGCGACCGAGGCGGATGGCAACCTGCCGCTCGATATCGACCCGAAGCTGGCGTGGGCGCTGAAGTTTCGCGCAAGCTTCCCGGTCGATGTGAACCGCGCCGCGAAGGAGCAATTGCTGCGGGTGCCGGGGCTGGGAACCACGGCGGTCGCGCGCATTATCGCGGCGCGGCGGCACCGGACGCTGCGATTGGATGATGTGGCGCGCCTGACCGCCTCAATCGCCAAAGTGCGGCCCTTCATCTGCGCGCTCGACTGGCGGCCCACGCTGCTAACCGACCGCGCCGACCTGCGCCGCCTGCTTGCGCCGAAGTCGGAACAGCTGGAGCTGTTCTGATGACAGCCCAAAGACGCTCAGGGCACAATGTTTCGATAGGCTCCCACTACGCCATTCATCTGCCTGCGCCCGATGACTTCGCCTTCTGGCGGGAACGGGCGCGCGGGTTGATCCAGTGCGATGTGCCGCCTGACCGCGTCTCGTGGATCGAGCCGGGCGGGACGGGCGATCTCTTTGCCGAGGGGCCGTCGCGCGGCGACAAGCGTCTGCCGCCACCGCCCGCCGATGCGCCGCCGGTGCGTGCCAGCCAGCGGTTTCTGACGGTTGCCCGCAGCGCGGCGCTGCACTCCGATCCGGCGCGGTTCGGGTTGCTCTACCGCTTGTTGTGGCGGCTCCAGGGCAATCCCCGCATGATGGAAGACAAGGCTGATCCCGAGGTGCGCCGGATCGAGGAGCTCGCCAAATCGGTGCGCCGCGATGCCCACAAAATGCACGCCTTCGTTCGCTTTCGCGAGGTGACAGAAGAGGACGGCACCCCGCATTTCGTCGCGTGGTTTGAACCCGATCATCACATCGTCCGCGCGGAAGCCGCGTTCTTCATGCGCCGTTTTGCCAATATGCGCTGGTCGATCCTGACCCCGCGCGGCAGCGTGCATTGGGACGGCGAGACCATGCGCGAAGGCCCACCCGCGCGCCGCGAGGATGCGCCGGGCGGCGATCCGGTCGAGGTGCTGTGGCGCTCCTACTACGCCTCGATCTTCAACCCCGCGCGGCTGAAGGTGGGGGCGATGCTGTCCGAAATGCCCAAGAAATACTGGAAGAACCTGCCCGAGGCTGATCTCATCCCGCAACTGATTGCGGGCGCACAGGCGCGTGAGGCGGCGATGGTCAGGGCCGGCGCGCGCGAGGAACGGGTACGGCCTACGACGCTCGCCGAGGTCGCGAAGGGAGCGGCGAATTGCCGCGATTGCCCGATTGCCGACTGCGGCACCCGTGCGGTGACGGGTGAGGGGCCGGAAGGCGCGCTTCTGATGATCGTCGGCGAACAGCCCGGCGATCAGGAGGATATGGCAGGCCGCGTATTCGTTGGCCCGGCGGGGCAGTTGCTCGATCAGCACCTCACCCGCGCGGGGATTGAGCGCAGCGCGGCTTACGTCACCAATACGGTCAAGCATTTCAAGTTCACGTGGAAGGGCAAACATCGGTTGCACCAGTCGCCGGGGGCGAAGGAGATTGATACCTGCCGCTGGTGGCTCGAAGCCGAGCGGGCGATCGTCCAGCCCCGGATCGTGCTGGCGCTGGGCGCGAGCGCGGCGCGCGGGATGCTGGGCCGCACGGTCAGCGTGTCCAAGGCGCGCGGCGCTCCGATCATGCTCGATGACGGGGCGGAGCTGTGGGTGACGGTGCACCCCTCCTACCTGCTCAGGCTGGACGGGGAGGCACAGGCGCAGCAGACAGCGCTGTTCGCGGCCGATCTTGACGCGGTGCGGGAGCGGCTCGCGGAGTTGGCGGGCTGAGATGCCCGAAGGCCCACTCACCCCCGACAAACGCACCTTGCAGGTCGATCCCGACGGGATTGCGCCCCCGCCGCGTGCGCCGTTCGTGGAACTGGGGGTGGCGAGCTGCTTCAGCTTTCTGCGCGGAGCGTCGGACGCGGTCGATCTGGTGCTGACCGCCCACGCTCACGGCTATGACGCGCTGGGGATCGCCGATGTGAACTCGATGGCGGGTGTGGTGCGGTTGCATACCGAGGCCAAGACGCTGAAGCTGCGCCCGTTGATCGGCTGCCGGATCGAGACGGTCGAGGGGCTGGCCTTCCTCGCCTACCCCGAGGATCGCGCCGCCTATGGCCGGTTGTGCCGGTTGATCAGTGCGGGACGGATGCAGACGCTGGGCGGCGAATGGCAGGACAAGGGGGTGTGCGATATCGATCTCGCCCTGCTGGCGGAGCACAGCGAAGGTGTGCAGTTGATCCTGCTGCCGCCTGATGATCTGGATGCCCGGTTCTCCATCACGGTGCCGAGCAATGTCATCCCTTTTCCCCGTCCCGGCCCCCGAGCCGGGACCCCGCTGCCTCCCGATGCTGCCTCGCAAGATAGCGGGGCCCCGGATCAAGTCCGGGGCGGGGGAAGTATGGAACGCAGCGCCAGCTTCCCCGATCTCCTCCCCCACCTCACCCGCCAGCTGCCCACCCTCGGCCACATCGCCGCCAGCTACCTCTACAGCGGCGACGACATTGCGCGGATCGAGCGGCTCGACAGCCTCGCGCGGGCCAACGGCCTCGGCCTCCTCGCCACCAACGATGTCCACTACCACGCGCCCGAGCGCCGCGCCTTGCAGGACGTGATGACCGCGATCCGGCACAAGACCACCGTGGCGGCCGCCGGACACCTGCTCCACCCCAATGCCGAGCGGCATCTGAAGTCTCCGGCGCAGATGCAGCGCTTGTTTGCGCGCTGGCCCCACGCAATCCGCGCCGCGCGCGAGGTGGCTGACCGCTGCCAGTTCAGCCTCGATGAATTACGCTACGAATACCCGGAGGAAATCTACCCGGACGGGCAGACCCCGCAGGCTTTCCTCGAAACCGAAGTCTGGGCCGGGGCAGGGCGGCGCTACCCCGAGGGGCTGCCTGAAACCGTCCGCGCCACGTTGAAGCGTGAGCTGGCGCTGATCGCGAAGCTCGATCTAGCGCGCTACTTCCTCACCATCAAAGACATCGTCGATTTCGCGCGCGGGCAGGAGCCGCCGATTTTGTGCCAGGGGCGGGGGAGCGCGGCCAACTCTGCCGTGTGCTACGTCCTCGGCATCACCTCAGTTGATCCCGCCAAACACCAGCTTCTGTTCGACCGCTTCATCTCCGAGGAGCGGAAAGAGCCGCCCGATATCGACGTCGACTTCGAGCATGAGCGGCGCGAGGAGGTGATCCAGTACATCTACAAGAAATATGGCCGCCACCGCGCTGGGCTGTGCGCGACCGTGATCCACTACCGCCCGCGCATGGCGATCCGCGAAGTGGGGAAGGCGATGGGGCTGTCGGAGGACGTTACCAGCGCGCTCGCTCGCACCGTATGGGGCGGATGGGGCCGCGAGATCAGCGAGAAGCACGCGGCGGAAACCGGGCTGGACATCACCGATCCGCATCTCAGGCGCGTCCTCAAACTGACCGAGCAGATGATTGGAATGCCGCGCCATCTGGGACAGCACGTTGGTGGGTTTATCCTCACTGAAAGCGCGCTGACCGAGACCGTGCCGATCGGCAATGGCGCGATGCCCGAGCGGTCTTTCATCGAGTGGGACAAGGACGATATCGACGCGCTCGGCATCCTGAAGGTCGATGTGCTGGCGCTGGGGATGCTGACCTGCATCCGCAAATGCCTCGATCTGCTGAGTGCGCATCATGACCGCCGCTTGAGCCTCGCCACAGTCCCGCGTGAAGACCCCGAGACCTACGCGATGCTGCGCAAGGGCGATTCGCTCGGCGTGTTTCAGGTCGAAAGCCGCGCGCAGATGAACATGCTCCCCCGCCTGCGCCCGCGCGAGTTCTACGATCTCGTCATTCAGGTGGCTATCGTGCGTCCCGGCCCGATTCAGGGCGACATGGTGCACCCCTATCTCAAGCGCCGCCGGGGTGCCGAGCCGGTGCAGATCCCCGCGCCTGCGCCCGAACACGGCCCGCCGGACGAGCTCACCAGCATCCTCGGACGCACGCTGGGCGTGCCGATCTTTCAGGAACAGGCGATGAAGATCGCGCTGGATGCGGCGAAGTTCTCCAGTCTCGAAGCCAACCGGCTGAGGAAGGCCATGGCGACCTTCCGCAGCCGGGGCATGGTCGATGAACTTCAGGACATGATGGTCGAACGCATGGTCGCGCGCGGATATGACCGCGACTTTGCGCAGCGCTGTTTCAATCAGATCAGGGGCTTCGGCGAATATGGCTTCCCTGAAAGCCACGCCGCGAGCTTTGCGCAGCTGGTCTATGTGTCGAGCTGGCTCAAGTGCCACTACCCGGCGGCCTTTGCCTGCGGGCTGCTGAATTCGCAGCCGATGGGCTTCTATGCGCCCGCGCAGATCGTGCGCGATGCGGCTGAGCATGGGGTGCGGGTGTTGCCGGTGGATGTGAATCACTCAGGCTGGGATTGCACGCTGGAAGAAGAAGGGGGTTCACGCAGAGACGCAGAGGAAGAAAGGGGGAGGCGCGGAGAGGTTGCAGGTGATGAGAGTGCCTTCGGCACGCACAATATCTCTGCGTCTCCCTTCTCCTCTGCGTCTCTGCGTGAACCCGGATTTGATCGCAGCCACGCCCTCCGCCTTGGCCTGCGCCAGATCGACGGGCTGCCCGAACACGTTGCCGCCACCCTGCTGGCGGAGCGTGAGGAGCACGGGCCGTTTCGCGATATCGCCGATCTGTGCGCCCGTGCCGGTCTCTCGCCTGCGCATATCGAGCGGCTCGCCAGCGCTGACGCTTTCACTTCGCTTGGCATCTCGCGCAGGCAGGCTTTGTGGGATGCGAGGAGCCTCATCGCTGCGCCCGATCTGCCATTGTTTCGCGCGGCGGGAGTGCGTGAGGAGGGGGGCGAGCGTGCGGCGATCCGTCTGCCCGCCATGCCTTTGTCGGAGGAGGTGGTCGCCGATTACCAGACCACCCGCCTCAGCCTGAAAGCCCACCCCATGGCCTTCCTGCGCGCCGATCTCGCCGCGCGCGGATTTGTGCGCGCGTCAGACCTTCGCGCCCGTAAGTTCCGCTCGATGGTGCAGGTCGCGGGCGTGGTGCTGATCCGCCAGCGGCCGGGCAGCGCCAAGGGCGTCACCTTCATCACTCTCGAAGACGAAACCGGGGTGATCAACCTCGTCGTCTGGCCCGATCTCAAGGAGAAGAACCGCAAGGTGGTGATGGGCGCGCGGCTGATGGAAGTGCGCGGGCGGGTGGAATATGACGACGAGGTGATCCATGTGATTGCCCAGGCCATGACCGATGCGACACACCGGCTGCATGCGCTGTCCGATGATCTGCTCGACGCCCCGCTCGCCCGCGCGGACGAGGTCAATCGCCCGATGCCAGAACGTGGTCCGCCTGTGCCGCGCGACATGATCGACGAATTGGCACCAAAGCCCAACGTGACTGGCCACCCGCGCAATCATCGGATTTTGCCAAAGTCACGCGATTTCCATTAGAGACAGGCCATGCCCCGCTCCCGAACAAACAAACACTTGGCCGCCGCACGCCGAGCGATGCTGGCGCTAGCGCTGCTGGTGGCGGGAATCGCCGGGTGGCAGTGGCTCCAGTCACACCCGCAGCACAACCCCTGGGCGCCGCTCGACCTGCGCGATCCGCCGGGTTGGGCGACGCGCACCAAGCTGATTGCCCTGCGCAGCGATGTGGCCGAGTGCCGCGCCGTGCTGGAGGGTAGCGACATTGCCTTCACCGCACTGACCGAAACGGGCGAGGGAGCCTGCGCGCGGCCTGATCGTACCCGGCTCGGCGATTATCCGCTCGCGCCGGATACGCCTGCGGTGACCTGCCCGGTGGCGGCGGCGCTTGAATTGTGGCGGCGCAAGAGCGTAGCGCCCGCTGCGCGCAACATCCTTGGCAGCGATCTGGCGCGGATCGAACATCTCGGCGCCTTCTCCTGCCGCCGGAGGTATGGCGGCGCCGACGGCCCGTGGAGCGAACACGCCACCGCCAATGCGATCGATATCGCCGCCTTCGTACTGGAAGATGGGCGGCGCATCAGCGTCCTCAAGGACTGGGATGACGACGGAGACAAGGCCGCCTTCCTGCGCGCTGTGCGAGACGACGCGTGCGGCAGCTTTGCGACCGTGCTTTCACCCGATTACAATGCTGCCCACGCCGACCACTTCCACTTCGATCAGGACGATCGCTGGGCGGGGGTGTGCCGTTAGCTGGCTTCGAGCGCGTATCCAGCTGAACGCACCGTGCGGATCGGGTCTTTCGCCCCATCGATCCCTATCGCCTTGCGCAGGCGGCGGATGTGGACGTCGACCGTGCGCAACTCAATGTCCGAGCCCGTGCCCCACACGCCGTCGAGCAGCTGGCCGCGGCTGAACACCCGGCCCGGGCTCTCCATGAAGAACTTGAGCAGCCGGTATTCGGTCGGCCCCAATTGCAGCGCCCGACCGCGTCGCTGGACCCGGTGCGCGACCGGATCGAGTTTGAGATCGCCAACCTCGATCGTCTCGCCCGCCAGCGCAGGACGGATGCGGCGCATCACTGCAGCGACACGCGCGAGCAATTCGCGCGGGGAAAAGGGCTTGGTCAGGTAATCATCGGCGCCGGTTTCCAGCCCGCGCACCCGGTCATCCTCAGCCTCACGCGCGGTGAGCATGATGATGGGCACGTGGGCGGTCTCCTTGTCGCGGCGCAGGCGGCGGCAGACCTCGATGCCGCTGGTGCCTTCGATCATCCAGTCGAGAATGATCAGATCGGGCACTTCTTCGGCGGCCAGCATCAGCGCTTCATCGCCATCTCCGGTGCAACGCACGGCATAGCCTTCGTTCTGGAAACGATATTCGAGCAGTTCGGACAGGGCCGGATCGTCTTCGACCAGCAAAAGTTTGGCAGCGGACATGCGCAGGATGCCTCCTCAAGCCCGCGCCGGCGGGCGATGCCATGCGCTATGTGTCACTTGAGCGACAATTTGATGAAACTGTACATGGCAAATTTTCAACAGGCACATGACATTGCACCTGACGCAGCTACGTCTCAGCGGTCACCTTCTGGCGGATAGGCCCCGGTTGCCGCAAAGTGCACCATTTCCGCCACGTTGGTCGCATGGTCGCCGATCCGCTCGATGTTGCGGGCCACGAACAGCAATTGCGCCGCGCTCGAAATGGTCGAAGGATTCTCGACCATATAGCTGACAAGATTGCGGAAAATGCTGTTGTAGAAGCCGTCAACCTTGGCGTCGGTGGCGATGACTTCGCGCGCCAGATCAGGGTCACGCGCGGCATAGGCGGTCAGCACATCATGCACCATTTCGCCCGCAAGCTCACCCATGGTGGGGAGCAGGGTGAGCGGTTCGAACCGGGCGCGGCCTTCGATCATGCCGGTGCGCTTGGCAATGTTCTTGGAATAATCGCCGATCCGCTCGAGCACACCGCCGATCTTCAATGCGGCGATCACTTCGCGTAGGTCGTCCGCCATCGGCGCGCGCAGGGCGATGATCCGCACGGCGAGCTTGTCGACTTCGATTTCGAGCGCATCGATCCGCTTGTCACGCAGCACCACCTGTTCGGCCAGCGCTTCGTCCCCGCGCACCAGCGCATCGAGCGATTCGGCAATCGCGACTTCGGCCAGGCCGCCCATCTCGGCGATCAGGCCGCGCAGCCGGGTGATGTCTTCGTCAAATGCCTTTACGGTATGCTCAGCCATCAGCCGTACCTTCCGGTGATGTAATCCTTGGTGCGTTCTTCGATCGGATTGGTGAAGATTTCCGAAGTCGGGCCATATTCTACCATCTTGCCGAGGTGGAAGAACGCGGTGCGTTGACTGACGCGGGCGGCCTGCTGCATCGAGTGGGTGACGATCACGATGGCATAACGCCCGGAGAGTTCATCAATCAGTTCCTCGATCTTGGCCGTCGCGATCGGATCGAGCGCGCTGGCCGGTTCGTCCATCAGGATGACCTCGGGGTCAACCGCAATCGCCCGCGCAATGCACAGGCGTTGCTGCTGGCCGCCCGAAAGCGCGGTGCCCGAATCCTCGAGCCGGTCCTTGACCTCGTCCCACAGACCCGCACGGGTCAGGGAACGTTCGACCACGATATCCAGATCGGCCTTCTTCTCCGCGAGGCCATGGATTTTGGGGCCATAGGCGATGTTCTCGTAGATCGACTTGGGGAAGGGGTTGGGCTTCTGGAACACCATGCCGACACGGGCGCGCAATTGCACCACGTCCATCCGGCTACCGTGAATGTCCTCGCCGTCCAGCTCGATCAGACCGGTCACCTTGGCCGTGCCAATCGTGTCGTTCATCCGGTTGAAGCACCGAAGGAAGGTCGACTTGCCGCAGCCCGACGGGCCGATGAACGCGGTGACGTAATTGGGCGAGATGTCGATCGACACTTCGTCGATCGCCTTCTTGTCGCCGTAGAAGACGCAGACGTCCCGCGCGCGGATCTTCGCGCTTTCGTCGGCCATGTTGGGATGGATTACAGTCACCAGCGTTTCTCAAACTTGTTGCGGAGGTAAATGGCGAGGCCGTTCATCGTGAGCAGGAACACCAGTAGCACGATGATAGCGGCGCTGGTGCGTTCCACAAAGCCGCGGTCGATTTCATCGGACCACAGGAAGATCTGCATCGGCAGAACGGTGGCGGGAGAAGAGAAGCCTTCGGGCGGGGTGGCAACGAAGATGCGCATCCCGATCAAGAGCAACGGCGCGGTTTCACCCAGCGCTCGGGCCATGCCGATGATGGTCCCGGTCAGCATCCCCGGCAGCGCGAGCGGCAGCACGTGGTGGAACACCACTTGCACCGGCGAGGCCCCGATGGCGAGCGCACCGTCACGGATCGACGGCGGCACTGCTTTGATCGCATTGCGACCGGAAATCACGATCACCGGCATCGTCATCAGCGCCAGCGTCATCCCGCCGATCAAAGGCGCGGATCGCAGGTTCGGGAACAGCGCGAGGAACACCGCCAGTCCCAGCAGGCCGAAGATGATCGAGGGCACCGCGGCCAGGTTGCTGATCGATACCTCGATGATGTCGGTCCAGCGGTTCTTGGGAGCGTATTCCTCCAGATAGAGCGCCGAGAGCACCCCGATCGGGAAAGCCAGCACCAGCGTCACCAGCATCGTCAGCATCGAGCCCTTGAGCGCGCCCCAGATGCCGACCGCCTGCGGGCTGGTCGCGTCCGAGCGGCTGAGGAAGCCCATATCCCAGTTGCGCGACAGCTTGCCTTCCTTGTCGAGCCGCTGCGCCAGCGTCTGCATTGCGGGCGGGCCTTCGCCCTGAAGTCCGGCCGCTAGCGCCGAGGAGGTCGGCAGGTTGAAGGTTTGGCTACGGGTGATGAGATCGGGGTCTTCCGCCAGCGCCGTGGCGATATCGCGCCATGCATCGGGCGAGATTTCTGCGGCAGCATCCTTGCCCAATTGTGCTTCGGCAAAAAAGGTTACGATATCAGGCAGGCCCTGCATTTCGAGCGTCTGCATCGCACTGGGCGCAGTCAGCGATATGGCATCGCCGGTCACACCGCTGGTGGGAAAATCGATGGTGACTTCAACTTCGGCGCGCTGGAACCCGGCGACGCCGTTGATCAGCATATTGCCGAGCAGGAACACCAGCACCGCAACCGAGAACACCACAGCGCCAAGACCGACCCGGCGGAAATTGCGCTCGGCGCGGTAACGCTTGGCAAGGCGCTGTTCGAAGGCGGGCGTGCGGGTCGGACGCATTGTCTGCGCTTCGGCAACGTCGGTTTGGGGAAGGGCGGAACTGCTCATTCGTAGGCCTCGCGGAAACGCTTGACGACGCGCAGGGCGATGAAGTTGAGCGCCAGCGTCACCATGAACAGCACGAAGCCCAGTGCATAGGCGCTGAGCGTGGCGGGGTGATCAGTGCTTTGCTCGCCGGTTAGCAGCTTGACGATCTGCACGGTCACGGTCGACATTGGCTCAAGCGGGTTGGCAGTGAGATTGGCGGCGGGCGAAGCGGCCATGACCACGATCATGGTCTCCCCAATCGCGCGGCTGACGGCGAGCATGATGCCGGCGACGATGCCCGGCAGCGCGGCAGGGAACAGCACCTTGCGGATCGTTTCAGACTTGGTTGCGCCCATCGCCAGGCTCCCATCGCGCATTGCGCCCGGGACAGCCGCCATCGAATCGTCCGCCATCGAGGAGACGAAGGGAATGATCATCACCCCCATCACGATCCCGGCGGCAAGCGCGCTTTCTGTGGAGGCGCTGGTGATACCGATTGCCACGGCTGCATCCCGGATCATCGGGGCCAACGTTAGTGCGGCGAAATAGCCGTAAACCACCGTTGGCACACCCGCGAGCAATTCCAGCAGCGGCTTGATCCAGGTGCGCACCTTGGGATCGGCATATTGAGTGAGATAGATCGCGCTCATCAGGCCAAGCGGGATCGCCACAATCATGGCGATGATGGCACCGATGAAGATCGTCCCCCAGAATAACGGGATCGCACCATAGCGCGACGGATCGACCGCATCCGGACTCCCCATCGTGTCGGGGCCCCACTTGGTGCCGAATAGGAAATCGATCGGTGAGACCATGCCGAAGAAACGCACAGTCTCGAACACCAGACTCACGAAAATGCCAAGCGTCGTGAGGATCGCCACCAGGGAGGCCAGCAGCAGGATCATCATCACCGTTCGCTCAACCCGCGTGCGTGCACCGAATTGCGGGCGCAGTCGCAAGAAAGCGAGCGCGCCGCCGGCCGCCGCAATCAACACGGTCACAAGAATGCCGATGGTGTTGTAATAGGAAAAGGCATCGCGGAACGGGACGATCAGCGGTTCCGCCTCGTCATTGAACACGCCGGGCGCCTGACCCAAAGCCACGGCGCGCGCCTCGCCAAGGAAGGCGTCACGCTCGAAACCGAAAACGGGCAGGCCATCGGCGGCGGGCGAGGTCAGCACGGTTTGCAGCACCAACTGCGGCGCGATCACCGACCAAGCCACCACAAACACCAGCACCGGGATCACCACCCACAGGGCGACGTACCAGGCATGATAGATCGGGCGCGAGGCCGGACGCAGCGCCGGGTCGCTTGACGCAAAGCTCCACGCCTTCGCACGGCCAGCCAGCCAGCCCAGCAGGCCCAGGCCCAAAGCAATCAGGATCAGCGTGATCGGCGACATGAAAGAGACCTGTGTTCCCTGCAGGAGATGCGCTTTGGCGTTCAGGCCTCCGAATCTCGGATTCGAGATCGGCGGGCGGTCCAGCCCCTATGCCATGACGGGCGCATGTTGAAGAAATAAGACACTGCTATGACAGTTGTTGCGTTTCCGTCCGCGGCTCGGCGGTTTCTTCGGGTTCAATCGGGGCGATAACGGCAGGAGGATCGGGCTCGGCGAGCGGGATTCGGACAACGACGCGCGTGCCTTTTCCAAGCTCGCTCGTGATGTCTAGCCGCCCGCGATGACGCTCAACGATGTGCTTGACGATGGCGAGCCCGAGCCCCGTTCCGCCCGAAGCGCGGCTGCGGCCCGGATCGGTGCGATAGAAGCGACGGGTGAGATGCGGGATCTGTTCAGGCGCAATGCCTTCGCCCTGATCAGCCACCGCAATCCGCGCCAGATCGCCCTGTGCCAGATCAAGCACGACGTTGACGGGCGTATCTGGCGCACCATATTTTAGCGCATTATCAACGAGATTGCGCACCACCTGCTCAACCTGTTGCAGATCGCCCAGCACCACCGGCTCAGCCGTGATATCGAGCATCAGGCGATCCAGCCGCGCAGGCCCCGCCGCATCGCGCGCCGCGCGTTCGACCAGTGAGGCAAGGTCGATGCGTTCGGTCGGCAGATCGTGCTTTTCGGCTTCGACGCGGGAAAGGCTCATCAGGTCGCTCACCAGTGCGTGCAGCCGTTGGGCCTCACGCTCGATGATCCCGAGGAACTTGCGCGCGGTCGGGGTGTCGAGCCCCTCGTCGCCTTCCTGCAAGGTTTCGACATAGCCGAGAATGGCCGCGAGCGGCGTGCGCAATTCGTGGCTCGCATTGGCGACAAAATCGGTGTGGGCGCGGCTGATGTCAGCTTCGGCGGTCTGGTTGATGAATTCGAGCATCGCCAGCCGGTCGTCGAGCCGCTGGCGGTTGATCTGCCAGATATCGCCGCGCCGCACGAGCCCCCGCACGATCGCTTCGCCCTGACGGTTCTCATTGAGAAGCGAAATCGCCTCGGGCTGGCGCAGCGCCACGCGGGCATCCTGTCCGATCACATGCGGCCCCAGCATCTTGCGCGCTGCCCGGTTGGCAATCGCGATGGTGCTGCGTTCGGTGATGACCAGCGGAGTGGAGGAATTCTCGATCAGATCGCGGATCGAATCGAGCGACAGGCGCTGCTTGACCTTGGCTTGCGGCGGTTCGGGCGGGCGACCGGCAGCGACCAGCAATGATCCGACCCACACCGTCAGCACCGCAATCGCGATGACCACCTCGGTCCCAAGCAGCAACAGCGCCACGAAGGTCACCGCCGCAAGGCTGATGCCGGCGATGGGAATGTTCTGGCCGCTGCCCATGGCTCTGGCTCTTACAGCCAAGCACCGGGTGTGGGAAGGGTGGCCGCTCGGAAAGGGGTATGAAAAAGGGCGGCAAGACCGAAGCCTGCCGCCCTGTTTTGTCGCATCCGAAGATGGTGACCCCTACGGGAATCGAACCCGTGTTTCAGCCGTGAAAGGGCCGCGTCCTAACCGCTAGACGAAGGGGCCGTCGCGATTGCGAGAGCGCGCACCTAGGGGCGTGAATCGGATCGGTCAAGCCCCGTTTGCGCAGCGTGCGGGAAATTTACGCCGTCGCTGGATCAATCGGCAAAGGCTGCGTCTTCGAGATGCAATTCAGCTGCTGGGCGGTTGCCCCAGTCGTCAAGCTTGACCCGACCGGCCAGGTAAAACCGGCGGCCCTGGTGGCGGTGCAGCAGGGTCTGGCCCATCTCGCTTTCCCCTGCGCGGAAGGCGATGGCCTTGAAGCTCTTCCCGTCATTGCCGCTGGCGATCAGGCGAAGGTGATCCTTGCCGACGATGTCCGCCTTGACGATCCGCACCGGGCCGACGGCGATGCGTGGGGCGGGCCAGCCGACGCCGTAAGGGCCGGCAGCTTCCAGCGTCTCGACCAGTTCCGGCGTGAGCCCACCCGGCGCCAGCGCCAGATCTAGCAACATCGCAGCGCCCGCCCGGGCGCGATCGACATCGCGGGCGAGGCGTTCATCGAGGAACCCGGCAAAGTCGGAAAGCCGCGCCGGATCGATTGTCAGCCCTGCTGCCATCGCATGGCCGCCGCCTGCCACCAGCAACCCGGCCTCACGCGCGGCGATGATAGCTGCGCCGAGGTCCACGCCGCTGATCGAGCGGCCAGAGCCTTTGCCCTGCGTCTCGTCCAGCGCGATCACCACGGCGGGCTTGCCGGTCTTTTCTTTGATGCGGCCCGCAACAATGCCGATCACGCCGGGGTGCCAGCCATGCCCGGCGATGACCTGCACTGCCATATTGTGCTGGCCGGCAATCAGCGCCTCGGCCTCTTCCTGAACCTCGCCCTCAATCGCGCGGCGTTCCTCGTTCAATTGCGAAAGCTGCGCGGCAATGGCGCGGGCTTCTTCGGGGTCTGTGGTGGTGAGCAGCCGCACGCCCAAAGTAGATTCGCCGATCCGCCCGCCCGCATTGATCCGCGGGCCGAGCGCAAAGCCGAGGTCGCTGGCTTGCGGCGCGCGGGTGAGGCGGCTTGCATCCATCAGCGCCGCCATCCCGATCCGCTCGCGTCGGGCCAGCACCTTCAACCCCTGTGCCACGAACGCGCGGTTAAGCCCGTGGAGCGCAGCGACATCGGCTACGGTGCCGAGCGCCACCAGATCGAGCAGACCCATCAGATCAGGCTCGCGGCGGTGTTCGCCAAACCAGCCGCGCCCTCTCAACGTCCGCACCAGCGCTACGCCGAGCAGGAAGGCGACGCCCACCGCTGCCAGATGCCCGTGCGCCGCGCCAAGATCGCTCTCGTCCAGCCGGTTGGGATTGACCAGCGCGGTCGCTGGCGGAAGGTCGGGCGAGCACTTGTGGTGGTCGACCACGATCACATCGACCCCGGCATCGCGCGCCATACCGAGCGCCTCATGCGCCATCGCGCCGCAATCGACGGTGACGACAAGAGACGATCCGGTTTCGCCGAGCCTGACCAGCGCTTCGCCCGATGGACCGTAGCCTTCGAGCAGACGGTCGGGAATGTAATAGCCCGCATCCAGCCCCAACTGGCGCAGCAACTCCACCAACAGCGCGGCACTGGTGGCACCGTCCACGTCATAATCGCCGTAGATCGTGACCCGCTCGCCGGTCATCACGCTGTGGGCGAGGCGTTCGGCGGCGGTGTCCATGTCGCGGAAGGTCGATGGGTCTGGCAGGAAGGCACGGATCGTGGGCTGGGCATGGCGCGCCAGATCATCCTCGGTCACCCCGCGGGTCAGCAGCAGCTGATCAAGGATCGCATGATTGAGCCCATGCGGGCCGCCAGCCTGTGCCGCGTCCAGCTCCATATTGCCGCCACGCCAGCGCCACGCCTTGCCCGAAAGCGAGACGGCAACGCCGAGAACCGGTGCAAAAGGAGGGGGTGACAGGGTATTGGAGGCCATCCGGGCGTTCTAGCGCAACTCCTTGGCCGCTGACAGGTGCGGGCGGTTGACAATCGACAGGCGCAAAGCCCAGCCTTGCGCCATGACCACCGAACCTTGCTTGCTGATCATCTGGCACAGCCGAACTGGAGCGAGTGCTGCCATGGCGCAGGCCGCCGCCGAGGGCGCAGGGACCGCCGCCTTGCTTGTGGCCGCCGGTGATGCTTCGTCCGAAATGCTGTTGGCAGCGGACGGCTACATCTTCTGCTGCCCCGAAAACCTCGGCAGCATGAGCGGGCTGATGAAAGAAATGTTCGACCGTGCCTATTACCCCTTGCTCGGGCAGATCGAAGGTCGGCCCTATGCCACGCTGATCGCTGCCGGATCGGACGGGGAGGGTGCCACGCGCCAGATTGACCGGATCGTGACCGGGTGGCGCTTGCGGCGGGTCGCTGCACCTTGCATCGTCAATCTTGCGGCGCAGACCCCTGAAGCCATCACGGCGCCTAAAGACGTCCCGGCCAAGGCCTTGAATCAGTCCCGGGAAATTGGCGCTGCCCTAGCCGAAGGGCTCCGCCTCGGAGTGTTCTAGAGATTACTCCAAAACGGTAATGGTGGGCGGTTGGGGGACTCGACGATGACCGGCAAAGCCGTCATTTAGTTCGCGGTTCAATCGCCTTTCAGGGGTAGTCGAAGGGAGCCGGGACAATTTCACAGTCGCAGCGCGCCCATGATGCTGAACTGCATTTGCTGTTTGCCCGTGGCAAGCGGCCCGATCGGGATGCGATCAGGGCGTTTGCTGCGCGCTGTCAGGCCGTTAGCATCAGCCATGATCCCTCCCCCGAAGACGCGCCCCATGCCGAAACGCTCCGGCCCAGCGAGCAGCACTGGCTGGAATTGTTGCGCGATGGGCTCACCTTCGATCTCACTGGCCTTGCCCCTGGTCCTGAAAGCTCGTCGCCCGATCTGGCCCAGCGCTTCGATCTTCCCGTGCTGCCGGATGTCCGTGATCACGAAGCGATGACGCTGCGGCCGGGTCCGCATGTCGCCGATGCCGAAAAGAGCATGCCGGTGATCCGCACGATGATGGCACTTGCCTGCGATCTGGTGCGGCATTTCGATGATCTCCTTGCGGTCGGTTGGGCGCCTGCGGGCAGCGTGATCGGGCGGAGGTTTTTCGAATCGGTCACCACCGCGTGGCTTGATGGCGGACCATTCCCGGCCTTGGGGCTGACCGCCTTTGTCGAAGCGCCCGATGGCGCGCTGCAAAGCGTGGGGCTGTCGTTCTGGATTGATCGGGAACTCCGGATCGAACCACCGCTCAGCGCCGACCGAGTGGCGGCAACGCGGCTTGCAATCCGTCTGGTCAATCATCTGGTCCTCATCGGCGGGCTGGAGGCGGATGATCACATCACCGCGCCAGATGGCACACGACTGATCTTGCGACCATCACGCGAGCGGGCGCTTATCAGTGTGTGGCGTGAATAGATGCCGCATTCGGGTCGCACCGCCTGTCTGAATGTCATCGCGTTCCGCTCGGTCAATTCGCCGGGCGCGCAAGGGTATGATCCCGGTCTGCAACGGCACCACTTGCTGCCCCGACAACTGCTCTCGCAGCGCTGCTTTGGTGCGCTGTTTGCCAATGTCGGGCGAGCGCGGGTGGGGTTTGACGATTTCCGCCGCAACGGCCTGCTGCTGCCCGCGACCGAGTCGGCCAGCGTCAGCACCGGGATGCCGCTCCACCGCGGGCCGCACCGGCGTTACAACGAAGTGGTGATCGCCCGTGTCGGCCAAATCGAGGCAAGTTGGTCGATCGCCCGACACGGTAATCCGGAAGCGGCGCTGGATGAAGCACTGCTCCGGCTCCATTTGTTGCAATGCGCTTTGCGGCGACAATTGCTGGCGCAGCGCCGACGGGTCCTGCTCAATCGCAAGGACCCGCTCGGCACCGGCTTTGATTTCAGCGAACTCGACGCGATGGCCGAATTGCTGTGGGTGGCCGAGTATTCCTACTCCGCAGCCTCAGCCATCGCACCCCACGAGGCATAACCCGAATTGGCGAGCAACTGCGCCTTGGCAGCGTGATATTCGCGCTCGAACCGGGCGACCAGATCCTCGACCGTGCCGACTTCCTTGATCGGCCCGATGCCCTGACCCGAACCCCAGATGTCCTTCCACGCCTTGGCCTTGGTGTTGCCGCCACTGCCGAAGTTCATCTTGCTGGGATCACTCACGGGCAGGTTGTCCGGGTCCATCCCCGCCGCCTCGATCGAGGAGCGCAGGTAGTTGCCGTGCACCCCGGTGAAGAGGTTGGTGTAGACGATGCCTTCCGACGAGCCTTCAACGATGCCGTCCTTGTACGCGGCATCGGCATTGGCTTCCTTGGTCGCGATGAAGGCGCTGCCGGCATAGGCGAAGTCGGCACGCAAGGCCTGCGCGGCGAGGATGGTCGCCCCATGCCCGACCGCGCCCGACAGCGCGACCAACCCGTCAAACCATTCGCGGATTTCCTGCATCAGCGCGAAGGGCGACAGAGCGCCCGCGTGACCGCCCGCGCCTGCCGCCACCGGGATCAGCCCGGTCGCACCCTTTTCGATCGCCTTGCGGGCGAAGCGGTTGTTGATCACATCATGCATCGTGACCCCACCCCAGTTGCGCACGGCAGTGTAGATGTCTTCGCGCGCGCCGAGCGATGTGATCACCATCGGCACCTGCCACTTCTCGCACGTCGCCATGTCGGCATCGACGCGGTCATTGGTCTTGTGGACGATCTGGTTGACCGCATAGGGCGCCGCCGGACGGTCGGGATGGGCGCGGTTGTGGGCGGCCAGTTCCTCGGTGATCTGGTGGAGCCATTCGTCCAGCTGTGACTGCGGCCGCGCGTTCAGCGCCGGGAAGCTGCCGATAATCCCCGCCTTGCACTGCGCGATCACCAGTTCCGGGCCGGAGACGATGAACAGCGGCGATCCGATCAGCGGCAGGCGCAGACGATCGAACGGGGCGGGAAGCGGCATCGGTTTCTCCTTAAAACTGTATTCTCAACCCGTTCTCTAGCGCCGGTTTTGACGCTGCCAAGCCTCTTTTCGGGAGGAGCTGCGCCGGTGCTTGGCGGCATTGAGCCAGCTCTGGCCGCTCCGCGAAGTTGACAAAGTTGACAACGTGTCAAGCGCCAGAATTCGGATATTTGTCATTGAAACCAGACAGATGGTCCTAAAAATCGAAGTTGACAATTCGCCGTTCCCGGGGGGGGGGGGGGAGGGGGTGGCATCGACGGAGCGAACCGCAGGACGGGAAGAATAGGCCCGCACCGGCGCTGTAGGAAAGCCGCCGCTTTCCCTGCGCGGCCCGCGCGAGCCTTGTTACTCCGTCAGCCCAGCAAATCCTCAATGCCGTAGAACCGCGCCGCCGTGCCAGCGAACAGCGCCGCCTTCTCTTCTGCGCTGGCGCTGCGGGTGAGGCGTTTGAAGGCGTTCCACAACACCGCGTAATCCGCGCCCCAGTAATCGACCGGATAATTGCTTTCAAACATCGCGCGTTCGGGGCCAAAGGCTTCAATGCAGGTTTCGATATAGGGCCGCCACAGCGCCGCCAGATGCTCGGATCCGTGACCCGCTGCGGGGCCATCTTCCGGCAGCGCGCAGAACGCCATGGCAAGACCGCCGAGCTTCACGACCACATTCTCGCACTTGGCGAGCGCGTGGATATTGCGGCGCCATTCGTCAAAGCGTTCGTGCAGCTTGCCCTTGTAGGCAGAGACTCCCACCGGCGTGCCGCAATGATCGAGGCAGATCGGCTGATCGGGGAAGGCGCGCGCGAGGTCGATCACGTCGGGTAGCTGGGGTTCCAGCACCCAGGCATCGAAGGTCATGCCGCGCTTGCCCAGTTCGGCGAAGCCTTCGCGGAAAGTTGCCTCGTGGTAGAGGCCTTCAGGGTGATGGAACGGCGGCCCGAGGACATTGGCGTCGGCATCCCAGGCCCCCGCGTGGCGGATGCCCTTGAACCGGCGTGGGGCCGCAGCATGAAGCGCATCGAGCACCGCGCCAGCCTCGCTCCCCAACATCAGGTTGGCGTGGCCGACAATTCCCGCGCAATAGCGCGACGGGCCATACAACCCACTCGCCGATTGCGCCGCGACGCCGTTCACAAACTCGACCTCACCCACCGGCTTCAAGGCATCGCCATAGGCCCCATTGTAGAACGCCCCGCACTCCATGAAGACCGTGCCGATGATATTGTGGCCAGTGGTCAGATGGGCGTGAAGCTGGTCAAAGGTGTAATGCGCATTGTCGACCAACGCGGCGACGAAGTGGTGATGTGGCTCGGGGAACATGCCCAGCATCGGCCGCAAATCCCACAGGTGGTGATGCGGATCGATGATCGGCAGATCGGGGTCGAGGATGTCCTCGGGGGTGTGGGTCGGGGTGTTCAAGGCTCTCTCCGCTTGTTGATATGTGAATGGCCGTCAGCCCACCGCCCGCACATAGAGATGCCATGTTGCGTGGCCCAGGACCGGCAATGCCACGATCAGCCCGAGGAAACCCGGCAGCAAGGCCACGAACAGCAGCGCGGCAATCACTGCCGCCCAGCCGAGCATCACTGCGAAATTGCGCCGCACCACGCCTAGGCTGGTGAAAATGGCGGTGAGGAAATCGACCTTGCGTTCCACCAGCAGCGGCAGGCTGATCACGGTCATCGCATAGAACGCAAAGGCCATCAGCCCGCCGACCGCGCTTCCCACCGCCAGCATGGCTAGCCCCGGCGGCGTGAGGAAGGCGGCGATCGGATCGTGCCCCATTCCGCTTTCGGCCATGAACACCGCGAAAATCGCATGGGCGACGATCATCCAGAACGAGAAAGCGACGAACACGATCACACCCATCGACAGGATCTGATCGTCATCATGCCCCTTCAACGCGCCCAGCACCGCGCGCCATGACAGCGCCTCTCCGGCAGCGCGGCGGCGGCTTGCTTCATACAGGCCCACAGCGACGAAGGGCGCCACGAGCGGGAAACCTGCAATCGCCGGGATCAACCAGGTCAGCTCACCCCCAGTGACCGTGAACCACCCGATTGCGAGGCCAGCCAACACATAGACGCCGCCGAAAAACATCCCGAAGCGCGGCATGGCGACAAAATCACGCCAGCCTGCACCAAGCGCGGCGGTGAGGTCGCTCCACGCCAAGTCATCCGCAATCTGCGGCCCCATGGGTGCGGTCGGTACGGGGGGATTCTGCTCCCAACTGGTCATTGCCTGTCTCTCCTCCCTTGCCACCCAAGTTGCGCCGAAATCGGGCGCGGTGCAAGCGCGGGTGGTCAGGCGGCGGGGGAAGCGACGGCGGCGTTGGCGGCGCTCAGCACCGCGCGGACGCTGGCGGTGGCAATGTCCTCGTCGATCCCGCAGCCCCAGATGGTGCGACCGTCAGGGGCGCGGCATTCGAGATAGGCCGCCGCTCGCGCATCGGTGCCTGCGCCCAGCGCGTGCTCCGTGTAATCGACCACCTCAAGCTCGACCCCGAAGGCTTCGCGCAAGGTGCCCATCACGCTGGAGATGAGGCCATTGCCGCGGCCCGAAACGCTTTGTTCGGCGCCTTCGACAGCGATGGTCCCGGCAAAGATGCGGGTGCCATCGGTTGCGCGGCTTTCCTCGTAGCGGACCAGCTGGAAGTGCTTGGGGTGGGTCTTGACGTGATAGGCCTTGCGGAAGGCATCCCAGATATCGGCGGCATTGAGCTCGCGGCCCAATTCGTCTGCCATGTGCTGCACATGGCGGCTGAAATCGGCCTGCATTTTCTTGGGCAGTTTGAGGCCCTGATCCTTCTCCAGCACCCAGGCAAACCCGCCCTTGCCGGACTGCGAATTGACCCGGATGACGGCTTCATAAGAGCGCCCGAGATCGGCGGGATCAATCGGCAGATAGGGGACGCGCCACGCCTCGTCATTCTGCATGTCGCGGGCCTCGAAGCCCTTCTTGATTGCGTCCTGATGGCTGCCGCTGAAAGCCGTATAGACCAGTTCGCCGCCATAGGGGTGGCGCTGGTGGACGGGGATGTCGTTGCAGTATTCGACGGTCTCGATCACGCGGTCGATGTCCGAGAAATCGAGGCCGGGTTCGACGCCTTGCGTGTAGAGGTTGAGCGCCATGGTCACGAGGCAGCAATTGCCGGTGCGCTCGCCATTGCCGAACAGGCAGCCTTCGACGCGGTCGGCACCTGCCATCAGGCCCAGCTCCGCCGCGGCGACGCCGGTGCCGCGATCATTGTGGGTGTGGAGCGAGAGGACCGCGCTTTCGCGGTTCGGCAGGTATCGGCCGAAATACTCGATCTGGTCGGCGTAGATATTGGGCGTCGCCGCCTCGACCGTGGCGGGCAGGTTGAGGATGATCGGGTGTTCCGGCGTGGGCTGGAGCACCTCCATCACCGCCGCGCACACCTCAATGCTGAAATCGAGCTCGGCGGTGGAGAAGGTCTCGGGGCTGTACTGGAAGTGCCAGTCGGTGCCGGGATAACGCGCCGCTTCGTCGCGCATCACCTTGGCGCCCGCGACGGCGATGGCTTTCACCTCGTCCTTTGACATGCGGAAGACGATGTCGCGCCATGCGGGCGAGACGGCATTGTAGAGGTGGACGATGGCCGCGCGCGCGCCTTCAAGGCTGGCGAAGGAGGTGCGGATCAGGTCTTCGCGGCTTTGCGTGAGCACTTGCACGATCACATCATCGGGAATCGCGTCCGACTTCACGAGGCCGGAGATGAAATCGAACTCGGTCGCACCTGCGCTGGGGAAGCCGACTTCGATTTCCTTGACGCCGATTTCCAGCAGCAGGTCGAAGAAGCGGCGCTTTTTCACCGCGTCCATCGGGTCGATGATTGATTGGTTGCCGTCGCGCAGGTCGGTCGAAAGCCAGCGCGGGGCTTTCTCGATCATGCGGGAAGGCCACTGACGATCGGGCAGGTTGATCTGGCCGAACGGACGATACTTGGCGGAAGGCTGCTTGAGCATGGGCATGGTGGATGGCTCGTCGCGAAAGGGAATGGGAAGCTGCGGCAGGTTACCCTTGGGAGCGGTGCCGCGCTGATCTTCGCGCGCGGCCTCCTACGCCCAAGGGCGCATAAGTCGAAGCAGCGTAAGTCCGTTCCGCGTCATGCGAGCTGTCTATGCCGATTATTGCGCGGGGTGCAAGCCGGGAATGGCGCTTGTTTCAACTGTGCGGTCACCCACAGCGGGCATCGCGGATGATGTTCTGCGCATCCAGCATGATCGACAGGCGCGGATTGGTGGCGTCGGGGTTGACCGTCCCGGCGTTGCCATAGGCGACGAAGCGCAGGTTGTTGGTGCGGCCGAGCATCTTGGCAATCTCGGCGCGGGTGGCTTGATCGGCGAGCTTGCCGATGAACGGCCCCATCAGCGGCGCGCCGCACGTGCGCGAGGCCGGATCGGTGAGCGTGCCCTTGGCGAAGGGGCCGGGGGCTGCGCCGGGAAGCGGGGCCGCGATTTGCGGCGTGGCTGTTGCCGCAGGTGCCGGCGTCGCACCGGGAGCAGGTGTCGCCTCGCCAGCGCCGATCCGGGCGGCGAAGCTTTCGGCGTCATTGCCCGGCTGCTTGGGCTCGCTCCCGCAAGCGGTGAGGGCGAGGGCGGCGAGGGCTAGCGGCAGGGTGCGGGCTGCGGTGATCATGGGTGTCGGTCCATTCCGTATGGTTTGCTCGCCAAAACGCGCTTTGCGTTACCGGATTATGACACGCGCTGCTCTAACTACGATGTCTAAGCCGGTCCGGCGTCAACTGGTCGATCCGGGTCACGCCCATCAGCCGCATTCCCCGCTCCAACTCGTCCTTGAGGATGCCCAGCGCCCGTTCGACCCCGTCTTGCCCCGCGGCGGCCAAGGCATACAGATACAGCCGCCCGCCCGAAGCTGCCGTCGCGCCAGAACACAGCGCTTTCATGACATGAGTGCCGCGCCGGACACCGCCATCGCAGATGATCTCGATCTGCCCGCCGACCGCATCGACGATTTCAGGCAGTTGATCGAAGGGCGCGCGGCTGCCGTCCAGTTGGCGGCCGCCGTGGTTTGAAATCATGATCGCATCCGCGCCGATTGCGACCGCGCGGCGGGCGTCAGCGGCGCTCATCACGCCCTTGAGGACGAAAGTGCCGCCCCACTGCTCGCGGATGCGCGCGGCGGTATCCCAGTTCATCGAGGTGTCGAGCATCGTGTTGAAATACTGCGCAATGCTCACCGCCTGCCCGCTGCCTTCGGTCACGTGGGTGTCGAGATTGGGCAGGCGAAACTTCTCACGCAGCACGTAATCGAGCGTCCAGCGCGGCCGGGTGGCATAGCTCCAGATACTCGCCGGCGTGAAACGCGGCGGGGTGGTGAACCCGCTCCGCAAACACCGCTCACGCTTGCCCGAAACAATCGTGTCGACCGTCAGCGCCAGCGCATCGAACTTCGCCGCCTGACACCGCTCGATCATGTGCGTATTCAACCCCTTGTCCTTGTGGACATAAAGCTGGAACAGCTTCGGCCCGCTGGTCAGCGCGGCGATTTCCTCGATTGAGCGGGTGGCGAGGCTCGAAATGCCGAACCACAGCCCGTATTTCTCCGCCGCCTTGGCCACCGCCCGCTCGCCCTGCCAGTGAAAGGCGCGCTGGACCGCGGTGGGTGAGAGCATCAGCGGCAGCGCCGACTTGCGCCCGAGGATGGTGCAGGAGGTATCGATCTCAGCCACACCGGCCAACACATCGGGCACCAGATCGACATCGGAAAAGGCGGAGGTGTTGCGTGCCTTGGTCAATTCATCATCGGCTGCGCCGTCGATATAGTCGAACACGGGGAAGGGTAGGCGCGCCTTCGCCAGCACCCGGAAATCGTCGATATTGTGGCAATCGGTGAGGCGCATCTGGCCACTGTCTTGAAACAGGCGCTCGGCCCTGTCGAACATTTTTGCGCAGGCCTGTCACGTTTCGCCCGGAGCTGTCGAAAGATGGTCAGACGCCGCAGCGCCATTAATCCGGTTCCGGCCTTCGCGCAGCGGCTCAGGAGAAGGACAGCTTTCGATGAAAATGAACCGCTTGCTTCTGGCAGTCGCTGCCGTGTTGGCCCCGCTCGCTGTCCCCACTGCCGCGATGGCAGAGGGCGGCATTTATGTCGGCACAGAGGGCGCGAAGGTCGCGGTGGGCGGCTATGACACGGTAAGCTATTTTCGCGGCACGGGCGCGCCGGTGAAGGGCAATGCGCGCTACAAGCTGACATGGAAGGGTGCCGACTGGCATTTTTCGAGCGAAGCTAATGCCGCCGCGTTCAAGGCCAATCCGATGGCCTATGCCCCGCAATATGGCGGCCACTGCGCCTGGGCGATGGCGCAAGGCTATCTCGCGCCGGGCGATCCGACCGCCTTCGACATCGTCGGCGGCAAGCTCTACCTGAACTACGATCAGGACATTCGAGCCAAGTGGCGCAAGAACATCGCCGGGTTCATCGCCAAGGGCGGCCCCAACTGGGCAAAGACCCCGGTGGGCAAGACCTATAGCGGATCATCCTGGTTCGGGTTCTGATCCGCGCTGCGAAAATTGGCTGGCGGACCTTGCGACCCGCCAGCCACTCTGGCGCTCTTACTGCTTTTCGAACGCCGCGCTGATCGTGAGCGTCACGTCCTTGCCGACGAACGGCGCTGCGTAGTTCACGCCCCACTGGGTGCGGTCGATGGTTGTGCGGGCGTGGAAGCCCACGGTGTCCTTCTTGTTGAAGGGATTGGCACCCGCGCCGACGAATTCCGTAGTGAGGGTCACAGGCGCGCTTTTGCCGTTCATGGTGAGCGTGCCGGTTACGTCAGCGGTCATGGCGCCCGTCTTGACCACTTTGGTCGAAGTGAAGGTTGCCTTCCCCGGGGTGGGGCCAAAGAAATCAGGCGCGCCGCCGTCCTTGCCGGGACGCAGGAGGTGATCCTTGAGGCCTGCACTGGCAACGCTGACTTCGGCGATTGGCACCATAACCTCGACCTTGGCGGCCTCAATATTGGCCGGGTCCATCGTCATCGTGCCGGTGATGTTGCCGAACAGGCCGAGATAGTCGTTGAAGCCGAAGTGGCTGACCTCCCAACCTACAAGCGTGTGACCTGCATCCAGCGCATAGGTCCCGGCGGTGACGCGCGCGGGGTCCTGCACGCCGGGCACCTGCGGCGCACCTTGCGCGAAGATCGTGGGTGCGGCGGCAATTCCGCCAGTAACGGCGGCAAGAGCAGCGGCAGTGGCGGCTGCGAAAGCATAACGGTTCATCGAAAAGGTCTCCTTCTTCAAAAGGTCCCAATTCGCAGGAGCCATCACGGTTCCAGCCAATGCGCGACCCGTCAGCACTGCACGACAGTCCGACGATTTCGCGCGGTCAGTTGCGGTGACGAATAAGCGGGAGCGATCAGATCGCCGGGGCAAGGGCGATAGGCGGGGTCTTGTCGCAGGCAGCCTTCGGCGCAGACCAGCACAGCACGTTTCCGCTGCCAATCGACCCGCCACAGCCGGCCACCCGGGGTTGCGACATAGCCATCGATCTGGCTTTCAATATCGCCTTCCAGATCGATCAACGAAGGGACTTCGCTGTCGTAGTTTTCATCGAAGGCGCCATGCGTGTGGATGCTGGCGAGCGGGACCATGCCCGGTTCGTCAAAATAGCGCAGGTCGCAGGTCGCTTCACCGCCCACCTTTACCTCGGTGGTGTCGAGTTTGCCCGTGCTGGTTTCGAACACCATGGCGCAGAGTTCGACCTTCTCGGCGAAGGAGCGAGCCTGCATCGCGTTCAACTGCTCGCGGGCGAAGGCCTGCACTTCGCTTTGCGCGGCGGTGACGACGAAATCTTCCGGCCCTTTGACGTTGAACGCAGCACGCACGACGATCACCACCCAGATGATGGCGATCGCCGTGTATACCAGTTTAGCGTTGCGGCCCTCAAACATCAGGCCGTTGCTTTGGCGTCAGTTCTTGGCCCCTAGTTTTTGGCTTTGTCGACCAGCTTGTTGGCGGCGATCCACGGCATCATGGCGCGCAGCTTTTCGCCGGTCTGCTCGATCGGGTGAGCCGCAGCCTGCTTGCGCGCGGCCTTGAGTTCGGGCTGGCCTGCACGGTTATCGAGCACGAAGTTCTTCACGAAGCGACCCGACTGGATGTCGGCGAGCACACGCTTCATCTCGGCCTTGGTCTCATCGGTGATGATCCGCGGGCCGGTGGTGATGTCGCCATATTCAGCGGTGTTCGAGATCGAATAGCGCATGTTGGCGATGCCGCCTTCATAGAGGAGGTCGACGATCAGCTTGGTTTCGTGAAGGCACTCGAAATAGGCCATTTCCGGCGCGTAACCGGCCTCGACCAGCGTTTCGAACCCGGCCTGGATCAGGTGGGTGATCCCGCCGCACAGCACGGCCTGCTCGCCGAACAGATCGGTTTCGCATTCCTCGCGGAAGTTGGTCTCGATGATGCCCGAACGCCCGCCGCCGACGGCGCTGGCATAGGCGAGGGCTACGTCATGTGCCGCGCCGCTTGCGTCCTGATGGATGGCGATCAGGCATGGCACGCCGCCGCCCTTCACATATTCGGAGCGCACGGTGTGGCCGGGGCCCTTGGGCGCGATCATGATCACGTCGATATCGGCGGGCGGCTCGATCAGGCCGAAATGCACGTTAAGGCCGTGTGCGAAGGCGAGCGCGCTGCCGGGCTTCATGTGCCCTTTGATGTCATTCTCCCAGATCGCCGCCTGATGTTCATCGGGCGCGAGGATCATGATGAGGTCAGCCCACTGCGCGGCCGCCGTGTTGGTCAGCACCTTGAAGCCGGCGGCTTCGACCTTCTTGGCGGTCGCCGAACCTTCGCGCAGGGCGATGGCGACTTCGGCCACGCCGCTGTCGCGCAGGTTTTGCGCATGGGCATGGCCCTGCGAGCCATAGCCGACAATCGCGACCTTCTTGGGCTTGATCAGATTGAGATCGGCATCGGCGTCGTAGTAGACTTTCATTTCTTGGTTCCTGCTTTGCTGTTGTCACCGCCCCGGGCTTGACCCGGGGTCCCGCTGCCTTCCTGTTGGTTCAAGAAAGCGGGGTCCCGGGTCAAGCCCGGGACGGTGGAGTGAAGTATTATTGTGTGTTCATGCCCCCAGCGGCCCGCGCAGCATCCCGACGACGCCGGTGCGGCCGACCTCGACCAGCCCCAGCTCGCGCATCAATGCTATGAAGCTGTCGACCTTTTCGGGCGGGCCGGTGATTTCGAAGATGAAGCTTTCGGTCGTGGTGTCGACCGGCCGCGCGCGGAAAATATCGGCGAGGCGCAGCGCTTCGACCCGCTTTTCGCCGGTGCCCGTGACCTTGATCAGCGCCAGCTCGCGCTCCACGTGCGGCCCGGCGGTGGTGAGGTCGATCACCTTGTGCACCGGTACCAACCGTTCGAGCTGCGCTTCGATCTGGTCAATCACCGATGGCGGGCCGTTGGTGACGATGGTGATGCGGCTGACGGCGTGATCTTCGGTGATGTCGGCCACGGTCAGGCTGTCGATGTTATACCCGCGCGCGGTGAACAGGCCGGTGATCTTGGCGAGGATGCCCGGCTCGTTGTCGACCATCACGGTCAGCACATGGCGTTCAGAGGCCGCTTCGGTGATTTTCATTGTATGGTTTCCCGTAAAGCAGCGGCCTTAGACCAGCGCCTTGGCCTCGTCGTCCATCGTGCCGTCGACCTTGTCGCCGTACAGCATCATGTCGGTATGCGCCGCGCCTGACGGGATCATCGGCAGGCAGTTGGCATCCTGCGCGACGAGGCAGTCGACAATCACGGGGCCGGGATGATCCAGCATCCGCATGATCCCGTCATCCAGATCGCGCTCCTCAGTGATGCGGATGCCCTTCCACCCGTAAGCTTCGGCGAGCTTCACGAAATCGGGGAGGCTGTCGGAGTAGCTGTTCGAATAGCGGCTCTCATAGGTCAGTTCCTGCCACTGGCGGACCATGCCCATGTATTCGTTGTTGAGGATGAAGATCTTGACCGGCAGGCGATATTGGCTCGCCGTGCCAAGTTCCTGGATGTTCATCTGAATCGAGGCTTCGCCCGCGATGTCGATCACCAGCGCGTCCGGATGGCCGAGCTGCGCGCCGATCGCGGCGGGCAGGCCATAACCCATCGTGCCAAGGCCGCCGCTGGTCAGCCACTTGTTCGGGTCTTCAAACCCGAAATACTGCGCCGCCCACATCTGGTGTTGGCCGACTTCGGTGGTGATGATCGGGTTGCGGCGGTGGGTGAGGGCGTGGAGCCGCTCAACCGCCTTTTGCGGCATGATCATGCCCGGATGTTTCACCGAACGTTCGGGATAGGCGAGGCACTCACGGGCGCGCCAACCGGCAATCCGGGCTTTCCACTCGCCGAGATTGCGCGCTTGCCGTGCGCCCCACGCCTCGATCATCTGCGCGAGCACCGTGCCGCAATCACCGACGATGCCCATGTCGACCGGCACAGTCTTGTTGATCGAAGAGCGGTCGATATCGATGTGAATCTTCTTGGAATCTGGCGAGAAGGCGTCGAGCCGACCGGTCACGCGGTCATCAAAGCGCGCGCCGATGCAGACCATCACGTCGCATTTGTTCATCGCCATATTGGCTTCGTAAGTGCCGTGCATCCCGAGCATCCCGAGCCAATCCGGGTGCTGCGAAGGGAAGGCACCAAGGCCCATCAGCGTGGACGTGACCGGAGCGCCGGTGATGTCCTGCAACTGGCGCAGCAGGCGGCTTGCTTCCGGGCCGGAATTGATCACGCCGCCGCCGGTGTAGAAGATCGGGCGCTGAGCATTGGCGATCAGTTCGACCGCTTCGATGATCTGTTCGACCGGGGCAACCGTCTGCGGCGCATAGCGATGCGCGCCCGCCCGCGTCAGCGCGCGGCGTTCGGAGGGGACCGCGATCTGCACATTCTTGGGAATGTCGATCACAACCGGACCGGGCCGACCGGTGGTAGCGATCAGGAAGGCTTCCTTGATCGTGGCGGCCAGATCCGCCGGGTCCTTCACCAGATAATTGTGCTTGGTACAGTGGCGGGTGATGCCGATCGTGTCGGCCTCCTGAAACGCGTCCGTGCCGATCAGGCTGGTGGGCACCTGCCCGGTGATGACGACCAACGGGATCGAATCCATCCACGCGTCGGCAATGCCGGTGATCGCATTGGTCGCGCCGGGGCCTGAGGTGACCAGCACCACGCCAGGCTTGCCGGTGGAGCGGGCATAGCCCTCTGCTGCGTGGGCCGCGCCTGCTTCATGGCGGACGAGAATGTGGCGGATGCGTTCATCGCCGAACAATTCGTCGTAAATCGGCAGCACCGCGCCGCCCGGGTAGCCGAATACATATTCGACGCCCTGTTCGATCAGGCACTGCACGAGGATCGCCGCGCCGCTCATGGCGCTGCTATTGTCCGAAGGCCGCTTGGTCGGGGCAGAGTCCGGCTTGCCGAGCACGGGGGAACTCCATCTAATGGATCGCATGAAGCCAGAAAGGGCCGCACGGACAGGGCGTTAACAACAAAACTGGCCCGACGCAGGGGGCGCATCGGGCCGATGGATGTCGCCGCTAAAGGTTATAATCTGATAGGTCAACCCTTAATTGCGTAATAATGATGCGAAATACGCGCCTACTTCGATACTTTCGGATTCATACCCGAGTGCCACCCGAGGCCATTCCGCCGGGGGTTGGCGCCGGAACCACGTGAACTGGCGTTTCGCAAAGTTGCGGGTCGCTTGCGCGCCGGCGGCGATCATCGCTTCGTAGGTGAGTTCTTCGTAGAGAAACGCGGCAATCTCGGGCACGCCGATGGCGCGCATGACCGGCAAATCGGGGTCAAGCTGGCGGGCGAGCAGGGTTTCGACCTCGGCAATCGCGCCAGCCTCCAGCATCACTTCGAAACGCAGGTCGCAGCGCTCGTAAAGCCACGGCCGGTCGGGTTCGAGCAGCAGCGGGTAGAGCGTCACCTCGTCGCCGATCCCGCCTGCCTTGGCGAGCTGCCAGTCGCCCAGCGTCACGCCGGTCGAACGTTTCACCTCCAGCGCGCGGGCGATCCGCTGGCGATCTCCCGGATCAAGCTCGGCGGCGCGCAGGGGGTCTTCCAGCTGGAGCAGCTTGTAAGCCGCATCCTCGGGCAGTGCGCGAACGGCGGCACGCACGGCGGGATCGATTTCGGGGATCGGGGCGATGCCTTCGATCAGCACCTTCACATACATTCCTGTGCCCCCGACCAGGATCGGCACATCGCCCGCCGCATGGCACTTGGCGATTTCGGCCTTGGCCGCAGTCGCCCACGCGGCGACCGAGCACGCCTCGGCCCCGTCCCATGCCCCGAACAGACGATGCTCGATGCCTTCCATCGCATCCTCGGAGGGACGCGCGGAGAGCACCTGCAAGTCAGCATAGACCTGCGCACTATCCGCATTGATGATGACAGGCCGCTGGCCGGTTTCGACGAGGGCGTGGGCCAGTGCGAGCGCAATCGCGCTCTTGCCGCTCGCGGTCGGCCCTGCAATGAGCGCGAGCGGTGCTGGTGGAGATACAGGAATGCTCATTGCGCGGCTGATAGCAGAGACGACAGAATGTGAAACGCGTCTCGATGCGCTGTCGGGTGCTTTGGCGCAAAGCGGCGTGCCGCTGGAAGCAGCCGCCATGCCTGAGGGCGATGACGGCGTGCTGGAACTGCATATGGGTGAGGGCGATCCCGCCGCCGTGCTGGCTGCGATCGACGCGGTGTTCGAGCCTTCCGCAATGCTGGTTGCGCGCGGGGCGATCGAAGTGCCCCGGCTATTCGTCTCGGACATGGATTCGACCATGATCGGGCAGGAATGCATCGACGAGCTGGCCGACTATGCCGGCTTGAAGCCGCAAATCGCCGCGATCACAGAACGCGCGATGCAGGGCGAGCTCGATTTCGAAGCCGCCTTGCGCGAGCGGGTGGCGCTGCTCGAAGGGCTGGCGGAAAGCGCGATCCACGCCTGCCTCGCTGACCGGATCACTGCGACGCCAGGGGCAAAGGTGCTGGTGGCGACACTGGCGGCGCTCGGCACGCGGACGGTGCTGGTGACGGGCGGTTTCCATCATTTTGCTGATCCCGTGGCAGAGATGCTCGGCTTTCACCGGGTGGTCGGCAACCGGCTTGGGGTCGAAGGCGGCAAGCTCACCGGGGGGCTGATCGGCCCGATCACCGACAGCGCGGTCAAGGCTGCCGTACTGCGTGATGAATTGACCGGGCTGGGTGAGGGTGCACACAGCCTCGCCACCGGGGACGGGGCCAACGATATCCCGATGATCGAAGCGGCGACCTATGGCTTCGCCTACCGCGCCAAGCCCAAGGCGCGCGCGGCGGCCAATGGCCGTGTCGATGCCGCTGATCTTACGGCGGTTTTGCGCCTTCTTGGTGTGCCGTGCAGTGACTGGCGTGACGCGTGATCGCCACCGGGAACGGGGAGGCGCAAAAAGGGTTTTGTTTGCGATACCGAATCGGTTATTAACATTGGTGTAAGCAAGTGGGGCTAAAGCTAGCCCATCTTGAAGGACCGCACTCGCATGACCCAACCCGATCGTGACGCCTACACCCGCATGTTCGCCGCCGACGGCACCGTGTTGTTGCACCCTGATCGCCCGGCGGCGAAGTATCGCCCGATGCGCGCGGTCCGCAACTTCCGGAAGTTGATGAAAGACAAGGAAGACACCGCAGCCGTCTTCAAGATCTTCGAATCGCTGCCCTCGAAGGGTTTCCTTCCGCGCGTCGCAGAACTTGCCTTGTCCGAGCGCGGTGAAATGCTGCGGTCAGCCGAGCCGAACCTGCCGGAGATTCTCGACGATCATGCCGCTCTGCGCCGCACACCTGCAGGTAGTCTTGCTCATGCCTATTGCGATTTCATGGAGGCCGAGGGGCTTTCAGCTGCGGGCCTGGTCGCCGAATCTGATCGCGCTGGACGGCCGCGATACCCCGATCTGATCGAATGGTTCATCAATCGCTCGCGCGATACGCATGACCTGTTCCACATTCTCACCGGTTATGGCCGCGATGCGCTGGGCGAAGCCAGCGTACTGCTGTTCACGCATGGCCAGTCGCCCAGCCAGGGCCACCTACTGATCGGTTATGCCGGTGCCGCCAACATCAAAAATCTGGCCAAGGGCAGCGCCGCGCCGGTGTTTGGTGCCGTGCGCGAGGCGCATCGGACCGGCAAGGGTGCGCCGCAGCTCATGGCACAGCCGATCCGCCAGCTGCTGGCCCGTCCGCTTGACGAGGTGCGCGCCGAAATGCGCATCCCGCAGCCCCAACAATATCGCGAATGCCACCGCATCTGGCAGGCCGAGGGGATCGACCCTCACAACCTTCTGGCAAGCAAGTCGGCCGAACCGGAACTGCTCGCAGCTTAATTCCTTGCGTCACAGCCAGCTGGCGATCTGCTCCAGCGGTTTCTTGACCAAGGCATGAGCCGGAACGGTCGCGTCAGCGGCAGGACGACCTGCGACGATGATCATCACCGGCTTTTCCCATTCGGGCCGTCCGCAGATTCCGCGCAGGAATCCCATTGGCGACGGCGTGTGGGTGAGCGTCGCTACCCCAGCCTCGTGCAGGGTCGCCAGCAGCAGCCCGCAGGCAATGCCGACGCTTTCATTGACATAGTAGTTCTGCGTCTCCCCGTCCTCGGCGATCCCACCTTTCCGCTGGGCGAAGACGACAATCAGATAGGGCGCGGTTTCGAGGAAGGGTTTGTCGGCATCGGTCCCCAAATCCTTGAGCGCCGCCAGCCATTCCGCGCCTGCCTTGGGAACATCGCCGTCCGCGCCATAGAAGCGCCGCTCCTCAGCCTCGGCTGCTTCGCGGATCGCGCGCTTGCGGTCAGGCGCCGTGATGACGGCGAAGTGCCACGGTTGATGATTCGCACCCGAAGGCGCGCTTCCGGCAGCGGCAATGGCGGCTGCGATCACGCCGCGCGGGACGGGCGCGTCGGAGAACCAGCGGCAGGTGCGGCGCTGTTTCAGGCGCTCAGCAAAGTCCTGCGCGCGCGCGACAGCCTCATCATCAGACAGGTGCGGCAAGGTATAGGGGTGGGCATCATGGTCGTTCATCGGCGGGCGTGTGACCTCGATCGAGTGGGCAATGGACATCTAACTGACATTGATGTAAGTGGCATTTCCTGAACCTAATTCGCGACTCGCGCAAAGGACGTTACACGATGGCCTTCACCGATCTTCCGCTGCTTGCCCCCGAACGCAAGGTTTCGGGCTTCCGGCCGCTCAAGGTGCTGCACCATTTCGGCAAGCTGGTCGATGACAAGGAGGACACCGAGCAGGTGTTCCACATCATCGAAGCGACCAAAGGCAGGCGCAGCCTCGCGCAGGCGCGCGGCTTCGTCCGCTCGCCCGAAGGCCAGCGCTTCCTTGCTGAAGGCGTGGATATCCCCGCCATGCTCGATGATCACGCGCGCTGGGCCGATTGCGCGCCGAACAGCGTTGCGGCGCATTACATCGCTTTCATGAAGCGCGAAGGCCTGTCAGCGGCGGGGCTCGTGGCCGAGAGCCACCGCTGGGCGCCGCCCGAAAGCCTGCCGCGCGATCAGACCCAATGGTATTTCGATCGCCAGCGCGACACGCATGACTTGTTCCACGTGCTCACCGGCTATGGCCGCGATGCGCTGGGTGAGGTGAGCTTGCTCGGCTTCTCCTATGAGCAGAACCACAACACCGGCATCCTGTTCATCGCCTATGCCGGCGCGCGCCAGATCAAAAAGATGAGCGGCACCAAGGCGCCGTTATTCGCCGCGGTCAAGGAAGGGCGCAGGCTGGGCCGTGCTGCCGCCAAGATTTCGCATCAGGACATTGCAGCGCTGATGCGCGAGGATATCGGCGAAGCGCGGGCACGGCTGAATATCGGCAAGCCCGAGGTCTATCGCCAGTGTCTTGCGATCCTCGAAGGCGAGGGCATGATGCGCGAGCACCTGACGCTCGGCGGGGCTAGCGCGCAGGTGGCCTGAGGCTTCAGCGCAATTCCTTGCGGATTACGAGCTTGAGGCCTGACCAGACCTCGTCAATCGCGCAGACTTTGGTGTCGACCAGCCCGAGGGGCAGGGCAATCTCGCGGATCGTGTCTTCGGTGATGTCGGTTTCGACCTTGGCGGCTTTCTTCGGCCAGCTCACCCAGATCTGACCTTCGGGCGAGATCTGATGGCGCAGCGCGGTGAGCTGCGCTTCTAGCACGGCGCGGGTCGTCACGAAGATATGCGCGGCATCGATCCCTTCGGCCGGGTCGGCGACGAAGAACAGTTCGAGCGCATATTCGTCGATCTCGTCGATAACATGCTCGGGCATGGCGTCGAACCACACCCGCATCCCGTCACGCAAGTTCAGCTTCTTGACGAGGGGCGTGCCTGAGTAGCCGGAAGCCACCGCTCAGGCTTCCATCCACTCGTCGAAGAACCGCTGGTTTGCGGCCCGCAATTCGCTGAGCGGGATGCCGAGTAAATCATCGCCGCCCACGGTGCCGATCCGCTGGAAGCCAATCTGCGCCGTGTCCGCATCGCGCGTTCCCTTGGCGAGGGCGGCGTTGAGTGCTGCGACATCGGGCACGGTGACAAGGTAGCGGCCCTGATCCTCACCGAACCACCATTGCGCAGGGGTGTAATCGGGGTTGCCCGCCAGATCGGCCTCGGCACCGATACCGCCCGCCAGCGCCATTTCCGCCAGCGCCACGGCAAGGCCGCCATCGCTCAGATCGTGCACCGCGTTGACGAGGCCATCGGCGATCAATTCATGGATGATCTCACCCGCTGTGCGCTCGACCACCAAATCGGTCGGCGGGGTGCGGCCGGCCTCCATGCCCTTGACCACACGCAGCCACAGCGACTGGCCGAGATGCGAGCGGGTCGGATCGGGCTTGGCCCAGAATTCGGGGCCGACGAGGTAGATGGCATCGCCTGCCTGCTTGAAGTGCATCGTCATCATCTTCGACAAGTCGGTGATGATGCCGACGCCGCCGATGGCCGGGGTGGGCAGGATCGCCGAACCGCCGCCGGTGGCCTTGCTTTCGTTGTAGAGGCTGACGTTCCCGCTCACGATCGGGAAGTCCAAAGCGCGGCAGGCATCGCCCATGCCTTCGAGCGCGTGGACGATCTGCGCCATGATCTCGGGACGCTGGGGGTTGGCGAAGTTGAGGCAGTTGGTCACCGCCAGTGGGCGTGCACCAACCGCACAAAGGTTGCGGTAGGCCTCGGCAATGGCCTGCTTCCCACCCTCGTACGGGTCGGCAAAGACATAGCGCGGCGTGCAGTCTGTGGTGATGGCGAGCGCCTTACTAGTCCCATGCACCCGCACCACGCCAGCATCGCCGCCGGTCTGGAGGGTGTCGGCACCGACCTGCGAATCATACTGCTCAGCAATCCAGCGGCGTGAGGCGAGGTCGGGCGAGCCCATCATCGTCAGCAGGTCCGCCGCGATGTCATCGCTGGCAGGCACTTCGCCGAGCGGCTTCACGCCTGCCCACACCGCGTATTCCTCCTTGGAAAGGTAAGGCCGGTCGTAGAGCGGTGCATCATCTGCCAGCGGGTCGAGCGGTATGTCGCACACGACTTCGCCATTGAATTCCAGCACCATATGGCCGGTATCGGTGACTTCACCGATTACCGCGAAATCGAGCTCCCACTTCTTGAAGATCGCCTCGGCCATGGCTTCCTTGCCGGGCTTGAGCACCATGAGCATCCGCTCCTGGCTCTCGCTCAGCATCATTTCGTAAGGCGTCATGCCGGTCTCGCGACACGGCACCTTGTTCATGTCGAGCCGGATGCCCGCGCCGCCTTTGGACGCCATCTCAACGCTGGACGATGTGAGGCCCGCCGCGCCCATGTCCTGAATGGCTACGATCGCATCGGTCGCCATCAGTTCGAGACAGGCCTCGATCAAGAGCTTCTCGGTGAAGGGATCGCCGACCTGCACTGTCGGGCGCTTTGCTTCGGCATCTTCGCCGAAGTCCGCGCTCGCCATGGTCGCGCCGTGGATGCCGTCGCGCCCGGTCTTGCTGCCGACATAGACGATCGGGTTGCCGAGGCCGGTCGCGGCCGAGTAGAAAATCTTGTCCTGATCCGCGACGCCCACGGTCATCGCATTGACGAGAATGTTGCCATCGTAAGCTGGGTGGAAATTGGTTTCGCCCGCAACCGTCGGCACCCCAACGCAATTGCCGTATCCGCCAATGCCCGCGACCACGCCCTGCACCAAATGCTTCATCTTGGGGTGCTCGGGCCGCCCGAAACGCAGTGCATTGGCGTTTGCCATTGGCCGCGCGCCCATGGTGAACACGTCGCGCAAAATGCCGCCGACGCCCGTCGCAGCGCCCTGATAGGGTTCAATGTAGCTCGGGTGGTTGTGGCTCTCCATCTTGAAGATTGCCGCTTGCCCATCGCCGATGTCGATCACGCCCGCGTTCTCACCCGGACCGCAGATCACCCACGGGGCTTCGGTTGGCAGCTTCTTGAGGTGCAGGCGCGAGGACTTGTAGCTGCAATGCTCAGACCACATCACCGAAAAGATGCCGAGCTCCACGAGGTTCGGCTCGCGGCCCAGCGCGTGCAGAACGCGCTCGTATTCCTCGGGTGAAAGGCCGTGCTGTTCGACGATTTCAGGGGTGATGGTGGTCGACTGGGACATGGACAGGGACTCCTTGGGCAGCCCCCTAGATTACTGAAGCGCGAAGGCCAAGTTGCCGCGTTTGCGGAACCAGCGATTCTCCCCGACCCACGTCGCCAGCGCGGTCATGATCCCGAAGGCGAGCAGCGCCTGCATGGCGAAGAAGACCCCTGCGCTTTCCGGGTGCGGGCCGAACCAGCTAATCGCCTGCAACAACAGCATCACACCGATGAGAATCGCAGGCGGTCCGGCAGGGCCACGCGTCCGGCGCAGATAAAAGGCGAAGGCGCCGAGCGTCAGCGCCAGCTCCAGCGGGATCGCAACCCACGGCATATCCCACAGGCCCAGCCCCAGTTTGGGCGGCGTGCCGTCCAGCGTCAGATCGGGTACGTGTACCAGCCAGTCGAGCAGCCAGTGCGACAGCACTACCAGCCCGACCAGCACCCCCAGCTTCAGATCGCGCCTCTGCACCGCCACCAGGCCCAGAAAAGCGGCAGCGAAGATCGCGGTTCCGATCAGGCTGTGGGTATAGGGCATGTGATAAAAGTCGATCGGCGACATCACACTCGCTGGCGGGTTGACGATGCGCATGTGCTCGACGCCGATGATGCTGAAGATGAAGAACGCCCAGTCGACCAGCTGCGCCGCCACGAACATCAGCCCCAGCCGCGGCCGCTCCGGGCTGACCGCAGCGGCGACGAAGGCAGGGGCGAAGTGGCCGATGAACATGGCAGCAGCGTGCGCCTCAGCTTGGCGTGGCAGCGGTGGCCGGGACGAAGCGAAGCACCACAAAGGTGGCAATCCCGCTCGCCGCGCCGGTCACGAACGCGCCCCACAAGATATCGAGCACGCTGATATGCGTGGCCCACACCTTCATCACCGCCTGCGAGGTGAGGTCGAAGGTGGCGTAGCACAGCGCGCCAAGCAAAATCCCGTTGAGCACGGCAGCTTGCACCGTCCCGCTCTCGATCCCCGGACGGATTGCAAACCACGTGATGCCGGCGATGTAGATCAGATAGAAGGCAATCGCCGCACCGGCGTTGAAGTCCTTGGCCATAATCTCGCCGATCACCGGGCGATAGAGATTGCCCGCCGCCCAGCGCAGCCAGACGATGTCAAACGCCAGAAAGGATACGGCTGCGACGCCATAGGCGATGATCCACTTGAGCATATTGCGTGCAATTCCTGTTTTGGTGATCCCGCCCGTCACGGCCAGCCTTGACCGCGCCCGCGCGCCCCGTCAATGCTTGGCACCATGGACGAGGGCACAGGATCACCGGCAACTGCCGGACAAGACATTGCAGGCATGAGCTTTGAGCAGGCGCTGGCCGCGCTCGAACAGATCGTGCAGGCGCTTGAGCGCGGGGATGTGCCACTGGATCAGTCGATCAGCCTTTATGAACGCGGAGAGGCGCTTCGGCTTGCCTGCCAGCAGCGGCTCGACGCGGCGCAGGCTCGGATCGAACGGATTGTGACGGCAGCCGATGGCCGGGCGACCGGCGCTCAGGCCTTTGACGCGGAAGGCTGAACCGATGCTGGCAGAGACACAAGGCAATGTGCTGAGCGACGCGATCCGCAACGTGCAGTCCGAAATCGATTCGCTGTTCGATGCGCTGTTGCCGGTGCCGGACGATACCAGCGCGCGTTTGATCGAGGCGATGCGCTATGCCGCAATCGGCGGCGGCAAGCGGGTGCGCCCGCTGCTGGTGTGCAGCACCGCCAGCCTGTTCGGCGTCTCGCGTGATGCGGCGCTGCGCGCGGGCGCTGCGATTGAGGCGATCCACGTCTATTCGCTGATCCACGATGATCTGCCCTGCATGGACAATGACGATCTGCGGCACGGCAAGCCGACCCTGCACAAGGTCTATGACGAGGCGACTGCGGTGCTGGCGGGCGATGCGCTCCATGCGCTGGCCTTCGAAATTCTGGCTGACGATGCCACCAGCGAAGACCCCTTCACCCGCAGCGAATTGATCCTGACGCTGGGCAAGGCTTCCGGGATGCACGGCATGGCCGGCGGCCAGATGATGGACATGGTCGCGGATGAGGAAGGGGTCGAATATGACCTCCACACCATCACCCGGCTGCAACAGCTGAAAACCGGCGCGCTGCTGGCTGCCAGTGTCGAGATGGGGGCAATCCTCGGCAAAGTCGCGCCGCAGGGCCGCGCGCATCTGAGGGCCTATGCCCGCGATATCGGCCTCGCGTTCCAGATCGCTGACGATCTGCTCGATGTCGAAGGCGATATCGAGAAGGCGGGCAAGGCGCTGCGCAAGGACGAAAGTCAGGGCAAGCAGACCTTCGTGACGCTGATGGGCGCGGACAAGGCCCGCGAACAGGCCCGCGCGCTGGTCGATCAGGCCGTCCTGCGCCTTGCCTCATATGGTAGCGAGGCTGATATTCTGCGCGCGCTCGCCCGCTTTATCGTCGAACGCGAGTCCTGAGCGAAGTTCTCACGGCAAACAGAGGGGAAAGCTGATGGCATTCCGGCAGATGATTCAGGAAGAAAGCCGTGGCGGCGTCACCATGCGGGTGCATCGCTATGTCGAAAAGAAGATGGTCGCGCGCGGGCTGCCCACCGGGGTCGAAGGCCAGATGCACTATATCGCCGAGCCGACGGACGTGCACCAACTCGAGATCGAACTCAGCAACGCATCGGTCCTGATCGAGCCGGGCGCGCTGCAATATTCCTATGGCAACCTCAGCGCCGAAGTGGTCCGCCACGAAGCGAACAAGGGCTTCTTCGCGCGCGCGGCTGCCTCAGCCGCGACCGGCGAATCCGCCCATGCGACGCGTTATTCCGGATCGGGCACGATCTGGTGCGAGCCAGTGCGCCGACATTTCGTGCTGGCGACGATGGATGGCCCGCAAGATGCGCTGCTGCTGGATGACCGGGCGTTCTATGCCTGCGCGGCAGAGATTTCGCTGACCACCCATATGCACAAATCGATTTCAGGGATGTTCTCGGGCAATGGTCTGGCGCAACCCAAGATCACAGGTTCAGGCGTGTTTGCGGTCGAAAGTCCGGTTCCGGTTCACGAGATCGACGAGGTGCCGGTGCGCCCCGGTGAGGAAGTCGTGGTCGATGGCGATTTCATGCTGATGTATTCCGCCTCGCTTGAAGTGACGATCGGACCGCTGGTGCAGGGCCTGCGCAGCGCGATGCGATCGGGTGAGGGCTTTGTCTACAAGATGCGCGGATCAGGCAGCGTCTGGGTCACGCCGTCAGCCCGGATCGCCTGAGCCGAACACGCGCCAGACCAAGGGAGAGGACATTGTCATGAGCCGCCGCATCGGGATTTACCCGGGGACATTCGATCCCATCACGCTCGGCCACGCCGACATTATCCGGCGCGGGTCCAAGCTCGTCGATCACCTGATCATTGGCGTGACTACCAATCCGTCCAAGAACCCGATGTTCTCCACCGACGAACGCTTCCGCATGGTGGAGCGCGAGGTCGCGAACATGGGCCTCAGCAATGTCGAGGTGGTGGGCTTCAACGCGCTGCTGGTGAAATTCGCGCAGAAGCAGGGCGCCAATGTCATCATCCGGGGCCTGCGCGCCGTGGCCGATTTCGAGTACGAATATCAGATGGCGGGCATGAACCAGCAGCTCGACGACGATATTGAAACCGTGTTCCTGATGGCGGATGTCTCGCTCCAGCCGATCGCGTCCAAGCTGGTCAAGGAAATCGCGGTTTATGGCGGCGACATCGCCCGCTTCGTCAGCCCCCCGGTGTGCGAGGAAGTGAACGCCCGTGTGCGCGAGCAGGGGATGAAGGGCGATTACTGAGGCGCAGCCATCGCGGTAATGCGCCTCTCATTCATTGCAGTGTCAGCCGGGCAGGGTTAAAGGGCCCGCATAAATCCGGATGGAACCATGATCATCACAAAGCTTGCGCCTGCTCTTGCCGCCCTGTTGTTGTTCACCGCCCCGCAGGCGGCGTTCGCACAGAAGCAGAAGGACGATACCCCGCCCGAGGCTTTCGGCGACAATGCCGAAAAGGCGGATGAGGAAGCCGTCCCCACAGTTGCGCGCACCTATCCGCCGATCAATTTTGATCCTACGGTCGATACCGACAATGTCTGGGTGCTCGATCTGTCGAACGGCCAGCGGGTCAAGATCCGCCTAGCTGCCGAGTGGGCGCCCGCCCATGCCGAACGGATCAAGACGCTCACCCGCGCAGGCTTTTACAATGGCGTGGTGTTTCACCGCGTGATCGAAGGCTTCATGGCGCAGGGCGGCGATCCGACCGGCACCGGGCAGGGCGGCAGCGAGCTTCCCGATCTGAAGGCCGAATTCAACCCGATGCCGCACGTGCGCGGGACGTTGTCGATGGCGCGCGCTTCGGAAGAGGATAGCGCCAACAGCCAGTTCTTCATCGTGTTCTACCCGCGCTTCAGCCTCGACAAGAAATATACCAATTTCGGCCGGGTGATCGAGAATATGGAAGCGGTCGACGCGATCAACCGGGGCGAGCCGCCCGCGACGCCAACCTATATCCTTCAGGCCTCGCTCGCCAGCGACAACCTGCCGCCCCCGCCGCCGCCCGCTCCGGCTCAGGATGCGCCGATTTCGGCGGATATGTTGAGCGCGCCGATCCCCTAAGGGGCTTCCCGCAGGCGCGCCACCGGGCTAGGGGCGCGCGCCATGAAGGTTGACCTGTTCGATTTCGATTTGCCCAATGAACGCATAGCGCTTCGACCGGTGCGCCCGCGCGATGCGGCGCGGATGCTGGTAGTGCGCGGGGCCGATGCTCCGTTCGAGGATCGCGGCGTGCGCGACCTGCCGAGCCTGCTGAACGCGGGCGATGTGCTCGTGTTCAATGATACCCGCGTGATCCCCGCCCAGCTCGAAGGCCGCCGCGCTGATGGCGAGGCCAAGATCGGCGCCACACTCCACAAGCGGCTCGACCTGCGCCGCTGGCAGGCTTTCGTCCGCAATGCCAAGCGGGTAAAAGAGCGCGATCAGATCGTCTTTGGCGGCGGCGTCACTGCGATTGCCGAAGCGCGGCTTGCTGATGGCTCGATCACCCTGTTCTTCGAAGGCGAGGAACCCGTCGAAGTCCTGCTCGACCGCGCGGGCACCATGCCGCTGCCGCCCTATATCGCTTCGAAGCGCGGGGTCGATGCGCAGGATCTCGAGGACTACCAGACGATGTTCGCGCGCGAGGAAGGCGCGGTTGCCGCTCCCACCGCCTCGCTGCATTTCACGCAAAGGCTGGTCGATGCGATCGACGCTGCCGGGATCGGGCGGGCGATGCTGACGCTGCACGTCGGGGCGGGCACATTCCTGCCGGTAAAGGCGGACGACACCGACGATCACCAGATGCACGCCGAGTTCGGCCGCATCTCGGCAGCGACCGCCAATCAGCTCAACGAAGCCCGCGCCAAGGGTGGCCGGATCATCGCGGTCGGCACCACCTCGCTGCGGCTGCTCGAAAGCGCGGTAGATGAAGACGGCATTATCCAGCCCTTCGCCGGAGACACCGCGATCTTCATCACGCCAGGTTACAAGCTGCGCGCGGTCGATGGGCTGATGACCAATTTCCACCTCCCCAAATCGACCCTGATGATGCTGGTTTCTGCGCTGATGGGGCGTGATCGGATGATGGCGGCCTACCAGCACGCCATCGCGAATGAATACCGCTTCTATTCCTATGGTGACTCCTCGCTGCTGCTCCCGTAATCGGTAGCAATGAGCGAACCTATCCTCTCGATCCGCGGCCTGACCAAGACCTACAAGAACGGCCCGCGGGCGCTTGATTCGGTCGATCTCGATATCCGCCCGGGTGAGATATTCGCGCTGCTGGGGCCGAACGGGGCGGGCAAGACCACGTTGATCGGCGCAGTGTGCGGGCTGGTTCGGCCCACGGGCGGGACGATCACCGCCTTCGGCCAAGACTTGTCGCACGATTGGCGCAAGGCGCGCGCGCGGATCGGGCTGGTGCCGCAGGAACTCGCGACCGATATGTTCGAGACTGTGTGGCGCGCGATCGCTTATTCGCAAGGCCTGTTTGGCCGCCCCTATGATCCTGCCCGGCTCGAGGAAATTCTGCGCAGCCTGTCACTGTGGGACAAGAAGGACGCGCAAATCCGCGCTCTGTCCGGCGGGATGAAGCGCCGGGTGCTGATTGCCAAGGCCTTGGCGCATGAGCCGGAATTGCTGTTCCTTGATGAGCCCACCGCCGGTGTCGATGTCGAACTGCGCAAGGATATGTGGCAGCAGATTGCCGCCCTGAAAGAACGCGGCGTCACCATTATCCTCACCACCCATTACATCGAGGAAGCCGAGGAAATGGCCGACCGCGTCGGCATTATCCGCGGCGGGCGCATCCTGATGGTCGATGAAAAGCGCGCGATGATGGAACGGCTCGGCACCACCGAAGCGGTGATCACCTTGGCTGCGCCGTTGGTGGCGATCCAGCCTGCGCTTGCCGAGTTTCCGGTGGAGATTGCCGAGGACGGGATGCAACTGATCTATCGCGGCGGGAACGGGCAGGGCGGGGGGCGCGCACAGGTCGCGCAGCTTACCCAAGCGCTAACCCGCGCGGACATTGCCTATACCAGCCTCGACATCCACGATTCGTCGCTCGAAGACATCTTCGTTGGCCTGCTCGGCGAGAAGGAGGCCGCGTGATGTATTTCAACGCTCGCAGCGCGCTCGCCATCTACCGCCGCGAAATGGCCCGGGCTTTCCGCACCGCATTCCAGTCGATCCTCTCCCCGGTGCTGACCACCTCGCTCTATTTCGTGGTGTTCGGATCGGTGATCGGCGCGCGGATGGAGCCGATCGGCGGGGTGCCTTATGGTGCCTTCATCATTCCCGGCCTGCTGATGCTGACGCTGCTCGGGGAGACCACCAGCAACGCGAGCTTCGGCATCTATATGCCGCGCTTCACCGGCACGATCTACGAACTGCTGTCCGCACCTGTCGGCGTGGCCGAGACGCTGGCCGGCTTCGTCGGGGCGGCGGCGACCAAGGGGCTTATTCTGGCTGCCATCATCCTCGGCACGGCAACGTTCTTTGTGGATTACGAGATCAAGTATCCGCTGCTGGCCGCATTTTACATCATGCTGGTCGCGGCCAGCTTTGCGCTGTTCGGGTTCATTCTCGGTATCTGGGCAGATAGTTTCGAAAAACTCGGGATCATCCCGATGCTGATCCTCACGCCGCTGACCTTTCTGGGCGGCACCTTCTACTCGATCCGCGAATTGCCGGCACCGTGGGACGCGGTTGCGCTCGCCAATCCGATCGCGTTTCTGGTGAGCGGGCTGCGTTATAGCTTCTATGGAGTGTCCGATGTGCCGATTGGCGTGTCGCTCGGGCTCACAATCGGCTTCCTGGCGCTGTGCACGCTTGTTATTGCAGTGATTTTTCGCACAGGATGGCGGCTACGCGAGTGACGTTCGTAGATCGCCAAAGGCCCTTGGTCGGACCATATGCACTGTCTGGCTGACATTAACGGCAAGTCCAACCTTCGTTCATTGCGCAGAAAGTCACGCATTCCTAGATGTTTGGCCACCTGCTGCACCCCCTGCGGCCGGTCAAACGAAGGATAACAAGAATGAAAAAGATCGCATTCGCTTCGCTCGCAGCGATGGGCGCGATTGCGCTGCCGGCCGCAGCGCAGGCCCAAGATTCGAACCAGCCGGAAGTCACCATCGGTGCTTCGGTCGGTCTCCACGACCTCGCCGTGGATGTTGAAGATGCCGACCTCGACGGCTTTGACGTCGACGAAAGCGGCGAAATCTTCGGTGGCTTTGCTGCGGTCGACTTCCCGCTGGGCACCAACCTGTTCGCCGGTGTGGAAGGGAACGCCCACTTCGGCAGCGGCCCGATCGACGCGGAATACGGCGCATCAGCCCGTCTCGGCTTCCGCACCGATGGCGGCGCGAAGATCTATGCCCGCGGCGGCTACCAGTGGGTCGACCTCGACGCCGGTAACCTGATCGGCGTGCCCGATTTCGACGAGAGCGACTTCCCCAATCTGGACACCACCGCTGGTGACTACCTCGTCGGCGTCGGCGTTGAAGTTCCCGTGAGCTCGGTTGTCCTGCGCGCCAACGTCGATACCATCGCGTTCGACACCCTGCGCGGCACGGTCGGCGTGGGCTTCAAGTTCTGATCGCCTGATCCGGACTGAGACTAGCAACGGGCCGCTCGTCATCATGGCGGGCGGCCCGTTTGCTTTTGGCCGGCTCGCTTTAGGGGTGACAGGCGGGCGCCGCCTCGCTAGCGCGCGGGGCCAATGAGCGCCCCCCGTTTCTCCTTCACCCTCTCCGCCACGGACGGCAAGGCCCGCACTGGCACCATCGCCATGCAGCGCGGCGAGATCCGCACGCCGGCCTTCATGCCGGTGGGCACGGCGGCCACGGTCAAGGCGATGAAGCCCGAAGCCGTGCGCGGCACGGGCGCCGACATCATCCTCGGCAACACCTACCACCTGATGCTGCGCCCCGGTGCTGAACGGGTGGCGCGGCTTGGCGGCCTGCACACATTCATGAATTGGCCGCGCCCGATCCTGACCGATAGCGGCGGCTATCAGGTGATGAGCCTGTCGGAACTGCGCAAGCTGACCGAACAGGGCGTCGAATTCCGCAGCCACCTCGATGGCAGCAAGCACATGATCACCCCCGAGCGTTCGATGGAAATCCAGCGACTTCTCGGCAGTGACATCGTCATGGCTTTTGACGAGTGCCCACGCGCAGACCGCCCGCGGGACGAGATCGCTGCTTCGATGGAACTCTCCATGCGCTGGGCCAAGCGCAGCCGCGAAGGCTTTGACAGCGGGGAGGAACACGCGAGCCGCGCCGCCCTGTTTGGCATTCAGCAAGGCGCTTTGCATGAAGACCTGCGCCGGGTCAGCGCCGACAAGCTCACCGATATCGGCTTCGATGGCTATGCCGTCGGCGGGCTTGCCGTAGGTGAAGGGCAAGAGGCGATGTTCGGCGTGCTCGACTACGCGCCCGACATGCTGCCGGTGGACCGCCCGCGTTACCTGATGGGCGTGGGCAAGCCCGATGATCTGGTCGGCGCGGTGGAGCGCGGGATCGATATGTTCGATTGCGTACTGCCGACCCGCTCGGGCCGCAACGGGCAGGCGTTTACGTGGAACGGACCGCTCAACCTGCGCAACGCCCGCTTTGCCGAGGACACCGGCCCGCTGGATGAGCGCTGCCACTGCCCGGTCTGCACCACCTATAGCCGCGCCTATATCCACCACCTCGTAAAATCGGGCGAGATGCTGGGCGCGATGCTGGTGACCGAGCACAACCTCAGCTTCTATCAGGCCTTGATGCAGGGCATGCGCGACGCCATTGCAGGCGGGCGTTTTGCCAGTTTTGCCAGCGACTTCCGCCGGGACTATCTGCACCGGGGGGCTTGAACCCTGCCTTGCCCCCGCTAGTCTGCACCTCATTGCAGAACCGGGGAGCCTTCATGATCTTGGCAAACAAAGCCGCATTGGCGGCGCGTGATCTGCTGCTCGCGGGCAGCGTGCTGGCCGCGGGCGCATTCTCCTCCGACGCTTGGGCGCAAGAGAGTGCTGACGCGGCAGCGACCCGCTTCGGTGCGCGCGGCGATGTGCTCGACATCAGCCTCTCGCCCTCGGGCAACAAAATCGTCTTCGTGGCCGCCGGGCCGGGGCACACCGAGGTCGTCAACGTCATCGACTTCACGGCTGATGCCGCCGTCAAGCCGGTGCTGACAAATGCCGAAAAGGTTGTCGACATCGATTCGTGCCAGTGGGCGAGCGAGGAACGGCTGCTGTGCCAGCTCTCCGGGATGGGGGGCGGGAATGGCAGTATCCTGATCCCGTTCGATCGCCTGATCGCGCTTAACGCCGATGGCACCAACATTCGCATGATCAGTCAGCGGGATTCGCCGCGCGCCTTGGGCTTCAACCAGTTCGGCGGCGATGTGATCGCTCTGGATGTGGCGGGCGAGGAAGGCATGATCATGATGACCCGTAACTTCATTCCAGAGGCGACGGTCGGATCGCGCCTCGGCAATGAAAAGCGCGGGCTGGGTGTGGAGCTGGTCGATACCGCCAACGGGCGAGGGCGCGTGCGCGAACAGCCCGATGATGCAACATTGCGCTATATCGCCGACGAACAGGGTCAGGTGCGGATCAAGGTGCAGGCCCTGAGGGACATCAACGGCAACCTTACCGGTACCTACCGCTATTTCTTCCGTAAGCCCGATAGCAGCAGCTGGGTGCCGCTCGAATCCCTCACGATTGATGGGCAGCCGGTCGAGCGGATGATTCCGCTGGCGGTAGATAGCGCGCGCAATGTCGCCTTCGGCTTTGTCACCAAGAGCGGCTATGATGCGATTGCCGAAGTTGCGCTGGACGGCACGGGGTCTGGCAAACTGCTGATGGCGCGCGGCGATGTTGATGTTGACGGGCTGATCCGGATCGGCCGGAAGAACCGCGTGGTTGGCGCGAGCTACGCTACGGAAAAGCGCGAGATCGCTTACTTCGACCCGGCGCTGGCCAAGCTCGCCGCCGATCTCGGCAAGGCTTTGCCCGATCAACCGCTGGTCAATATCGTTGGCGCCAGTGCGGACGAGCAGAAGCTGCTGCTGATCGCCTCAAGCGACACACAGCCCGGAATGGTCTACCTGTTCGACCGCAAGGCCCGCGCTCTGGAGCCGCTGCTGCCGCTGCGTCCGGCACTTGAAGGGCAGGCGATGGGGCAGATGAAGCCCGTCAGCTATCCCGCGCGCGATGGGACAATGATCCCCGCCTACCTCACCCTCCCGCCCGGTTCGAATGGCAAGGGTCTGCCCGCCATCGTTCTGCCCCATGGCGGCCCGGCGGCGCGCGACGAATGGGGGTTTGACTGGCTGGTGCAGTACTTCACCGCCAAGGGCTATGCCGTGCTTCAGCCCAATTATCGTGGCTCATCGGGCTATGGCGAAGCGTGGTACGGGCGCAACGGCTTCAAGGCATGGGAAGTCGCGATTGGCGATGTGAATGATGCAGGCCGCTGGCTGGTGAGCGAAGGGATCGCTGTGCCAGACAAGCTAGCCATCGCCGGGTGGTCCTATGGAGGCTATGCGGCGCTGCAATCGCAGGTGTTGGACCCCGCGCTGTTCAAGGCGGTGGTGGCGATCGCGCCGGTCACCGATCTCGGTTTCCTGATCGCTGACGCACGCGATTACACCAATTCACGGCTTGTGCGCGACTATGTGGGCGAGGGTCCGCACGTCGCTTCGGGCAGCCCGCGCCGCCATGCCGAGAAGTTTGCCGCGCCGGTCGCGCTGTTCCATGGCACCCGCGACCTCAATGTCGATGTGCGTCACGCGCAGGCGATGGAGCGCGCCTTGAAAGAAGCGGGAAAGTCCGTGACGTATCGCGAATATGCCGATCTTCAGCATGGGCTCGATGACAGCGCAGCGCGCGCTGAGATGCTGGCCGATATCGGGCGTTTTCTCGATCAGGCGCTTACCGGCGGTTGATGGCGCGGGAAGCCCCTCGACAAGAGGTATTGTGACCGCTTAGGGCGCTGGCCATGACCGATTTTCCCCTGAACCCCGAAGACTGCCAGACCATGCCCGAAGTGCGCGCCGGGGTCGATGCGCTCGATGCCGAGCTGGTCGCGTTGCTCGCCAAGCGCTTTGGCTATATGCGCGCCGCTGCCCGGATCAAGCCGACCCGCGACGCCGTGCGTGACGAAGCGCGCAAGGCGAGCGTGATCGCCGCCGCTGTGGCCGAAGCCGAGGCTCAGGGTATCCCCGCCGATGTCATTGCCGACATCTGGGAGCGCCTCGTCGAAGGCTCGATCGCCTATGAATTCGGCGAATGGGACCGGATCAGGGACTGACCCCGGTTTCCCAAGCCTGCAACGAAAAAGGGCGGCCCCGCAAGGCCGCCCTTTTCGTATCCGTCGCTGTCCGAAGGATCAGCGCGAGTAGAATTCCACCACCAAGTTCGGCTCCATCGTGACCGGGTAGGGCACTTCGTCGAGCTTCGGCACGCGGGTGAAGGTGATCTTGTCGTTGCCATCGGGCTGGACGTAATCGGGAATGTCACGCTCGGCGAGGCCCTGGGCTTCGATCACGAGCGCCATTTCCTTGGCCTTGCTGCCGAGGCTGACGACATCGCCGATTTCCACGCGGCGTGAGGCGATGTTGCACTTCACACCGTTCACATAAATGTGACCGTGGCTGACGACCTGACGGGCCGAGAAGATGGTCGGCGCGAACTTGGCGCGGTAAACCACCATGTCGAGGCGCTGTTCGAGCAGGCCGATCAGGTTCTGGCTGGTATCGCCCTTCATGCGCGATGCTTCGGCATAGGTGCGCTTGAACTGCTTTTCGGTGACGTCGCCGTAATAGCCCTTCAGCTTCTGCTTGGCGCGCAGCTGGAGGCCATAATCGCTCATCTTGCCCTTGCGGCGCTGACCGTGCTGGCCGGGGCCGTAGGAACGCTTGTTCACCGGGGAATTGGGACGACCCCAGATGTTTTCGCCCATCCGGCGGTCAAGCTTGTACTTGGCGCTTTTGCGCTTCGACATACGTCTTCCTTCAAATTGCTGGGCCACCCCCATCGGGCAGCCATTGAACCCGGCATCGCTCCATCACGCCAAAGGACGGGATGCGGCCACTGCTTCACCGGGGTGCAGGGCCCATTTGCGAAGGCGCGCGCATAGCAGGATGACCGTGAAGGTCAAGCGTTGCACGCCGGATTGCGCTGAGTCCGGTCAGAGCGGCACGTTCAATTCGCGCCATTCCTCGATCGTGCGGCACACGCGCGTCTTGCGGCGGCTCGACGGATCGGCCCGGACGGACTTGCATACGCGCTTGTCTTCCTCGGCAGTGTCTTCCTTGGCGGTTTCGTCGTCCGGCTTGGGAGCGGGCGTCTCAGCCGCGGGCGGAGTTTCGCTGGCTTGATCGTCGGACTGGGCGGCTGCGGCGAAGGGCAAAAGCAGCAGGCTGCCGGCACAGGCCAGCAGGAAGCGGCGCAGGGGAATCATCAGCAATCTCACTTGGTTGGGGGCGGGGTGGCCTAGAGCTAACGGCTGACTGGCCAGTGTCCAACCCCGTTCGACGAACGACGTTACTCGATCCGCCCGCGCTCGATTGTGGTCAGAACGCCCCTGAGGGTGCGCACTTCGAGATGATTCCAGCCCGGCTTGGTCAGCACCCCGCGCAAGGTGCGGCGGTTGGCCTCGGCGCGGCCTTCAGGGCGGAAATAGCCGCGCGGGCCGAGCAGCGCTTCGAAATGGGCGATCAAGCCCTCAAGTTCTTCCTGCGGCGCGGGGGGCAGAATCTCTTCGATCGTCGGCTGCACCAGCACCGGATCGACTCCTGCCATCTCGCGCCCGGCGCGCGACCACTCATAGGCGACCAGAATTACAGCCTGCGCCAAATTGAGCGAGCCGAACTCAGGGTTGATGGGAATCGTCAGGATATTGCGGGCCAGCGCCACATCTTCGGTCTCAAGGCCGGAGCGTTCGGGGCCGAAGATGATCGCATGCCGGCCAGGCTCGGTGTGGACCAACCGCCCAGCTTCATCTGCGCCGATCACCGGCTTGGTAACGCCGCGCTTGCGCACGGTGGTGGCGTGGACATGCGCGCAGTCAGCGACCGCTTCGGCCGTTGTGGCGTAAACCTTGGCCTGTTCGAGCACGATATCCGCGCCCGAGGCAGCGGGCCCTGCAGATGGGTTGGGCCAGCCATCGCGGGGGGAGACCAGCCGCATCTCGGTCAGTCCGAAATTGAGCATCGCGCGGGCAGCCTTGCCGATGTTCTCTCCGAGCTGCGGACGCACGAGCACGATCACCGGCTTGTTGAGTTCAGCCATGTTCTGCCTATTCTTTCGCGGCTTGCTGGACGGTGCTGGCAAATTCCTCGAAATCCCGCGCTTCGGAGAAATCGCGGTAAACGCTGGCGAAACGGATATAGGCGACGGAGTCGATCTGCCGTAGCCCCTCCATCACCAGCTCGCCAATATGCGAGGACGGCACTTCCGCCTCGCCCGAGGTTTCGACCTGCCGCTGGATGCCGGAGATCAGCTGATCGAGCCGCTCCTGATCAATCCCGCGCTTACGGCAAGCCAGCGCGACCGAGTGTTCCAGCTTGGACCGATCAAACGGCTCACGCCGCGACGCCTCGCCATTCCCCCCTGACTTGACCACGACCACCTCGCGCAATTGCACGCGTTCGAAGGTCGTAAAGCGCGCTCCGCAGGACGAACACTGGCGACGCCGCCGGATCGAGGCATTGTCCTCGGTCGGGCGACTATCTTTTACTTGGGTATCGTCATGGGCACAAAAGGGGCAGCGCATTCAGAGGGTTATTTCTTGATTCTCTGATAGAGTGCGAAACCTGCGCCCGCCAACAAGCCCACCGGCCAAGACACGATTGGCAGCACCAAACCCGCAACTGCACCGATTGCCGCTCCGGTCAGGACAGGACCGGTCGAGGGGTGGTTGATCCCTTCTTTGGCCATGCCGGTCACTTCTGTCTTCACATCTTCGACCCAATCGGGGCCTTGGCGCGGATCCTGATCATTCATAGCTGAGGCCTCCTCACATGCCGGGATAGACGGGGAAGGCAGCGCACAGCGTGCTGACCCGCTGGCGGACGCTCTCTTCGATCTGGGCATCGCCTTCGGGGCCGTTTTTGGACAGGCCTTCCACCACTTCGGCGATGAGCTTGCCGATCGTGCGGAACTCTTCCGGGCCGAAACCGCGGGTCGTGCCGGCGGGCGTGCCCAAACGGATGCCGCTGGTCACGAAGGGCGAGCGGGTGTCAAACGGGATACCGTTCTTGTTGCAGGTGAGCCAGGCGCGATCGAGGCCCTTTTCGGCATCCTTGCCGGTGACATCCTTGGCGGTCAGATCGACCAGCATTGAATGGTTGTCTGTGCCGCCGCTGACAATCCGCAGGCCGTTCTCCTCAAGGCTCCCGGCCAGAGCGCGGGAGTTTGCGACGATGCGGTGGGCGTAGGTCTTGAACTCAGGAGCCAGCGCCTCCTTGAAAGCCACCGCCTTGGCCGCAACGATGTGCATCAGCGGGCCGCCCTGAAGGCCGGGGAAGACCGCCATGTTGAGCGGCTTGGTGTACTTCTCGTCATTCCACAGGATGATGCCCGAACGCGGACCGCGCAGCGACTTGTGGGTTGTCGAAGTGACGATGTCGCAATGCGGGAAGGGCGAGGGGTGCGCGCCGCCTGCGACGAGGCCGGAGATGTGGCTCATGTCGCACAGCAGGATCGCGCCCACTTCATCGGCGATGGCGCGGAAGGCGGGGAAGTCCCACAGCCGCGAATAGGCGGTGCCGCCGCAGATGATCAGCTTGGGCTTGTGCTCGCGCGCCTTGGCGGCGACTTCTTGCATGTCGATGGTTTCGGCACCCTGCGTCACGCCGTAGGAGACCGGGTTGAACCACTTGCCGCTCATGTTGACCGGCGAGCCGTGGGTAAGGTGCCCGCCCGAATTGAGGTCGAGGCCCATGAATGTGTCGCCTGGATTGAGCAGGGCGAGGAACACCGCCTGGTTCATCTGCGAGCCGCTGTTGGGCTGCACATTGGCAAAGTTGCAGCCGAACAATTGCTTGGCACGCTCGATTGCCAGGGTTTCAACCACGTCGGCATAGTCGCAGCCGCCGTAGTAGCGCTTGCCGGGATAGCCTTCGGCGTACTTGTTGGTGAAAACGCTGCCCGCAGCTTCAAGCACGGCGCGGCTTGCGATATTCTCGGACGCGATCAGTTCGATCTTGTCGCGCTGGCGGGCGAGTTCCTTGCCGATCGCGGCAGCGATCTCCGGGTCGGCATGGGCCAGATCGTCATTCCAGAAGCCGTCCATCGACTGAACGGCGGAACGGGCGGCAAAATCAATCGGGGCAGTGCTCATTGATGGGTCTCGATATGATCAGGCTGAAACGGGGGCTGGCCGAGCTTGCCGACGCGGCGCTGGTGGCGACCGGCCGGATCGCCGGCATCGGCGAATTCGGTATCAAGGAAGGTGGCGATGCAGGATTTGGCCATCTCAATCCCTACGAGACGCGCGCCCATTGCGATGCAATTGGCGTCATTATGTTCGCGGGCGAGGGCAGCGGACAGGGGTTCCGACACCAGAGCGCAGCGTACCTGCGGGTGGCGGTTGACGCTGATCGAAATGCCGATCCCGCTGCCGCACAGGGCCACGCCGAATTCGACTGTGCCCTCAGCGATGATCTCGGCGAGGCGATAGCCGTAATCGGGGTAATCGACGCTCACCCCCGGCTCAGGGCCGAGGTCGGCGACGTCGTGGCCCTCTTCGATGAGCCACTCGGCGAGTTCGGCTTTCAGCTCCACAGCTGCGTGGTCGGAGGCGATGGCAATGCGCATGAGGGGCCTATAGGCGCTGGGGGAACGATTCTCCAGCCCCGTGCAGCGCCTTTTCACCCCTGCGAACTATTTGTCCGCGCTGACCCCGGCCTCCTTGAGCCGTTCAATGACTTCGGGATTGGCGTTGAGGTAGGCCTCGACCTCCTGCCCCAGCGCTACGCTTGCAGCTCTCGCAATCGGCGCAAGATCGGCGAACATCGCGCTGTTGGCCGCGGCAACGTCTGGATCGCTCTGCAAGGCTTGGACGCGCAGGAAGTAGCGTTGCCCGCTCGGTGTACGTGCAAAGGCGGCGATGTCGCGCAATTCCTCGAGCGTGAATTCGCGCGTATAGCCGACAGCGGTGGCCTCGAGAATCTTGGGCATGTGCTCGGCAAAGAGCGGCCGGTAGACCATGGGCAGGTCGACCAGGAAGTCATCGACGATGGCCTTGATACCGGGCTCTTCGAACACCGGCCCGCTCATGAACCCTGCCGAAGCCTGCTTGGCAACGGCGCCGGCGAGGTCCAGCAGGATTTGCTCGCGCTTGTCGGGCGGCAACATCGCTTCGATGATGATCCGCGCCTCGGTCAATTCATCGGCCGGGGGCACATAGGGCTCATCCTGCGCCGCGAGACTGCCGGGCGCAGTGAGGTGAAGAAGCCCGGCAAGGGCGATGGCGCAAGGTGCGACCCGCATGGCTTGTGTCCTGATTACTGGTCGAGGAAGCTGCGCATCTTGCGCGACCGGCTCGGGTGCTTCAGCTTCCGCAGCGCCTTCGCTTCGATCTGGCGGATACGTTCGCGCGTCACCGAGAACTGCTGGCCGACTTCTTCGAGCGTGTGATCGGTGTTCATTCCGATGCCGAAGCGCATCCGCAGCACGCGTTCCTCGCGCGGGGTGAGGCTCGCCAGCACGCGGGTGACGGTTTCCTTAAGGTTCGCCTGAATCGCGGCATCGACCGGGATGATCGCGTTCTTGTCCTCGATGAAATCGCCGAGGTGGCTGTCTTCCTCGTCCCCGATCGGGGTTTCGAGGCTGATCGGCTCCTTGGCGATCTTCATCACCTTGCGCACTTTTTCGAGCGGCATGGAGAGGCGCTGCGCCATTTCTTCCGGAGTCGGCTCGCGGCCTTCCTCGTGCAGGAACTGGCGGCTCGTGCGGACCAGCTTGTTGATCGTTTCGATCATGTGCACCGGAATACGGATGGTGCGCGCCTGATCGGCGATTGAACGCGTGATCGCCTGCCGGATCCACCATGTGGCGTAAGTGCTGAACTTGTAACCCCGGCGGTATTCGAACTTGTCGACCGCCTTCATCAGGCCGATGTTGCCTTCCTGAATAAGATCAAGGAATTGCAGGCCGCGATTGGTATACTTTTTGGCAATCGAGATCACCAGACGCAGGTTCGCCTCGACCATTTCCTTCTTGGCAATCCGCGCCTCGCGCTCGCCCTTCTGGACCATGTTGACGATGCGGCGGAACTCAGTGAGGCTCATGCCGGTCTGCGCGGCGATGTCGGCGATTTCCGAGCGGATGCGCTCGATCGCGTCTTCCTCGCGCTCGGCGAAGGCGGCCCACTTCTTGTCCTTCTTGGCGCGTTCCTTGATCCAGGCGTCGTCCATCTCGTTGCCGACATAGGCGGTGAGGAAGTCGACGCGCTTGACCTTGTGACGTTCGGCCAGACGTAACATCTGCCCGCCCAGCGTGGTCAGGCGGCGGTTGAAGGCATAGAGATTGTCGACCAGAAACTCGATCTTGGTCGCGTGGAACTGGACGCTTTCGACCTCGGCGGTGAGGTCTTCGCGCAGCTGTTCGTACTTCTTTTCCTTGGCGGCCGGGAAATCATTGCCCACTGCCAGCGTATCGACGCGCTCGCCCTGAAGCTTTTCGAAGGCGTTGAACAGCGCTGTGATGCGCGCGAACCGCTCCAGCGCTTCGGGCTTCAGCGCGGCTTCCATCTGGGCGAGGGAGAGGGTGTTGTCCTCCTCCTCTTCCTCTTCGCGCTTGGGGCGGCCTTCGCCGTCTTCGTCGTCATCGCCGTCCGCATCAGGCTCATCGGCGACCTCGTCATCCTCGCGGATGGTGGGGCCGGCGGTGGCTTCGGAGATTTCGCCGTCGTCGTCGTCATCTTCGGCGCCTTCGGCCATCTTGTCGGCCGGCGGTTCCTTGGAGAGCATCGCGTCAAGATCGAGGATCTCGCGCAGCTGCATGTCGCCATTGTTGAGCGCTTCCGACCATTGGATGATCGCGTGGAAGGTGATCGGGCTTTCGCACAGGCCCATGATCATCATGTCACGGCCAGCTTCGATCCGCTTGGCGATGGCGATTTCGCCTTCGCGGCTGAGCAGTTCGACCGCGCCCATTTCGCGCAGGTACATGCGCACCGGATCATCGGTGCGTTCGCCAGTGACGAGCTTGCGGTTCCCGGCGCGAGCGTCCTTGGTCGGACCCTTTTTCTCGTCGTCCTCCTCGTCGTCATCGTCCTCGGCGACGACTTCTTCGGCTTCGCCCTCTTCACCCTCGGCCTCGGCGTCTTCGTCGCTTTCGACGATCTGCACGCCCATTTCCGACAGTGCGGTCTGGATATCCTCGATCTGATCGGGGCTCATCTCGCCCGAAGGCAGCGCCTCGTTGAGCTCGTCATAGGTGACATAGCCGCGCTTTTTGGCCTTGCTGATGAGCTTCTTGATCGACGAATCGTTCAGATCGATCAGCGGGGCATCTTCCTTCTCGGCCATATTTTTCGTGTCTATCCGTTGCCGGGCGGTCCGCGAGCTGCGCGGGGCCGCCAATTAATCCCATATCCGCCGCTTAAGCGGTATCGTCACCCGTGGCCGTAGCGCCCGCTTTGCGGCGCCCGAAGGCCTTTAGGCGTTCTTCGACTGCCATGAGCTGCGCGCGCAGGCGGGTCTGTTCCGCAAACGACCCTTCCGGATCGCTTTCGAAACGAGCAATGGTGGCCGCAAGCGCAGCCTCCAGCGCCGGCCTTTCGACCAGCAGCGACACAGCTTCAGCCAGTTCCTCACACGCAGCGCCGGGATCGTTGCCTTCATCAAGAAAGGCGTAGCGGATATCTGCCGGCGGGGCAGGTTGGCCTTGCGCGTTGCATATGGCGGTTGCGGCTCGCGAATCAAGCGTTTCTGCAAGTTCGAACAGCGATTCGATCAAAGGGGCAGCTTTGGGGTTGGCCCGCGCCAGGACCGAAAGCGCTTCGGCGTGGCGCGCAATCTGGTCGGGATGACGCACGAAGCCTGCCAGAACCGCGCTGAGCAGGCCTTGCTGCTGGCCACCTGCCATCATCCCAGAAAGCTGTGCACGCGCCCCTTCGGAGAGGCCTTGCGGCTGCGGCGGGCTGCCCTTCCAAGGCGCGCGCTGACCGGGCTGAAACGCGGGTTTCGGCGAACGCGGAGGATAAGCGAAGGCTGAGAAGCGATCAGACAATTCCCGGCGATACAGCCCTTTGATTTCGGGATCGGCGATGGTTTCAACGTGCGCCATTAACCGCGCCTTGAGCCCGGCCTTGGCTTCGGGGGTGGTGAGGGGCTGGGCGTCGCGTTCAAATTCCCACAGCGTTTCGATCAGGCTGGAGGGGTTCTCCAGCAGCCGCTCCATTGCTGCCTTGCCTTGCGCCTTGATCAGCTCATCGGGATCGAGCCCGGCGGGCAGGCGCACGATGCTGAGCGAGCGCATCGGCGCCAGCAGCGGCAGGGCGCGGGTAACAGCGCGCATGGCGGCGCGCTGGCCCGCTGCATCGCCATCAAAACACAGCACCGGGGCGTCGACCATGCGCCACAACAGTTCGAGCTGCATCTCGGTCAGCGCTGTGCCGAGCGGAGCGACCGCATCAGCGATCCCTGCATTGGCAAGCGCGATCACGTCCATGTAGCCTTCGACCACCACCACCCGCCCGCTCTGGCGTGCGGCAGGTGCAGCGCGGTGCAGGTTATAGAGCGTGCGGCCCTTGTCGAAGAGGTCGGTGTCGGGCGAGTTGAGATACTTGGCGACGCCGTCCCGCTTGTCGAGGATGCGCCCGCCGAAAGCGATCACCCGCCCGCGTGCGTCCTGAATTGGGAGCATGACGCGGCCACGGAAGCGGTCGTACCGCTCGCCCTGCTCATTGGCGGCGCGCATCCCGGCGCCTTCGAGCATATCGTCGGCGAACTGCATCAGCGCGCGGGGTAGGGCCTGCCGATCGTCGGGCGCCCAGCCAAAGCCAAACTCTGCCATGACCTGCGCCGAGAACCCGCGCCGTTGCAGATAGTCGCGCGCTGCGCCGCCGGAGGGGCCGGACAGGCTCTCGACAAAGAACCGTTGCGCCGCCTCGGTCACATCGATGAGGCTGGCGCGTGCTTCGGCCTTCTTCGCCATGACCGGATCGGGGGCAGGGACCTCCATCCCTGCCATGCCCGCCAGCTCCTTGACCGCGTCCATGAATTGCAGACCCTGCTGGTCCACCATCCAGCTGATCGCATCCCCATGCGCGCCGCAGCCGAAGCAGTGGTAGAACTGCTTCTGGTCGTTCACATAGAAGCTGGGCGTCTTTTCCTCGTGGAACGGGCAGCACCCCTTCCATTCACGCCCGGCGCGCGTCAGCTTGACCGACCGCTGGACAAGCGTCGAGAGCGTGATCCGCGCACGCAGCTCGTCCTTCCATTGCGGGGTTATTGCCATGGGACTCTAGTGCCTCTCATCCCCGTTCGTGTCGAGGGAAGGGCGAAGGTGGCTGTGCACCCCGTGTGGATTACCGCAATCCCAAGACCTCGTCGCCCCGTGCTTGACACGGGGTTCGGCTATTCTTCTTCGGCCCTTGCGTTCGAAAGAAGCCAAGCCCGGTGTCAAGCACGGGGCGACGGGAGGAGTTTACGAAAGCGCCGCCTTCACCAGCGAGCTTGCCAGCTTGCCGTCCAGCACAGCGCCGTGGCGGGCCTTCAGCTCGGCCATAACGGTGCCCATGTCCTTCATGGTCGACGCGCCGGTCTCGGCCTTGATCGCTTCGATCGCGGCGGCAGTATCGGCCTCGCTCATCATCTGCGGCAGGAATTCCTCGATCACCGCGAGTTCGGCGCGTTCCACCGCCGCAAGTTCCTCGCGGCCGCCGGCGTCATACATCTCGATCGATTCGCGGCGCTGCTTCGCCATCTTTTGCAGAACCGACGTCACCAGCACGTCATCATCTGTGATCGGCGAGGTGGCGGTGCGCTCCTCAATGTCGCGGTCCTTGATCTTGGCGCTGATCTGGCGGAGCGCGGCGGTGCGGTCCTTTTCGCCCGCCTTCATCGCGGTGATGGTGGCGGCCTTGATATCGTCACGGATCATTACGTGTTTCCTGTGGATTGAACTCAGGCGCGCGCCTCTAACGCAAATAGCGCGGCACGCCTAGGTTGACGCGGCCCGCCACCGCGCCTAGCGGACGAAACTTAGCAACATCGCTGGCTTTACCGCAAACGGAGCGCCCCATGGCCGACCCCGCATCTTTCCGCGCGCAACCCTCTGGCGCGACGGGAGTCCTTGTTTTGGCCGATGGCACAGTGGTCTGGGGCCGGGGATTCGGTGCTGTGGGCGCATCCGTGGGTGAGGTGTGCTTCAACACCGCGATGACTGGCTACCAAGAGGTGCTGACCGATCCCTCCTATGCCGCGCAGATCGTCACCTTCACCTTCCCGCACATCGGTAATGTCGGCGCGAACGGCGAGGATATTGAAAGTAAGGTCGAAGGCGCAGTTGGCTGCATTGTGCGCGAGGATGTCACCGAACCGTCGAGCTTCCGCAGCATCGAGAAGTTCGCCGACTGGATGGTGCGCAACGGCAAGATCGGGCTTGCAGGCGTCGACACCCGCGCGCTCACCCGCCGCATCCGCCAGAGCGGCGCGCCCAATGCGGTGATCGCCCATGCGCCCGACGGAAAGTTCGATCTCCCCGCGCTGCTGGAGCGAGCGAAAGCATGGCCAGGTTTGGAAGGCATGGACCTCGCCATCCGCGTGACCCGCGAGGCGCAGGAAGGCTGGGAGGGCGGTTACTGGACGCTCGGCAAGGGCTATGGCCGCGCGGCGTTCGACGCGAAGCCGCATGTGGTCGCGATCGATTACGGCGCGAAGGACAACATCTTCCGCAATCTGGTGAAGGCCGGAGCGCGGGTAACGGTGGTGCCCGCCAAGACCTCGTTCGACGAAGTGATGGCGCTCGCGCCCGACGGCGTGTTCCTGAGCAACGGCCCGGGCGATCCGGCGGCAACCGGTGAATATGCCGTGCCGGTGATCAAAGCTCTGCTGGACGCAGACGTGCCGTTGTTCGGCATCTGCCTCGGCCACCAGATGCTGGCGCTGGCGGCAGGAGCAAAGACGCTCAAGATGCACCAGGGCCACCGCGGCGCCAACCACCCGGTGCAACGCGTCGGCGACGGCTGGGGGGAGACCTCTGGGCTGGTCGAGATCACCTCGATGAACCACGGCTTCGCGGTGGATGCGGCGACCTTGCCCGAGGGGGTTGAGCAGACCCATGTCTCACTGTTCGACGGCACGAATTGCGGGATTGCGATCAAGGGGAAGCGGGCGTTTGCGGTGCAGTATCACCCTGAGGCAAGTCCGGGGCCGCAGGATAGCTTCTATCTGTTCGAGAAGTTTGTCGGAGGGCTGTGACGCTGCTTCGGATAACTGCCTTTCCGGTTTTAGCGGCAGCTACAACACTCGCCGCCCAGAACCCCGCGATGAGTCCGCTGCCCCTCGCGCAATGGCCCGGCGCGGAGATTGCGGACGGCGTTGCGTTTCAGGGCGATGGCTCCGTCACCCTCGAAGCGTCATCCGAAACCGGTCTCCCGGTGCTCACCTTCTGGCGGCCCGTTCTGCATGACGAGGGCAGCCGGTATCCCATTGCGGGCCGGATGGACTGCCGAATTGCCGCCGCTGAAAGCCCCTTCGACGCCGCCGACTTCGATCCCGCCGCCCGCCACGCTGCCGTCGCCGATGCGCGCAAAGAGCAGGGCTACGCCGATACCGAGCGCCTCGCCTCGGGCACCGACACCATCAAGCAGCTCGACATCATCGGCCGCCGCAACGCGCCGCGCTCCTATTACGTGCTGAGCTACATCATGGCCCGCGACGGCAACCGCCTGATCGACATCCGCCGCAACTGCACCTTCATCTTCGGCAGCGCCGCGTCCAAGCCCGACGTCCTGCCGATGGTGAACCGCTACACCAAATTCACTTTCGCCTTCTCCGACAGGGACTCCTGATGCCCAAACGCACCGACATTTCCTCCATCCTCGTCATTGGCGCTGGCCCGATCATCATCGGGCAGGCGTGCGAGTTCGATTACTCCGGCACGCAGGCGATCAAGGCGTTGAAGGAGGAGGGCTACCGCGTCGTCCTCGTCAACTCCAACCCGGCGACGATCATGACCGATCCGGAGTTCGCCGACGCGACCTATATCGAGCCGATCACGCCCGATATCGTCGCCAAGATCATCGCCAAGGAACGGCCCGATGCGCTGCTGCCGACGATGGGCGGGCAGACGGCGCTGAACTGCGCGCTGGCGCTGGATGCGGATGGGACGCTCGCGAAATACGGCGTCGAGATGATCGGCGCCAAGGCCGACGCGATCGACAAGGCCGAAAACCGGCAGCGGTTCCGCGATGCGATGACCTCAATCGGGCTGGAAAGTGCGCGCTCGGGCGTGGCCAACACGCTCGAGGAAGCGCGCGTGATTCTCGAACGCACCGGGCTGCCCTCGATCATCCGCCCCAGCTTCACGCTCGGCGGCACCGGCGGCGGCATCGCCTATAACAAGGCCGAATTCGACCAGATCGTGCGCGAAGGCCTCGACGCGTCCCCCACCACCGAAGTCCTGATCGAGGAATCGCTCCTCGGGTGGAAGGAGTTCGAGATGGAGGTGGTGCGCGACCGCAAGGACAACGCGATCATCATCTGCGCGATCGAGAACGTCGATCCGATGGGCGTGCACACCGGCGACTCCATCACCGTCGCCCCCGCGCTGACGCTGACCGACAAGGAATACCAGATCATGCGCAACGCGAGCATCGCTTGCCTGCGCGAGATCGGGGTGGAGACGGGCGGCTCCAACGTGCAGTTCGCGGTCAATCCCAAGGACGGGCGCCTGATCGTGATCGAGATGAACCCGCGGGTCTCGCGTTCGTCCGCACTGGCGTCCAAGGCGACGGGCTTCCCTATCGCCCGCGTCGCGGCCAAGCTGGCGGTTGGCTACACGCTCGACGAGCTTACCAACGAGATCACCGGCGCAACGCCTGCCAGCTTTGAGCCGACCATCGATTACGTCGTCACCAAGATCCCCCGTTTCGCCTTCGAGAAGTTCAAGGGTGCGGCCAATGACCTGTCGACCGCGATGAAGAGCGTCGGCGAAGTCATGGCGATCGGGCGCAATTTCCAGGAATCGATGCAGAAGGCCCTGCGCGGACTCGAAACCGGACTCGACGGGTTCAACCGCGTGACGGAGCTGGAAGGCCAGCCCCGCGACGTGATTACCGCCGCCCTGTCGCGCCGCACGCCTGACCGGCTGCTCAAGGTGGGCCAAGCCTTCCGCGAAGGCATGAGCGTTGAGGAGATCGCCGCCGTCACCTTCTACGATCCGTGGTTCCTGCGCCAGATCGAACAAATCATCGCCGCCGAGCGCGAAGTGCAGACCGACGGACTGCCACGCGATGCGGCAGGGTTGCGGCGGTTGAAGGCGATGGGCTTCTCTGACAAGCGCCTCGCGACTCTCGCCGTGCGTTCGGTGGGCGTTGCGGGCGGCATGGGTGAGACCCAAGCCAAGCGCTCCGGCCTGCTCCACGACGCGCTCGTCGCGATGGCGGGCGCAACCAGCGCGGATGAAGTGCGCGCGCTGCGCCACAAGCTCGGCGTCTTCCCGGTGTTCAAGCGGATCGATAGCTGCGCTGCCGAGTTCGAGGCGATCACGCCCTACATGTACTCGACCTACGAAGCGCCGACCTTCGGCGAGCCCGAGTGCGAGGCCGCGCCGTCGAATCGCAAAAAGATCGTTATCCTCGGCGGTGGGCCCAACCGGATCGGGCAGGGGATCGAGTTCGATTACTGCTGCGTCCACGCCTGTTTCGCGCTCGCGGAGCAGGGCTTCGAGACGATCATGATCAACTGCAATCCCGAAACCGTGTCGACCGATTACGACACCTCAGACCGCCTCTATTTCGAGCCTCTGACCGACGAAGACGTCCTCGAAATCCTGCGGGTAGAACAGCAGAACGGCACGCTGGTGGGGGTGATCGTGCAGTTTGGCGGGCAAACCCCGCTCAAGCTGGCGCAGGCACTGGAGGATGCGGGCATCCCGATCCTCGGCACCTCGCCCGATGCGATTGACCTTGCCGAAGACCGTGAACGGTTCGCCAAGCTGGTCAGCAAGCTGAAGCTCAAGCAGCCCGAAAACGGCATCGCCCGGAGCCGTGATGAAGCCGCCGCTGTGGCCGCCCGCATCGGCTATCCAGTCTTGCTGCGTCCCTCATACGTGCTCGGCGGCCGAGCGATGGAGATCGTCGACAGCGAAGCGCAACTCGACAACTACATTGCCACCGCCGTGAATGTGTCGGGCGACAGCCCCGTTTTGATCGACCAGTATCTGCGCGATGCGATCGAATGCGATGTTGATGCGCTCTGCGATGGCGAGGAAGTGCGCATCGCAGGGGTCATGCAGCACATTGAGGAGGCCGGCGTCCACTCGGGCGACAGCGCCTGCACTCTGCCGCCCTATTCGCTCGCGCCCGAAATCATCGCCGAGATGGAGCGGCAGGCCGTGCTGCTCGCCCATGCACTGAGCGTGGTCGGGCTGATGAACATCCAGTTCGCGGTCAAGAATGGCGAGGTCTACCTGATCGAGGTCAACCCGCGCGCCAGCCGTACGGTGCCGTTCGTGGCGAAGGCCATCGGTCAGCCGGTTGCAAAGATTGCGGCACGGGTGATGGCGGGCGAAAAGCTCAGCGCCTTCCCGCCGTTCAAGCGCGATCTGCCCTATATGGCGGTCAAGGAAGCGGTGTTCCCGTTCGCGCGCTTCCCCGGCGCCGATCCGGTGCTCAGCCCCGAGATGAAGTCGACCGGCGAAGTCATGGGGATCGATGCGACCTTCGAGGCCGCTTTCCTCAAGTCGCAGATCGGGGCCGGCATGGTCCCGCCGCAATCGGGTACGGTGTTCGTTTCGGTCAAGAACACCGACAAGCCGGTGATCGTCGCGGGCGTGCGGCAGCTAATCGAGCACGGGTTCAAAGTCATCGCGACCGGCGGGACGCAGACTTACCTTGCCGAACAGGGGCTTGCGGTCGAGCGCGTCAACAAGGTGGCTGAGGGTCAGCCGCATATCGTCGACAAGATCATCGATGGCGAGATCGCGCTGATCTTCAACACCACCGAAGGCTGGCAATCGCTGCTCGACAGCAAATCCATCCGCATGGCTGCGCTGGCGAACAAGGTTCCGTACTATACCACTGCAGCCGGATCGGCGGCGGCGGCAGCAGCGATTTCGGCGATCCGGCCTGATCAGCTTGAAGTCCGGTCGATGCAGGACTATTATGGCATCTGACTGGTACTTCCCCACAGATTGAAAGTCCCTGCGCCGTATGGATCGAACGGCCGGGATCGCTTTCTTCCCAAGCGGGGTGAAGTGCCAAGTATAACAGACAGAAAGACAACAGAAATGGCGACGATGGACAAGGTGCCGATGCTGGCCGAGGGGTATGAGCGGCTGACAGCCGACCTCAAGGTGCTGCGCGAGGAACGCCCGAAGATCGTCGAGGCCATTGAAGAAGCGCGCGCGCACGGCGATCTGTCGGAAAACGCCGAATACCACGCCGCCAAGGAGCGGCAGGGCCAGGTCGAAGCCATGATCGGCGACATCGAAGGCATGGTCAGCCGCGCGCAGATCATCGATCCGACCACGCTGTCGGGCAACAAGATCGTGTTCGGCGCGACCGTGACGTTGCTAGACGAGAACGACAAGCCGATCCGGTACCAGATCGTCGGCCAGACCGAAGCGGATGCGGCCAAGGGGCGCATTTCCTACACCTCGCCGCTCGCCCGCGCGCTGATCGGCAAGCAGGTGGGTGACGATATCGAAGTCACCGTGCCGTCGGGCGAGAAGTTCTACCACGTCAACAAGATCGAGTTCATCTGAGGCGTGGCGGTTCCGCCCGTCAGGCCGATTGCCGAGCAGCGGGTGGTGCAGCATTTCGTTGATGCTGGCGCTGTCAGCATGGCGGACGCGATTGCCTATGATCCCGGCCTGCCAAGCCGTCAGCGTGCGTTCGCGCGGCTTAAGGGCGCGGATGTCCTCAAGACCGATGGGCAGGGGCGCTGGTATCTTGATGAAGCGCGCTGGGGCGCAAGGCGCTCGGACCGCCATACGCGGGTGGTGCTGACGATGCTTGCGGTGGCTGCGGCCGGGGCTTTCGCCGCGCTCCGCTGAGTCTGGTTGGGCGGGTGCTAACGTCGCGCTGTCAGCCGAGCCGCTTTTCCATCGCATAATTGTGGATCGCCACCTCGCTACCCTCAAAGGGAATGGTGAAATCGCGGCGGTGGAGCAGGGCATATCCGGCCCGCGCGAACACAGAGCGGGCAAGCTCGCTCGCCTCAGTGTACAGCCGTTCGGCGCCCAGCGGCCGCGCAGCCTCCTCCGCCTCGTTCAGAAGCCTAAGGCCTAGCCCATGCCCGGTGTGATCAGGGTGACAGAACAGCATGTCGAGATGCCCATCCGCCTCAAGCACGGTGTAGGCCGCTGGCCGGTCATCCGCATCGGCGGCCACCAGGATCACATCGCCTCGCGCCGCACTCTCCAGCAGCCTCGCAGGCGAGTAGCGTGCCGACCACGCGGCGACCTGCTCGGGCGAATAGGCCCGCAGCGCCGTCTGCCGGATCGCCGCCAGTGTCAGCGCCGCAATGGCCTCCGCATCGGCGGGCGTGAAGGCGCGGATGGTATACTCCGCCATGGCGATATGCTTCCGCGAATTAATCTTCCGGAGTCAGCAGCTTGTGAATGTGAACCACCACGTACTTCATCTCGGCATCGTCAACCGTGCGCTGTGCTTGCGCGCGCCACGCGTCGACCGCAGCGTCATAGGAGCTGTAAACGCCGACGACGTGGATGCTCTCGGGGTCCTGAAACTCGATCCCGCGCGGGTCGATCACGCGGCCACCCATCACGAGGTGGAGCCGCTGGGTGGGGGTGGTTTCTGCCATGATATATGTTCCTGGGGAGGAAAGATGCGCGCGCCTTTAGCGCCTTGGAGCGCGAGGGCAAGCCTTCAGGGACCGTGTCAGGATCAGCCCTTGGTCTTGCGACCCAGATCGCGCACGATATCCGCAGCAGCAGCGCGGGTCTTGCGGGCCAGCGCGCGGGTGCTGTCGGCCGCTGAGCCTGCGGCATCGGACGTTCGCGCAGAGATCTTCTTCGCCTGCACGCCCGCGGCATCGCCAAATTCCTCAGCACGCTCCTGCCCGGCGCGGGCGGTCTCCAGCACCTCGTCGATCAGGGTCATGGCATAGGTCACCGCGGCCTGACCGATCATCTGGCCAAAGCGCGAACCGCCGCGCGAGGCGACGTTCTTCACGCCCGAACTGGCGGACGAGGCCGCGCCGGAGATCGCATCGGCAGTGCTGTGCGCAACACGGCTCGCCACGCGGCGACCCGGGCGAGTGAGCAGACCGATCACGAGGCCCGCGGCCAGCGCTCCGCCAATCACCGTCAGCGGGTTGGCGCGGGTATAGTCCACCGCCGCCGTCGCCGCTTCGCGGGCCTGGTCGGCCAGCGTACGGTCGGCATTGCGGCGCTCGGCCGCCTCGATCCGGGCGCGCAGTGCATCGCGGCTGTCGGTTGGCGAAATGAGGGTGGGTTCGGTCATGCGGGGTCTCCTTGCGCATCGCCCTCAGGGGAGGCGGCGTCGGTATCAGTGTCGTCGTCAATATCGGCGAATTCGTCGAGCCAATCGAGGATCGGCCCGCGGGCGAACCAAAGGACAATCGCGCCGATCAGCACTGCGAGGACGCCCTTGTGATCGCCCGCCTGCGCCTTGGCCTGTGCAAGCACATCGCGCGCGCCGGTGCGGATGCGGCTTGTGATGGTCGAACTGACGCCGGACGATACGCGGCTCGCGATGCCTTCTTCGCTGAGGCTGGCGCGCAGGCGTTCGATATCCTCAGCCAGCACGGCACGAGCGGCATCGCGCAGCGCACGGTCTTCGATGAAGCTTTGCGGCAGGCGGGTCATGCGTCCTCTTCTCCGCTAAACATCGCGGAGAGCGCCTTGCCGTCACCTGCGGCGCTCCACACCAGCAGCGCAACGCCGATCAGCAGCACGCCCACAACAATGGCAATCGCGCCCCAGATCGTCACCAACGGCGCCAGCGCAATCACCGCGCCAACGGCCAGCGCAATCAAGGCGATGTGGAGCAACACCAAAGCCAGCACCAGCAGCACCAGCCCCCGGCCCGCCCGCTTTCCGGCAAGGCTGGCGCGGGTCTTCTGGAAGGCGATCTCCGCCTCGGCATAGGTGCGCGCATCATCCACCAACGCGGTGATATCGTCACGCAGCGAGGTAAAGCCAGTGCTATCCTCGGTCGCCTCAGCGCCCTCGGGCGTCACTGCCGGATCGGCGATTGTGCCATCCGGCGGCGGCGATTGGCCAGGCTCGGTATCATACATGAGCGTGCCTTTTCAGCAGGATCAGCGCTTCTTCCCGCCCAGCATCCGCGCGAGGAAAAAGCCGACGACCGCCGCGATCCCAACAGCGACGCCGGGGCTCTTGCGGACCATCGCGCGGGCATCCTCACTCAGTTCATCGACGCTCTTGGATTCGAGCTTGGCTGAGGTTTCCTGCAAGGTGCGCGAGGCTTTGCGGGCGTAATCGCCATATTGTTCGCCCAGCTTTTCGTCGATCTGCGAAGCGGTATCGCCCACCACCTTGCCAAGCGAGGCGATGGCATCGGTGGCCACCTGCTTGCCTTCGACCGCGAGTTCGCCAGCCTTGCCCTTGGCCTGTTCGCCATAGACCTTGGCTTCGGCCACGAGATCGGTGCCCTTGCCCTTGGCCTGACCGCTGACGGTGCTGAGGCGGTTTTCCGCCTCGGTGCGCAGCGCTGCGGCGCCAGCCTTGGCTTCTTCGAGCGCTGCGTTGAAACGGCTCTTGGCTTCGATCACCGGAGCAGAAGCCGGGGCTGCATCTTCGCCCTTGGTGGTCGCGGCCAGCTTGACCGGCGCAGCCTTGGTCAGGCCTTCGGTCTTGGTGGTCGCGCCCTTGGTCGATTTCGCCGGGGTCTTCTTCGGGGGGTTAGTGTCAGCCATTGCGGTGCTCCTTGTCGTCTGGGCGTGTTTTGGGTCGATGCCGTTCGCGTCTCGCCATCCGCTTGCACGAGGTCATTCCCGCGCATAGGGACGTCACGCGTCCGGCCAATGCTGGAATCATCGAACCAGAATCATGCCGTTCCTATTACCATAGCGTCGAAGTGTCTTAACACCCTAAACCACATTACAGCCGGAGCCAAACATGACCGCCATCATCGACCTGCACGGGCGTGAAATCCTCGACAGCCGTGGCAATCCGACCGTTGAAGTCGACGTATTGCTCGACGACGGCAGCTTCGGCCGCGCCGCTGTACCCTCGGGCGCGTCGACCGGTGCGCATGAAGCGGTGGAACTGCGCGATGGCGATGCTTCGCGCTACCTGGGCAAGGGCGTGCTGAAGGCGGTCGAGGCGGTCAACGGCGAAATCCGGGAATTGCTGACCGACAATTTCGATGCCGAAGACCAGCGCGATATCGACCTTGCGCTGATCGCGCTCGACGGCACGGCGAACAAGGCGCGGCTTGGCGCGAATGCGATCCTCGGCACGTCGCTGGCGGTAGCCAAGGCGGCGGCCAACGCGCGGGGCCTTCCGCTCTATTCCTACCTCGGCGGGGTTTCGGCGCACATGCTGCCGGTGCCGATGATGAACATTATTAATGGCGGCGAGCACGCTGATAACCCGATCGACATTCAGGAATTCATGATCATGCCGGTCGGCGCGGACTCGCTGACCGAAGCGGTGCGCTGGGGCGCTGAAGTGTTCCACATCCTGAAGAAGGGCCTGGCGCAGAAGGGCCTTGCCACCAGCGTCGGCGATGAAGGCGGCTTTGCCCCGAACCTAGCCAGCACCCGCGCCGCGCTCGATTTCATCATGGAGAGCGTCGCCAAGGCAGGCTTCACGCCGGGTGAGGACATCGTGCTGGCTCTCGACTGCGCGGCGACCGAGTTCTTCAAGGGCGGCAAGTACGAAATCTCGGGTGAGGGGCTGAGCCTCACCCCGCATGAAATGGCCGATTACCTCGGCAAGCTGTGCGGCGAATACCCGATCCGTTCAATCGAGGACGGTATGAGCGAGGATGATTTCGAAGGCTGGGCCGCGCTGACGGGCTTGCTGGGCGACAAGGTTCAGCTGGTCGGCGACGATCTGTTCGTGACCAACCCTGCGCGCCTGTCGGACGGGATCGCCCGTGGTCTGGCCAATTCGCTGTTGGTCAAGGTCAACCAGATTGGCACCCTCACCGAAACCCTCGCGGCAGTCGATATGGCCCACCGCGCGCGTTACACCTGCGTGATGAGCCACCGTTCGGGCGAGACCGAGGACGCGACGATTGCCGATCTCGCGGTCGCCACCAATTGCGGGCAGATCAAGACCGGATCGCTCGCCCGGTCGGACCGGCTTGCCAAGTACAACCAGCTGATCCGCATCGAAGAAGAACTGGGCGACAGCGCCGGGTTTGCGGGCAAGGCGTGCTTCGGCGCGCGGGCTTAAGTTCCCTCGACCGCGTCAAAGAACCGTTCCATCGCCTCGGTGCCGGCAGGCGTCAGCCTGACCAGCACGCGGCGGTGATCTTCGGCGTCATTCTCGCGCAGCACCAGGCCCTCGTCCGCCAGCACGCCAAGCCATCGTAGCCCAGTAGTCGCCGGCGCGGCTGAGCCGATGCAAGCGCTCGAAACCGAAACCGACTTTCCTTCGCCCTGCGCGATGAACAGGTCGAGGAGAATATCCCACGCCGGTTCGCCAAACAGATTGGGATTGCCGAAAATGGCCTGCCGCTTGCGCCGCAAGGCATAGATTTTGCGAGCGAGCACTATGGGGCTGCGGGACGGGCGAGGAGAGCGCGAACCGCTGCGGCTCCCGATATCGGCGGCGAGTGGTACAGCCACACCATCGTAAGTGGCACAGCGTAATCGGCCTGCGATAGCGATCAGCTCATCGGCGAACGGGCGGAACTTGTCAGCAGCCCACGCCAGATCCTCGTCTGATTGCACTCTACCAAGCCCAAACGGTACTTTAGTCATCGGTCTGCCCCCAAGACTTCCTGACACTGCGCTGTCATGAATATCCTGCGCTCAACGTATGACATGTCCGCGTATTCTGCCTTACGGAGAAATGCTAGGTGTCTATTTTTACAACATAAACCGTTGCACCAAAGCAACTAACCCTGCGCTAGATCAAGCCTCAATTGTTGAATTGCTGCGTCGAGATGGGCGGCTGCAATGTGCGAACCAAGCCCGTCCAAAGTTGCCAGTTGTGTTTCAAGCACAGAAATGACGGCAAGCACGCCGGTTCCCCCCGGTGAAGCAGAAGTAAGGTTTTCCACGGTCAGATCCCAAATATCGCTGTTTGGTTTGCTAGCCCCAGAGGAGCCTTGGCAACAGCTGAAGCTGGTCGGATATCGTGGTAATCGCCTAAGGGAATCTACGCTGGCAATCTCCGTAGCGGCAGACCCGCCCCAGAACGGGACGTCTGCCTGCTAAACTGTCAACGTCCGAAGCGATCCTGCAAGGCGAGCAGGGCTAGCGCCGCCTTGGCCGCTTCGCCGCCCTTGTCCTTCTGAGCCGGGTCTGCGCGCACCAGCGCTTGTGCTTCGTTCTCGACCGTGAGGATGCCGTTGCCAATCGCGATGCCGTCCATCGTCAGGGCCATGATCGCGCGCGCACTTTCGCCTGCCACGATCTCGAAGTGGTAGGTTTCGCCGCGGATCACGACACCAATGGCGACGAAGCCGTCGTAACGGTCAGCCTCAGCCGCCAAGGCGATGGCGCCGGGGATTTCGAGCGCACCGGGGACGGTCAGAACCTCGACCTTGTGGCCCTCGGCCTCCAACGCTGCCCGCGCGCCAGCGACGAGCATGTCGTTAAGGTGGGCATAGAAACGCGCTTCGACGATGAGGATATCGGCCATGGCAATTACTCCGGAATGGGGTGGAAGTCGGTGATGGTCAGGCCATAGCCTTCAAGCGCGACCAGATCAGGGCGGCTGTTCGACAGCAGCACCATGTCCGTAACGCCGAGGTCGACAAGGATCTGCGAGCCGATTCCGATGCTGCGCAATTCCTCGTCGCGGCTCCACTCGCCCGTGCCGACGCGCCCGGTCAGGATCACGATCACGCCCGAACCATGCGTGCCAATCGCCTGCATGGCGCGTTGAAGTGTACGCTTGCGCGCACCCGGAGCGCCCAGCACATCGTCAAACACCGATATCGGATGGACGCGGGCGAGGGTGGGTTCGCCAGGGATGACGTGGCCCTTTTGCAGCACGTAGGCCTCGCTACCCGCAACACGGTCACGATAGGTGATCATGCGCCATTGGCCGCCGTAATCGGAGGTGAAGGCGCGTTCGTTCAGCCGCTCTACCAGATGGTCATTCCGCATCCGGTAAGCGATCAGATCGCGGATCGTGCCGATCTTGAGGTCGTGCTTGCGCGCGAACTTCACCAGATCGTCGAGCCGGGCCATGGTCCCATCCTCGTTCATGATCTCGCAGATCACGCCCGAGGGGTTGAGGCCCGCCAGACGCGAGATATCGACGGCGGCCTCGGTATGCCCGGCGCGCACCAGCGTGCCGCCATCGCGCGCCATCAGCGGGAAGACGTGGCCGGGAGTGACGAGGTCGTCCGCGCCCTTGGCTGCGTCAATCGCGACCGAGATCGTGCGCGCGCGGTCTGCGGCCGAGATGCCGGTGGTGACGCCTTCCTTCGCCTCGATCGATATGGTGAAGGCGGTCTGCATCGATTCCTTGTTGTTGCGACTCATCGGCTGCAACCCGAGCGTCTCCACGCGATCCTTGGTCAGCGCGAGGCAGATCAGCCCGCGCCCGTACATCGCCATGAAGTTGATCGCTTGCGGGGTCGCCATCTGCGCGGGGATGATGAGATCGCCTTCGTTTTCGCGGTCTTCATCGTCGACGAGGATATACATGCGCCCATTGCGCGCCTCGTCGATGATCTCCTCGATGGTGGCGAGCACCGGACGGTCGGCATTGGCCTCAAGGAAGGCATCAAGTTTGGCGAGGGTCTCAGCGGTGGGGTTCCACGTGTCCTCGGTGCAATCACGCAAAGTGTTCGCATGGAGGCCAGCTGCACGGGCGAGGCCGGCTCGGGTCATGGTGCTTGATGTGACGAGATCGCGAACGCGTGTGATGGTCGATGTGCTCATGAGTCGCAAATATCACATCGCGATGTGAAGGCAAGTGGGTTCGGATGTGTGACTATCGCCAGTTTCGCCGTCTACTCCGTCATCATATCCTTGAGCCGGAACAGAGGGAGTCCCGCATGGCCACAACAGTCTCGCACACCTTCGCGCCCGACCTCTCGCCAATTGCGATCCGCAATTTCAGCAAGGAGCGCTATCTTTCGCCCAAGTGGCTGGAGCGCGAACGCACCGATCTGTGGGCGACAAGCTGGCTGGTGGCAGGAGTCGCGTGCGATGTGCGCGAAGCCGGGCAATTCATCACCTTCGATATCGGTGCGGAAAGCATTATTATCGCTCGCGGCGCCGACCGGCTCCTGCGCGCCATGCACAATGCGTGCACCCATCGCGGCACCAAACTGGTCACCGAGCCGATGGGGTCATTAAGAAAGTTCGTCTGCCCCTATCATGCGTGGGTCTATGGCCTTGATGGCAGCCTTGAAAGCGTGCCGGGGGCCGCGCGGTTCTCCAATGGCGTGCCGCGCGAAAAGCTGGGTCTTCGGCCAGTCGAGGTTGAAGAAGCCTTGGGCCTCATCTTTGTGCGGCTGACGCAGGGCGCGCTGTCGCTGGCGGATTTTCTCGCGCCCCTGCGCGACGCAATCGGGACCTATCGCCTCGATTTGATGGATGTCACCAACGACCAGACTGTCTCTCACCTCTGCAACTGGAAGGCGATCATCGACAATTTCGCCGAGCTTTATCACGTCCCCTTCCTCCACCCGATCCATCGCCGGATGTTTGAATGCGCCACAGCCCCGATTGCGCTGTTCGACCACGGTCACACGGCGGTCTACGTAGAGGGCGGTGTGACAGATTCGGGCTTCCCCACACCCGAGGTGCCAAGCGACATGCAGGCCATGCAGCTAGAGGCGTTCGGGCTCGACCCTGCTGACTATCGCGGACGGGTGGAGGCGATCAGGCCCGCACTGCAGCGGGCCAAGCGCGCGCTCGCGGGGGAGCAAGGCCTAGCCTATGATGCCTTCACCGACGCGCAGTTGACCGATGTCTGGCAGTTCAACCTGTTTCCCAACGTCATCCTCTCGATCACGCCAGAAAGCGCATGGCTTATGCGATCGCGGCCCGATGTTACCGATCCGGGCCGAAGCATGCTCGACATGATCACGCTGGTGCGCTTCCACGGCGAAGAAAGCCCTGAAGCTGCCGGGAGCGATGAGGCGGACGGCGCGCGCATCGGCACCCACTTCCGCCTCAACGGTCCGCGCCCGGCCGATTACGTCAGGCCGCCGCGTGATGCCTTCACCCATGAAGACATCATCGCGGGGCGCAAGACCATGACGGTAACGATCGACGAGGACATCTCACTGCTCGGCCGCGTGCAACAGGGCATGGCCTCGCGCGGCTTTGATAGCGTCTGGCTCAGCGACGAGGAATGTCGCGTCCAGCATTTCCACGACGCGCTCGACGCGAGCCTTGGGGCGTGAACCGGTTATCGCTTGAGGGAAGGGATGGTGGACGCACTTGGGCTCGAACCAAGGACCCGCTGATTAAGAGTTATCGGGCCGATACGACGGGCGGTTGCGTCTTCGCCCTCTGAATGCCCGGGGTAATGTTCCCGTTGTTCCCTTGCTGTTCCCGCTAATTCCTGTTACCGTGATTGCTGAAATCGGGAATAGCAATCACATGGCAACCGCGCGCATCACAAAGCATCCAGCCTGAACCGATCCGCGCGCTAGCGGGCGACACGAACGACGACGGGCTAATTCAGCGCCTCGTCCCTGTTGTGCTGCGTCCGGGCAAGGTCGGGCGTGATGTGCTGAGCGATGGCACGCTGCGGGAATATGAGACGTTGATAGAAACCCTCGAACTACTGCGGCCCGATGGTGAGCCGTTGACGTTTGACCACAACGCCAGGGCGATCCGCGAACAGCTTGAGGGCGAGCATTTGGAATTGTCCTGCTCGCTTGAGGGGGTGTCCCCCAAGATGGCGGCTCACTTCGGCAAGCATGATGGCCTGTTCGCCCGCCTGTGCGTGGTCTGGCACTGTATCGAGCAAGGGCGGGGCGGTGGTGTGCCTAAGGTGATCTCTGGTGCCACTGCTGAACGCGTCCGGGCGTTCATGGTGCAATTCATCCGGCCAAATGCGGTGGCCTTCTACGCGGGCCTGCTGGGCATGTCGGCGGGTCATGAGCAATTGCGCGATCTGGCAGCGTGGATTGTCGCGAACAACATCAGCGAAGTGAGGGCGCGTGACGTTCAACGGTCGGGCCAAGCCTTCAGGCACGTTACGGCTGAGGAAGTGCGCTTGATCTGCGAGAAGCTAGAGGCCTTCGGCTGGGGGTGTTGGGGTGACCCCGGCGAGAAAAGCAATCGCAGGCCCTTCATCATCAATCCGCTCGTCCATAAGCGGTTCGCGGAACGCGGCGAGGCTGAAGTTGCGCGGCGTGCCAAGGCCCGCGAATTGATCCGCGAAACGACGGGGGCCTAAGATGTCGTCAGTTGTCGCTTGCGCGCGTGAGACAGAAATAATCTTTGGGTCTCTTTTCTATTGCCGACATTTTATCGCTTCGCGCGCGCAAGCGACATGTGCCGACAACTTGGCTGGGGGTGCCTCCTAATGGCTCGCCCAAAATCCGACATAGATCCGCGCCATTTGGACGCGGCGAAGCCTCGGAAGCGTTATCGTAAGGATCGCAAGCGGCCTGAACCACCTGATGTTTTAAAGGCTGGCCGTGCTGGGGCACGGGCGTTTGCCGACACGCTCCCGCTCATGCCGGGTGTCATGGCTGAGTATGCGCGAGACGGCATCAAATCCGTCGCTCCCCATAACGACGAAGAATTATGGTTTCTGCAACTGGTGCAGGCATTCGGGACGCGGTCAATGTCCCTGCTCACCGTGTTTCTCGAACAGCTTTCGAAACTTTGCCCCGAAGTGTGGGACCAAGACAGCGGCGCGTGGAAGATGGACGAAACCGAGTGGAACGCGCTCCTCGCCCTCGTGGCCGATAACCAGCCGGAGAACTCGTTACAGGCTGCGCTCGCTGCGCAGATGGCGGCAACGCACATGATGATGATGCGGCTTAGCGCTCAAGCCCTCAACAGGGGCTCGTCGGTCTATCACGGTGACGCGGCGCTAGCGTCCAAGGTGGCGCGAACCTTCACCATGCAGTGCGACGCTATGCAGGCGCTCAAGGGCAAAAGCCGAGTGGCGCGGCAATCCATCCACGTAACCAAGGAAGAACACCAGCATGTGCATTACCACGACAACCGGGGGGGAGGACATTCCGAGCCCCAATCCCATGATCCCGCCTCAGCTGAGCCAAGCGAAACGGTGTGGAGCAACGAACCGGGCGGGCAATCCCTGCCAAGCCCCAGCCGAACGGGGCAAGACGCGCTGCCGGTTCCACGGGGCAAGGGCGGGCGCACCACGGGGTGAGCGCAACGGTAGCTATCGGCACGGGGGCGAGACGCGGGAAGCTAGGGCCTTGCGGGCGGAGGTCCGTCATCTGTTGAAAGAACTGATCGACCGCTAGTCAACACGGCACCTCCCTGCCTGTTCCAACCCGCGTTTCTCCGGGCTGTCGGGTGCTTGGGAAATTGAACTCGAATCCTTGTTCCCGATGAAACGTGTTCTTTTGGGGTCGCACACCGATCCAAGGCTCCGGCAGGGGGAGCAGGCCTCCGATTTACCCGATGTTTATGCAATCTGGTTAGCGCCGAGCGATGGAACTGGGATGGTCAGACATATCGGCGTTGATGGCGGCTGTTGCAGGTATTGCGGCACTGTGCCGCGCGCTGTTTGTCAGGTCGAGAACCGCGCTATCAACGCCGGACCCCTTTACTTCCGCACACAGAGCCCCAAGCGGCCTTGTTCGCGTACAATTCGATCTCGCCGAGATACCGGCGATACGGCAACTTCTCGGGCCGGAAACGGCAAAGGCGCTGCTTGGCGCACTGGCGGGCAAGCTGCCGAAACCGGGCACGCTCGCCAATCCGCCTGAATTTGGCAACAGTTGGCTCAGGGTGTCATTCGCTGTCACCGCGGCTGCAAGCTTAGAAGAGCAGATCAGTGCTGCGAAGGCCGCTCTTGCAGAAGCGACGGATGTTGGAGGTGCGGTGTTCAGCTGCACGGTTCGCGCCACGATCCTTGAGGATGGGAGCGATCTCCTCGCCACCTCGCGTCAAACCTCTGAAAGGTGCAATCGGGCGGAGAGCGTTGATGACGACCCTGCCGTCAGGCTGCATCTTTTACAAGATCTTCAGGCCGGCATGGCCAATGGCGAAGTGGCCTTGGCTTATCAGCCCAAGCTCGATCTGAGGGCAGGCGCAATCTGCTCAGCCGAGGCGCTGTTGCGCTGGACACGGCCTCATGCGCAGCAAATCAATACCGGCGATCTTGTCGCCCTTTGCGAGCAGACCGGAACAATCAAGGAATTGACGCGCTGGACGGTCGCAAAGGCGATTGTGGATAACGAGCGGTTCCTTGCGGCCGGACATTCCCTGCTGGTCTTTGTGAATGTTTCGGGTGCGCTTCTGGCCGACTGCGAATTTGCCGACGAACTTCTGAGCATGGTTTCGGCCACGCGAGCCCAGATCGGGATCGAGATAACCGAAACTGCCGTGATTGCTGACCCCGATATCGCCATCAGCAACCTCGAAAAGTTAGCCAAAGCAGGGATCGCTATCGCCATCGATGATTTCGGCGCGGGCCTCTCTTCGCTCGAATACCTACAGCGCTTGCCCGCCAGCGAGCTTAAGATCGACCGGGCGTTCATTGCCGAGTTGAGCAGCAGCCACCGCAATCCTCTGATTACCCGCGCGACCATCGACCTTGCTCATGCGCTTGATATGCGGGTGACAGCTGAAGGGGTGGACGACCAACTAAGTATGGCGCTGCTCAAGATCATGGGCTGCGACATGGCACAAGGCTACCTTATTTCCCGCCCGCTCGATCCGCTAAAGTTAATTGATTTTCTGCGCAGCTTCGGTGCGAGCGTCGACCAGGAAACCTTATTAAATGCAGCGCGATAGATCGTTTTTAACGAAATCTTCAGTGCGCTTGGCAGCCAAAGGTTAAGCCTGTCTCTTTGCGTTGGTTTCATTGCCTAACGTTTAGCGCTGTTGGCTGAAACATGGGGCAATTCATGCGCACGCACAGCAACACGATGATCTTTGGAAGCGCGCTTGCGCTGGCGGTGTCCCTCGCTGTGGCCCAGCCTGCGTTTGCTCAGAATGCATCGTCACAGTCGGATGGGCAGGTGCCCATCCAGGTCGAAGATACTGCGCAGGATGTCGATGTTTCCAAGGCTATCTTTGCGGCCGCCGCCGAGGCACGGCCGATCGTGGCGATGGGCGGTCCTCTGGGGTCTTATGGCCAGAATGCGTCAGCAGCGGGCGGGGTCAACCCGCTCAAGGGGCGGATTCGCATCTTCACCGACGACCTTGGTCCGCACATCGGGCAGATCGCCAGTCTCGCAGGGCCCATCGACCCTTCAAAGGGCCGTATTCGCATTTTTGAAAACGATATTGACCCGTACAAAGGGCGGATCCGGATCTTCTGGGGTGATCTGACACCGACGACCGGCGAGCTTGACCCGAAAATCACGCAAATCAGCAGCTTCACCGACAGCTTCCTGCCCGCCAGCGAAGCGATTATTGCCAGCTGGGCGGCTGCGCAGACAAACGGCGACTACGCCGACGTCAGCGCAAAGCTGAACCAGCTTTTTGCGGCATCCAAAGAGCAATGGGAAGACGACGTTACCGCGCAGACGGGTAAGGACTTCACCACGAAGGTCGCTAACCCGTTTCTCACCAAGTGGCAGGTCAACCTAGCCAATGCCAATACGCTGGCGGGCCTTGATACGTTCGACCGCAGCATGTTCCTGCTCGACTGGTACGACACGGTCATGAACTTCTCGGGCATGGACCGATACGATCACTGGATGAATGCGGTGCGCTGGACACCGTCGCTGACGCAAGTTCAGGGCGGCGGCAGTAAGGCGGTAATCGGGCTGATTGATTTCTTCGCCGCCAACGACCCGGATGTCCGGTCCAAGGTCATCTACTCGGGCGGCTATCAGAACGTCGACAACGCGCACGGTGCAGCAGTTGGCAGCCTGATTGTGGCATCGCACGACGGGCGCGGCGTCATGGGTATCGCGCCCCGCGCGCAGATTGCCGCGTTCAATCCCTTCGACCGCACCTTCACCGCCAGCTGGAACGATGTGACGCGTGGCATTACCGAGGTCGGCCAGCGCGGCGCATCGGTGATCAACCTGTCGCTCGGGGTTCCAGGCTTCACCCTGCCGGCCGAATGGCGGGATGTGTTCAGACGGTCCGAGATTGACGGCTTCAAGGACAACACGATCTACGTCATTGCTGCAGGTAATGACGGGTCCACCCAGCGCGCCAATATCGAGATGAATGGAGCGCTCGACAGCACCTTCCTGATTGTCGGCTCTGTTGATCCGTTTGGCCAGATTTCAGCATTTTCCAACCGGCCCGGCACTGCTTGCATTACCGATGGCGGCGTCTGCAAGAATACCTCGGCGTGGAATGCGGACGACCCGTATTTTCAGACCGCCGATTACCTCAAGGAAAGCGGTCTGTTGATGAACCGCTTCCTGGTCGCGCCGGGCGAACTTTTGCTGGTTTCCGACGGCAATGGCGGCGTAACCCGGATGTCGGGCACATCGTTCGCAGCACCGCTGGTTTCGGGAGCGATTGCGCTGATTCAGGATCGCTGGCCGTGGCTAAAGAACTATCCGCGCGACGTGGCTAAGATCATTCTTGAAAGTGCCCAAGATCTGGGAGCGCCCGGGGTTGATCCGATTTACGGCCATGGGCTTCTCGATATCGCAGCGGCGCAGTCTGCCCTAGATTTCAGCAAGCTGAAGTATTACCTCGTTGATCAAGGCCAGATGACTGAGATCTCTGCCACCACGCTGCAATCGACCGGCGTCAACCCTATTTGGTCATCCCAGAACCTCTATTTCAGCGCATTCGAAAAGATCGACAGCGCCGAGCGCGACTTCTTGATCCCGCTCTCAAGCCGCCTGTTTGGTGGAAGCGTCGATGGACGGATGTTCCAAAAGCACATGTTCGATCTGTTTATGGCGTGGGTCTCGAACGGAGGGAGCGCAAGCGGCGGAAAGTTCGTCAGCCTGACTGACACCCCGTCTGTGAGCCTCGGTGGGGTCGGGGGCACTTGGTCGGTTGCCATGCGCGGTGGTTTCCGCACGGTTGACACCCGCTTCGGGTTCAACACCCGCATGAATTCCAGCATCCGTGTCACCGCCCCCGACGACAAGGTGTCCTTTGCTTTCGGATTTGGTGAAAGTGCTGTCGCCCTAGCCGGTAATGGAGCGATGCAGCTTGCGTCGGACTTTGATCCGCTGACGGGCGGGAGTGATCCATTGCTGGGCTTTGCCTCGGGCCAGTCGCACATGGCAGCCCGGTTCAAGCTGGCCCGCAATCTGACCGTGGGCATTGGTTTTGCCGACGAATTCCGTGACATTGATGCCGAATTCGGTTTCTTGCAGCAGTCGCCCGAGCTGTTCGAACAACGGCGCATGCTGGGCGATTACGCCGCATCGGCCACCAATGTGCGGGTCGATTATGCGATGAGCGCTGGGACCAATGTCGGCCTCTCGCTAACCCAGCTTGATGAGCAGCATGCCCTTCTCGGTGTCCGCTCACTGGTTCGCGAAGACTTCGGTGGCGGCGGTGTGTCTCGCAGCGCCACCCTGTCGGCTGACACCCTGATCGGCGATTCTTTCCAGCTGTTCGGTTCAGCTACGGTTGCACGCAGCCAAACCGATGGGAACGCGAGCTTGCGGTTGGAAAGTGTCACCAGCACTGCATGGCAGGCTGGCTTTGCCAAGCAGAAGCTGCTCGGATCACAGGATAACCTGCGCTTCTCGATCGCTCAGCCGCTGCAGGTTGAACGCGGAATGTTGGAATTCCAGTCGGTCGGTGTGGTCAACCGCGAAACCGGCGAGCGCGGCATCATTACCCAGCGTGCCGACATCTCACAGCCGGAAACGCGGCGGTTTCGCGCCGAAGCTCATTATGGCGCGCCGATCATGAAGGGCGGCGGCGAGGTCGCGATGTTCAGCAGCTATGAACTGCGCGATGTGCGTCAGGACATTGCGCGCTGGACCGTGGGCGGCAGGGTGAGCCTCGCCTTCTGATTGAGGTGCGCCTGACAGGCGTCCACGACCTGACAGACGCCCACGAATAGCCAGTCTGTTTACCAATTCGGGTTATGGTGCCCGCATGTTGCGGACAGCTCTTTCAGGATTGCTTGGGTGTGTGCTGGCGGTTCTCATGGCCGTACCGGCTGTTGCCGCCGGTAACGAAGACGCCCGCTTCAACCAGGCAATCGAAGCGGCAAAATCCGCCATGATGAGCGATCCGCAGCAGGCGCTGGGGATCGTGGATCTTGCGCTGGCACAAGCCGAAAAGCTGCCGGAAGACGAGCGGGATGTGGCGAGAGCCACAGCGCTCTGGCTGCGGATCGAAGCGAATATCGGACTAAACCGGTTGAGCGATGCTGCCGGACAGGTTGATGAAGCGCTGGCCCTAGTGACGGTTACAGCGCCAAACTCAAAGCTCCATGGCGATCTGGTGCGTTCGAAGGGGGCAATTGCTGGTATCAACGGCAAGGCGTCCGATGCGCTGCGTTTTTACCTCGATGCACACCGGATCTACAAACGGCTCGGTGACAAGCGCGCTCAGGCGATCGCGCTGCATGATGTCGGCACGATTTACGGCGAGGCAGGCGATTATGAACGCGAAATCGCCTATGCTGGTGAAGCTCAGGAAATTTATCAGGATGACCCTGGTTTCAAGCTGGCGACGAACAACAATCGCGGGGAAGCCTATCGCAATCTGGGCCGAGGTGCGGAAGCGGAAAGGGCATTCGTCGCCGCATTGGCAAATGCCCGCGAACTCGAAAGCCCGTTGCTGGAAACGCGCATCCTCACCAATCTGGCCCTCGTCCAGATCGAGCTAGGCAAACTCGATGAGGCTGCTGATAACGCCCTGAGGGCCGAGCGCCTTGGTGCACAAGGAGAGGCTCGCGACTGGCTTCCCTTCGTTTACGGTGTTCAGGCCGCAATTGCAGCAAAGCGCGGCGATGATCGCATCGCGATAATGCTCATACAGCGCCTGTTCGAGGATACAGACCTTGATCAGACTGACCTCACTTACCGGGAGTTTCACAAGCTCGCAGCAGATCTCTACGCCCGTAACGAGCAACCGGCCAAGGCCTTGCCGCACCTTCTGGCCTTCCAGAGGCTCGATAGCGAGGCACGTGACCTGATTTCGACCGCGAGTTCGCAACTGCTCGGCGCGCAGTTCAATTCAGCCAACCAGAAGGCCCGGATTGCGCAGCTCAAGCAGGACCAGCTCCAGCGCGATGTGCAGATCGAACGGCAGAAGGCCATGATCGTTCAGGGAATGCTGGGTGCAGCCCTTATTCTGATCATCGTAGCTAGCGTCGCACTGGTGTCGGTCAGGCGCAGTCGGAACGAGGTACGGGCCGCCAACACAGTCCTGACTGAGGTCAACAGCGAGCTGGAACTAGCGCTTAAGGCCAAGACGGACTTCCTCGCCATGACCAGTCATGAAATCCGCACGCCGCTGAACGGGATCATGGGCATGACTCAGGTCTTGCTCGCCGACCAGGCGCTTGATGCGCAAACACGCGAACGGGTCAGTCTGGTGCTGGGGGCAGGACAGACGATGCAATCACTGGTCGATGACCTGCTCGATGTCGCTAAGATGGAGAACGGCGGCATCACGATCACCCCCGCACCTACTGACCTGGGAGCGATACTAAAAGAAGGCGTGCAGTTCTGGCAGGGCGAAGCGAGCGCAAAGGGCATCGCCATCACGTTTGTTGCAAACGCGGCAATCCCGGTTGTTACTACGGATGCGGGCCGCATTCGTCAGGTGCTGTTCAACCTGCTGGCCAATGCGATCAAGTTCACTCCGGCGGGCAGCATTACAGTGAAGGCTAGCCAGAACGCGGCGCAGAAGATCGAGATTACGGTCCAGGATACTGGCGTCGGTATCCCAGAGGACCAGCTGGAGACCGTGTTCGAGGCCTTCCATCAGGTTGATAACGGCATGTCGCGCGACTTTGGCGGCGCTGGGCTGGGGCTGGCGATCTGCCGGAACATCATGACGGCCCTAGGTGGCACGATCAGTGTAACAAGCACGGTCGGGCGCGGGTCGGTCTTCCGTCTGACGCTGCCGGTTCTGGCAGACTGGGTCGAGGCGGCTGCGCTGGATGCGCCAATGCCTGCCGCGCTGTCCGCTCCTCAGATGGCTCAACCGGTCATGGCGATCAGCCCGGCTGCGGCATCCGACCTGACGGTAGTTCTCGACAGCAACGAACTTCGCCTCGCCAAGATCAAAGCCGTAATGCAACCACACCGTGCCCCGCTGGTCGGGGTTACTGCATTGCATGAAGCGGAGCAGCTCGTGCGATCAGGGCAAGTCCGCCAGATCGTGATCGATACATCTGTCTTCGCTGGCGAAGCCGACACCCTCGCCGCATACGCTGCGTTCGTGGCCTTGGCACGCGAACATGAGGCGCACAGTATTGTGTTGCTCGGAACAGACGATGGCGTGCCGCTGCCGGCCGCGCAGGTGGCTGCCCCGGACGTCGTGCTGCAAAAGCCGCTCAAGGCCGCGCATTTAATTGCGGCGCTTGAAGCCTCCGAGGCGCCCGCAGGGTTTCAATCACAGGTGGCATGATTTACGTCCCGAAGACCGGTGTTTGGAGCGACTGATTGATGCGCGTGATATTTGTCGAAGACGATGCGCTCAATCGCCGTGTGGTGCGCGACATGCTCCGCGTGATCGACATCGACATGGCTGAGGCCGAGGATGGCGAGACCGGCCTCAAGATGATTGCGGAGGCTGCATTTGATCTTGTCTTGATGGATTTACGGATGCCGGGGATCGATGGGTTGACCGCAATTCGTCGCCTGCGCGCGATGGTCGCGCCGCATTGCAATACCCCAGTTATTGTCGTCACTGCGGACATGGCGCCTGATCTCAAACTGCGTTGCCATGATGCTGGTGCCAATGACGTGCTACAAAAGCCGGTCGCGTTGAACGCCCTTATTGACGCAATCGGGCGGGTGGCTGTTGCTAGTGGTGGCGATGATCTGATGCTCGACTGATCCATGCCCGTCGCTGCCGTGATTTTCTGCGGCCCTTGGGCATCGAAATCGTGATCTGACAATGTCTGAGGGGGATTATTCCACTCAGTTATCTTGGCGCGCATTCAAGAGCTGACAGAAGGCGACTAGAGCTAACGGGTTTTTGAGGGCTTTTAGGGCGATCACCTATACGCGACGTTCCCCGATTGGCAGGGTGCGTTTGCCCTGGGTGGGGCAGCTGCGGCTAGGGTGCGCAATCCGGCACGGTAGATGAGTGTGGTTGCCTTGCGCCCGTCTTGATGATTTAAAACGGCTTCTCAACAGGGCGGGAAAGTCATTGTGAAGCCTTTTGCGTTAGGAGCGCTCTGCTTGCTGGCTAGTGGCTGCGGCTCGAACGGCGAGCAATCGGACTATCAGGCCTCAGATTACCAGTTGCCACGGGTGTATAGCGCGCCGACTGCTGCGCCCTCTCCGATGGCCATACCGATTATGCCAGCTCGACCTTCGCACAACTATGAGGCGAAGGAGGGTGCGCTATATTCTTACGTTGCGGCGATTTCGGAGGATGAACGGAAGGCAGGGAAGGGGGCGGGCGATGCGCTTACCTATGCCTACCTTGGCAAACAGAATGGCAAGCACACCCTGGTCAGGGTTACGGCTGACGGTCGGCCTATCGAAACGGCTCTCTGTGGAACGCCTTGCCGGGTCATTACCTTTAGCAATGGCAGTCAAATTGGTTTCACTGAGGGTTCGGTAATTGGGGCGGCCTTTGCAGACGCAATGGCAGGACGACTTGAGATCGCTGAGTATCGTTCAGATGGCGGTGCTACCCGGATCGCCAAAGCATCGCCCCCAAGCACGATGACTTCTAGAGGGCCATCCGAGCGAGAGGCAGGCCAACTCCTGCGTTGGCTCGATGCGAACGATAAATGCCTGTGGAGCACCGATCAAAGCGAACGAGATACTGCTTGTTCTACAAGGGACGACGTTCTCGGCCCGCCACTGCGGTCTGCTGGATACTGTTTCGGCAAACAAGGTGAGGTTCCCGCAGATTGGAACCTGCATCGCTGCGAAGGCAGCTCACTTGCCCTTCCGACCCTAAAAGGGGCGCCATAAATGCACGCCGTGATAGCTAGGTGATTGCTAGACCGGTTTTCAGGTATCAAAACTGGCGCACTGAAAGTGCCAAAACAGCTTTATTTTTGAAGGTGGTGGACGCACTTGGGCTCGAACCAAGGACCCGCTGATTAAGAGTCAGCTGCTCTACCAACTGAGCTATGCGTCCATTCCGACAAGGTCGGACAGCGAAACGGAGGGGCGAAGCCGCGTCCCGATTCGTGTGAGGCGCTGCATTTAGCGCGTCTCGCCCTGATGGCAAGGGCCTATTCGCGTGAAATCGTTGCTAGACCGTCAGGCCCCGGCGCGGGGCCATGCGGTTCCAGCGGTTGACCATCATCAACAGGCCGATGCAGATCATGTTGGTCATCATCGACGAGCCGCCATGGCTCATCCACGGCAGCGGAATGCCCTTGGCGGGTGCCATGCCCATCACCATCAGCAGATTGATCGCGATGTAGAAGAAGATCGTCGCGGTCGCCCCGGCGGCGAGCAGGGCGCAGAAGCGATCCTGCGATTCGTTCGCGACCTTCCACCCCCACCGCAGGATCAGCGCATACATCGTCAGCACGAACAGCCCGCCGGCCAGGCCCCATTCTTCGGCCATGGTGGCGAAGACGAAATCGGTGTGGGGTTCGGGCAGATAATTGAGGTGGCTCTGCGTGCCGTTGTTGAAGCCCTTGCCAAAAATCCCGCCCGATCCGATCGCAATCTTGGACTGGGCGATGTGGTAGCCTGCGCCCAGCGGATCATTCTCGGGATCGAGGAAGGTCGTGACGCGCGCTTGTTGGTAGGGGCGAAGCGCGAAGAAATAGATCAGCGGCATCGCGGCAATTCCGGTGCCACCCGCCAGCAAAAACCACCATAGCGGCAGCCCGGCGAGGAACATTACGACCACCCCGCCGAACGCAATGGCCACGGACGTGCCAAGGTCGGGCTGCAACAGCACGAGCGAAATAGGCAGCACGATCAGCATCCCGGATGGCACCACCGATCGCCATGATCCGATCATCCCGGCCGGGAGCGTTTCGTAGAACCGAGCCATCGCCAGCACCACGGCGGGCTTCATGATCTCGGAAGGCTGGATGCGGATCGGCCCGGCTTCGAGCCAGCGCTGGCTCCCGCCGCCGACCTGGCCGACGATCTCGACTCCCAGCAGCATGACCAGCACGGCCAGATAGGCGGGATAGGTCAGCACCCGCACTGCGTCGCGCGGCATGGAGGCGATGATCGCCGCCATTACCGAAAACACCAGAAACCGTATGAAGTGCGACATCGCAAACGGCTGCATCGAACCGCCGCCCGCTGAATAAAGCACCAGACCGCCAAAGCCCGTGATCAACAGCAAGGGAATCAGCATCTCCCACGGCTGGCGGGCAATCGGTTCGGGTACGATCCCGCGGGCGGCGATGGTGTTCATTCGCTAATCTCCGCGGGCGGCGGGGCAGGGGCGGGGGTCGCGGGCGGCACGGTTTGCGGCGCGGCGGCGGCGCCCGGCGGCGTGCCGGAGGGATTGGCTTCGGGACGCGGCGCGATCACTTCGTCAGCGATGGCTTCGGGCTGAGTGGCGGCGCGGCGGGCTTCGGCCTCGACCCGGTCGAAAATCTCCTCCTCCCGGCGCGGCGGACGGCTGACGCTGGCCCCACGCTCGGCAGCATAGGCAGCATAGCGCGCTTCGAGCCGCTGCTGCGCGGTGCCGCCCCATCCGGCTTCGAGCGCGGCGAGCGCCTCCAGCCCCTTGGCCGGGTCGAACAGGAAGGTCATCACATCGCGCGCAATCGGATAGGCCGAGCCTGACCCGCCGCCATGCTCGATCACGACGGCGCCCGCATAGCGCGGGTTGTCATAGGGGGCGAAGAAGATGAACAACCCGTGGTCGCGGTACTTCCACGGCCCGGACTTGCCGTTGGAGATCGAGAGCGAGACGACCTGCGCGGTGCCGGTCTTGCCCGCCATCAGGGTGCCATCAATCGGCAGGCGCGCGCGGCCTGCAGTGCCGGGGCCGTTGACCACATCGCTCATTGCCTTGCGGACATATTCGACCTGCTCAAGCGGGAAGTCGATATTGTCGAAGCCCTTGGGCTTGGTGTCGAGCGTCAGGCGCGGCATCACGTGGCGGCCCGTCGCAAGGCGTGATGCCATCACCGCGAGCTGCAAGGGGCTGGAGAGCATGTAGCCTTGACCGATGGTGGCGTTCACCGTGTCGAAGGCCTGCCATTCGCGGCCCCACTTCTTCATCTTCCACGCCGGGTCAGGCACGGTGCCGAAGAACTGGCTGGTGACGGGCAGGGGGAATTCCTGCCCCATCCCGCAGCGCCGCGCCATCGCGGCAATCGGGTCCATCCCGATCCGCTGGGCCATTGAGTAGAAATAGACGTCGCAGCTTTGGTAGATGCCTTTGGCCATGTCGACCGAACCGTGGCCGCGGCGGTTCCAGCAGCCGAAGCGCCGATTGCCGACCTGAAGGCCGCCGCCGCAGAACACCGTCTCGTCCGGATCGATCCCGGCTTGCATAAACGCCATAGAGACCATCGGTTTGACCGTGGAACCAGGCGGGTAGAGCCCCTTCAGCACCTTGTTGCGCAGCGGCACACGCTCGTCATCGCGCAACATCGCGTATTCGACCCCGCCGATCCCGTCGGAGAAGGAATTTGGATCGAAGCTCGGCATCGAAGCCATGCACAGGAGATCGCCCGAGCGGCAGTCCATCACCACCACCGAGCCGCTTTCGAGCCCGATGCGGCGCGCGGCATAATCCTGAAGCGGCCCGTCAATGGTAAGGCGGATAGGCTGGCCCTGCACATCCTCGCGTGTTTCGAGATCGCGCACGATGCGCCCGCCCGCCGTCACCTCGACCCGCCGCGCGCCGGGGACGCCGCGCAGATTCTTCTCGAACTGCTTCTCCAGTCCGTCCTTGCCGATCTTGTAACCCGGTGTGATCAGCAGCGGGTTGGGGTCTTTCTCGTATTCCTCGGCAGAGGCAGGCCCGACATAGCCGATCAGGTGGCCGACGCTGGAGGCGGTCGGGTAGAAGCGCGAGAAGCCGCGCTGCGGCACCACGCCGGGAAGGTCGGGCAGGCGCACACTCAGCGCCGCGAATTGTTCGTAACCCAGACCGCTGGCCACCTCGACCGGCTGAAACCCGCGCGCGGTTGAAACCTTGTCCTTGATGTCGGCAATCCGTGCCGGTTCCAGCGACAGCAACTGGCCGAGCCGGTCGATCGTCGCGTCGGCATCCACCAAGCGCTCCGGGATGAGATCGACGCGGAAATCGGCGCGGTTCGACGCCAGCGGCGCGCCGTTGCGGTCAAGGATCCAGCCCCGGCGCGGGGGGACGAGCGTCAGATTGACCCGGTTGCTTTCGGATTCGAGCCGGTACTTCTCGTTCTCGGCGATAGCGAGATAGCCAAGCCGCAGCGCCAGCAGCACACCAACCCCGCCTTGCACGGCCCCGATCAGCAAGCCTCGGCGCTCGAAACTGCCGCGCAGAATCGAGGCGTTGATCATGCGTGGGGTGCGCTCCGGTCCGTCACGCAGGAACGGAATCTTCATCAGTCGATCTTCCGCGCCCGGGCGAGGCGGAAGCGGTCAAGACCAGCAACCATGCGCGCGATTATCGGATAGAGCATAACGGACAGCAAGGCTTGTGGGAGAGCGACGATGAACATTTCAGGCGTCACGCTCGCACCCGAGACGAGCAGGGCGGCAAACCAGTAACTGACGGCAATGACCCCGGCGGTAAACCAGTCCTGCCAGAACCCGCGCCAGGGAAAGCGGGTCTCGATCAGTTCGATCACGATCATCGCCAGCGACCACAGCAGGATCGCGCTACCGAAGGGTTGGCCGCTCACCAGATCGTCAAACGCCCCCAGCGGCGCCCCGGCCCACAGCGGCAGCAGCCCGGGGCGGACCATGCGCCACCCGAGCAGCAGCAGAAACCCCAGCGAGGGGAACAGCGGCATCAGGTCCGCGATCAGCAGCACCGGCAGAAGCGAGCCGAGCATGATCGTCACATAGGGAACGCTGCGGACGCGCCATGCATAGGGTGCGCGGTTAATGCGCAGTCCATAGATATCCGACCGGGCGCGGGGGTCGATCCGCTCCATCACTCCTCCCCGGCCGCAGCGCCCGAAGGCGGCGCAGGCGTGGGAGTGGGCGTAGCACCGGCAGCGGGTGAGGGGCCGGGCAGCACGGTGTCTTCGAGTTCAGCCACAGCGGCGGCTTCGTGCACCGGCTCGACCGCAACGAAATTGGTCGCCGAAGGCTCGGCCACCAAGCGCGCAATCCCGCCGTCGGGCGTGATCTTGGCAATCACCGCCACGGCCACGCCGGGGCGGTAATATCCGCCAGCACCGCTCGTCACCATCATGTCGCCCACCTTGAGCGGGTTCACGCCGAGATTGACCAAGCGAATGCGCAACAAGCCGTCACCGCGCCCTTCGGCAAAGGCAATCACATTGTCCTTGGCGCGGCGCACCGGCAGCACGCTTTCGCTGTCAGTCAGCAGCAGCACGCGGGCGGAATTGCGCCCGGTCTCGAGCACGCGGCCGATCACGCCGCGCTCTGACACGACGGGCATCCCCGGCGCTACTCCGCTACTGCTTCCCGCGCTGATATAGGCGTGGCGGCGCACGCTGGTCGCGGTCGAACCAACGAGCCGTGCCATCGCGACAGGCTTGGCCTCGCCATCGCGCAGGGCCAGCAAACCTTTAAGGCGCTGGTTCTCCGCCTTGATGGCGTCGGCTTCGGCGAGACGGATGCGGGCGAGCTCATTTTCGCGCCGCAGCTCGGCATTTTGTTGGCCCGCGTTGAAATAGCCGGAAATGGTCGCGAAAAAGCCCTGCGAGCCCGAGCGCGTCACCGCACTGCCCGTGCCAACCGGTGCGACCACATCGCTCGCGACCCCGCGCAAGGGTGCAAAAGCAGCCGGCTGCCACAACGACAGCGCCAACAGCGCCAGGCCGAGCACAGCCCCCGCTCCGGCAAAGAGGTAGCCGGTGAACAGCGAGAATTGCGCCTTCTTCGAAAAGCCCGAGCGGCGCGAAGAGGGAGGCGCCATGGGTTAGAGTCCCTTCTGCCGATCAGCCCGGCTCAGATGCAGGCGCGTCACGCGGTCATCAGCACGCCGCGATAGATCGGATCCTCCATCGCCCGGCCAGTGCCGATAGCGACGCACAGGAGCGGATCTTCGGCGACCGAGACCGGCAGGCCGGTTTCCTCACGCAGGTGCTCATCGAGCCGCCGAATCAAGGCACCGCCGCCAGTGAGCACTATACCCTGATCGACGATATCCGCAGCGAGCTCCGGAGCGGTGTTTTCCAGCGCGATGCGCACGCCTTCGACGATCGCGCCGATGGGTTCGGAGAGCGCTTCGGCGACATGCGCCTGATTGATCGTGATTTCCTTGGGCACGCCGTTCACAAGGTCTCGGCCCTTCAGCGTGATGGTTTCGCCGATGCCGTCTTCGGGGATCATGGCGATGCCGTAATCCTTCTTGATGCGCTCTGCGGTCGCATCGCCGATCAGCAGGTTGTGGTGGCGACGCACGTAAGAGACGATCGCTTCGTCCATCTTGTCACCGCCGGTGCGGACCGAGGTGGTGTAAGCGAGGCCGCGCAGCGACAGCACGGCGACTTCGGTGGTGCCGCCGCCGATGTCGACGACCATGCTGCCGACCGGTTCCGTCACCGGCATATCGGCGCCAATCGCGGCGGCCATCGGCTCAAGGATAAGGTGCACGTCCGATGCGCCAGCGTTCGAGGCCGCATCACGGATCGCGCGGCGTTCGACCGAGGTCGAGCCCGAGGGCACGCAGATCACGATTTCCGGGTAACGGAACATGCTTTTTTTGCCGTGCACCTTCTGGATGAAGTGCTTGATCATCTGTTCGGCGACCTCGATGTCAGCGATCACGCCGTCACGCAGCGGGCGGATCGCTTCAATGCTGTCCGGGGTCTTGCCCATCATCATCTTGGCATCGTTACCGACGGCCTTGACCCGGCGGATCCCGTTGATCGTCTCGATGGCGACCACGGAGGGTTCGTTCAGCACGATCCCCTGATCTTGCACATAGACCAGCGTGTTGGCGGTGCCGAGGTCGATCGCCATGTTTTGCGACCGGAATTTGAAGAAGTTGGACAGAAAGCTCATCGGTGGTGGTGTTCCAGTGGTGGCGAGGCTGCAAGCTGAACACGCGGTCGTTGCAGGGGAGTTCGACCCGGTTATGACATGACACCGCGCGCCTAGCGAATCCGCGCACAAAAGGCCAAAATATTTGTCCACCGCAGAAGTGATTTCTGGGGGTGCGGTCTCGAAATTACGGCGGCTCACCGCTAGCGTGCGACAAATGCCCGAAATCCGCCGTCTCCCTTCCGCGCTTGTGAACCGTATTGCTGCGGGTGAGGTGGTCGAACGCCCGGCTGCGGCGCTGAAAGAGCTGGTCGAGAACGCGATCGATGCCGGTGCGCGGCGAATCGGTGTGGTGCTGGCAGATGGCGGATTGCAGCGGATCGAAGTGGTCGATGATGGCTGCGGGATGGCGCCCGATGGCATGGCGCTGGCGCTGGAACGGCACGCAACATCCAAGCTGCCCGATTCGCTGATCGGCCCGGACGGCGCGATCGAGCTGGTGACGACGCTCGGCTTTCGCGGGGAGGCTTTGCCGAGCATCGCCAGCGTGGCGCGCCTGACCATCGAAAGCCGCGAGGCAGGCGCCGCAGAAGGCTGGCGGCGGGTGGTCGATCACGGCGCCGTGCTGGCCGATGAGCCGGCCGCGCTCCCGCCCGGCACGCGGGTGCGAGTTGAAGACCTGTTCGCCAAAGTGCCCGCGCGCCGCAAATTCCTGCGTACCGCGCGCAGCGAATATGCGGCCTGCCTTGATGTGGTGCGGCGGCTCGCCATGGCGCGGCCGGATATTGCTTTCACGCTGGAGACAGTGGGTGATGCGGGCAAACGCACGGTGCTGTCCCTGCAAGCAGATGAAGAGCTGGCGACCCGCGTGGCGCGCATCATCGCGCATGAGCTTAAGGACAATTCGGTCACCATCTCGCAGGAGCGCGACACGCCCTATGGGATGATGCGCCTGACCGGGCTGGCGGGCTTGCCGACCTATAATCGCGGCGTGGCCGATCATCAGTACCTGTTCGTCAATGGCCGCCCGGTGAAAGACCGGCTGCTGGTTGGCGCAGTGCGCGGGGCCTATGCCGATATGCTCGCGCGCGATCGTCATGCGGTGCTGGCCCTGTTCCTCGACCTGCCGCCACAGGATGTCGATGTGAACGTCCACCCGGCCAAGACCGAGGTGCGCTTCCGCGACAGCGCTGGGGTGCGGGGGTTTATCGTCTCAGGGCTGCGGCAGGCGCTGGCGACAGGGGATCGCCGCTCTGCGCAGGGGCCGGATCGGGCAGCAATGTCGCGGTGGCAGGCCGAGCCGGTCGCACCAACAGCTGCTCCAATAGCCCCGATGCTGGAGAGCATTTTTACAGGCCGTGACTGGAGCGCTTCGCAGCCCCGCCTCGGCGAAGCGCGCCCAGTCTGGACAGCGCCGCTCGCCCAGCCACAAGGCCGCGCCGAGGAAGCCGCGCCGGTGTCTGCCGAGGCGCAGCAATACCCCCTCGGGATCGCGCGCGGGCAGGTCGCCAACACCTATATCGTGGCCGAATCCGCCGATGGGCTGGTGCTGGTCGATCAGCACGCCGCGCATGAACGCTTGGTGCTCGAACGGTTGCGCGCGGCCGGGGCGGAGGAAGCCAACCGCCGTAGCCAAGCCCTGCTGGTCCCCGATGTGGTCGAACTGGACGAGGTCGATTGCGACCGCCTCGAAGACGCCGCCGAGGGGCTGGCGCGCTACGGCCTCGTAATCGAGCGCTTCGGGCCAAGCGCGATGCTGGTCCGCGCGGTACCGGCAGCGATTGCCAAGGCCGACAGCGCGAGGCTGCTGCGCGACCTCGCTGACGACATCGCCAAGCACGGCAAGCAGGAAGACAGCGGCGCGCTGCTGCTGGCCGAGCGGCTCGAACTGGTGCTGGCAACGATGGCCTGCCACGGATCGGTGCGGGCCGGACGGGTGCTCAGCGTTGCCGAGATGAACGCGCTGCTGCGCGAGATGGAAGCGACGCCGCGGTCAGGCCAGTGCAATCACGGGCGGCCGACGTGGGTGAAGCTGAGTATGGAGGATGTCGAAAAGCTGTTCGGGCGGCACTAGCCGCGCTGGTCGTCGTCCCGGCGAAGGTCGGGATCCAGAGTGACAGACGTCGCTACGGAAGCAACTGGGCCCCGGCCTTCGCCGGGGTGACGAAGGAGGGCTAGGGCCGCCCTGTCTCACCCTCAAACATTGAACTTGAACAGCAGCACATCCCCGTCCTGCACGACGTATTCCTTGCCTTCCTGCCGCAGCTTGCCCGCTTCTTTCGCGCCTGCTTCGCCGCCGAGCGCGACGTAGTCCTCATAGGCGATGGTCTCGGCGCGGATGAAGCCGCGTTCGAAATCGGTGTGGATCTCGCCCGCCGCCTGCGGGGCCTTGGCGCCGTCATGGAATGTCCAGGCGCGCGCTTCCTTGGGGCCGACGGTGAAGAAAGTCTTGAGGCCCAAGAGCTTGTACCCGGCCCGGATCACGCGGGCGAGACCGCTTTCGCTGAGGCCGAGCGCTTCGAGAAATTCACCCCGGTCTTCCACCGGCATCGTCACAAGCTCCGCTTCAATGGCAGCGGACACGACCACCGCTTCGGCGCCCTCGGCCGCCGCCTTGGCGAAGACCTTGGCCGACAGTTCATTGCCCTCAGCGGCGTCTTCTTCGGCGACGTTGCAGACGTAAAGCACCGGCTTGGCCGTGAGCAATTGCGCCTGCTTGAACAATCGCTCTTCCTCGTCATCCCCCGGCACCGTCAGGCGTGCGGGCTTGCCTTCGCGCAGCAGCTCCAAGGCCTGCCCGAGCACGCTCGCCATCGCCTTGGCTTCCTTGTCACCCGCCGCGCCACGCTTGGCAGCCGCGGGCACGCGCTTTTCGAGGCTTTCGAGGTCCGACAGCATCAACTCGGTCTCGACCACTTCGGCGTCGGCGATGGGATCGACCTTGTTGGCGACGTGCTGGATATCGTCATCCTCAAAGCACCGCAGCACGTGGACGATGGCATCCACCTCGCGGATGTTGCCGAGGAACTGGTTGCCAAGGCCTTCGCCCTTGCTCGCGCCCTTCACCAAGCCGGCGATGTCGACGAAGCCGAGCTGCGTTTCGATGATCTTGGCGCTCTTGCCGATGGCCGCGATCTTTTGCAGCCGTTCATCCGGCACAGCGACCTGACCGACATTGGGCTCAATCGTGCAGAACGGATAATTCGCGGCCTGCGCGGCCTGCGTCTCGGTCAATGCATTGAACAAGGTGGACTTGCCCACGTTGGGCAGGCCAACGATCCCGCAACGGAAACCCATGATAATTGTCTCTTGGCTATCTGGAAAGCGCCGCCCTTAGCGGGACGCCTCGCCGCTGGCTAGAGGCGTGACGGACTGGTGTTCAGGCGAGGCCGTTGCTCACCCGCCAATCGGCCAGGGCTGCGGGGGAGCGCAGGCGGATGACCTTGCCCGAATATCCCGCGAGCTTGGCCTCGGTGCGCACGCGCGGACCGGTGTTCCAATTCATGACGTACCAGAAGAACGCAGCATCGAAGCGCTCCGGGCAGCCTTCGGGCATGTCGGGCCGGGAACGGCCACGATGGGTGATGATGCGCTTTGCCAACCGCCACAGACACAGGCGGATCGGGAAATCGAGGTAGATCACCGTGTCCGCCCGTTCCAGACGCGGGGCGAGGGTGCTGCCATAGTTGCCTTCAATCAGCCATGCATCCTGCGCCACCACCTCAGCGAGCCGCGCATTCAGTTCGGCCTTCTCGGTCTCGACCCAACCCGCCTGCCAGCCCAGCTGATCCATGTGGACGAGCGGAAGGCCCATAAGCGGCGCAAGCTCGCGGGCGAGGGTGCTCTTGCCCGACCCACAGGGGCCGATGAGGAGGACGCGGCGCATGGCGTGCTCAGCCCTGCATCCTGAGCGCGACATCGTTCATGAAGCGCACGTCATCGCCCTTTGCCAGCCATTCTGCCTCCGCGCCAATTGCGCCCAGCATGGCGACCAGATCATCCTGTTCATCCTTGGCGAAATTGCCGAGCACGTGGCCTGTCACCCGGTCCTTGTGTCCCGGATGGCCGATGCCGAGCCGGATGCGGCGGAACTCTGCCCCCAGATGCTGGTCGATAGACCGCAGACCGTTGTGCCCGGCATGGCCGCCGCCCTGCTTCACCTTGACCTTGAAGGGAGCGAGGTCGAGTTCGTCATGGAACACGGTCAGCGCTTCGGTACCGAGCTTGTAGAAGCGCAGTGCCTCACCGACAGCGCGGCCGCTTTCGTTCATGAACGTGGCGGGCTTCAGTAGCAGCACCTTCTGGTTGCCGATCCGGCCTTCCTGCACCCAGCCCTGAAACTTGGTCTGGATTGGGCCGAAGCCATGCATATCGGCAATGACGTCCACGGCCATGAAGCCGACATTGTGCCGGTGGAGCGCATAGCGCGGTCCGGGATTTCCAAGGCCGACCCAGATTTGCATGGCAAGTCCCCTAGCTGCCGCTCACACAAAACGAAACGCCGGACTTCTTGCGAAGCCCGGCGTTCGATAGCCGCTATTGGCAATGATCGCTTATTCAGCGGTCGTCGTGTCGCCTTCGCTGCTCTTGAGCGCCGAAGGGGCGACGAGCGTGGCGATGGTGAAGTCGCGGTCGGTGATCGCGCTGGTGACGCCCTTGGGCAGAGTCACTTCGCTGATGTGGATCGAGTCGCCCAGATCCTTGCCGGTCACGTCGATCTGGATGTCATCCGGAATGTCGGCGTTGGGGCAGATCAGTTCCAGCTCGTGACGAACGATGTTCAGCACGCCGCCCTTCTTGAGGCCGGGCGATGCATCTTCGTTGATGAACACGACGGGCACCTGCACCTGAACCATGCTGTCGCCGGTCATGCGCAGGAAGTCGACGTGCAGCGGACGGTCGGTCACCGGGTGGAACGCAACATCCTTGGGCAGAGTGCGAATGATCTTGCCACCGATCTCGATGTTGACGATCGAGTTCATGAAGTGACCGGTCATCAATTGCTTGACCAGCTCCTTCTGCTCGACGTGGATCAGGGTGGGTTCTTCCTTGCCGCCATAAATGACAGCAGGTGTCCGACCATCGCGGCGAATTGCACGGGAGGCTCCCTTGCCAGCCCGTTCGCGCGCTTCAGCCGGCAGGTTCAGAGCTTCGCTCATAATCGTGCCTTTCGAATGCGTGTTTGAAGGTATTCTCAACGGCGCAACCGCCTCCAGGGATGTCCGGAAGCGCCGAAGCGCGGGCCCTTAGAGAGAGAAGGCCCGTTTGGCAACCGCTTTAGGCCGCAGCCCTCAGGGCAGGCGCCGGATACGGTAGCCTTGGGCCTCAAGCAGAGCGGCCAACCCATCCGGCCCGACAAGGTGCGCAGTGCCGACCGCGATCAAGGGGCGGGGGGCCTCTTGCAGCACAGGGACAAGTGCAGCAGCCCAACGGCGATTGCGATCCGTCAGCAGGGCTGCGCGCAAGTCGGGATCTGCCAGAAAGCCCTCGCGGGTCGATTGTTCGATCGTCGCGGCATCACCAGCCAGCCACGCGCGCTGGAGCCGGGCGGGGTCCTTACGCGCGGCCTCGCTCCCGCGCACCACGGCGGCGAGCATACTGCGCTGCTGCGCTTCAGTCAGGCGGTCGAAGATTGAAAGCTGCGCTGCCGCACCCTCCAGCTCGCGCACCGGACGGCCGGCAAAATTACGGATCAGCGCGCGGTCGACCCCATTGGCCGGATCGCCAGTCGCATCGACCTGCGCCAGCATGATCGCCGCCGCCCAGGTCTCGACTGCGGCAAAGCGCGTGCGTTCGATCCCGCCGCGCCCAAGCAAGTCAGTGAGCGGAGCGGCCAGATCGTCCGGCAGTCTTTGTTTGAGGGGAGGCTGGCCCGGCGTGGTGCTCAGTTCCGTGAAGGTCCCGGCGACCCGCTCACCATCATCCAGCGCGGCAATCTCAACCACTAACAGGTCGGCCGCGTCGGTCGCCTGCGTGATCGCGGGCGTGCGCCATTCGGTGTCGTCGGGGAGGGCATGGATCGTGCCGACCATCCAGCCCTCCACCGTTCCATCGGCCGAGGCGATTTCATAGAGCAGCGGATTGGGCGGACCTCTGTCCGCTGCGGCCTCGCCGGGTGCATCGCTGCATCCGGCGAGGCCAAGGAGGAGGGGGGGAGCAAGCATCACAGCAGCGGCTCTACGCACCGCTTTCAGCAATCCCGCCCCCCGTTCCGTGGTCATCGCGGCAGTGCCCCGATCACTTCACGCGGCTTACCGTGATGCCCTTTTGCGCGAGGTAATCCTGCACGCTCTGGGCACCGGCAAGGTGACCGGCACCAACCGCGATGAACACCGAGCCGGGCTGGTCGAGCCGGGCGTCGATCCACTCGGCCCAGTTGGCGTTACGGCTGTAGAGCAGGACATCGGCAACGGCGGGATCGGTCATGCCTTCGTTCATGATGGCAGCCAGTTCGTCGGCATCGCCCTCGGCCCATTCGGCAACCATCCGGTTCAGCATCGGCGCGGTTTCGTCCATGCCTTCGATGGCTTCCATCATGAAGGTGATCTGCGCGGCCTGATCCATCCCGTCAAAGATGCCGAGCTGGAATTCCGCCGTCTCCAGCGCACCCTGCGGCTTGTCGCCAACCTTCGACAGCAGCACCTTCTCCACGCCCGCGCCGGGGGTATAGCCCTGCTGCATCAGCGGGATCAGCGACATGGTGAGCCCGGTCATCCACGGCTTGAACTGGTCAAACGCTTCGGGCGGGGCGCCGAGCTTGGCGAGGGCCGCTTCGTAGGTGGCCTTCTGCTCCGGCGTGAGGAGCGAGCGCAGGGTGGTGCCTGCGGGCAGAGTGCCCTTGCTTTGGGCAAGCTGGCCCATGGCCGCTTCACTGGCCGGATCCATCGGAATTTCCGTAACGATCATGTCGGAACCGGTGAGCGCCTTTGCGATGGTGTCGTCATACCACTCGATCCCTGCCGGAAGGATGTGGACGGTGCCAAACAGGTAGATGGTGGTGTCCGCATCCGCGACCTTCCACAGCGCGGGGCCCTTGGCAGCGGGCGCAGCAGCGGTTTCGGTTGCGGCATGGTTGTCAGCCAGAGCGGGGCTGGCGGCCAGCAGTGCAAAGGGGGCAGCGGTAAGGGCAAGCAGTGAAGCGAATTTCATCGGGGGGTTCCTTTCGGGGGGTTATGAGAGTGTGGGGGAGGAGAAACGTTGGGGCAAGTAAGCTGACACGATCCGGGGGATCAGAGCCGCCAGCGGGCATAAATAAACGACGCGAACATCGACACATAAGCGATAGCGAAGATCCCGAAGGCGTGCGGCGGCGGCACAAAGCCACCGGCGTGAAGCACCGCCCAAACCGGGAAACCCGCAAGCACGGATACGCAGCCGCCGGTAAAGGCAATCAGGTTCTGCTCACGCTTGTAATCGTCGATCATGCGGAAGCCGTAGAGCGGCAGGACCATAAAGGCGCCCATCAGCAACGCCGCCAAGACCAGCGCCAGCAGCGGCGGCAGCTTGAGGTCTTCCCAATTGCCGCCAAACAGGTTGCCGTCGCCTTGATCGAAGAGGCCGGTGGCAAGTCCGATCACGCCGCCAATACCGGCGGCAACGCCGATATACATCATCTGCGTGCGATTGCGCTGGCGGGTGCGCGCCTCGCCGGGGCCGGTTGAGAGCGCCTCGCCCAAGGTCACGCGCGGCCAGAACCGCCAAGTCGTGTATATGACGCCAGCCATTGCCAGCACGATGCCGCCGATGATGGCGATATCCGTCGCGCTGGTGTTACCACCTTCGGTCACCGCGCTGATGAAGCCAACTGCCGTTGCGCCAAGGAATATCAGCGCAATGACGCCGCCGATCACAATGGCAATGCGGACGAGCATTACGGCACCTTCGGACATTCCGGTGCCGGTGCGAGGGGGATCAAAGTTCGTCATCGAAAATCTCCTCGATCCGCATGTCGAACAGGCGGGCAATTCTGAAGGCGAGGGGGAGCGAGGGGTCGTGCTTGCCGGTCTCGATCGCGTTGACTGCCTGACGCGACACGTCGAGCCGCCCGGCGAGTTCCGCCTGTGACCAGTCGCGTTCTGCGCGCAGGACTTTGAGGCGGTTTTTCATCGGGTCAAAAACCCAGCGCGCCCACCGCCTTGGCGATCAGATTACCGACGGCGTAGCCGCTCAGTCCAAGCATGGCGAAGACCTGCCAACGCTTGACGCAGATCGTTTCAAGAAGTGCTGTCATCACAAAACTCCATCGCTTCGACCTGACCGGATTGTCAGGTATGCCTGACTATATGTCGCGATTCGCTGACTATGTCAAGATAACCTGACTTTGTGTCACTATCGCCTGACCTGCCTATGCCTGCTTCCTGTGTTGCTGCGCTGCGGCATTGACGCAAATGGGGTGTTCGGCCATGGCGAGCCGCCATGACCGCTGCACCCCTTTACAAGCCTGCTCCGCGCGATCCGGCGCGTTCGTTTCAGGACATGATCCTGACGCTCCACGACTTCTGGAGCGCCGAGGCCGGTTGCGTCATCCTCCAGCCCTATGACATGCGCATGGGCGCGGGGACGTTCCACACCGCGACCACTTTGCGCGCGCTCGGGCCGGAGCCGTGGAACGCGGCATTCGTCCAGCCCTGCCGCCGTCCGACCGATGGGCGATATGGCGAGAACCCCAACCGGTTGCAGCACTACTACCAGTATCAGGTGATCCTGAAGCCTTCGCCCAGCGATATTCAGGAGCTCTACCTCAAGAGCCTCAGCGCCATCGGCATTGATCCGCTGGCGCACGATATCCGCTTCGTCGAGGACGACTGGGAGTCGCCCACGCTCGGCGCGTGGGGGCTGGGCTGGGAGGTCTGGTGCGACGGGATGGAAGTCACCCAGTTCACCTATTTCCAGCAGATGGGCGGCTTCGACTGCAAGCCGGTCGCGGGCGAGCTGACCTACGGGCTTGAGCGCTTGGCGATGTATATTCAGGGCGTCGACAACGTTTACGATCTGGCGTTCAATGCGTCGGGCGTTTCTTATGGCGACGTGTTCCTTGAGAACGAGCGCCAGATGTCAAAGTGGAACTTCGAGGTCGCCGATACCGACGCGCTGTTCGATCTCTTCGCCAAGGCCGAGGCCGAGTGCCGCAATGCTCTGTCCGCAGGCGTGCCCATCGCCGCTTACGAACAGGCGGTCGAGGCGAGCCATGTGTTCAACCTGCTGCAAGCGCGCGGCGTGATCTCCGTGCAGGAGCGCGCAAGCTACATGGGCCGGGTGCGCGATTTGGCGCGCTCTTCCTGTGAGGCTTATGCGGCGAAGATGACCCCCGAGTGGTCGGCCAAGTACCCTGAGTGGAGTCTCGTCTGATGGCTGACTTCCTGCTCGAACTGCGCTGCGAGGAAATCCCCGCCCGGATGCAACCGAAGGCCAAGGAGGATTTGGCGCGGCTGTTTGCCGATGCGCTGGCCAAGGCTGGGCTGACGGCAGGTTCGGTCGAAGCCTTTGCCACGCCGCGCCGATTGGCTCTGATTGCCAAGGACCTGCCGCTAGCCACCGAGGCTGTGAGCGAGGAGACCAAGGGGCCAAAGGTCGGCGCACCGCCGCAGGCGCTTGAGGGTTTCCTGCGCAAGGTTGGTCTCACGGAAGAGCGGCTCGTCGAGCGTGACGGCGTGTATTTCGCCGTCGTCGAGAAGCCGGGGCGCGAAACCGCCGCGGTGCTGGCAGAAACAATCCCGGCGATCATCCGCGCCTTTCCCTGGCCCAAGTCGATGCGCTGGGGCGCAGCGTCGCTCAGCACGGAGTCCCTGCGCTGGGTGCGTCCGCTTTCGGGGATCATCGCTCTGCTGGACGGCACGGTCGTCCCTTGCGAGATTGACGGCATCGCGAGCGGACGGACGACGATGGGGCACCGCTTCCATCACTCCGGCCCGGTCGAAATCGCCGATGCCGGGGCCTATATCGAAACCCTGCGCGCGGCCCATGTGGTCGTCCATTTCTCCGAACGCTGCAAACTGATCCGCGACGGCGCGGCCAAGGTCGCTGGCGAGGCTGGCCTGACGCTGGTTGCAGATGAAGGCCTCGTGATCGAGAACGCTGGCCTCACCGAATGGCCGGTGCCGCTGCTCGGCCGCTTCGACGAGGCGTTCCTCGACGTGCCGCCCGAGGTCATCCAGCTCACCGCGCGGGTGAACCAGAAGTATTTCGTGTGCCAGACGCCGGACGGCAGCCTCGCCAACGCCTTTGTCTGCACTGCCAATATCGACGCGATTGACCCCGCAGTGGTGGTTGACGGCAACCGCAAGGTGCTCGCCGCGCGGCTATCCGATGCCCGCTTCTTCTGGGAGCAGGATCAGAAGACCTCGCTTGCGGATCACGCGAAGAAGCTGGAGCGGATTACCTTCCATGAGAAGCTTGGCACGGTCGCTGACAAGGTCGAGCGCGTGGCCAAGCTGGCGCGGTGGTTGTGTGAGGAGGGGATTGTCGCGGGCGACCCCGACCTAGCCGAGCAAGCCGCGCGCCTGTGCAAGGCCGATCTCGTCACCGAAATGGTCGGCGAATTCCCCGAATTGCAGGGCCTGATGGGCGGTTACTACGCCGCGAAGGAAGGCCTGCCGCAGGAGGTCGCCGAGGCGATCCGCGATCACTACAAGCCGGTCGGGCAGGGCGATGATGTGCCCACCGCGCCGGTGACGGTGGCGGTGTCGCTGGCGGATAAGCTGGATACGCTGGTTGGGTTCTTTGCAATCGACGAAAAGCCCACCGGATCGAAAGACCCCTTCGCGCTTCGAAGGAGCGCCTTGGCAATCCTCGCTATGGTAATTGAACTCAATATCCGTTTTAGTGTGGGGTCAATTTTTTCAAATTATTTTGATCGTTTGGAACGCGTTTCTCTTGAGAGTCTCACGATGATGGAGAAATTCTCTCTATTCCGCGACGCGTTTTTGAAAGGATTTGAGATCAGTCTAAATGATGGGAAACTCTACTTTGATAAGCCGGTTTCTTACGCAGAGGACGGTGAAATCAAGGAAGTGTCTTATCGGACTTCAAGAAAGGTCAAGAAAGAGGAAGTTGCCCAGCTTAACTTCGCCCGCATGGAATCGGGCAAATTTGAGAAAGCAACACAAGAGCTTATGATCTTTTTGGCCGAGAGGCTGTCTGTAAATCAGAAGTCGGTTGGAACCCGGTATGATTTGATCAAGGCAGTCTTTGCGCTAGGAGATGATGATGATCTTGTCCGCCTCCTCGCCCGCGTCCATGCGCTGCAAGCCTTTGTCACCACCGAGGACGGCACCAACCTCCTCGCAGGCTACAAGCGCGCGGCGAATATCCTCAAGAAAGAAAACTATCCCGTCACCCCGGCGCAGGCCGGGGCCCAGAACGATGGGACAGAGCTGGGTTCCGGCCTGCGCCGGAATGATGGAATTGAACAGACCGGCGAGGAAGACCCTCTGGCGATGGTCGATGACCCCGATATCGGGGATATCGTCGCGGAAAGCGCACACACCGCCTCCGCCCTTTCCTACACGCCCGAACCGGCCGAAAAGACACTGATCGACGCGCTCGACGCCGCGGCCCCGCGTGCCGCGCAGGCGGTTGAGGGCGAAAGGTTCGCTGATGCGATGGCAGCGCTCGCCACCTTGCGCGCTCCGATCGACCGGTTCTTTGAAGAGGTGACCGTCAACGACGCCGATGCGAACAAGCGCGGTGCGCGGCTTGCGCTGCTGGCGCGTTTCCGCGATGCGGTCCACCGGGTCGCCGATTTCAGCCGGATCGAGGGGTAGCCCCCCCGCCACCACGCAAAGTGTCAACTTCGATTTTCGGCATGATAGCATAGTGAATTCAAGGGCTTGTTGTCAGATTTGGCGCTTGACACGGTGTCAACTTTGTCAACTTCGCCGCACCAACCGAGGACTGCCATGACGTTGAAGACGGTCTATGTTTTCGGAGGCAACGCCGACCACTCCGACCCGCGCCAGAAGGACAAGACCGTCGCTGGCGGCAAGGGCGCCAACCTTGCCGAGATGGCGAGCATCGGCCTGCCAGTCCCTCCGGGCTTCACGATCACCACCGAAGAATGCGTGCGTTATCTCCAAGATGGCGCGGACTTCTCCGATGATTTGCGAACTGCCGTCGCCGCCGCGCTGACCCATGTCGAAGCGACTGTGGGCAAGAAGTTTGGCGATGCGGCCGATCCGCTTTTGGTCTCGGTGCGTTCAGGCGCGCGGGTCTCAATGCCCGGGATGATGGATACCGTCCTGAACCTCGGCCTCAATGACGCGACGGTCCAGGGGCTTGCCGCCTCCTCGGGCGATGCGCGCTTCGCCTGGGATAGCTACCGCCGGTTTATCCAGATGTACTCAGACGTGGTGCTCGGAATCGATCATGGATTGTTCGAGGAAGCACTGGAGATCGCGAAAGAAGACAAGGGCTTCTACAACGATACCGAGATGGCGGCTGAAGACTGGCAGGCGCTGGTGGCCGAATATAACTCCATCGTCGCCGACGAACTGGGTCGCCCGTTCCCGCAGGACGTCCACGAGCAGCTATGGGGCGCGATCCGCGCCGTGTTCGACAGCTGGGATAGCGACCGCGCCAAGGTTTACCGCCGGTTGAACGATATTCCGGGCGACTGGGGCACCGCGGTCAATGTCCAGGCAATGGTGTTCGGCAACATGGGCGAAACCAGTGCCACCGGCGTCGCCTTCACCCGCGATCCGGCGACCGGCAACCGCGCCTATTACGGCGAATACCTGATCAACGCGCAGGGCGAGGACGTGGTCGCGGGCATCCGCACGCCGCAATATCTCACCAAGGCCGCGCGCGAGACAGCAGGCGCCAAGCCGTTGTCGATGGAAGAGGCTCTGCCTGACGCCTATGGCGAACTCGCCCGCGTGTTCGATTTGCTGGAATTGCATTACAAGGACATGCAGGACATTGAATTTACGGTGGAACGCGGCAAGCTGTGGATGCTGCAAACGCGCTCCGGTAAGCGTACCGCCAAGGCCGCGCTCAAGATGGCGGTCGACATGGTGGCCGAAGGGCTGATCGACGAACGCGAGGCGGTTCGGCGGGTCGATCCGATGGCTTTGGACCAGCTGCTCCACCCGACGCTCGACCCCAAGGCCGAACGGAATGTGCTGACCACCGGGCTTCCCGCCTCGCCAGGCGCGGCGGCGGGCAAGATCGTGCTGGATGCCGATACGGCCGAACAATGGGCCGGGCGCGGTGAGAAGGTCATTCTGGTGCGGGTCGAAACCAGCCCGGAGGACATCCACGGGATGCACGCGGCGCAGGGCATTCTGACCGCGCGCGGCGGGATGACCAGCCACGCGGCGGTGGTCGCGCGGGGGATGGGTCGGCCGTGCGTGTCTGGCGCGGGGGCTGTGTCGATCGACCGCGCGACGCGCAAGCTCAGGATCGGCTCCACCGAGCTGAAGGAAGGCGACGCGATCACGCTCGACGGGGCGACGGGTCAGGTGATGCTCGGCATCGTCCCCACGGTCGAACCGGAGCTGGCAGGCGATTTCGGCGTGCTGATGGTGTGGGCGGATAAGCTGCGGCGGATGAAGGTGCGCACCAATGCCGAAACGCCCGACGATTGCCGCATGGCGCGGCAGTTCGGTGCGGAAGGCATCGGGCTGTGCCGGACTGAGCATATGTTCTTTGAAGCGTCGCGTATCTCGCTGGTTCGCCAGATGATATTGGCCGACGATGAAGCCGGCCGCCGTCGTGCGCTTGAGCAACTTCTGCCCGAACAGCGCGCTGATTTCACCGCGATCTTCGAGGTGATGGCGGGTCTGCCGTGCACCATCCGCCTGCTCGATCCGCCCCTCCACGAATTCCTCCCCCATGCGGACGAGGACTTCGCCGATCTGGCTGATGCGACCGGGTTGGGGGTGGATCACCTCAAGCGCCGCGCGGGCGAGCTGCATGAATTCAACCCGATGCTCGGCCATCGCGGGTGCCGTCTCGGGATTACCTATCCCGAAATCTACGAGATGCAGGCGCGCGCGATCTTCGAAGCTGTGTGCGCGGTGAAGGCTTCGTCGGGCGAAGCGCCGCTGCCGGAGATCATGATTCCGCTGGTCGCAACCAAGCGTGAACTCGCGATCCTGCGCGCACTGGTAGACCGGGTGGCCGAAGCGGTGTTCGCCGAGGTAGGCACGCGGGTTGAATACCTCGTCGGCACGATGATCGAGCTGCCGCGCGCCGCGCTGATGGCGGGCGAGATTGCCGAGGAAGGCGCGTTCTTCTCGTTCGGCACCAATGACCTCACGCAGACCACATTGGGCGTGTCGCGCGATGATGCGGCGCGGTTCCTCAGCGTTTATGTCGACAAGGGCATTTTCCCGCGCGATCCCTTCGTCAGCCTCGATATCGAAGGAGTCGGTCAGCTGGTCGAACTGGCGGCAGAGCGGGGCAGGGCGACCCGGCCCGACATCAAGCTCGGCATCTGCGGCGAACATGGCGGCGACCCGGCAAGCATCGCGTTCTGCGAGAAGGTGGGCCTCGATTACGTCAGCGCTTCGCCTTACCGCGTGCCGATTGCGCGGCTTGCGGCGGCGCAAGCGGCGCTGAAGAAGGCCTAGGTTCCGGCGAGCGAGCGTCGGCCTGTGAGGGTGATGATCTCGAAGGTTTCGGCGGTCTTGCCATCCGCATCGGCGCGCGCGGCAAAGGCGGCGCGGGCGAGGGCGAGGGCGGCTTTGCCAAGTGGCGCAGCAGGCTTGGCCAGCGCATTGCCAAGGCCCTGATCGCGCAGGTCGGCGACCAAGCGGTCGAGGCTTGCGTAGCGCACCGTCAGCGTATGGGTGTCGACCACCGGGTCCTTCCAGCCGGCGCGCTGGAGCAACCCCGGCGCAGCGCGCGGATCGACCAGCGGATGAATCCGGGCGGCCGGGCGGTCAGGCTCGGCAGCGAACATGGCGGCGCGCAGGGCGGGAAGGCTCTGGCCGCCGACGAAGTGCGTCATCACCAACCCGCCAGGGGCAAGCGCATTGCGCAAATGGATCAGCGCACCGGGCAGGTCGTTGACCGCATCGAGCAGGCCGAGCACGACGATAAGCTCATGCCCGTCAGAGGGATGCGGCTCCTCGAGATCGAGCGTTGCCGGTTCTTCGACTACCGCACCAGGCACACGAAGCGATGCCGCAAGTGTCCCGGTTGAATCGCCGAGCACCAATGCCCGCGCAGGTTCGTGGCGCAGGAAGGCAAGGCGCTCCAGCGTGTCCTCGATCATGTCCTCGGCGATGAAGCGCGCAGCATCGGAAGCCGCCGAGCGGTGCCGCGCGCGCGCGAGGCGCAGGGTGCGGCGGTGGGCGCTGAAGATCGTGGGGATCGCAGGAGCATTCATCGCTCGCGCCCTGCCGTGCTTGCCAGCGCAGTGCAAGCCGTGCGACACCTTGCGCCATGGTCGCGGTCGCACGCTTTGCCAGACATTTCGGACCCGTGGTGGATGTGCTCTATCCGCCGCGGTGCCCTTCGTGCGGCGTTGCGATTGCCAGTCAGGCTGGGCTGTGCACAGATTGCTGGAGCAGCCTTGAGGTGCCCACCCCCACCGAGAACGAAGTCGGCGCGGTGGCGATCTATGCGGCAACCTATTACAACGAGACATCGCGCAAGTTGGTCCTGGCTTACAAACATGGCGGGCGGATTGCGCTGGCGCGGCTGCTCGCGCAGCTGATTGCGGCACGCTTGCCCGAGTCGCAGGAGGGGCGTGCGCCGCCGGTGTTGGTGCCGGTTCCGCTCCACCGCTGGCGGCTATGGCAGCGCGGGTTCAACCAAGCTGCCCTGCTTACCCATGAGCTGGCGCGGTTAGGAAAGGGCGAACCCGCGGTCGAGGCTTTGGCGCGGCATAAGCGCACGCCCAATCTCGGCGGGTTGGGGCGCGAGGCACGCGAGCGGGTGCTGACCGGGACGATCCGGCTCAATCCTACAAGGTCGGCGCGTTTGGCGGGGCGGGATGTCGTGCTGGTGGATGACGTATTGACCAGCGGGGCAACGAGCAGAGCCTGTATTGCAGCGATGTCCGAGGCTGGGGCTGCGTCGATTTCAGTCGCCTGTTTCGCCCGGGTCGATCAGGATCATCGCCTCATCCATCCGTAAAACATAACGCCCGAGGTCTTTCGACCCCGGGCGCCACGTGACGAAACGGTGCGGATCCACCCTTGCGGGCTGTGGCAGCGACCCCCTAACTTCGCTGCCGGGATCCAATCCCTATCGTTCAATCGGTCGCGCTGGCACCCCGCTGCCAGCTTGCGGTCCGATCACCCCCTGAACGTGACACCGGGCGGTGCCATTGTTCGGTGGAGAACCCCTTGCGAAGGCTCCTAACGCGCTTGTTCCACGCTGTTGCATTCGGCGGAAGATCAAACCTGTGATAGGCGCATTTTTTGCGTGCGCCTGTTGTGTGCGTGCAACAATCGTCGCACGAGCGCGCCGCTTACGACATTTAGTGCGCACCGGGACGGGCCCGCGCGCATCACCTATCTGCGTGGAGATACAATGTGACCGGCACAAGCCTGACCCCTGAAGAGCGCGAGAGCGGCGCCGTGTTCGCGCCGAAGTTTGACGCAGCTGGACTGCTCACCGCAGTGGTCGTCGATGATGCCAGCAGAGAAGTGCTGGTGGTCGCGCACATGAACGCCGAGGCGCTTGAGGCGACACTCAGCACCGGCAAGGTCCACTTCTGGTCACGTTCGCGTGGGGCCTTGTGGATGAAGGGCGAGACATCCGGGAATGTCCTGACTGTCGTGCAGACGCTGGTCGATTGTGATCAGGACGCGCTGGTGATCCGTGCCGTGCCTGCGGGGCCAACCTGCCACACGGGTGCGCGCAGTTGCTTTTATCGGCAGATCAATGTGCGCGATGGCAAGCCGGTGCTTGTGAGGCTCTGAACTTGACGCTCACGTAAACGGAAGGTATGGAGCGGGCATGGCTACCGCTCCTGCACCCACCGAATCCTCGGACCTCGCCCAGCACGTTCCCAAGGATCCGGCCAGCGAGCCGCGTCGCAACGGCGCGCATCTCGACAGGCCCGATGTCCACGAGCGTGAACAGTTCACCATTTCCGACCTCACTTCGGAATTTGGCTGCACCGCCCGCGCGCTGCGGTTCTACGAGGACGAAGGCCTGATCAATCCGGCCCGCCTCGGTCTCACCCGCGTTTATTCCAAGCGCGACCGCGCCCGGCTTGCCTGGATCATGCGCGCCAAGAATGTCGGCTTCAGCCTCACCGAAATCCGCGAGATGATCGACCTTTACGATCTTGACGATGGCCGCGTTGAACAGCGCCGCGTCACGATCGCCAAGTGCCGCACGCACATCGCCAAGCTGAAAGAGCAGCGCGACGACATCGATAGCTCGATCAAGGAACTCACCGATTTTGTCGCCGAGATCGAGAAGCTCGACCTCGGCTGAGCCGATAGGCTCACCGCCTCTTCAAGCAATGCTGCTCACCAAAGGGATCATGTGATGCCGACTTATACCGCCCCAACCCGCGATACGCGCTTTGTCGTCAACGAAGTGCTTGATCTGGCGAGCTACGGCAATCTGCCGGGCTTCGAGAACGCCACGCCCGACATGATCGACACCGTGATCAACGAGGCCGGCAAGTTCTGCGCCGAGGTGCTTGCACCGGTCAATCAGGCAGGCGACGAGCACGGCTGCACCCGTCATGAAGATGGCAGCGTCACCACGCCGCCGGGCTTCAAGGAGGCCTATCAGGCTTACGTCGAGAGCGGTTGGGGCACGCTTGGGCAGCCGGTCGAATTTGGCGGGCAGGGCCTGCCCCACGTACTCAGCTTTGCGTTGGAGGAATTCTCCGGCACGGCCAATCAGGCTTTCGCCATGTATCCGGGCCTGACCGCCGGGGCGATCTCGGCGATACTCGCCAAGGGTTCGGACGAGCAGAAGGCGGCTTACGTGCCCAAGATGATCTCGGGCGAATGGTCGGGCACCATGAACCTGACCGAGCCGCACTGCGGCACTGATCTCGGCATGATCCGCACCAAGGCCGTGCCGAACGGCGATGGCAGCTATGCGATCACCGGCACCAAGATCTTCATCTCAGCCGGCGAGCATGACCTCACCAGCAACATCATTCACTTGGTGCTGGCCAAGACCCCGGGCGCCCCCGACAGCGTCAAGGGCATCTCGCTGTTCATAGTGCCCAAGTTCCTGCTCGATGAAAACGGCGAACCGGCGGCGCGCAATGGCGTGACCTGCGGTTCCATCGAGAAGAAGATGGGCATCCACGGCAACGCGACCTGCCTGCTCAACTATGACGGCGCGACCGGTTACATGGTGGGCGAGGAAAACAAGGGCCTCGCCGCCATGTTCATCATGATGAACGCTGCGCGCCTTGGTGTCGGCATTCAAGGCTATGCCCAGGCCGAAGTCGCTTACCAGAACGCGGTGACTTACGCGCTTGATCGCCGTCAAGGTCGCGCGCTCACCGGCCCGGCCGATCCGGCGGCCAAGGCCGACCCGATCTTCGTTCACCCCGACGTGCGGCGGATGCTGATGGACGCCAAGGTGTTCACTGAATCGATGCGGGCGCTTTGCCTGTGGGGCGCGTTGCAGGTCGATCTGACCCACAAGGCGCAGACCCCTGAGGAGCGTGAGCAGGCCGATCTGCTGATTGGGCTCATGACCCCCGTCATCAAGGGCTACGGCACCGACAAGGGCTATGACATCGCCAACAACATGCAGCAGGTGTTCGGCGGCCACGGCTATGTGCGCGAATGGGGCATGGAGCAGTTCGTGCGCGATAGCCGCATCGCGATGATCTACGAGGGCGCCAACGGCGTGCAGGCGATGGATCTGTGCGGCCGCAAGCTGGCTGCGGGCGGCGGTAAGGCGATCCAGGCCTTCTTTGCGATGATCGACGAGGAGATCGCCGCGGCCAAGCAAGTGCCGGAACTGGCCTCAGTGGCCGAGCGGCTCGAAAAGGCGCTGGGCGAACAGAAGGCCGCGACCATGTGGTTCATGCAGAACGCGATGGCCAACCCCAACCACCTCGGCGCAGGCGCGCATCACTACATGCACATCATGGGCATCGTGACGCTCGGCTTCTTCTGGCTCAAGATGGCAAAGGTTGCCCTCGACAAGCTGGCGGGCGCACCCGAGGACAAGGCGTTCTACGAGGCCAAGCTGGTCTCAGCCAACTACTACGCTGAACGCTTCCTGCCCGATGCCGGCGCGCTGCGCCGCAAGCTTGAAGCGGGCAGCGAGTATATGATGAAGCTGCCGGCCGAGGCCTTCGCCACGGCGGCGTAGGCCTCAATCGCCAATGAGATAACGAAGGGCCGCCCTGCCATCCGCAGGGCGGCTCTTGCAATGTCTATCCTAGCGTTCGGCTTCCTCGGCCAGCGCGTAGAGGTAGTCGACATAAGCCATCGTGACTTCGTCAAGGCCATAGACCTTGGGGTTGGTACTTTCGATCAGGAACCACTCGTTGGGAGCATGAGCGCCGCCGCCGCGGCCAAGGCCGAATTGCGAGGCGGGCAGGTTCAGCGGCGGGCCGTTGAACACCACCCCCGGCCAGCTTCCTGCATTGCGCGGGCGGATGGTATAGGGGACGCCGCTATCATCGAACATGCGCTTCTGGGCGCGGATCAGGATCGAGTCCTCCTCGGTCTCGTTGGGGCCATAGCCGCCCGAGACCGTGACCTGCACATCGTCGAATCCGCGCTTGGCAAGATGCGCGCGCAGTTTGGTGACCGCCTCGTCCTTGGTCATGTTCGGCACCAGGCGGAATTCCAGCTTGGCCTCGGCGCGGCCCGGCAGCACCGTCTTGCCGCCTTCGCCGGTGTAGCCTGCAACCAGCCCCTGAATATTGACCGTGGGCTGCGAGAAGAACCGTTCAAGGCTGGTGACGTAATCCTCGTCATTGATCCAACGCCCGACGCCGAGCAGCGTCTTTTCACCCGCCTCCGCGTCTGGCTTTACACTCTGCGCGATCAACTCCTTCTGGCGCGCGGTCAGCGGCTGGACGTTCTCGAACCATCCGTCGATCGAAGGGGTATGGCCGTCATCGGCGACGAGCGTGTCCAGCGCCTTGACGAGCCGCCATGCCGGGCTTTCGATGCGGGCATGGTTGGACGAGTGAATGTCGGTCTTGGGATATTTGTCGGACGTCTCACCGGCCACCACCAGCTGGAACTCAACCGCACCCTTGGCACCGAGCGTGATACCCGCGCTACCATCGCGGTTCTGATTGGCCGAGGGGATGAACACGCCGACCGCCTTCGATAGCGCAGCTTGCACCTCCGGCACGGCGACGACCTGATCGAAGTGGGTGGAGGCGACTTCCTCCTCGCCTTCAGCCACCAACACCAGATTTACGGGCAGTTTGCGGCCGCTGGCCTGGATCGCCTTGATCGCGGCGAGGAACGCCATCTGCGGCCCCTTCTGGTTGACCACCCCGCGTCCGACAATCGCGGTCCCTTCGCCCGGACGCTCGACCAGCTTGGCATCGAGCGGTGGGGAACTCCATTCCGCCGGATCGAACTGCTTCACGTCATACATGAAGTAGATGCCGACAGTGGTCTTGGCACCCGAATCAAGCGTGGCGAAAACGGCAGGGACTCCGTCGGTGGGGATGATCTTGGCTTGCTGGAACCCGGCGTCGAGCGCCAGCTTGCGCATATATTCCGCGCCTTCGGGGGTGCCGCGCTTCTCGGCGGCGATGGTGGGGAGGGCGACCCAGTCCTGCAACGCCTTGACCGTTGTGCCTTGCTGCGCCTCGACCGCCGTGACGAGCTCTTCGCGATTGGGCGTTTCGGCGGCCAGCGGTGCTACCGCGAGCGCGATTACCGCCGCCATTGTCATTCCCGTCAGCCGTTTCATCACCGATCTCTTCCCCTGTTGTGAGGGAGAACAGGTAACAGCCGTCCTTGGTTTCGCAATGGCTATTGCGGCACCTGAGAAGGCTTGGCCTACTCGAGCCTGCCCATCATCCGCTGCGAGCCAGCCTTGATCTTGAGACCTTGGGCAGCGGTCGGAGCTGCGGGTCGTTCCCACAGGCTCGCTGAATTTCGGGGAACGGGCCGCGGACGGGCAGGTGCCTTGGCAACTGGTGCCCGGGCTGTAGCGACTGGTTCAGGCTCAGGCTCTTCGGCAACCGGCTCGGGAGCTGGCGAGGCGATCGGCTCGGGCGTCGCTACAACAGGCTCAGGATCAGAGGGAGCAGGAGCGGGGGGCGGTGCGACCGGTTCCGGGTCTGTAGCGACAATTTCGCGAACAGGTTCAGCCTCCGGTGGTGCGGCAACTGCCGGGGGCGGCGCGGGGGCTTCAACCGCTTCCGGGACCACTGCCGGAGCGGGCGCAGCTGCCAGTGGTTCCTGATCTGCGGTCGCGTTGAGGATCTGCTCAGCCACCTCTTCGATCGAGCCCACCACCAGCAGCGGTTGCCCGCCGACCATACCGACGTTCGTCTGCCCGTTCTCGGCGCTGCGCAGCCAGGCGATATTGCTGGCCACGACAAGATAATTGCCGCCGCGCGAATGGAGCTTGATGAATTTCATGGGCGGCGGTCCCTGAGTAGCTACGCAAAAAGCGCGATAATTCTGCCCCTGAGATAGACCGCTACGGTTAAGGAATCGCTCTATTCCACTGGCAGGAAGTCCGGCACCGAAAGGTAGCGTTCGCCCGTATCGTAGTTGAAGCCCATCACTCGCACCCCCTGCGGCAGTTCGGGCAGTTTGCGCGCAATCGCTGCAAGGGTCGCGCCGGAGGAAATCCCGACCAGCATGCCTTCTTCGCTCGCGGCGCGGCGGGCCATGTCCTTGGCTTCCTCGGCATCGACGGTAATCGCCCCGTCGATCGCATTGGTGTGAAGATTGCCGGGAATGAAGCCTGCGCCGATGCCCTGGATCGGATGGGGGCCGGGCTGGCCTCCGTTGATGACGGGCGAGAGCGCGGGCTCGACGCCATAGGCCTTCATGCTGGGCCAGTGCTTCTTCAGCTCTTCGGCGCAGCCGGTGAGGTGGCCGCCGGTGCCGACCCCGGTGATCATAACGTCGATCGGCGTGGCTGCGAAATCAGCTAGGATTTCCTGCGCTGTGGTGCGCGCGTGGATCGCGGGGTTGGCGGCATTGTCGAACTGGCTCGGCATCCACGCGCCGGGGGTCTGTTCAACCAGCTCCTGCGCCCGCTCGATCGCGCCCTTCATGCCACGTTCGCGCGGGGTGAGGTCGAAGCTGGCACCATAGGCCAGCATCAGGCGACGGCGCTCGATCGACATCGATTCGGGCATGACCAGCACCAGCTTGTAACCCTTGACCGCAGCGACCATCGCAAGGCCGATCCCAGTGTTGCCGCTGGTCGGCTCGACGATGGTGCCGCCCGGTTGCAGCTTGCCAGTCGCCTCGGCGTCCTCGACCATGGCGAGGGCAATACGATCCTTGATCGAGCCGCCGGGGTTCGACCGTTCGGACTTCACCCACACCTCGTGATCCGGGAACAGCCGCGACAGGCGGATATGCGGAGTGCCGCCGATGGTGGCGAGGATGTTGTCAGCCTTCATGTCGATACCTCTCGTTTGAGCGCAGCTGGCTCGAAGCTTTTGGCGCGGCGCAGCTCGGGGAAATACCACGCCCAGACCATAGTCACGAATATCGCACCCGCGCCGCCGAATACAACCGCGCCGGTTGCGCCGAGGATGGCAGCGGCGAGGCCCGACTGCATTTCGCCCAGCTCGTTGGATGCAGAGATGGCGAGGCCCGAGATCGATGACACCCGCCCGCGCTTATCGTCAGGCGTGAACAGTTGCACCAGCGATGAGCGGATGAAGACCGAAATCATGTCGACCGCGCCCATTGCCGCCAAAATCGCCAGCGACAGCAGGAAGTTGCGCGAAAAGGCGAAGGTGATCGTCAGCGCTCCGAAGGCGGCAACCGCCCACAGCATCTTGAGCCCGACCTCGCGCTCGAGCGGGCGGAAGCTCAGCCACAACGCCACGCTCGCCGCTCCAAGCGCAGGCGCCGCGCGCATCAGGCCGAGGCCTTCGGGCCCCACAAACAGGATATCGCGCGCAAACACCGGCAACAATGCGGTCGCCCCCGCCAGCAGCACCGCGAACAGATCAAGCGTGATGCAGCCGAGCAGGAACCGCTCACGCCAGACATAAACCAGCCCTTCGATGATCTGCTTGAGCGGTTTGAGGCGCGGGCCTTCGTGCTTCGCCTTGATCGGGCGGACGGTCAGGATCAGCAACATCGCCGCACCCAGCAGTCCGGCGGAGATCGCGTGCGGGAGCCAATTGGCCTCAGCGAAGATCAATCCGCCTACTGCCGGCCCGGCAACGCTGGCGGTCTGCCAAGCGATCGAGGACAGCGCGATAGCGCGCGGGAGCAGAGCGGGCGGCACAATATTGGGCGCAATCGCGCTCATCGACGGGCCCACGAACACCCGCGCTGCGCCATGCGCCGCGGCAAGGCTGAACAGGATCGGGATATTGAGCGCATCGGCCCACGTCGCCAGCGCCAAGACCACCGCCACACAGCCATCGATCCCGTTGGCAAAGGCAGCGACATGGCGCCGGTCAAACCGGTCAGCGGCCAAGCCCGCCACGGGTGTCAGCACGAACAGCGGGATAAACTGCGCCAGTCCCAGCAAGCCCAGCTGGAACGAGGCCTCGGCCACGCTCATCCCGTAATCGTCGCGTGCGACTTCGTAGAGCTGGTAGCCGAGCAGCACCACCATCGACATCGTCGCGAACACCGCCATGAAGCGGGCGAGCCAGTAACGCCGGTAATCACCGATCTGAAGCGGGGAGGTTGGTTCGGTCACGGCTGCGCCATGGCAGGCCGCAGGGCCGCTGCCAAGCAGGCGAAACTTGCGCGGGCTAAGGCTGCCCTATCGCGAGCGACGCAGGCGCGGGTTGGGCTGAAGCTGATCGATGATCGAGACGAAATCGTCGAGCCTGATAATCCGCTCAAACTGCAAACCCGCACGTGTGTCACGCGTCCAGATCACATAGGCCTCGATCCGGCCCACCACCGGCAGGCGGATGATGATGCGATCGCCGCGCTGCAATTGCTGGGCATCGTCAACCATAAAGCCATGCGCCGACAGGTTGCAGACGTGCAGATGCAGGTCACCGTGCACGAAGTGCTCGACAATCGCCGGGAAATCGACCGGATGCCGCGCCGCGCGCCGCATTTCGGTAACGCTGAGATTTGCTCCACCCGTCACGTGACGCGATCCTTCCCTCCGTTTGGGCACGAAGAGGGGATGCAGCAGAAAGGCTGACAATTCGTAAAAATTCGCAGGTTTACCGATGCACCAGCGCGTGACGCTTCTTGCCCAAGCTTAGCCGCAGGGTCTCACCCTCGGCCGGGAGGACCAGTTGCGCAGGATCCGTCACGGTCTCACCCTCAAGCTTGACCGCTCCTTCGGCGAGCTTGCGCTTGGCTTCTCCGCCCGAGGATGTGAGGCCGATGGCGGTGAGCAGCGCAGCCATGCGCATCCCCTCTGCGCCGACCGCAAGCGTGGGCAAATCCTCACCCGCACCCGAACCCGCAAAAGTTTCCCGCGCGGTTGCCGCGGCACGCGTGGCGGCATCCTCGCCTCGCACCAGTTTCGTGACCTCATTGGCGAGAACAACTTTCGCCGAATTTATTTCAGCGCCTTCAAGCATTTCGAGGCGATTGATCTCATCCAACGGCAAGTCGGTGAACAGCCGCAGGAACTTGCCGACATCGCGGTCATCGACATTGCGCCAGTATTGCCAGAAGTCGTAGGCAGGCAATTGATCCTCGTTGAGCCACACCGCACCCGCCGCAGTCTTGCCCATCTTCGCGCCGTCAGCCGTCGTCAGCAGCGGAGTGGTGAGGCCGAACAGATCGGCCCCGTCCATGCGCCGCCCCAACTCCATCCCATTGACGATATTGCCCCACTGATCGCTGCCGCCCATCTGCAAGCGCACGCCAAGTTCGCGCGACAAATGTCTGAAATCGTAGCCTTGCAGGATCATGTAGTTGAATTCGAGGAAGGTCATCGGCTGTTCGCGCTCAAGCCGCAGCTTGACCGAATCGAATGTCAGCATCCGGTTGACGGTGAAATGGGTGCCGACCTGCTGGAGCAGTTCAATGTAACCCAGTTTTCCGAGCCAATCGTGATTATTGACCATCACCGCATCGGTCGGCCCATCGCCGAACTTCAATAGCTTATCAAAGACTGTGAAGATCGACTGGATGTTCGCCTCGATCGTCTCGTCGGTGAGCATCTTCCGGCTTTCATCGCGGCCCGTGGGATCGCCGATCCGGGTCGTGCCGCCGCCCATCAGCACGATCGGCTTGTGCCCGGTCTGCTGCAAACGGCGCAGCATCATGATCTGCACCAGTGACCCGATGTGAAGCGACGGCGCGGTCGCGTCGAACCCGATATAGCCCGGCACGATCTGCTTGGCGGCGAGGGCATCAAGCCCGGCCGCGTCGGTCAGTTGGTGGATGTAGCCACGCTCGTCAAGCAGGCGGAGAAGGGCGGAATCGTAAGTGCTCATAGGGCGCGGCCCTACCAGCGCGTGAGCTTAACGGGAAGTGGCTTGCCGGAGGCAGGGTGAGGGGGCAGAAAGGGACGATGCACCCACTCATGCTCCATGTCGCCTGCGACCTCGGCCCGATCCGCGCCGTGACCGCCTCCATCACGGCCACGCCTCAAGGCTGCGAGGCCGAATTCCGGCTCGACGGACATATCCCGGCGATCATCGTGCCGCCGCACGCCGCGCCCGAGCGGATGGACGATCTGTGGAAGACCACTTGCTTCGAAATCTTCTGGCAGCCGCTGGGCGGCACCTACTACCGCGAGTTCAATCTGTCGCCTTCGGGCCGGTGGGCGGCCTATGACTTCGACTCTTTCCGCGAAGGCATGCGCGACGCGCCGGTCGATGCCATCGCGATTGCGTGCTCGCATGATGAAAGCGGCTTGGTTTTGAGAGCCAGCATCGCGGCCGAGTTACCCGATCCTGCGCAGGTTGCACTGAACGCGATCGTCGAGCACCCCGGCGGCGCCTTGCAATTCTGGGCGCTCGCCTTTGCGCCTGGCAAGCCAGAGTTCCACTCCGAAGCCTGCCGCGCGCTAATCATTGAACGTTAGGCCGCTGATGGCTCCTTGCCAAAAGGGCGGTTCAACTGGACGATCTTGGCGTTGAGCAGGAACGCAAAACTGACCCAGACGAAATAGGGCACGTTTAGCCAGCCAGCAAAGCTGTCACCCGCAAGACGCGGCAGCACCGTCATCAGCCCGACGACAGAAAGCCACAAAAACACATTCTCCGCCAAAGCCCAGTCAGGTCGCTTCAGCTTGAAGAACAGCGGCGACCAGAAGAAGTGCAGCACGAAGTTCGCGATGAACAACGCCCACACCCCGGCGCGTGCCTCGGGCGTGGGGGCCTCAGTCAATCCGACATAGAAGCTCCACCCTGCTAACCCGAGAATGATCGTCCACGCCGGGCCGAATAGCCAGTCAGGCGGCTGCCACGGCGGCTTGCGAAGTTCGCGGTACCATTGGCCGATCTCCGTCAGCGCACCGCCCGCGCCGCCAAGGATAATCGCCCATCCCGAGGCGATAGCTATCGGTGTCCAATCTGTGCCCATGTGCTTGTAACAAGGGGAGGGGGTGCAATGTTCCCGTCCCCGCGCAAAGCGATTGCCTTTCATATCGCACTGATCCAACGCTAGGCAGATGAAGACAGGCATCGACCGGCTGCTGGCCGACCCCGAACTCCTCCGCCAATTGCAGGGCCGCCGCGTTGCCTTGGTGGCGCACCCGGCCAGTGTGACGGTCGATCTCACCCATAGCCTTGATGCGCTGATCGCGGCGGGCGTTCCGGTGAACAGCGCGTTCGGCCCACAGCACGGGCTGAAGGGCGACAAGCAGGACAACATGGTTGAGACCGCGGACGAAATTGACCCGCGTCACGGCATACCGATCTACTCGCTCTATGGCGAAGTGCGCCGTCCCACCGGGCAGATGATGTCGAGCGCGGATGTGTTCCTGTTTGACCTTCAGGACCTCGGCTGCCGGATCTACACCTTTGTCACCACGCTGCTCTATCTGCTGGAAGAGGCGGCCAAGGCGAGCAAAGAAGTCTGGGTGCTCGACCGGCCCAATCCCGCCGGGCGTCCGGTTGAAGGCACGCTGCTGGTGCCGGGGCAGGAAAGCTTCGTCGGCGCCGCGCCGATGCCGATGCGCCACGGCCTCACCATGGGTGAGATGGGCCACTGGTTCATCGAACATTTCAGTCTCGACGTCGCATACAAGGTGGTGGCGATGGAGGGCTGGCGTCCGGACGAGGAAGGCAGCTTTGGCTGGCCGACGTCACGCCTGTGGATCAACCCTTCGCCCAATGCCGCCAACGTCAACATGGCGCGCTGCTATGCTGGTACCGTTATGCTTGAAGGCACCACGCTGTCAGAGGGTCGCGGCACCACGCGGCCTTTGGAGGTGCTGTTCGGCGCGCCCGATATCGACGCGGGCGGGGTGCTCAAGGTGATGCGTAAGCGTGCGCCCGAGTGGCTGGAAGGTTGCGCGGTCCGCGAATGCTGGTTCGAGCCGACTTTCCACAAGCACAAAGGTATGCTCTGCAACGCATTGATGATTCATGCAGAAAACTCTTTCTATAATCACGCCACCTTCAAGCCCTGGCGGCTTCAGGCGCTGGCGTTCAAGGCGATCCGGCTGCTCTATCCCGATTACCCGCTGTGGCGCGATTTCCCTTACGAGTACGAGCTCGACCGGCTTGCGATTGACGTCATCAACGGCGGCCCGGGTTTGCGCGAATGGGTCGACGATCCCGCCGCGACGCCGGATGATTTTGACGCCATGACGTCACATGACGAGGCAGCATGGATCGCCGCAGTGCGGCCGCACCTGCTTTACTGATTGACGTCATGCCAAGCATTGCGGCGTCAGTGCGCCCGCAATGACCCGGCAACGCTGCGACAAGGGATGGCGGATGAACCGCCACCGAGGGGAGAGAATACGACATGGCAACCACGGCGGGCACCGCGTCAGGCACGCAATCCGTCAGGATCACCCTGTGGATCCTGCTGGTCGTCTATGTCTTCAATTTCATCGACCGTCAGATCGTCAACATCCTTGCCGAGCCTATCGCGCGAGACCTTGATCTGTCCGACACCCAGATCGGGTTGATGACGGGGCTGGCGTTTGCGCTGTTCTATACCGTGCTCGGCATCCCGATTGCCCGCTTCGCTGATCGCGGGACGACGAGCCGACCCAAGGTGATCGCGCTCGCGCTGGCCGTCTGGTCGGCGATGACCGCGCTGTGCGGGTTGGCGCAGAACTTTGCGCAATTGCTGCTGGCCCGGATCGGCGTGGGTGTGGGCGAGGCGGGGTGCACGCCGCCGGCGCACTCGCTCATCAGCGACATGGTGCCGCCCGAGCGGCGCGCTTCGGCGCTGGCGTTCTATTCGCTCGGCATCCCGGTCGGCACGCTGCTGGGCATGATCATTGGCGGGACGCTGGCAGATCATGTCGGTTGGCGTGAGGCATTCGTGATCGTTGGCCTGCCGGGCGTGGCGTTGGCGCTGGTGGTGTTATTCGTGATCAAGGACCCGCGCCATAGCGATGCGGCGGCGATCCTGCGCGGCAAGAACCAACCCGCTGCCCTGCCGCTGGGACAGGCGGTGGCGGAGGTTATGCGTTCGCGCGCTTTCGTGCTGCTCCTGTTTGCCGGATCAGCGGCGTCCTTTCTCGCTTACGGCAAGACGACCTGGACCACGATCTTCTTCCAGCGCACCCATGACCTGACGCCGGGGCAGGTGGGGCTGTGGTTCGGGCTACTGGGCGGGGTCGCGGGGATTCTCGGCACATGGGCAGGCGGCTATCTCGCCGACCGCTTCGGTGCCAAGAACCGCCGCCACGTGCTGAGCGCGCCAGCGATCGGCATGGCGCTGGCCGTGCCGCTAGCGATTGCCGCCTACCACGCGCCAGGCTGGCCGCTGGCCTTGGCGCTGTTGTTCATCCCGACCGTGTGCAATTCGTTCTACTACGGCCCGACCTATTCCGCCGCGCAGGGTCTCGTGCCGGTGCGCGCAAGGGCGATTGCGGCAGCAAGCCTGCTGTTCTTCCAGAACCTCATCGGGCTGGGGCTGGGGCCCTTGTTTTTCGGGATGCTGTCGGACTGGCTGCAACCGACCTATGGCGCGGATTCGGTGCGCTATGTGCTGTACGGCGCGGCGATGCTGGGGCTGGTGCCGGCGTTCTTCTTCTGGCGGTGCGGGCTGCGGTTGAACGAGGAGTTGGACCAGAAGGGGTAGAGGTTCCGCCTCAAGCCCCGTGCTTCCGCGACAGCTCCCGCATCGCATCATCCAGCCCACCCAGCGTCAGCGGATACATCCGGTCGCCGACCAACTGCTTGATCATCTTGGTCGACTGCGAATAATTCCACTGCTTTTCCGGCACGGGGTTCAGCCACACAGTCGCAGGGTAGGTGTTGGCCACCCGTTGCAACCACACCGCGCCCGCTTCTTCGTTCATATGCTCAACGCTGCCACCCGGATGGGTCACCTCATACGGGCTCATCGCCGCATCGCCGACGAACACGATCTTGTAATCGTGACCGTATTTGTGGAGCACGTCCCAGGTCTTTGTGCGTTCCTGCCAGCGTCGCTTGTTGTCCTTCCACACGCCTTCATACAGGCAGTTGTGGAAGTAGAAGAACTCCATGTTCTTGAATTCGCTGGTTGCCGCGCTGAACAACTCTTCGACCAGCTTGATGAAGGGGTCCATCGATCCGCCGACGTCGAGGAACAGCAGCAGCTTGACCGCATTGCGGCGCTCGGCGCGCATATGGATGTCGAGCCAGCCCTGCTTGGCCGTGCCCTTGATCGTGGCGTCGATATCAAGCTGATCCTGCGCGCCTTCGCGGGCGAAGCGCCGCAAGCGCCGCAGCGCCATCTTGATGTTGCGGGTGCCGAGTTCCTTGGTGTTGTCGAGGTTCTTAAACTCACGCTTTTCCCAGACCTTGATCGCCTTGCCGTGCCGCGCCTCACCGCCGATGCGCACGCCTTCGGGGTTGTAGCCTGAGTTGCCAAAGGGCGAAGTGCCGCCGGTGCCGACCCACTTGTTGCCGCCCTGGTGGCGCTTTTCCTGTTCTTCGAGCCGCTTTTTCAGCGTCTCCATGATCTCGTCCCAATCGCCGAGCGACTTGATCGCTTCCATTTCTTCGGGCGTCAGAAACTTCTCGGCGACCGCTTTCAGCCAGTCTTCGGGGATGTCGACCGGATTCTGACCGTAATCGGACATGATCCCTTTGAATACCTTGTGGAACACCTGATCGAACCGGTCGAGCAGGCCTTCATCCTTCACGAAGGTGGCGCGGGATAGGTAATAGAACGCCTCAGGCGTCTGATCGATCACATCCCGGTCAAGCGCCTCAAGCAAGGTGAGGTGCTCTTTGAAACTGGCGCCGATGCCGGCCGCGCGAAGCTCGTCGATGAAATTGAAGAACATGGTAGGGTGATTAACCCGCAGGCCGGGGCCTGACCAGCCTCATTCTTGGCAGGCAGACAGCCGCCACCTTAACGCTTCGCTTACCATCCTGCGGCTAGACATTCTGCGCACATAACAGGGGCCGCGTCCGCAATGCATCAGATCGCTATCGACACCGCCAACGCCCAAGCCTTGGCGATGATCCCGGAAAGCTGCGGCGCGGTGACTGTAGGCTGCACCGATGTGGCCGGCGTGGTGGAGGCGGTGATCGCCTCGTCCAAATCCTTGCGGTCCGAACACGAGGCGTTGGCCGAAACCGTTCGCGCGCTGGAGGCCGACCAGAGCAAGGTCGCGCAGGCGAGCGACGAAGCGCGGCTTTTGTCCGAACGCGCGATCGAGCGCCTCAACGAGGGCACGTCGCTGATCCAGTCCTCGCTCGGCCAGATTGCCGGGCTGATCGAGTTGGTCGATACGCTCGGCCAACATGTCACCAGCTTCTCCGCCGCGATGGAGCAGGTGCGCCGTTCTGCGCAGGACATCGACAATATTGCCGAGACGACCAACATCCTCGCGCTCAATGCCACGATCGAGGCGATGCGGGCAGGCGACGCGGGCCGCACCTTTGCTGTGGTCGCCGCCGAGGTCAAAAGTCTTGCCAGCGACACCCGCAAGGCGACCGAGGAAATTGCGGCCACCATCGACGCTCTGGGCGGAGAAGCGGAGGAAGTGATCGGGCGGATCGAAGCTGGCGCGAAAGCCAGCGGCGAAGCGCGTGCCAGCGTGGCGCGGATCGAAAGCAGCCTCGCCAATGTCGGCAGCCTCGTCGAGGAAGTCGACAAGCAGAATGACGTCATCGCCCGCTCAACTGGCACGATCAGCAACCATGTCGACAAGGTCCAGCGCGTGCTGATCAGCTACGACGCTGCCGCGCGTAGCAACGAAGACCGCCTCCACGGCGCGCATCGCAAGATGGAAGATCTGGAGATCACCGCGAGCGAGATGTTCGACCGGATCGTTCATGCCGGACTCTCGCCGGAAGACAGCGTCATGGTCGCACAGGCGCAGGCGATGATGCAGGAGCTTGTCGTTCATACCGAAGCAGCGCTGGCGCGCGGCGCGGTGACGATGTCAGCGCTGTTTGATACTGATTACCAGCCTGTCCCCGGCACCAACCCGCAGCTTTATCGCACCCGGCTGACCGATTGGGCCCATGCCGAATGGCGTCCCTTCCTAGACCGCGCCAAGGCTAGCGACATGCGTGTGCTGGCCGCCGCCTGCACCGACATGAACGGCTTCCTGCCCGCTCACCTCACCGAACGCTCCCGCACGCCGACGGGTGACGTCAATCACGACACGCAGTTCTGCCGCAACGGGCGGATCATGCTTGAGGCAATCGACCGCAAGGCCAAAGTCTCAACCGCGCCCTACATGATGGCAGTGTACCGCCAGGAAGGCGACGGCGACAGCTATGTGGTGGTGCGCAATGTCTACGTCCCGCTGGTGGTGGGCGGCAAGCGCTGGGGCGATTTCGAGCTGGCTTACAGCTTCGATTGAGGCGTGAGGGCGGGCTTGACCCGCCCTCACGCGCTTTACGACGGGTTGCGCCGTGCCATGAACGCGAGCCGCTCGAAAAGCATGATGTCCTGTTCATTCTTCAGCAGTGCGCCATGCAGCGGAGGGATCGCGCTCGCCGGATTGCTGTTCTGCAATACTTCCAGCGGCATATCCTCGTTCAGCAGCAGCTTCAGCCAGTCGAGCAGCTCGCTGGTCGAGGGCTTCTTCTTGAGGCCCGGCACTTCGCGCAGGTCGTAGAAGACATCCATCGCCTTCTTAACCAGCACCTTCTGGATGCCGGGGAAGTGGACGTCGATGATCTCCTGCATCGTGTCGCGGTCAGGGAACTTGATGTAGTGGAAGAAGCAGCGGCGCAGGAAGGCGTCGGGCAGCTCCTTCTCGTTGTTCGAGGTGATGACCACGATCGGGCGTTCCTTGGCCTCGATCCGCTCCTGCGTTTCGTAAACGTCGAAGCTCATCCGATCGAGTTCCTGCAACAGGTCGTTCGGGAATTCGATATCGGCCTTGTCGATCTCGTCGATCAGCAGCACGGGCAGCTGCGGCGCAGTGAAGGCGTCCCACAGCTTGCCCTTCTTGATGTAGTTCTTGATGTCGTGGACGCGCTCGTCGCCCAGCTGGCCATCGCGCAGACGCGCGACGGCGTCATATTCGTACAACCCCTGATGCGCCTTGGTGGTGGACTTGATGTTCCATTCGATCAGCGGAGCGTTCAGCGCCTTGGAGATTTCATGCGCCAGCACGGTCTTGCCGGTGCCGGGCTCGCCCTTCACCAGCAGCGGGCGGCGCAGCATCACGGCGGCGTTGACGGCAACCTTGAGGTCTTCGGTCGCGATATAGGACTTGGTGCCTTCAAAACGCTGCTGATCGGTCATGGGTTTTCCTGTGAGACTGAATTTCGATGCGCAGCGATAAGGGGCCACCGGGCGGCGCGCAAGAGGGTGGGGGCTGGCAATTCAGCGAGGGAGCAGCAGGATGCGCTGGGCGATCCCTTCCAGCTTGCCTTCGTCCACGACCGCTGCGGCATTGTTCCAGCCCAGCGTCAGCACCCAGTCGCGCCCGGCCTTGTCGGTGAGCAACCAGGTGAGGTTCATCACCCCCGGCTCGCTGCCGCCCTTGAAGCCGATATAGCGCCAATTTGCCTTGATCGCCGCCGTGGCCGAGGGGCTGATCGCCATGATCTCGAACACTTTGGGATCGGCAGTGCGGCGCATGTAGGCGAAGAGCTTGGCGAGGTCGGCGGGCGAGGCAAACCATTCGATGTCGAGCGCTTTGGGGCCATTGGCAAAGGCGGCGTTGATCTGGTCGAGTGAGGGGTCTTCCTCCGCCACCTGCACAACCTCGATAATCGCCTGTTTCGCAGGGTCACCGCTGCGCCAATCAGCGAGCGTCTGTGAATTGCCGGCCTTTAGGATGAAGAGCTGCTTGGTCGTCAGGAACGGATCGTTCGCGTCAGGATCGGCGTGGCCGCTGTCCTTCATCAGTTTGAGGATGCGCTCCTTGCCAAGCACCTTGATCAACTGATCGGTCGCGGTGTTGTCGCTGATTGAAATCATCAGGCTCGCGAGGGTGTGGAGCGTCACCGGGGAACCCTCGGGCCAGTCCTGCAACCGCCCGCTGGGGTAGCTCTTCTCGGTCAGGGGCACGACGTCGCTCCACTTGCGACGGCCTGCTTTCACATCCTCCGCCAGCGCGGCCAACACATAAAGCTTGAAGGCCGATCCCAGCGCCAGCGGCGTGTCCGCACCCATGCTGATTACCGGCGCGCCACCTTCCAGCGGGCCAAACCACGCATTAACGCTGCCGGGCAGCGCGGCCAGATCGGCGGCGATTTTCTGCGCATTGTCATCTGCCACGGCGAGCGAATCGACGCTGGAAAAAACCAGCTCGTTTACGCGGTTACCGTCGACCGGATCGATCGCGATGACCCCCTTGGCCAGTCCGCGCTCGAAGCGGATCTCGAGGTTGGCCCGTCTCCCATTGCTCGGGACCAGCAGCGCGACATCGGTCGCCGGGCCGAACTGCGCCACAAGGCTCGCGCTGAGCGTCACGATTTGCGCATCGGCAACTGCCGCGCGAAACCCTGCGGTGAAGATGTCGGCGGGATCGGCCTTCCCGTTGAGCAAGGCCACGACCTGACCGGCGCGCATTTCAAGCGGCGTCTGCTCGGCGGCGGTGGCCTTGGCGGGCGGCTCGGCCTGCGCTGCGAGGGGCGCGGCGGTAAATGCCAGCGCTCCCGAAGCGAGCGTTGCGAGGACATGGCGCATCTCGGTTCTCTCCCACCTTTGGCTGCCGGCCAAAACTGCCACGGAATTTCCCCACATGCCAGCACCGCTCGATAATGGACATGAGCGAGCCTGCACGGCAGGGATACGGTATGGGATGGGATGTTCTTCGCAAGGCAGAATGGCTCGGCGCGGAGCGGGCGCGTGGCTATCTGGTCCTGCTGGCACTGGCCCATGTGGCGACGCTGGCGTTCCTGTTGCTGACCGCGAAGAACGGGATCGACCGCAACGGCTTTCTGATCGGCACGGATTTTATCAGCTTCTGGACATCGGGCCGGATGCTGGTGGCCGGCGCGAATGTCTATGACACACTCGCCCATGTCGCGGCCCAGCGCGAATTCTATACGCTGCCGGGCGAATACACCGCGTTCTTTTACCCGCCGAGCTTTCTGCCCTTTGTCTGGCCGCTCGGCTTCCTGCCCTATTTTCCGGCGCTGGCGGCTTGGCTGACGCTGACAGGCGGGGCGTTTCTAGCAACGGTGCGGGCGTGGTTCGCTGCGCTCGGGCTCAAGGGCCCGGCGTTGGTGCTGATCGCCGCTTTCCCGCCGGTGATCGTGACGCTGACCCACGGGCAAACGTCGTTTCTGGTCGCGGCGCTGCTGGGCGGCGGGCTGTTGCTGGTGCGGGAGCGGCCGTGGCTGGCGGGCGTGCTGATCGGGCTGGCAACGATCAAGCCGCAGCTCGGCCTGCTGGTGCCAGTGGCGCTGCTGGCGAGCGGACAATGGCGCACCATCGCCGGTGCGGGCGGGGCAGCGCTGGGGCTGGCTGGGCTGGCGGCGCTATTCTTTGGGCCGCAGGTGTGGGCGGATTGGCTCACAATCACCCAGACCGCTAGCAGCGCGACCGACAGCGGCACCATCGGCTTTGCCAAGATGGTGAGCCTGTTTGCGGGATTGCGCCTTGTGGGCGTGCCGAGCGAAGTGGCTATGGCCATGCAGGTTGGCGTCACGCTGGCGGTGGCAGCGATGGTTGCAGCGGCGTGCTGGCGGCGCGGCTTCGCGCCGGGCATGGGCGCGCTGGTTGTGGCAGGCGCGCCGCTCGCCACGCCCTTCGTGCTCGATTACGACATGGTGCTGACCGCGTTCCCACTCGCCTACCTGTTCGCGCGCGGGCGGGCCGAGGGGTTTGATGATTGGGAGCGGATCACGATCGCCACCACGTTCGCCGCCGTGGCCTTAGCCCGTCCGCTGGCGATCACGGTTGGCGTGCCGATCATGCCGCTGCTGCTGATCGCGCTCTTCGTGCTGGTGTGGAAGCGGGTGCGGGCCGAGGCTGCAATCGCCTAGATCACGCGTCGATCAGATCGCGGTCAATCTCACCCGCGCGGTTCTGGATGAAGTTAAAGCGGTGTTCGGGGTTCCGCCCCATCAGCTCGTCAACGAGCCGCGCCACCCCCGCCCGGCCTTCGAACTCCTGCGGCAGAGTAATACGGATCAGCCCGCGCGTTTCGGGCGCCATGGTGGTCTCGCGCAATTGCTGCGGGTTCATTTCGCCGAGGCCCTTGAAGCGGGCGACTTCGACCTTTTTGCCCTTGAAAACGGTCGCCTCCAGTTCAGCGCGCGCGGCCTCGTCACGGGCATAGCGGCTCTCCTTGCCCGCCGTCAGCCGGTAGAGCGGCGGCTGGGCGAGGAACAGGTGGCCCTTCTTCACGATGTCGGGCATTTCCTGGAAGAAGAACGTCATCAAGAGCGTCGCGATATGCGCGCCGTCGACGTCCGCGTCGGTCATGATAATGATGCGGTCATAGCGCAGATTGCCAGCGTCGCAGTCCTTGCGCGTGCCGCAGCCGAGGGCCAGCGCCAGATCGGCGATTTCGCTGTTGGCGCGGATCTTGTCGGCAGTGGCGCTGGCGACGTTGAGGATCTTGCCGCGGATCGGCAGGATCGCTTGGCTTTTGCGGTCGCGCGCCTGCTTGGCGCTGCCGCCAGCGCTGTCGCCTTCGACGATGAACAGCTCCGTCTCGCGTCCGCCTTCGCCGCTGCAATCGGTGAGCTTGCCGGGCAGGCGCAGCTTCTTGGCGTTGGTAGCAGTCTTGCGCTTGATCTCGCGTTCCTGCTTGCGCTTCAGGCGCTCATCCATGCGCTCCATCACCTCGCCGAGCAGCGCCTTCCCGCGCTCCATATTGTCGGTGAGGAAGTGGTCGAAATGGTCGCGGATCGCATTTTCCACGAGCCTTGCAGCTTCGGGAGAAGTCAGACGGTCCTTGGTTTGCGACTGGAACTGCGGATCGCGGATGAAGACGCTCAGCATCACTTCGGCGCCGGTCATGACGTCATCGGCGGTGATGTCTTTGGCCTTCTTGGCACCGACCAACTCACCGAACGCGCGCAGGCCGCGCGTCAGGGCAGTGCGCAGGCCCTGTTCATGCGTCCCGCCATCCGGCGTCGGCACTGTGTTGCAATACCAGCTGGTTGCGCCGTCCGAATAGAGCGGCCAGGCAATCGCCCACTCGGCCCGACCTTGCCCGAGCCCGTCCACCATCGGGAATTCCTGCAAACCGGTAAACGGCTGGGCGGTGACACATTCACGCGTGCCCACCTGCTCAGCCAAGTGATCGGCAAGTCCGCCGGGGAACTTGAACACGGCCTCAGTTGGCACATCGTCACTCGCCAGCGAGGCTGCGCATTTCCAGCGGATTTCGACACCCGCGAACAGATAGGCCTTCGAGCGCGCTAGCTTGAACAACCGCTTGGGGTTGAACTTGCGGTCGCCGAAGATCTCCTCGTCCGGGACGAAGCTGACCGTAGTGCCGCGCCGGTTTGGCGTCGCGCCGAGCATCTGCAACGGGCCTTGCGTGACCCCGCGCGAGAACTCCTGCGCGTAAAGCTGCTTGTCGCGCGCGACTTCAACCCGGGTATGCACCGACAACGCATTGACCACGCTGATGCCCACACCGTGCAGGCCCCCGCTGGTGGCATAGGCTTTGCCCGAGAACTTGCCGCCTGAGTGGAGCGTCGAAAGGATCACCTCCAGCGTCGATTTGCCGGGAAACTTGGGGTGTTCATCAACCGGCATCCCGCGCCCGTTATCGGCGATGGTCAGGCGATTGCCTTCATCCAGACGCACCTCGATCCGGGTCGCGTGGCCGGCGACTGCCTCGTCCATGGAATTGTCGAGCACTTCGGCGGCGAGGTGGTGATAGGCGCGGTCATCCGTGCCGCCGATATACATACCAGGGCGGCGGCGGACAGGCTCTAGGCCTTCGAGCACCTCGATCGCGGAGGCGTTGTAGTCACCGCTGGAGGTAGGGGTGTTGGCAAAGAGATCGTCGGGGGTGGTATCGGCCATGCGCGGGTTATAGGCCCTCTGCGCGCAGCCTCACAAGCCACCCCCCGTGGTTTTACTCACTTGCCGAAGCCGGTGGGGGCAGGGTCCACCGGGGTGACTTCGCCGCCCTTGACCTCGCGCACTTCAAGCGCGCGTTCGATCACGCCGTTGCGGGTGAAGCGGAAGGCACCGTCCACCCCCAGAAAGCCGCCCTTGTCATAGAGCTCGGACTTGGGGAAAGGCGTGCCGACCTTCCAGTCGCGCGCGACGCGCAAGGTCAGCAGCACGGCGTCATAGCCCAAAGTCGCCGTTCGGTAAGGCTGCGCACCGAAGCGAGCGGCGTAGCTATCGGCAAAACGCTTGTAGCGCTGGTCCGAAACCGCCGCGAACAGCGCGCCTTCCAGCGCCGGAGCACGGGCGAGGGCGGCATCACCGCTCCACAGTTCCGTGCCGAGGATGCGCGCACGGGTGCGCACGCCGCGCTGCAATTCGCCCGCAGCATCGATCCCCAGCCGGGCGCTGTCGGCGACCAGTACGGTGTCATATCCACCCGCCGCCCGCAGCCGTGCCGCCGCGCTGACGATCGAGGTATTGCCGCGCGCATAGCTTTCCTTGCGCGCCAGCGACCCGCCATAATCGCGCAGCGCGTTCTCCAAAGCCGAGAATGCGCGCGCGCCATAATCACCTTCAGGCACGAGCACGGCAAAGCGCGCCGCGCCGCGCGAGCGCGCAAAGGCGACCGTGCGGCGGATCGATTGTTCCGGCATATGGCCGATTACGAACACATCCGGCCCGGCAACCCCCGCGTCATTGGCAAACGCGATCACCGGCACTCCGGCGGGGCGCGCGGCGTCCTGGACAGCGGGAACGGCGTCGGCAGTCAGCGGGCCGAGGATCAGCTTGTTCCCGTCCGCGATGGCTTTCCGTGCCGCGGTCGCCACGCCTTCGGAGGTGTCATAGGTGGTGATGCGCAGATTGTCCGCAGTGGTATCGAGCAGTGCCATGGTGGTGGCATTGGCAATCGCCTGACCGACCGCGGCGGTGTCGCCGCTCATCGGCACCAGCAGCGCGATGCGGTGGCGGCCGGTATCGGTGGGGAGCGCAGTCGCCGAAGGCTCGGGCGCAGGTGCGGGCGGCGGGGCCGTGGCCACGTCGGTCTTGGGGATCACCTGACAGCCCGCCGCAAGCATCGCCGCTCCCGCCAGAGCGACATTGCGCCCGCGCAGGTGCCGTGCCGCGTCCATCAACCAACCGGCCCAAACCGGTGTGTTCCAAAGCTTCATTCTTGCCGACCCCTCAGTCGTGCTCCATGGACAGATCGATGACCGTGGAGCTGCCATCCATTCCCGCAAACATTCCCGAGCCCGGGCTGTATATCGTTGCCACCCCGATTGGCAATCTTGGCGACATCACCCTGCGCGCGCTTGGCGTGTTGCAAGGGGCCGCGATGATCGCTTGCGAGGATACGCGGGTGACGGGTAAGCTGCTGAAACATTTTGGAATCAAAGGGCGGCTTCAGCGGCTCGATGATCACGCCTCGCCCGAAACCCGGACATGGATCATCGACGAAGCGAGGCGTATGCCGGTTGCGCTGGTGAGCGATGCGGGCACGCCGCTGATTTCCGATCCGGGCTACCGCCTCGTGCGTGAGGCGCTGGCGGCTGGCGTCAACGTGGTCAGCATCCCCGGCGCCTGCGCGGCAGTCTCGGCGCTTTCCATCGCGGGGTTACCGAGCGACCGCTTCCTGTTTGCAGGCTTCTTGCCGGTCAAGGACAAGGCCCGCAGCGAGGTCTTGGCAGGGCTGGCCGATGTCGCCGCGACGTTAGTGTTCTACGAAACTGCCCCTCGGCTCGAACGCGCCTTGCTCGGCATTGCCGAGCTTTGGCCGGACCGCGAGGTGGCGGTCGCGCGCGAACTCACCAAGCTGCACGAGGAATGCCGTAGTGGCACCGCCGCGAGCCTCGCGGCGCATTACGCCGCGCACCCGCCCAAAGGTGAGATCGTGCTGTTGATCGGCCCGCCGACTGATGCTGAGGCGCCGGTGCTTGATGCCGATGCCATGCTCAAGGCGGCGCTGGTGGATGCGGGGCCGGGCAAGGCCGCAGGGATCGTCGCCAAGGCCACCGGGATCGACCGGGCAACGCTTTATGCCCGCGCGCTGGAATTGAAGGGCGAATGAGCGAGAGCCGCAGTCCCGAAAGCCGCCGCGACGCTGACCAGCGCGGGCGCGAAGGCGAGGCCGAGGCGGCGATGTATCTCGCGCAAGCCGGATGGCGCGTGGTCGCCGAGCGGGTCAAGACCAAAGCAGGCGAGATCGACCTGATCGCCCGCCGCACCGGCCTTGTCGCCTTCGTCGAAGTCAAATGGCGCGCCCGCAGTGTCGCGCTCGCCGACGCCATCGACGAACGCCGTCTCAAGCGCGTTGCAGCGGCGGTCGAGTGCGTGTGGCAGGACTATGCGACCGATGGTGAGGATATCCGCATCGACGTCATCCTGCTTGCGCCCGGCCGCAAGCCCACCCACATCGAAAATGCCTGGATGCCGTTCGGCTGATCCCTCGGAGTGAATTCATGACATTGCGTGTAGCCGTCCAGATGGACCCCATCGACCAGATCAATATCGCGGGCGACAGCTCCTTTGCGCTGATGCTGGCTGCTCAGGCGCGGGGTTATTCGCTCTACGAATATCACGTCGAAAGCCTGACGCTGGACGAGGATGACCGGCTGTTCGCCCATGCCTTCCCGGTGACGGTGCAGCGCGTCGTGGGCGACCATTTCACGCGCGGCGATCAGGTGCGACTCGACCTTGGCAAGGATGTCGATGTGGTGCTGATGCGGCAGGACCCGCCGTTCCACATGGGCTACATCACCGCCACCCACATGCTGGAGCGCATCGGGGCGGAGACGCTAGTGGTCAACGACCCCGCCAATGTCCGCAACTCGCCCGAAAAAGTAATGGTGCTCAATTACCGCCGCTTCATGCCGCCGACGCTGGTGACGCGCAGCGTGGACGAAGTGCGGCGCTTCATGGGCAAACACGGCGCGATCGTGGTCAAACCGATCCACGGCAACGGCGGAAAGGCGATCTTCCGCATCGGTGAAAACGGCGAAAACCTCACCGCGCTGTTCGAGGTGTTCAACCAGACCTGGCCCGAACCGCATATGGTGCAGCCCTTCCTCCCCGAGGTCGCACAGGGCGACAAGCGGATCGTGCTGATCGACGGCCAAGTGGCAGGCGCAATCAACCGCGTGCCGGGCGAGGGCGAGTTCCGCTCCAACCTCGCAATGGGCGGATCGGCGCAGCAAACGGAACTGACCGAGCGGGAACAGGAAATCTGCGATGCGCTCGGCCCGGACCTCAAGCGTCTTGGCCTCACCTTCGTGGGCATCGACGTGATCGGCGGCAAGTGGCTGACTGAGATCAACGTCACCTCGCCCACCGGCATCGTCGCCATCGACCGCTTCAACGGCACGGATACGGCGGGCATGATCTGGGACGCGATTGAAGCGCGGGTTGCGGCAATGGCAGGGCAGTGATAGCTATGTAGCGACTGCTACAGGAGTCGCTGCCATGTCCGATCATCTCGCCACCGTCCAAGCCGTGATCGCCGCCGTGGCGGTCAAGGATTACAACACCGCGCTCGCCCATTTCACCGAGGATTGCGAATACACCAACTTGCCGATGGGTAGCGTCACCGGCCTCCCCGCCATCCGCGCGGTGCTTGAACCGTTCTTTGCATCGACCATCGCAAACGAATTGCTGATCCTGCGCACGGCAGTGGAAGGCGATACCGTCTTCACCGAAAGGCTCGACCGTCACCAGATTGAGAGCGGGTGGGCCGAATTGCCGGTGACGGGCGTATTCGTCTTTCGTGAGGGAAAAATTGCGGTATGGCGCGAATACTTCGATCTCGCCACGCTGCTGCGGCAATGGCCAGAGCTTGCTGCCAGCCTGACCTGACAGCGTTCGCGGGCCATGCAAGGGCTGCGGGATCGCCAACCAACGGAAACCCCTAGCACGTCATGACCGCTTTCCTCCTCGAACTGCTCAACAAGGGCGGCTACCTCGGCATCTTCCTGCTGATGGCGGCCGAGAACATCTTTCCGCCGATCCCTTCCGAGGTGATCATGGGCGGCGCCGGAGTGCTGGTCGCCAAGGGTGAGATGACGTTCTGGACGGTGTGGATCGTCGCCACGGTCGGCACCGTGGTCGGGAACCTGTTCTGGTACTGGATTGGGGTGCGCTGGAGCGAGGAGCAGTTGAAGCGCATCATCGACCGCTGGGGCCGGTGGCTGACCTTCGAGTGGGACGAATTCACCAAGGCGCGCAACATTTTCCGCAAATATGGCGACTGGATTGTCTTCGCTCTGCGCTTCTCGCCGATCCTGCGCACCATCGTCTCCCTGCCTGCGGGCCTTGCGCATATGAAGCTGTGGCGCTTCGTCATTTTCACAGCGCTGGGCTCGGGCATCTGGAACGCGGTGCTGATTTTCGGCGGGCGGGCGGCAGCGCCGCTGGTCGAACGGTTCGAGAAGCTGGCGGGCTTCGGCGTGGTCGCCTTTGTGCTCGCCGGTGTGGCCTTCTATGTGTACCGCGTGGTTACGTGGAAGCCGGTCAAGGCCCACGAAAAGCAGGACTAACCGCGCTCCGCCCGGGGGTGGGCATTGCGATAATTCTCGAGCAGGCTGGCCGCATCGACGCGGGTGTAGATCTGCGTCGATCCGAGCGATGCGTGGCCGAGCAGCTCCTGCAAACTTCTGAGGTCAGCCCCGGCGCTGAGCAGGTGCGTGGCGAAGGAATGGCGCAACGCGTGGGGCGTCGCGGTCTCGGGCAGGCCGAGCGCCCGGCGCGCCTGTGCCATCGTGCGCTGCACCATCGCGGGCGAGAGCGGGCCGCCCTTGGCGCCGCGAAATAGCGGCTCATCGGGGGCAAGCGGCCATTTGCATAGCCGCGCATACTCCGCGACGGCCGCGCGCGTGATCGACAGGATCGGGACCACGCGTTGCTTGCCGCCTTTGCCGGTAACTTGCAGCACTTCGCCCAGCATCGCATCGCGCCCGGTCAGCGACAGCGCCTCGGCGATCCGCAGGCCTGATCCATACATGAGCAGCAGAACCGCCCGGTCACGCGCGCCAATCCAATCGTCGGCGGCGAGCGAGTCGACCAGTTCGGTCAGGTTCACTGCCTCATCCGGGGTGACGGGGCGGGGGAGGCCCTTCTTGATCCGTGGCCCGCGCAGACGGGGTGCGGCGGGCTCGGGGTCGCCGCTTTGCTGGCGGGCAAAAGCGATGAAAGCTTTGAGCGCGGACAGTTCCCGCGCGGTGCTGGCATTGCCCAGGCCCTCAGAACGGCGCGCGGCGAGGTGGGCGCGCAAGCCATGCGCCTCAGTGCGGGCGACCGCTGCCCAGTCCTCCAGCCCGCCCGCTGCCACCAACCGCTCGGCAGCGGCGACATAGGCGCGCACCGTGTGTGGCGAGCGGCGGCGGTTATCGGTGAGGTGCGCGCGCCACGCTGCAATCATCGCGCCACCGCTCATGCCGCGACCAGCGTATCGGCGACTAGCTCAGCGAGCAGCGCATCCAGCAGGCCTCGGCCCGGCGGCGTCACTCCGATGCGCGACCCTTCAGACCATACCAGTCCGAGTGTTTGCAGGCGGGCGAGCGCGGCTTCATGGACCAAACCAGCTCGAGGCAGGCCGAAGCGGGTCGAAAGCGCTGCAAGGTCAATCCCCTCGGTCAATCGCAACCCCATCAACAGCGCCTCGGCAGCCTGTTCGGACACCGCCAACGCGCGCGCTTCGGCGATGCCGTTGCCTTGCCGCGCGACGGCGGAGAGGAAGTTTTCGGGTTTCTTGTGCCGTACCGTCGCCACACCCCCGCGCCGCCCATGCGCGCCGGGACCGATACCGGCGTAATCCTGATAGCGCCAATAGGCGAGGTTATGGCGGCTCTGTTCACCTATGCGGGCATGGTTGCTGGTCTCGTATGCGGGCAGCCCTGCAGCATCGGTAAGTGCCTGCGTGATGTCGAACAGTTCGGCAGCTTCGTCATCATCCAACGGCACCAACCGCCCGCGCCGGACATCGCTGGCGAAGCGGGTGCCGGGCTCGATCGTCAGTTGGTAGAGCGACATGTGGCCGGTCCCGAAACCCAGCGCGCGGGTCAGGCGGTCATGCCACAATTCAGGCGTATGGCCGGGCAAGGCGTAGATCAGATCGAAACTCACGCGCTTGAAGTGGGCTTGCGCAGTTTCGAGGGCATCCAGTGCCTCAGAGGCCCCATGGAGCCGCCCGAGAAACTTGAGCTCGGCATCATCCAGCGACTGCACACCCAGCGACACACGGTTGATCCCGGCTGCGGCCAGCGCGGCAAAATTGGCGGTCTCCACCGAGGAGGGATTAGCTTCCAGCGTGATCTCGATGCCGTCAGCAAAGCCCCACAGCCGCTCGGCTTCCGCCAGCAGAGCCGCGACCAGCGCAGGCGGCATCAGCGAAGGCGTACCGCCGCCGAAGAAGATCGACGTCAGCGGCTCGCCGCCGGCCAGCTCTGCCTCGGCGTGCATATCCTTCAGCAAAGCCGACTGCCACGCCGCCACATCCACACTCTCGCGGACATGCGAATTGAAGTCGCAATAGGGGCATTTCTTGGCGCAGAACGGCCAGTGAATATAAAGCGCGCGGGCCACGGGTGGAATTTTCAGCCCCGCTTAACCGTTGACGGATAAATCGATGTCATGCGGAGTTCCTGTATCGTGTCCATCACTGCCCGGACCCTTGGTCTTGCGCTGGTTATGACAGCCGCGCCAGTGCAGCCGCAAGCCTTTCGCTATCCTTCGCCCGACGAGCGCGATTTCCTCGCCGCGCATAACATCGCCCGCGAAGACGTCAGCCTCGCACCGCTGGTGTGGAGCGACCGCCTGGCGCGCGATGCGCAAGACTGGGCTGACCATCTAGCTGCGCACAATCTCTATGACCACGCCTCGATCGAACAGCGCAAGGGCCAAGGCGAAAACCTGTGGCGCGGTCCGCGCGGCTATTGGTCGATCTGGGAGAAGGTCAGCTTCTTCATCGCCGAGAAACGCCATTTCCGTCCGGGCCAGTTCCCCGAAGTCTCGCGCACCGGCCAATGGACCGACGTCGCGCACTATACTCAGGTGATCTGGCCGCATACCCGCGAGGTCGGTTGTGCTATTGCCACCACAGCAAACGACGAGGTGCTGGTGTGCCGCTATTGGCCCGCAGGGAACATGTGGGGCCACCGGATCGACCCTGCTGAACACTCGATCGCGCGGCGATAGATCAGCGCGGAAACTGTTCGGCGACGAGCTTGGCAAAGGCGTCCGCGCGGTGGCTGATCGCGTGCTTTTCCTCCGGCGGGATTTGCGCGAAGGTCTGCGTGCGGCCCACCGGCACGAACACCGGATCATAGCCAAAGCCGAGCAGTCCGCGAGGCGGCCATGTCAGCGAACCATCGCAGCGCCCTTCGTAGATCGCATATTCGCCATCGGGCCATGCCAGCGCGAGCACACAGTGGAACGCGGCCGAGCGATCCACGTCGGCACCCTTTTCCGCCAGCATCCCTTCGACCTTACCCATCGCCATGTACCAATCGCGGCCCGGAGCGCCCTCGAACCATTGCCGCGCGGCCCAGTCGGCGGTGTAGACGCCGGGGCGGCCATCGAGCGCAGCGACACTAAGGCCACTATCGTCGGCCAGCGCCGCCAAACCCGATGCCTCCGCCGCAGCACGCGCCTTGAGTAGCGCGTTCTGGGCAAAGGTGGTGCCGGTCTCGTCCGGTTCGGGCAGGCCGAGCGACCCAGCAGACAGGCACTTGACCCCATAGGGATCGAGCAGCGCCGAAATCTCCTTCAGCTTGCCCGCATTATGCGTGGCAATCACCAGAGATCCGGAGCCTAGGCGGCGTGTCATTTCACCGCGTCCAGTTGCGCCGCGAATATCCGGTCGCAGCCGATGCGGGCGAGGCGCAGGAGGCGCAGGAGCGCTTCCTCGTCATAGGTCGCACCTTCGGCAGTAGCTTGCACTTCGGCGATCTTGCCGCCCGACAGCAGCACGAAATTGCCGTCAGCCTCGGCGTTTGAATCCTCGTCGTAATCGAGGTCGAGCACCGGGGTGCCCTTGAAGATGCCGCAGGAAATCCCGGCGACCTGCGCCGAGATCGGATCGTGCTTGATATCGCCCGATGCCATCAGCCCGTTGATGGCGAGGCGAAGTGCGATCCACGCGCCGGAAATCGCGGCGGTACGGGTGCCGCCATCGGCCTGGATCACGTCGCAATCCAAGGTGATCTGGCGCTCTCCCAGCTTCTGGAGATCGACCACTGCGCGCAAGCTGCGCCCGATCAACCGCTGGATTTCCTGCGTGCGGCCCGATTGCTTGCCCTTGGCCGCTTCACGCGCGCCGCGCGTGTGGGTGGCGCGCGGGAGCATCGAATACTCGCCCGTCACCCAACCTTCGCCCTTGCCGCGCAGCCACGGCGGCACGCCGCGTTCGACGCTGGCGGTGCAGAGCACCTTGGTATCGCCGAAGCCGATCAGCACCGATCCTTCCGCGTGGCGGGTGAAGCCGGTTTCGATCGTGATGGCGCGCATTTCATCGGGCGCGCGTCCTGAAGGGCGCATGGGTGTTCCTTTGCTGTTTCGCGGGCCATTAAGCGGCGCGCACTTGCCGCCGCAAGCGCAAAGACTAAACATTGCGGGCATGACCTCGCTCCCCGTCACCGAACTGACCCACCGCGCCCGCGAAATATTTCGTCGGGTGGTGGAGGGGTATATCGATAGCGGGCAGCCGGTCGGCTCCAAGACTCTGGCTGCGGATGGCACCTTGAACCTCTCGCCCGCCTCGATCCGCAGCGTGCTGGCCGATCTGGAGACGGCGGGCCTGCTCGCCGCGCCGCATACCAGCGCAGGGCGGATGCCGACCGATGCGGGCCTCAGGATTTTTGTCGACGGGATGATGCGCGTGGCCGAACCCACGGCGCAGGAACAGGCGGCGATCGAGGCGCGCCTCGCCGAAGCCGGGCCGGTCGAGGCTGCGATCAAGCAGGCGAGCGCGATCCTGTCCGACCTGTCGGGTGCGGCAGGGATGGTGCTGGTCGCGCCGCGGGAGCAGAAACTGGCACAGTTCAGCTTGGTCGATCTGGGGCAGGGCCGCGCGCTCGCGGTGCTGGTGGGAGAGGATGGCGGTGTCGAAAACCGCGTCGTCACCATCGGCGGCGCGCTCAATCCGGGGGCGCTGGACCGGGCGAGCAATTACGTCACCGCCCGGCTGGCTGGCCGGACGCTGGCCGAAGCGGCGCAGGCGATGCGCATCGAAATCAATGCAGGCAAATCGCAGCTTGATGACGCGTCCCGCGATCTGGTCGAGCGCGGGCTGGCCGTCTGGAGCGAGGATGCTGCCGCACGTCCGGTGCTGATCGTGCGTGGGGCAGCGAATCTCCTCGATGACAGCGCCTTGGGTGATATCGAGCGTGTCCGCAGTCTGCTTGAAGACCTCGAAAACAAGCAATCCGTCGCTGAACTGCTCGACAGCGCACGCGAGGCCGAAGCCACCCGGATTTTCATCGGCTCAGAGAACCGATTGTTCGCACTTTCGGGGTCTTCCGTCATCGCCTCACCCTATCGCGATCGTGAGGGCCGGGTGGTTGGCGTGCTGGGCGTGATTGGCCCCACGCGGTTGAATTACGCGCGGGTAGTCCCCATGGTGGATTTGACGGCCCGTTCGCTGGGCAAGCTCATCGCTTGAATGGAAAGCCATAGGAAATGACCAACAATGAAAAGCCGCTGGATCAAGCGGTTGAAGACGAATTGAAGGGCGTGCCTGAGCATCTGCGCGAAGGCGGGGACGCTGATGACCAGATGGCCGAAGCGCTCGAATCGCTGCGCCGCGATCTAGAAGGTGCCAAGCAGGAAGTGCTCTATGCTCAGGCCGAGACGCAGAACGTGCGCCGCCGGTTGGAGCGCGAAAAGGACGAAGCGCGCGCCTATGCCGCGACCGGTTTTGCCCGCGATATCCTGAGTGTTGCCGACAATCTCGCCCGTGCGGTGCAGGCGATCCCGGAATCCTTGCGCGCTGATGACAGCATGAAGGGCCTGGTGATTGGCATCGAAGCAACCCAGCGCGAGCTCGAGAAGGTGTTCGCCAGCCACGGCATCACCCGCATCGCTGCGGTTGGCCTGCCGCTCGATCCGAACCAGCATCAGGCGATGCTCGAAGTGCCAACTGCGGATCATGAGCCCGGCACGGTCGTCTCGGAAATGCAGGCCGGGTGGATGATCAAGGACCGCTTGCTGCGCGCGGCGATGGTGGCGGTGGCAAAGGCTCCGGATTAGGCCTCAATCCAGACTGGCGGTTTGGTGAAAGGTGCGGATTGCAGGATGGCGAAGACGTCATCCTGCAATTTTGCCAATGGTTCCGACACGTCAATCTTTCGGAACAGTTTGCGCACATAGGGCTTGTGCGGGATGAACTGGATAAGGAAGTCTTCGCTGTCGTTTTCAGCGAGCACACCGAAAGCGAGCGTGATGTCCTTATGGCGGACTTCGCAATACCAACCCCAGTCTTCACCAACGTAGCCGGTTACGCCTGTACCCCTCTGATATAGCTTCATTCCAATGTAGCGGGACAGCGCATAACCATGCATCGTTTCGAAATTGGCGAGCTCCGCATCTCGCGGGTTGCGAGGAAATCTGGCGCTCGAGAATTCCAAAATTCGGTCAAACCTGCTCATGGCTAGTGCACCCCGTCGCAAACGAGGTTAGGGCAATAGCATCTCTTTGAAAATGAGAGCTTAAGGCGTAGCGCCGTTGAAAGCGACCAGCCCTTCATAAGCAGCCCCGTCCGCCACGCCCGCAACCCTCGCGCCACTGCGCAGCAAGAACGCGTGGCGGACGATTTCGGCCTGCTGCTCGATCCCGTAGCGCTCCAGCGTCCAGCCCGGCCGCAAGGTATAGTCATAGCGGCACCACGGGTGGCGGCGTAGAACGAGATACCAGCGGCCGAGCCTCTGCGCCTGCCACACGTGCACCATTTCGTGGATGAAATGCGCCTGACGCTCCAGCGAAGCTTCGGAAAAATCGTCGCAATAATGAGCTGCGCCGGGGTGAAAGTGCAGGTGCCCCATCGGCGCCATTGTCACGCCTCTGGGATGCAGCGGGAAGAACTTGCGGCGGCGGATGGTCACACGAGCATAATCGATCGCCTCGCCGAACATCGAGCGGGCGAGGGCGACCTCTCCAGTGGTCAGCGAACGTGCGCCGCCGACCGGGCAACCGGCATATGGGTAAAGCGGCGGTGTGTTGGCCACCCCTTTAGCCAGCCTCCCGGTCAGCGCCTTTTTCAGCGCTCTTCCCCGGCCGCGCGTACAGGCGCGTCGACAGTGGCGCTGGTGCCGTCCGACAAGGTCAACGTCACCTTGGCGGTGCCGCCTGCTGCTAGCGCGGCCGAAGGCTCAATCGCCATCACATGCAGGCCGCCCGGCGCAAATGTCACCGGCGCATCCGCGGAAAGCGGGACCGCATCGGTCATCGTCATCTGCATCTTGCCTGCGCTTTCGGCGTAATCATGGATCATCGTCATCCCCGCGCCCTCAACCGCAACGCTGGTGAGAGTTACGGGCGCTGTGCCGCTGTAGGAAAGGTCGAAATAGACCGCCGCCGGATTGCCCGCGACCGGGGCGAGCACCACCCGCGCATTGCTCACCGTGAGGCTGATGGCGCCCTCGGCCTCACCCGCAGGCGCGTCAGCCGCACCTGAGCAGGCAGCAAGACCGGCGAGGCTTGCGCCAAGGGCAATCGCCAGTGCGGCGCGTCGGATGGTGTTCACCTTGCATGTCTCCCTTGTGGAATGGCGGCAAAACTAGGGGCGCCGGTCTCTTGTGCCAAGCAAAACCACACCTATATCGCCCTCACAAACGAGCCGCCAAAGCGCTTTGCCCATATCGGGGAAGCCTACCGGCGCGGTGTCCAACAATTGTCCTATGGATGGGGTAAAAATGGCTAAAGTTATCGGTATCGACCTCGGCACCACCAATTCCTGCGTTGCTGTCATGGATGGCGGCAAGCCCAAGGTTATCGAAAATTCCGAAGGCGCGCGCACCACGCCGTCGATTGTCGCCTTCACCAAGGATGGCCAGCGCCTGATCGGGCAGCCGGCCAAGCGTCAGGCGGTCACGAACCCCGACAACACCCTCTTCGCGATCAAGCGCCTGATCGGCCGCCGCTTTGAAGATCCGCTGACCAAGAAGGACATGGGCCTGGTTCCCTATTCCATCGTCAAGGGCAAGAACGGCGATGCCTGGGTCAAGGCCGGTGAAGAAGAATACAGCCCGTCGCAGGTCTCGGCCTTCATTCTCCAGAAGATGAAGGAAACCGCCGAAAGCTATCTCGGCGAGACCGTAACGCAGGCGGTTATTACAGTGCCCGCCTATTTCAACGACGCCCAGCGTCAGGCGACCAAGGACGCCGGCATGATCGCCGGCCTTGAAGTGCTGCGCATCATCAACGAGCCGACCGCGGCTGCTCTCGCCTACGGAATGGACAAGGAAGATGGCAAGACCATCGCCGTCTATGACCTTGGCGGCGGCACCTTCGACGTGTCGATCCTCGAAATCGGGGACGGCGTGTTCGAAGTGAAGTCGACCAACGGGGACACCTTCCTCGGCGGTGAAGACTTCGACAATGCGATCGTGGAATTCCTCGCCGATGCCTTCAAGAAGAAGGAAGGCATGGACCTGAAGACCGACAAGCTCGCGCTTCAGCGGCTGAAGGAAGCTGCCGAAAAGGCCAAGATCGAGCTGTCGAGCGCGGCCTCGACCGAAATCAACCTGCCCTTCATCACCGCGCGCATGGAAGGTGGCACCACCACCCCGCTGCACTTGGTAGAAACGATCACCCGCGCCGACCTCGAAAAGATGGTCGACACGCTGATCCAGCGCACGCTAGATCCGTGCAAGAAGGCGCTGGCAGATGCGGGTGTTTCAAAGGACCAGATCGACGAAGTGATCCTCGTCGGCGGCATGACCCGTATGCCTCGCGTGCGCGAAGTGGTGGAGCAGTTCTTCGGTGCGAAGCCCCACACCGGCGTGAACCCGGATGAAGTCGTCGCCATGGGCGCGGCCATTCAGGCGGGCGTGTTGCAGGGCGACGTCAAGGACGTGCTGCTGCTCGACGTGACCCCGCTTTCGCTCGGTATCGAGACGCTGGGCGGCGTGTTCACCCGCATGATCGACCGCAACACCACCATCCCGACCAAGAAGACCCAGACGTACTCGACCGCCGAAGACAATCAGAACGCGGTGACGATCAAGGTCTATCAGGGCGAACGCGAGATGGCGGCGGACAATAAGATCCTCGGCAATTTCGACCTGATCGGCATCCCGCCTGCTCCGCGCGGCGTGCCGCAGATCGAAGTGACCTTCGATATCGACGCCAACGGCATTGTATCCGTGGCGGCGAAGGACAAGGGCACCGGTAAGGAGCAGACGATCAAGATCCAGGCTTCGGGTGGCTTGTCGGATTCCGACATCGACCAGATGGTCAAGGACGCCGAAAAGTTCGCCGAAGAAGACAAGAAGCGTCGGGCAGCTGCCGAAGCGCGCAACCAGGCCGACAGTCTGGTGCACGCGACGGAAAAGCAGCTCGAAGAGCACGGCGCGAAGATCGACGCTGCGACCAAGACGGAAGTCGAGGAAGCCATCGCGGCGGTGAAGACTGCGCTCGAAGGCGGCGATGCCGATGACATCAACGCCAAGGCACAGGCCTTGACCCAATCGGCGATGAAGATGGGCCAGCAGATCTACGAACAGCAGCAGGCCGCAGGGCCGGATGCCGCTGCCGAGACGGCTGGCGAAACGGCCGCCGACGAAGAAGTCGTCGATGCCGAGTTCTCCGAGGTCGACGAAGACAAGAAGGGCTAAGGCCCCGATGCAACCCAGTGCGCAGCAGATGCAGCCGGTCCCTGATGCCGGCGCATCGGCTGCGGCTGGTCACGGGGAATAGGTCAAAGACATGTCCACCGCCCAGACAGATTACTACGCCACGCTTGAATGTGCCCGCGACGCTGACGGCGCGGCGCTCAAGAGCGCCTATCGCAAGCTCGCCATGAAATTTCACCCGGATCGCAATCCGGGCGATGCCAGTGCGGAAGCCAAGTTCAAGGCGATCAGTGAGGCGTACGATTGCCTCAAGGACCCGCAAAAGCGCGCGGCCTATGATCGCTATGGCCACGAGGCCTTCACGCAGGGCATGAATGGCGGCGGTGGCGGCGGCTTCGGCGGCCGGGGCGGCGGCGATTTCGCTGATATCGGCGACATCTTTGAAACCATCTTCGGCAGCGCCTTTGGCGGCGGCGGTGCACAGCGCCAGCAGAAGCGGCGCGGCGCGGACCTTCGATACGACATGCAGGTCACGCTCGAAGAGGCCTTCCACGGCAAGTCGACTGAGATCGAGATCGAAGTCAGCCAGGCCTGCGACACTTGCGATGGCAGCGGCGCAACCCCCGGAACCAGCGAACGGCAGTGCAACCTGTGCAACGGCATGGGCAGCGTACGCGCCAAGCAGGGCTTGTTCGTGATCGAGCGTCCATGCCCCACCTGCAACGGGCGCGGCAAGGTTATTGAAAACCCGTGCCGGGTCTGCGGCGGGGAAGGGCGGGTGGACAAGCCCCAGACCCTCAAGATCGATATTCCCGCAGGCGTCGACACCGGCACCCGCATCCGCCTTGGCGGTAAGGGCGAGGCGGGCCAGCGCGGCTCGCCCGCGGGCGATCTTTACATCTTCCTCCACGTGAAGCCGCACCGGGTGTTCGAACGCGACGGCACCACGCTCACCACCCGCGTGCCGGTGAGCTTCACCACGGCGGCGCTGGGCGGCTGCGTGGAAATTCCCGATCTCGATGGCTCGACCAACCGGCTCGAAATCCCCGCCGGTATCCAGTCGGGCAAGCAATTGCGCATTCGCGGCGCCGGGATGCCGGTGCTGCAAGGGCGCGGGCGTGGCGATCTGGTGGTGGAAATCGCAGTCGAAACGCCGACCAAGCTCAGCCGTCGCCAGAAGGAAATCCTCGAGGAATTCAAGGCGACCGAGACCGGGGACGAATGCCCCGAAAGCCGCGGCTTCTTCGACAAGCTGAAAGACGTGTTCGGGGGCTGAGGCGCTTAAAGCGCACTCGCCGCTAAGCTGTCCCGCAAGACCCGGACCGCTTCGCGGCCTCGGGCGATGGCGATATCAACCCATCCGCTCCCGCACTTCGAGCCGGATCTGGTCGATCAGCCCGCGCTGGCAGCGGCCGGATAGTTCCTCTTCCTCCAGCACCGCCAGGAACACCGCGCGCTTGGCCGCCGTGACGGTGTCCGGGGCAACGCCGCCCGTGACAGTTGAGGCGACCAGATCGATCATCCGCTCCGCGCCGTGCAGGCGTCCCCACAGATAGTCATTCTCGCGGTAATCGCGGCTGAAGAACGCGCCGAAATTGTAGAACTCGATCCCGCGCAAGGTCGCCGCCGTCCCGCCGTCACGGATCGAGCGGGCGTCGTCGGGCGAGATGCGGTCGATCTTGACCGGGTTAAACTCATCCAGCCCCTCTCGCCGCGACAGGGGGAGAGTTGCAACGTCGTAAAACGGGAAGCCCAGATAAGTAAGAAGCATCCGCCGCTTGAGGCTTTTCGGCATGTCCTCCAGCGCGTCGATCAGCATCTCCTCGGCGGCGAGATCGGTCGCGGGCAGCAAGCGCTCGGCGCCCAAGTAATCGATCACCGCAGCCGGAGCCTGTAGGGCGTTTCCCGCCAACTCGCGGAAGCGCGGAGCGTGCAGCACGTCCTCGTCCGCACGGTAATAGAGCGCCAGAATTTCGTAGAGCCGGTCGCGCGCACGATCGAGCGCGTCCTCGGAAATGTCGGGATCGACCTGCCAATCGCGAGCCAGTTTACGTGACAGCATTTGCAGCCGGCGGATGCGAAAGCCGGTGTCATGCGCGCGGAAAAAGGTAATCGCCCCCAAAGTCGCGCCGCCCTGCGCGCCGGTCAGTTGGTGCAATCCGCGCGCCTCAAGCTCACAGCGCAAGGCCTCAATCAGCGCGCCGGTATCGGCCATCGGCTGCCCGGCGGCGCGCAAGATCAGCGTCGCTAACTGGCAGAGGATGCCGTCAAACTTGGTGAGCGCATAGGCGCCAAAGGCATAGCCCGCCCGCTCAGCCGCGGCTTGCTGCGCCCTTGAGCGCCAAGCAGCAAGCCGCTTGGGCGTGGGGCGGTCGAGCAGGAAGGTGTAGCCGAACAGCTTCTCCACCGCTCGGTCGATATCGGGCTGCAAGTCCATCACGATCCGCTTCAACCGCGCAGCGTCACGTGATTGCTGGTCGATGCGTTCCAGATCATCGCGGATCGGCTGTTCGCGCGGTATGGTGGAGAGCGAACCGAAGATCGCACCGAAGAAGCCCACGTCGCGGGTGCGGGTGCCGGGAGCAGGGCGAGCCCCATCGGGGCGCGGGTCGAGATAGACGAAGCGCCGGTCAACCTCGCGCTGCGCCGGGCGACCGTGCAGCGCAGTGAGGGCAGCTCCGAAGGGCGCACCCACCAGCACCGCGCCGTCAATCAATGCGACCTCGGCCATGCTTCCGCGCGCGACATGGGCGGGCATGATCCGCGCGAGGAAAGCGTCGCGGTTGGGCCATTCCTGCCCTTCAGCAGCGGCCAGCGCATCGATCTCGGCAAGGGTCAGAGGGGGAAAAGCTCCAGGAAAGCTCGCCGTGGCGCGGGCGGCCAGCACCAGTTCGAGCGGATCGGCCAGCATTCCCGGCATTCCGCCCAGGCTGCCTTCGCCCACCCGCGCGCGGAAGGTGATCGGCAAACGATGCTCGGTCTCCTCGACATGGGGCGGGGAATTGAGCCGCAGCCGTTCGGGGTGTCCGCGAAAATCGGTGGCGGTGACGGTCAGGTCGATCGGATAGCTGGCGGGCAGCAAGGGCAGGCCGTCGCCCTCCGCTTCCATCTTCATCAGCGCCTCAAACAGCATCGCCGAAAACCGCGAGCCCGAAAACGGCGGGCTGAACCAGCGCCCGCGCACCAGACGCGAGACCTTGGCGCGCACCTCGGCGCGGGTTTCGGGCGAGACCGTCGCGCTGACCGCATTGCCTGGACGGCTCAGGAACCACTCGGCAATCGGCTGCGCCCACAGCTTGCCATAGCGCCACAGCGGCTCGGCATCGGGATCGGTCAGCTCGCTTGCATCAGCGTTGGTGAGCCACAGGTCGGTGAGCGGCTCAAGACTGTGTCCAGCGTAAATCGCCTGCGCGAGGAACACCGCATTGATCCCGCCCGCGCTCGCCCCGGTGAGGATATCGGGGAGGACCCGCAGCCTCAGCGCATGATCGCGCTCCACGGTGCACAGAAAATCGCGATAGGCGGCCGCGACACCGTCAAGCGGGACAGCAGCGGGATGGTGGAACGCACGGCTCGCCCGGGCGAGGTGCCACACCTCCTTGGTGATGCCGTGCATGTAGACCGCCAGGCTGACCCCGCCGTAACATACCAAAGCTAGGCGCAGTTCCTTCTGGCGCATGGCTAGTATGTAGCGACGAAGTCCACAGCAATGCAATTGCGTTCGTCATCTGTTCTCGTTATTGCGCGTATCCATGGCAAAATCGAAACGCCGCTTTGTGTGTCAGGAATGCGGCTCGGTCTCTCCGCGCTGGCAGGGGCAATGCGCCGATTGCGGGCAATGGAACACGCTGGTTGAGGATGTGCCCGCGACAGTGTTCTCGCAGAAGCACGACCTGTCGAGCGGCGGGCGGGCGGTGATGTTCGAGCCGCTGAATGCGCCGACGCAGCTTCCCGTCAGAAAATCGACCGGCATGGCCGAGTTCGACCGGGCGCTGGGCGGGGGGCTGGTGCCGGGGTCCGCGGTGCTGCTCGGCGGCGATCCGGGGATCGGCAAATCGACGCTGCTGTTGCAATGCGCTGCGACCATCGCGCGCGGCGGCAATGATGTCGTCTATGTCAGCGGTGAGGAGGCGGCAGGGCAGGTGCGACTGCGCGCGAGCCGTATGGGCATGATCGACGCGCCGATTCGACTCGCGTCGGAAACCTCGGTCCGCGACATCCTGACAACCCTCGGCAATGGCGAGCCGCCCGCTTTGCTGGTGATCGATTCGATCCAGACGATGCATTCCGACACCATCGAAGGCGCTCCCGGCACCGTCAGTCAGGTGCGCGGCTGCGCGCTTGAGCTGATCCGTTATGCCAAGGAAAGCGGTTGCGCGGTGGTGCTGGTCGGCCATGTCACCAAGGACGGCACCATCGCTGGTCCCCGCGTGCTTGAGCACATGGTCGATGTGGTGATGAGCTTTGAGGGCGAGCGCTCGCACCAGTACCGCATCCTGCGCGCATTGAAGAACCGCTTCGGCGCGGTGGATGAGATCGGCGTATTCGCGATGGCGTCCGAGGGGCTGGAAGAAGTCGCCAACCCCTCACTGCTGTTCCTGTCAGGCCGCGAGACGCCGCTAGCCGGGAGCGCGGTGTTCCCGGCATTGGAGGGTACCCGCCCGGTTCTCGTGGAAATTCAAGCGCTGATCGTCCGGTTGCAGTCCGGCGCGACCCCGCGCCGCGCGGTGGTGGGGTGGGATTCCGGAAGGCTCGCGATGCTGCTCGCCGTGCTGGAATCGCGCTGCGGGCTGAATTTCTCGTCAGCCGAAGTCTATCTTAACATCGCCGGCGGATACCGCCTGACTGACCCTGCGGCCGACCTTGCTGTGGCTGCTGCGCTGGTCTCGGCGCTGGCGGATCGGCCGCTGCCGGACAAGACCGCGTGGTTCGGAGAGGTCAGTCTGGCGGGCGAGATCCGACCCGTCGCCCACGCGCCTTTGCGTATGCGCGAGGCGGCCAAACTTGGCTTTGCCCGATGCTATGGCCCGGCTGGCGGAGCTACCGCCAGCGCCGGCGCAGATTACCGCGGGCTTGCCGCACTTGCGAACGTCGTTGACCAGGTGATGGGCAGCGCATAACCTTTGCCGCCTATGGCCGGTCTCGACATCATCATCGCCATTATCGTGGTCATTGCTGCCATTGGCGGTTTCATGCGCGGGTTGGTGCAGGAAGTGCTCTCACTCGCCGCGTGGGTGTTGGCGGCCTTTGCGCTGCATTTCCTCCATCCCGATCTGACCAAGGCACTGCGGATGCTCTATCCGGTCGAGCCGGGGGACGCTCTGCTCGCGTTCGTGCTGCTGCTGCTGATTCCCTATGCCGCGATGAAATTGATCATCGGCAATGCCAGCGGCGCGTCCGATGGGGCGGTGCTGGGGCCGGTTGACCGCGTGCTCGGCTTCGGCTTCGGCGCGGTCAAGGGCGCGCTGATGGCGATCTTCGCCTTTGCCCTTCTCGTCACCGGCTATGACGAAAGCTGGGGTTACACGGGTCGCCCGCAGTGGATGACCGAAGCGCGCACCTATGCCGCCGCCGATGCCTTCTCGCGCCAACTGCTCCCCGCCATCGAAGTCCGGCGTGAACGGCTGCGCGGCGAGTTCGAAGCGCGGGAGGCCGCGGCCAAGCGGGCCGCCCGCTGACCGCAATGACCGCCCGCCCAGCGGCCAAGCTTTATTCCCCCGCGCTGCTCGGGCTGGCGACCGAACTTGCGCAGTTTCCGCTCAATGACACCCTGCCGCTGCGCGCCGAAGCCCGCTCGCGTAGCTGCGGCAGCGTGATCGCACTCGGCCTGGCGCTGGCGGAAGACGGGCAGGTTGGACAAATCGGCATGACGGTGAGCGCCTGCGCCATTGGACAGGCCTCCGCTGCGTTGCTCTCCCGCAGCGCCATCGGGGCCGAGCCTGCTCGGATCACAGCAACCACCGCCACACTCACCGCTTGGCTGGCGGGTGAGGGCGACTTGCCGAATTGGCCCGGGCTGGACGTGCTCGCACCCGCGCTTCTCCATCCCGGACGGCACGGCGCGCTGCTATTGCCGTGGAAGGCGGCGTGCGAGGCGCTTTCAAGCGGCGCGGAGCAGGGCTAGGGACACACGCAAGAGGTCGCCCGTCAGGGGCAAAGGGGATGTAACAGACATGGCAGAAGCCGAAGCGCTCGCCGCACGTGAGCCGAGCGAGCAGGAAATCCGGCTGGTGATCGGCGCATCAAGCGCAGGCACCATCTTCGAATGGTACGATTTCTTCATCTACGGCACGCTCGCCTACATCCTAAAGGATGCCTTCTACGCCACCGATAACGAGACGCTGGGCTTGCTGCTGGTGTGGTCGACCTTCGCGGTCGGCTTCGCCTTCCGCCCGCTTGGCGCGGTGCTGTTCGGCTTTCTGGGCGACAAGCTGGGGCGCAAATATACCTTCCTCGTGACCGTTACCCTGATGGGCATTGCCACGGCAGGCGTTGGCCTGATCCCGACGGTTGACACCATCGGCATGGCCGCACCGATCATCGTGATCCTTCTGCGGGTGTTGCAAGGCCTCGCATTGGGCGGCGAATATGGCGGCGCAGCGATTTATGTCGCCGAACACGCTCCGCCCGAAAAGCGCGGGTTCTACACCAGCTTCATCCAGGCGAGCGTGGCGGGCGGCTTCGTATTGTCGATCATTGTCGTGCTGGCTTGCCGCGCGCTGATCCCGGAAGATGCCTTTGCCGCATGGGGCTGGCGCGTGCCGTTCCTGCTGTCGATCGGCCTTCTCGCCATTTCGCTCTGGATGCGGTTGAAGCTATCGGAAAGCCCGGTGTTCCAGGCGATGAAGGCTGCGGGTGAGACTGCAGGCAATCCCTTCATTGAAAGCATGACCTATCCCGGCAATCCCAAGCGGTTGTTTGTGGCGCTGTTCGGGATCACCGGCATTCTGACGACGGTATGGTACACCGGCTTCTTCTCGGCGATGAGCTTCCTGCGCGGGCCCATGCACGTTGATGATCTGACGGTGGAGCTGGTGCTGCTGGTCTCGGGCCTGATCGTGATGAGCTTCTATGTCATCGTCGGCAAATGGTCGGACAGGGTGGGACGCAAGAAGCCGATCATCATCGGTGCGGCGCTGAGCCTCGCGCTGCTCTTCCCCCTGTTCTGGCTGATGGGGAGCTTTGCCAACCCGCAGCTGGCCGCGGCGGCAGAAGCCACCCCGATCGTGGTCAGCGGGCCGGCTTGCGAGACCGATCCCTTTGCCGAGATGTTCCAGCGCGATCAGACCGATTGCGGCAAGATGCTTGAGACGCTCACCGCCTCAGGCGTGCCTTACACCCTGACGCCGGGCGAGACTTTGAGCGTGACAGCGGGCGGCAATCCGATCGCGATCAATCCTGCATGGTTTGCCGATGGCGCAGCGCGGCGCGCCGGGCTGCACGCAGCTCTCGGGGTATACGGGTTCGATTTCGCCAAGCAGCAGCCACCGCTTGCCAATGTGATCGGCATCGTGGGCGTCTTGCTGGCGTTGGGGATGCTGTCGGCGCTGACCTATGGCTCGGTCGCGGCCTTGTTGTCCGAGATGTTCCCGCCGCGCATCCGCTATTCCTCAATGTCGATCCCTTACCATATCGGTGCTGGCTATCTCGGCGGCTTCCTGCCGCTGATCGCCGGGGTGATCGTGGCGCGGACCGGGGATATCTATGCCGGGTTGTGGTACACGTGGGCGGTGGTGGCCTTCGGGCTCGTCGTGGCATGGTGGGGCATTCCGAACGGTCCGCCGCGAGATTTTGCTGATGACTGACAATGCCTCGGGCGGCGAGCGCGCTGATCACAGTGTGCCCCCGCCGCCCGCCAGCTTGCGATTGACCGTCGATAGGGATGCGCTCGCATCCAATTGGCGCGCGCTTGATGCGCTTTCGGGATCGGCCAAGGCGGGGGCTGCGGTCAAGGCGGATGCCTATGGGCTTGGCGCCGCGACCTGCGTCCCGGTGCTGCGCGATGCCGGGTGCGAGACTTTCTTCGTAGCCCACTGGAGCGAAGTGGCCGGAGTCATCGCCCATGTCCCGCCGCAACAGGTGGCGGTTTTGCACGGCGTCCTGAATGACGCGGAATGCGCCTATGCCCGCGCGGTGGGCGCAGTGCCGGTGATCAATTCGCTCGAACAGGCGGCGTTGTGGTCGGCGAGCGGGGGAGGGCGCTGTCACCTGATGGTCGACACCGGCATCAACCGGCTCGGCATTGCGGCAAGCGAGGTGAATGACGCAGCGATTGCCGCGCTCGACATCGACATTCTGATGAGCCACCTCGCCAGTGCGGATGAAGCGGATAGCGCGATGAACCCGCGCCAATTGGCGGCGTTCCGAGGCGTTTTGGGAGAAATCCCCCACCGCTGCGCCAGCCTCGCCAACAGCGCGGGGATTGCTCTGGGGGCGGATTATGCCTTCAACCTCACCCGCCCCGGCCTCGCGCTCTATGGCGGTGTGCCGCGGCCTGAACTCGCCGCTGCGATCCGTCCGGTGGCGCAGGTGCAGGCCGCGATCCTCCAGACCCGCGCTCTCGCGGCAGGAGAAAGCGTCGGCTACAACGCAACCTTCACTGCGTCCGCACCGATGCGGGTTGCGACGGTGTCGATGGGCTATGCCGACGGGTTCCTGCGCACGCGCGGTCCGGGCAATGCCTTTTCGCACCACGGCCGCCGCCTGCCGATCCTGGGCAAGGTGTCGATGGACATGGTGGTGATCGATCTCACCGCCGCCCCAGATCTGGCCGCCGGAGACTGGGTCGACGTGCCTTGGAACATCGGCGATGCTGCGCAGCAAAACGGACTGTCGCCGTACGAAATGCTGACGGTTATCGGCGGACGGCTCAGGCGCGGCTAACCTGCCTGAGCGGTGCTTGTTGCACCGCAGCTTGTGCAGGTGCTAAGAGGCCTCGTACGGGTCATCCAACGGGATCAAAAACACAATGGTCGGCAGGGCAAAAGCAGCATCGGGCGAAGTCGGCGATGCGATTATCATCAAGAAGTACGCCAACCGGCGGCTCTACAACACGGCCTCGTCAAGTTACATCACGCTGGAAGATCTCGCCCGGATGGTGCGCGAGAATGTCGATTTTCAGGTGCTCGATGCAAAGTCCGGCGATGACATCACCCATGCGATCCTGACGCAAATCATCATGGACGAAGAAGCCAATGGTGAGCAGATGCTGCCCGTCAGCTTCCTGCGTCAGCTAATCGGCATGTACGGCAATTCGATGCAGGCGATGATGCCGTCCTATCTCGAAGCCAGCATGGCCAATTTCCGCGACAACCAGTCGAAAATCCGTGAGGCCTTCGAAAAGGGCCTCAGCGCGACGCCGTTTGCCGCGATCCATGAAACCAACATGGCGATGATGCGTGCTGCGGCGGATGTGTTCCTGCCGGGCATGGGCAAGACCAAGGATAAGCCCAAGCCGGCCGCGACCGATGAGCTTGCGGTGCTGCGCGAACAGATGGCGGCGATGCAAAAGAAGCTGGACGAACTGGGCAAATAGCGCGAAGCGGCGCGCCATCGCGGCGAGCCCACCGCACCCGTTCAAACAGGAATCGATCCCGTGTCCCAGATCCGCCACGCGCTCACCGTCAAGCGCGAAGACGACTTTGCCAAATGGTACCAAGAAGTCATCAGCGCCGCCGACCTCGCCGAGGAATCGGGCGTGCGCGGCTGCATGGTGATCAAGCCGTGGGGCTATGGCATCTGGGAACGCATCCAGCGCTTGATGGACGACCGGATCAAGGCGGCGGGTGTGCAGAACTGCTACTTCCCGCTGTTCATCCCGCTCTCCAATTTCACGCGTGAGGCCGAGCACGTTGAAGGCTTTGCCAAGGAGATGGCGGTCGTCACCCATCACCGGCTGATCTCGGACGGGAAGGGCGGGCTGATCCCCGATCCCGCCGCCAAGCTGGAAGAGCCGCTGGTGGTGCGCCCCACGTCCGAAACGATCATCGGCGATGCGATGGCGCGCTGGATCCAGTCGTGGCGCGATCTGCCGCTACTCACCAACCAGTGGGCCAACGTGGTGCGCTGGGAAATGCGCACGCGGATGTTCCTGCGCACCAGCGAATTCCTCTGGCAGGAAGGCCACACGGCGCACGAGAACCGCGAGCAGGCGCTGGCGGAAACCCACCGCGCGCTCGAAATGTACCGCGCCTGCGCCGAGGATGATCTGGCGCTTCCCGTGATCGCGGGTGAGAAGCCCGAGAATGAACGGTTCCCCGGGGCGGTCGAGACCTGGTCGATCGAAGCGATGATGCAGGACGGCAAGGCGCTGCAAGCGGGCACCTCGCACTATCTCGGTACCAATTTCGCCCATGCGGCAGGCATCCAGTATCAGGACCGCGAAGGCAGCCAGCAGTTCTGCCATACCACCAGCTGGGGCGTTTCGACGCGGCTGATCGGCGGGGTGATCATGACCCACGGCGATGACGACGGCTTGCGCGTGCCGCCCGCAATTGCACCGCAGCAGATCGTCATTATTCCCATGCTGCGTGAAGCGCCCGAAGACGCCGAGCTGATCGCCTATTGCGAACAGGTCCGCGCCGCTCTGGCTGGGCAAACTGCGCTGGGCGAACGCATCCGCGTGTTGCTCGACACCAAGCCCGGCAAGGCTGCGGCCAAGCGTTGGGATTGGGTGCGTAAGGGCGCACCCGTCATTATCGAAGTCGGCCCGCGCGACATGGCTGACGGCAAGCTCGCCGTCCTGCGCCGCGACCAGTTGTGGAACACGGCCAACGGCAAGCCCGCCTTCACCTATCCCGCCCATGCCGATTTCGTGGCCGAGGCAGGCGCGGTGCTCGAAGCGATCCAGTCGTCGCTCTACGAAGAAGCCCGCGCGCGCCGTGATGCCAACATCACGCGCGGCGTGACCGAGTGGCAAGCCGTCGCCGATCATTTCGACAAGGGCGGGAAGTATCCGGGCTGGGTCGAGGTTGAATGGTCGAAGCCCACCGGCGATGTGCTCGAACAGGTGGTTGAGAAGCTCAAGGCGCTGAAACTCACCATCCGCAACGTCCCGCGCGGCGGCGAGGCAGCCACCGGCACCTGCATCTTTACTGGCGCGCCCGCGACCGAACGCATTCTGGTCGCGCGAGCCTACTGATCCTTTCCGTCGCCCCGTGCTTGACACGGGGCTTGGCTGCCCCTTTCGCAAGAAAATCCAAGCCCCGGCTCGGGGGCCGGGGCGACGAGGGATTGTGTTTTGGGCGGTCAGACGCAACAACACCCCCCATGCGCAAACTGATCCTCCTCGCCGCCCTCGCGGCCGCCCCGCTCTCCGCCCAGACTCACCCTGCCGAACAGGTCTCCGCCGAAAGGCTGGAGAAGGACGTCGAGAAGCTGGTCAGCTTCAGTACCCGCCACACGCTCTCATCGCAGACCGATCCCGAGCGCGGGATCGGCGCGGCGGTCGATTGGGGGTTGGTGGAGTTCAAGCGGATTGGCGCCAAGTGCGGCGGCTGCCTTGAAGTCCTGCCGGTGGGCGAAACCGTCACCGGCCCGCGCGTCCCCACACCGACCCTCGTTCGCAACGCAGTCGCGATCCAGCGCGGAACCGAACGGCCGAACGAGGTCGTGATCGTTCAGGGCCATATCGACAGCCGTGTCAGCGATGTGATGGACGCGACCTCCGACGCGCCCGGCGCCAATGACGATGGCAGCGGCACGGCGCTGGTGATCGAGGCCGCGCGCGTTCTCAGCGGCACCAAATACCCCACCACCATCATCTACGCGCTGCTCTCGGGCGAGGAACAGGGGCTCCACGGCGGGCAAATCCTCGCCAACTGGGCCGAAGCGCAGGGCTTCACGGTGAAGGCGGTGCTCAACAATGACATCGTCGGCAATTCCTGCGGTAAGGATGGATACTGCGAGCCGAAGGTGGTGCGCGTCTTTTCCGAAGGCCCGCGTGCCGACCTGACTGACCGCCTACGCGCAGCGCAGACGCGGTTCGGGGGCGAGAACGACACGCCCGCGCGTAACTTGTCGCGTTGGGTCGCAGGGCTGGCCGAAAAGCAGCCCGATGGTCTGCAAGTCCGCCAGATCTGGCGCACCGACCGCATGGGGCGCGGCGGAGATCAGGTGCCGTTCCTGCAAAAGGGCTATCCCGCGATCCGCTTTTCCGTGGGAGTCGAGGATTACGACCACCAGCATCAGGATCTGCGCACCGAGGACGGCGTGTTCTATGGCGACACCATTGAGGAAATGGACTTCGCCTATCTCGCGGGGGTGACGAAGCTGAACGTGCGGGCGCTCGATGCACTCGCCCGCGCGCCGATGCCGCCCAAGGTGAGCGTGGATGCTGCGGTGCGGGTGGATACGGAAATCAAATGGAACGCAGTGCCAGGTGCCTCGCTCTACGAAGTCGTCACGCGCGCCACCGATGCTCCGGCATGGGGCAAAGACTCCGCGCTGGTCACTATCGACGGACCACAGGCCGCCAATGACGCGGCCGCCGCCGAAGCCCGCGAGTTCAAAACCGTCAAGAAATTGCGCGGCGATGACTGGATGTTCGGCGTGGCGGCTTGTGCAGGCGGATATTGCTCGCCCGTTGCCAGCGCGGTTCCGGGCGGAGCGTTTGAGCCGGTGGGTAAGGAATAGCACCCTGTTCCGCTCGCCCTGAGCTTGTCGAAGGGCCGCACTACTTTCAGCGCATCGCAAAAAGTGAAGGACAGCCCTTCGACAAGCTCAGGGCGAACGGGTAGGGGGTGAGACTATGCCCAAACCCCTCAAACTCCCCCAAGGAATGCCGACACCGCAGCAGGTGATCGATTTCATCCAGTCCTCCGACATTCCCGCCGGCAAGCGCGAGATCGCCAAAGCCTTTGGGTTGAAAGGGCAGGAGAAGATCAAGCTCAAGGCCCTGCTCAAGGACATGGCCGAAGACGGGCTGATCGACGGCAAGAAAAGCGCCTTCCACCGCATGGGCGGGGTGCCGAAGGTCACGACGCTGAAGATCGTCGACATCGACGATGGCGAGCTGATTGCTGAGCCGGACAATTGGGACCCCGAAGCCCCCGGCAAGCCGCCGCGCCTCACCATCCGCGAACCGCGCCCGAAGCCCGGCGTGAAGCGCCCGCCTGCCTTGAAGCGCGGCGACCGGGTGCTCGCCCGCACCGAGGAGACCGAAACGGGCTGGCGCGCGCATGTGATGAAAAAGCTGCCCTCGCGCACCGAGGGGCTGATGGGCGTCGTCGAGATCGACAAGACCGGTAAGGCTTGGCTCGCGCCGGTGGACAAGCGCGTGCGCCAGTCGGCGCCGATTGCCGATGTGGGCGGGGCCGAGGCGGGCCAGCTGGTGATCGCCGAGCGCGTGGGCCGCTCGGACCGGGCAGGCGTGAAGGTCATCGAAGTCGTGGGCGATCCGCTCGCGCCGCGCTCGTTCAGCCTCATCGCCATCGCCAAGCACGGCATTCCCAACGTCTTCCCCGAGGAGGTGCTGGAAGAAGCCCCGCGCTCAGCCAAGCTCAAGCTATCGGAAAAGACCCGCGAAGACTTGCGGCATCTGCCGATCGTCGCGATCGACCCCGCCGACGCGCGCGACCATGACGATGCGATCTGGGCCGAGCCTGACGGGCAGGGCGGGTTTAACGCACTGGTCGCCATCGCCGATGTCAGCTTCTACGTCCGCCCCGGCTCCGCGCTCGACCGCGAGGCGAGGAAGCGCGGTAACTCGGTCTATTTCCCCGACCGCGTGGTGCCGATGCTGCCGGAAATCCTCTCCGCCGATGTCTGCTCCCTCAAAGAGGGCGAAGACCGCGCGGCGATGGCGTGCCACCTGCATATCAACGCCGATGGCAAGGTATCAAGCTTCCGCTTCACCCGCGCGCTGGTGCGGATTGCGCACAACATCGCTTATGAGGATGCGCAGAAGGCGGTCGATAGCGGCACGCCGCCTGCATACCTCGCCAACCTGTGGGAAGCATGGCGCGCGCTGTCTGCCGCGCGCGATGCGCGTGATCCGCTGGCGCTGGAATTGCCCGAGCGCCGCGTCGTGCTCGACGCCAAAGGCCAGATTGCCGAAATCGCGATCCGCGAGCGCCTCGATGCGCACCGGGTGGTCGAGGATTTTATGATCGCCGCCAATGTCGCTGCCGCCAAGGCGCTGGAGGCGAAGACCGCACCGGTCGTCTACCGCATCCACGAACCGCCGAGCCGCGAGAAGCTCATTGCCTTGCGCGATTACCTCGCCACGATGGGCAAGAAGTTGGCGCTGGGGCAGGTGGTGACGCCGGGGCTGTTCAACCGGATGCTCAAGGACGTGACCGACGAGGCGGAGAAGGCGCTGGTGATGGAGGCGGTGCTGCGCAGCCAGACGCAGGCCTATTACGGCCCGGCCAATGCGGGGCACTTTGGCCTGTCGCTGGGGTCATACGCCCACTTCACCTCGCCGATCCGCCGCTATTCCGATCTGCTGGTGCACCGTGCGCTGGTGGACGCCTACAAGCTGGAGCAACCCGCGCCGCCGGGGTCATTGCCGCCCGCCAGCGGCCTGTCCGACCGCGACCGCGCTAGTTTGCAGCAAGTGAGCGACGCGATCAGCCAGACCGAGCGCCGCGCGATGGAGGCCGAGCGCGATACCATCGACCGCTATGTCGCAGCATGGCTCTCGGCCCGGGTGGGCGAGGTGTTCGAAACCCGGATCACCGGCGTGCAGAGTTTCGGCTTCTTTGCCACCATCGTCGGCCTAGGCGGGGATGGGCTGGTGCCGATCTCCACCCTCGGCGGCGAATATTTCCGCCATGACGAGGCTGCCAAGGCGTTGGTCGGCACTGACAGCGGCACCACCTATGCCAGCGGCGACCAGCTGCAGCTGAGACTGGCGGAGGCCAATCCGCTCACCGGCGCGCTCAAATTCGTGCTGCCGGATGCCGATGCGAGCCGGATCGAGACTCGTGGTGCACGTCCGGAGGATCGCAGCAGCCGCTCCGGCGGCGGGCCGCGCAAGGCGGGCAAGTTCATGGTCGGCCAGCGCGGTCGTCCGGGCAACATCCGTCACCAGGGCCGCAAGAAATAGCGCCTAGGCTTGGTGGTCGCTCTTGGTCTCGTCGTAGTCGGCGGGGATGATGTAGAGCGGGCAGGGCAGGTTGCCCGCCGCAGCCGAGAAGTGCGACACCAGCGGCCCCGGCGCCGCGCCCTTGGCTGCGCCCAGCACCAGCGCGGCGACCTCATTGTGTTCGGCCAGGAATTCGCTGACGATCTTCTGGCCTTGCCCGATCTTCACCGAAATGGTCGGCATGATCCCGCTTTCGGCGAGCAGATTGCCGGCAACGCCGTGCGCCAGCATCTCGGCCCGGTCGCGCGCTTCGGCCTCGATCGTCGCCTGCACCGCACCGAAGGCGCTGAAGTTCTGCTGCGGCACCAGCGCGAGCAAATGCACCGCGCCGCCCACCACCGCCGCGCGCCGCGCAGCGTAGCGCAAGGCCGAGGTCGCCTCCTCGCTCTCGTCGATGATGACCAGAAATGTACGCATATTGCTGAGGCCCCGTTGGGGTGCAGGGTATCAATGCATTCGTATGGATTGGCAAGTCCCCTGCGTTTTGCCTCTATTCTGGGCCTTGCCCGCCGCTAGGGAATTGGCCAGAGACGCAGGCAACGGATCGTTTACGGGAGTATCGCGGATCATGGCCTTGGACATCAAGATGCCGGCTTTGTCGCCCACCATGGAAGAGGGCACGCTCGCCAAGTGGCTGGTGAAGGCGGGGGACACCGTCCGTTCCGGCGACGTCATGGCCGAGATCGAGACCGACAAGGCGACGATGGAGTTCGAAGCGGTCGATGAAGGCGTAATCGCCGAGATCATCGTGCCCGAAGGCAGCGAAAACGTGAAGGTCGGCGCAGTGATTGCGCGGCTCACGGTTGAAGGCGAAGAAGCTGCGCCTGCCTCTGCTCCGGCGGCCGCAAAGGAAGCTGCCCCGGCACCTGCGGCAAGTGCGCCCGCAGCAGCCCCTGCCGCTGATGGCCCCGCTGCTACGCCGACCGCGAAGAAGCTCGCCGAACAGAACGGCATCGATCTCGCCAGCCTGACCGGCACCGGCCCCAAGGGCAAGATCACCAAGGAAGATGTCGAAGCGGCTATCGTGGCGGGTGGTGGCTCCATCAGCCCCGCACTTGCGCCGACCGCAGCTCCAACCCCTGCACCGACGCCCGCCCCGACAGCAAGCGGCGAGCGGATCGTTGCGTCGCCGCTCGCCAAGCGGATTGCAGCGGACAAGGGGATCGACCTTGCGCTCGTCAAAGGCACCGGCCCCAATGGCCGGATCGTCAAGGAAGATGTCGAAGGCTTCACTCCCGGCGCTGCGGCACCCGTTGCGGCACCGGCGGCCAATGCTACGGCCCCCGCATCTGCACCGACGCCCGCACCGGCACCCGCCATCGAAGGCGGCGCGCCCTTTGCCGAGGAAAAGCTGTCGGGCGTCCGCAAGGTCATCGCCCGCCGCCTGACCGAGAGCAAGCAGACCGTCCCGCACTTCTATCTCACCATCGACATCCGGCTCGATCCGCTGCTGGAACTGCGCGCGCAATTGAACAAGTCGCTGGAGCCCGATGGCGTGAAGCTGTCGGTCAACGACCTGCTGATCAAGGCGCTCGCCCGCGCGCTGATCCGGGTGCCGCAGTGCAATGTCAGCTTCCATGGCGACACGCTGCGCCGTTACAGCCGCGCCGATATCTCGGTAGCGGTGGCCGCGCCTTCGGGCCTCATCACCCCGGTCATCACCAGCGCCGATACCAAGGGCCTCGCCGCGATCTCAACCGAGATGAAGACGCTCGCGGGCAAGGCGCGTTACGGCAAGCTGATGCCGCACGAATACCAGGGCGGGACGGCGAGCCTGTCGAACCTCGGGATGTTCGGGATCAAGCAGTTCGACGCGGTCATCAACCCGCCGCAGGGCATGATCCTCGCGGTCGGCGCGGGCCAGCAAGCGCCCTATGTGGTGAACGGCGCGATTGAGGTCGCGACCGTGCTCCACGCCAGCGGCAGCTTCGACCACCGCGCGATTGACGGGGCCGACGGCGCGCAGCTGATGGAGGCGATCAAGCAGCTGTGCGAGAACCCGATGGGGCTGGTGGTGTGAACGAACTGAGCATCGCACTGATCGGCATACTTGGTCCGGCGGTAATCGCTTATGCGGTCTACATCTACCGACCTCAGATCGGTTTTCAGACGCAATGCGCGAAAGCAAGCTTTCGTGCAGAAGATAAAAAGATCGTTCACTCGAATTTTCTTAATGGGGTGCAAATTGAGATTGGGAAGATCACTCTCGTTAATGAAACGAGGGCGGATGTCGATGAATTTGAGATTGCTTATGAATTGCGCGATCCGAACGCTCAGTTAACCATTCTAGAGACCAAAAACATTGCAAAATCAGCTATAAGTTTTACCCAAGATGGCGAGGAAATTTCTATTTCCATAAAGCGTTTCCCGGCAAAAGAGAGAGTTGTCATCGGATACTCGATCATTGGTATGTGGGGACTTGAATACGCAAGGCCAAAAAAGAAAAGTGGGAAATTCAATTTATACTCAATTGAATCGAGAAGCGAATTTTTTAGATATATTTTTCTTGGTGGATTTTTTGGAATACTGATTTTCCTATTCCCCACACTCACAATTATGGCAATTTCAAGGATCACAGGTTGGCAATGAGCCGCTCCTCCAAAATCCTCGTAGCTGCCACACAAACCTCCTCTCCCCTTGCGGGAGAGGAAGGGGCCCGCCGCGCAGCGGTGGGAAGGAGAGGGGGCAGGCACGATCTTCTCCCCCTCGCCAAAGGGATGCGGCGTGAAGCCACTGAGGCTGAGGCGAAGCTGTGGTCGATGTTGCGCGGCCAGCGCCTCGCTGGAAGGAAGTTCAAGCGGCAGGAGCAGGTCGGCGATTACATCGTGGATTTTGTGTGTTTCGGTTCGAGTTTGATCGTTGAAGCTGATGGCGGACAGCACGCGGAAAATGATAAAGATGCCGTCCGCGATGCTTGGCTGACCGAACAAGGGTTCCGCGTGTTGCGGTTCTGGAACAATGACATTCTTGGCAATCCTGAGGGAGTGGCGTGCGTGATTTTGGACGCAGCGCAGCCCCCTCTCCCCAACCCCTCTCCCGCAAGGGGAGAGGGGCTATGAGCACTCGCTCCCCCCAAATCCGCGTCACCGCCATGCCCTCCGATACCAACCCCTATGGCGGGGTGTTCGGCGGGTGGCTGATGGCGCAGATGGCGCTTGGCGCAGGCTCGCTCGCGAGCCGCGTGGGGCAAGGCAAGGCGGTGGTCGTCTCGGCGACCGACTTGGCCTTTCCGGGCGCGATGGCGGTGGGGGACGAACTCAGCGTCTATTGCGAAGTGCTCGCCACCGGCACCACCTCGCTCACCATCGCCGCCGAGGCTATCGCCCGCGAGCGCAACGGCGAGGCAACCATCAAGGTCGCTGAGGGCACCTTCAAGTTCGTCCTGATCGGCGAGGATGGCCGCCCGCGCGCCATCACCGAGCGGGAAACCCTTCTTCTCGCCAAGGACAATCACAGTGGCCAGTGATCGCACAATGATCGCAGGGCCAGCGGGCGCATTTCCTACAGATCGGCAAATGCCTATGGTTTGGTGCCGTGCCCCAAGCCATCATGCATCAGGGGATGGGGGGGCGCCTCTCGGCGAAATGTCAACTTCGGAATATCAAAGCAATACTCTGAGTTTAAAGGATAATTAGTTGATTTCCCAGCTTGACACGTTGTCAACTTTGTCAACTTCGATCCGGCATAACCTCATTACCTGAAGGCGAGAATGCAGATGACCCAATCCTATGACGTGATCGTGCTCGGCTCTGGCCCCGGCGGCTATGTGGCGGCGATCCGCTGCGCGCAGCTCGGGCTGAAGACCGCGATTGTGGAACGCGAGAACCTCGGCGGCATCTGTCTCAACTGGGGCTGCATCCCGACCAAGGCGATGCTGCGCTCGGCGGAGATCTTCCACTACATGCAGCACGCGGGCGATTACGGCCTTGTGGCGCAGGGGATCGAGGCGGATCTTGCCGCTATCGTCAAACGCAGCCGCGGGGTGGCCAAGCAGCTCAATCAGGGCATCGCCCACCTGATGAAGAAGAACAAGATCACGGTGCATATGGGCACCGGCACACTGACCGGCGCAAACAGCCTCACCGTGAAGGGGGAGAAGGGTGACGAAGCCCTCACCGCCAAGCACATCATCGTCGCCACCGGCGCGCGCGCACGTGACCTGCCCTTCGCCCCGGCTGACGGCAAGCGCGTGTGGACCTATCGCCACGCCATGACCCCGCCCGAACTCCCGGCCAAGCTGCTGGTGATCGGATCGGGCGCGGTCGGGATCGAGTTTGCGAGCTTCTACAACGACCTTGGCAGCGAAGTGACTGTGGTGGAAATGCTCGACCGGATCGTTCCGGTAGAGGACGCCGATGTCTCAACCTTCCTCGAAAAGTCGCTCCGCAAGCAGGGCATCAACATCATGACCGGCGCAAGCGTGGAGGCGATCAAGGTGAGTGATGCAGGCATCACCGCAACCATCAAGGACAAGGCCGGCAACGCCGCCACTAGCGACTTCACCCACGTCATCGTCGCCATCGGCATCGTGCCCAATACCGAGAATATTGGGCTCGATGGCCTTGCCGAAATGGACCGCGGGTTCATCCAGATCGATCCCTATGGCCGCACCAAGACCAAGGGGTTGTGGGCCATCGGCGACTGCACGCCGGGGCCGTGGCTGGCGCACAAGGCGAGCCATGAAGGCGTCACTTGCGCGGAGGCTATCGCGCAGGAACTCGGCAACACCGAGGTTCACCCGCACCCGCTCAACCGCAACGCCATTCCGGGCTGCACCTATTGCCACCCGCAGATCGCCAGCGTCGGGCTGACCGAAGCCAAGGCGAAGGAAGCGGGCTATGAGCTCAAGGTCGGCAGCTTCCCCTTCATCGGCAACGGCAAGGCCATCGCGCTAGGCGAGGTCGAAGGCTTCGTGAAGACCGTGTTCGATGCCAAGACCGGCGAGCTGCTCGGCGCGCACATGGTGGGCGCGGAAGTGACCGAGCTGATCCAAGGCTACACCGTCGGTAAGGTACTCGAAACGACCGAAGCCGAACTGATGCAGACGATCTTCCCGCACCCGACCTTGAGCGAGATGATGCACGAAAGCGTGCTCGACGCTTACGGGCGGGCGCTGCACTTCTAGATGCGAAAAGGACCACACGCATGACCCAGACCGGACCTGAAGCATTGAAGGGCGAGGATTGGGCAGGGGAGATGGGCGAACGCTGGCTCGCCAGCCTCGACCGGTTCGAGAGCATGATCGCGCCCATCGGCACAGCACTGCTGGAGCGGGCAGGGTATCAGCCGGGCGAGCGTGTGCTGGATCTCGGCTGCGGCGGCGGGGCGACGACGCTGGCGATTGCCGAGGCCGTGGGGCCGGGAGGTGCGGCGCTCGGTCTCGATGTCGCGCCAATGCTGATCGCGCGGGCGCAAGAACGCGCCGATGCTGCTGGCAGCACAGCGCGTTTCGTGTGTTCGGATGCGGCCACAGCGCAGTTGGACGAGCCGCCGTTCGACCGCTTGTTCTCGCGCTTCGGCTCGATGTTCTTCGAGGCCCCGGTGCCCGCCTTCGCTCATCTGCGGACCCTGCTGAAGCCCGGTGCGCGGATCGACCTCGCGGTCTGGGCGAACCCGCGCGACAATCTGTGGATGATGGAGGTGATGGGGGTCGTCCGCCAGCACGTCGAAATCCCGCCCGCCGTCCCGCGTGCTCCGGGGCCGTTCGCCTTTGAAGACCTCGGCTATCTTGAGGAAGTGCTGACCGGCGCAGGCTTCTCGGGCATGGACGTCGCCACCTATGCAGGACTGCAACCCGTGGGCGGGCCAGGCGCGACGCCTGACGAGGCGACCGACTTTGTCCTCGCCTCGATGGCCGTCGGCCGGGTGTTGGCCGAAGAGGGCGCAGGCGTGCGCGATTCGGCGCGGGCTGATCTTGCCGCGATGTTCTCCCGCCATTACCGCGCGGGCGAGGGCGTCATGTTGCCCTGCAAGGTCTGGCTGGTCACTGCACACGCCTAAGCGCACTTATTGGGCGGTTCCGCGCAACAAGATGTCGCGCTGAACCGTGCATCAGCTGAGGCGACTTGCGTTAAATCCTAATCTAGATCATTTCGGCGCAATGACCCTCGCCGAGCCCGACCTTGCCCAGCGCCTCGCCGCCGCAGACCGTGCATTGGCAGCGGGTAGCCTCGTGCAGGCTCGCAACATTCTGGAAGAAGCCGCGCGGTTCGATCCGCCGGTGATGCCGTTCTGGCAGCGCCTCGCCACAGTGCGGAAGATGGCAGGCGCGCCGCTTTTGGCAATCGAGGCGATCGACCGCGCGCTAGCGCTTTCCCCGCTCGATTTCGTCAACCTGCTGATGCGGGCGCACCTGCTCGATTCTGCTGGCCATCCCGATGCGGGCGAAGCCTATGGCCGCGCGCTCGCACAACCTCGCCCCCATCCGCTCCCGCCGATGCTCGTGCAGACTATCATGCGCGCTGAAGCTTTGTGGGCCGATCATCAACATTCTATGCAACGCCGGCTTGGTGCAGCGGTCGAGGCGAGCGGCGCCGACCTCACCCCCACCGAGCGTCGCCGGACCGAGCGCTTTGCCACCAACATCGCGCGGACCACGCGGACCTATCATTCCGAGGCGACCCATTTCGCTTATCCCGGACTGCGGGAAGCCGAATTCCACGACCGCGCGGGCTTCCCCTGGGCGGACGAACTCGAGAGCCTCACCGCCACGATCCGCGCCGAGATGGACCGGGTCGCCAATGCGCCGGACGCGAGCCTCGTGCCTTACGTCAAATACCACGACAGTGAGCCGCTGGCGCAGTGGCGCGAGTTGAACCACAATCGCGATTGGACCGCGATCCACTTGATAGAGCGCGGGACGAATGTCGCCGCCAATGCCGCCCATTGCCCCGAAACGATGGCGTTTCTGGCGCGGATGGATCAACCCGTTATCCCGGGATGCGGGGCCAATGCGATGTTCTCGCTGCTCGCCCCGCACACCCACATTCCGCCCCATGTCGGCGTCGCCAATTTCCGCCTTCTGTGCCACCTCCCGCTGATCGTGCCCAAGCGCTGCTGGTTCCGCGTCGGCGCGGAATCCCGCGATTTTGCCGACGGACAGTCGTGGGTGTTCGACGACACCATCGAGCACGAGGCCAAAAACGAGACCGACCGCCTGCGCGTGATCCTCATCTTCGACCTATGGCATCCGGATCTTTCGCCTGCCGAGCGTTCGGCGATTCAAGCGGCTGTTTCGGCGGCCGCGTTTCCGGTTGGGGCGTTGTAGTCCAAGGCTTCAAAGCATACGGACGCAAGGGGGTGCCTCCCCGCACCACAAAGTGATAATCATTCGGCCATGCTGGACCTTCAGAGAATCACCGTCCTTTATTCAGAGGAACAGGACCGCATCTCGATCAATGCGGCAGTGCGAGACGGGGAAACCGCTCGAATCTGGCTCACCCAGCGGATGACCAATCGCCTGATCCCGGCGCTGATAAACGTCATCAAGCCCCGTCATGACGATCCTGTTTACGCCGACATCATCGCGGGCGTCTCACATCAGAAGGCGGTTGCCCGGCAGGAGCCTTCAGCACCGGTCACAGCGAATGAGCCGGAACACGAATGGCTGGTCAGCAAGATTGCTTTGCAAATGCCGCCCTCCGGAACCGTCGTGATCTTCTACAGTCCGACCGGCCAAAGTGCGCGAATAGGTTTCAATGGCGACTTGATGCGCCAATGGTTGTCGATCCTCCAACGGGTCTATGTTGCCGCTGAATGGCGCGGAACAGATTGGCCGGAATGGATGGCTACGCCCGCGAATAAGCAAGGAACTGACCGCGTGTTGCACTGATGGGCGGTCGCGGCGATGTTTGGCTGCAAGACCACAAAGGCCAAGATTGACGAAATGCAACGCAAATTGGCGGACAGGGTGGGATTCGAACCCACGGTAGGCTTGCACCTACGGCGGTTTTCAAGACCGCTGCCTTAAACCACTCGGCCACCTGTCCTCTGCGCGAAGCGGCTAGCGCCGAAGATCGCGATTGTCACCTGCCTTGTGGCCCATCTGTCGCCATTAAGCGCAGCAGGTCGTCCCGATGGAAGGCTGCTTTGCCGCCCAACGGGGGAGCAACTGCAACTTCGCCAATCAGGTTGTTGGGAATTCATCCAAGGTATGACATCCCTATTGTCATGATTCCCCGGCTTCTCTCCGCCGCGGCGCTGACCCTTGCAGCGTTTGCGATACTCGGCGCCCCGCCTGCGTCCGCCCCGGCGACCGCGCAGGTCAGTGCGGACGGGATTCCGTTCGATGCCTATCTCGAATTGCTAAAGGCCCGTGCGTTAGGCGAGGGTGTGCGGGAAGATACGGTGGCGCGAATGACGGCGGGGCTCACGCCCAATCCGACTGTCATCCGGCTCGATAACAACCAGCCCGGCAGCGCCACCACTCGCGGCTATCCCCCGATGTCGGGCTATGTCGCGACCCATGTTGATTCGGCACGGATCGGAGGCGGCCGTGCGGTTTACCGTCAGCACCGCGATCTGCTTGGCCGGATCGAAGCGCAATATGGCGTGCCTGGGCCGATCATCGTCGCGATCTTCGGGCATGAAACCAGCTATGGTCAGGTCAAAGGCAACTTCGATTTGGCCCGAAGTCTCGCCACGCTGGCATGGGAAGGGCGGCGGCGTGAACTGTTCGCGGGCGAGTTCATCGCGCTCATGAAGGTCGCCGACAAGGGCTATGACCGCTCGCAGCTGGTGGGCTCCTATGCCGGAGCCTTCGGCAACCCGCAGTTCCTCCCCAGCGTTTACCTGCGGCTGGCGACCGATGGCGACGGGGACGGGCGCGCGGATATTTTTGCGAACCGCGCCGATACCTTTGCCTCGATCGCCAATTACTTCCGCGATGCCGGATGGCGACCCGGCCAGCCTTGGGGAGTGCGAGCTTCGGTGCCTGCGGGCTTCGATGCCTCAGCTTATCGCACCCGGCTCGTCTCGCCGGTCTGCCCGCGCGTGCATGACCGCCTCAGCCGCTGGATGACGGTGGCCGAATGGCGCGCGCAAGGCGTGATAGCGCAAGGTGGAATTAGCGATGATGTGATGACCGCATTCTTCCAGCCTGACGGCCCCGGCACGCCCGCATGGCTGTTGACCGGCAATTACCGTGCGATCCTCGAATATAACTGCTCAAGCTATTATGCCCTGAGCGTCGGATTGCTGGCTGACGAAATCGTGAACTGACGCGCCCCGCACCTCGCCAAGTGGTGAGGCGGCGGGTATAGGCGAGACGGTGATGCCCCCGAAATCCTCGCGCTTGTCGCTGTCCCTGCTTGCCCTGTTTGCCGTCAGCTTTGCGCCGCCTTTGCGCGCGCTGGTGCCCGATCCCGGCCCTGTCACGCCTGCCGTTCCCACCGCTACCGAGGCGCCGGTGGCGCTGCTGGTCGATCTGGGTAGCGGGCAAGTGCTCCACGCCCGCAATCCCGATGCGCGGTTCATGCCGGCTTCCGTCACCAAGGTAATGACGCTCTATCTTGCGTTCGAGCTGATCGCGGCCGGGCGGCTCGATCCGTCGCAAGTGTTCATGATGAGCCCGGTTGTGGCGAACGAGTGGCGGCGCAAGGGTTCGACCATGTTCCTCGACCGGGGGGAGCGGGTGCGGGTGGATGATCTGCTGCTCGGCATCGCCAATGTCTCAGCCAATGACGGGGCGGCAGTGCTGGCCGAAGGGCAGGCGGGATCGGTCGCAGCGTGGACGACTGAAATGAACCGCACCGCGCTGGGGCTGGAGATGACGGGGAGTTATTTTGCCAGTCCCAACGGCTGGCCGGATGAGGGGCGGACCTTCACCACCGCCAATGATCTGGCACGGCTGGCGCGGGCGCTGATCACCCGGCACCCGGACAAATTCGGCTATTACATTGGGCGTGCGGGCTTCGATTACAAAGGCATTGCGCAGGTCAATCATGATCCCATGATCGGCCGCGTGCCGGGTGCGGATGGGATCAAGACCGGGTTCACCAACGAAGCTGGGTTCTCTTACCTAGGTACCGCGCGGCGCGATGGGCAGCGGCTGGTGCTGGTCCTCGCTGGCGTCGAGAATGGGCGGCTGCGGGCGAAGATAGCACGGTCATATGTGGAGTGGGGCTTCTCCGCCTTCGAACGGCGACAGCTGTTTACGCCGGGCGCCGTGGTCGGCACAGCGCGGGTGCAAGATGGCGATGCACGCGGGGTCGGCCTGAAAGCTGCGGGGGCGGTGGCTGTCAACCTACCGCGCGGTAGCGATGGTAAGCTTACCGCCACGATCCGCTACGAAGGCCCGCTGCGCGCACCAGTCGCAGCCAATCAGGAAGTCGCCGTGATGGAGATCTCCGCGCCCGGCGTCGCACCGGCCCGCATCCCGCTTTACGCTGCTGAGGCGGTGGGAACGGCAGGCCCGATTGACCGTGTCATCAACGCCATTGCAGCGGTGTTCTTATGAGCCCTCCGCGTGGCCGGTTCATCGCCTTTGAGGGCGGGGAGGGGGCAGGCAAATCCACCCAAGCCCTCCTGCTGGCCGAAGCGTTGCGGGCGCGAGGCCTCACGGTCGTCGTCACCCGCGAACCGGGCGGGACACCAGGGGCCGAGGCGATCCGCAACCTGCTGCTGGCACCGCCGGGACAAGGCTGGCCCGCTCAGGCGGAAGCCTTACTGTTTGCCGCCGCCCGCGCGGACCATGTGGCGCACTTGATCCGCCCAGCGCTTATGCGGGGAGAGTGGGTCATCTGTGACCGCTTCGTCGATTCGAGCCGCGCTTATCAGGGCGGGGCGGGGGGCATAGGAGATGCGGCCATCACCGCGCTCCACGCCTTCGGCAGTGACGGCTTGCGGCCTGACCGGGTCATCCTGCTCGAAGGTGATGAAGGCGCGTTGGCAGGCCGTATCGCTTCACGAGGAGAAGCCTCGGACGCGATTGAGGGCCGCTCGGCCGAATACCACCGCGCCGTCGCCGCAGCCTTCGGTGCGCTGGCCGAGGCGGACCCACACGGGTTTGTACGGATCGACGCAATCGGGGCGCCGCAAGACATCCACGCCCACATCCTTGCAGCAGTCGGCGACCTGCTCGAATGACCGACTGGCCCAATCATGCAGAGGCCTGGCGCCAGTGGCGCGACGCGCTCGCGGGTGAGCGGATGCATCACGGCTGGCTGCTCGCAGGCAAAGCGGGCCTCGGCAAACGCGACTTCGCTATGGCCGCCGCACGCGAGTTGGTCGCGGAGACGGGCGTGCCGCAGCCACAGGGCGAGCATCCCGACATCATCACGCTCACCTACGGCCCCAAAGACGACAAGGGCGAGAAAGCCCAGGCCGAAGGCAAGCCCTTCGACCTTGCGCGCTCGATCCGCATCAAGCAGATCCGTGCGATGCAGCGCCGCCTGATCACCCGCCCGACGCTCGGAAACCGCCGCGCGATCATCATTGATCCGGCCGACGACATGGAGAAATCCGCCGCCAACGCGCTGCTGAAAAGCCTTGAAGAGCCGCCAGTTGGCACCTTCTTCCTGCTCGTCACTCATCGCCCGGCGCGGCTGCTCCCCACGATCCGTTCCCGCTGCCGCACCTTGCGGTTCCCGGTCCTGACCGACAGCCAGTTAGCCACGTTACTGGCGGACGGCGGCCTGCCGCCCGACCCTCAGGCCATCGCCGCCGCCGAGGGTTCCTACGGCGCAGCTCTGCGCTTTGCCGAACAGAACCTCGCTCCGGTCGCCAAGGTCATGACCGCATTGCTCGCGCAAGGCGATAACGGCATCACCGGGCGCGGCGAACTGGCCCGCCTTGTTGGGCCGCGCGCTGATCGCGAGCGGGTGCAGGCTGTGCTGGATTTGGCGCAGTCGCTGGTCGCCCGCGCCGCCCGCGCCTCGGACAACCCGCAGGCCCGCGCACGCCTGATCAACGCCCACACGGCATTGGTCAGCCTTGCCGCCGAAGCGCCAACCGCCAATTTCGATGCGGGGATGCTGCCCTTCGAGATCGGCAGCTTGCTTGTCACCGCCGCCCCCGCTAGCGAACCGGCCCATGGCTGACACCCCGTTCTACATCACCACCGCGATCAGCTACCCCAATGGGCGGCCCCATATTGGCCACGCCTATGAGGCGATCGCCGCCGACGTGATCGCACGCTTTCAGCGGTTGCAAGGCCGCCGCGTGCGGTTCCAGACCGGCACGGACGAACATGGTTTGAAGATGGCCCGCAAGGCTGAGGAACAGGGCCGCACCCCGGCTGATCTCGCGGATGAAATGTCGGGCTATTTCCGCGGCATGTGCGACGCTTTGAATGTGTCCTATGACCGTTTCATCCGCACGTCCGAGCCCGATCACCACCGCGCCAGTCAAGCGATCTGGCAGGCGATGGAAGCATCCGGCGATCTCTACCTTGATCGCTACGAAGGCTGGTACTCGGTCCGCGACGAGGCCTATTACGACGCGAGCGAACTGGTCGAAGGCGAGGGCGGGGAAAAGTTGTCCCCGCAAGGCACTCCGGTCGAATGGACGGTCGAGGAAAGCTGGTTCTTCCGGCTTTCGAAGTATCAGGACCAACTGCTTGAATTGCTGCGGACACCGGGCTTTCTGGAACCGGCAAGCCGCCGCAACGAGATGATCGCCTTTGTCGAGCAAGGCCTGCGCGATCTTTCGGTCAGCCGCACCTCGTTCGATTGGGGTGTGAAGGTGCCCGGCAGCGATGGCCATGTCATGTATGTGTGGGTCGACGCGCTCACCAACTATCTGACCGGTCTCGGCTATCCCGATGACATGGGCGATTTCTGGCCCGCCAGCCTGCACCTGATCGGCAAGGACATCGTGCGCTTCCACACGATCTACTGGCCGGCCTTCCTGATGAGCGCCAATCTGCCGGTGCCGCAAAAGGTGTTCGGTCACGGCTTCCTTCTCAATCGCGGCCAGAAGGAATCGAAGTCGCTCGGCAATGTCACCGATCCGGTGGAACTGGCCGAGACCTTCGGTGTGGACGCCTTGCGCTACTTCCTGATGCGCGAAGTCGCCTTCGGGCAAGATGGCAGCTATTCGCCCGAAGCCATTGTTCAGCGTGCCAATGGCGAGCTGGGGAACGCATTTGGCAACCTGGCACAGCGGACCTTGGGCTTCATCGCCAAGAACCTTGACGGCTACCTGCCCGCTATCCGGGGGCACACGGACGCGGACAACGCTCTGTTCGCCGCAGTGGACCGCGCGATCACAGTCGACATTCCAGAAGCTTTCGAAAGCCTTGCGCTCCAGCAGGCGGTTGAAGCATGGCTTCAAGCCGTTTTCGCCTGCAACGCCTACATCGACAGCGAGGCCCCCTGGACCCTGCGCAAGACCGATCCCGAGCGAATGGAGACGGTGCTCGCCACGCTCTACATCTGCATTGCACAGTTGGCGGTCGCGATCAGCCCGGTCATCCCGGCGAGCAGCGCCAAACTGTTGGATACGCTGGGCATTCCCGAAGACCTGCGCACAATCCAAGGCATCCGCAGCCACTGGTATTCGCCGCTGGCCGAAAATGATCACAGGATCATCGCGCCAGCCCCGCTGTTCCCGCGGCTCGAACTGCCCCTCGACGAGGCCGAGACTGCCTGATGCTGGTCGATAGCCACTGCCACCTCGAATACAAAGGTTTGGTGGAGGAACAGACCGAGGTGCTGGCGCGCGCCCGGGCCGCAGGGGTCGGAGCCTTTCTCAACATCTCCACCCGCCAATCCGAATGGGATCAGGTGGTCGCCACAGCCGCGCGCGAGCCGGACGTGTTCGCCAGCGTCGGCATCCACCCGCACGAGGCTGACGCGCATCAGGATTTGGGCCGCGCCGCTCTGCTTGAAGCAACGCAGCACCCGCGCGTGATCGCCATCGGTGAAACCGGCCTCGACTACTATTACGACAAATCGGACAGAGACGCGCAGAAGTGCCTGTTCCGGATGCATATTGATGTCGCCCGCGAAACGCAGTTGCCGATCATCATCCACACCCGTGATGCCGAGGAAGATACCCATGCCATCCTCGCCGAGGAGATGGGGAAGGGGGCCTTCCCGGCCCTGATCCACTGCTTCACAGCGTCGGCCGATTTTGCGGAAAAGGTCTTGGCGCTTGGGTTGACGATCTCGCTCTCGGGAATCGTAACCTTCAAGAATGCCAAGGACTTGCAGGCCGTCGCTGCGATCATTCCTGATGACCGCTTGCTGGTCGAAACCGACAGCCCATTCCTCGCGCCGGTGCCGCATCGGGGCAGGGTGTGCGAACCGGCCTATGTCGCCGACACGGCGGCCTTTGTCGCAGGCCTTCGCGGAACGGATGTGGAACAGTTGACTGCACAGACCACCGCCAATTTCTTCAACCTTTTCAGCAAGGCGCGGCCGTGAAGCTGGTCATGCTCGGCTCTGGTACCTCGACCGGGGTGCCGCGGCTGGGCGGGCCGGATGGCACGGGCGATTGGGGTGACTGCGACCCCGATGAGCCGCGCAACCGCCGCACGCGGGTCTCGATCATGGTCGAAAGCGATGAAGGCAAGCGGCTGCTGGTCGATACCTCATCGGATTGCCGCGCGCAGCTGCTGGCGAACCGGGTCGGGCATATCGACGCCGTGTTCTGGACCCACGATCACGCCGATCATTGCCACGGCATCGATGACCTGCGGGTGCTGCGATACGGACGCGGCGGACCGATCCCTGGCTTTGCGGAGACGGAGACAGTGCGGCGGCTGCGCCAGCGGTTCGGCTATGTGTTTGCCGGGCAGGAAGGCTATCCGACGATCTGCACGCTCGACACGCTGGACCGGTTGCGGATGATTGCTGGGTTTGGCGTGGACTGGTGCCAGATGGCGCATGGTCCGGGTGAATCCACCGCATACCGCTTTGAAGCTGATGGTAAGAGTATCGGCTATGCCACGGATTTCAGTGCCATTTCGGATGAAATGGTCGATCTGTTCTACAAGGTCGACATTCTGGTGAGCGACTGCCTGCGCCGTGACCCACATCCAACCCATGCGCATCTGGCGATGTCGATCGATCTCGGTGAGCAATGCCGTGCGGGCCGCGTGGTGCTCAGCCATCTCGACAAGAGCATGGATTACCGGACGCTATGCGACGAAGTGCCGGACTTCGTGACGGTCGGCTATGACGGATTGGAGATGGTCGCGTGAACCCGGATTTGATCCTGCCAATCGTCACAAGTCTTGGATGGCTGGTCCTTTGCTGCGTGTCATTGGCGTCTCGCCGTTTGCAAAGGAGCCAGATGATCAGGATGGCGTTGGCTTGGGTAGTGATCTTCGGCGGCCTGTATCTGATCGTGGAGTGGTTCATGGTGATCCGCGGAACCGCCAGCGCAGCGCTCTAGATTTTACATAATATATATTATCAAACTTGAGGACCGGCATGCCCGAGACCCCGAACCAGTCCCCTATTGAACGCCTTCTCGCCATCATGGCCCGGTTGCGTGATCCGGAGCGCGGCTGCGAATGGGACCTCGCGCAGGACTTCGCCAGCATCGCGCCTTATACGATCGAGGAAGCCTACGAGGTCGCAGACGCCATCGCCCGCAATAACATGGCGGACCTGCGTGACGAACTTGGAGACCTGCTCCTCCAAGTCGTGTTCCACGCCCGCATGGCCGAAGAAGCTGGCCACTTCGCCTTCACCGACGTTGCCAACGCCATCAGTACCAAGATGGAAGCACGCCACCCGCACATCTTCGCCAGCGCCGGCGGCACGATGGACGAAGCCCGCTGGGAAGATCTCAAGGCCAAGGAGCGCGAAGCTAAGGGCGTTGTGAGCGCTTTGGACGGCGTCGCGCTGGCGCTCCCAGCCTTGATGCGCGCCGAGAAGCTCCAGAAACGCGCCGCTCGCACCGGGTTTGACTGGCCCGATCCGTCGGGTTCGGAAGCCAAGATTGCCGAGGAGATCGAAGAACTGAAGACCGCATCCTCAGACGAACAGAAGGTCGAGGAAGCCGGTGACCTGCTGTTTGCGGCGGTGAATTTCGTGCGCGCTCACGGCATCAGCGCTGAAGACGCCCTGCGCGCGGCCAACGCCAAATTCGAACGACGCTTCAGGGGCATGGAAGCACTGGCTGGGTCTGACTTCCCATCGCTGTCACTCGAAGCTCAGGAGGAGCTCTGGCAGCGGGTCAAGCAAGGCGAGTAAGCGCTTAGGAAAGCGCGGAAAACTGCCCCAGTTCCTTGGGATTGAGCCGTACGGTGAGCCTGCGCATGGGGCCCTCATCGCTGTCTTCGACCTCATCTTCGGTCAACACGTCGCCATGAGCGTGAAGCCACGCAATTCGCCGCCCATCGGTGGCCGGCAGGATGAAGCTGACCTCACGCGCGGTGCCCGTCAGCATCCGGGTCAATTCGGCCTCGAGCAGATCCACGCCCTGCCCCGTCACCGCAGAGAGGATCACTGCCCCCTGCCCTTCAGCGGCCTCGCGCAATTCCGTAAGACTTTCAGCGTCTAGCAGGTCAGCCTTGTTCCAGATTTCCAGGATCGGAATTGTGCTGGTGCCCGTCTCGGCATCGACGACATCGAGGTCGGCCAGCACATCCAGAACCTGCTTTTTCTGCGCCGCGTGGCTGGGGTTCGCCATGTCGCGCACGTGACAGATCACATCGGCGGCGGTGACCTCTTCCAATGTGGCGCGAAACGCCGCGACAAGCTGGGTCGGAAGGTCCGAAATGAAGCCCACCGTGTCCGACAGGATCGCCTTTTCCACACCCGGCAAGTTGATCGCCCGCATCGTCGGATCGAGCGTCGCGAACAGCAAATCCTCCGCCATCACCTCAGCGCCGGTCAAGCGGTTGAATAACGTCGATTTCCCGGCGTTTGTATAGCCCACGAGCGCTACCACTGGCCAGGGCGCCCTTCCCCGGCGGTCACGATGGAGCGTGCGGGTCTTCCTTACCTGATCGAGCTCGCGCCGGAGCCGCGCCATCCGCGCGCGGATCATCCGCCGGTCCGCTTCGATCTGGGTTTCGCCCGGACCGCCGAGGAAGCCGAAGCCGCCGCGCTGGCGTTCAAGGTGGGTCCAGCTGCGTACAAGTCGGCTCTGCTGGTAATCGAGATGCGCCAGTTCGACCTGCAAACGACCTTCGGCGGTTGCCGCGCGCTCGCCGAAGATTTCGAGGATCAGGCCGGTCCGGTCGATCACCTTGCGCTTCAGCTTGTCTTCCAGGTTGCGCTGCTGGATCGGGGTCAGCGCGCCATCGACGATCACCAGCTCGGCCTCGTGCTGCTCGCACCAGACGCCGATATTCTCGACCTGACCCGACCCGAACAGCGTGTTGGGCTGCATCTGGCGCACGGGCAGGATCGCAGAATGTGCGATCACAACTCCGATCGCCAGCGCCAGCCCCTCGGCTTCAGCCAAGCGCTCGGCAGAATCGAGATCATAGCGCAGCGCCCGGATATCCGGGCACAGCACCAGCGCCCGCGCACCGCGGGTTACCTCGTCTTGGAGATCGCTATCGAAGCTCAGTCGTCTGCCCCGAAATCGTCGCCATCCTCGTCATCGACACTCAGGTCGACGGGGCTAGCAGGCTGGATGGTCGAGACCGCGTGCTTGTAAGCCAACTGCACCGCGCCGTCGCGTTCGAGCAGCATGCAGAACAGGTCATAGGCCGCGATCCGACCTTGCAGCATCACGCCGTTCACGAGGAACATGGTGACCTGCACGTTAGCCTCGGCAACGCGGCTCAGGAACACGTCCTGAAGCAACTTCTGTTTGCGGCTGCCCGACTGGCTCCCGAACTGCGCCGGATCGAGCGACTGGCCCGGCATGATCGTGCTGATCGCGTGCTTATAAACCAGTTGCGACTGGCCATCACGGCGGAGCAGGATCGAGAAATTGTCAAACCATGTGACGATCCCCTGCAGCTTCACGCCCTTCACCAAAAACATGGTGACGGGAATCTTGTTCTTGCGCAGCAGGTTAAGGAACGCGTCCTGAAGATTGCCACTCTGACGTTGAGGGGGGCTGCCGGCGTCGCTGTTACGCGGTTCACTGGAGGTGGCAGCACGTGCAACCGGACGGGGGGAGAGCGTTCGCCCGTTGGACATTGTCGTGGCTCCTTTGTTCTTGGCGGCCGATTTTCGGTCCGCAGGTAGCAGGTCACCACAAAAACGAGGTGCGGCGCCTTACGCGATCCATAATGGCGACTGGACCGCCGCGGGACAAGGACTGATTTCCATCAAAATTACGGTCGGAAAATCGAACCCTAATCGTCGTCATCGCGCCGGTCGGCCATGCCCAAGAGCTTCAGCTTGCGGTGCAGGGCCGAGCGTTCCATGCCGATGAAGCTCGCCGTCTTGGAAATATTGCCGGAGAAACGCCGGATCTGGATCGCGAGATATTCCCGCTCGAAACTGACCCGTGCCTCGCGCAGCGGCACGCCCATGATCGCCGACAGGCTGTCGCTCGCCAGCCCGATCTGACCGCCGATGATTTCCGGGGGCAGCATGTCAGGCTCCACCGTGCCGAGCTTCTCGCGTGGGGTCATGATGATCGTGCGCTCGACCACGTTCCTGAGTTGGCGCACATTTCCAGGCCAGTCATAGGCCTGTAGCGCCGCCATTGCCTCGGAGGAAATGTCCGGCGGAACGAGGCCCTGATCGTTGGAATAGCGGGTGAAAAAATGCTCGGCGAGTGCCGGAATATCCTCGCGCCGCTGGGACAGGGCCGGCAGAACCACCGGCACCACGTTGAGCCGGTAGAACAGGTCCTCGCGGAAGCGCTTTTCTGCCATTTCGACGGTCAGATCGCGCGTGGTGGACGAGACAACGCGGACATCCACCCCGATCTGGCGCGTGCCCCCAACGCGCACGAAGCTCTGATCCGTCAGCACACGCAGGATCCGCGCCTGGGTGGACAACGGCATATCGGCAATCTCGTCGAGATACAGCGTACCGCCATCGGCCAGTTCGAGCAGTCCGGGGCGGACTTGCTTGCCATTGGCTTCCTCACCGAACAGCTCCTGTTCGAAGCGTTCGGGTGTGATGCGGGCCGAGTTGACCAGAACGAAAGCGCCGTTCGCCCGCGCGCTCCACGCATGAAGCAGGCGTGCGGCGACTTCCTTGCCTGCTCCCGCGGGGCCTGAAATCAATACCCGGCTACCAGTGCTCGCCACGCGCTTGAGGGTTGCGCGCACCGCGTTTATCGACGGCGAATTGCCGGTGAATTCAGCGCTCCCCCAGCTGCCTTCGCGCAGGCGTGAGTTTTCACGCCGCAGCCGCTCGGTCTCGGTCGCGCGCTCGACCAGCAGCAGCAGGCGCTCCGCCTCGAACGGCTTTTCGATGAAATCCATCGCCCCGCGCCCGACCGCGGCGACCGCCGTGTCGATGTTACCGTGGCCCGAGAAGATGATCACCGGCAGATTGGGCTCTCGTGCCTTGATCGCATCGAGCAGTTCGAGCCCGTCCATCTGGCTGCCGTGGAGCCACACGTCGAGCAGCACCAGCGAAGGCCGGCGCTCGTCAATCGCGGCGAGCGCTTCGGTGCTGTCGGCCGCGGTGCGGCAGGCATAGCCTTCGTCGCCGAGCACGCCGGCCACCAACTCGCGGATGTCGCGTTCATCGTCGACGATGAGGATTTCTAGCGCCATGGGAAGGGTCCTTTGGCTGTGAGGTCATGGTGAAGCGAAGACAGGATCACAGGGGGCCGCCTTCAATTGGGTTGGGATTGCGTGCAAAGCGCAAGGAAACGCGGGTGCCGCCACTGGGTGCGCTGGCAAAGCTCATATCGCCGCCATGTTCGTCCACAATCTTGTTGACGATGGCGAGCCCGAGGCCGGTGCCCTTCTCACGCGTCGTCACGTAGGGTTCGGTAATACGCTCGCGGTCCGCCGGAAGGCCGATGCCGTTGTCCTCAATGGTGACGACAATCGCCTCACCTGCATCCCGCATGGTGACGGCAATTTCACCAGCGTAAGCACCCTTGGCCTCGATGGCCCGAGCCTCGACCGCTTCGACTGCGTTCTTGAGCACGTTGGTCATGGCCTGCCCAAACTGGTGGCGGTCGCAGCGCACTTCGCGGTCGATCAGCTCCGAAGAGGCGACGCTGAAGGCGATGCCGGAATGGGCGACTTCGTGCAGGAAGACCGCCTGCCGGACAAGATCAAGCGCATCCTCATCGCGGAACACCGGCTTTGGCAGGCGCGCAAAGGAGGAGAATTCGTCGACCATTTTTCTGAGGCCGCCCACCTGCCGGACAATCGTGCTGGTCAGCTCGTCGAACAGATCGCGATCCTCGTCGCTCACCTGCGTGCGGTAGCGGCGCTTCAGTCGCTCGGTCGCCAGCTGGATCGGGGTCAGCGGGTTCTTGATCTCATGCGCGATCCGGCGGGCAACGTCGGACCACGCCGCCTGTCGCTGATCGAGCAGTTGGCGCGTGATATCCTCGAAGGTGATCACATGGCCGCTCGTCCCCGGCGCGACCTTGACCGCAAGGGTCAGCAGCTCGGTGCCCTTGGCGTGGGTGATGATAGCACGCTCCTTGCCATCGGCAATCACGCGGCAAAGCTCAGGCGACAGCACTTCGAGCGACTGGCCGATCATGCTGACGCCGTCATTGCCGTCACCCTGAGGCGCCAGCAGGTTTTGCGCGGAGGAATTCATGAGCGTCACGCGCGATTCCGCATCGACCGACACCACGCCAGCAGTCACGGATTCGAGCACGGCTTCGGTAAAGGCACGCCGGTCGTCGATCTGGCGGTTGGCGCTAACCAGCGCCTGCGTCTGCTTTTCCAGCTGACCTGTCATGCGGTTAAAGGCGCGGTTGAGCAGTCCGATCTCGTCCGGCCCGGTGCGCCCGTCGAGCCGGAGCGCAAAGTTGCCCTGCCCCACCTTGCGCGCGGCGCCCACCAGCGCGGTCAGCGGCTCGACCTGCCGGTCGGCGAACCGCAGTGCAAACCAGATGGCAAGCCCCACCAGCAGCAGGCTGACCACGACCAGCGCGACATTGAATTGCAGCTGGAGCATCCGCGCGCTGCCGGTCAAGCGGTCATAGGCGGTAACGATTGACTGAGCCTTGGACCACGAGTTGAACATCGTCTCCTCAGTGGTGCGGGCGTTGTAAAGATAGACGCCGGACTGTGCATCGATTGGAGCCAGTGCCTCGATCCGGTTAGGGCTGCCGATCACCACCGCGATGTCGCCGCTATCTAGCTGCGGCAGAGCATTGCGGCTGAATTTCAGGTGGTCGGTGTCCTGCGACAGGTTGAACGCGAAGGCGGTGCGGAACGAGTTGTCAGGCATCCGCTGCAAAATCGCGCTTTCGGAGATTTCGCGTCCCTGCGCCTGATAGAGGTAGAAGTCGGGGAAGTCCGGATCAGTGATCGGCACCCGCGCGAGCGTATCGCGCATGTCGGAGGCCATGATGACCGTGTTCTGTTCGACGTCGCGTTGATTCGCGTCGTAGTAGTTCTGCGCCAACGCGTTGGCGTTCTCCATCAGCCCGCGCGATTCGTCGGAGAACCAGAAGTCGACCCCAGTCTGGAACAAGAAGGCTGCGAAGCCGGCGACGAGCAACGTCGGCAAGGCGGCGACCATTGAGAAGAAGAATACGAGCCGCACATGCAGCCGCGCCGTGCTTCCCGCAGCGCGGCGGAGGGCAACGCGGCGACCAATCAGCACCAGCAGCGCCATCGCGGGCACCAGCGTCGCCATCAGCAGCACCGAGACCTTCATAGTAGGCAACAGGTCATCACCCGCGCCCGACCGGCTATAGGCCGACCACGTCGCTGCAACCGCCGCCAGAAACGCCGCTACTGCGATGCCTTCAAGCCACAGAAAGATATTGGCCCGCCGCGCGGCAATCATGAAACGCCGCCACCACCGCGGCGGCTGCCGGGGGATGAGGTTCAGTGCGCGGGTTTGGGAAGGCTCCATCGTTGCCGCTTTACAACAATGGTGTGGCAGAAATGCAAGGCCAATCCGACAATCCGCCCTGCGCCAGCGCCGTTATGAGGTGGTGAAGTGCTCTGGCTCCAGTCCAAGCTCACCGATCCGCTTGCGCAGCGTGTTGCGATTGATCCCGAGGAGCTGTGCCGCGCGAAGCTGGTTGCCGCCGGTCCGGCCGAGCGCATATTCAATCAGCGGCTTCTCAAAGGCCGCCAGAGCACGGTGGTACAGAGCGCCAGGCGGAGGGTTTTCCGCCGTAAGCCAGCCCGCGAGCGCCGCGCCGAAGCCGCCCTGCCCATCAGTGTGCGGCAGGATCGTGGGGGTGTTCTCCGGCCCGATGATGTCATTCACGCTGTCGGCGTCGATCCGTTCCTCGCGCGCCATCAGCGCAAGGCGATAGACCACGTTGCGCAGTTCACGGACATTGCCGCGCCAGGTGCGCTGTTCGAGGCGCTCGATCGCATCGGGCGTCAGAATGCGACGCGGCAAGCCATCTTCGGCAGCCAGCACCAAGAAGTGTTGCACCAACGCAGCAATATCCTCGCGCCGTTCACGCAAGGGTGGCAGCACTATGGGCACCACGTTGAGGCGGTAGAATAGATCCTCGCGGAAGGTGCCAGTGGCGATCATCGGGGTGAGGTCGCGATTGGTCGCGGCGATGATGCGGACATTGACCGCAATCTCCTGCCGCCCGCCCACGCGCCGGATACGACCCGATTGCAGCGCGCGCAGCAGACGAGTTTGGGCTTCGGCGGGCATATCGCCAATCTCGTCGAGGAACAGTGTGCCGCCATTCGCCTGCTCGAACTTGCCAATCGCCTGCGCAATCGCGCCGGTGAACGCACCCTTTTCATGCCCGAACAATTCGCTCTCGACGAGGTCGGCGGGGATCGCAGCGGTGTTGACCGCCACGAACGGTCCGGTCCGGCGATTGCCGAGTTCGTGAATGGCCTCGGCCACCAGCTCCTTGCCAGTGCCGCTTTCGCCGGTGACGAGCACGGTCAGATCATTGCGCAGCACCCGCGTAATCATCCGGTAGACACCCTGCATCGCCGGGCTGCGCCCGACCAGCGGCATCTTCTCACCTTCGCCGCCCGCCAGCGCATTGCCGGGTTCATCAGCCGCAGGCGCGCGGGCGCCGGCCGCCTGACGCACAGCATGGACCAGCTCGTCGAGGTCGAAGGGCTTGGGAAAATACTCGAAGGCATCGCTTTCACTCGCGCGCACTGCGGTATCGAGCGTGTTCTGCGCCGAAAGAACGATCACAGGCATGTCCGGCGCGCGGTCACGCACAGCCGAAAGGCTCGCCAACCCGTCCCCGTCTTCCAGGATCACATCGGTCAGCATCACCGCGAACCGCCGCCCGGCCAGCTGCTTGTCGCGCGCAGCGATACTGCTGCAATGGGCGATCGCGAAGCCCTCGTCCTCCAGCGCGGCGATGATCACCGTGGCAATCGCGGCATCATCTTCCACCAGCAGGATCGGATCGGATAGAGTTGCAGGCATAGGCCGGGCGTGTCCTAGGCCTGCGGCAGATGCAGGCGGAAATGGGTGAGCCCGGCACGCGGGTCGCGGTCATGGCTGACATTGCCGTTCATATCGCGCACCAGCTTGCGTACGAGCGAAAGGCCAAGGCCCTGACCGGAAGGCTTGGAGGAGACAAACGGCTCGAACACATGGCCCTGCAAGGTCGGGTCGATGCCGGGGCCATTGTCGCTGATGGTGATTTCGATCGGCAGCGGCACCGCGCGCCCGTTGCGGATCGCGCTGAAGGCGAGCCCGCTGACAAAGCGCGTCTGGACGATCACCACGCTCGCAGCGCCTGCCCCGCGCGGCCCGAGCGCCGCATCGCGCGCGTTGGAGATGAGGTTGATCAGCACCTGCTCCAGCGCATCGCGATTGGCGAGCACCGGGGGGAGCGAGGGGTCGAACTCCTCGCGGATTTCAATTTCACCTAAGGTCGATCCCGCCGCGCGCATAGTGGCGATAGCGGCGCGGATTGCTTCGTGTGGGTTGCAAGCATCGACCGGCCCTGTGCGCGTGCTGCCAAGCTGCTGCATCCGGTCGATCAGTCGCGCGATCCGATCCACCTCATCGGTGATCATGCGGGCGAGCTTCTTGTCGGCGTGCGGCAGTTTGCGCGCCGCCAGCTGCGCCGCCCCGCGGATTGCGGCGAGCGGGTTCTTGATTTCGTGTGCCAGCACGGCGGGAGCACCCAGCAGCGCTTCGCCACCCACGGTGCCCGCAGCCTCGTCATGGCCGATCTGCGACAGGGTCACCACCCGCCAGCCCGCAAAGCCCCCCAGCGGCGAGGCGGTGAGGTTGATGCGGATTTGCACCTCACCGACCGCAATCGCCAGGTCGCGCGCCACCAGCGCTTCGTCACTGGCAATCAGCCGCGCTTCGACCCGGGGATCGAGCGGTCCGATCCGGTCGGTCAACAGCGTGCCAACCAAGCGGCTGGCACTTGTGCCGAGCAGATCTTCAGCGGCATGGTTGACCTCGGCGATGCGACCCTCGCCATCGATCAGGATTACCGCAAAGATCAGGCCGGATAGCTGCGCGCGAGCATCTGGACGGCCACCGCCCTGCGGCTCAATCGGACTGGTCGCCATTATCAGGCGGCCTGCTGCATTAGGAAGGGCGCGTAGAAACGCTCGATCTCGCCGAGCACCTGATCGGCGTCATCGATGAAATTGGCCATGTTGCGGAACTCGGCCGAGCCGTGCAGCCCCTTGGTATACCAGCCCAGATGTTTGCGCGCCATCTTGACCCCAGTGTCGCGGCCATAGTGATCGAGCATCCGGTTATAGTGTTCAACGACCAGCGCATATTGTTCGTCAATGCCGGGAGCAGCCCGCGCCTCTCCCGTGCGCCACCAGTGCATCACCTGCCCAAGCAGCCACGGCTTGCCATAGGCACCGCGTCCGATCATCAGCCCGTCCGCCCCTGATTGTTCGAGCGCTTTGGCGGCGTCCTCAATCGAGCAGATGTCGCCGTTGACGATCACGGGGACTTTCACCGCGTCTTTGACCTGGCGGATGAACGCCCAGTCGGCACTGCCCTTGTACATCTGATTGCGGGTGCGGCCGTGGACGGTGATCATCTGCACGCCGATGTCCTCGGCCATGCGGGCAAGCTCCGGCGCGTTGAGGCTGTTGTGGTCCCATCCCATTCGCATCTTGACCGTCACGGGCACCTTCACCGCCTTGACCGTGGCCTCCATCAGCCGGACAGCGAGCGGCACTTCGCGCATAAGTGCAGAGCCGGCCAGCTGACCGACGACCTTTCGGACAGGGCAGCCGAAATTGATGTCGATAATCGCTGCGCCATTGCCCTCCTGAATCTTTGCCGCCTCGGCCATGCTGGCGGGATCGCAGCCGACCAATTGCATCGAAACCGGCTCTTCGATCCGATCCCACGCGGCCTTCTGCGTGCTCACGCGGGTCTCGCGAATTGCCGCCTCACTCGCCACCATCTCCGTGACGTTGAGGCCCGAGCCATAGCGCCGCACCAGTGTGCGGAACGGCATGTCGGTGACGCCCGTCATCGGCGCCAGCACAACCGGCTCGGCAACCGTGACCGGGCCGATGGCAATCGGCTTCAGGGCCGGCGGAAGGGGTAGCGTGGTCATGTGCGGGAGCGTTGCCTAAATAATGGGCAGGCGCATAGTGGATTGCCGAAAGCGCGTCCAGACCCTAAGCGAACCCCCCGATGGTCAGCGCCGCTCCCTTCCCCCCATTTGCCGCGATTGTGGTGGCTGCTGGCAAGGGTTTGCGCGTGGGCGGCGAGACCCCGAAACAGTTCCGCGAATGGCGCGGCAAGCCGCTGATGCGGCATTCGGTCGAGGCTTTGCTCAATCATGGCGCAATCGAAGTTGTGATCGCAATTCCTGCCGGAGCCGAAGAAGCGGCAGAGGCGGCGCTTGCAGGACTGGACCTCTACCGGCTCGTGATAGGCGGCGAAACCCGGCAGGATTCAGTGCGCAAGGCGCTGGAGGCGATGGACGACTGCTCGTACACGCGGGTGCTTATTCATGACGCGGCCCGTCCGGACTTGCCGCAGCAGGTCATTCACCGCTTGGTCGATATGCTGGACGTCTACGAGGGCGCGATCCCGGTGCTGCCGGTGGTCGATAGCCTTGCCGTCGCCTCCGACGGATTGATGACCGGCAAGGCCGAGCGTGAGGCTCTGCGCCGGGTGCAAACTCCGCAGGCGTTCTGCTTCGACGCCATTCTCGCCGCGCACCGCGACTGGCAGGGGCCGACCAACGCCGGGGACGATGCGCAGGTCTTGATGGCAAGCTCCGGTTCAGTTGCTTTGGTCGATGGCGACGAACGCCTGAAGAAAATCACATTTGCCGAGGATTTTGTTCCGACGATGACTCTGCCCGCCTTCCGCGTCGGCCAAGGTTACGACGTTCACCGCTTGGAGCCGGGCGAAGAGTTGTGGCTGGGCGGCGTGCTGATCCCGCATGACAAGGGCCTCGCCGGACATTCCGATGCGGATGTCGCGCTCCACGCGATCACCGACGCGGTGCTTGGCGCGGTGGGCGAAGGCGATATCGGCACGCATTTCCCGCCGAGCGACCCGCAATGGCGCGGCGCGCGATCGGGACAGTTTCTCCAGCACGCCGTCGGCCTCGCCCGCGCGGCAGGTTATGCCATCGCCAATGTCGACCTCACGCTGATCTGCGAAGAGCCCAAGATCGGCCCGCACCGCCCCACCATGCGCGCCGAAGTGGCGCGGTTGATGGGGCTCAGTGAAAACGCGGTCAGCATCAAGGCCACCACCACCGAAAAACTTGGTTTCACCGGCCGCGGCGAGGGGATCGCTGCGCAGGCCATCGTTTGTGTCATGCTAGCATCGGAAGGACCCACGTCATGAAGCATCGTCTGCCCACCCGCTTGATCGCACCTGCCCTCGCCTTGACCGCGCTTGCCACTTCCCAAGCCGCGCTTGCCCAGCAGCAGGCCTGTGTTGCCCCGGCCGATCTGTCGGATGCCGTGGTTTATGTCATGCCGATCGCCTTTGACGCGGCGCAGTCCGCATGCGCCAACCGCCTGTCGCGCGATGGCTTCATGGCAACCGGGGGCGAGACCTATATCAGCCAGTTCCGCAGCGGTCAGGACAAGGCTTGGCCCGGTGCCTTCCGCTTCCTCAAGACCTTCATGGACAAGGAGAGCGGCGGCGAAGGTGGCTCGCAGGACCAGATGGGCGCAATGCTCGGTTCCATGCCTGAAGAAGCGCTGCGTCCCTTCGTCGATGCCCTCGTCGGGCAGATGATCGCGGCCGAGATCAAGGGCGATACCTGCCGCCAGATCGAGCGTGGGCTTGAGCTCTTCAGCCCGATGCCGGTCGAGAATGTCGGTGGAATCGTGGCCTTCATCGCCGAACTGACCGACCTCAAAAACCCACCAATCTGCGGGGCGGCTTCGGCCACCACCGGCACGGCGCGCAAGTAAGCCTGCCATGCCCCTCTCCCTGCTACCTGACGATATTGCCGCCCTAGCCGCCCGCGTTGTGGCCGAAAACGCCGCGATCGGGCGCAAGGTCGTGACCGCAGAAAGCTGCACCGGTGGATTGGTCGCTGCGGCGATCACCGAGATCGCCGGGTCTTCGGCAGTGCTTGATCGAAGCTACGTGACCTATTCGAACGAAGCCAAGATGGAGATGCTGGGCGTCGCCCGCGACATTATCGAAACCTTCGGCGCAGTCTCGATTGCCTGCGCTTGGGCGATGGCCAAAGGTGCTCTCGACCGCTCAAAGGCCGATGTGGCGGTGGCTATCAGCGGGGTGGCGGGGCCTGGCGGCGGGACGCCGCAAAAGCCAGTCGGCACGGTCGTCTTTGCCCGGCTCGTGCGTAATGCGACCGGAGAGCCCGAAGGTGAGCTAAAGTTCTTCGACGGCGGTGAAGGCCCGGATGGCCGCGCCGAAATCCGCCGTCAGGCGACGCTCTGCGCGCTCGAATTGCTGCTGCCATAGAGCTGCGCAGCGCGCGCTTCAAAGGCCTCGACCATCTTGCGGAAGGCCTTGTCGAAATACTGCCCAGCAATCTTCTCGAACAGGCGGTTTTTGAAGGTGAAGTCGACGAGGAAGTCGATCTCGCAGCTATGGTCGTCGACGGCGCGAAACGTCCAGACATTGTCGAGATCGCTGAGCGGCCCATCGAGATAATGGACATCAATCTCCAACGGCCGGACTTTCTTGACGCGTGAGGTGAAGCTTTCGCGGATCGCCTTGAAGCCGACCACCATGTCAGCGACCATTTCGGTTTCGGTGTTGGAACGGACGCGGGTCGCGATTACCCAGGGCAGGAATTCACCATAGCGGCCGACATCGGCGACCAGATCGAACATCTGCTCGGCGCTATAGGGCAGGCGGCGGGTTTCGCGGATGCCGGGCATCAGGCCTTGGCCTTGGCTCCAGCGCGGGCAAGCTTTTCTTCGCGTGCGGCGCGCATCTTCGCGAAATCATCACCGGCGTGATAGCTTGAACGGGTCAGCGGGGTGGCCGCGACCTGCAAGAAGCCCTTGGCCCGCGCGATCGCACCATAGGCCGAAAACGCCTTGGGCGTGACGAATTGCTCGACCGCCGCGTGCTTGGGAGTGGGCTGAAGATATTGTCCCATAGTGATGAAATCGACCTCAGCCGAGCGCATGTCATCCATCACCTGATGGACTTCGAGCCGCTGCTCACCCAGCCCGAGCATGATGCCCGACTTGGTGAAGATCAGCGGATTGTGCGCCTTCACCTCTTCCAGCAGCCGCAGCGAGGCGTAGTAGCGCGCGCCCGGACGGATTGTGGGGTAGAGCCGCGGGACCGTTTCAAGATTGTGGTTGTACACATCCGGCCCCGCCTCGCAGATCATCTCCACCGCGCGGCGCATCTTGCCGCGGAAGTCGGGGGTGAGGATCTCGATGGTGGTGTTCGGCGTGTTGCGGCGCAGCGCCTCAATCACCTTGACGAACTGCGAGGCCCCGCCATCGGGCAGATCGTCCCGGTCGACGCTGGTGATGACGATGTGTTCCAGCCCCATCTTGGCCGCGGCAATCGCGGTGTTCTCTGGCTCGAACGGGTCGACCGCCTTGGGCATCCCGGTCTTGACGTTGCAGAAGGCGCAGGCGCGCGTGCAGACATCGCCGAGGATCATCACCGTGGCGTGCTTCTTGGTCCAGCATTCGCCAATGTTCGGGCAGGCCGCTTCCTCGCACACAGTGTGGAGGTTCAGTTCGCGCATCAACTTGCGGGTTTCGTTGTAGCCCTCGCTGACGGGCGCGCGCACCCGGATCCAGTCGGGCTTGCGCTGGCGGGCGGGCCGCTCAACGGGTGTGGCAGGCTGCGGCGTGCTGGCGAGGTCGTTCATGGCACGCCATTTAGGCGCGCAAACCCGCTCCCGCAAGCGCGGCGCTCGTTGCATTTTGCAGCATAGCCCCTGCCAAAAACGAGCGCCGGACGGTCAGGCCGCCCGGCGCTACCTTTAAATCCGGCAATCGCGCGATGCGATCAGCTACCAACGGCAGCCACGGCTGGCACGGCCGGAGTCGCCGACTGTGAGGCATAAGCGCTCCACAACTTCGCAATCGGCGAACGCGGACCATCGACCTTCGACAGCGTCTCGCGCGCCGCATCGATATTTCCTGCGCCGATCTGGGCGATGCCAAGCCGGGTCAGAGCGAGATTGCGATCAACCTCGGGCATGGTCAGGCTGCGCTCGTAGAAGCTAGCCGCCTTGGCGTACTGTCCGTAGCTGAGGAAGGTGTCACCCGCCGCTAGCACGGTGCGCAGCTTGGCAGCCGATGCGTTGGCATCACGTTCAAGCGCGGGAAGAGCGGCCCGATCCTCGGCAATCAGGCTGTTGGCTGTGGCGAGCTGCTCGTCCACCCACGGATCGCTCCCCTTGGGAATCGCGCCGGTGGCATTGGCTTCATCGATCACCGACTTCACTTCCATCGGCAGGCGGCGCGTATCGGCAGCCTCGATGTAGAAGACGTAGTCGTTCTTCTCCTTGAGCGTCCCCACCCGCTTACCGAGACGCAGCAAGTCGAGCAGCACCGGGCCGTCATAATCGTTCAGGTTGCGCGTCAGGTTCACCGCATCGCGCCAGTTTTCGGGGGTCGGAACGTCGATCACCCAGACTTGTACGAAGTCATAGATCTGCGGCACGAGTTCGTTGTTATAGGCGATCTGAACTCCGCGGCGATACCAGTTGGGATTGACCGGCTGGCCTTCGGCCTTGCGGGCAGCGATCAGCTGGCTGATGTAGGCCACGCCTTCGGCAAAACGCTCTTGCGAGAAGTAGAGCTCCGCCATGTTCATCCGCACATCATAGGTGCTGAGGTTCGGCGCGCTGTAGTTGAGGTCGATCGCCTTCTGGAGATAGGTCTCGGCCTTGCCAAACTGGTTTTGCGCCGTGGCCAGCTGTGACGCGACAAAGGCGAAGCGGCCGGTATCTTCGGGCTTGATCTTGCCGCTCCCCAGCATCAGCTCGGCACCGCGTAGTTGCAGCGTGGTGTCCTTGCCGGTGATCCCGGCGTTGAACAGCATGCCACCAGCCGCAAGCTGCTCGTCCGGCGACGCCGCCATATTCGCGATGGCTTCGATCTGTGGCTTCAGGGCAGCCACATTGGCGGCCGGATCCTTCAGCGCGGTTTCAACCGGCGTGTAAGCGGCCACGAATTCCTTAGCATAAACCGGCGCGGCTGCCTGGGCCTGCTCGTCCTTCTTTTTCTTCTTTTGGGCGTGAGCCGCATCAGTGAAGCCCGGAACGGCGAGCACAGCGGTGCCGCTGGCGAGCGCCACGGCCAGAGCAAGCTGGCGCGCAAAGCTGGTCGCCAACGGTTTGGGGCGACGGGGCGAAGACATATTGGTCACTGCATCCTCCACAAGTAGTGCAGCGGCGTGCCAGATGTGGCCCGGACGCTGCCCGAATTCCGGGAAAGCCTTTGAACGGCTCGCACGGGATTTGCAATTCCCGCTAGGCATGCCGTGCTGAACGAGCTTTGAATGCCCGCGAAGCACAGGGTCGGCTAATCAGCCCCGCAAATGTGGAAAAATGCGGCAGGTTCTTGGTGTGTTCCCTGCCCAAGGTGGCGAAAGCCCCGGCATGTGCCTAGATAGAAGAAGATGATCGGCCCTGATAAGGCCCTAACTGCCGCAGCGGCACCAGAACACAATTAGAAACGGCCCAGACCTTGAGCGACGACAGCGACATTATCGATTCTCCCGCGCCAGCACCAATGGGCGGCTTTGAACGCATCGACATCGTCGATGAGATGAAGTCGAGCTATCTCGATTACGCGATGAGCGTGATCGTGGCCCGCGCGCTGCCCGATGTGCGTGACGGGTTGAAGCCGGTGCACCGCCGCATTCTGTTCGCCAGTCAGGAAGGCGGCTTTGTCGCGGGTAAGCCGTACCGCAAGAGCGCCAAGATCGTCGGTGACGTGATGGGTAACTACCACCCGCACGGCGACAGCGCGATTTACGATGCCTTGGCACGCATGACGCAGCCTTGGTCCATGCGCGTTCCGCTAATTGATGGTCAGGGCAACTTCGGCTCGATGGACCCCGATCCGCCAGCCTCGATGCGTTACACCGAAGCGCGTCTGGCGCGGGTGGCGAACTCGCTGCTCGACGACCTCGACAAGGACACGGTCGACTTCACCGACAACTATGATGGCAGCCGCAAGGAGCCGACGGTGCTGCCGGCGCGCTTCCCCAACCTCCTGGTCAACGGCGCGGGCGGGATCGCGGTCGGGATGGCGACCAATGTACCGCCGCATAACCTTGGCGAAGTGATCGATGCCTGCTTTGCCTATATGGACAACCCGGCGATCACTTCCGAAGAGCTGATCGAATACATCCCCGGTCCCGACTTCCCGACTGCACCGCTTATCCTAGGCACTCACGGTGCGCGGCAGGCTTACACCACCGGGCGCGGGTCGATCCTGATGCGCTGCCGACACGAGATCGAAAGCACGCGCGGTGCCAAGAGCGAAGGCCGCGAAAGCATCGTCTTCACCTCGATCCCCTATCAGGTCGGTAAGAACGCGCTGGTCGAGAAGATCGCCGATGCCGCCAAGGAAAAGCGGATCGAAGGCATCTCCGACATCCGCGACGAAAGCTCGCGTGAAGGTGTACGGGTGGTGATCGATCTGAAGCGCGATGCCACGCCCGATGTGGTGCTCAACCAGATCTGGCGGCACACCCCGGCGCAATCCTCCTTCCCGGCGAATATGCTGGCGATCCGCGGCGGACGCCCGGAAACACTGCGCCTGCGCGACTTCATCGCCGCCTTCATCACCTTCCGCGAGGAAGTGATCACGCGTCGCACCAAGTTCGAACTCGCCAAAGCGCGGGAGCGGGCGCACATCTTGCTCGGCCTGGTGGTCGCGGTCTCCAACCTCGATGAGGTGGTGGCGATGATCCGCAGCGCGCCCAACCCGGCCGAAGCACGTCGGCGGTTGATCGCCAAGGAATGGCCGATCGGCGACATTGCGCAGTATATTCAGCTGGTCGAAGCGATCGAGCCTTCCGCAGATCAGGAAGGCGGAACCTATCGCCTGTCCGAACGGCAGGTAAAGGCGATCCTCGAACTGCGCCTCCACCGTTTGACCGCGCTGGGCCGCGACGAAATCGGCGGCGAGCTGCAAGGGCTATCGGTTGCGATCGAGGAATACCTCTCGATCCTTGCGGACCGGGTGAAGCTCTATGCCCTGATGCGCGATGAACTGGTTGAAATCCGCGCGACCTACGCCACCCCGCGCCTGTCGGAAATCGCCCCCGCTTGGGATGGCCTCGAAGACGAGGACCTGATCGAGCGCGAGGACATGGTCGTTACAGTTACCCACGGCGGGTACATCAAGCGGACACCCCTCGACACCTTCCGGGCGCAGGCGCGCGGCGGCAAGGGCCGTTCGGGCATGGCGACCAAGGACGAGGACGCGGTGGTCGAACTCTTCGTCACATCGACCCACAATCCGGTGCTGTTCTTCACCAACACCGGGCGCGTCTACCGGATGAAGGTCTGGAAGCTGCCCGAAGGCGGTCCACAAACCAAGGGCCGTCCCATGGTCAACCTGTTGCCACTCGGCGACGAGGAGCGCGTCACCAACGTGCTGCCGCTGCCCGAGGACGAGGCCTCGTGGGATAACCTCAACATCGTTTTCGCGACCGAACAGGGCATGGTCCGCCGCAACTCGATGGACGCCTTCGCCAATATCCCCACCGCGGGCAAATATGCGATGGGCTTCGTCGAAGGCTCGGGCGACCGGCTGATCGGCGTGCAGTTGCTGACCGAGGAGCAGCAGATTTTCCTCGCCAGCGACAGCGGCAAGGCGATCCGTTTCTCCGCCACCGACGCGCGCGAGACCAAGAGCCGCACCGGCATCGGTGTGCGCGGCATGAGCCTGAAAAAGGGCGGCAAGGTCGTCAGTATGGCGGTACTCGCGCCGCTGACCGCAGACATGGAAACGCGCGAGGCTTATGTCCGCGCGGCGGCGTGGAAGAACAACGACGCCGTCTCTACCCTACCGGCTGATCAGGTCACCGCGATGGCCGAGGGCGAGGAGTTCATCCTCACCATCACTGCCAATGGATATGGCAAAATCTCGTCAGCTTATGAATACCGCACCACGTCGCGCGGCGGGCAAGGGATCACCAATATCGGCACGCCCGACAGCAACCCCGAGCGTAACGGCCCGGTCGTCGCCAGCTTCCCGGTCAAGCATGGATCGCAGCTCATGCTGGTGACGGATCAGGCCAAGCTGATCCGCCTCGGCATCGATCTGCGGCACATGATCGAAGGCGGGTTCGAAAGCCTGAAGGGCTTCTCGATTTCCGGGCGCGGGTCTTCGGGCATCCGCATCTTCGACGTTGCCAAGGACGAACACATCGTTGGTGCAGCGCTGATCGACGAGACGACCGAGCCGGAAAACCCGGCCGAGGAAGCAATTGCCGCCGAAATGAATGCGGCGCCTGATGCGGGCGAGCCGCCCGTCACCTGACGGGTTGTTCGCCCCGCAAGCACTGCACGATGCCGGTCGCAATCATCACTTGCCCGGCATAGTAAAGCGGCCAGATCAGCAGATCGGGCAGCGGCGCCAGATCGAACGTGCCCATGCGCGAGAAGATCAGCCAGTCGCTGAGCACGAATAGCAGCGCCCCGGTGCCAACGCGGTAGCGCGGGTAGTGGCTCATCCACGCCGCCGAAGCCATTGCGCCGAGGAAGCCGGCATAAATCGCGATCTGCGCATCGCCGCTCAGCAAATAGCTCACAAGCGGGGTGCCTATCAGCAGCCCTGCGCCGGTCAGCTTCTGCGTTGGCGAAGGGCGCTTGTGCAGGTTGCGGAGGTAGAGCCCCGCCGACACGCAATGCGCCGCCGCAAAGAACGCGCCGCCGATAAAAAAATCCAGCTCAATCGCCACATCGCCCGCCGCCGCCAGCACCAGCATTGCGACCACAAGCGCACCGTCCAGTCCCCGACGACCATGCGGCAGACGCAAGAGTACATAGAGCGCCAATAGCCCCACCGAAGCACCCTTGGCGAGCAGGCCCCAAGTGCCCTCGAACACCGGATTGTCGCTCAGAAAATAAAACGCGGTCGCCGCCGTAATGCTTGCCAGCAGCCATGGTCTTTGTTCGATCAGCGCCTGCTTTGCCATGTCCGCCCTTCCCTTGCCGGATGTGCCGCGCCCCTTGGGGCTTGCAGCGGGGCTATCACGCAATTACCTGCCCTGCCATGACCGGAAACCCGACTAATCATGATGTGCACATCATTGGCGGCGGCCTCGCCGGGAGCGAGGCGGCCTGGCAGCTCGCCCAGCGCGGTGTGAAAGTGCGCCTGTCGGAGATGCGCGGCAGCGGAGAAATGACCCCGGCGCACCAGACCGATGGGCTGGCCGAACTGGTATGCTCCAATTCGTTCCGCTCGGACGACGACACCAAGAACGCCGTCGGGCTGCTGCATCACGAAATGCGCGAGCTCGACAGCCTGGTGATGCGCGCTGGCCATGTCGCACGGGTGCCAGCGGGAAGCGCGATGGCTGTGGACCGCGATGTCTTCTCCGCCGAGGTCGAAAAGGCGCTCTCCAGCCACCCTAATGTCACCATCGTGCGCGAGCGGGTCGACGCCCTTCCCGAAGCAGGTCTCACCATTGTCGCCACCGGTCCGCTGACGGCCGAAGCGCTGGCGAGCAGCATCGTGCGCGCCACCGGGGCCGAGCGGCTTGCGTTCTTCGATGCCATTGCGCCGATCATCCACCGCGACAGCATCGATATGTCGAAGTGCTGGATTCAATCGCGTTGGAACAAGCGCACCGAGGCCTCGAACGAAGGCGGCGATTACATCAATTGCCCCATGAACGAGGAGCAATACCGCGCCTTCCATCGCGGGCTGATGGAAGGCGAAAAGTCCGAGTTCAAGCAATGGGAAAAGGACACGCCCTATTTCGACGGCTGTATGCCTATCGAAGTGATGGCTGAGCGCGGCTGGGAAACTTTGCGCTATGGCCCGATGAAGGGCGTCGGGCTGGACAATCCCTTCGACACCACGCCTGAGTTTCCGCAAGGGCGCTGGCCCTATGCCGTGGTGCAGCTGCGCCAGGACAACAAGCTGGGCACGCTGTGGAACATGGTGGGCTTCCAGACGAAGCTGAAATACGCCGCGCAGATCGAGCTGTTCCGCACCATACCGGGACTGGAGAACGCCGAATTCGCGCGGCTCGGCGGGTTGCACCGCAACACCTTCCTCAATTCGCCGCAGGTGCTCGACCGCCAGCTGCGGTTGCGCGCTGCGCCGCATATCCGCTTTGCCGGGCAGGTGACGGGGTGCGAGGGCTACGTCGAAAGCGCGGCAATTGGTCTTGTCGCTGGCATGATGACCGCTGCCGAGATCGCCGGACACGATTGGCGGCCCCTTCCCGCCACCACGGCACTGGGCGCGCTGCTGAGCCATATCACCGGCGATGCCGAGGCCGAAACATTCCAGCCCATGAACGTAAATTTCGGCCTGTTCCCACCGCTTCACGACATCGGCAAGAAGGTCCGCAAGGAAGCCTATACCGGCCGCGCCAAGGAAGACCTCGCACGCTGGATCAGCGAATCCCGCGAGACCATCCCCGCTTGAGCCTCAGCACTTACAGGCAGGCTTCTTCGCCACAGGCTTTGGCGCAGTCGCCGCGAATTCGCGCGGGGTCAGGCGTTCGTCGCCATCTCCATCGGCCTTCTCGAACCGTGCGACCGTGGACACCGCCCATTCCTCGAAGGTCAGCAGATTATTGCCATCCTTGTCGAGCGCGCGGAAGCCCTCCGTCCGGGTGCTGAGCATTTCGTTCCGGGTGATCAGCCGGTCGCGGTTGCGGTCATAGCGGAAGAACCGCTGCTCCTCACGGCTGAGGTCGCTCAGCTCGGGCGGTGCGGGGCCGGTCAGACTACCGGGATCGGCGATGGGGAGCGCCTCAGGGTCTGGCGCAGGCGCAGCCACCGGAGGCAGCGGTGCACTCTGTTCGACTGCCGCGCGGCCCTGCCACCAGAACATTCCAATCCCAGCGAGGGCCAAGGCCCCCACCCCTCCCAACGCGGCTTGTCGCAAAGGTCTGCCCCCTTTTGCTGAATACCCCTGCGCGAATATACCCAATCAGTTCAGAAAGATAGCACCCCTGAGCGCCGCGAGTGAGGCCCCCCTCCCCTCCATAAGTGGTCGCCCACCCCGATGAAGCGCGCGCAGTGCCAGCACGTCGAGGACAGCGAGCCCGCGCAAACCTCGCGGAAAGCGCGTGACCGTCTCGCCCTGTAACGTTGAAAGGCCAGCGGCGATCAATGCGGCGCGCTCGCTCTCGTCCGAAACGGAAGCTGCGGCATCGGCCATCGCCCAGCGCGATCCTGCATTAGCCAAACGCGTGACCAATGCGGCGGAGCTATCCGAAGCCAGTGCCGCGAAGAACGCCCCGCGGGCCGTGCCAAAAGCGGCGGCTTCGCCCTGTCCCAAGCGGTCGGCGGTCACTAGCATTTCCCATCCATCGACCATCGCGGCCAGAGCGCCCTCACGCCCAGCCCAGTGGAGCCCAATTCCATCGAGCACGACATCGCCGCGCGGACGCTCCGCGAGGGGTTTGGCAAGAGCGTCACGCCACCACGCCAGCCGCATCTGACCCAGCATCGGCTCGCTGGTGCGCATCACGATCCGCGCCAGCCGCCGGTCAAGCTGAAGAGCTATGCTTAACGGCCCGCGAACCTTTGGACTGCTCCACGCAAGGGCCAGCTCAGCTTCGGGCGATAGGGGTTCTGGGGTCTCGTTCGTCACGCTTCCAGCGCCTAGCCAAGCATTTGCGCGCTTGGCAAGCAAACTGTCCCGGCCCGGGACGTCGCCGTTTCGGGAACCGCCCGGCAGGCCGTTAGGACTTTGCTAACCGCGTTCCTTCGCAATCCGCTTACCAGAACCGCTTAAGGGCGAAGGCTGCATCTGGATTGTCCGCGGTAGTTCCGTGCGGACATCAGGGGAAGGGCACCTAAGTGATGGGGCGAGAAAAGCAGGCCAATATGTCGTTCATGCGCAAGCTTGTGCGCGACAAGACCGCCAACACGCTCGTGATTTCAGCCGCGGCGATGGTTCCGATCATGGCAATGGTGGGCGGCGGCGTCGATGCGAGCCGCTATTACATGGCCTCTGCGCGCATGCAGGCCGCGTGTGACGCAGGCGCACTCGCAGCGCGGCGCGCGATGACGAATGACACGTTCACATCAGCGCATCGCACGATTGGGCTCAACTTCTTCGATCAGAATTTCAACGACGGCATATTCGGTACCGAGGGCCGCACCCGCGATTACACTAGTGACGGTGACGGCGTCGTATTCGGCGATGCCAGCGCGACCTTGCCGACGACGATCATGGGCGCATTCGGCTACACCGAATTCGCCATCGAGGTCAGCTGTACCGCAGAAATCAATATCTCCAACTCCGACATCATGTTCGTGCTCGACGTCACAGGGTCGATGTCGCAGTGCCCCAGCGGCACTGAGTGCAACTCGAACTCCAGTTCAAAGATCGTGGCGCTGCGCAGCGCGGTGCTGAACTTCTACGACACGGTGGAAGCGGCAACCTCGACCAGCGCGCAAGTGCGCTATGGCTTTGTGCCCTATTCGCAGCAGGTCAACGTCGGCTTCTCGATCCCCCGCGCCTACATGGCCGACACGCACAGCTACGAAACGCGGGTGGCACGATACAATCCTGCGCTGTTCCCGAATTCAGGCAATCCTGACGTCGATCAAGTCGGTGAAACGATCCTGATCTCGGATCAAAGCGAATGGCTGCCGCGTGCGACCAGCAACTTCAATTCGAGCACCACCGATCACTACCGCTTCCGCACCGATGGTTCTGCCGGAACCACCGCGCGCAATTTCTGCCAAACCACGCTGCCCGGCACACGCAACGTGACGGTTAACGGCCAGACCCAGAGCTGGCAGGTGTTTGCCACACCTCAGATTGTCACCGGGCAATGGTCGGGTGGCGACTCCAACAACCGCGCAGGTTGCCGCGGACGCGTGCGCAAGACGCGTCTTGCAACCGCCGCTGACGTGATCCCGCAGTTCCGCGAGTGGATCTATTGCGAGGTCACGCCGGGCACGGCCAATCCGTGCAACGTCAACAACCCGCCCCGCAGCCCCGCTGGTTGGGAATCGGTCAACCTTGCGTCGATCTATGCCGCCAACACGCTCCAGATCCCGGTCGGCACCAATGGCGCGATGACCACCCAGACCTGGAGCGGCTGCATCGAAGAACCGGTGTGGATGGACACCACCGGCAATTACAGCCCCATTCCTGCCGCGGCCCATGATCTCAACATCAATCTGGTCCCGGCAAATGAATCGCAGAAGTGGAAGCCGGCGCTCAATACGGCGGCTTATGAACGCCGCGATGGCACCGGCAACCGGACGACAAACCAGGTGACTGATTCGGATCGGATCGCCGCCGGATTGTCGACCTCTCAGGACCGTCCCGGCTGGGTCTGTCCTGCGCGAGCGCGCAAGCTGGCCGAAATCAACCGCACTGATCTGCAAACCTACGTCAATGGCCTAGCGGCCAGCGGCAACACCTATCACGACATCGGCATGGTCTGGGGGGCACGCTTCATTTCACCGCGCGGCATGTTCGCCGCCGAAAACTCCACCGCGCCGAATGGCGATGCGATTGCCCGCCACATCGTGTTCATGACGGACGGTGTGCTTGTCACCGGCATCGAGAACTATTCGACCCAAGGCATCGAATGGTGGGATCGCCGCGTCACAGGGAACGCTGACGCCACCCGGGAAGCGACCCGGCGTGCGGCCCGTTTGCAAGCCATCTGTCGTGCTGCCCAGCAGGAGAACATCACCGTCTGGGTGGTGGCCTTCGGGACAGCGCTGACTCAGAACCTGATCGACTGCGCTTCGCCCGGCCGTGCCTTCCAGGCCAGCGACTCCACGACCTTGAACGCCCGGTTCCAGGAAATCGCGCAGAAGATCGCCGCGCTGAGGCTCACCTCGTGATCGGGCGCCTATCACGCACAGGCGCGCTGCTGCGCCGCCTTCACGCCGACCGCGACGGGGCGACCTTGATCGAGTTCGCCATCGTAGCGCCGGTCCTGCTCCTGATGATCATGGGCCTGTTTGACATGGCGCATACGCAATACTCGAGTTCGGTCTTGCACGGCGCCATGCAGAAAGCGGGCCGCGACCTGACGCTGGAGAATGCTAACAGCCAGCAAGAGAGTATTGATCAGCGCGTCACGGATCAGATCACCACGGTGATGCCCGCAGGCACGACGATTGAGCTTGAGAAGCTGTCGTTTTTCGAATTCGCCGACGTCAGCGAGCCGGAGGAATTCACCGATCTGAACAGCGACAGCATCTGCAACAACAACGAACCCTACATCGATGCCAACGAGAATGGCAGCTGGGACGAAGACCGCGGCAGGGACGGGATCGGCGGCGCGCGCGATGTGGTTCTCTACACCGCTACCGTCACCTACCCTCGCCTGTTTCCGATGTACGGCATGGTCGGCATGTCGGACACAGTCACGCTTGAGGCATCGACCGTGCTGCGCAATCAGCCGTTCGACGAACAGAATGACCGTGTCACCACTCCAGGAAATTGCACATGACCTGCACCACGAGGAAACCGCTGCGTAGCCGCGTGCGAAGTCTCGCCCGTCGGCTTTCGGGTGACACATCCGGCCTAGCGCTGATCGAATTCGCCTTTGCCGCACCGCTGGTGCTCGGCATGGGGATGCTCGGCACTGATACGGCCTATCTGGTGATCACGCATATGCAGATCAGCCAGATCGCGATGCAGGTCGCCGACAACGCCTCGCGCGTGGGTGAACAGGACGTGCTGACCGCGCGCAAAGTGTTCGAGCGCGACGTCGCCGAAACCTTGATTGGCGCGGAAAAGCTAGGCCAAAACCTCGACTTCTATGACAACGCTCGGGTTATCATTTCCAGCTTGCAGCGCAATGCTCAGGGCGGTCAGTGGATCGCCTGGCAGCGGTGCCGCGGAGCGGTCGCTCATGCCTCAAGCTTCGGGATTGAAGGCAACGGCGCGACCGGAACCAGCTTCCCGGGCATGGGCGTGCCCGGACGCTATATCACGGCATCACAAGGCACCGCGGTGATGTTTGTCGAAGTGGCGTTCGATTACGAGCCGATCACACCGATCACCGTGTTTGAGAACCGCCGCATTGTCTATACTGCGGCATTCAACGTCCGCGATAACCGCGACTTGACCCGGCTTTACGCCGGTGGCCCGGTGGCGCGTTGCAACGTCTTTTCGGCTGCCCGCCCGACCTGACCCAGGCCGGGCGGTTCGTGCCGTCATCCGTTACTTGTAGCAGACCTTGCGCGCAGCAGCCGCGATGCGGGCCGGATCGATCAGTGCGAGCTTTTCGAGATTGGCAGCATAGGGCAGCGGCACGTCTTCGTTGCACACCCGCAGCACCGGCGCATCAAGGTGGTCGAAGCCCTCCTCCATGCAGATGCTGATGATCTCGCTGGCAATCGAGCAAGTCGGCCAACCTTCTTCGGCCACAATCAGGCGATTGGTCTTGGCGAGGCTTTCCAGCACGGTCTGCTTGTCGAGCGGACGCAGCGTGCGCAGGTCGATCACCTCGGCATCAATGCCCTCATCCGCCAGCGTTGCTGCCGCTTCAAGCGCCATGCCGACCCCGATCGAATAGGTGACGATGGTCACATCGCTGCCTTCGCGCATGATCCGCGCCTTGCCGATGGGCAAGACGTAATCATCCATGTCCGGCACATCGAAGCTGCGGCCATAGACCAGCTCGTTTTCGAGGAAGACAACCGGGTCTTCACAGCGGATCGCGGCCTTCATCAGCCCCTTGGCATCGGCCGCGTCAAATGGCGCGATCACGATAAGGCCGGGCACGCTGGCATACCACGGGCCGTAGTTCTGCGAGTGCTGCGCGCCAACGCGGGAGGCCGCGCCGTTCGGGCCGCGGAACACGATCGGGCAACGCATCTGGCCACCGGACATGTAGTTCGTCTTGGCCGCAGAGTTGATGATGTGGTCGATCGCCTGCATCGCGAAGTTGAAGGTCATGAATTCGACGATCGGGCGCAGGCCGCCCATCGCCGCGCCCGTGCCGATCCCGGCAAAGCCATATTCGGTGATCGGCGTATCAATCACGCGCTTGGGGCCGAACTCCGCCAGCAGGCCCTGAGTGACCTTGTATGCGCCCTGATATTGGGCCACTTCCTCACCCATCACGAAGACGCGCGGATCGCGGCGCATTTCCTCGGCCATGGCATCCCGCAGCGCTTCGCGCACGGTGGTGCTGACAAGGCTGGTGCCGGCAGGGATGGCGGGATCGGCAGCCGCAGGCGCGCGCGCCGGGGCTGCCGCCTTCGGGGCCGGAGCAGGAGCGAGAGCAGGTTCAGGCGCAGCAGCGGGTGTTTCCGCCTCGGCCGGAGCGGGCGCGGGGGCCGCAGACGGCTCCTCCCCTTCCCCAGCGATCAGCGCAATCACGGCGCCCACCGCAACATCTTCCGTCCCGGCTGCGACCAGGATCTTCTCCAGCACGCCCTCATCGATGGCTTCGAATTCCATCGTCGCCTTGTCGGTCTCGATCTCGGCGAGGATATCGCCCGGTTCGATCCGGTCGCCCTCCTGCTTGAGCCACTTGGCGAGCGTGCCCTGTTCCATCGTCGGCGACAGCGCCGGCATCTTCAGTTCAATCGCCATGGCTCAATACGCCTCCACCAGAACATCGGTGTAGAGTTCGGCTGCACCCGGCTCGGGCGAGGTTTCCGCAAAGTCGGCAGCGGATGCCACCTCGGCGCGGATCGCCTTGTCGATCGCTTTCAAATCGTCCTCGGTCTTGCCTGCTTCGATCAGGGTCTTCTTCAGCCCCTCGATCGGATCGTGGTGGTCACGCTGTTCCTGCACTTCCTCGCGGGTGCGGTACTTGGCCGGATCGGACATCGAATGCCCGCGATAGCGATAGGTGTTGCACTCCATCAGCACCGGGCCCTTGCCCGCGCGGACATGGGCGAAAGCGACTTCGGCCGCCGCGCGCACTTCGAGCACGTCCATGCCGTTCACTTCCATCCCCGGGATGCGGAAGGCGGTGCCGCGGCGGTGGAACCGGGTTTCGGCCGACGACCGCGAACTTGCGGTGCCCATCGCGTATTGGTTGTCCTCAACCACGAAGACGATGGGGAGGTTCCACAAGGCCGCCATGTTGAAGGTCTCATAGACCTGACCCTGGTTGGCCGCGCCGTCGCCGAAATAGGCAAGGCACAGCCCGCCGTCATTGTTGTACTGGTGGGCGAGCGCAAGGCCCCCGCCAAGCGCCACCTGCGCGCCGACGATGCCGTGGCCGCCATAAAACTTATGCTCGGTCGAGAACATGTGCATCGACCCGCCCTTGCCCTTGGAAATCCCGGCCTCGCGCCCGGTCAACTCCGCCATGATCACCTTGGGATCGATCCCGTAGGCGAGCATATGGCCGTGATCGCGGTAGCCGGTGATGACGCTGTCGCGCTCGTTATCCAGCGCGCTCTGCAACCCGATCGCGACCGCTTCCTGGCCGATATAGAGGTGGCAGAAACCGCCGATCAGACCGAGGCCGTAAAGCTGGCCGGCCTTTTCCTCAAACCGGCGGATCAGCAGCATCTGGCGGTAAAACTCCAGCATCTCTTCCGGCGAAGCGCCATAGCGCTTTTTGGCCTCGAAGGCGGCTTGCAACGAGTGGAGCATGAAATCGGCGTCGTCCGCAGCGGTTGCGGACTTCTTTGCAGGCTGTTTGGCCAAGACAAGTATCCCTCTCTCTGGCGCACTCATGGGGAGGAGAAGCGCATCATGGTTCTATAGGCAGGGAGATAAGGCCCGCGCAACGCCAAGCCGTAACGGTAACCGCTCACGCATACGAAATCAGGTGAGCCGAACCGGCTGCCCGAAGTCAGTCTTCGAGCGTGATCACGACCTCATCTTCGCGCATCACGCCAAGCTGATCGCGCACCAACTCGCTGGCCAGGTCGGGATCAGCGGCTTCAGGATCGAGGAGCATCACGCGGTTGCGCAGTGCATCGCGCTTGGCGGTGAGTTTGGCGATTTCGCTCTCGCGCACTTCAAGCGCGGCGGCATTTTCGCTCCAGGCGAGCAGGCCCGTCGGACCGGCCACAGCCACGCCCGTCAGCAGCAGCAAAGCGCCAAGGGCACCAAACCGCTTCAGCCTGTTTTCTGATCCTGGTTTGCGCATCGCCGCGAATGATCCCTCGTCCGTTAAATCGAACAGAATCATATCTGCTCGGCCTCTGCAAGAACAATGCGACACAATGGGACACAATGCTTGCAATTCCTTGGGGATTGCAGGTTTCAGTAGCTTCGCGGCAACCCCAGCACGTGTTCGGCGAGGTAGGAGAGGATGAGGTTGGTTGAAATCGGCGCCACGGTATAGAGTCGCGCCTCACGGAATTTGCGCTCGACATCATATTCTTCGGCGAACCCGAAACCGCCGAAGGTCTGCACGCACATGTCAGCTGCGGCCCAGCTGGCTTCGGAGGCGAGCAGCTTGGCCATGTTGGCCTCCTCGCCCGGATTGCCGCCCTCATCGTAAACCCTCGCCGCGTGGTAGACCATGAGCTCGGCAGCGCGCATCTGCGCATAGCAGCGCGCGATCGGGAACTGCACGCCCTGATTCTGGCCGATGGGCCGCGCGAAAACTGAGCGGTCTTTGGCATAGCCCGTCGCCTTCTCGATGAACCACTTGGCATCGCCGATGCACTCGGCGGCGATCAGGATGCGTTCAGCGTTCATCCCCGACAGGATGTAGCGGAAGCCCTTCCCCTCCTCGCCCACCAGCGCAGATGCGGGGATGCGCAGGTCGTCGAAGAACACTTCGCAAGACGAGTGGTTCATCATCGTGCGGATCGGCTTGACCGTCATGCCGCCCGCCAGCGCGGCCTGCATGTCGACGAGGAAGATCGACAGCCCCTCTGTCTTACTCGCCACCTCCTCGCGCGGGGTGGTGCGGGCGAGCAGCAGCATGAGGTCGGAATGTTCGGCGCGGCTGGTCCAGATCTTCTGGCCGGTGATGACATACTCGTCGCCATCCCGGACTGCGCGGGTCTTCAGGCTAAGGGTATCGGTGCCACTGGTTGGCTCGCTGACGCCAAACGCCTGCAACCGCAATTCGCCGCTCGCAATGCGCGGCAGATAGGCCGCCTTCTGCGCTTCGGAGCCGTACCGCAGCAGAGTGTTCATGATATACATTTGCGCATGGGCGCTCGAGCCGTTGCACCCTGACGCTTGAATCTCCTCCATGATCACGCAGGCCGCCTCCAAGCTGAGACCGCTACCGCCGTGTTCGACCGGGATCAGAGCGGCGAGGAAGCCCGCCTTGGTCAGCGCGTCGACGAACTCCGCCGGATAGGCCCGCACCGCATCCTTGGCGCGCCAATAGTCCCCCGGAAAACCATCGCACAGGCTGCGCACTGCGCGCCGGATTTCGGCGATTTCCTCGGGTTCGTGGCGGGACATCGACAAGCCTTCTCTCCTGCTATTGGCGGGAGGCTTGCCCGCTCCTCGCGGCCAAGTCCACCTCATCAATTTGGGTGCTTTTGGGCAAGACGGCGGGCATGGCAATCCCGTTTCGATCTGCTACTCACCATGGTGATGGGAGGAACCGCCATGCAAATCATCGCTCACGATCCGGCGCGCTTTGCCGCTTTGCCCGATTATCCTTTTGCCGAAAACTGGATGACGATCGACCTTGGCCAAGGGCTGTCAGCGCAAATGCACTATCTCGATGAAGGGCCGAAGGATGCCCCTCCCCTGATCCTGTTTCATGGCGAGCCAAGCTGGTCCTACCTCTACCGCAAGATGATCCCGCTGCTCGTGCAAGCAGGGTTCCGCTGCCTGGCGCCCGACCTCATTGGCTTCGGCAAGAGCGACAAGCCGGATGATCAGGCCTTCTACACCTATGCCCGTCATGTCGATTGGCTCAAGCAGTGGCGCGATGTCGTGGTACCGGAAGTCGCCGGGCTGTTCTGTCAGGACTGGGGCGGGCTGCTGGGCCTGCGCATCGTCGGGCAGGAGCCGGAGCGCTTTGCCTTTATCGTCGCCAGCAACACCTTCCTGCCCACTGGTGGCGGCAAAGCCTCACCGGGCTTTCTTGCGTGGCGCGAATTTGCCCGTTCGTCGCCCGACTTCAAGATCGGCGGGATCATGGACCGCGGCTGCCAGAGCGAACTCAGCGTTGTCGAGATTGCCGCCTATGACGCCCCCTTCCCTGATGAACCCAGCAAGGCCGGTGCGCGCGCCTTTCCGCAATTGGTGCCGGTCGAAGATGACAAGGACGGGGTCGCTGAAAATATCGCTGCGTGGGAGGGGCTCGCCGCCTTCGATAAGCCGTTCCTGACCCTGTTCGGCGAGGATGACCCAGTGCTCGGCCAAGCAGGGCCGCTGCTCGCCAAACGCATTAAGGGGGCCGAGGGCCAGCCCCATGCGATGCTTTCGAAATGCGGCCACTTCAGTCAGGAAGACCGTCCGGCCGAGCTTTCCCAAGGCGTGATCGACATGGCCCGGCAGGCAGGGTTCCTCGCTTGACCCAGTCCGCGCCCGTTCCTGCCTATCTCACCCGCACGCAGGAACGGGCGCTGGCTCTCACCATCGCGGTGGTGACAGCGAACGCCTATTACATCCACCCGATCATCGGCGAAGTCGCCCGCGCTTTCGGTGTTGGCGAGGCGGAGATCGGGTTGGTGCCGGCGCTCAACCAGTTGGCGCTGGCGCTGGGCATTCTGCTGCTGCTGCCGCTGGGCGATTTCTATTCGAACCGGCGACTGTGCATGGTCTTGGTCGCCGCTCAGACCGTGTGCCTTGGCGGCATGGTGCTGGCGCAGGATCTGGTGCTATTCACCGCCGCTTCCACTCTGCTCGGCTTCGTCACCATCGCGCCCTATCTGATCCCCGCCTTCGCCTCGAAACGCGTCGCGCCCGAGCGGTTGGGACAGGTGACCGCGCAACTCACCGCGGCGGTGATCTTCGGCATTCTGGTTGCGCGGGTCGGCGCGGGGATCATTGCCGAGCATGCCGACTGGCACACGGTCTACGTCGGTGCGTTCGGGTTGATGGCGGCAGTGACGGCCTTTCTGCCCATCGCCATGCGCAGCGAGCCTGCCGCGCCCAAGCAATCTGAGGCGCGTTACGGCGCGCTGATTGCTTCGGTCTTCACGTTGGCGGCCAAGCACCCCGACATGCGGATTTCAGCCGCGATTCAGGGTCTGAACTTCGCGATTTTCACCGCCAGCTGGCTGGCGCTGGCGCTGCATCTCACCAGCCCGGCGATGGGCTACGGCACGGATAATGTCGGCTATCTTGCGGGCGTTGCGGCCATCAGCGTGTTCACCACGCCTCGGCTGGGGCGCTGGGCCGATAAAGTCGGCCCTCGCAAGGCCCGACTGACGGCGGCGGCGGTGCAGATTTTCGGTATCGCGCTGTTCTATCCGCTCGGCTTCAGCATCTGGGGCGTGCTCGTGCCACTGCTCGTGGTCAACATGGTCGGGCCGACCATTGATGTGACAGGGCGGATGACCCTGTTCACCCTCGCCCCGGAAATCCGCACGCGGCTGACCACGTCCTATATCGTGACGATGTTTGTCGGCGGCGCGATCGGCAGCGCGCTGGGCACGGCGGTGTATGATTTTGGCGGCTGGGGCGGCACCTGCGCGCTGATGCTCGCCATGTCGAGCGGGGTGCTGGGGTTGGCCCTCTACGCCGAGCGACGCTGGCAGCGGCTGCAAGCATAGTGGTGACCCCGGCGCGATTCGAACGCGCGGCCCCCAGATTAGGAATCTGATGCTCTATCCGGCTGAGCTACGGGGTCCCGAGGCGAGCAATAGCAGGGTCAGCGTAGGGCGCAATATCGGCCCGTAAGGCCGCAAGGCCGACTGGCCTCAAGCAGCGCAGCGATAGGCCAACCGGAACATCCGCCCGCAGTGGGCGCAGCTGTGCTGCGCGCCTAGCGAGGACCGCATCGCGGAGGCGATGCGGAAGACAAAACGCGTTTCAATTCAACTTTTCGGGGGGTGCGACGGGGAACGGCAGTGGGGCAACCGGCACGCCCTCGTCGATCAGCGCCTTGGCCTCGGCGAGACTCGCTTGCCCGTGGATCGGGGCTTCGTCACGCTCGCCATAATGCATCTTCCGGGTTTCCTCGGCGAACCTGTCACCAACCCATGTGCTGTTCTTGAGTGCAGCTGCCTGCGCTTTGGCCAATGCGGCGAGCGCCTTTTGCACCTCGGGCGGCATCGGCGTGTTGGCGACCTGCCGCGGTGGCTCTGGCGGGAGGACTTCCTGCCGGGTGTTGCCCTTGGCAGGCACGGCTGGGGCCATCGGAGCCTTGCTCACCTCGGCCGAGCCGCAGGATGGGCAGGCGAGCAATCCGCGCTCCTGCTGATCCACATAATCGGTCGAGGAGGAAAACCAGCCCTCGAAGCGGTGGCCTTCATGGCAGGAGAGGTCGAAAACGATCATCGCAGATCACGATGTGGCAATTTGGCGGCGGTTGGCAAGAGCTGGCACCTGCGCGCGAACTTCGGCGATGCGGGCAAGATCAATGTCACAGAAGCAAAGGCTAGGCGCGTCTCCGCCCAGGTCGAGCAGGACCTCACCCCACGGATCAACAACGAGGCTGTGGCCATAGGTCTCACGCCCGTCCTCATGCCGCCCGACCTGTGCAGCAGCAATCACGAAGGCGCTCGCCTCGATCGCACGGGCGCGCAGCATCACGTGCCAATGGGCGGCGCCGGTGGGTTTAGTGAAGGCGGCTGGCACGGCAATCGCATCGCAGCGCCGGTTGCCGAGCTCGCCGAAGAGTGCGGGAAAGCGCAGGTCGTAGCAGATCGTCAGGCCAAGCCGACCGACAGGCGTATTTTCGACGCTCACAACCGCGCGCCCCGGTTCATAGGCATTGCTTTCCCGCCAAGTCTCACCCGTCGCCAGTTCGACATCGAACATATGGATCTTGTCATAGGTCACCGGCGGCGCGGCTGCGGGGGCGAATAGCATTGAGCGGTTGGCGTTCTTGCCGCCCGGCACAGCCACAGCCATGGAACCAAGCGCAATAGTCAGCCCCGTCTCGCGCGCCAGATCGGCCAGCAGGGGCACATAAGGCGACTGGTCCTGGGACACGATATGCGCCGCGCCACGCGCGCGATCGCGGTCGAGCAGCAGCGACATTTCCGGAGTGAAGAGCATCGCCGCCCCCTCCCCCGCCGCCGTCTGCACGGCATCAGCAATCGCGCGGAAATTCGCCTCAGGATCAATCCCCGAGCACATCTGCAAGACCGCGATCTTAGGCATCAGCCCGCCAGCAACGCGTCAAGCTTGCCCGCAGCTTCCAGCGCGGCGAGATCATCAGACCCGCCAACGTGCACATCGCCGATGAAGATTTGCGGCACCGTCATCGCGTTGGGTGCGCGGGCGAGCATCTCGTCGCGTCGTGCTCCGCCCATGGTGATGTCATGCTCGGTGAACTCAGCGCCCTTTTGCGTCAGCAGCCGCTTGGCACGCACGCAGAAGGGACAGGCGAACTTGGTGTAGATATCGATCTGTGGGCTGGCCATAGGTCCCTCTTGCCAAATGCTCTTGAAAGCACGGGTGGATAAACCAGATAGGCGGTGTCGCCGCGTTTCGCCAGTCTTGGGAAACGGCCACGGCGACAAGGCGGGTGCTGCATCCGGCAGGCCCGCATCCGAACCAAATTGCTCAACCAAGAGGATTTGCAACTATGTCCCGTTTTGATTTCACCCCCTACCGCCGCTCCACCGTGGGCTTTGATCGTCTGTTCGACCTGCTCGAAAATCAGGCGCGCCTGAATGCCGGCGACAATTACCCTCCCTTCAACATCTCGCGCCGGGGCGAGGACAATTACCGCATCACCCTCGCGGTGGCTGGTTTCCGCCCGCAAGATATCGACATCACCGCCCAGCAGAACCTGCTGGTGGTGCAAGGCCGTAAGCGCGACGAGGCTGAGGATGGCTCGGAGCTGATCCATGTCGGAATCGCCAACCGCGGTTTCGAGCGGCGCTTCGAACTGGCCGATTTCGTCCGGGTCGAACGTGCTGATCTGGCCGATGGCTTGCTGATCATCGATCTGGTGCGCGAAGTGCCCGATGCGATGAAGCCCCGCAAGATCGCGATCGGCGGCACCACGACGCTCACCGCCGTCCCGACCAACGAAGGTGACGATACGGCCAGCGCTGCCTGAAGCACGCCCGGTTCAAGCCGATAATGTAAATTAAAGGGGGCGGATCTTGCGATCCGCCCCCCGCGGCTTGCGCCGCCTCGTCTGAACCTATCCGTCCGGGTCGCAGAAGACGGACAAGACCAGACAAGCCTGTTTCGTAAAGACCGGTCGAAGCCGGATCGGCTCACTGTACTGTTGTACAGCAGCAAATCGTTTGACCCAGCGCAATCGTCCCTAGAAAACCGTTAAATCCGGGCTCCGTCTAATGCGTAAAGGCAACAACACGCAAGGCCTATCTGCAAACCTTGTAAGGAAACGACACGGAAAGTCCCGCTTGTGAAACAAAGGATTGCAAAGCCTTGCTAAACGCCGGCTTACTCTGCGCGTAAGGGTTCAAATGACGTATCTAACGGCCCGAATTGCGGGCTACGAAAAGTGACAGGACCTCGATTTAAACGAGTCGTGACTGTTCCAGCGCAGCTGCGATGAACCCGGCGAACAGCGGGTGCGGATCAAATGGCCGCGATTTCAACTCCGGGTGGAACTGCACGCCCACGAACCACGGATGGTCGGGCCGCTCGACGATTTCGGGCAACAACCCATCAGGCGACATGCCAGCAAAGATCAGGCCCTGCTTCTCCAGCGGCTCGATGAAGGCGCTGTTGACCTCATACCGATGGCGATGGCGTTCGGAGATGACCTCGGCCCCGCCATAGATCTGCGAGGTGTGGCTGTTAGGGCTGAGCTTGGCCGGGTAGGCGCCCAGACGCATGGTGCCGCCCAGATCGCCGCCTTCGGCGCGGCTTTGGAGGCCTTCCTTGCTCATCCACTCGGTGATGATGCCGACCACCGGGCTATCAGTCGGACCGAACTCGGTCGACGAGGCATCAGCAAAACCGGCCGCACGCGCACCTTCGATGCAGGCCATCTGCATGCCGAGGCAGATGCCAAAGAACGGCACGTTGCGTTCCCGCGCAAAGCGGACGCTGGCGATCTTGCCCTCGCTGCCACGCTCACCGAACCCGCCGGGGACGAGAATGCCGTGCATCGGCTCCAAAGCGGCGATGATCTGCGATTCGTCGTCGCCTTCGAAGATTTCGGCGTCGATCCAGCGGATGTTGACCTTGACCCGGTTGGCGAGCCCGCCATGCACCAGCGCTTCGTTGAGGCTTTTATAGGCGTCCTGAAGACCGACATATTTGCCGACCACAGCGATGGTCACTTCGCCTTCGGGGTTGAACTGGCGGTCGGTCACATCCTCCCACGCCGACAGGTCGGGCGCAGGCGCATCGGTGATGCCGAACGCGCGGAGCACCTCGGCGTCGAGACCTTCGGCGTGATATTGCTGCGGCACCGCATAGATCGAAGGCGCATCCAAAGCCTGGATTACCGCTTCGGTGCGCACATTGCAGAACTGCGCGATCTTGCGGCGGTCACTTTCCGGGATCGGATGCTCGGCGCGGCACAGCAGAATGTCGGGCTTGATCCCCAAGCTGGCGAGTTCACGCACCGAGTGCTGGGTCGGCTTGGTCTTCAGCTCACCCGCGGCCTTGATGTAGGGCACCAGCGTGACGTGGACCGAAAGGGTCTGGAGCGGTTCCAGCTCGTTCCGGAGCTGGCGGATCGCCTCCATGAAGGGCAGCGATTCGATGTCGCCCACCGTGCCGCCAATCTCGCACAGGATGAAATCGTGATCGTCCTGATCGGCAAGCGCGAAAGCTTTGATCTCGTCAGTGACGTGCGGGATCACCTGCACCGTCGCGCCAAGATAGTCGCCGCGCCGTTCGCGCGCGATGATGTCGCGGTAAACCCGGCCAGAGGTGATATTGTCGCTTTGCCGCGCGGAGACCCCGGTGAAGCGTTCGTAATGCCCGAGGTCGAGATCGGTCTCGGCCCCGTCATCGGTCACATAGACCTCACCGTGTTGGTACGGGCTCATCGTGCCCGGATCGACATTGAGATAGGGATCGAACTTGCGGATGCGGACCTTGAAGCCGCGCGCCTGAAGAAGGGCCGCCAGTGAGGCTGCCATGAGACCTTTGCCGAGCGAGGAGACCACGCCGCCGGTTATGAAAATGTACCGCGCCATGGGATTTGGGCCTTAAGCAACAGGAGGGATTCGGAGCAAGCGAATTGCGCCGCACAGGATGCGCGCCATCCACAGTCACGTAGATTTTATGGCCGCGGGGCAGCAGCAAGCCGCCCCATGCGGGCGATTACTGGCCGGCCGGAGCCGCAGGTGCCGGTGCAGCGGGCGCGGGCGCCGCCTCGTTCGGGGCCGGAGCCGGAGCAGGATCGGCCAACAGGTCAGGCACTGCCGGAGCCGCGGCGCCGGGCGCATTGCGGTCAAGCGTGCTCGTCACCCCGCCGACGCGGCTTTCACGCACGGCGAGCGCTGCCAGAACGATCGAGAGCGTCACGAAGGCCACTGCCAGCCACTTGGTCGACCGGGTCAGGAAATCCGCCGCACCGCGCGCGCCAAATGCCCCGCCGGGGCTGGAGCCGATACCGAGCCCGCCACCTTCGGAGCGCTGCATCAGCACGACGCCGACCAGCGCGGCGGCCACGAGGGCCTGGATCACGGTGAGGAAGATGAACAGGGACATGAACGATTCTCGTGGCCGAGGGCGATTGACCGCCCGGTTGCATTGCTTGCGCGCCATGTAGGGGCGCAAGGCCTGCGCGGCAAGCCCGCACCGCCTTCACGCCCGTCACGGCATTGACGCGCTCAGTTCTCGAACGGCTCGCTTGCGGCAAGGGCGATGCCCATGAAGCTGTCCGCCGTCAGGCTTGCTCCGCCCACCAACGCCCCGCCGACATCGGGAACAGCGAAGATCGCAGCGGCGTTCTCGGGCTTGACCGAGCCGCCATAGATAATGCGCACGTCGCGCCCATGCTCCTCGTCGAACAGCTCGACCAAAAGCGCGCGGATCGCGCCGTGCATCTCGGCGATATCGTCGGTGGTGGCGGCATTGCCGGTGCCGATCGCCCAGATCGGCTCATAGGCGACCGTCAGCTTGTCGCCAATGTCGGCGGGCAGTTGGTCCGCTGGCGGGAGTGAGGCCTTGAGCTGCTTCTTCACAAAGGCGACGGCTTTGCCCGATTCGCGCGTTTCAGCGCTCTCGCCGCAGCACATGATGATCCGCAGGCCCGCTGCCAGCGCGGCTTCGGCCTTGGCGCGAACGCGGGCATCGCTTTCGTTATGTTCGGTGCGACGTTCGGAATGGCCGAGGATTACGAACTTCGCGCCCGCATCAGCGATCATCGCCGCCGAGATATCGCCCGTATGCGCGCCGCCATCCATATGGTGGCAGTCCTGCGCGCCAACGCCGATCTGTTCGGCTTCGCGGTGGATCGGATGGATCAGCGTGTAAGGCGGCGCAAGCGCCACCTCGACCTTCATGTGACGCTGAGCCGCACGGTCGATCGCGCGCGCTTCAGACAGCATCGCGCGGGTACCGTGCATCTTCCAGTTTCCGACGATATAGGGTCGGCGGGTCATGACTTGTCCTGCACTTTATATAATTGAGAGGGATAGCCCTGGGCGGGTTATGATTCTGTGCTCGCTGTAGTGGCCCGGGTCCCGGTTCGCTAGCCGAGGAAGTCGGACTAGTCAAAACGCGCAGCCACCTGTTGCCGTGCGGTCGCAGGGCCTCTAAAGCGCCCGGGCAACGCGAGTGATCGCGGTGTGCGCATGGGATGCTTGCGTCCTGCCATCAGCCAGTCTCGGATGGGTCCATTACGCCATGTTTTCGTTTTTCCGCCGCTTTTTCCAGTCGAAGATCGGGCTGCCGATCTTTCTTGCGTTCCTTGGCCTGATGGCGCTGGCCTTCGTGGCGTCGGACCTCGGCAACACGAATTTCGGCGGCGTGACAAATACCGACCGCATGGCTGTGGTGGGCGGTGAAGCGATTCCGATTTCCGATCTTACCGTCTCGGCGAACAACGCGCTGGCGCAGGTTCGCCAGCGCAATCCGACGCTGACCATGCCTGAATTCATCGCTGAGGGTTCGCTTGACGAAGTGGTCAAGCAGATGATCGACCGTTTCGCCGTGGGCCAATATGGCAAGGACTATGGCCTGCGCGCGGGCGAAAACCTGGTGAACAGCGAGATTTTGCAGATTCAGGCCTTCCAGGGTCTCACCGGCCAGTTCGACCAGCAGGCCTATCTTGCCGCTATCGGCCAGCGCGGCCTTACTGACGCGACCTTCCGCCGTGACCTCGCGATTGATTTGATCGAGCAGCAATTGCTGCGCTCGGCAGTGGCTGCGCCGCGGCTGCCCGAAAAGGTCGCGCGGCAATATGCCGCGCTGGTGCTGGAAAAGCGCAAGGGCGAGATCGCTCTCATCCCCAGTGCGGCCTTCGCTCCCGCCGGGAACCCGTCCGAGAGCCAGCTGACCGCCTGGTATAACGACAACCGCGCCCAGTTCGTCCGGCCCGAGCGGCGCACGCTGCGCTTTGCGGTGTTCGGTACGGACTCGCTCAAGGTCAACGCCGCGCCCACCCCGGCCGAAATCGCCGAGCGGTTCAAGCGCGATGCCGCCAAATATCAGGCGAGCGAGAGCCGCATCGTCTCCAGCTTTGTTGTGCCTACCGAGGACGCGGCCAAGGCGCTTGCCGCCCGCATCCGCGCCGGAGCTTCGCTTGAGGCAGTCGCGCGCGAGGCGAACTTTACCGCGTCGCGCTCCCCGGCGCGCACCCGCGAAGCTATGGCGAGCGCCACCAGCTTTGCCTTTGCCCAAGCCGCCTTCAAAGCGAGCGAGGGCGGCGTGGTCGATCCGGCGCAGGGCACGCTCGGCTGGTATGTGGCGCGGGTCGACACAATTGAGCGCGCCCCGGCCCGCACGCTGGCGCAAGTCACGCCTGAGCTGACCGAACAGCTCACCACCGAAAAGCGCGCCGCCGCGATCGCCGATCTCACCTCGGAAATCGAAGCCGAAATCGACGGCGGCACGGCGCTGGCTGAAGTTGCCAAGGCCTATGGGTTGAAGGTCGAGACCACTCCGGCGCTGCTGGCGGATGGGCGCGCCTTCGGGCAGCCGCAGGTGCAGATCGTGCCGCAGCTCGCCCCGCTGCTCAGCACTGCCTTCCAGATGGAAGAGAGCGAGCCGCAGCTGGCGCAGGTCGAAGCCGAGCAATTCGTGATCTTCGAAGTCGCCCGTGTCGATGAAGCCCGCGCCGCGCCGCTCGCCGAAGTGCGTGAAGGCGCGATCACCGGGTGGAAGCGCAGTCAGGGTGCGGTCCTCGCCAAGCAGGCCGCTGACCGGATCATGGCCAAGGTGCGTGCCGGAACGCCGCTCACCGCAGCGATGGCCGCCGAAAACAAGCCCGGTTTCGAGCGTGAGCAGATCAATCTGGAACGCCGCGAACTGCTCGCCAGCCAGCGTCAGCGGATTGCGCCGCCGCTGGTGCTGCTGTTCAGCATGGCCGAAGGGACAGTCAAATCGCTCGAAGGCCCGCGCGGGCTCGGCTGGTATGTCGTCGCGCTGGAGGACATCAGCACCCTGCCGCTCGACCAGGAACCCAATCTCGTCGCCCAGACCCGCCAGCAGCTTGGCACGGCGCTGAGCGATGAATATCGCGCGCAGGCCGCCGCTGCCATGCGCAAGTCGCTCGGCGTGACCCGCAACGAGCCCGCCATCGCGGCGGTGCGCAAGCGGCTCTCGGGCGAACAGTAAGCGACTGGCGGGCTGGCTTCGTGACTGCACCCCTCTCCGGCGCTGCCACAGGCCTGCCCGAAAACGCCGCCGTAGCCGCAGCCATGCTGGCCGAGGGCCGCGCGGCGCTGGTGTGGCGGCGGATTATCGCCGACAGCGACACGCCCGTGGGCGCAGCGCGGCGGTTGGTTGTGCCGGGGCGCGGCGATTTCCTGCTCGAATCGGTCGAAGGCGGCGAAGTGCGCGGGCGTTACAGCCTGCTGGGCCTCGACCCTGATCTGGTGTTCCGGGCCAAAGGCAACGCGGCCGAGATTAACCCCGACTGGCGCACCGATCGCGAGGCCTTCACCCCCTGCCCCGGCGACGCGTTGGCGGAACTGCGCGCGCTGGCGGCCACTTGCCGCATCGACCCGATGCCGGAAGGCCTGCCGCCCGCGCTGGCGTGTCTCGTCGGCTATCTCGGTTACGAGACCATCGGGCTGGTCGAGACCCTGCCCCGCGCCGCCGACAGCCCGCTCGATCTGCCCGACATGCTGTTCGTGCGGCCCACGGTCATTTTGGTGTTCGACGGGCTGACCAACGCGTTGTTCGCCATCGCGCCGATCTGGGAGGCGGGCGATCCTGCCGCCGCCGTCGAACGCGCAGGCGAGCGGATCGACGCGACCCTCAGCCAGCTTGGTCAGGCCATGCCTGCGGCCCCCGCCGATGCGGTCCCCGGCAGCCTGCCCGATCTCACCCCCGTCATCGCGCCCGACGATTACAAGGCGATGGCCCTGCGCGCGAAGGACTACATTCTTGCGGGCGATATCTTCCAGGTGGTGTTGGCCCAGCGCTTCACCTGCCCCTTCACTCTGCCCCCGCTGGCGCTCTACCGCGCGCTGCGGCGGGTGAACCCATCGCCGTTCCTCTATTTCCTCGACCTTCCGGGCTTCGCGCTGGTGGGATCGAGCCCCGAAATCCTCGTCCGGGTGCGTCCGAACGACAAGGGCGAGAACGAAGTTACCATCCGCCCGATTGCAGGCACCCGCCCTCGCGGCGCGACGCGTGAGGAAGACCTCGCCAACGAGGCAAGCCTTCTCGCCGATCCCAAGGAACGGGCCGAGCATCTGATGCTGCTCGATCTCGGGCGCAATGATGTCGGCCGGGTCGCGGCGGCGGGGACGGTGGAGGTCACCGACAGTTTCACCATCGAGCGTTACAGCCACGTCATGCACATCGTCAGCAATGTCATCGGCAATCTCGCGCCCGACAAAGACGCACTCGACGCGCTGTTTGCAGGCTTCCCGGCTGGCACCGTGTCAGGCGCACCCAAGATCCGGGCCTGCGAAATCATCGCTGAACTCGAACCCGAAACGCGCGGCGCCTACGCGGGCGGTGTCGGCTATTTCGCACCCGACGGCAGCCTTGATAGCTGCATAGTGCTGCGTACCGCCGTGGTGAAGGACGGGGTGATGCATGTGCAGGCGGGTGCGGGCATCGTTGCCGACTCCAATCCCGATTACGAACTCGCCGAATGCCGCGCCAAATCGGGCGCGCTGATTGCCGCTGCGCGTGAGGCTGTGCGGGTCGCGGGCGAACCGGGGTATGGCCAGTGACGCGCGCCGCCCTCCTCGCCGCCGGTCTGATCCTCGCCCTCTCCGCTTGTTCCGAGGCGCCGGCGGGTGATGCCGTGGTCACCGTCAACCTTGATGGGTCGCCGGTCACTGACGCCACCTCGCCCTCTCCCACACCGAGTGAGAATGCCGGGCCTTCGGCCTGCCGCAGCGTGACCTTTGAGACCGTCGCGCTCACCCATTGCATTGCCGATCCCGCCACGCACGCGATCACCATGGCGAACCTGGGCGCAGACAAGCAGCCCTTCGGCTCGCTCTCCGCCTTCGCGGGGAGCGTCGATCCCGAACGTATTGCCTTCGCCGTCAATGGCGGGATGTACGGCGATGACCTCAAACCCATCGGCTACTACGTCCAGAACGGCGAGCGACTTGGCGAGCTCAACCGCGAAACCGGCGACGGCAATTTCTACATGAAGCCCAACGGGGTGTTCTTCGGCACCGGCAACACATGGCGCGTGCTGGGGAGCAACACCTTCTTCGAGACCGTGGGCGACCGGCCGAATTTCGGCACGCAATCCGGCCCGCTGCTGCTGATTGATGGTAAGCTCCACCCGGAGATTCAGGCCGACGGCCCGTCAAAGGCGATCCGCAACGGCGTTGGCGTGGATGCTTCGGGCAAAGCGCATTTCGTGATTTCCGATGCGCCGGTCAGCTTCGGGCAATTGGCGCGCTTCTTCCGCGATGAGCTGAAGGTATCGACCGCGCTCTACCTCGACGGGCAGGTGTCGAGCCTGTGGGACCCGGCGACCGGTCGGCAGGATAAGGGCCGCGTGGGGCCAATCATCGTGGTGACCAAACGCGAGAAGGCAGCCGCAGAATGATTCTCGTTATCGACAATTACGACAGCTTCACCTTCAACCTCGTCCATTACCTGATGGAGCTGGGGGCCGAGGTGCGCGTCGAACGCAACGACGCAATGACGGCCGGAGATGCCTTGCGCACCAATGCGGCCGGGTTCCTCATTTCGCCCGGACCCTGCACGCCCAACGAGGCGGGCATCAGCCTCGATCTGGTCGCGGCCTGCGCCGATGCGCAGCTGCCGCTGATGGGAGTGTGTCTCGGCCATCAGGCAATCGGGCAGCATTTTGGCGGGACCGTGCAGCGCGGCGGGTTGATGCATGGCAAGACCTCGCCGGTCACGCATGACGGGACGGGCGTCTTTGCCGGATTGCCCTCGCCGTTCATCGCCACGCGCTATCACAGCCTTGAGGTGGTGAATGTGCCGCCCGCGCTGATCGCCAATGCCCATGCGGAAACGCCCGGTGCCGATCACCTCAGCGTGATGGGCTTCCGCCATGAAGGCCTCCCGATCCATAGCGTCCAGTTCCACCCTGAAAGCATCGCCACCGAACATGGCCACGCGCTGCTGGCGAATTTCGTGCGGCTGTGCGGTCTGGAGCCGGTGATGCCTGCAAGGCTTACCGCGTGAACACCCTCCCTGATGTCACCACGCCGTTAAGCGAGGCCGAGGCCGAAGCCGCCTTCGGCGTGCTGTTGGATGGCGCACCGTCCGAAAGCGAGATTGAAGCCTTCCTCGTCGCCCTGTCGGCGCGCGGGGAGACGGCCGACGAAATCGCAGGCGCAGCGCGGGCGCTGAGGGCACGGCTGATCCCGATCAACGCCCCCGAAGACGCAATCGACGTCTGCGGCACGGGGGGCGACGGGCATCACACGCTGAACGTGTCGACCGCCGTCAGCCTCGTGGTTGCCGCCTGCGGTGTGCCGGTCGCCAAGCACGGCAACCGCGCGGCATCGTCGAAGGCGGGCGCGGCAGATACGCTGGAAGCTCTCGGGCTCGACATGGACGCCGCCGGGCGGACGGCGGAACGCACCCTCGCCGAAATCGGCATCTGTTTCCTGTTCGCCAAGAACCACCACCCCGCGATGGCGCGCATTCAGCCCATTCGCGTGAAAATCGGCAAGCGCACGATCTTCAATCTGATGGGCCCGCTGTCGAACCCAGCGAAAGTGACAAGCCAGCTGATCGGCATCGCGCGGCCCGCCTATGTCCCGATCTATGCCGGTGCGATGGCGCGGCTTGGCACCGGCAAGTCGCTGATCGTCTCGGGCGACGAAGGGCTCGATGAATTGAGCCTCGCGGGCGGCAACGAGGTGGCGGTGGTCACCGGCAATGCCTTCACGATGGAGCGCTTGGATGCGAGCATCGCCGGATTGCCACACGCCCCGATCGAAGCGATCCGCGGTGATGATGCGAAGCATAATGCGGCGGCGTTGAAGGCGCTGCTGATGGGCACCCCCGGCCCCTATCGCGATGCTGTGCTGCTCAATGCAGCCGGTGCGCTGACGGTCGCGGGCCGCGGGAACGACTGGACGGAACGCGCCGCGATGGCGGGCGAGGCGCTGGATTCGGGCGCGGCGATGGGGCTGCTCGAACGCTGGATCGAAATGGCAAAGTAACCCCACCCGTTCGCCCTGAGCTTGTCGAAGGGCCGTACTTCCTCTTATCTGCCGCTCGAAGAAAAACGGTGCTTCGACAGGCTCAGCACGAACGGTAGTTTTTTAAGTGAATAAGCTCGAAGAAATCTGCGCCACCAAGCGCGAGGAAGTCGCCGCGCGTAAACACGCAGTAAGCGACGCGCAGTTGGCAGAAGCCGCCCGTCTCCAATCTGGACCGCGCGGGTTCGAGGCTGCCCTGCGCGCGCGCGCTGCCACCGGCTACGCCCTGATCGCCGAGATCAAGAAGGCGAGTCCCTCCAAAGGCCTGATCCGCGCCGATTTCCACCCCGCCGCCCACGCCGCCGCTTACGAAGCGGGCGGCGCAGCGTGCCTATCGGTGCTGACCGACGCGCCCTATTTCCAGGGGCACGAGGATTACCTAATCGCTGCCCGCGCCGCCTGCGCCCTGCCGGTGCTGCGCAAGGATTTTATGGTCGACCCGTGGCAATGTCTTGAAGCCCGAAGCATCGGGGCCGACGCGATCCTGATCATCGTCGCCGCGCTGGAGGACAGCACGATGGCCGAGATCGAGAGCGCAGCGCGCGATCACAGCATGGACGTGCTGGTCGAAGTGCATGACGAGGCCGAGCTGGAGCGCGCCGCGCGCGTCCTCAAGTCGCGCCTGATCGGGGTCAATAACCGCGATCTCAAGACTTTCACCACCAGCCTCGCCGTCACCGAACGCCTCGCCCCGCTCGCGCCGGAAGGCACGCTGCTGGTGGGCGAGAGCGGGATCAACACCCATGCCGACATCGCCCGGCTCGAAGCCGCAGGCGTGCGCACCTTCTTGGTCGGCGAAAGCCTGATGCGCGCTGACGATATTGCGGAGGCTACACGTGCACTGCTTGAAGGCAGGGACTGATCAAACCGCGCACTGTCCTACTGCGGCGAAATCGGGCAAGAGACCGGTCATGATCCGCGCCGAAGCCCAATTTGCCCTTCCTCCGCTGACGGTTTGTGTCCGGGCCGATTTTTCGAACCATGACTGTGTCTCATGTGTCTCCAACACACCGTTCGTGACAGCTTGGCGGTGTTTGGCATGAACGACGGCGGCAACCGACTCACCCATCTGGACGCAGACGGCGCGGCCCGCATGGTCGATGTGGGCGGCAAGCCGCAGACGCAGCGCCGTGCGGTTGCCTCGGGGCGGATCATGATGTCGGCCGAGGTGCTCGAAGCCATTCGCCACGGCAACGCACCCAAGGGCGATGTGCTCGGCACCGCACGCATTGCCGGGATCATGGCAGCCAAGCGCACCGGCGATCTCATCCCCCTGTGCCACCCGCTCGGGCTTGAAGCGGTGAGCGTGGATTTCGCATATGAGGAAGGCGCCATCCGCGCCACCGCCACCGCCTCGCTGACGGGACGAACCGGCGTGGAAATGGAAGCGATGACAGCGGTTTCCGTGGCACTCCTCACAATCTACGACATGGCCAAAGCGATCGACAAGGGCATGGTCATCTCCGACATCCGCCTGATCGCCAAGTCCGGTGGCAAGTCGGGCGACTGGAACGCGCCACTTTGACCGACCTGCTGGGCCTCGAACAAGCGCAAGCCCGTCTGCTGGCGCTGGCCCCGCTGCTGCCGCTGGAGTCGATCCCAACCGAGGCGGCGCTTGGCCGCATCATCGCCGAGGATATCCGCGCGGCCCGCACCCAGCCTGCTGCCGACCTGTCGGCGATGGACGGCTACGCGCTCACCCCCGGTGAAGGCCCATGGACGCTTGTCGGGGAGAGCCGTGCCGGTGCACCCTTCCCCGGCACGCTTACCCCAGGCGAATGCGTGCGGATCTCAACCGGTGCGATCGTGCCCCAAGGCGCGGACCGGGTGTTGCTTCAGGAAGACGCGGTGCGAGACGAAAGCACCGTCACCGCCACCGAACTGCCTCCGCCCGACCGCCATATCCGCTTGGCTGGCTTCGACTTTCGCAGCGGCGACCTGCTGCTGACGCGCGGCACCCGCATCACCGCGGGCCGCATGGCGCTGGCGCTCGCCGCTGGGCATGGGCAAGTCACCGTCACCCGCCCCGTCAGCGTCGCGGTGATGGACAGCGGCGACGAGCTGGCGAGCGACCCGGCCCGGTGCCTCCCCCACCAGATCCCGGCCAGCAACGGTGCGATGATCGCCGCCCTGATCGCGCCCTTGGGCTGCGAGGTTATCCGCATCGGCCCTGTCCCCGATGACCGCGCCGCGCTCGCCGCAGCACTGGCACAGGTCGAAGCGGCCGACATCCTCATCACCTCGGGCGGCGCGTCGGTCGGCGATCATGACCTCATCAAGCCCGCACTGACCGATTGGGGCGCGCAGATCGCCTTCTGGAAAATCGCGATCAAGCCGGGCAAGCCGCTGCTAGTCGCCACGCGCGGCTCGCAAGTGGTGCTGGGGCTTCCGGGCAATCCGGTGTCGAGCTTCGTCACCGCGCTCCTGTTTGCCCTGCCGCTGATCCGCGCGAGCCAGGGCGATCCCGATCCGCTGCCCAAGCCTGAGACGCTGCGCGCGGGCGAGGATCTGCCTGCGGTCGGTCCTAGGCGCGAGTTCCTGCGCGCGGTGCGTGATGGCGACCATGTGCGACTGGCCGGATCGCAGGATTCCTCCGCACTGTCCGCATTGGCCGAGGCCGATTGCTTGATTGACCGCCCAGCGCATTCTCCGGCCCTGCACGCGGGCGAGCCCGTTCCGGTGTTCAAGCTCCAAAATGGCTGAAATGCGCGGATTTGGCGCAGGGCGCGCTTGACACTTGACATTGAGTTGCCTAATTGTTCCTTGTTCGTTCACCTTAATGGCGGATCGAACGTGCATGCAACGCACCACGCGCTGACCGGCGCGGGTGCCTCTTGGAGCACAAGTGGGACTGGCGCTTGGCCGATGGGTCGGGCGTGAATGCGACCAAGGGAGATTTGATCCATGCTGACGGCCAAGCAGCACGAGTTGATCCGTTTCATCCAGCAGCGGCTGGAGGAGACCGGGATCTCGCCGAGTTTCGAGGAAATGAAGGAAGCGCTCGAACTGAAGAGCAAGTCGGGCGTGCACCGGCTGATTTCCGCACTGGAAGAACGCGGCTTCCTGCGCCGCCTACCTAACCGGGCACGCGCGCTTGAAGTGATCCGCCAGCCTGAAGATGCCACTCCTGCCCGCGCCGCTGTGTCCGCGGGTGACAACGTGGTGCCAATGGTTCCGCCCGCCCCGCGCGTTGCGGAAGCGGTCGCCGCGAACGATGTGATCGAACTGCCGTTGCATGGCCGGATCGCGGCTGGCGCTCCGATTGAGGCGCTTGAAGGGCAGACCACTTTGCCAGTTCCGGCTGCGCTACTCGGGCCGGGTGAGCACTATGCGCTCGAAGTGTCGGGTGACTCGATGGTTGAGGCCGGGATCTTCGATGGCGATTTCGCGCTGGTGCGGCGGACAAACACCGCGCGTGACGGGGAGATCGTGGTTGCGCTGGTGCGCGGCGAGGAAGCGACGCTCAAGTACTTGCGGCGCGAAGGGAGTCAGGTGCGGCTTGATCCGGCCAATGCCGCTTATGATCCGCAATTCTATCGCCCTGATGAAGTCGAGGTGCAGGGCAAATTGGCAGGGTTGCTGCGGCGCTATCACTGAGGCGCTGGCGCGGTTTGCGGATGTCGAGTGTGTCCGCTTTCGTGAATGATCTGCGATTGTAATTGGTTAGAGAATGCGAGGCCGCGTCAGGGAAGCCCTTGAGGCGGCCTTGCTGGTTCCAGCCCTCGGCCAGGCTGCGTTTGGCCCACGTTAGGCCCGCCTGAGTCCAGACTCGTCGCGGCTGCCGGGAGGGTGCGGCGGGGGCGATCTTCCTCAATCCGCCACCAACCATGCGCACCTTGCCCTGCTGCGACTTTGGTGATCGTCTGGCTGGCAAGGTCAATAGACAGTCCCCCGCTCTGGCGCAGATAGCGCCGATCCGCCTTGAGCCAGCGCGGGCGGCAGGAGCGGGGGAGAAACCGCTCCGATATAACCACATCCGCCTCGGCGCAGGCCGCGGCCAAGGCGCGCTCCTCGACCTGCTCACGCCCCCGCCCCAGCAAGAGCACCCAGTCCCGCCCGCCGCGGTCCAAGATCAGCGTGCAGAACGCCGAGGTGCAACGCGCGCCCTCCCAGTCCGCCAGCGGCACAGGCTCAGCCGCAACGCCGGCAAGCTCCATCAGATTGTCGCGGGTGTAGGACGAACGGCTGTCGTGCAAAGACAGCAGCTGCGGCGATCCATCAGGACCGGGGACAGTGATGCCCACCTGCTGCCCGTCACCTGCCACCAATAGATCGGGGATCGGGGTCAGCGCCACCAGCACGCTCGCCAGCATTACTGGGACCAACCCCGCAAGCCGAACCGACCCGCTCCAGAGCCCGAGCCATAGCCCGCCCGCCGCAAACAATCCGACCGCAAAGCCGCTGATCTGCGGCATCAGCGTGACCGCCCCCGCCTGCCCCGCCGTAACATGGGCAATGGCGAGCAACAGCGCGAGCGAGCGCCCGACCAGCCACCACGCCGGGCCGCCCAAGCCAATCAGATCGAACAACAAACCCAGCGCAATCAACGGCATGGAGACGAAGGTGACCAACGGAATCGCAACCACATTGGCGACCGCGCCATACAATCCGGCCCGATGAAAATGGAACAACACGATCGGCATCAGTGCCAATTCGATCACCACCCCGGTCACGAACAGCATCACAACTTGACGCCCTAGCCGCACAAACCAAGCCTCCTCGCGTGGGGCAAGAAAGGCGCGGACCGGCGCGCTGTTCGACAGGGCGATGATCGCCAGCACTGCGGCAAAGCTCATCTGGAAGCTCGGGCCAATCGCGCTCTCGGGCCAGAGCAGCAGCACGAAGCCCGCCCCCACCGCCACCATCCGCAGCGAGAGTGCCTCCCTGCCCAGCGCCAGCGCACCCAGCACCAGCAGCGCGGCAATGCAGCTGCGCACCGTGGGCACCTCCGCGCCGGTCAGCAGCGTATAACCGATCCCGGCCAGCGCGCCGACCCCCGCCGCGACCACCGGCAGCCGCACCCGTAAGGCCAGCGCGGGCCACAGCGCCAGCAGGCGCAGCGCGGCGAAATAGGCCGCAGCGATCACCGCGCTGACATGCAACCCGCTGATCGACAGCAGGTGGGTGAGGCCCGAATCGCGCATCGCTACTTCGTCAGCCTCGGCAATCCCGCCGCGGTCGCCGCTGGCAAAGGCCGCCGCGATGGCCCCCGGCGAACCCTCGACCCGCGCGCGGACATAGGTCGAAAGCCACCGCTGCACATTGGCTATCCCGCCGTCTTCAGGCGCGGGTCGAATCAGCGTCAACGGGCCAACCATAGTGCCGGTCGCCGCCAAGCCCTTGAACCACGCCGCTCGCGCAAAGTCATAGCTCCCGGGCAGCATCGGGCTCGCTGGCGGCATCAACCGGGCGCGCAGGCGCACCACCGCGCCCTCGGTGAGGCCAGCGGGCACCCCGGCATCGCCAAGGGCTGCCAGCGGCACGTTGACTCTGACCTTGCGCGCCGCTCCCGCCTCGGCGCCCTCCGCCGGCAGCCGCACCGCCAGCGTTAGTCGCAACCTCTCATCCGCAGGCTGATCCTCGCGCGCCAGCACATGGCCTTCCAGCAAGGTGACAACCGGCGCGGGGATCGGCGGGGCCCCGACAATCGCCGAGCGGGCCCACACGGTCGCAATCCCGCCTGCGAACACCAGCCCGCACACGACCAGCGCGAGGCGCAGATTAGCGCGGGCCTCATCAGCGCCACTCCCGGTCGGCCATACCGTCAGCGCGCCCAGCGCGAGCCCGACGCCGCCCGCCATCGCCGCGATCCACTGCCACGCCTGAGGCAGCACAAACCAGGTGATAATCCCGAGGGCGAACACCACCGCCAACCACGGCGCGCGGTCGAAACCGGCCTCGCCCAAAAAGCGCTCGGCCCTGTCCAGTAGCCGCCCGCCGAGGCCTCGGATGCTGGACAAGCGGCGCATGGTTTGCCAAGGGCGCGGCGTCGGTTTTCCGGGGCTACTCAGGCCGCCCGGGTTCTCCCCCATCGGAATGATCGGCACATCGCGCATCGGCTTGTCCCCCCGACAGGCCCGGCAGGCGCCCAAGCCGTTCAAATTGAACAGGAAGTCGAAGCCAATGGCAAGCGAAAGCAGCACCCCCCTCGCAAGCGCGCCGGGCGAAGTCGTGACCCGCTTCGCCCCCTCGCCCACCGGGTTCCTGCACATCGGCGGCGCGCGCACCGCGCTGTTCAACTGGCTTTATGCCCGGCACCACGGTGGTCGGACGCTGCTACGGATCGAGGATACCGACGCCAAGCGTTCCACCCAGGCGGCGATTGACGCGATCATCGAAGGGCTCGACTGGCTCGGGCTCGATTACGATGCGCCGCCGGTGTTCCAGTCAGACCGGGCCGAGCGCCATGCCGAAGTCGCGTGGCAATTGCTGAAAGCAGGCCACGCTTACAAGTGCTTCGCCACCCCCGAAGAGCTTGAAGCGATGCGCAACGACCAGCGCATGAACAAGCAACCCCTGCGTTATGACGGGCGTTGGCGCGACCGCGACCCTTCGGAGGCCCCGGAAGGCGCGCCCTTCACGATCCGTCTCAAGACCCCGACCGAGGGCGACGTCACCATCCACGACCAGGTGCAAGGCGCGGTGACGGTGAGGAACGAGGAAATCGACGATTACATCATCCTGCGCGCGGACGGGACGCCGACCTATATGCTCGCGGTGGTGGTCGACGATCACGACATGGGCGTGACCCACGTCATCCGCGGCGATGATCACCTCAACAACGCCTTCCGACAACTGCCGATCAACCGCGCGATGAACGCGATTGAGGGCAATTGGCCCGATCCAGTCTATGCTCACATTCCGCTGATCCACGGATCGGACGGGGCAAAGCTGTCCAAGCGCCACGGTGCGCTTGGCGTTGAGGCCTATCGCGACGAATTCGGCATCCTGCCCGAAGCGCTATTCAACTACCTCCTGCGTTTGGGCTGGGGCCACGGCGACCGCGAGGAAATCACCCGCGACGAAGCGGTCGCGCTGTTTGATCTGGCCGGTGTCGGCAAGAGCCCGTCGCGCTTCGACATGAAGAAGCTCGAAAACCTGAACGGCCATTACCTGCGCGAGGCCGAGGATGCGCGCCTTGCCGCATTGGTTGCCGCGCGGATTGGCGAGACGGCCGACGAAGACCTGCTCGCCCGCGCCATGCCAGTGCTCAAAGTGCGCGCAAAGAACCTCAATGAAGTGGTTGAAGGAGCAGCATTTCTGTTCGCCAAGCGTCCGCTCGCCATGACCGAGAAGGCCGCTGCTTTGCTCGAAGGCGATGCGCCCGCAATCCTGCGCAAGATTCACGACCATCTGGCTGCGCAAAACGACTGGACAAGCGAGGCGCTCGAAGCCACTACGAAGGCGCTCGCCGAGGAGCAGGGATTGGGACTTGGCAAGCTGGCGCAGCCGATGCGAGCGGCGCTGACCGGGACGACCACTTCACCCGGTATCTTTGACGTACTGGTCCTTCTGGGCCGGGACGAAGCTCTCGCTCGGCTCGACGCACAGGCTGCGTAGCCGCGCCGCTGTGGGGGCAGAAAACTTGGACAGGAGAAACATCGTGGCAGACAAGCTGGCGAAACTCGAAATCGGGGGGAAATCCTTCGACTATTCCGTGCTCGAAGGCAGCACCGGGCCGGATGTGATCGACATCCGCAAGCTCTACGCACAAACCGGGGCCTTCACCTTCGACCCGGGCTTCACCTCGACCGCCAGCTGTGAAAGCGCGCTGACCTATATCGATGGCGATGAAGGCGTGCTGCTGCACCGCGGCTACCCGATCGGTCAGCTGGCCGAGCATTCGAGCTTCATGGAAGTCAGCTACCTGCTGCTCAATGGCGAGTTGCCGAGCAAGGACGAGCTTGACGACTTCAGCTACACCATCACCCGCCACACCATGCTGCACGAGCAGCTGATGACCTTCTACCGCGGCTTCCGCCGTGACGCCCACCCGATGGCGATCATGTGCGGCGTGGTCGGCGCGCTGTCGGCGTTTTATCACGACAGCACCGACATTTCCGATCCGACCCACCGCACGATCAGCTCGCACCGGCTGATCGCCAAGATGCCGACCATTGCGGCGATGGCGTACAAGTATTCGGTCGGCCAGCCCTTCGTCTATCCGGACAACTCGCTGAGCTACACCGGCAACTTCCTGCGCATGACCTTCGGCGTGCCGGCTGAGCCCTACATCGTGAACCCGGTGGTGGAGCGCGCGCTCGACCGCATCTTCATCCTCCACGCCGATCACGAACAGAACGCTTCGACCTCGACTGTGCGTCTTGCCGGTTCCTCGGGTGCGAACCCGTTTGCCTGCATCGCGGCCGGCATTGCCTGTCTGTGGGGCCCGGCGCATGGCGGCGCGAATGAAGCTGCGCTCAACATGCTCAAGGAAATCGGCACGCCCGACAAGATCCCGCATTACATCGAGCGCGCGAAGGACAAGAACGATCCGTTCCGCCTGATGGGCTTCGGCCACCGCGTGTACAAGAACTACGACCCGCGCGCGACCGTGATGCAAAAGACCGTACGTGAGGTGTTCGACGCGCTGAAGGTCACCGACCCGCTGTTCGAAACCGCGCTGCGGCTGGAAGAGATCGCATTGAACGATCCCTACTTCATCGAGAAGAAGTTGTTCCCGAATGTCGACTTCTATTCGGGCATCATCCTTTCGGCGATCGGCTTCCCGACCACCATGTTCACCGCGCTCTTCGCGCTGGCCCGCACCGTCGGCTGGGTGGCGCAGTGGAACGAAATGATCAGCGATCCCGGCCAGAAAATCGGGCGCCCGCGCCAGCTTTACACCGGGCCGACCGAGCGCGATTACATCTCGCTCGATAAACGCTAAGCCGAGTAAATACCCATGATGATGCTCCGCGCGGCAGGCATGTTCCTGATCGCGATGGGCATCATCTGGGCCTCGCAGGGCGCAGGAATATTGGCGTGGCCAGCGGACAGCTTCATGCTCGGGCAAGACAATTGGGTGCTGCGCGGACTTGCGACGGCGGCAATTGGCGGCGCGCTGCTTGGGCTGGTTCATTACCGGCAAGGCAAGTGACGCAGGGGCATGGGATTGGCGAAACGCCGTCTACCTCAGCCGCGCGGCAGATCGAGCCGGAACAATGCCCCTCCGCCCGGCGCACTCTCCACCGTCAGACTGCCATCCATCGCCTCGGCCAGACGGCGCGAGATATAGAGGCCGAGGCCTGAACCCCTATCTCGTCCGCCGTCACTATCGCGGCCCAGACGTTCGCCCTTGTTGAAGATCCGCTCGGCCTGTTCGGGCGTGACGCCGGGGCCTTCATCGGCGACGGTGACAGCCACCCTGCCCTCGCTCGCTCCGTGCGCCGTGATCGTGACTGTGCTCGCCGCGGGCGAATAGGCGATCGCATTGCCGATCAGGTTGATGAGGATCTGGAGCACCCGCCGGAACTCGGCCGTGGCAACCGCCTCGCCATGCACGCCCTCGGTCACAAGCACGGTGTCACGGTTGCGCGCACGCACACCGAGAATGCCTGCCGCCCGCACGGCAGCATCGGCCAGATCGACGGGTTCCTTCGCCGTGGCAAAGCCGGGGGTCTCGACCACTTCGAGATCGGCGAGATCATCAAGCATAGCGGCAAGATGCTGCCCGGCGCTGGCGATGGTGCCGGCATATTCGCTGTATTCGTCGCGCAACGGCCCGGCAAGCCGCGCGCGGATTGTCTCGGCATTGGCGATGATGCGGGCGACCGGCTGGCGCAACACCGGGGTGAGCGCAGTGCCGACAAGCCGTGTGGGCGAGGTTTCGGGTGCGCCGTCCTCGGCCGGATCGGGCTCGATCGGCGCGGTGAGCGGCTCCTCGGCGATCAGCAGCAATTCGAAGCCCGCCGGGTTCTGCACATCCGTCCCCAGTGGGATCAACCGCACCCGCCAATGGCGCTGCGACCCGGCAAAGCGGCAGGTCGCCCCGTCGAGCAGCCGCCAGTGCAAGGGCTGGTGGTGGGTGATGCCGGTAAGTTCGACCAGTTCGCTCCACACCGTGGCGGGCGCGGCCAGCGCAGCGAGCTGGAGCGCGGCGGCATCGGCTGCGCGGGCGCTCAACACCTGCAAGCGCTGGCGGGCATCGAGCCGGGCGCTGACTTCGGCGGTGGCGCGGTCAATCGCGTCGATTTTTTCTGCGAAGTCGCGGGCGCTGGGGGGCGTGAGCGGGCTGCGCTGCCAGTTTTCGACCAGCACTTCGCACCCGCCGCCATCATCCTCGGCCAGGGGATGGATGCGGGCGAAGCCGGAGATCTCGGCATCCCCGTCAAAGGCGCTGAAGGCGCGCGCGATCCTGAGGCCCATGCGCCGCGCTTGCTGCACCAACGCCAAAAGCTCGGGGATCGCCAGGGTGCCGGGCAGATCGCCGCCGCACCGCTCCTGCAATTCCGCAAGCGGCGCATCGGCGCTCAGCAGCCAGTCACGCGCATCGGTGAGGCCGTAAGCCCCCAGCAGGCCGTCGGTGCGGTCCATGGTGTTCATCACAGCGCGCCGCCGCCAAGCAGCGCCGCCGCGCGTTCGGACGAAACCCCGCCAAAGCCGCGCGGCAACCGGCCCGAAGGCTCGACCAGCAACAGCTGACGCTCAATCGCGGTGGGGGACAGTTCGCCCGCGCGCAGCATAAGGGCAAGCCGCAAGCCCTGCCCTTCGTGGCAGGCGAGCACCGCGTCTCCGCGCTGTTGGCGTGTGGTGATCGACAGCGCGCTTGCGAACAGCGCCAGCCCGGCATGATCCAGCGCCAGCGCCGCCATCGCCCCGCGCCGCATCGCTGCGACCAAACGCGCGAGCAGTCCGAGCCGTCCGGTCGCCTCGTCATAGCCCGCCTGCAAACGCACCAGCGCTGCGGTGTCCTGCGCTTCAGTCTGGGCCCTGCCGATCAGGCGGTGGAACAGTTCGGCAGGCAGCTCACCCAGCGGCAGCTCCATGCGGCGTTGGCCTTGGACGAACCGCGATTGCGCGGCGAGCGTGCTCATGGCGAGGCTGGCGATGGCCGGGTCTTCGGAGGCGATCAACTCCTGCAAGAGCGGGCTCAGCACCGGATCAATCGCGTGGCGTTGGTGCAAGCGTTCGGCAATCAGCCCCTCGGCCGCGAGCGCATGGCAGAAGCCGAGCAGCGCCTCGTCCGCCATCAGGGTCGCGGCAAGCCGGTCGAGCGCGGCGGGATCGGCGGAGGCGTGCGCGCGGGTGACAGGATCGCGGCCCGCCAATGCGGCCAGCAATTGCGCGGCGAGATCGAAGATCATGCCCCGGACGCGGGCAAGGATCGCCTCGCTTACCAGCGCTTCGGCCTCGCTGCTCAGAAGATGGCGCAGAACGGGGACGACCGCCGCCAGCGCGCGGCCTTCCCGCGCGAGTTCATCCGTGAGGATCGCCTCGACATCAGCGTCGGCGGCCAGGTCCATCGTCTTTTCGCCCATACTTGCAGGCCATAGCGCCCACATAGTTAAGACGGCGTTAGATCAAACCCGGTCAGGACGCAGCAGCAAAGCGAGGAGTAGCCCCAAGGCGAGACAGGCCAATCCTTCAGGCAAGACGCCAAAGGCGGCGGCAAGCGCCAGCGCGAGCAACAAGCTCGCGCGGTCAGAGGCGGGGGCAGCCAACATTGCGCCGGGCTGCCCCGCGGTCAGGCGGGCGAGACCGACCACCACTGGCCCCAGCACCGCGAGCGGTTGCCATTCAGGCCAGGGCGCCACTGCAAACCATGTGGTGAGCGCCGCCAGCCCGTCGACCGCCGCCGCCAACACGGCGGGGCCGCGTCCGGGACCGCCCGCCCGTCTGAGCCTTGCGGACAATGCGGTATAGTCGATCGCAACGCGCGCTGCGAAGGCACCCAGCCCCGCGAGCACCAGCCCCACAGCAGGCGGGCCGAATGCTGCAAACATCACACCGATCAGCAGCAGCGCCAAGGCCAGCCCGCCTGCCGCAAGCCCGCCCTGTTCAAGTCCCTTCGGAGCCAGCGCGCGCACGAGTATCGCCGCCAGCGTCGCAAGCGGCGCGCGCCAGTTGGTCGGCGCGGCGGCATCGGCGATCAGTGCTTGCTCGGCCTCGGCAACAGCAGCTGTGCCATCGGCCAGCAACCAGCGCTCCGGCACCAGCTCACGCGCGGCGAGATCGCGGCACGGGGTAGCGGCCTGCAAGGCAAGGCGCAGCAACAGTGAGACGGCGTCGGCATCATCCGGGAAATCAGCCAGCTGCTGCACCGGCGCGCCGCGCATCACCAGCACGCCCGCCCAATGGCGCGCGGCATCAATCCGCTCGAAATCATCGGGGTAATCGGCAGCGAGCGCGTGGTCCGCCGGGATGGCCGCGATCACCCTTTGGAGCGTAACGTCTCCCCCGAGCACCGCCTGCACGACCGCTGGATCGGGCACCAGACCATCGCGCAGAATGATGAGGTCATCCTCTGACCGCACCAACGCAGGTAGTGCGGCAAAGTTCGGCAGCGCGTGTAACGCCGCCCCGCCCGCTTCAATCCTGTGCTGCAATTGCAGCACTTCGTCAGTGGTGGTCTCGGTAAGGCACAGTACCCGCTCGGCACCCAAGGATTGCAGCAAATCCGCCTGCCAGGCGAGTACGCTGCGTCCAGCAAGCGGGAGTTCAGCGCGAAGTCCTCCATCCGCGGTGCGCCGGAGTGCTGCGATGAGGCCGATGCGCATTCCAAACCCCTTCCCTCGATCCGCCAGCAGGCGGCCAAGGATTGGCGGTTTCAGAGCAGAGGTTCAAGCGGCACTGCGCGGTTTGCCCCGACGCAGCGCACGGCGCGACGAATCAGCGCCGGATATCGCGGTTTTGCGCGCGGTTGAAGCGGGCAAGCACAGCCTCGATCTCGCGGATTGCCATCGGCTCGCCCGGTGCAGCATGGAGCGCGATTTCAGCGGCCTGAAGCAGGTCTTCGGCGTGGAAGCTGGCCGCAAGGCCCTTCAGCCGCATCGCTGCGACATGCCAATTGCCATCACAGCGCGCGCGCTTGAGCAGATCTAGCTGCTTGGCAGCGCTTTCAAGGAAGGCAGCGCGTAGCTCACGCAGCAAGGCGGCATCGTCGCCGGCCGCTGCCGCAAGGGTCGCATCAAGAGCACCGTGATTGAAAGCCATGACAGGCAGATAGACCGAATTGGGTTAATGCGGGGTTTATCCCGATTCCGGCTGTGGTATGACGTGGCTTATGGCAGGACGGCACCAGATGCGCGCGTTGGGGCGCAAGAGCGGCGATGACGGCGCAGGGGACATGGCTTTTGCAGAGGCTGATGGGCAGGATGGGGCATCCGAAGGGATGCTCGATCTGTCCGAAACCTGGGCCGAGGATGATGAGCTAGCGCCCTCCCCCACGCGATCCGGCTGGCTCGCGCCAAGCCTTGCGGTGCTGGTGATTGCCGGATGGAGCGGGTTTTTCGTCTGGGCTAATCTTGCGGACATTCGCGGCGGGGCCGTGCCTGCGCAGTGGGCTGGCTGGGTAGTTGAATGGGCCGTGCCGGTGGCCTTGGTGGGTATCGTGTGGCTGTTGGCGATGCGGTCCTCGCACGCTGAGGGCAGGCGGTTTGCCGCGACCGCTGCGATGATGAATCGCGAAGGCGCAGCGCTCGAGGCACGTCTCAAAGTGGTCAACCGCGAACTGAGTCTGGCGCGCGAATTTCTGGCCGCCGAAGCCCGCGATCTTGAGGCGCTTGGCCGGATCGCAGCGGAGCGCCTGTCCACTCATGCCGGCGAATTGCAGGCGCTGATCACCACCAATGGCGCGCAGGTCGAAGCGATTGGCACCACCAGCGAAACCGCGCTGGGCAATATGAACCGGCTGCGCGACGATCTGCCCGTGATCGCCAATGCCGCGCGCGATGTTGCCAACCAGATTGGCGGAGCGGGCCGCATGGCAGAAGATCAGTTGGCGCGGCTTTCGGGCGGGTTTGACCGGCTCGGCTTCGCAGGGGCCGAAAGTGAAGCGCAGGTAACACGCCTGACTGCGCAAGTCGGCGATACGCTCGGTCAGTATGAGGCGCAGCTGACCCGGATCGAAGCTATCGTCACGCAGCGGTTTGCGACCTTGCAGACGGAGGCCGAGGCCTTTCGCACCCGCATCGCCGCGCTCGAAGAAGAAGCGCTGGCTTCGCATGGCGAGCGGGCGCAAGCCGTCGCCAGCCAAAGCGAAGCGCTCGCCAATCAGTTGCGCGAAGCGGGAGAGAACGCGCGCACCAGCTATGCCGCCGCGATTGCCGCGCTGCACGAGACGCTGGTGGAGAAGCTCAATCTGGTCGACCAGCTCGACCGCAATTCTGCCACCGTTGCAAACGAGCGGATCGCCAAGCTCCGCGAAGAAGCGGTGCAATTTGAAGAGCAGCTCGCGACACGCAACCGGCAGTTCGACGAGCTGATCGAACAGCGGCAGGCGGCCTTTGAAACCCATGAAGCGCAGGCGAGCGAGGTGTTGGCCCAGCGGCTAGCGGCGCTCGACGATGCGCTCGCCCAGCGGCGCGAGGCGCAGGTTGCCGAGATCGAAAAACTGGTCGTGCAGGGTGAAGCGATGACCGAGCGGGTCGCGGAACTCGGACGGGCTTTGGCTGAAATCGACCGGACCAGCACGGCTGCGCGCGAAAGCCTTGGCGCGGGCCTTGGTACGCTGTCCCAGCAGCTTGGCGAGAAGCGCGCGGTGATCGCCGCAACCGAAGCGCAATTGCTGCAACTGACCGACAGCAGCGTGCGTTTGCTGGAGATTTTGCAGTCCGGCGCGCGCACGTGCCACGAAGACCTCAGCACCGCGATCAGCGGAGCTAACATCGCTCTGGAAGGGGTCGAAGGGCGGGCCGACAAGGTCGAGGCGCTGATGCTGCGCAGCACGCAGGCGGGCAGCGAGCTGTCGGACTATCTCCTTCGCACCCGCGCGGAGATCGACACGGCTGAAATTGCGATTGCCGGGTTCAAGTCCCATCTCGCCGAAGAAACCGAAGATGCCCTCGCCCGGTTGCAAGGACTGCGCGGCGGCTTTGCGCGGCTTGCCGAAGAAAGCGGCACGCTGGCGGTCGAGACGCAGGACAGCCTGCGCGCATCGCTTGCGGCGCTGGAAACCGCGATCAACCGGGCCTTCGCCACGCTTGATGAAGGCGCGCGCGAGAAGATGCTGGCGCTGGCGAACAACCTCGGCGGCGAAGCGGTTGAGGTGCTCGAACGCGCGCTTCGCAACGAGGCTGCTGCGACGCTCGGCAAGCTTGAGCAGTCAGCCGCTCACGCCTCGGGCGTGGGGCGCGAGGCGGCGATCCAGCTGCGCGATCAGTTGGTGAAGGTGAACGAACTCACCGGCAATCTCGAACAGCGGGTGATGCACGCGCGCGAACTCGCGGAAGAGCAGGTCAACAACGACTTCGCCCGTCGCATGGCGCTGATCACCGACAGCCTGAATTCCGCCGCGATCGACATCACTGGAGCCTTGGCCGATGAAGTGGCCGACACGGCGTGGGAAGCCTATCTCAAGGGCGACCGCGGCATCTTCACCCGCCGCGCGGTGCGGCTGATCGACAATGGCACCGCCAAGGATATCGCGGCGCTCTACAGCGCGGACGAAGCGTTCAAGGCCAATGTCAGCCGCTACATCCACGACTTTGAAGCCATGCTGCGCCAGACGCTCTCGACCCGCGATGGCCATGTCCTGAGCGTGACGATGCTGGGTTCGGACATGGGCAAGCTCTACGTGGCGCTGGCTCAGGCGATCCAGCGTTTCCGGACTTAGTCGACTGCCGAGGGCGGCTTGGGCAGAAAGTCGATGTCGGCGGCAGTGATCCAGCCATAGGTATAGTTGGCGACGAACAGCGCGGTCGCCACCGCCGCCACTATGGATGCGCGCGCAGCGACCTTGCCCGGCTGGAAGTTGACCGGAGCGCTGTCAGCTTGCCCCGGCACCTTCTCAATCCCCGCCTCGTCCGCCGTCTTCACGCCGAACGGCAGCATCATGAAACCGCTCATCACGAAGAACAGGAAGTAGATCGCCGCAATCGAGGTGATCTGCATCAGGCCGCCGCCCCCGGCATCACCACCCGCACTTGCGGCTTCTTGCCCGACCAGCGCTGCGCCGCTCGGCGAGCAGCAAGGCGTGCGGCCTCATGGATCACGGCCACATCGCGCGCGTCCTTGCCCTTTAGGCGATTGATCGCAGTCAGCACATCGCCCGCCGCTTCCTCGAGGAAGTCGGGCAAGTCCTCGTCGAGCGGCAAGCCAATCGCCTCGATCACGGGCTTAGCACCGCGCGCCAACACCACGATCAGCACACCATCACCCGAAATGCGGCGGCGCATGGTGATGGCGTCGCCGTCAGCCGCCGTAATGATATCGCCATCCAGCACCAGACGCCCGGCGCGCACTTCGGCGAGTTTGCCCGGCTTGCCAGGGGCGAGACGGACCAGATCGCCGTTCTTCTGCACCACCTGATGCGGGATGCCCGCAGCCTTACCGACCCGCGCCTGCTCGGCCATGTGGCGGATTTCGCCGTGGACCGGCACGAGAATTTCAGGCTTCAGCCAGCTGTAGAGCGCTTCCAGCTCCGGCCGCCCGGGGTGGCCCGAGACGTGGATCAGCGCCTGACGGTCTGTCACCATCTGGATTCCGCGCGCTGCGAGCTGGTTCTGGATTTTGCCAATCGGGATTTCGTTGCCGGGGATCTGGCGTGAGGAGAACAGCACCACATCGCCTGCGACAAGCTCGATCGGGTGGTTCATGTCCGCCATGCGACCCAATGCGGCGCGGGGCTCACCCTGCCCGCCGGTGGCGATGATCAGCACCTCACCGCGCGGCAGGCCCATCGCGGTCTCGAAGCTGATCGGGGTGGGAAAGTCCTCCAGGTAGCCATTGTCCTGCGCCACCTCGATAATCCGGTCGAGCGAGCGGCCTGCGACACACAGCTTCCGCCCCGCCTCAATCGCGACTTCGCCGAGGGTTTGCAGGCGGGCCACATTGCTGGCGAAGGTGGTCACGACGACGCGCTTGCCTTTGTGGCGAGCGACTTCCTCCATCAGCGCACTATGGACTGCGCCTTCCGAACCCGAGGCATTGGGATTGAACACATTGGTCGAATCGCACACCAGCGCGAGCACACCTTCATCGCCGATTTCGCGCAGTTCTTCCTCAGTCGTGGGCTCGCCGATGATCGGATCGTCATCGAGCTTCCAGTCGCCCGTGTGGAAGATGCGCCCATGCGGCGTATCGATCAGCAGCGCGTTGCCCTCGGCAATCGAGTGTGCCAGCGGAAGGTAGGTGATGGTGAACGGGCCAAGCTCGATCTCACCGTGATCTTCCTCGATGATATTGATCTCGACCTTGCCGAGCAGCCCGGCCTCTTCCAGCTTGCGCGCCACCAGATCGGCGGTGAAGGGCGTGGCATAAAGCGGCACGCCAAGCTCGCCCGCGAAGTACGGCACCGCGCCGATATGATCTTCGTGCGCGTGGGTCAGGACGATGGCGATCAGATCCTTGCGGCGCTCCTCGATGAAATCGAGATCGGCGAAAACCAGCTCGACGCCGGGATATTCATTGCCCGAAAAGGTCATGCCGAGATCGACCATGATCCACTTGCCCTGGCAGCCGTAGAGATTGACGTTCATGCCAATCTCCCCGGAGCCGCCAAGGGCGAGAAACAGGAGTTCGTCTTCGGGGGTAAAATCTTTCTTCAATGTGTTTCCGGTTCTGTGAGAGAGGATCAGGCGGCTTCTGCCTGCCTGGCAAGTATGGCTAGGCCGTCCAGTGTGAGGTCGGCGTCAACGTGGTCGAAGATTTCGGTGGCGTCGTCGAACAATATGGCGAGCCCGCCGGTGGCTACAACCTTTGCGGGGCGGCCGATTTCGGCCTTCATCTTGGCGACCATGCCTTCCATCATCGCGACATAGCCCCAGAAGACGCCGATCAGCATCTGGTCTTCGGTATTGCGGCCGATGACACTGCGGCTGGAGGGGGCCTTGATGGCGATGCGCGGGAGCTTGGCGGTTTTGCCGACCAGAGCGTCGAGTGAGAGGTTGATCCCCGGCGCGATCGATCCCCCCTTGTAGGCGCCAGTGAAGTCGACCGCTTCGAACTTGGTGGCGGTGCCGAAGTCGACGATGATGAGGTCGCCGCCATACTTGTGGTGCGCGGCAAGAATGTTGAGCGCACGGTCGGCCCCGAGCGAGGACGGTTGGTCGACATCGATCTCGAAGCGCCAGCGCGCTGTTCCCTGTCCAGCGAACAGCGGTGTGATGCCGAAATACTTTTCGCACAATACTGTGAGATTGTGATCGGCGCGCGGGACGACCGATGCGACGATAATCTGGGAGATGTCCGAGCGTTCGAACCCTTCGATCTTGAGTAGCTGGAGCAGCCACACCGCATATTCATCGCCCGTCCGGCGCGGATCGGTGGCAATGCGCCAGCGCGCACGAATGTGGTGCGTGCCGTCCTCCCCATAGGTGAACAGGGCGAAGACGACATTGGTGTTCCCGACATCGGCGGCGAGCAGCATCTCTGGCAGTCCTTAACTTACGAAATGTCGCCTGCGCGAATGACACGTTCGCTGCCATCCGCCAAGCGTAGCCGCAAAGCGCCGTCGCTTTCCTCAAGGCCAGCAAAGGAGCCCGACAGCACCGAGCCATCGGTATCATGGACAGTTACGGGGGAACCCTGCGCATGGATGGAGCGGTTAAGGAAGGCCTGAAGCGTGGCGCCGAGGCCGTAGACGCGCCAGCTTTCCAGCCTGCGATCAAAGGCTGCGGCGAGGCTGGCAGCAAAATCTTCCAGCGGCGGCGGCGGGATCACATCCGCGAGCGCGGCAGTCTTGCGGTCAGGCAGGTCAGGCGCGCGGGCGAGGTTCACCCCGATCCCGACGACAATGTGCCCGCGTACCATCTCCAAGAGGATGCCGGACAGCTTGCCACCATCCAGCAGTACGTCATTGGGCCATTTGAGCGCTAGCGCGGTATCGTCGGGCAACGCGGCTGCCGCGGCATCGCGGACGGCCAGCGCCGCGACGAAGCTGAGGCTAGCGGGCGGCGGACCGCCCTCCCTCAGCGTCACGACAGTCGAGCCCATGAAATTGCCCGCGCCGTCAAACCATTCGCGCCCTTGCCGCCCGCGTCCCGCCGTCTGGCGGCGGGCAACCAGCCAGCGCCCCTCGGCCCAACCCTCACCTGCGCGCAAGGCGGCGGCAAGATCGGCGTTGGTCGAGCCGGTCTGTTCGGCGAAGGCGATCAAACCGTAAGGAACAGCGAGGCCGCAGCCTTGTCCGCCAGATCGGTCAGCGACGGGGTGAGCAAATAACCCAGCGGCGAGACTATCAGTGCCGTCAGCCCCAGCAGCACCCAGTGGGCCGCGCCGCTCTTGCCGGTGACTACGCCTGCGGGCTCATCGAAGAACATCACCTTGACGAACTTGATGTAATAGAACGCGCCGATCACGCTCGCCGCGATAGCGATCGCGCCGAATGCCACCAGCCCGGCCTCGATGGTCGCCTGGAACACCACGAACTTGCTATAGAAGCCGAGCAGCGGCGGAATGCCGGCGAGGCTGAACATGAACAGCAGCAGCGCCCACGCGATCGCGGGCTGAGTCACGGAAAGCCCGCGGATGTCGGCAAAGGTTTCGAACAGCGCGCCATCTTCGCCGCGCAGCATCAACAGCGCGACAAAGCTGCCGAGGCTCATGGCGACATAGATGAACAGGTACACCAGCATCGCGCTTGCCCCGTCGGCATTAGCGACCGCAAGGCCTAGCAGGATGAAGCCGATATTGTTGATCGAGGAGTAGGCGAGCAGCCGCTTCAGGTTCTCCTGACCGATCGCTCCCAAGGCGCCGAAGATGATCGAGGCGAGCGCCATGAACATCACGATCTGCTGCCACGCGGCGACCTGTCCGCCGAACACTTCGAACACCACCCGCGCGGTGAGCGCAACGGCGGCAACCTTCGGTGCAGTGGCAAAGAAGGCGGTGACCGGCGTCGGCGCACCTTCATAGACGTCGGGCGTCCACATGTGGAATGGCACAGCGGAAATCTTGAACGCGAGGCCGGAGAGCACGAAGATCACCCCGAACAGCGCGCCGTAACCCATCTCGCCCGTCAGGCCTGCACGGACAGCGGTGAAGGACGTGCCACCGGTGAAGCCGTAGAGCAGGCTCATCCCGTAGAGCAGGATGCCCGATGCCAGCGCGCCCAGCACGAAATACTTGAGCCCCGCTTCGCCCGAGCGCGGATCACGCCGCAGGATCGCCGCAAGGACATAGGCCGACAGACTGTTGAGTTCGAGCCCGAGGTACAGGCTCATGAAATCATTGGCCGAGACCATGATGCTCATGCCAACCGCAGCGAACAGGATCAGCACCGGGTATTCCGCGCGCATGCCGCGCTCGGAGCCCGCCGAGGGGCCATCGAAGAACGGCGGCGCGATCATCAACGCGCCGATTGCGGCCAGGTAAATCAGCGCCTTGGCAAACAGGGCGAAGCTATCGACTTTGATCAACCCGCCGAATGCCAGCGTGGCGGGGCCGTCAACGCCGAAATGGAGGCCCGGCACCAGCAGTAACCCGGCCGCGAACAGCGCAGCGGCGGCAGCGATGGCGATCAAGCGTGCGGCCTTGTCCCCGCCCCAGGCAGCGACCAACAGCAGCACAAGACCAGCTGCAATCAGCACCAGCTCGGGCATCACAAGTGCGAAAGAAGCAGCGAATTCCATCAGTGCGCGCCCTCCTTGGCGCTCGAAGTCTCGGAGCCCTCATGATGTGGCATCGCATTGGCAGCCGCAGCGCGCGGGGCGCCGGGGGCCAGCTTCGCATCACCCGCCGGAGCGGCTGCCGCAAGCCGCGCGTCAAGCACGGCGATGTCGGCGCGCATCGGCGCAAGGAAGCTTTCGGGATAGACACCCATCCACATCACCGCCGCCGCAATCGGAGCCATCATCACCCACTCGCGCGCTGAAATGTCGCGCATCGCAGCTGCGTCCTCGTTCACCTGCCCGCCAAAAGCGACGCGGCGGTATAGGTAGAGCATATAGGCCGCGCCGAGGATGATCCCGGTGGTGCAGATCAGCGCCACAAGACTCGAAGTCTGGTAGATGCCCGCCAGCGACAGGAACTCGCCGACGAAACCGCTGGTGCCCGGCAGGCCGATCGACGCCATGGTGAACAGCAGGAAGAACAGCGCGTAATAGGGCATGTTGATCGCGAGCCCGCCGTAACGCGCGATCTCACGGGTGTGGAGGCGGTCGTAGATCACGCCGACGCACAGGAACAGCGCACCCGAAACGAGGCCGTGGCTGAGCATGACGATCATGGCACCCTCCAGCCCCTGCACATTGAAAGCGAACAGGCCGACCGTGACAATCGCCATGTGCGCGACCGAGGAATAGGCGATCAGCTTCTTCATGTCGGTCTGCACCAGTGCGACCAGCGAGGTGTAGACCACCGCGATCATCGACAGAGCAAACACCAGCCAAGCGAACTGCGCGCTAGCCTCGGGGAACATCGGCAGGCTGAAACGGATGAAGCCGTATCCGCCCAGCTTCAGCAGCACACCGGCAAGGATCACTGAACCTGCGGTCGGCGCCTGCACGTGCGCATCCGGCAGCCAAGTATGCAGCGGCCACATCGGCACCTTCACCGCGAAGCTCGCGAAGAAGGCCAGCCATAGCCACGTCTGCGCACCTGCCGGGAAGCTGTATTGCATCAGCGTCGGGATGTCGGACGTGCCCGCTTCGGCCACCATCCAGAACATCGCGATCAGCATCAGCACCGATCCGAACAGGGTGTAGAGGAAGAACTTGTAGCTGGCGTAAATGCGGTTGTCCCCGCCCCACACCCCGATGATCAGATACATCGGGATGAGGCCCGCCTCGAAGAAGACGTAGAATAGGAACAGGTCTTGCGCCGCGAATGTGCCGATCATGAGCACTTCCATGAACAGGAAGGCGGCCATGTATTCGCCGACGCGCTTCTGCACCGATTCCCAGCTCGCCAGAATACAGACCGGCATCAGGAAGACGCTGAGCATGATCAGCATCAGGGCGATCCCGTCGATCCCAAGCTTGTACTGGAAACCGGCGAAGAGGTTCGCTTCTTCGGTGAACTGCCACTGCGGGCCACCGATCTGGTAGTTCGACCATAGCACGACGCCGAGCACGAAGGTGACAAGCGTCGCGCCGAGCGCGATCCAGCGGGCCACAGCTGCGCCCGCAAACAGGCACGCCGCCGCGCCGGCCAGCGGCGCGAGCATCATCAGCGACAGGATGGGAAGGCCTTCCATTACGAAGCGCGCTCCTAAAGCAGAACAAAAGTGACAGCGGCGACCAGCCCGAGCAGCATGATCAACGCGTAGGTGTAGACGTAGCCCGACTGGATCGACTTGGCGGCGACCGACGAACGCTCAACCGCCCAGGCAATGCCGTTGGGGCCGAAGCGGTCGATGGTGCCGATATCGCCGAGCTTCCAGAACTTGTTACCGAGCCAGAAGGCAGGCTTTACGAAGATCGCATCGTACAACTCGTCGAAGTACCACTTGCGGTAGACGAAGTTATGCAGCGCGCCGAAGGTCGCTACGAACTTTGCAGGGATATCGGGCTTGGCGATGTAGGCGACATAAGCGCCCGCAAACCCAATCAGCATCACGATCAGCGCGGTGTACTTCACCCAGTAGGGCACGGCGTGCATGGCGTGGATCAGATCCTCGTTGTAGAAGATCGACCCGTTCCAGAAGGCCGCACTGTCGAGGAAGCTGGGCGCAAACACCTGCCCTGCGGCAATCGCGCCGATGGTCAGCAGGCCGAGCGGGATCAGCATCGTGATCGGGCTTTCATGCGGATGATAGCCGCCCGTGGTGTCCTCGCCAGCTTCGGCAGGTGTCTTGTGCACCGAGTGCTGGATATGCTCGCTCTCAATCCAGCGCGGCTTGCCCCAGAAGGTCAGGAACATCAGGCGCCACGAATAGAAGCTGGTCAGCAGCGCCGCGATGGCACCGGCCCAGAAGGCGAACTGGCCGGCACCATTGTGGCGCGCATAAGCGACTTCAAGGATCGCGTCCTTCGACCAGAACCCTGCAAAGCCGACACCGAGGTGATAGACCCCCAGCCCCGTGATCGCCAGCGTGCCGGCCAGCATCGCGTAGAAAGTGAACGGGATGTGCTTTCTGAGGCCGCCGTAATAGCGCATGTCCTGCTCGTGGTGCATCGCGTGGATCACCGAACCAGCACCCAAGAACAGCAGCGCCTTGAAGAAGGCGTGGGTGAACAGGTGGAACATCGCCGCACCATAAGCACCGACGCCCGCGGCAAAGAACATATAGCCGAGCTGCGAACAGGTCGAATAGGCGATCACCCGCTTGATGTCCCACTGCGTCGTGCCGATGGTCGCAGCAAAGAAGCAGGTGGCAGCGCCGACGATGGTAACGATCGTCAGCGCGGTCGGAGCAGTCTCAAACATGGGTGACAGGCGGCACAGCATGAACACGCCCGCCGTCACCATGGTGGCTGCGTGGATCAGTGCGGAGACCGGCGTCGGGCCTTCCATGGCGTCAGGCAGCCAGGTGTGCAGGCCCAGCTGCGCCGACTTGCCCATCGCGCCGATGAACAGCAGGATGCAGAGGATATCCATCGTGTAGAGCCGCATGCCGACAAAGGTGATCGTCGATCCGCTCATGCCCGGGGCCGCCGCCAGTATCTCGGGAATCGAGGTGGTCTGGAACACCAGATAGGTGCCGAAGATGCCGAGCATGAAGCCCAGATCGCCGACGCGGTTGACCACGAAAGCCTTGATGGCCGCCGCGCCCGCGCTTGGCTTCTTGAACCAGAAACCGATCAGCAGGTAGGACGCAAGCCCCACCCCTTCCCAGCCAAAGAACATCTGCACGAGGTTGTCGGCCGTCACGAGCATCAGCATCGCGAAGGTGAACAACGAGAGGTAGGCGAAGAAGCGCGGCTGATCCGGGTCTTCCTCCATGTAGCCCCAAGAATAGAGGTGCACGAGCGCGGACACAGTGTTGATCACGACCAGCATGATCGCGGTCAGCGTATCGACCCGCAGCGCCCAATCGAAGCTCAGCGTGCCGCTCTCAACCCACTTCAGAACCTGAACGACCTCGGCGCTTTCGGTCCCGCCGATAAAGCCGAGGAAGATCGGCCAGCTCAGGCCAGCGGACAGCAGCAGCGCGCCGGTGGTGACGGACTTGGCCGCCACATTGCCGAGCATCCGGTTGCCCAACCCTGCAATGAGGGCAGCAACCAGCGGCGCAAAAACGATGATGAGGATGGTATGCACGTCGCGCTTACCCCTTCATCCGGTTGATATCGTCAACCGCGATCGAACCGCGGGTGCGGAAATAGATCACCAGGATCGCCAGCCCGATCGCCGCCTCGGCCGCCGCCACGGTCAGCACCAGCATCGCGAAGACCTGACCCACCAGATCCTGCATGAAGGCGCTGAAGGCCACGAGGTTGAGGTTCACGCTGAGCAGGATCAGCTCGACCGCCATCAGGATGACGATCACGTTCTTGCGGTTGAGGAAAATCCCCAGCACACCCAGCACGAACAGGATCGCGCCCACGGTGAGATAATGTTCGATGCCGATCACAGTTCGACCCCTTGCCCGATCTCCGGGTTCTTCATGACGGTTGCGTCCTCCGGACGGCGGCGGATCTGCTTGCCCACGTCCTGCCGCGCGCGCGCGCCGGGCTTGGGCGGCTGGAAGGTCAGCACGATCGCGCCGATCATCGCGACCAGCAGAATGATCCCGGCGATCTCGAACAGCACGATGTAGCGGCCATACAGCAGCGCGCCGAGCGCTTCGATATTGCTGGTGTCAGTCGCTTGCATCGCGCTGCCATCCGGCGTGCCCAACTGGATACCCCCGGCACCATAGGCCCCCGCTGCCAGCAGCAATTCCGCCAGCAAGATAGCTGCGATCAGCAAACCCAGCGGCGCATTGCGGCTGAAGCCCGCGCGCATCGCGGCAAAATCGATGTCGAGCATCATCACCACGAACAGGAACAGCACCGCGACCGCGCCGACATAGACGATCACCAGCAGCATTGCGATGAACTCCGCACCTACCAGCACCATCAGGCCGGCCGCGTTGAAGAACGCCATGATCAGCCACAGCACCGAGTGCACGGGGTTCTTCGCCATGATCGTCATCACAGCGGCGGCGACGACGATGGTCGCGAAGAAATAGAAGGCGATGACCTGTATCATGACGTTACTCCGCCGATCCGCAGCCCCGGCGTAACGCCCGAGCCCAGAAAGCGGCAATGTGATCCCTAGTCCAAGTTCCGTCCCGGTCCCGATCCCTCGGTGCCGGGGCAGTATTTATATTGACCCCGTGTCCATCGTCCGCCGCGCCCTAACGATAGGGTGCGTCGGCTTCAAGGTTGGCCGCGATGGCACGTTCCCACTTGTCACCATTCGAAAGCAGCTTGGCCTTGTCGTAGAGCAGCTCTTCGCGCGTTTCGGTGGCGTATTCGAAATTCGGTCCCTCGACGATGGCATCCACCGGACAAGCTTCCTGACAGAAGCCGCAATAGATGCACTTGGTCATGTCGATGTCGTAGCGGGTGGTGCGGCGGCTGCCGTCCTCGCGCGGTTCGCTCTCGATGGTGATCGCCTGCGCGGGGCACACGGCCTCGCACAGCTTGCACGCAATGCAGCGTTCTTCGCCGTTCGGATAGCGCCGCAAGGCATGCTCACCGCGGAAGCGGGGCGAAAGCGGGGCCTTCTCGAACGGATAGTTGATCGTCACCTTGGGTTTGAAGAAATACTTCAGCGTCAAGGCGTGCGCCTTGAGGAATTCCCAGAGGGTGAACGATTTGATGAGGTGGGAGACGGTGGTCATGACTGGCCTCTCACAGCGACAGGCTGCGCAGGGGTGGTTTGGACGATTTCGGTGGAGGTCGCAGGCGCGGTCGGCGCTATCGAGCGATCAAAATGCCCCGTCGCCATCAGGTAACCGCTGGTGACTGCGACGAACACGAGGCTCATCGGCAGGAACACCTTCCACCCGAGGCGCATCAGCTGGTCGTAGCGGTAGCGCGGCACAGTCGCCCAGATCCAGCTGAACATGAAGAAGAACACGAAAGTCTTAAGCAAAAACCAGATGATCCCCGGCACCATGTAAAGCACCGGAATGTCGAGCGGCGGCAGCCACCCGCCCCAGAACAGCAGCGTGTTCAGCGAGCACATCAGCAGGATGTTCGCATACTCGCCGAGCCAGAACAGCGCGAAGCTCATAGAGGAGTATTCGGTCTGGTAGCCCGCAACGAGCTCGCTTTCCGCCTCGGTGAGGTCGAAAGGCGCGCGCGCGGTTTCGGCGAGCGAGGAGATGAAGAACACCACCCACATCGGGAACAGCAGCGGGTGGACGACATAGGCGTTGATCACGCCGAGGCCGAAGCCGCGCTGTTCATTGACGATGCCGCTGAGATTGAAGGTCCCGGCGAACAGCACCACGCAGACCAACACGAAGCCGATCGACACCTCGTAGGAAATCATTTGCGCCGAGGCGCGCATCGCCGAGAAGAACGGGTATTTGGAGTTCGACGCCCACCCGCTCATCACCACGCCGTAAACCCCCATTGAGGAGATCGCGAGGATGTAGAGCAGGCCGACGTTGATATCCGCCAGCACCACGCCCGCCGAGAATGGGATCACCGCCCAGGCCGCCAGCGCGACGGTGAATGTGATGATCGGAGCGAGGAGGAAGATGCCCTTGTTCGCGGCTGACGGGATAATCGTCTCTTGCAGGAAGACCTTGAGGCCATCGGCGAAGGATTGCAGCAAGCCGAACGGCCCGACCACATTCGGCCCCCGCCGCATCATGATCGCGCCCAGCACCTTGCGGTCGACATAGATCACCATGGCGACACTGAACATGACGAGCAGCGAGATGATCAGGATCCCCGCAAGCGTCGCGACGGTCCAGGCCCATTCGTAGGGAAGTCCGAGGGATTGGAAGAAGGCGGTCATTCCGCAGCCTCCTTCACATCGGCCCCGTGGAGCAGCTCGTCCGAACAACGCTGCATCACCTCGCTGGCACGGGCGATGGGGTTGGTGAGGTAGAAGTCCTTGATCGGATAGCCTGAAAGCTCGCCTTCGAACTTGGCACCGCTGTCCGCCTTGGGCAGCGCGCCGTAATCTGCGAGGCCCTCTTCGCCCAGCGCCGGGACCGCAGCGATCATCTTGGCCTGCAATGCGGCAAAGCTGTCGAAGCCGACGGTTACGCCAAGCGCATCGGCGAGCGCGCGCAGGATCGTCCAATCCTCGCGGGCATCGCCGGGGGCGAAGACCGCCTTTTCGGCGAACTGCACCCGGCCCTCGGCGTTGACGTATGTCCCGTCCTTTTCCGCATAGGACGCACCCGGAAGGATGATGTCAGCGTGATGCGCGCCCTTGTCGCCGTGGTGGCCGATGTAGACCTTGAGGCTGTTCGGAAACGCCGCGTAATCCATCTCGTCCGCACCGAGGCTGAGCAGCACCTTGGGCGCGACCTTGGCAATATCGCCCATCCCGCCCGGAAGCGTGAAGCCGAGCATCAGCGAGGCCATGCGCGCCGCCGAGATGTGCAGGACGTTGAAGCCGTTCCAGCCCTCACGCACCAGCCCGAACTTGTCGATCAGCTTCAGGCCCGCCGGAAGCGCGCCCTTGGCCAGCGCCGCCGCGCCGAGGATCACCGCCGGACGCTTCGCCGACTTCATGACGTCACCCAATTCCTTGGGGATGCGGTTCAGCAGCTTGAGGTCGGAGCCGAGGAAAGTCGCCGGATAGGTCGGGTTCCACTCGGGGCCGATAATATAGACCTTCGCCCCCGCCTTCACCGCCTTGCGCAGACGGACATTGAGCAGCGCGGCTTCCCAGCGGACATTGCTGCCCACGATGAGGATTGCGTCAGCGGTCTCGATCCCTGCGAAAGTCGAATTGAAGTTCACCGCCGCAAGGTTCGACACGTCATAGGTCATGCCGGTCTGGCGCGCTTCGGTGAGGTTCGAGCCGCAGGCGTTGACCAAAGCCTTGGCGGCGAACATCGTCTCGGCATCAACCAGATCGCCCGCGACCGCTGCGATGCTAGACTTGTCGCCCTGCAAAGCGCCTGCGATCATGCCGAAGGCTTCGGTCCATTCAGCGGGCTGGAGTTTGCCGTCGCGGCGCACCCACACCCGGTCCAAGCGCCGCTTGGTCAGACCATCAACCTGATAGCGGCCCTTGTCCGACAGCCACTCCTCGTTGACGTCGTCATTCACCCGCGGAAGCGCGCGCATGACTTCGCGGCCCTTGGAATGGAGCGTGATATTCGCGCCAACCGCGTCCGAGACGTCGATGCTGAGCGTCTTCTTCAGCTCCCACGGCCGCGCCTCAAACGCATAGGGCCGCGAGGTCAGTGCGCCGACCGGGCACAGGTCGATGACGTTGGCCGAAAGCTCGTGCGCCGCCGCCTGCTCAAGGTAGGTGGTGATCTGCATATCCTCGCCGCGATACAGCGCGCCGATCTCGTCCACGCCCGCGATCTCTTCCGAGAAGCGCACGCAGCGGGTGCAGTGGATGCAGCGGGTCATGATCGTCTTGATCAGCGGGCCCATGTACTTCTCGGTCACCGCGCGCTTGTTCTCGTGATAACGCGAGCCGCCGCGGCCATAGGCTACCGCCTGATCCTGAAGATCGCACTCACCGCCCTGATCGCAGATCGGGCAATCGAGCGGGTGGTTGATGAGCAGGAACTCCATCACCCCCTCGCGGGCCTTCTTGACCATCGGGCTGTCGGTGCGGATTTCCTGACCATCGGCAGCCAGCAGCGCACAGGAGGCCTGCGGCTTGGGCGGCCCGGGCTTCACCTCGACAAGGCACATCCGGCAATTGCCCGCGATGCTCAGGCGCTCGTGATAGCAGAAGCGCGGAATTTCCTTGCCCGCCAGCTCGCACGCCTGAAGCACAGTCGCGCCCGCCGGGACTTCGATTTCCTGACCGTCTACGGTGACTTTAGGCATTACTCGGCTGCCTCTTGGAATTGCGCGTTATGCTCGTTGATCCGCCGTTCAAGCTCTGGGCGGAAGTGGCGGATGAGGCCTTGGATCGGCCATGCCGCCGCATCGCCCAGCGCGCAGATGGTGTGGCCTTCGACCTGCTTCGTGACCTCTTGGAGCATGTCGATTTCCTCGATCGCGGCATCGCCGGTGCGCAGGCGCTCCATCATGCGCCACATCCAGCCCGTGCCCTCGCGGCAGGGGGTGCACTGGCCGCAGCTTTCGTGCTTGTAGAAGTAGCTGAGACGGCTGATAGCGCGGACGATGTCGGTCGACTTGTCCATGACGATGACGGCAGCCGTCCCCAGACCGCTGCCCAATTCCTTGAGGCCATCAAAATCCATCGGCGCGTTGCGGATTTGCGCGGCGGGGACCAACGGCACGGACGAACCGCCGGGGATCACCGCCAGCAGATTGTCCCACCCGCCGCGAATGCCGCCGCAGTGCTTCTCGATCAGCTCTTCAAAGCTGATGCTCATCGCCTCTTCCACGACGCAGGGCTTGTTCACGTGGCCGCTGATCTGGAACAGCTTGGTGCCCTTGTTGTTCTCGCGCCCGAAGCTGCTGAACCACGCCGCCCCGCGCCGCAGGATCGTCGGCGCGACTGCGATGCTCTCGACGTTGTTGACCGTGGTCGGGCAGCCATAAAGGCCCGCGCCCGCCGGGAACGGGGGTTTCAGGCGCGGCTGGCCCTTTTTGCCTTCAAGGCTCTCGATCATCGCGGTTTCTTCGCCGCAGATATAAGCGCCCGCGCCGCGGTGCATGAAGACGTCGAAGTCGTATCCCGATCCGCAGGCATTCTTGCCGATCAACCCGGCTTCGTAAGCCTGAAGGATCGCCTTCTGGAGCGTCTCGGCCTCGCGGATATACTCGCCGCGCACGTAGATATAAGCCGCCCGGGCACGCATCGCGAAGCCGGCGACCAGCGCGCCTTCGACCAGCTTGTGCGGATCATGGCGCAGGATCTCACGATCCTTGCAGCTGCCGGGCTCGGATTCGTCGGCGTTGATGACGAGGAAGCTCGGACGGCCGTCGCGCGATTCCTTGGGCATGAAGCTCCACTTGAGCCCCGTCGGGAAGCCTGCCCCGCCACGTCCGCGCAGGCCGCTGGCCTTCATTTCCTCGATAATTGCCTCAGGCCCGCGTGCCAGCAGCGCCTTGGTGTCGTCCCAGTCGCCGCGCGCCTGCGCTGCCTTCAGGCCCCAGTCCTGGAAGCCATAGACGTTGGTGAAGATGCGGTCCTTATCCGCGAGCATCGCTGCGTCCTTCTTCTTCGGCCTTCTTCTTGGCGCGCTTGATCCGCACCAACGAAATCACTTGAAACACCAGGCCCATTCCCATCAGGATCACGCCCATCTCGAACGGGCCCGTCGCCGTCAGCACCGCGCCGAGCGCAAAGCCGGTGAGGCCGAGGATAGCAAAGGCGAGCGTCACCGGGTTCATCCGATCGCTCCCGATTGCCACAGGCCCGCGAGCACTGCGATGATGAGCAAGATCACGCCGACGCGCACCAAGCCCATCAGCACCTTGTAGGCGATGAAGGCCAGCAGCAGCGCGCCGAAGATGGAGACGACTGCGGTCACCACTCGCCCCGATAATCGTGATTGGCGCTGACCATGTCCTTGAGCGAGGTCGGACCGCCCGAAGGCTCAGACGTGTGCCGCCCCGGCTCCTGCGTGCCAGCCTTGGGCGTCTCGCCGCGCTCAAGTGCATCAAGGACCGCGTCCAAGCGTTCCGGCGTCAGGTCTTCGTAATTGTCGTCGTTGATCTGCACCATCGGCGCGGTCGCGCAATTGCCCATGCATTCGACTTCAGTGAGGGTCCACAACCCGTCCGCCGAAACATGGCCTTTCTCCATCCCGCGCTTCTTGCAGGCGGCAATGATGTCGTCCGAGCCGCGCAGCATGCAGGGGGTGGTGCCGCACACCTGAACGTGGAATTTGCCCACGGGCGTCAGGTTATACATGAAATAGAAGCTGGCAACTTCGAGTACGCGGATCACCGGCATCCCGAGATATTGCGCGACATATTCGATCACCGGCAGCGGCAGCCAGCCCTGCGTATCGGTCTCCGCGCCGACCTGCCTCTGAGCCAGATCAAGCAGCGGCATCACCGCCGAACGCTGACGCCCTTCGGGATACTTGGCGATGTGCCAGTCGGCGGTTTTCTTGTTTTCCGGCGTCCACGCGAACGCGCTCCAGCGGGCGCGCAGTTCAGGGGTGTCGGGTGCGGGGGTACGGTCAGCCATTAGCGGATGAACTCCACGCGAGAGCACTTGTCGCCCTCGAACGAATAGACAGCGATCACATCGAACGGTTCAACCAACGGCGATCCATCGGTTGCCGGGCCGCGCGTCACATGCTCGCGCATCAGCACGTAATTGCCGATATCCTGCGCGTCCCTGATTTCTGCACGATTGTGCGGCCAGCGCACAAATGCGGCGGCAAGCCCGATGCGAGTGCCTTCCTTGCCTTGGCGAACCACATCGCCGCGATAATTCGCCTCGCAGGCGTCGTCGGTCATGAAGGCAACATAGGCGTCGACATCTTGCGCGTTGTAGGCGTCGATCATGGCCTTAGCTGTGGCAAGCTTGCTCACCGGTCGCACTCCCCGAACACCACATCGATCGCGCCCAGAATGGCAGTCGCGTCGGGGAGCATGTGGCCTTTGCACATAAAGTCCATCGCCTGGAGGTGCGAGAATGCCGTGGGGCGGATCTTGCAGCGGTAGGGCTTGTTGGTGCCGTCGCTGACGAGATAGACGCCGAATTCGCCCTTGGGGCTTTCGGTCGCCACATAAACCTCGCCCGCCGGCACGTGGAAGCCTTCGGTATAGAGCTTGAAGTGGTGGATCAGCGCTTCCATCGACTGCTTCATCTCGCCGCGTTTGGGCGGCACGACCTTGGTGTCGCTGCTCGCGATCGGGCCGCCCGGCATATCGCGCAGGCACTGGCGGATGATCTTCGCGCTTTCGTAAACTTCCTTCACGCGCACCATGAAGCGGTCATAGCAGTCCGAATTGGTGCCGACCGGAATGTCGAATTCCATGCGGTCATAGACGTCGTAGGGCTGGCTCTTGCGCAGGTCCCACGGAATGCCGGCGGCGCGGATCATCGGGCCGGAGAAGCCCCATGCGATCGCGTCCTCGCGGCTGACGATGGCGATATCGACATTCCGCTGCTTGAAGATGCGGTTGTCGAGCACAAGGCTCATCGCGTCCTCGAACAGCTGGAAGAGGCGATTATCGAGCCAGTCGCCGATATCCACCAGCAGCTTTTCCGGCACGTCCTGATGGACGCCGCCGGGGCGGAAATAGGCGGAGTGCATCCGCGCGCCGCTCGCACGCTCGAAGAAGTTCAGGCAGTCCTCGCGGAGGTCCATGATCCACAGGTTCGGCGTGAACGCACCGACATCGAGGATGTGTGCGCCCATGTTGAGCATGTGGTTGCAGATGCGCGTCAGCTCGGCGAACAGCACGCGCAGATATTGCGCGCGGATCGGCACTTCGAGGTTCAGCAGCTTTTCGATGGCGAGCACATAGGAATGCTCCATCGCCAGCGGCGAGCAATAATCGAGCCGGTCGAAATACGGCAGCGCCTGAAGGTAGGTCTTGTGCTCGATCAGCTTTTCGGTGCCGCGGTGGAGCAGGCCGATATGCGGATCGATCCGCTCGATCACCTCACCATCCAGCTCCATCACCATGCGGAGCACGCCGTGCGCAGCCGGATGCTGGGGGCCGAAGTTGATGGTGTAGTTGGAGATGACCTCGCCGGTGGTTGTGAGCGATTCTTCGCGTTGCATGGTCACTTTCCGCCCTCCTTCGAGGTGGAATCGGGCGCACCGGGGGCGTCTTGGGTGCTAGCCTTCTGCGCGGCCGAAGTACGCTTCTCGGCGTTGGCATTGGCCGCAGCGCCTGCCCCGGTCTGACTGGTCTTTTCAGTGGTCTTCACATCATTCACCGTCGGCGCACCGCGCGATTTTTCATCGCCGGGCAGCTCGTAATCCGCGCCTTCCCAGGGGCTGAGGAAGTCGAAGCTGCGCATTTCCTGCGCGAGTTCGACCGGTTCGTACACCACGCGCTTTTCCTCTTCGGAATAGCGCAATTCGGTGTAGCCCGTCATCGGGAAGTCCTTGCGGAACGGGTGGCCTTCGAAGCCATAATCGGTGAGGATGCGGCGCAGATCCGGGTTGCCGGCGAACGTCACGCCGTACATGTCGAACACCTCGCGCTCGAGCCAGCCGGCATTGGGCCACAGCGTGGTGACGGTCGGCACCGGCGTATCCTCGGAGGCCGAGCACTTGACCATCACGCGGTGGTTCTTGGTCAGGCTCTGGAGCATGTAGACGACTTCGAACCGTTCGGCCCGGTCGGGGTAATCGACGCCCGCGATCTCCATCAGCTGCTGATAGGCGTGATCATCGCGCAGCGTCTCAAGCACGCGGGCGATATCGTCGCGCTTCACGCGGAAGCTGACTTCGCCGTGGGCTTCGCCAGCTTCAATCAGCCAGACGCTGATGCTCTCGCTGATTGCGTCAATCACGCCTTCATTCGAGGCAAACTTCGGAGCGGAATGGAGAACGGCCATGCGCCCTTACCTCTCGATGGTGCCGACGCGGCGGATCTTCCGCTGCAACTGCATGACGCCGTAGAGCAGCGCTTCGGCGGTCGGCGGGCAGCCGGGAACGTAGATGTCGACCGGCACAATCCGGTCGCAGCCGCGCACGACGCTGTAGGAATAGTGGTAATAGCCGCCGCCATTGGCGCAGCTGCCCATGCTGATCACATATTTGGGATCAGACATCTGGTCGTAAACCTTGCGCAGCGCCGGGGCCATCTTGTTGCACAGCGTGCCGGCAACGATCATCACGTCCGACTGGCGCGGGGAGGCGCGGGGGGCGGCGCCGAAGCGCTCCATGTCATAACGCGGCATGTTCACGTGGATCATCTCGACCGCGCAGCAGGCGAGCCCGAAGGTCATCCACCACAGCGAGCCGGTGCGCGCCCATTGGAACAGGTCCTCGGTCGAAGTGACGAGGAAGCCCTTGTCATTCACCTCGGTCTGCATCGCGGTGAAATAGGACGCATCGGGCTGACGCACCTCACCGCCAGCGGCGGTCGTCAGCGCGGAAATGTCGGGCAGTCCTTGGGGAGGAGTAACGATGGTATTCATTCCCAGTCCAACGCCCCTTTCTTCCATTCATAAGCAAGGCCGACCGCGAGGATGAACAGGAACACCATCATGCCGCCCCAGCCAACCCAGCCCGTCTCACCCAGACTGACCGCCCAGGGGAACAGGAAGGCGGCTTCGAGGTCGAACACGATGAAGCTGATCGCGACCAGATAGAAGCGCACGTCAAACTGGCTGCGCGCATCTTCGAACGCGGGGAAGCCGCATTCATATTCGGAGAGCTTTTCGGCGTCAGGGTTATGAGTGCCCGTGAGGCGCGACACCGCCATGGGTGCGACCACAAACAGGATCGAGAGCCCGAAAGCCACGAGCACGAATAACAGTATCGGCAGATACTGACTGAGGTCGACCACGACGATGTCCAAGCTGTTAATCCCGTTCGTCGCCCTAAGCCTGTCGCACGCGGGGCGCAAGCCTGCGACTCGCGGAAAACCCCTCAGGTATGTTGCAGGAAATCGAACAAAGGTTGCGGCAGGTCGTTCAGCGCGGCGCGAGCCGCAAGCGGCGGATCACGCTGGGGATGGCGGTCATGCCATCGCGCAGGTGCCCTTGTTCGTAACGGTCCCACTGGCCGGTGGCGACATAGTAGAGCGCTCCTTTGGCGACGCTGCCGCCCAGCGGCTCGGTCCAATCCGGGTGCGCTTGTTCCAAGATGCGGTGTCCGATGATCCGAGTGCCGTCCTCCGACAGAGCGAAAGCACTAATCCGCATCGGGGTGGTGCCGTTCTGCACGGCAATCAGCTCGCGGCCATGCAGCCACAGCCCATCCACCCCGTCAAGCGCGGCCGGAACATCGCTGGAAAGCCGCGTCAGCGCGCCGCTGGCGACGTCGATCACTGCGAGGCCATAGCGGTAATCGCTGACATAAAGCCGCACCCCGTCCGCACTGACCGCCAGCCCTTGGGGCGAGCGCAGTGCCCCGGGCCCGACCAGCGCTGACAGCTCGGCCGCAGACGGCGAAGCGCGATAGATGCCGCCGCCCACGGGGTCGCTGGCATAGACCGTGCCGTCAGGCCCAACTGCAAGGTCCGACACGGCCACACCTGCCGGAGCAGGAATAAGGCGAAACTCGCTGGGTTCGCCGGTCAATCCGATCAACCCGGAGAACCGACCGGGATCAACGGGCGAACCGTCGATATTGCCCGACGCGATCCAGCCCGTCCGCCCATCGGGAGCAGAGACAATGCCAGACAGGACATAAGCGCGCGGGGTTGCGATCTCCTCCCACGCGTCGCCGGGCCCGCGAGCATAAACGGACCGGCGAGAGACCGAGGTTGCCAACGCTTCGATGCCGTTTGGCGCGACAAACACGCTCTCGATTAACCCGGCTTCGGCCTGCACCTCGTCAAAGATAGTGCTAGCAGCGACCACCTCGGCGGCGGGCAATAGCAGCGCGCGCGCAGCCTCGGCGTGGGCCGCGCCGATCAGGACCGGGATCTGCGCCTGCGCGCGCTCGCTGAATACATGACTGCGCTCCCGCAGCCACGCGAGACTGGCGAGCGCCCCCGCGCCATCGCCCGCCTCAAGTTGCGCATTGAACAACCGCAGCCGCACGCTGGCGCTGTCAGGAAAGTCGCGCGCCAGCTGCTCCAACCCCGCGACGTCCGCGATCGTGCCCGTCGCGGCATCGACCGCGCGCCAAGCCGGCGGCTCCTCAGCGCCGAGCGGCACTGCCAGAAGCACAGCCAGCGTGGCGGCGAGCGCCTTCATTTCATCATGTTCGCCGCAGCCTTCTCGGTCGCCTTGCCATAGGGCGGCTTCATGCCGGCGAGCTTAGCGATGTCGATCTTGGGCTGGTGATAGACCGCGCGGGCGTGGCTGAATTCACGGAAGCCCTCGATCGCGTGATAGCTGCCCATGCCCGACGGGCCGACCCCGCCGAACGGAAGGTCTTCCATCGACACGTGGAACACCACGTCATTGGTGGTCACCCCGCCCGAGATGGTGCGGGTCAGCACGCGCTCCTGCTCGCCCTTGTCCTCACCGAAGTAATAAAGGCCGAGCGGGCGGTCATGCTCGTTGATGTAATCCACCGCCTGATCGACCGCCTTGTAGGTCATCACCGGCAGAACCGGGCCGAAGATTTCCTCCTGCATCGCCGCCATGCCGTCGTTTACGTTCTTGAGGATCGTGAGCGGCATCTTGCGCTGGTTGGAGTTGGCAAAATCCTCGCCCGCCGGATTGACCTCGATCACCTCGGCGCCCTTGTCCTTCGCGTCGGACACCAGGCCCTGCAACCGCTCGAAATGACGGTCGGATACGATCGAGGCATAATCGTCATTGTCGAGCAGAGTGGGATACATCGCGCTCGCTGCGCCGACAACGCCTGCCACGGCCTCGTCCTGCTTGTCTTCAGGCACCATCAGGTAATCGGGCGCGAGGCAAATCTGGCCCGCGTTCATCATCTTGCCGAGCGCAATCCGCTCCCCCGCCTTGGCGAAGTCGGCGCTGCGGCCCATGATGACGGGCGACTTCCCGCCGAGTTCGAGCGTCACTGGCACCAGGTTCGCGGCGGCGGCCTGCATCACGCGGCGGCCGGTTGCGGTCGATCCGGTGAAGACAAGATGATCGAACGGCAGCGAGGAGAATGCCGCGGCGACTTCGGGGCTGCCGGTCACGACAGCGACTTCCTCAGGTGCGAAATACTCCGCCACCAGCTCCGCCATCAACTCGCTGGTGCGCTCGGTGAATTCAGATGGCTTAATCATCGCCCGGTTGCCCGCGGCCAACACCTGCATCAGCGGGCCGAAAGCCAACTGCACCGGGAAGTTCCACGGCGAGAGAATGCCGATCACGCCCTTGGGTTCGTAACGCACCTCGGCTTTGGCGCCCAGCAGGCCGAGCGGGAATTGCACCTTGCGCTTTTCAGGCTTGGCCCAAGCATCCATGTGCTTGAGCGCATGATTGCCCGCGCCAACCGTGGCGGCAATGTCGGTGAGCATTGACTGCGCGTAAGAACGATTGCCGAAATCGGCGCTCATCGCCTTGGCGAAGGCCTCGCCGTGGTCTTTCACAAGTGCCATAGCGCGGCGGATGCGGTCCTTGCGCTGCGACAGCGGCTCGGGGCGCGAGGCGGTGAAGGCGGCGCGCTGGCGCGCAAGCAGGGCTTCGAGTTCATCGCGGCGATCATCGGCCATGTCATTCTCCCGTGAGACATAGATGCGTTTTCATTTGCGACGCGTTCTCGCCCAAAGGCGTGGCCAAGGCAAGGCGCTTCGATCCGGGCCGCGATTGCGTTTGACGCATTGCAGCATTACATCCGCCACCGGAACACCCCCCATGTCACGCAAGGACTTTGCCATGACCCAGCTCTCCCCCGCCGATCCGATCGTGATCCTCTCCTACGCCCGCACCCCGATGGGCGCGATGCAGGGCGCGTTGTCCGATGTGTCGGCGACCGATCTCGGCGCCGTCGCGGTAAAGGCTGCGGTTGAGCGCGCGGGCGTGGCGGGCGAGGATATCGACCGCGCCTATATGGGCTGCGTGCTGCCCGCTGGGCTCGGCCAGGCACCGGCGCGTCAGGCGGCGATCAAGGCGGGCTTGCCCCTCTCGGTCGAGGCGACCACGGTCAACAAGGTCTGCGGCAGTGGTATGCAGACCGTGATCATGGGCAGCGAAGCGCTCGCCAGCGGCACGGTCGACGTGGTCGTCGCAGGCGGGATGGAGAGCATGACCAATGCGCCCTACCTCCTCAAAAAGCACCGCTCGGGCGCGCGGCTCGGGCACGACACCGCCTATGACCACATGTTCCTCGATGGTCTGGAAGACGCCTATGAGCCGGGCCGGGCCATGGGCACCTTCGCGCAGGACACCGCCAATGCCTACCAGATGACCCGCGAGGACATGGACGCCTATTCGATCGAATCGCTCGCCCGCGCCAACCGCGCGATTGCCAGCGGCGCCTTCGCTGACGAAGTGGTGGCTGTCACGGTTTCGACCCGTACGGGCGACGTGGTGGTCGAACATGACGAAGCCCCCGGCAAGGGCCGCCCCGACAAGATCCCGCAGCTGAAGCCCGCCTTTGCCAAGGACGGGACGATCACCGCCGCCACCTCAAGCTCGATCTCGGACGGGGCGGCCGCAGTTGTGCTGACCCGTGCCAGCATCGCCGAGGCCAAGGGCCTTACACCGGTCGCCCGCGTGGTTGCGATTGCCTCACACGCCCAAGCCCCCGCGCAGTTCACCACCGCGCCGATCCCCGCGATCCAGAAGGTCCTCGCCCGCGCTGGCTGGGGCGTGGACGATGTCGATCTGTTCGAGGTGAACGAGGCTTTCGCCTGCGTCGCGATGTTCGCGATGCGTGACCTTGGCATCCCGCACGACAAGATCAACGTCAACGGCGGCGGCACCGCACTCGGTCACCCGATCGGGGCGAGCGGCACGCGGATCATCGTCACCTTGCTCAATGCGCTGAAGCAACAGGGCAAGAAGCGCGGCGTCGCTTCGCTGTGCATCGGCGGCGGGGAAGCGACGGCGGTTGCGGTCGAACTGATCTGATTGGAACGCGCCGGGCGGCGTTATTCGTCGCCCGGCAGCGTGTCGGAGCCCCACAGGCGCGCGGCGCTGATCCAGCCCTTGCGCCCGGCAATATCGACCTCGCACCAGCCCGTGCGGCACGCCTTGAGCTTGGTGACCACGCCCGGCTCGGCCCGCCACTTCACGGCTGCCGCTGTGCTGGGCTCAGCCCGCACTTCGGCGAGCCCCGCTCCGATCACCAACCCACCCCGCGCCGGATCAAGCTGGCTCGAAGCCACCCAGCCCTGAGTGCCTTCGTGGTCCTCGACCAAGCGCCAGCCTTCGCGAACCCGCACCACCTTCACCGGCAGGCCTTGCCGCAGATAGACCCAGGTGACAGGATATTCCGCGCTCGGCCCCACGCGCATATTGACCTTCTCGTACCGCAGGCTTGCCCAATAGGGCAGCGTCCGGTCCTGCGCGCTGAGCGGCGCGATCATGAAGGTTGCGGCCAGCATCAGCACAAGGCCGAGCGTCGAGAAGAAACGGAATCCCTGCATTCCCGATGCGATAGCGCCTTAGCCCCTGCGGATTCAAGCAGCGCGTGTGCATCCGTGCCTTGACCGCGAAGCCCCAGTAGCATTAGCCCGTCAGCCATGACCCAGCGCCCCACCCGTCCGCTCGCCAATGTCCCGCGCGTGATCGTCACCCGCCACCTGATGCCGGAGGTGGAGGCGCGGATGCGCGAGCTGTTCGACGTGGTGCTGAACGCAAGCGATGTGCCGCTCACGCGCGAGCAATTGGCCAAGGCGATGCAGGACTGTGATGTGCTGGTGCCGACCGTAACTGACCGGATTGACGCCGATCTGATCGCCGGTGCTGGCGAGCGGCTGGGCCTGATCGCCAATTTCGGCGCTGGCACCGAGCATATCGACCTGCCCGCCGCCGCCGCGCGCAAGATCCTCGTCACCAACACCCCCGGCGTCTTCACCGATGATACGGCCGATATCGCCATGGCCGGGATCATCGGCGTGCCCCGCCGGATTCGCGAAGGCACGGGCTTGGTGCGCAGCGGCAAGTGGACCGGCTGGGCGCCGTCAGGCCTGCTCGGACGCAAGTTGGCAGGCAAGGTGCTCGGCATCATCGGCATGGGCCGCATCGGCCAAGCGGTCGCCCACCGCGCCCGCGCCTTCGGGCTGGAGATCGCCTATTATAACCGCAAGCCGCTGCCCGAAGCGCTCGAGCGAATGCTAGGCGTGCGCTATGTCGGCGATGTCGATGCACTGATGGCCGAGGCTGACATCCTCACCCTGCACTGCCCGCTGACCGAGGACACCCGCCACCTGATCGACCCGCGCCGGATCGCGCTGATGAAGCCGGGCAGCAGCATCATCAACACCGCCCGCGGCGAATTGATCGATCAGGAAGCGCTGATCGCAGCGCTGGAATCGGGCCATCTGGCAGGCGCCGGGCTCGATGTGTACCCGGACGAACCCCACGTCGATCCGCGCCTGATCGCGCACCCCAACGTGATGACCCTCCCCCACATCGGCAGCGCCACGGCCGAGGGCCGCGAGGATTCAGGCCACAAGGTGATCGCGAACATCCGCATGTGGGCCGACGGCCACCGCCCGCCCGATCAGGTGCTGACGGCGCTGGTGTGGGGCTGATCGCCGCCAACACCGCGCCGCAGGGTCAATCCCCCGTCAAAATCCGCTCGACCAGCTCACCCACGCTTGGCGTGTAGCCGTTGGAGAAGAACGGGTCGGTCTTGAACCGATAAGCCGCGTGGCCCGCGAAGGCGAGGTTGTTGTCGGGATCATCGCCGTGGGCAATGTCCTGCAAGGTCTTTTGGATGCAGAAGCTGCGCGGGTCGGCCAGACGTCCGGTGGTGAAGTCGTCGTGGTCTTTCCAGCTGGAAAAACCACAATGCGACAGGCAGCCCATGCAATCTTGCTGGTCCTTGCGGATGGTGTCGCGCGCTTCGGGAGTGACGAACACGATCGTGTCATCGGGGGTCTTGAGCGGCTCGGTATGCCCGGCGCGCATCCACATTTCGGCTTTGGCCTTGTCTTCCGGCTTGACCCAGAAACTGCGCGCCTTGCCGTCTTCGCCGAGCTGCACCGTGCCGTCTTCCACGCCGCGCTTGAAGTAAGGCACTTGGCGCTCCGAACGGTGCATCAGGTCATACAGGAACGGGGTCTTCACCGCGCTCGAATAGAAGCCGGTGGGTGAGAACTTGTGGAGCAGCACATCGCCGGGCTCGACGGTCCGCAGCAGGTCTTTCCAGATCTGCGGGATCGGGCTTTCCTGCGTGAGCAGCGGCCGCGTGCCGAACTGGAAGGCGATTTTGCCAAGCTCGGGATTGTCGATCCAGTCGTTCCATTCGCGCAGGTACCAGACCCCGCCCGCCATCACGATCGGCACGTCGTCGCTGACGCCTTCGGCGCGCATCATGTCGCGCAGCACCTTGACCCGCGGGTAGGGATCTTCGGGCTTGGTCGGGTCTTCGGCGTTGGAGAGGCCATTGTGCCCGCCCGCCAGCCACGGGTCTTCATAGACCACCGCCGCCATCAAATCGGGCACCTTGTGATAGGACCGCTTCCACAGCGCGCGGAAGGCGCGGCCCGAACTTACGATCGGCAGGTAGCAGACGTTAAAGCGCGCCGCGATTTCGGCGAGCTTATAGGGCATCCCCGCCCCACAGGTGACGCCGGTCACCATGCCGCGGGTGTTTTCCAACACGCCTTCGAGCACGGCCTGCGCCCCGCCCATTTCCCACAGCACGTTGATATTGATCGCGCCCTTGCCGTTCGCGATTTCATAGGCCTGTTTGACCTGCGTGGTCGCGCCGTCGATGGCGTAGCGGATCAGTTCCTGATGCCGTTCCTCACGGGTGCGGCCGTGGTAGATCTGAGGGATGGGATTACCATCATCGTCATAGCTGTCAGCATTGACCGCACTGACCGTGCCGATCCCGCCAGCAGCGGCCCAAGCGCCGGAACTCGCATGATTGGTTGCCGATACACCTTTACCGCCTTCCACCAGCGGCCAGACTTCGCGACCGCCATAAACGATCGGGCTCAATCCCTTGAACAATGAAAATCCCCTTCGCGCGAAAGCCGCGCTTTTCTACGTATTCTTGCCATAGTCGGGGCGGGCTCGCCTCGCAACCTCATGGGTTGGCGCCGTCAGCCTGCCTCGCAGACGTTGATCGCGTCAGGCGCGGTGCGTTTGGTGCCGCGCTGGAAGCGGGCGAAATATCCCTTGATGTCAGGGCGTTCGATGTACTCGACCAGCACATAGCCGACCGCTTCGAACTCGCAGAACAACAAGGTGTGCGGCAGCCCGTGGCGACCGACCGGGCTGTCGCTTTCCACGACCACGATCTGCCCCCCGGCGTTCAGCGCGGGCCACATGTTCCACAGGAAGGCGTAAGGATCGGTCACCTCGTGGTACATGTGGACCATGAAAATGCGGTCGAAACTGTCGGGCGGAAGCTGCGGATTGTCGGCATCACCGAACTTGATCGAGATATTCTCGAGCCGCTCGCGCTCCACTCGCCGGCCGAGCCGGTCGAGCGCTTCGCGGCTGATGTCCTGCGCCAGCACGCGCCCATCGGCGCCGACCCGTTCGGCCAGGCGCACGGTGTAGTACCCCTCGCCCGCGCCGATATCGGCAACGGTCATGCCGGAGCGAAGGTCAGCAAGGTCCATGACGACCTGTGCTTCATTTCGCTCGTCACGCGCGTCTTCGTTGGAGAACTGGTTGGAAACGACCTTGGCGATCGGGCGATCGGGCTTGGGGAAGCTCATTTCGCCCGCAGCCGGATCGCCGGTTACCGGTGCAATACCATCGCACCCGGCCAGCAGCAGCGCTGCACCCACTCCCCAACCGGACCAGACCGCAAGGCGCCGCATCGGGCTTACTCCACGTCCTCGATCTCGACCTTTTCACCCGTCACCCGCTGGGCAAGCGCAGCCGAGATGAACGGATCGATCGCGCCATCGAGCACAGCGTCAGGGGCGGTCGAAACCACCCCGGTGCGCAGGTCCTTGACCATCTGGTAGGGCTGCAAGACGTAGGAGCGGATCTGGTGGCCCCAGCCAATGTCGCTCTTAGCCGAGTGTTCGGCGCTGGCGGCTTCCTCGCGCGACCGCATCTCCGCCTCGTAAAGCCGTGCCTTGAGCATGTTCATCGCGATTTCGCGGTTCTTGTGCTGGCTGCGGTCCTGCTGGCTGGCGACCACGATGCCGGACGGCTGGTGCGTGATGCGCACCGCGGAATCGGTGGTGTTGACGTGCTGGCCGCCTGCGCCCGAGGCGCGGTAGGTGTCGATCTTGAGGTCGGCCGGATTGATGTCGATCTCGAAGGAATCATCGATCACCGGATAGACCCACACGCTCGAAAAGCTGGTGTGGCGGCGGGCGCTGCTGTCATAGGGGCTGATACGGACCAAACGGTGGACGCCGCTTTCGGTCTTGGCATAGCCGTAGGCGCCGTCACCCTTGATCAGCAGCGTCGCCGACTTGATGCCAGCCTGCTCGCCGCTCTGATACTCGACCGTATCGACCTTGAACCCGCGCCGTTCGGCCCAGCGGCCATACATGCGGAACAGCATTTCGGCCCAGTCCTGGCTCTCGGTCCCGCCGGCCCCGGCGTGGATTTCGAGATAGGTGTCATTTCCATCCGCCTCGCCCGAAAGGAGCGCCTGCACCTTGTCGGCGTCGGCCCGGTCGGCGAGGCGTTGCAAGGTTGCCAAGCCATCCTCGACAATGGCGTCTTCGCCCTCGGCCTCACCCATTTCGATGAACTCGATCGCGTCAGCCATTTCGGCGGCGATTTCGTTCACGGTGTTCACCGCCGTCTCAAGCGTCTTCTGCTCGCGGCTGATCGCCTGCGCCTGCTTGGGATTGTCCCACAGGTTCGGGTCCTGCACGCGCGCGTTCAACTCGTCGAGCCTCCGCAGCGCACGATCCCAATCGAGCGACAGGCGCACCAGCGCCAGCGCCGCTTCAATCCGGTTGATGTAAGCCTGGCCTTCGGCCCGCATCGTCTATCCTTCAGTGATGCTCTAAAAAAGTCGGCCCCGCTTAACGCTGCGCGCGCGATTGTAAAGCGGCTGCGCCGCTCCTCGGGGCCCTACTTCTTGAGCGCGCGCACCGCCGCCAAGGTCTTTTCGACATGGCCGCGATAATCGGCAGCGGAATGCACGGCGACGATGCTGCCGTCGCGCGCGATCACGTAAGATGTGCGGCTGGCATAGCCCGAACCGCTGCCGGCCACATCATAAGCCGCCATGATCTTGGCCGAGGCAACGCCGACCGGGAAGGCATCGCGGCATTCTTCGCGGCTGAAGCGCTTTAGGGTTTCGATATCGTCGTTCGACATCCCGATGACGCTCGCACCCGCCGCCTTGAACTGCGGCATCGCGGCGGCAAAGGCATTGGCTTCCAGCGTGCAGCCGCTGGTGAAGGCCTTGGGGTAGAAATAGAGCACCACCGGCCCCTTGGCCAAAGCGGCGCTAAGCGTAAATCCGAACTCCGACCCGGCGAGCGCGGCGCGGGTGGCGAACGCTGGGGCCTTGGCACCCTTGGGCAGTTCAGCCGAAGCGGAGGTGACGGTCATCGCGGCGAGCCCGATCAGGGCGAGCGCGGCGAAGGGGGTGAAGCGGGTGCGGGTGCTGGTCATGGCACACTAACCCGCCAGCCCCGCGACCGGTTCCACGCAAGATCAGTCAACCCCGCCCTCTTCGATGAATTCGACCGCATCCGGAGCAGGCTCGTCGACCACCGCGCTTTCGGCGTTCTGCCGCCCAGCGCGGATCAGCGCGAGGATTTCGTTGCGCTTGGCCGCGATGGCGTCCTGCCGGGTGTAACGCTCTGGCTCAGTGTCGGGCTTGAAGGCTTCCCAGATGATCGCGGAGCGCGGGTCGTCTGTCGGCCAGCCATCGAACACGCGCTTGCCCGAGCGGCGGTCAACCCGCACCATGCGGACACCCGCAGGCGCCACGGCAGGAAGGTCAGACCACTTGGGCTTGGTCTTTTCAATCAGGCTCTTGATGATCGGAGCGGCAATCGTGCCGCCAAAGGCATAGCCGCCCATATTCCGGGGTTGGTCGAAACCGATATAGGCGCCAGCAATCATCTGCTGCGTGCCGCCGATAAACCATACGTCCTTGGGGCCGGTGGTGGTGCCGGTCTTGCCGAACAGCGGCAGGTTGAGCGGATTGAGCACGGTCGCGGTCCCGCGGCTGACCGCGCCGCGCAGCATGTGCATCACCTGAAATGCGGTGCGCGCGTCCATCGCCTGCGCGCCGCGCACGCCGAAGCGCGGCATCGGCTTGCCGTCCCATTTGGCCATGTTGCAGCCACGGCATTCACGGTCGTCAGCGCGCCACAGCACCTTGCCGCGACGGTCCTGCACATAGTCGATCACGGTCGGCGGATTGAGCCGCCCGTGATTGGCAAGCGCGCTATACGCGGCAACCATCTTGACCAGCGTCGTCTCACCCGCGCCCAGCGCCGTCGAGGGATAGGCCGGGAACTTGCCGATCCCGAGCTTCTCGATGCCCTTGACGACATTGTTCATGCCCGCCGTCATGCCGATCTGCACGGTCATGATGTTCTGCGACTGCTCAAGCCCGAAGCGCATCGGGTGTTGCCCGCCGCTGCCCGAGCCGCGAATGCATTTCTCGCCGAGATTGGCGCCCTGATAATAGCAGAAGCGATTATTATCGACCTGGGTCGAAGGCGTCATGCCGGTGTCAAGCCCGGCGGCATAGACGAAGGGCTTGATGGTCGAACCCGGCTGACGCATCGCCTGCGTGGCGCGGTTAAAGTCCGACAGGCGGTGATCGAACCCGCCCTGCATCGCCAACACCCGACCGGTTTGTGCACTTTCAACCACCAGCGCGCCCTGCGCTTCGGGAATGGTGCGCACGTTCCAGCCATTGCCGCTGGGATTGGCGGCAATGACGTCGCCTGCTTTCAGCGCGTCGGGCAGATTGCCGAGCGGTGCTTCCTTGCCATCGGCAAAACCGATCCGGGCGGATTGTCCGCTACGGCTGGTGACAACGCCAATGCGCCAGTCCTTGTAACTGATCCCGAGCGGCGAGCTTTGCAGTTGGCTGGCCCAGTTGCCCGCGCTGACATCGAGTGTGGCAATCGGCCCCACCCAAGCCCGCCCACCGTGATAGCGCAGCAAGCCTTCGCGCAGCGCATCTCGAGCGGCGGTCTGCATCTGCGGATCAAGTGACGTGCGCACCCACAGCCCGCCCGCATAGACCGAGTTCGGCCCGGTCTCCGCCGTCTCGCCAAACCTCGTGATCAGTTCGCGGCGGACCTCTTCAAGGAAGTAGCCCGCATCAACACTCCGCTCACGCCGCTGGGTGACGAGGCCCAAGGGCTGCGCCGCAGCCGCCCGGCGCTGCGAGCCGGTGATGAAACCGTTCTCTTCCATCTGGCCGAGCACGAAATTGCGCCGTTCCAGCGCGGCATCTTCCTGACCCTTGCGGCCATAGCGTTCGGGCGCCTTGGGGAGGATCGCAAGGAAAGCCATCTCGTGCAGTTCGAGCGCGTCGACATCCTTGTCGAAATAGGCGCGCGATGCCGCCTGCACGCCAAAGCTGCGACGCCCGAGCGGGATTTCGTTGAGGTAGAGTTCGAGGATTTCCTGCTTGGTCAGCACCTGTTCGATGCGGCCGGCGAGGATCATTTCCTTGAGCTTGCGCGTAACGGAGTATTCGTCGCCCAGTAGCAGGTTCTTGGCGACCTGCTGGGTGATGGTCGACCCGCCGACCGCTCGCTCACCTGAGCCGAACTTGGTGGCGTAATCGAACACCGCATTGGCCGTGCCGAGGAAATCAACCCCGCCGTGGCTGAAGAAGGTCTTGTCCTCGGCTGCGAGATAGGATTCGATCAGCTTTTGCGGGAAATCGGCATATTGCAGCTGCACCCGCCGCTCACGCGCATAGGTGTGGACGATCTCGCCGTCATAGCCGCGCACCACCGTGGGGAGCGGCGTTTCATAGGTCAGCAGCGCTTCGGCTTCGGGCAGGTCGCTTGCCAGCCACACGAACACCGCGATCCACAACGCGAGGAACAAACCGAATGCGCCCGCGACCAGCTTGAACCAGAAGCTCTGCCGCCAACGATCACGGAACCATGCCAGCGCCCCGCCGAGATCGCGGTTCACGCGGTAGCGCAGGTAAGCCCAGGTGGAGGGCGCGCCGGGTTCGGCGACAGGTGAGGCGGTCGGCTCAGTCATGGACGCGCGGCAACTAGCACGCGGGGATTGGCCAAGGCTAGCCGATTTCCCATCCTATTCGCCGTCCGCCACAGGATCGCGGCGCCGCGCGAAATAGACCCGGATCGCGCGCGCCAGCACGCCGGCATATTCGGCCCGCCCCTCAGCCGTGGTCAGCCGCGCACGATCGGTGAGGTTGGTGACAAAGCCGCTTTCAAACAGGACCGACGGCACATCGGGCGCCCGCAGCACCGCCAGCCCGGCAGCGCGCTTGGGCTGGGGGACGAAGGCCAGTTTGCGCTCACCTTCACGCACGACCAGGCCGGCAAATTCGAGCGCGTCTTCCTGCGTGCGCTGCTGCGAGAGTTCGACCAGGATCGTGCTGACCGCCGCGCTCTGCCCATCAATCGTGATGCCATTCAATCGGTCCGCATCGTTTTCGCGGGCGGCAAAGCGCGCCGCCGCCTCGCTCGATGCTTCATCGGACAGGGTGTAGATGCTCGCCCCGCTTACATCATCGCGCTCCCCGGCGGAATCGGCGTGGACCGAGATAAACAGGTCCGCATCGAGCAAGCGGGCGATTTCGGGCCGATAGGGCAGCGGGAGAATGCGATCATCCGCGCGGGTCAGCGCGACCCGGATCCCGCCTTGGCGCAGCAATTCATCCCGCACAGCAAGGGCAATGGCGAGAGTGATGTCCTTTTCGCTGATCTTCCGGCCCTCAGGATCGGTGCCAATTGCGCCCGGATCGCGCCCGCCATGCCCGGCGTCGATCACCACCAGCGGACGCGAGGGATCATCGGGGCCATCTACCGGCGGCAAGTCGATCGTCGCGCCCTCACTTTCGAGCGCAAACCGGAGCACATAATCGCGTCCCCATTCGGGCACGGGGATCGTCAGACCCAGCACGCTCGCCCCGCCAAGCACGGCAATCGGTGCCAGAAACACGATCAGCAGAAGAGTACGAAAACTCATGATGGTAAGGTGCTTACGGTCTCGCGCGCCGCTAGCGCAATAGAGTTGCGGGGTTTGCCCCACAGTGCTAGCGGTATTGCCAGAGAGGTTGCATCACGGCGCACTTTGCGCTTCACCTGCGATCCTCTTGCGCCGGGGCACCACCATTCCTCGCACCCGGCCCAGTACAGGTTGATGTAGTGACAGAACGTTTTTCCCGATCGATGAGCACAATGCGCAAACAGCGCGTGCGTGCCCTCGCGGGTCAAGATGCGGCGCTCGGCCGCACGTTCCACATTGCAGACACGAGCTTCGCGCAGAGCGCCGCTGGCGGCCAAAGCGCGATTTCCCCTTCCGGCACAGCTATCACGCAAGCCGGTTCACCACATAAATCGCGTCCCCTTCATGCCCCATTGCGGGCAAGGCCGGACGCATGGAGAATATTCAATGTCAACGCGCATGCTAATCGATGCGCGCCACCCGGAAGAAACACGGGTGGCGGTTCTGCAGGGCAACCGGATTGAGGAATTCGATTTCGAATCTGCCGAACACAAGCAGATCAAAGGCAATATCTATCTCGCCAAGGTAACCCGGGTCGAACCATCGCTACAAGCGGCCTTCGTCGACTTTGGCGGCAATCGCCACGGCTTCCTCGCCTTCAGCGAAATCCACCCCGACTACTATCAGATCCCCAAGGCTGATCGCGACGCGCTGCTGGCTGAAGAGGCTGAAGCGGCTGAAGAAGAAGAGCGTCTGCGCGCTGAAGAGGAAGATGAAGGCATCTCCCCCGGCGACGAATATGACGCCGAAGAAGAAAGCGGCGAATCCCTCGCCGAAGACTTTGCCGAAAACGGCGTCGAGGAAGTCGACACCTCCGACAAGGACGATGTCGCCACCTTCGAAGGCGGCGCGTCGGATGACGATTCGGGCGACGAAGACGGCTCGGACGACGAGCACGACAACGGAGACGATGACCAGAACGGCGAAGAGAACGCCGATGGCTCGGATCAGGACCGCGGCCGTGGTCGCCGGGGCCGCCGCCGTCAGGGCAGCAAGGGCGGCGACAACGGTGCCAATGGCAAGGGAGGCCGCAGCCGTGCCAAGCAGGTCGACGAAGTGCGCGCCAAGCGTATGGCGCTGCGTCGCCGCTACAAGATTCAGGACGTAATCCAGCGCCGCCAGGTGCTGCTGGTGCAGGTCGTCAAGGAAGAACGCGGCAACAAGGGCGCGGCGCTGACCACCTATCTCAGCCTTGCGGGTCGTTACACCGTGCTGATGCCCAACAGCTCCAGCGGCGGCGGGATCAGCCGCAAGATCAGCTCGACCAGCGATCGCAAGCGCTTGAAGGACATGGTGTCCGATCTCAAGCTGCCCAAGTCGATGGGCCTGATCGTGCGCACCGCCGGCATGAGCCGCACCAAGCCCGAGATCAAGCGTGACTTCGATTATCTCGCCCGCGTGTGGGACGAGATCCGCGAGAACACGCTGGCATCTGTGGCGCCCGCGCTGATCCATTCGGACAGCGATCTGATCAAGCGTGCGATCCGCGACATCTACAACAAGGAAATCGAGGAAGTCGTCGTCGAGGGTGAGGACGGCTACAAGTCGGCCAAGGCCTTCATGAAGATGCTGATGCCCAGCCATGCCCGGCGGGTGAAGGCCTATTCCGATCCGGTGCCACTGTTCCAGCGTTACGGCGCCGAAGATCAGCTGCGCGCGATGTATGATCCGATGGTGCAGCTGAAGTCCGGCGGCTATCTCATCATCAACCCGACCGAGGCGCTGGTCTCGATCGACATCAACTCGGGCCGCTCGACCAAGGAACACGGGATCGAAGCGACCGCGCTTCACACCAACCTTGAAGCGGCCAAGGAAATCGCCCGCCAGCTGCGCCTGCGCGACATGGCCGGTCTGGTCGTGATCGACTTTATCGACATGGAGTACCCCTCCAATGTCCGTAAGGTCGAAAAGGCGATGAAGGACGCGCTCAAGAATGATCGCGCGCGCATTCAGGTCGGCCGCATCTCCAGCTTCGGCCTGATGGAAATGAGCCGCCAGCGCCTGCGCACCGGCGTGCTTGAAGCGACCACCCGCCCCTGCCCGCATTGCGACGGCACCGGTCTGGTTCGCACCGCATCGTCGGCGGGCCTTTCGGCTCTGCGCTTGATCGAAGACGAGGCTGCGCGCGGCAGAGGCACGCTGATCCGGCTTGCCGCCAGCACCGAAGCGGCGATCTACCTGCTCAACGAAAAGCGCGCCGATCTGGTCGAGATCGAACAGCGCTACGGCGTGAATGTCGCAGTCGTACCCGAAGGCGAGGATGAAGGCGCCAAGATGGCCGTCTCCAGCTCCGGCCCGCGCCCTGCCTTTGCGCCCAAGTTCGAACCGATCGTCGACGATGAGCCAGAAGACGACCTGCCCGAGGAGGAGGAAGACTTCGCCGAGGAAGAGGTTGAAGAGCGTGAGCCCCGCCAACCGCGCCGCGAACGCGCCGACAATGATGACGAGGGCGGCCGCAACAAGAAGAAGCGCCGCCGCCGCCGTGGTGGTCGCAACCGCAATCGCGGCGATGAAGGCGAAGGCACCGAGGGTGAAAGCTCCGAAGACGGCGCCGAAACCGGCGAAGATGGCGACGACAATGGCGAAGCCCGCAACGCCGATGCCAGCGACGACAACGGCACCGAAGGCGCCAATGACGGCGCGACCGATAGCGAAGGCCGCCCCAAGAAGCGCCGCCGCCGCGGTGGTCGCGGGCGTAAGCGTCGTGACGGTACCTACGAGGGCAGCGAAGGCGGCTCCGATGGTGATGCTGACAGCGATGGCAGCGAAACGCCGGATGACGGTGAACCCGCCGCCGCAGCCGAAGTAGCGGCCGCACCGGCTGAGGCTGACGTTGCCGCCGAAGTGCCCCAAGTCGAAGTGGCCGAAGCCGCTCCGGCAGAAAAGCCCAAGCGCGTCCGTGCTCCCCGCAAGAAGAAGGAAGCGGTTCCGGTTGCCGAAGTGGCAGCCGAACTCGCACCGGAAGTTGCAGCCGAGGCTGCCGATGTCGCCGCAGAGGCTCCCGCCGAAGCGCCGGCCGAAAAGCCCAAGCGCAAGCGCGCGCCGCGCAAGGCGAAGGTGGCCGAAGCCGAACCGGCTGAAACCGCCGAAGCAACCGAACCGGCAGTGGTTGAAGCGGCTCCGGCCCCTGAGCCCAAAGCCGATGCCGAACCTGATGGGGATGGCAAGCCGCGTCGCGGTTGGTGGCAGCGCACCTTCGGCGAGTAAGCGCTCGCCGATCAGGCCAAGCATGTATGGGGCGGGAGCGGGCAACCTCTCCCGCCCTTTGCTATTGCGGCTTGCGGGCGATGCCCCACTCCATCCACCCGGCAAAGCGCGGGGCTTTGGGCGTGTAGCCCTCACCCAAAGTCTCGACCGCAAAGCCTGCGCCTGAAAGCGCGCGCGCAATAGGCCGTGTCAGGTGACAACCGCCTGCGAGGCGCTTCCAGACCGGTTCAATCCGCTCCTGCCAGCGCCGCACGTCACTGTCGGGCGCGCGGCCATGTTCGAGGAACAGCGCCTGCCCGCCGGGACGCAGGATGCGGCGCAGCTCGCGCATCACCTGTGCCGGATCGCTCACCGAACAGAGCGTAAAGGTGCAGACCACGCAGTCGAAGCTGGCGTCATCGAAGGGGATCGCTTCGCCCCACCCTTGCCTGAGATCGGCCGTCCAACCTTTGGCCCGCGCTGCCGCCCGCGCGCCGTCAAGCAAGCCCGCATGCGGGTCGATCCCCGCATAGGAGGTGATCGCTTTGGGATCATAGAACGCGTGATTGATCCCGCCGCCGCAGCCCAGCTCGAACACGTCTCCGCGCGCCAGTGGCACCACAGCAGAGCGCCGCTTCATCACCTGCCCTTGCGAACAGGCACAAGTGATCAGGCGCGGCATCACGTTCGCCTCGTACCAGTCGGTAATCCCCATGCGTCGCTCCCCTTCCCGCTCAACCTTGGGTGTAGCCCGATGCTGGCGCAAGGAAAGCTGTGCTTTGTGCTCAGGCGGGGACTTCTGCCCCGCGGAAATCGAACACCCGGCCGGAATGTTCGGGCGTCAGGCCAGCGAGTACGCGCAACAAATTGGCTGCCGCATCCTGGGGAGCGGTCAGCTGACCCTCGGCAAGGCCCGACTGAAACGGCTGGGACAACCCGCTATCAACCGTCCCCGGATGCAGGCCGACGATGACGCTCTCGGGGTGGGTGCGCGCCATTTCCAGCGCGAAGTTCCTGAGCAGCATATTGAGCGCCGCCTTGCTCGCCCGGTAGGAATGCCATCCGCCAAGCCGGTTGTCCGAAATCGACCCGACCCGCGCCGAAAGCGCCGCAAAGGTGAAGGCAGACCCCCGCGGCATGATCCCCAGCATATGCTTGGCGATCAGCGCCGGGCCGATGGTGTTCAAAGCCAGCACCTCGGCCATCGCGGCGGGATCGAGCCGCTTGTACGTCCGTTCAGGCCCGGTGCCATCGGCTAGCGTCAGAACGCCGGTTGCCGCGATCACCAATTCGGGGGGATCAGCGCGCATCGCTTCGGCAGCTGCCGCGATGCTGGCTTCGTCCTTCAGATCGAAGGCGAACGGCCGGATTTCCGCGCCAGCAGGCCCCTGCCCGGCGCGCGATCCGGCATAAATTACCTCGGTCCCGCCCGCTGCCAACGCCTCGCACAGCGCCCGGCCGATCCCGCCCGAAGCACCAAAAACGCATGCGATCCTTGGCGCGCCCGGCGCGCGCTGTCCTACATTATCCATGCCTGTTAAAGCGCCCGCATGTCTCGCCAGTTCCCCGCATTTTCCCGTTCAACCCATGCATCTGCCGCACTCGGGTTGAGGGGGGAGCATTTTGTCCTTCTGGACAGTGTCTCATGTGTCTCCATCAACGGTACCGTGCTGCGCTCAACACCTGTGCGAAAGCCTGCAACAATTGCCAGCCACCGCCCGCTTGCGCCGGGGGACAATGGCGTTAGATAGGGTGCAAATCGAAACGGGATCAGTTCATGGCGACCTTCACTCTCCCCAAGAATTCCAAGATCAATGCCGCTGGCAAGGTGCACAAGGCATCGGGCGGGCGCGTGAAGGCGTTCAAGGTCTATCGCTATGATCCCGACTCCGGTCAGAACCCGCGCTACGACAAGTTCGAGATCAATCTCGACGAATGCGGGCCGATGGTGCTGGACGCGCTGTTCAAGATCAAGAACGAGATCGACCCCACCCTGACTTTCCGCCGCTCGTGCCGCGAAGGGATCTGCGGGTCATGCTCGATGAACATGAACGGCAAGAACGGCCTCGCCTGCACTACCGCGATCGAGGATCTGAAGGGCGAGATTCGCATCACGCCGCTGCCGCACATGGACGTGATCAAGGACCTGGTGCCGGACTTCACCCACTTCTACGCGCAATACGCCTCGATCCGCCCGTGGCTCCAGACCGTCACCCCGACGCCAAGCGGCAAGGAGCGGCTGCAATCGCCCGAACAGCGCGAACAGCTCGATGGGCTCTACGAGTGCATCCTGTGCGCCTGCTGCTCGACCTCGTGCCCGAGCTATTGGTGGAATTCTGACAAGTTCCTCGGCCCGGCGATCCTGCTTCAGGCCTATCGCTGGCTGGCGGATAGCCGCGACGAGATGACCGGTGAGCGGCTTGACGATCTGGAAGACCCGTTCCGCCTCTATCGCTGCCACACGATCATGAACTGCGCGAATGTGTGCCCCAAGGGTCTCAGCCCGGCGAAGGCGATCGCCGAAACCAAGAAGATGATGGCCGAACGCGCGATCTGATCCTCGCAGACTGACCGGACAGGCGCGTAGACATGGCGACCAGCGAACCCATCAACGCGCCGTTCGATCACCACCCCCTCGCGCCCGATGAATGCGGCGGTGAGGCTGGCTGGCACAGCTGGAACTTGGTCGACCGGACGCGGTTCAATACCGCAGTGCTGGGGGACATGCGGGTGCGCAAGGAGGGCGACAAATGCCGCCTGCGGATGTTCCCCGAACGCCGCCACACCAATCTGGGCGACAACATCCACGGCGCGGTGACGCTGGGCTTGATCGACATTGCCCTGTTCGCCGCGATGCACATCAACGGCAGCGGTGAGGCAGGGCCTTCGGTCACGGTTGAACTCTCGACGCAATTCGTGGGTGCCGGCGATCCCGCGCGTCCACTCGATGCCGTCAGCGAGATCGTGCGCGAGACCGGGCGAATGCTGTTCCTGCGGGGATTTGCCACCCAACTCCGCGATGACGGGACCGAGGATATCATCGCCAGCTATTCGGGCATCGTACGCAAGATGCGCTCGCGCGTGTGAGCGGGCTGCCGGCCCGTTACGATGCGCTGATCGCCAGCGGTGAGCTTCGCGCAGACCCGGATCAGCGCGCGGCGGCGGAGAAGCTGGCTGCGCTTCAAACCGCGCTTGAGGCCGAGGCTCCCTCGGGCAGGCTGCTGGGCAAGCTATTCGGCAAGAAACCCACGCCCCCTCGTGGACTCTACATCTGGGGCGGCGTGGGACGCGGCAAGTCGATGTTGATGGACCTGTTCGTCCAAACCCTCACCATTCCGGCCAAACGCCGGGTTCACTTCCACGCCTTCATGCTCGAAGTCGACCGCCGCATCGCCGAGGCGCGCAAGGCGCAATTGAAGGACCCGCTGATCGCGGTCGCCACGCGCCTGTCCGAGGAGGTGCGCTGCCTCGCGTTCGATGAAATGGTGGTGAACAACACCGCCGATGCCGCGATCATGGGCCGGTTCTTCACCGCGCTGATGGAGGCGGGCACAGTGATCGTCACCACCTCCAACCGCCCGCCGCGCGATCTCTACAAGGACGGGCTTAACCGCTCGCTGTTCCTGCCCTTCATCGATCTGGTCGAACGTGAGATGGACGTGTTGTCGCTGAACGGCCCGACTGATTACCGACTCGACCGGATTGGCGACCTTACGACATGGCACGCACCAATTGGCGATAACGCGACAGCGCAGGTGCGCGAGGCGTTCTTCCGCCTCACTGACTTCGAACCCGAAGATGCTGCCCATGTGCCCAGCGGCACGCTAGATCTCGGCGGCGGGCGCACGCTGCATGTCCCCAAAAGCCTCAAGGGCGTCGGCGTGTTCAGCTTCAAGAAGCTGTGCGGGGAGAACCGCGGCGCGGCGGATTACCTCGCGATCGCGCGCAGCTTTCACACGGTGATCCTCGTCGGCATCCCGCTCATGGGACCGGAAAACCGGAACGAGGCAATCCGCTTCACCAAACTGATCGACGCGCTTTACGAACACCGCGTGAAGCTGTTCGTGACCGCCGCCGCCGAACCGGAAGCGCTGTATCAGGCGGGCGATGGCGCCTTCGAATTCGAGCGGACTGTCAGCCGCCTCAACGAAATGCAGAGCGCCGATTACATGGCTTTGGGCCACGGCACCGAAGACTAGGCGCTCACCCCGAGCTGGGTCAGCGACTTCTCCAGCATGAGCAATTGCCACAGCGTGCGCGAATGGTCGGCGCGTCCGGCGATATGGGCCTCGGCCATCGCACCGATCGCCTGCGGGTCGAAGAACCCGGTCTGCGCCAGCCCGCCGCTTGCCCCAATGCCCCGCGCCGCGCCCGCCAGCGGCCCCCTCAGCCATTCGGCAATCGGGGTGACGAAACCCTGCTTGGGCCGGTAGAGAATCTCGTGCGGCAGATAGCGCTCAAGTGACTTCTTGAGCAGGTATTTGCCCGTCGAACCCTTGACCCGCATCCCTTCGGGCAGCCTTGCGGCGAACTCCACCAGGCGGTGATCGAGCAGCGGCTCGCGCGCTTCGAGGCTCACCGCCATGCTGGTGCGGTCGACCTTGGTGAGGATATCGCCCGGCATCCAGAACATCAGATCGGCATATTGCGCGCGGTCGAGGCCGGAGCGTCCCGGCGCGGCGCGCATCAGGGCGATCAGCTCATCCTCGCCGCGGAAGCCTTCGAGGCTGGCGGTGAAGCTGTCCGAATACAACGCCTGGCGGGCCTCGGGGAGCGTGACAGACAGCCCGCGCGCGTAACCTTCCTCACCGCTCTCAGCGAGGGCCAGCAGGGTTGCCTTGGCGCGCAGAGGACGGGGTGCCCAGTCGGCCTTGGGCCATGCCCGGCCCAATGTCCCAAACAAAGGCGCGCGCAGGCCAGCGGGCAGGATCGAGCGCGCGCGTTCCTCGTGGTGATGGAACACTTGCCGCCTGTATCCGCCGAAGGCTTCGTCCGCGCCGTCGCCTGAAAGCGCCACAGTCACCCGTTCGCGCGCAAGCTGGCACACGCGCCATGTGGGCAGAGCCGAAGCATCGGCGAAGGGTTCATCGAACATCGCGGCCAACTGGTCGATGGCGCTGAAATCGTCGGTGGCAACAATCCGCTCAGCATGGTCCGCGCCGAATTTGGCGGCGACCTGACGGGCATAGGACGTCTCGTCATAGGCAGCGACATCGAAGCCGATCGAGCAGGTCTGCACCGGCTGGCTCGACGCTTCGCTCATCAGCGCGACCACGCCCGAACTATCCACCCCGCCCGAAAGAAACGCCCCCAGCGGCACGTCCGACACCATGCGCGAGCGCACGCCTTCGCGCAGCAGATGCACCAGCTGCGCCGACAGATCCGCCTCGCTCCCCCGCTCGCGCTGGGTGAAGTCGATATCCCACCAGCGCTGCGGCCGTCCGGGCGCGCGGCCTTGTTCCAGCAGCCAGAAATGGCCAGCAGGCAGCTTCTCCACGCCTGCGAGGATCGAATGCGTATCCGGGACATAGCCCCAGGTCATGTAAGCCTCGATTGCCTGCGGGTTCACGCGGCGGCGCAGCAGCGGGTGCGCGAGCAGGCCCTTCAGTTCCGAGGCAAAGGCGATGCTGCCATCCGACAGCGGCGCATAGAATAGCGGCTTCACCCCGAACCGGTCACGGGCGAGAAACAGCTGGCGCTTGTCGCGGTCGAACAGCGCGAAGGCGAACATCCCGTCGAGCCGTTTGAGGCAGTCCACCCCCCAGCGCTGCCACGCAGCGAGGATCACTTCAGTATCGCCTGAGGTACGGAAGGTAAACCCGGCCTGCTCAAGCTCGCGGCGCAGTTCGCGGAAATTGTAGATCTCGCCGTTGAAGACGATCACCGCACGGCCATCGGGCGTGTGCATCGGTTGCGGCGAACCAGCGAGGTCGATGATCGACAGGCGGCGATGGCCGAGGCCCACGCCTTGGTCGGTCCACACCCCTGTCCCGTCTGGCCCGCGGTGGGCCAGCGCGTCGCACATCCGCTCGACCCGCGACGGGTCAACCGGCTTGGGCGTTTCGGCATGGAAGATCCCGGCAATCCCGCACATGGTCTTGCCGCCTAGAGCAGCACAGCCAGCGCGGCAATCGCCGCCAGGGCAGTGATCGCGAGCGCGGCGCTGGTGGGCGCAAAGCGCAAGGCCTCGGCGCTTGCGATCAGTTGCCAGTCGGCAATCGCGGCGGCGGACCAGGCATAGTCCTCAGGCTCCCGCTCGAAGAACCGCCATGCCCCGCCGAGTAGCGCGGCGAGCACGATGGCGAAGAAAATCCAGCCATAGACGATGTGGTCAAACCCGGTCGCCTGCTCTGCGCCAATGAATTGCGCCACATAGATCGTCGCCCAGGCACGCACGCCGTTCGCTAGGATCGGGACAATGATGCAGGCGGCGAGGAACGCCGCGCGGCGGCTCCAACGCTCGAAGCGGGTGAAGCAAACCAGCACGGCGAGCGTGACCATCGCGATCAGGAATTTCACCCCGGAGCACGCCTCGGCGACGATGAACAAGCCCGCGGGCGTGTGGATGTGGATGCCCTCGATCCGGGCCGGCACCCCGCTCAGATGGGTGAGCGCGATGGCGATTTCGGCGGTCACGGTTTGCAGCGGCGGGATGATCTCGTCGCCGAACGGCACGAGGAAGCTGGCAAAGGCGAGCGGGAGGGCGAGCAGCAGGCTGACACGCAGGCCCAGCACAGTGACGACCGCCGCTTGCAACGCAGCCACCGCGCTGGCTTGCGCGATAAGGTTGATGCCGCGTGTCTCGCCAACCCACCACAAGCTCAGCGCCGCTGCGACGCCGATAAGGCCCGGCCAGAATGGCTGCGGCGTGACCGCGGCGAGTTCTTCCTCCTTCAGCCCCACAAGCCAAGCAGTGATGAAAGGGACGAGCAGCAGGTGGTTGTACGTATCGATGTTCCACCACTGATGCAGCATCGCGCTCCAGCTTTGCGCCGTCACCGCGATCAGCACCGCCGTCACTAAGGCCAGCGCGCCAAGCGGGCCGCGCCATGCGACGGGAAGGCTGACAGAGGCGGGTGGTGAGGGCAATGTGGCGGTCTCAGGCGGCATGACGCTGCCCCTCGTCCGCCATGCCGATCAACCCCGCGAGCGGGGCTAGCATCGCGTCCCAGCCATGATGGTCGAGCACGAACCGCCGCGCTGCCGCGCCGATCCGGGCGGGAGCCTCGGGATCACGCAGCAGCGCTTCGATGCGGGCGCACATGGCGGCGGGATCGGGCGGACACACCAGCCAATCCTCGCCGTCGCTGGCGGCAATGCCGGTCGCCGCATCGGGCGTCAGCACCACGGGCTTGGCCATCGCCATGGCTTCGAGCACCTTGTTCTGCACCCCGCGCGCAATCAGCAGCGGGGCGAGCACAGCATCGGCGGCAGCGATGAAGGGGCGCACATCGGGCACCTCGCCCCACACCTGCACACCGGGGGTGCCTTGGTGGGCCATGAGCTTGCCCGTAGGGTTGCGCCCCACGACATGGAACATCGCCTGCGGGAAACGCGCGCGCAGCTTGGGCATCAGCGCTTCGATCACCCACAGCGCGGCCTGCTCGTTGGGGCGGTAGTCCATCTGGCCGGTGAAGGCGAAGTGCGGCCCCGGCAGGCCTGCGACCACCGGATGCGGAATGGTGGCGGCAGGGTCGAAAAAGGCCGCATCAATACCGTTGCCGATTACTTCGACATTGACCTTGTCCAGTGCAGTCAGCCGGCTGCGATAGAGCGCCGCCTCGGCCTCGGAGATCAGGATTGTCGCATCGGCGCGCGCGCCAAGCCGTTCTTCCTCGATCGCTAGCAACCGCGCCTCGCGGGCGTTGAGCCAAACGCGCTCGCCTACATTGGCGTAGCTGGCAAACTTGGCGCTATCGACGTCGCACAGGTCGATCACGACGCGGCCCTTGAAGTCCGCAGGGATGTATTGACCCATCTGGCCGGAGAAGATGACGATCACAGCGATGTTGTGGGCCGCGATCGTATCATGCACCCATGCTTCAAGCTTGCGGCTGTGGAATGCAGTCAGGCTGACCGGCTTGCCGGTCAACACGGCTTCTATCCCCGCCAGCGGCAAGGGCTTGGTGCGCGGGGCGATGCAATGTGAGGCCGCCAGCGCCGCCAATGCATCCTCGCCTTCACCGGCGCTCTCGGCAAAGCAGCCGACATGCACCGGAGCAAGCCGCGCCAGCGCTTTCAGCAGATTATGCGAGCGGATCCGGTCCCCCCGGTCGGGCGGGAACGGCACCCGGTGGGCGAGGAACAGGATCTCCCCCATCACGCCAGCCCACGCGCGATCCACGGCCCTAGTGTGTTGGCGATCGGCAGCGGCAGCTTCTTCCACAGCTCGATCTTGCGGCTGAAGCTGGCGTCGGTCGGGTCGATATTGCGGGCAGGCTGGCCGGGGGCGGTCCATGCGCCATAGGTCAGCGGCTGCGGCACAAAGCCCCAATTCTTCTTGAAGGCGAACGGCCCGCTTCCCGTCTTGGAGCGCCCGAAATCGAACCGGGCTAGCCCCTGCCTGCGGGCGTGGAGCATCAGCTCGTAATACATCAACTCGTTGGCGCGTGCTGCCCGCGCGGCGAACACGCCGCCGCCCCAGAACGGCATGACCACGTCGCCGTGATAGAAGCTCAGGACACTCGCCAGCGGGGTTTCGCCCTGCCAGACCGTGACAATGTCGCTGCTGGACGGGAAGGCCTCCAGCATCGCCGCGAACAGCGAGCGCGAGAACACCGGAGTGCCAAGATTGCGCACGCTCGCGCTGTAGCAAGCGTAATGCGCGGCGAGATCGGCAGCGCTGCGCCCGATGGTGATGCGGTGGCCAAACGTGAGGCCCTTCCTGACCTCGGCGCGGGCGCGTTTCGGAATGGCAAGCAGTTCTGCCTGATCGTCAACGGCAAGCACGCGCTCGAACCCGCAGTGCTTGTCCGACCATGCTGTCCAGCCATCGGGGATCGCGCCGCCGCGCAGCTCGATACCAGTAAAGCCGCTGGCATGCGCATAACTCTGCGCACGCTCGGCAAGGGCCTCTACCGCCGTATCGCTTTGTGCGATTATGCCGCCGCCAACCCCGAAACCGCTCGATATCAGCGCCTTGCCGAACAGCATGGAACGCGTTTCGGTCAAAGGCAGCCAGCCTGTCACGACACCAAGTCGTTCGGCGATCAGACCCGCCGCGCGCTGGCGCGTTCCGGCCTCGACTGCTTGCAACCATGCCGGACGGTGGAACAGGCTTGCGCCCGTCTCCGCAACGAAACCCTCGATCCGGCGCAGGTCAGCCGCGTCGCCGAAATCGACAGCCCGCACGACCTCTCCGGCTTTCACCGGCGCATTCATGCCGCGATATCCGCCGACGCCGCGTCAGGATCAGGCAAGAGCAGATCCTCGGCCCGCGCCGCCTCGCGGTGAGCGACCAGATCCATCCGGCTCCACCGAAATTCATGGACCAGCTCCCGCAGCTTGCCCGCCATCTTGCCCAGCCCCGTATAGTGCCGGAAGCGGGAGCGCAGCGGCGCGTGTCCGACGCGCGGCTGATCGGGATCAACCTCCCACGGGTGGAAATAGAACACCGCCGGGCGGCCATCGGAGCGGTTGACCTGCCGGATCGCCCAGCGCGAAAAGCCGTAAGGCAGCACCCGGAAGAACCCGCCGCCGCCTGCCGCCACGCGCCGCCCGCCCAGCATCGCGGTGGTCACCGGAAGCTCTACCATCGGCGACCACGGCAGCGGCTTGAAGGCGAAACGCGGCGCTTCTGGCCAGCCATAATGGTCATGCACCACCGGGGCGACGCTGGAGGAATAGACATAGCCCTGCTCGGCCAGCTCGGCGAACGCCCATGGGGTGCGGCTGTCGATCGAGAAGCTCGGCGCGCGGTAGCCGGTGACTGCCACGCCCGAACAATCCTCAATGATGGTGCGCGCCTTGCGGATGTCCTCGGCAAAGCCCGCACGATCCATGGTGAACACCCGCGCATGGTCATAGCCGTGGCTAGCCAGTTCATGGCCTGCGTCAGCGATGCGGCGGACCATGTTGGGGTGGCGTTTGGCCACCCAGCCCAGCGTGAAGAAGGTCGCGCTGACATCGGCTTCGGCGAACAGATCAATCACGCGGTAGACATTGTCTTCGACGCGGGTCTTGATGCTGTCCCACTCGCCGCGGGCGATGACGTTCTCGAAGGCGCCGACTTGGAACCAGTCTTCGACATCGACCGACAGGCCGTTCACGATGCCCTGCGCAGCGCCAAGACTGGCGCCGGTTGCAAGCCGTTCAGAGAGAGGCTGAAAGGGGGCGTTCATGGCGTCACGCCGCCTCGCGCGACGGGTCTTCCTCAAGCCACTCGATCAACATGGTGAGCACATGGCGGAAGGATTGCTCCTGCTCTTCGAGCCGTGCTTCGATCCGCTCGAGCGCGGTGGCAAAGCGAGCTTCGGCGATGCGGGCTTCCTCGGGCGAAAGCGCTTCGCCGTCTACACCCTGACCCATCCCGGCGGCCTGCAATTCGCTGATCGCGGCTTCAAGCTCGGCGGTGCGGGCATCGCGTTCAGCCAGCAGTGCGGCGACTTCGGTTGCGGGCAGGCTGCCCTGCGCGACCGGAGCGGCAGGCTGAGGCGCAGCGGCGGGTGCGGAGCGCAGATCGCTCGCGCCGCGTGCGCCGCGGTTCTGGTCCGCCGCCATTTCCGCAATCACATCGTCGAGCATGGCGAGGCTTAGGGTATCGCACTCCTCGATAGCGCCCAGCAGCAGCAGGCGGTTCATCACCTGATTGACCCGGCGCGGAATTCCGCCGGTGTGGCGATAGAGGCTCTCGAGCAACCCGGCATCGAACATCGGCCGATTGTCCCACCCGACATGGCCGAGCCGATGGCGCACGTAATGCTCGACCTCGCCGGCATCCAGCGCTTCGAGATGGTGGGACGCGATGATCCGCTGGCGCAGCTGCTCCAGCCCCGGATGATGCGCGACCATGCGGCGGAACTCGGGCTGGCCGAGCAGCAAGCTTTGCAGCAAGGGATGCGCGCCGAGCTGGAAGTTGGAGAGCATCCGCAGCTCTTCCAGCGCGGTCAGTTCAAGGTTCTGGCACTCGTCGACCACCAGCAGGCAGCGGCGACCAGCGCGCGCTTCGTCCTGGAGGAAGCGCTCAATCGCGCCCAGCGCCCCGGCCTTGTCCTGCCCTTCGACATGCAGACCAAACGCCTGCGCCACCACATGGACGACCTCGGCCCCGTCGAGCGCTGAGGTGACGATCTGCGCCACAGTCAGCGCCGCCGGATCAATCCGCTCCATCAGATGGGCAACCAACGTCGATTTCCCCGCGCCGACCTCGCCGGTGATGACGATGAAGCCCTCACCCTGCGCGAGGCCATAGCCAAGATAGCTCATCGCCTTCTTGTGGCTGGTGCTCTCGAAATAGAACTGCGGGTCGGGGGTGAGCTGGAAGGGTCGCCCGCTGAAGCCGTAGAATTGTTCGTACATGAGCCGCTTATCCCGTCAGAAATTGTAGCGCAGGCCAACCAGCGCGGTGGCAAAGGCGAAGTCCTGAGCGGTGAATTCGCTGTCGAAGTAATCGACCGCAATCGCTGCCCGGCCCACAAGCCGCTGGGTGATTGACTGGTTGTAGGCCGCCGAAGCGCCCATCGCCGTCACGTCATTGTTGTTACCGGCCGCGTTGAACCAGTTGACGTAGGCATTGGTGGTGATGTTCGCGTCCTGCCCGATCTGGCGGGTGAGACCGCCGATCACGTAGTAGCTTTCATCTGTCAGCCCGTTCACCGGTGCGAGCACCGTCCCGGCCGCAGCGATGAAGGTGCGCCGGTCGTAGCCTGCGCCCAGCGCCGCCACGGTGCGGCCCATCGTGCGCTGATACGAAGCGCGCACCCCGCGCCCACGGAACGCTGCCGAGCGGGTCGAGCCGACGCCGCCAATCAGCGCCTGTCCTTCGGTGCCGCTCACCAACCCGCCGAAATCGCCCGTCACCGGGTTGCGGATCGCCTCGAAATCGCTCGAAAGACCCGCCAGCGCATTGTTGAGCGTCCCGCCGACGCCGCTCACCCCGTCATAGGCCGACACAGCAAAGGCGCTGCGCTGGCTGGGGACATAGGTGAAGGTGCCGTAATAGGTGGTGGAATCGTAGCGCCGCCCCACCGACGCCTGAAGGCTGGTGCGCGAGGACGGCCGCCACAGCACGCCGACATCCCACAGCAGGCCGTCGACATCGAAGGCGATCCGGCGCGGGGCGTTGGGATCGGTGACAAAGCGGCCATCGGAGCCAATCACCGGCACGCCGTTCGCATCACGCACCGCATCGCGGCTCGAAATCTCGACATCCTCGTAACCCGCGCCCGCCACCAGAGCGAGCGTGCGCGAGACCGGCAGGGTCACATCACCGCGCACGAACAGATCGCGGACCCGTTGATCGAGATTGCCGATATCTTCCTGAAATCCGCCCGCCGTCACCGCAAGGCCCACCGGCAGCACTACGCCCGGACTCACTCCGGCGCGCAGCTGGCCAAGATAGGTCACGCTGTCATCGAACACATCGATGCTGGTGCCCGCTTGCGTTACCAGCGCATCATCGGCCTCAAAGCGGTTGTACCCGACGCGCGCCACGCCCTGCACATCAACATCGCCGACGCGGGTGTTGAGGCTCGGCCCAGCATAGAAACTGTAGATCCGGCTTTCGGCATCTTCACGCGCCAGCGGGTTGGCGGTGGTGCCGCCGCCCGCGTCGATCCGGCTGCGCGAGGCAAGCGCGCCCGCTTCAAGGCTCAGCGTATTCGGCACCAGCGCCAGCGTGCCGCGTGCGACGCCGCTGATGGTGTTGGTGTCGACGCTGTCATCGCCGTAGCCGATGTTGCGTTCATAACGGACAGAGACAGCCGCGCCGCTGTTGCGGCCCTGCACGTTGATATCCACGCCCACCGCAACCTGCGTGAAAGTGACGACGTCATTGCCGGGGCTCAGCTCGGCCGAGACGATCTGCCCGACCTCGATATAGGGCTGCACCACGCGGTTGCCGCGCTGGCCGGGGGTGTCGCCCCCCTGTCCTTGACCTTGGCCGGATCCCTGACCTTGGGCCTGAGCGTAAGCCGGATTGGCAGCCGCGGCGATCAAGCCGGCGGCCAGCAATGCGGTCGCGAATGAGCGGGCACGCATCTCTATTTCCCCTTGGTGCCATACGTGCCGAAGCGCCGCCCCGAAGGGCTGTAGCGCGCGGCATTCAGAAGCAGTTTGATGTCGCCACAGGCCGACAGCAGCTGCTGCGCGTCTTCCAGAGCAGCGCGGCTGGTTTCGTCAGCGCGCACCACCAGCAGCGCCTGCCCGACATGCTGAGCAAGCTCAGCAGCGGGCGAGGCGGCAAGCGCGGGCGGCGTGTCGAAAATCACGATCCGGTCCGGCGCACCCTGTGTCAGCCGGTCGAGCACTTCGCCGGTGCGCGCACTGGCCAGGTATTCGGCATCGAGCGAAGTCGCTGTGCCCGCAGGCAGGACGAACAGGCCTTCGATGTCGGTGCGGATCACCAGGCTTTCCGGCCGGATCGCCGGATCGGCAAGCGCATCCATCAAACCTTGCTCAACATCAATCCCGAGGCGCAGCGCCACCGACGGCTTCACCACATCGGCATCGACCAGCAGCACCTCAAGCCCGCGCTCGGCAGCGAGCGCGATGGCGAGGTTGGTGGCGCAATAGGTCTTGCCCTCGCCCGGATGGGGCGAACACACGAGAATGCGGCGGGCGAGCGGGCTGGCGCCCGCACGGGCATCGGCGAGCAGCTCGCGCTTGACGATGCGGAATTCTTCGAGAAGTCCGGTGACCGGGTCTTCCGGCACGATCAAACCACCATCGCGCAAATGCTCGCGGTCGATGTGGACAAGCGGCCCGCCAAAGACGACGGCACGCGGCGCTTCGGGCTGAGGCGCAGCAGGTGCCGCGACAGGCGCGGGCTTGGCGAAAGCCACCGGCTGCGGCGCGACGGGCGCCTGTGGTGCGGGCTGCGGAGCAGGTGCGCGGCGCAGTGCTTCGGGCACCGGCGGAACCGGCGGCACGGGCGGCGTGCGCACCGGGCCTAGCCCGAACGCAGCGTCAGCGCGCTCGAACAGCGATGCCGGCCGTGCGCCTTCGCGGTTGATCTTCCCCTGGTCGGTCATGCTTCGGCTCCCATCCTCACGCTATCGACCCTATCGAGACGACCTCGATGGCGAGAAGGATCACAAACATCATGCCAAGCCCTGCGCAGGCTCCGGCGAACTGCATCAACCGGCGGCGTTCGATCGCGCGTGCGGCGTCGGACACTGTCAGCGAGATCGAGCCGATGACCGGCAGATCGAAGGTGCGCTCCAGCTTCTGCGGCGTGGCGAAGCTGGATTTCAGCTGTGCCAGCGCATAGGCCGCAGCCACCCCTGCCCCGATCCCAACGATCAGCACGCCGAACAGCAAAAGCGGACGGTTGGGCGCGGCCGGCTTTTGCGGCACGCCTGGCTGCTGGATGATGTCGAACCGGAACTGGCTGGCCTTGTCCTCGACCTTGCCGCGCGTGCGCAGCGCCTCACGATCTTGCAGCAGCTTTTCGTAATTCTGGCGCAGGACGTCGTAATCGCGGCTGATGCGATTGGCTTCTGCGGCGACCGCAGGCTCGCTCGCCTGGCTCGCCATCAGTGCGGCAAAGTTGCTTTGCAGCGCGGCGCGGCGGGCCTGGAGGGCTTCGACGGTGGCCTGACGCTCACTCTTGATCGCGATCAGCGAGGCATAGGCCGGGTTCGGCGTGCCGCCCGCATCATCGCCCGCAGCCGCAGCCTGCCGCGCAAGGATCGCAACCTGCTTGGTGGTCGAGACGACATCGGGGTGGCTGTCGGTCAGCCCGCGTGAGCGCAATTCGGCCAGCTGGGTCTGCGCCTGTTGCAAGGCGGCACGCGGCCCGGTCGCTTGAGGCCCGCCTGCAATCGTGCGCGGCGTGGCCGCCATCTGCGACGAGATCGCCGCGAGGCCGCTTTCCGCCGCTGCCAGATCGGCATCGACATTGCGCACTTCGGTGCGGGCCTGCTGGACCTTGGTGGACAGGCTATCCGAGCCGCCGACCAGATCGGGATATTGCGCTTCGAACGCCAGACGGCGCTGTTCGGCCTGCTCAAGTTCGAGCTTGCGCTCGTCGAGCTGGCGGTCGAGATCGCCAATCGCGGTGCTGATCCCGGTGCGGTTGCCGATCACGTGCTCTTCGCGCAGGATGTCGAGCAGCTTCTGCACCACATCGCGCGCCAGCACGGCGTTCTCGGCATCGGACAGATCGCCCCGGCCGATCGCGGCGGTGATTTCGAACAGGTTATCCTGCTCGCTGGTGACGGTAACCTTCTTCTCCAGCTCGCCAATCATCGAATCCAGCGCGCCGCGCTCGGTGATGCCTTCACCCAGACGGGTCGAAGTGATGACCTTTTCGAGGTTCTTGGCGCTCGACAGCGTTTGCCGCACGCGCATGATTTCTTCCTTGCCGTCCCCGGCAATGCCGAGCTGCTTGGAGAGCACATCCTGCACATCGACATAGACGCGCGCCTTGGATTCGTAGCTGTTGGGGATCATGCTGACCACCAGCCACCCCAGCACGCACACGCCCCAAGCGGTCGCAATCGCGATCCAGCGCCGGTGCCATACCGACCACAGTGCCGCGCGCAGTTCGTCAAAGATCTCGCTCATCCCCCGGCGCGCCCCTTAGAACCGGCTCTCGGGGATGATGATTGTGTCACCCGGCTTGAGCATCACGTTCGCCGTCGAATCGCCCTTGCGGATCAGGTCCGAAAGCCGCAGCCGGTATTCGACCTGGGTGCCGGTTTCATGATCGAGCCGGATCAGCTTGGCGCGGTTGCCCGCGGCAAATTCATTGAGCCCGCCCACCGCGATCATCGCGTCGAGCACGGTCATGTTGGCGCGGTATGGCAGCGACGCAGGCTGCCCGGTCGCGCCGATGACGCGCACCTGCTGGGTGAAGTTGCCTTCAGGCGTGTTGACGATCACCGAGACGATGGGCTGTTCGATATACTTCGCCAGCTCGCCCGCGATGTAATCCTGCAACTGGGTCGCGGTCTTGCCCACGGCCGGGATGTCCTGCACCAGCGGGATCGTCAGCCGCCCATCGGGGCGCACGCGCACCTTGTCGGCGCTGAGTTCGGGGTTGCGCCAGACGTGGATGGTGATCTCGTCGAGCGGGCCGATGGTGTATTCTTCTGACGGGGCGACACTGCCGTCACCATAGCTGGCCGAGGGCAGTTCCGTGCCTCCGCTAGCGCAGGCCGCCAACAGGGCAGCGCTGATGCTAAGAGCTGCGAGACGCATCGGGGGCAGACGGTACAACATCGGTCGAAGATCCTTGGCCAGTTCTTGCCGGACGGCGCGTATCAGCGCAGGAGCGACCTGCAACACGGACCGCCCGGTTATGGGGGTTCTTGTCGCTGGAAATGGTGAACATCTGGTTAGTTATACAGCGCCAAATCCGGCCCTATCCCGCGATGGGACAGCGGGTTTGCAGGGATTAACGCGGGTTGTTGTGACGCGTCAGACCAGCAGTTCAGCCGCCGCGCCGTGACCGAGAAACGCACTGGGCGAGGCGGTCGCACCATAAGCCCCGGCGCAGAACACCGCGACCAGATCGCCCACTTCGGCGTGAGGCATTGCGGCATTGTCGGCGAGCCGATCAAGCGGGGTGCACAGACAGCCGACGATGTTGACTTCCTCGGTCGCCTCGGCCCCGTAACGCGTTGCAATGGCTGACGGATAATTGCGGCGCACCACTGTACCGAAATTGCCTGAGGCAGCGAGCTGATGATGCAACCCGCCGTCTGTCACCAGGTAAGTCACGCCGTGGCTAACCTTGCGGTCAATGATGCGGGTCAGATACACGCCCGCCTCGCCGACGAGGTAGCGCCCGAGTTCGATGCACAATTCGGTATCCGCGAGCACCGGCGGCAATTCGGCCACACGCTCGGACAAAGCCGCACCCACGCGCGCCAGATCGACCGGGGTGTCGCCCGGGAAATAGGGAATCCCCAAGCCCCCGCCCATGTTCAGCTTGGGCAGGCCATGGCCAATCGCGTCGGCAAGTTCAGCGGCCAGTTCGAGCACGTTGCCTTGCGCTTCGATGATCGCGTCTGCGCTGAGCGTCTGGCTGCCGGTGAAGATGTGGAGGCCGCGCCACTCGGCCCCTTCGCTGATCAGCTGGCGGGCGAGATCGGGCACACGTTCGGCATCAACGCCGAATTGCTTGGCCCCGCCGCCCATCTTCATACCCGAACCCTTCATTTCGAAGGACGGGTTCACCCGGATCGCGATGCGCGGCGCCTTGCCAAGCCGCTGGCCGATGGCGATAGCCCGCGCGCCCTCACCCTCGCTTTCGCAATTGAGCGTCACGCCTGCGGCAATCGCGGCTTCCAGCTCATCGTCGCGCTTGCCCGGCCCGGCAAAGCTGATGCGCCGGGGATCAATCCCTACCGCCACGCACAACGCCAGTTCTCCCGAGGAGGCAATGTCGAAACCATCCACAAGCGGCGCCATATGGCCGATCACCGCAAGATGCGGGTTCGCCTTCACCGCATAGTTCAACCCCACCCGCGTCGGCAGCGCCGCGCGCAGCTCCGCCACGCGGGCATCAAGATGCGCGCGCGAATAGACGAACAGCGGGGTGCGCCCCGCCTCGGCCACCAATTCGCTCGCGCGCTTGCCGCCGATGGCGAGTTCGCCTGCGATCGTCTCGTAACCAGCGGGGATCGGGCCGACGGGCTTCATTGGGCAAATTCCTGATTGAGCTGGGCCTGCAAGGCGGTGCGGTCGATCTTGCCATTGGGATTGAGCGGCATCGTCTCGCGCCAATGGATGTGCTGGGGCTGCATGAAATTGGGCAGGTCGCGCTGGAGCCGCTTGGGCAATTCCGCGCGCGCCGCTTCGTCTGCCGCGCCGCGCACCACCAGATGCACCGCTTGGCCAAGGCGCGGATGCGCCACGCCCAGCGCGACCGCTTCGGCAGCCAGACCTGAGGCCAGCGCGGCCTCCTCGATCTCCTGCGGGCTGATGCGGTTGCCCGCGCTCTTGATCATCGCGTCGCGGCGTCCGGCGAAGTAGAGCAAGCTGTCAGCCGCGCGCCGCACCCGATCACCCGACCACACCGCCATCCCGCCATAGGCCGAGGCGGCCGGTGCAGGCTTGAAGCGCTCCGCCGTCCGCTCCGGGTCCTGCCAATAGCCCTGCGCCACCAGCGGGCCGCAATGGACCAGCTCGCCCTCCTCGTCATCGGCGGCGATATCACCTGCATCATTGATCACAAGAACTTCTGCGAAGGGGATCGCCTTACCCATTGATGTTGGATGGGAATCTACTAGCGCAGGATCAAGGTAGGTCGACCGAAACGCCTCGGTGAGACCATACATCGGGAACAGGCGCGCTTCGGGGAACAGACCCCGCAAGGATCGCACCAGATCCACCGTCAACGCCCCCCCGCTATTGGTCAGCCGCCGCAAAGGCGCGCGCGCCTCCTCGGGCCAGTCTATCTCGGTCAGTTGCACCCACAGGGGCGGCACGGCGGCCAGCGTCGTCACCCCATGCTTGGCGCAGGCCTTGGCGACATCCTTGGGAAACAGGAAATCGAGCGGCACCACATAGCCGCCCGCATACCACGTAGAGAGCAATTGGTTCTGCCCGTAATCGAACGACAGCGGCAGCACCGCCAGCGTCACGTCGTCCTCGGCCAAACCGAGATAATGCGCCACACTTACCGCGCCGAGCCACATATTGGCATGGCTAAGCATCACGCCTTTCGGGCGACCGGTCGAGCCGGAGGTGTAGAGGATCGCCGCCAGTTCCGCCGGATCGGCCGCGGATGGCCCCATTTCTCGCCCAGCAGCCTCAGCCGCCGCCAGCGCCTCGGCCTCGCCCAGCGCAGCGCAACCCGGCGGCAAATCGCCCGGCTCCAGCGAGGCAAGCCGCGAGCCCGTCCCGATCAGCAGCATCGCGCCGCTATCGGCAAGAATGTGCGCGGCCTGCGCGCGTTTCAGCAGAGGGTTGATCGGCACATGCACCAGCCCTGCCCGCGCGGCGGCGAGTGGCAGCAGGCACGTGATCTCGCCCTTGGCTGCCCAGCTTGCCACCCGCGCGCCCCTGTCCGGCACCATGTCGGCCAGCCACCCGGCAAGCCGCGCGACACGCTGTCTTAACTGATTGTGGTTAAGCGTGCCCTCACGCAGCACCAGCGCAGGCCTATCGCCACGCCCCGCCGCCCCCGCCAATTCGGCAAGGTGGTCAAGCGGACGCAAGGCGGGATCGGGCTGGTGCAGCATAGTCAGGAGCATTCTTTTACAGTGATCGAAGCGCGGTATCACGATAGCGTTAACGTCTTGCAAGCGTTGAGCGCCAAAGGAGCAGGCAACGGCACCCCCGCGCCGTTCGACCGTGCCGAGTGGTTCGCGCTGCTGGCCGAGACCGGCTTGGTGCCGCTGATCGCGATGGCGAGCGACGCCGATAGCGCCGCCGCCTTGGCCCTGACGGAAGATGCGGGGCGAATCGCACCGCTGCGCAACTGGTACAGCTTTACCTGGCGCGAGCTTGCCCCGGCGGGTGCGGCGGGCGACCGGTTGCTCGAAGCGATTGCGCGGCAATTGAAGACGCGCGGCTATCGTGTGACGCTCGAACCCGTGCCGGGCGAGGATGGCTCTGCGGACCGGCTCACGCGCGCATTCCGCAACGCTGGCTGGAAGGTCGCAGTGGAGCCCTGCGATATCAATCACATCCTGCCCGTTCGCGGGCGCAGCTTTGCCGAGTATTGGGAAAGCCGCCCCGGACAGCTTCGCACCACGCTGAAGCGCAAGGCGAAGAAGGTCGAGGTCGAGGTGATGACCCAGTTCGACGCGGACGTCTGGGCCGATTACGAAGCGATCTATGCCGCAAGCTGGAAACCCGCCGAGGATCAGCCCGCTATGCTGCGCGCCTTCGCCGAGGCCGAAGGCACGGCGGGGCGGCTGCGGCTGGGAGTGGCCCGCGCCGAGGGTATCGCGGTCGCAGCGCAGTGCTGGACTGTAGAGAATTCAATCGCCTATATCCATAAGCTCGCCCATCTTGAGAGCCACAAGCCACTGTCCGCTGGCACCACGCTGACCGCTGCGCTGTTCCAGCACGTCATTGATGTGGACCACGTCGACCTCGTCGACTTCGGCACTGGCGATCAGGGCTACAAGGCCGACTGGATGGAGGACGTGCGTCCACGTTTCCGCGTCGATTGTCTCGACCCGGCACAACCGAAAAGCTGGCCCCCGCTCGCCAAGCGGTTGCTGCGCCGTGGCGGAGCCTGAGGCGCGCACCTACGGACCCGCAGTGCTTGCACCCGGCCCCGCGCATGGCTAAGCCCCGCCGCCACGGCCAGACACAGGGATTTGGGCACCAATGACCACCATTCCGAACATCGATAGCGCAGCGGGCGAGGCCGCGCTCGATAGCGAACTCAAGGCGTTGATCGCCGATGTGTTGGGGCTCGACCCGGCGCAGGCCGCTGCCTTCGGTCCGGAATCGGGCCTCTTTGGCCACCTGCCCGAACTGGACTCGATGGCGGTCGCCGGATTGCTGACCGAAATGGAAGACCGGCTCGGCATCGTGATCGAGGATGACGATGTCGATGGCGAAATGCTGGAAACCTATGGCGGGCTGCTGGCATTTGCGCGCGCGAAGCTAGACCCCCGCTAGGCCGGCCTTGACCCCTCCCAGGGTGCCTCTCGGGTGATTTTCACGTGGAACCATCCGGCCCCCGACGGCGGCTCTCCGTCTGAGGAATTGCTGGTCGCCTTCGACCGTGGCCGCGCGGCGCGGGTGCTGGTGTGCCCGGCATGGTTTGACGAGGCGAACAAGCTGCGGCGTTTCACGATTGAGGTGATGCGGCGGCTGGATGCGGCGGGGATCGACAGCCTGCTGCCCGATCTGCCGGGGTGTAACGAGAGCCTTGCTCCGCTCGAAAATCAAACACTTGCAGGCTGGCGCGCAGGTATGGCCGCAGCGGGCAACGCGCTTGGCGCGACCCATGTGCTGGCGATCCGGGCGGGCGCGCTGGTCGCTCCGGCGATGCTGCCCGGCTGGCACTATGCCGCACAAGCCGGCCCCAAGCTGCTGCGCGGCATGATCCGCGCGCGCACCATTTCCGCCCGCGAGGCCGGAATGGCCGAGACGTCCGAGGGACTTATGGTGCAAGGCCGCGAGAGCGGTCTGGTGCTCGGCGGCTGGCCAATTGGCCCAGCGATGTTCGGCGAACTCGAAACCGCCGAACCGGCGCTCGGCCCGGGCCAGTCCGACATTGCCCAAAGCATGGTCGGCGTCCCCGGCCTATGGCTGCGCGCCGAACCTGACGAGGACGCTGGGCAAGCTAATCGTCTCGCCGCTCTCATCGCCGAAAGCATCGGAAATTCAGCGCTATGACGCGGCTTTCTCACACCTTTGGTTGCGGCAGCTTGACGCTGGCCGGCACGCTCGACACAGCGCCGGGGACCACGGGATTGCTGATCGTCAGCGGCGGCAACGAGATTCGCTCGGGCGCATTCGGCGGTCAAGCCGACATGGCCGCGCGGATCGCCCGCGCAGGCTTTCCGGTGTTCCGGTTCGACCGCCGCGGCATCGGCGACAGCGAAGGCGAGAACCGCGGGTTTCGCCATTCAGCCAAGGACATTGCCTGCGCCGTTGATGCCTTCCGCGCGATGACACCGCAGCTCGCGCGGGTGGTCGCTTTCGGCAATTGCGATGCGGCTTCGGCGCTGATGCTGGCGGGCGGTGCTGGCTGCGATGGGCTGGTGCTGTCGAACCCCTGGACGATTGAGCAGGACGAAAACCACGGCGCGGCCGACGATACTCCGCCCCCGGCCGCGATCCGCGCACGCTATCTCGAAAAGCTGAAAAACCCGCGTGAAGTGATGCGGTTGCTGGGCGGCGGCGTAAACCTCGGCAAGCTGGCTCGCGGTATCGCCCACGCCCTACGTCCACCCCCGCCGCCGTCAAGCCTCGCACAGGACATGGCGGCCGGACTGGCAGGCTTCACCGGATCGGTGCGTATCCTCGTCGCCACCGCCGATCGCACTGCGCAAGTGTTCGAAGCCGCGTGGGACAGGAACGACCCACGCATCTGCCGCTGCGAAGGGGCGGGCCACGCCTATGTCGAGCCGGAGCATCGGGCGTGGCTTGAAGCTCAAATCCTCGAAAGCTTGCGCGCTTAACGCTCGAAATAGCTTACCAATTCGACATGGGTGGACCAGCGGAATTGGCCGACAGGTCGCAGCCTCGCAAGCCGGAACCCCGCCTCTGCCAGCACCGCCGCATCGCGCGCCCAGCTTGAGGGATTGCAGCTGACATAGACCACCCGCGAGACCGTGCTCGCCGCGATTTCTGCCACTTGGGCACGGGCACCAGCGCGCGGAGGATCGAGCAGGATACCGTCGAAGCGGTTCAACTCCTCGGGCTGGAGCGGGGAACGGAACAGGTCACGGTGGAGCGCCATCACCCGGCCCCCACTCATCGCGCCCGCAGACTTGCACGCGAGATGCGCGGCGCGTTCCGCCTCAACCGCCAGCACCTTACTTCCCCCTCGCAGCGCAAAGGCGAAAGTGCCGAGCCCCGCGAACAAGTCAGCGACAACCCGCGCACCCGCCAGCCATTCAGCAGCATCGGCGGCCATCACATGCTCGGCATCATGGGTCGCCTGAAGGAAGGCGCCAGGGGGCAGGCTCACCGGCACGCCGGACAATGTCACCGTCGCCGGTTCAGGCTCCCAGACCGTCTCGGGACCGTACCCTTGATCAAAGGAAAGGCGCGCAAGCCCCTGCTCGCGCGCGAAATCGAGCGCAGCTTCGGTCGGGCCGAGGCCTTCGAGCGGGAAGTGCATCAGGCACGCTTCCACACCCTGATCAGCCAAGGTCAGATCAATCCCGACCATCCCTTTTGGCCCATGCGCCGCCACAAACTGCCGCAGCGGCGCGATGAGTGCGGTGAGCGATGGGTGCAGCACCGGGCATTCGGCCAGATCGACCACGCGGTGCGATCCGCCCTCGCGGTAGCCCAGCACTGCGCCCTTGGCGGTGCGCAGTCCGTGCAGCCCCGCGCGGCGGCGGGTGGCGGGCGGCGAGAGGTGGACGGGGAGCAATTCGGATGGTTCTAGCCCCTGCCCCCGCGCGGCATTCACCACCCGGCCCTCAACAAACTCGGCGAGCGCCGTGTCGTCTGCGTGCTGCAACAGGCACCCGCCGCACACTCCGAAATGGCGGCAGGCGGGGGCAACATGGTGCGGCCCCGGCGTGATGGCGCCAGCCTCGTCCACCATGTCGCCTGTCACGCCGCCCGCGATATGGCGGCCAGAGACGGTCACGCCGTCGCCCTTGGCTGCGAGGCGGATAATGGGTTCGAGATCGGTCACAGGCAGGCCGCTAGCGCCTCAGACACCCTTTCGGCAAGCTGCGTCGGCGTGAAAGCCGCCCCGGCCCGCCGTGCGGCCTCGCCGTGGAGCCACAGCGCCTCGCAAGCGGCGGTAAAGGGCTCGGCCCCGTTCGCCATCCGGCTCGCAGCGATCCCGGCGAGCACATCGCCCGTCCCGGCCACTGACAGCCAGCTCGGCGCAGGCTGCCCGAGCGCGAGGCGCCCGTCAGGCGCGGCGACGATGCTGTCCGGCCCTTTGGCCAGCACAACCATGCCGCTGACTCTGGCAAGGGCCAAAGCCCGATCGCGGCGGGTTTCCGCGATGACGCCAAAGCTGCGGCACAAAGCCTCAAGCTCACCGTTATGTGGGGTGACAAGCCTTGGCACTTCGCGGGCGAGCATAGCGGGGGTGAGCAGCATCAGCGCATCGGCATCGAGCACAAGTGCGCGAGCCTGCGCCAACGCTGCTTCGAGCCCTTCACTCGCCGCCGCATCACGGCCCAGACCCGGCCCGACCAGCACGGCGTTAATGCGCGGATCGGCCAGCGCCTCCGCCAGCGGCGCAGTGTCAGTCACGACATCGGGCGGCGTGCGCGGATCGGCGTGATCGGCGAACAGCTTCACATAGCCCGCGCCCGCGCGTTGGGCAGCGTTCGCGGACAGCAGGCTCGCACCGGGCATTGCACCGGTAACGATGCCGAGCAGCCCGCGCCGATATTTGTGGCTATCCGCCGCTGGCGCGCTGAGGCGAGGCCGTTCGACCAGCTGCGCCGCGCCCTCCAGCGGCGCGATCCCGATCGGGACAAGCCGCATCTGCCCCATCAGCGCCCTGCCCGGCATGCTCCAATGCGCGAACTTCCACGCGCCCAGCGCGAGGGTCAGGTCATAGTCGGGCAGCCTCTCGTTCAGCACCGCGCCGCTATCGCTGGCAACGCCCGAGGGCACATCAACCGCCACCTTGTACCGATGCCGTGCCGCCAGATCGCGGAGCAGCAGCGCGTGCTCGGCGACCAAGGGCCGCGCGAGGCCGGAGCCGAATAGACAGTCAACAAACACGTCAGCCCCCGCCCCTCCGGCAGTGCTGACCGACCCGTCCCACCGCCGCCGCGCCTCTTTGGCGGCGTCGGTTGCGGGGTCGAGCGGAGCGATCACTGCCACCGCATTGCCCGCCTCGCGCAGGCGGCGGGCGATGACATAGCCGTCTCCGCCATTGTTGCCGGGGCCGCACAGCACCGTCACCGCGCGTCCTGCGGCAACCCGGCAGATCCACTCCGCTGCGCCTCCTGCGGCGATCTCCATCAGTTCCGAAACGCTGGTGCCCGCATCGAACAGCGCCTGTTCGGCAGCGCGCATCTGGGCGGCAGTAAGGACCTGTGCGGCGGTCACTTTGGTGGCGGTTTGAGCAGCGTTCGCGGGATCAGATAGCGATCTGCACCGATGGCAAAGGCCTCTGCGCCCGCTCCGCCCTGTTCGGGCACCAGCACCTCGGCCCCGTCACGCGGAGCAAGCGCGCCAGTGGCAGGATCGCGGGTCAGCCGCCTGAAGCCGCCGTCAGGGTGGTGGAGAATGACGTCATTCCCCGCCAGCTCCAGCGTGCAGACGGGCGAGAGCGCCGCGCCTGCGCCGATCGCGCATTCGACCTCGTCGCCCGGTGGCGGCGGGCTTTCCGCGGCGCCGCAGCCGGCCAGCACAGCCAAGGCCGCAAGCGTGCTAGATGTCCGCAAACACATGGGTCTCCGCCTTTGCGCCGGGATGGGTAATGGCGCCGTAGCGGGCCAATCCGACGACCTGACTATAACGCCACAAGGCGCCCGACTGGTAGTCGTTGGTGCGCGGCTGCCAGGCCTTGCGCCGCTCGGCCAGCACGTCCTCAGCGACGTCGAGTTCGATGGTGCCAGCTTCGGCATCGATGCTGATGATGTCGCCGTCCTCGATCAGCCCAATGGGGCCACCGTCGGCTGCCTCCGGGCAGACATGGCCGATGCAGAAGCCGCGTGTGGCGCCCGAAAAGCGCCCGTCAGTGATCAGCGCGACCTTCTCACCCATGCCCTGCCCATAAAGCGCGGCGGTGGTGGAGAGCATCTCACGCATACCGGGGCCGCCCTTGGGCCCTTCGTAGCGGATGACGATCACGCAGCCCTCGGCAATGTCGCGCTTTTCCACGGCCGCGAAGGCATCTTCCTCGCAATCGAACACCCGCGCCGGGCCGGAGAATTGCAGGCGCGCCATCCCGGCGACCTTCACGATAGCCCCGTCAGGCGCGAGGCTGCCCTTGAGGCCCACAACGCCGCCGGTCGGCGTGATCGGGGTCTTCACATCGTAGAACACCTTCTGATCGGGGTTCCAGGTGATCTCTTCGAGGTTCTCGCCGATGGTCTTGCCGGTGACGGTGATCGGGTTAGGATCGATGAACCCGCCGTCGAGCAGCGTCTTCATCGCCATATAGACCCCGCCCGCCTCGTGCATATCCTTGGCGACATACTTACCACCGGGCTTCAGGTCTGCGATGTAAGGTGTTGATTTAAAGACTTCGGCGACGTCGAACAGGTCGAAGTGAATCCCTGCCTCGCTCGCCATCGCCGGCAAGTGGAGTGCGGCGTTGGTGGAACCGCCCGTGGCCGCGACGACGCGGGCGGCGTTCATGAAAGCTTCGCGGGTGCAAATGTCGCGCGGGCGCAGATTGCGGGCGACGAGCTCCATCACCTGCTTGCCCGCCGCGACCGCGATATCATCACGCGACCGGTAAGGCGCGGGCGCCATGTTGCTGTTCGGCAGGCTGAGGCCAATCGCCTCGCCGACGCAGGCCATGGTGTTGGCGGTGAACTGGCCGCCGCAGGCGCCGTGGCCGGGGCAGGCGACCTTTTCCAAGGCGATCAGCTCGGTCAGCGGGCAGTTGCCCGCAGCATATTGCCCGACCGCCTCGAACACGTCGACCACGGTCACGTCATGGCCGCGGTGGGTGCCGGGGAGGATCGATCCGCCATAGACGAAGATGCTCGGTACGTTCAGGCGCAGCATCGCCATCATCATGCCGGGCAGGCTCTTGTCGCAGCCCGCAAAGCCGACCAGCGCGTCATAACAATGGCCTCGGACCGAAACCTCGATGGAATCGGCAATGATCTCGCGGCTGATGAGCGAGGACTTCATCCCCTGATGGCCCATCGCGATACCATCGGTCACAGTAATGGTGTTGAACCGGCGCGGGGTGCCGCCGCCGGCGATCACGCCCTCGCGGCAGATATCGGCCTGCGCGTTCAGAGTGGTGTTGCAGGGGGCCGAGTCGTTGCCCGCACTGACCACGCCGACAAAGGGCGCGGCGATTTCTTCCTCGGTCATGCCCATCGCGTAATAGTACGAACGGTGCGGCGCGCGCTCCGGGCCGACCGAAACGTGACGGCTGGGGAGCTTCGACTTGTCAAACTTCTGCGACATAAGATTTCCCGTTGAAGGCAATTTGTGAAACGTCCCCTGCCTTCAGGCGAGCGCCGACGCAACCCTTTGCGCAATATTCGCCAACAATGCCGCCCAGCGGATGTGGGCATCGGGGGTCTGGACGAGGTCCTGGCGCAACTCGACGCCAAGGTAAACGCGACCTTGCGCTTCGGCATGACGGTTCATGGTGTAATTGAGATCGCGGCCCGAATAGGGGAGGTTGTCGCCCACGTTCAGCCCCTCCGCCGCGAGCAGCGGGATGGCGAAGCGCGCTGCGCGGTCGTCCTGATTGTAGAGCACGCCCACCTCCCACGGACGCGGCTCGTCCCGGCTCGCAAGGCGCGGAGTGAAACTGTGGAGCGAGAGGATCAGCGCAGGCTCGGCAGCGGCCAGCCATTGCTCCAGCGCGGTGTGGTAGGGGCGGTGGAAGCGGTTGAGCCGCCCTTCCCTGTCCGCGCCGACATTGCCGGGGATCGGGTGCCCGTCACTGGCTTCGGCAACGAGGCCAAGTGCGGTTTCCTCGCGGTTCAAGTCGCAGACGAGACGGCTGACGGCGGCGATGTGGGCGGGGATGCCGTGGCCCTGCGCCAGCAGCTCGGCGATCGCTTCGGTGCCAATGTCGACCGCGATATGTTCGTGCAGCAGGTGCTGGGGGATGCCGAGGGCGATGTCGGCGGGAACATGGTTCGAAGCGTGGTCAGCGGTGCAGACGATCCCGCCGGGGGTGGGCGTGCCGAGTTGGCGGAAGGCTTCGCTCATAACCTCAAACCCCGTTCGTGCTGAGCTTGTCGAAGCACCGCTCTTCTTCTTTGGCCGCGCTCGAAAAGAAAGACAGCCCTTCGACAAGCTCAGGGCGAACGGGGCTTAAGTGTGGCACCTTCACCGCAGTCGGCCCGCCATTGTCCACCACTCGCGCGGCATCGCCGCTGCCGCCGCGTCGCGGGCTTCAATTGTGTCGTAGAGCGCAAAGCAGGTCGCGCCCGAGCCGGACATCCGTGAGAGCCACGGCTTGGTCTCGGCCAGTGCCGCCAACACCTCGGCGATCACTGGGCAGAGCGAAATGGCGGGGGCTTCTAGGTCATTGCGCCCCTCCCTTGCGATCTTGGACGCCAGGCCTTCCGGCAGCGCGCCGCGATCCACGCCGTCCCAGGCCTTGAACACCGGGCCAGTGCTGAGCGGCACGCGCGGGTTGACCAGCAGGACGGGGGTTCCGGCAAGGTCGTCTTCCACTGCAAGCTGCTCCGTACCGGTGCCGAGGCCGACATGGGTGCGGCTGAGCACGCAGGCCGGCACATCCGCGCCGAGCTTCGCCGCCCTCGCCTGCCAGTCCTCTGGCAGCCCATGCAGCGCCTCGACAATCCGAAACACCGCCCCCGCATCCGCCGACCCGCCGCCGAGGCCAGCCGCAACGGGAAGGTTCTTCTCGAGCGTCACCGAGAGCCTCTGCGGGCGCGGGAGCGCGAAGAGCGCCTTCGCCACGAGGTTGTCGAAGGGATTGTCCAGCCCGCCCGCAAACTCGCCCAACGTGGTGACGCTGTCGGCGGCGGCAGGCGCGGCGCTCAGCAGATCGCCCGCATCAACGAAGGCGAACAAGGTCTCAAGCTCGTGATACCCGTCCTCCCGCCGCCTGCGAACATGCAGCGCGAGGTTGATCTTGGCGTAGGCGGTTTCAGTGGTCATCAGTCTTTCCAGTCGATCCGCGAGCCGATCTGCGAGCCGATCCGCGAGCCGATCTGCCATTCTGCGACGTCCATCTCGAACACTGCGCCGGTCTTCGCATTGATCGCATACCAGCCGAGCAATACGCTCCCGCATCCTTGCGGCTCGCGGCAATGGGCGTTGATCCTCAGGATATAGAAGCCCGGATGCCCTTCGTCTTTCCCCCCGTCGCAGCTTGCCATTTGGTCCGCACGATAGATCTTGTTAGCGGCCAGAACGGCGATGACCCGCTCGCATGCTCCATCGTCGGACGTCACGGGCTTTGGCCGCTCCGCAGCCGCGCAAATAGCTGACAACGTGGCAGCAAGCACCGCGAGGACGAGATTGACGTAAGGGATCCGCCTGACCGACAACTTTAATACTTCGTCATTGCGAGGAGCCGCAGGCGACGCGGCAATCCATGGCCGGTGATCCGCTGATCTGCGCTCGGTCCATGGCTTGCTTCGCTCCGCTCGCAATGACGAATTTGGGCTTCTTGCCTCACATATTCGGATAGTTTGGCCCGCCGCCGCCTTCCGGCGTGACCCAGTTAATGTTCTGGTTGGGGTCCTTGATGTCGCAGGTCTTGCAGTGGACGCAGTTCTGCGAGTTGATCTGGAACTTGGGCTCGCCGGTCTTCTCATCGGTCAGCCACTCATAGACCCCCGCCGGGCAATAGCGCGCCGAGGGCCCGCCGAAGACGCCGAGTTCGCTCACCTTCTGCAAGCCGAGGTCCGCAACCTGCAAGTGGCAGGGCTGGTCTTCGGCATGGTTGGTGTAGCTGTAGGCGACGTTGGTGAGGCGGTCGAAGGTGATCATGCCGTCGGGCTTGGGGTAGTCGATCTTGGGGTAGAGATCGGCGCGGCCGGTGTTGGTGTAATCCGCGTGGTGCTTCATCGAAATCGGCAGGCCGATCTTGAGCGTCCGCATCCACATGTCGATCCCTGCCAGCAGCGTACCGATATCGCCGCCGAACTTGGCGACGGCAGGCTCGGCGTTCTGGACGACCTTCAGCTCGGTCGCGATCCAGCTGGAGCGGACCGCTGCGTCGTATTCCATCAGCTCGGTCTTCTCGTGACCCGCCGCAATCGCCGCCGCGATGCTCTCGGCCGCCAGCATCCCGCTCTTCATCGCGGTGTGGCTGCCCTTGATGCGCGGCACGTTGACGAAGCCCGCCGCGCAACCGATCAATGCGCCGCCCGGGAAGGCGAGCTTGGGCACCGACTGCCAGCCGCCCTCGTTGATCGCGCGCGCGCCGTAGCTGACGCGCTTGCCGCCTTCGAGATATTCGCGGATCGCCGGGTGCTGCTTCCAGCGCTGGAATTCCTGATAGGGCGAAACCCACGGGTTCTTGTAATCGAGCGCGGTCACGAAGCCGAGAGCGACCTGACCGTTCGCCTGATGGTAGAGGAAGCCCCCGCCCCAGCTTTCGCTTTCGGTCAGCGGCCAGCCCTGGGTGTGGATGACGCGGCCCGGCTTGTGCTTCTTGGGATCAATGTCCCACAGCTCCTTGATGCCGAGGCCATAGACCTGCGGTTGGCAATTCGCCTCAAGGTCGTACTTCGCCTTCATCCGCTTGGTCAGGTTGCCGCGCGCGCCTTCTGCAAAGACGGTGTACTTGGCGTGGATTTCCATGCCGGGAGTGTAATCGCCCTTGTGGCTGCCATCTGCGGCAACGCCCATGTCCTGCGTGATGACGCCGGCAACGCGGCCTTCCTCGTCAATCATCACATCGGCGGCGGGGAAGCCGGGGAACACCATCACGCCCAGCCCTTCGGCCTGTTCGGCCAGCCAGCGGGTCAGATTGCCGAGCGAGCCGGTGTAGCAGCCGTGGTTGCTCATAAGCGGCGGCATGATCGCGTGGGGGATCGAGGTCTTGCCGGTCTTCGACAGGACCCAGTGCCAGTTATCGGTCACCGGGGTTTCCGCCATCGAACAACCCTGCTCACGCCAATCGGGGAGCAGCTCGTCCAAAGCCTTGGGATCGACCACCGCGCCCGAAAGGATGTGCGCCCCGATTTCAGAGCCCTTCTCCAGCACGATCACTTCCAGTTCGGCGTTGATCTGCTTCAAGCGGATCGCGGCTGCCAGCCCCGCAGGACCGCCCCCGACGATCACGACATCGCAGGGCATTGATTCACGTTCGATCATGGGGCTTTCCTGATCCTTGTTGGTATTGGGCGCGCAGGCCGCACAGTCTGGCGATATGCCTTCATTGTCCACTTGCTAACACCCTCGGGGACAGTCAAGACCCGCGTTGGATAGCATGACCCCTCAATGATCCGGCCCGAACTTTCGATAGCGCGCGAATTTGAAGCGGCGCTTGCCTGGTGGCACGCGGCGGGAGTCGATTGCGACTATGCGGATGACGCTACGGCGTGGTTGGCCGATGTGCCCTTGGCCAAGCCTACCGCAGATGCCAACAAGGCCGGGTCATCGCGCGGCGGTTCTGCTCAGGCGCCGGGCCCAGCCAGTGAATCCGTCGCCGCCCGCTCCTTGCCCGCCGCGCCACCATCACCACCCGCAACGCTGCGCCGCGATCTTTTGGGCGAATCGCCGCCGCAGGATTTGGCCGCTTTCCGCGACTGGTGGATGACGGCGCAAGGGATCGACACCGCGCGCGCTTTTCCCCGGATTGCGCCGCGTGGAGAGGCTGAGGCTGCGCTGATGGTGCTGGTGCCGCAGCCCGAGGAAGCGGATCGCGACCGTCTGCTGTCCGGCCCGCAAGGACGCTTGCTCGCCAATATACTCGGCGCGATCGGGCTAGACGAAAGCACGGTCTATATCGCCGCCGCGCTGCCCTGCCACACGCCAATGGCCGATCTGGCGATGCTGGCGACGGGCGGGATGGACGCGGTGACGGCGCATCACATCAGCTTGGTGCGTCCCGCGCGGGTGATCGCCTTTGGCACCGGGCTTGCCCCGATGCTCGGCGCGAATGAAGCCGAACAACCTTTACGCGAAATCAACAATGCCGGTGGCAAAGCTCCGGTAATGGTGAGCGAAACGCTCGATTCCCTGATGGATATGCCCCGGCTTAAAGCTCGGTTCTGGCGGAGATGGACGCAATGGTCGCCCCCACAATGAAACTTCGCCTGCGCGTGCTGACCGCGGCGATGCTGGCCGCGGCGGCCCTGCCTGCACCGCTCGCCGCGCAATCGGGCGATCTGGTCGCGCGCTGGAATGGCGCAACCCCGGCTGAGACGGCCATTGCCCCGGTGCTGACGCCCGAGGAGCGCAACGCCTACCGCCAAGTCTTCACCGCCATCGATGCCGAACAGTGGGATGTGGTCGAAAACCTGCTGGCCCAGCGGCCCGAAGGCGTGCTGACCCAGGCCGCGCGCGCCGAATTCTATACCCACGCCAACAGCCCCAAGGTGTCCGCCGAACAGATCGCGAGCTGGTTCGCCGCTGGCACCGATCTCCCGCAGGCCGAACAACTCGCAAAGATGGGGGCCAAGCGCGGGGTTACCTACTTGCCGCCCCTGCCGAGTGAACAGGGCTTTGCGCGCCAACCCTATGCACCCAAGCGCATCCTGCCGCGCTCCGTCAACGACGGCACCATGCCGAGCGCCACTGCGAGCCTGATCCTCGAAGCGATCAAGGCCGACAATCCCGGCGAAGCGCAGCGCCTGCTCGCCGAAATCGATCCAATGCTCTCCAGCGATGCGCGCGCCGAGTGGCGCGAGCGGGTGGCGTGGAGCCACTATATCGAGAACAACGACGCCGCCGCGCTGGAACTGGCGCGCACTGTGGCCGAAGGCTCAGGCGAGTGGGTCGCGGAAGGCGCGTGGGTCGAAGGCCTGTCATCGTGGCGGCTGGGCTATTGCGCGCTGGCGGCTGAGGCGTTTGCGCGGGTGGCTGGCGGTGCTTCCAATGTCGAACTGGCCGCCGCCGGGCATTATTGGGCACACCGCGCATTGGTGCGGTGCCGAGAGCCAGACCAGGCGCAGCAGCATCTGTCTGCCGCGGCGCAAATGAATGAGACACTCTACGGGATGCTCGCCGCCGATCAGCTCGGGGTCGAACTGCCCGCCCATGCCCCGCCGCCACCGTTCAGCCGTGACGATTGGGCGCAGCTGGCCCAGCGGCCCAATGTGCGCGTGGCCGCCGCCCTCGCTGAGATCGGGCGGCCCAGTCTGGCGGATGAAGTGCTGCGCCACGAAGCGCAGATCGGCCCGGCCTACCAGTATAGCGCCCTCGCCCGACTGGCGCGCGAGATGGGCCTGCCCTCCACCCAGCTGTTCATGGCGCACAACGCGCCTTATGGTACCCGCAGCGATCCGAGCCTGCGCTTCCCCGTCGCCCATTGGCAGCCGGTCGGCGGGTGGCAGGTCGACCCGGCGCTGGCCTTTGCCCATGCCTTACAGGAATCGAACTTCCGCGCCTCGGCGGTCAGCCCTGCCAATGCGCGCGGGTTGATGCAGATCATGCCCGGCACGGCGCGCGATCATTCGGGCAGGTTAAGCCTCGGCGCGAGCTACGAGGATCTGAACGACCCGCAGGTCAATCTCGCCTATGGCCAGCGCCACCTCGCCATGCTGCGCGATCATCCCGCGACCGGCGGCGTGCTGCCCAAGATCATGGCGGCCTATAACGCCGGCCTCACCCCGGTCGGGCGCTGGAATTTCGAGATCAACGATCAAGGCGATCCGCTGCTGTGGATGGAATCGATCCCCTATTGGGAAACGCGCGGCTATGTCGCGATCGTGATGCGCAATTACTGGATGTATGAGCGTGCCGCAGGCGTCCAATCGCCCAGCCGACGGGCGCTCGCGCAAGGGCGCTGGCCCGAATTTCCGCAGGCTGCTACGACCCGCTCGGCCCGATTGGAGCCGTAACGGGAGCGGATAGAATGGCGATTGACGAGAGCCGGGTTTTCAAACCGATCAACATTGCCGTCCTGACCGTATCCGACACGCGCACGCCGGAGACCGACACCTCGGGCGATATCCTTGCGGCGCGGGTAACAGGCGCAGGGCATAATCTCGCGGCACGGATGATCGTGAAGGATGATGCGAAGCTGCTCGCTGCCCAGTTCGATGCTTGGATCGACGATCCCGCTGTCGACGCTGTGGTCAGCACGGGCGGCACAGGTCTGACGGGCCGCGATGTCACCCCCGAAGCCTTGTCGCTGATCGCAGGTGCCCGCGACATTCCCGGCTTTGGCGAGCTGTTCCGCTGGCTCAGCTTCAAGAGCATTGGCACCAGCACCGTCCAATCCCGCGCCTGCGCGGTGGTGGCGCGCGGCACCTATATCTTTGCCCTCCCCGGATCGAACGGGGCGGTAAAGGACGGCTGGGACGGGATTTTGGCGGAGCAACTCGATAGCCGCAATCGGCCCTGCAATTTTGTCGAGCTGATGCCGCGGTTGCGCGAGGTTTAGCCGCAATCGTCACCCCAGCGAAAGCTGGGGCCTAGAGCGGCAAGCATTGCGCTATCGGCCCTAGGTCCCAGCTTCCGCTGGGATGACGAGGGTTGTGTAACACCACAATGTTCCGTAAATGTTCCACGTGGAACATTCTCCGATCAAAGGCCGCGGTGCACAGTCGGCAGCGGTCCCCACCCGCTTCGGGCTGGCGGAGCGCGAGATCGATGGCGACTGGCGCGACCATGTGCAATCGCTCGACGGCCCGCCGGTCAAACTGCGCACCACGGTCACCGAGGAGCGGCCGAAGTCGATCCTCACCTTCAATCAATCCCCCGATGTGCCATTCGACCGCTCGATCAACGCCTATCGCGGGTGCGAGCATGGCTGCGTCTATTGCTTCGCCCGTCCCACCCACGCCTATCACGACCTCTCCCCTGGCCTCGATTTCGAGACCCGGTTGTTCGCCAAGCCTAACGCGGCCGAATTGCTCAAGGCGACGCTGTCGAAGCGCGGCTACCGCCCCAAGCCGATAGCGATGGGCACCAACACCGATCCCTATCAGCCGATCGAGCGCGATTACCGCATCACGCGCCAAGTGCTGGAAGTGTGTCTGGAGGCCCGCCACCCCGTCACCATCACCACCAAGTCGGACCGGGTACTGGACGACGCCGACCTGCTGGCCGCACTGGCGCGCGAGAAGCTGGTGGCGGTGTCAATCTCGGTGACGAGCCTCGACCCCATCCTGTCCGCCAAGCTCGAACCGCGCTGCGCCGCGCCTGCCAAACGGCTCGCAGCGCTGGGGCAGTTGGTCGAACTGAGCGTGCCGGTGCATTGCTCGATCTCGCCCATCATCCCGGCGATCACCGATGAATTCATCGAAGCCACCATCGCCGAAGTGGCGCAGCTGGGGGTGCGTAGCGTCAACTGGATCCCCATTCGCCTACCCCACGAAGTCGCGCCGCTGTTCCGCGAATGGCTCGCGGTCCATTACCCCGAGCGCGCGGGCAAAGTGATGAGCATCGTGCGGGAGATGCGCGGCGGGCGGGACAACGACCCGAACTTCCACAGCCGCTTCAATCCGCAAGGCGTGTGGGCCGATCTGATCCGTGCGCGGTTCAATCTGGCGTGCAAGCGGGCGGGAATTGTGAAGGTGCGGTTCGAGCTGGATTGCTCACGGTTCCGGGCGCCGGAAATGGGTGGGCAGTTGCGGTTGCTGTGACCCCTCAACGGAAGGGGACAGCGGGGCCCCGGATCAAGTCCGGGGAGACAACTAAAGCGCTCACCCGAACCCATCCCCCGCCTCACCCGGAGCGAAGCGCACCAAGCGGCTATCCACCAGAGCAGCCGTGCGGTTGACGACAGCCATCTGATACTCCGGGTCCTTCAGCATCGCGAAGAATGCACCCGCGTTGGGGTACTGCGCCACGAAGCCATCGTGCCAGCGCTCGCCCTCCGGCCCCGTCACCACCGTCTGGAAGCTCCCGCGCCACAGGATGCTGCCGCCGACGCGCTGGAAGATCGGGCCGCTGGTCTTGCCATATTCCTCATAGGCGCGCTTGCCGCTCCAGCCCTTGCCGGCGTGCTCATGGCCCTCGGGATAGTCGGCCAAATCGCGGTACAGCAGCAGGTTGAGCATATTGATCGGCGTATCGCGCGGCAGGTCCTTGAAGGCCTGCAAGTTCACCGGCGAGGGGTCGATATAGGTTTCACAGGTCATGGCTCATGTCCCTCCATCGTCAGATCGCATTGCATATAGACCGTATCGAGCCTGCGCCCGAACTTGAAGCCGACATTGCGCATCCGGCCAGCTTGAACGAAGCCGCACTTGGCGTGGAGCGCAATCGAGGCAGGCTCGCCCCCGCCGATCACAGCGATCATCTGCTCGAAGCCACTCGCCTGCGCGGCAGGGGCCAGCGCAGCAAGCAAGGCTGACCCCACCCCGCCCCCGCGCGCATCGTCGGCGATATAGATGCTGTCCTCGCAGGTCCGCGCATAGGCGGCGCGGTCGCGGAACTGTGTGGCGTAGCAATAGCCCAGCACCGCCCCGTCCCGCTCGGCGACAAGAAACGGCCAGCCGCGGGCTGTCACAGCCGCGATCTTCTCCGCCCACGCCGCCGCATCGGGCGCAACCGTGTCGAAGGTCGCCGTGCTGTGCCCGACGTGAAACGCGTAGATGTCGCAAACGGCCTGCGCATCGCTCGCGAGCGCAGGCCGGATAGTCAGGTCAGCCAAGCGTGTAATCCGCAAAGCGGTCGCGCAGGTCCTTCTTGCTGATCTTGCCGGTCGCGGTGTGCGGGATATCGTCGACGAATTCGACCGCATCCGGCAGCCACCACTTGGCGATCAGCGGCTTCAGGTGTTCGACGATCTCGTCGCCCGAGACCTCGGCGCCGGCCTTCTTGACCACGAACAGCACTGGGCGCTCGTCCCACTTGGGGTGGTAGATGCCGATGCAGGCCGCCTCAGCCACGGCGGGATGCCCGCAAGCCGCATTCTCAAGCTCGACCGAGCTGATCCACTCGCCGCCCGACTTGATCACGTCCTTGGTGCGGTCGGTCAGCTGCAAGGTGCCATCAGGGTGGAGAATGCCGACATCGCCGGTGTCGAACCATCCGTCGTTGCCGACCGCGTCTGTCTCCGCCTTGAAGTAGCGCTTGATCACCCACGGCCCGCGGATCTGGAGCGCGCCCGAGGTCTTGCCGTCGCGCGGCAGTTCGGTCGCCATGTCAGAGAGGTCGACCGTGCGCAGCTGGACGCCGAAGATCGGGCGGCCCTGCATCGCGGTTTTCTCGACCTTCTGTTCCAGCGTGAGGCTGTCCCAGTCCCAGGTCGGCCCACCCACCGTGCCGATCGGGCTAGTCTCGGTCATCCCCCAAGCGTGCTGAACGCGGGTGCCGTTCTTGAGCAAACGCTCGATCATGAACTTCGGCGCCGCCGAGCCGCCGATGGTAGCGGCCTTCAGCGGCGGCAGGTCGAGACCCTCGCGGTCGCAATACTGGAAATGCGCCAGCCATACGGTCGGCACGCCCGCGCTGTCTGTCACGCCTTCACGCAGCATCAGATCGTGGAGCACCGCCGGATCGTTGACCGCAGAGAACACGAACTTGATCCCCGCCATCGCACCCGCATAGGGCAGGCCCCAGCTCGCCGCGTGGAACATCGGCACCACCGGCAGCATCACCGAGGCGCTGGAGAAATTGAACGCGGCCGGTTGCAGCCCGCTCATCGCGTGGAGCACGGTCGAGCGGTGTTCGTATTGCACGCCCTTCGGATTGCCCGTGGTGCCAGAGGTGTAGCAAATCATGCAAGGGTCGCTTTCCGGCCCCGTGACCCACTCGAACTCACCGTCCTCCGCGCCGATCCAGTCCTCGAAAGCGGGGGAGTGTTCGCCGCTATCGTAGCAGATGTAATGCTCGACGGTGGTCCAGCGCTCGCGCATGCGGTCTACGATCGGCTGGAACGCCGCGTCGTAACACAGCACCCGGTCTTCGGCATGGTTGACGATATAGTCGAGCTGATCGTCGAACAGGCGCGGATTCACGGTGTGGAGCACGCCGCCCATCCCGGCGACGCCATACCAGCTGACCAGATGGCGGGAGTGATTCATCGCAAGGCTCGCGACCTTGTCGCCCGGCTTCAGACCCAGACGCTGCAACGCCTGCGCCATCTTCAGCGCATCGCGGCGGATGCCTGCCCAGTTCGTGCGCGTCTCACTTCCGTCGGCCCAACGGCTGACGATCTCGCGTTCGGGCGCTTCGCGCGCGGCGTGATCGATCACCGCGGTCACCCGCATGGTCCAGTCCTGCATTGCCCCGAGCCTGGTTCCGGCCATTGTCTGTCTCTCTCCCGTTGTGATTAAAATTCGCGGCGCGGAAACCGCACAGGCTGTGTTCATGCCTTTGCTTATAGGCCTTGGCAATCGGTTCGCCCAATCGCTGACACGTTTCGTCCCGATGTCATGAAACATTCCGACCATCGCGACACTATCCCACTCGCCGCTCTCGATACCCGTGTGTCACAGCCGTGGCACAGAGCGGCGCCAGTCACCCCCGGGCATCCCTTTTCGAGAGATTAAAACAATGAAAAAGACTGCATTTCTCATGGCAGGCGCCGCGATGATCGTCGCCGCGCCCGCATTCGCACGTGAAGGCCAAGCCTATATCGGCATCAATGGCGGCGTCAGCTTCGATGATCAGGTCGATGTCGACATCGACACCGGCAATGACACCTACAACAACGCGGCCTTTGCCGACACCAATCTCGGCATCGATGGCGATGTCGTGATCGGTTACGATTTTGGCGCGTTCCGGCTCGAAGCTGAAGGCGGCTACAAGCGTGCGGGCTATGAAGGCCTGACCGTGGTCAACTCGGCTATCCTGCCGGGCGGCCTGACCGTTCCTTCGGGCACGCGGGTTCAGAACTCGCGCGATCTCGAAATCTACAGCGGCATGGTCAATGCGCTGGTCGAATTCGGCAATGATGACGGCTTCCAGGTCTTCGGCGGCGGCGGCGTTGGCATTGCCAACATGAAGCTCCCGGTCGAAGTGGCTGGCGTTGGCACCGTGATTGATGACAGTGCGACCGATTTCGCGTGGCAGCTGCTGGCTGGCGCGCGCCTTGCGGTGACCGACAATGTCGATCTCGGCGTGAAGTACCGTTACTTTGTCGCGGACAATTTCGATTTGCAGGCCGCCAATGGCCGCGATCTGCGCGCGGATTACTCGGCGCACTCGGTGCTGGCGAGCCTGACCTACAACTTCGGCGGTCGCCCTGCGCCGGCTCCGGTGGCAGCCCCCCCGCCGCCCCCGCCGGTGATGGCACCCCCGCCCCCGCCGCGTCCGGTCGCTCCCCCGCCGCCGCCCAAGGCCGCGTGCAACACCGGCCCGTACATCGTGTTCTTCGACTTCGACCGTTCGGACATCTCGCCCGAAGCTTCGACCATCCTGAACAACGCGGTCACCGCCTATGCCAATTGCGGCATGGCGCGCGTGATGCTGGCCGGTCACACCGACAAGGCCGGGAGCGCGCAGTACAACATGGCGCTCGCCGGACGGCGTAACGAAGCCGTGCGCAGCTACATGACCGGTCGCGGCGTGCCTTCGGGTCAGATTTCGGGCGAAGCGTTTGGCGAAAGCCAGCCGCGCGTGCCGACCGCTGATGGCGTGCGCGAAGCGCAGAACCGCCGCGTCGAAGTGAGCTACGGCCCGGGTTCGGGGATGTAATTCTCACGCCGTCTGACGGATGAATGAGAGGGGGGCGGAGCGATCCGCCCCCTTTTTCGTGTCCGGTCAGGCGACCAGCCGCAGGTTCCCGCGCTTCTTGAGCGGCACCAGCGCAACCTTGGCGATGCCTTCGACCGCAGTCAGCCGTTCGGCCAGCTCGCCGTTCAGCACGAAATTGCTGCCGAGCCGCATCTGTACCTGATCGCCGTCCGCTAGCATCAACCGCACCAGCACTTCGCCGGTCCCGGTCGGGCGTTCGCCCTGGGCGGCAGCAAGTTCGATCTGGAGTTCGCGCAAGGCTTCGACCGAGGCGATATCGGCGGAAAGCTCCATCGCTGTCGCCCCGATCACCGCTGCCAACGGCCGCGCGCCGCGCACCGTGAGGCGGGGCGGCTCGTCCGGGCTGGGCGCATCAAGCTCCACGGTCAGCAGCAGGCATTCGCCATCTGCCGCCCAGCGTTCAAACTGCGGCACCAGCGCCTCTTCGAAGCAAGCGGCGGAGAACTGCCCCGAGCTGTCGGAGAAATCCGCGCGCACAAAGGTGCCGCCCTTGCGGGTGCGGGCCTTGGTGATGCCTTCGACCATCACCGCCATCACCGCCGACCCGCGCCCGCCCGCAGGCGCGCCCGCTTCCATCAGGCTCTGGTAGGTGCGCGCGCCATTGGCCGAAGCGACATCGCGGAACTGCTGCACCGGGTGGGCGGAGAAATAGAACCCGAAATTCTCGCGCTCCTTGGCCATGCGGTCGGTGCGCGACCACGGCTCGCACGCTTGGAGGCGCAGATCTTCCGCCGGCCCCGCATCGCCGCCGAACAGCCCGACCTGCCCGCTCGACCTTTCGCGGATCGCGGCATCGGCAACCGCCATCAGCAGATCGGCATTGGCGAACAGCAGCGCGCGATTGGGCTCCAGCCCGTCAAACGCGCCTGCGCAGATCAGGCCTTCAAGCTGGCGCCGGTTCATGGTGCCCTGCGGCACCCGCTCGAACAGGTCCTTGAGGCTGGCGAAGGGCCCGTTCGCCGCGCGCTCGGCCACGATCGCATCCATCGCCTTTTCGCCGACATTGCGAATGCCCGCGAGGGCATAGCGTACCGCGTAGCCGTGATCGGTCTGCTCGACGGTGAACTCGGCTTCACTGGCATTGATGCAGGGCGCCAACACCTCGATCCCGCCGTGCCCATTGGGATAGCGGCGTGCGTCATCAACGAAGACGTTCAGCTTCTCCGACTGGTGCATATCGAAGCACATCGAGGCGGCGAAGAACTCCTCCGGGTAATGCGCCTTCAGCCACGCGGTCTGGTAGGCGAGCAGCGCATAGGCGGCGGCGTGCGACTTGTTGAAGCCGTAGCCTGCGAACTTGTCGATCAAGTCGAACAGCTCGTTGGCGCGCTTGGCCTCGATGCCCGAGTTTTCCTTGCAACCCTCGCAGAAGCGCCCGCGCTGGGCGTCCATCTCAGCCTGCACCTTCTTGCCCATCGCGCGGCGCAGCAAGTCCGCGTCGCCGAGCGAGTAGCCCGCCAGCACCTGCGCGGCCTGCATGACCTGTTCCTGATAGACGAAGATGCCGTAGGTTTCGGCGAGGATGCCTTCGAGCTTGGGGTGCGGGTACTCGATCGGCACCACGCCCGCCTTGCGCTGGCCGAACAACGGAATGTTGTCCATCGGGCCGGGCCGGTAGAGCGAGACGAGCGCGATGATGTCGCCAAAGTTGGTCGGCTTCACCGCCTTCAGCGTGCGGCGCATCCCTTCGGATTCCAGCTGGAACACGCCCACCGTATTACCGGTCTGCATCAGGTTATAGACCTGTGCATCGTCCAGCGGCAGCGCGCCAAGATCAATGGTGATGCCGCGCGCCTCCAGCAGATCGACCGCCTTGCGCAGCACCGACAGCGTCTTCAGGCCGAGGAAGTCGAACTTCACCAAGCCGCTCGATTCGACATATTTCATGTCGAACTGCGTCACCGGCATATCGGAACGCGGGTCGCGGTAAAGCGGCACCAACTGCGCCAGCGGACGATCCCCGATCACGACGCCCGCTGCGTGGGTCGATGAGTTGCGGGGCAAGCCCTCCAGCTGCATCGCCAGATCGACCAGACGCTTCACGTCCTTGTCGTTGTCATACTCCCGCCGGAAATCCGCCGCGCCGTTGAGCGCGCGCGGCAGCGGCCAGGGGTCAGTTGGGTGATTGGGCACCATCTTGCACAGCCGGTCGACCTGACCGTAGCTCATCTGCAAGATCCGCCCGCAATCGCGCAGCACCGCGCGGGCCTTCAGCTTGCCGAAGGTGATGATCTGCGCGACGTGATCGCTACCGTACTTGGCCTGCACATAACGGATCACCTCGCCGCGCCGCGTTTCGCAGAAGTCGATATCGAAGTCGGGCATCGACACGCGTTCGGGGTTGAGGAAACGTTCGAACAGCAAGCCAAGCTTGATCGGATCGAGATCGGTGATGGTCAGCGCCCAAGCCACCGCCGAGCCGGCGCCCGAACCACGCCCCGGCCCCACTGGAATACCCTGATCCTTGGCCCACTTGATGAAGTCGGCAACAATCAGGAAGTAACCGGGAAAGCCCATGTTGACGATGACGTTGATCTCGAATTCGAGGCGGTCGAAATAGACCTTGCGCTCCTCCTCGGTGAGATCGGGATAGGCCGCCAGCCGCGCCTCAAGCCCGGCGCGCGAATCTTCCGCCAACATCCGCGCTTCGCCCGAAAGATCGCCGGCAAGGCTCGGCAGGATCGGCTTGCGGTACGGCGGCGCGAAGGCGCAGCGCTGGGCGATGACGAGGGTGTTAGCGGTCGCTTCGGGGAGATCGGCAAAGGCCTCCTCCATCATCGCCGCCGATTTGACGAAGGCCTGCGGGTTGGAGCGCGGGCGATCATCGGCGTCGATCTGGGTCGAGTTCGCGATGCACAGCATCGCGTCATGCGCCTTGTGCATATGCGGTTCGGCGAAATTGGCCGGGTTGGTGGCAACCAGCGGCAGGCCTCGCGCATAGGCGAGGTCGATCATCGCGTCCTCGGCCCGTTCACACACCGGATCGCCGTGGCGCGCGAGTTCGATATAGAGCCGCCCCGGAAACAGCGCCTCCAGTCGGTCGGCCAACCGCGCCCCAGCCTCAAGCTGGCCCTCAGCGAGCAGCCGGGTCAGCCCGCCCTCGCCCGCGCCGGTCAGCGCGATCAGGCCAGCGGTGCGGCCCTCAAGGTCGGCGAGGGTGACGTGAGGATCGCGTTCCAGCGGCCGGTCGAGGTGCGCGGACGAGACCAGATAGCACAGGTTGTCATAGCCTGCGTCGTCCTGCGCAAACAGGGCGAGGTAATCGACCCCGCCGCGCTCATCGTCCCGTGCCACGCCCAGCATCGCGCCAATGATCGGCTGCACGCCTTCGCTCTTGCAGGCCGCAGCGAAAGCCATGATGCCATAGAGCCCGTTGCGGTCGCAGATTGCGATCGCGGGATAGCCGCGCTCCTTCGCCAGCTTGGCAATGTCCTTGGGATCGATCGCCCCTTCGAGCATCGAGTAGGACGAGAGCACGCGCAGGGGGACGAAGGGAGCGAAGGGCATGGACGCAGATATGCGCAATCGTCCCGTCAGCGCCAAGGGTGGCTTCCACAGGAAACTCTCGTCGTCCCGGACTTGATCCGGGATCGGTCACAATTTCAGACCGACCCCGGCTCGGGGGCCGGGGCGACGATTTAGGTCTAAAGCAGCGCTTCGATATCCCGCGCGATCTTATCCGGCGCGTCGGTCGGGCCGTAGCGCTTCACCACGTTGCCATCCCGGCCGATCAGGAACTTGGTGAAGTTCCACTTGATCGAGGTAGACCCCATCAGCCCCTTGGCCGAGGTTTTCATCCAGTCATACAGCGGCGAGGCCTTGGTGCCGTTGACGTCAATCTTGGCCATCAGCGGGAAGGTGACGCCGAAATTGACCTTGCAGAATTCGGCGATCTCGTCTGCATTGCCGGGTTCCTGACCGCCGAACTGGTTGCAGGGGAAGCCCAGCACTTCAAAGCCCTGATCCTTGTATTGCTGGAACAGCTTTTCCAGCCCGTCATACTGCGGGGTGAAGCCGCATTTGCTCGCGGTGTTGACCACCAGCAGCACCGTGCCGAGCTTGTCCTTGAGGTCGAGGGGCTCACCCCGGTTGGTGGTGACGGTGAAGTCGGCAATCGTCGTCATGTCCGTTATCCCCTGTTAAAGCGTTTGAGCGAGCACACCTTCCTTGAGGCGCACCACCCGGTCCATTTTCGCCGCGAGGCGTTCGTTATGGGTCGCGACCAGCGCCGCGCTGCCTTCGCCGCGCACCAGCGCGAGAAACTCTGCCAGCACATTATCGGCGGTGACTTCATCAAGGTTGCCGGTCGGCTCGTCCGCCAGCACCAGTGTCGGCCGGTTGGCGAGCGCGCGGGCGACGGCGACGCGCTGTTGCTCCCCGCCTGAAAGCTGACTCGGCCGGTGGGTCAGGCGCTGGCCGAGGCCGAGACTGGTGAGCAGGCTGTCGGCCCGCGCCTCTGCCTCTGCACGCGCTACGCCGAGGATCATCTGCGGCATCACCACATTCTCGCGCGCGTTGAAATCGGGCAGCAGGTGATGGAACTGGTAGACGAAGCCGAGATGTTCGCGCCTGAGCCGGGTGCGCTGATCGCTGGCGAGGTCTTCGGCACGTTCGCCCGCCACGCTGATCGAGCCTTCGAACCCGCCTTCGAGCAGGCCCACGGCTTGCAGCATAGTCGATTTGCCCGAACCGGACGGCCCCAGCAGGGCGACAATCTCACCCGGCATGATATCAAGATCAACGCCGCGCAGCACCTCGATGCGCTGCCCGCCCTGTTCAAAGCTGCGCTTCAGCCCCTTGAGGCTCACAATCGGCGCTCCGCTGACCAGCCCGCTATTCATAACGCAGCACCTGCACCGGATCAGTGTTCGCCGCCTTCAACGCGGGATAGAGCGTCGCGAGGAAGCTCATCCCCAGCGCCAGCATGACAATGCCGAAGACTTCCCATGGATCGGTGCGCGATGGCAGGGTGGAGAGGAATCGCACTTGCGGATCCCAGATCTCCTGTCCGGTGGCAAAGGCGATGAAATCGACAATCGGCTCGCGGAAGAACAGGATGATCGCGCCGAGGGCCAGCCCCGTCATCGTCCCGATCGCGCCCACCGTGGTGCCGGTGGTGACGAAGATCTTGAGCAAGCTGCGCCGCGTGGCACCCATCGTGCGCATGATCGCAATGTCGCGGGTTTTGGCGCGCACCAGCATGACGAGGCTGGAAAGAATGTTGAACGCCGCGACCAAAACCATGAACGACAGCGCAAAGAACATCGCCACCCGCTCGACCTGCAAGGCTTCGAACAGGGCGGAGTTCATCGTCTTCCAGTCCGCGATCAGCGCCTTGCCGGTCAGCCGCGCGGAGACGGGCGCAAGGATTTCGCCGACCTTGTCCGGGTCATCCACCGTCACTTCGATCTGCGCGACAGAATCGCCCATCAGCAGCAACTGCTGGGCGTCCTTCAGCGGCAGCATCACGAACTTCTCGTCGAAGGTGTAGATCCCGACCTCGAAGATTGCGCCGACTTCATAGCCGACTTGCCGGATCGATGTACCGAATGGCGTGGTGCGACCGGCTGGATTGATGATGGTGATAACGTCGCCCACCCGGATACCGAGATTCTGCGCCAGTCGGCTCCCGATTGCGACCCGGCCCATGCCGTCCTGACCCGGCTCCGCCAGACTGCGGATGTCGCCGAGCAGCACCTTCTCGCCCAAGGCGGCAATATCCTTGTCGGACTGGCCGCGCAGGAAAATCGCCTCGACCCGCCCGCCGAAGCTGGTGAGCAATGGCCGCTCGATCAGCGGGGAGACTTCAACCACGCCCGGTGTCTTCTCGATATCGGCCATGACATCGCGCCAGTCAGTAAGCTTACCGTCGTAGCCCTGCACCACGGCATGGCCGTTCAGTCCCACGATCTTGTCGAGCAATTCGCCGCGAAAGCCGTTCATCACGCTCATCACGACCACCAGCAGCGCCACCGAAAGCGCCACCACGCCGACCGATATACCCGCGACAAGCGCAATGAACGCCTCCCCCTTGCCGGGCCAGAGGTAGCGTTTGGCGATCATCCATTCGAAGGGGGAGAGCATGAGAGGTGCGGGTTGCCCGTTATTGGCTGAACCCTGCCTGTAGAGCGCCTACTTGCTCGCGGCAATCCAATGTTACGACCCGCCCTCGAGCCTGCCTGTCAAGCGGCGGTCAGCAAAAAGCCGGTGCAGTTCGGCGTGCTTTGACTTGTAATTGATCCGTCACATCGCCATTGGAGCCTTGCGCCGCGGCAGCATGGTTCGCGGACAGGTCTGGTGATGCCGATGACGCCCCTCAATGTGACTCACCCCTTCCTCGATTGCGATGGCGACAAGCTACGCGAGGAATGCGGAATCTTCGGCGCGATCCGCGCCAATGACGCTGCGGCGACGACCGCTCTGGGCCTCCACGCGCTCCAGCATCGCGGGCAGGAAGCGGCCGGGATTGTCAGCTTCGACGGCAAGGAATTCTTCGCCAGTCGCGGCCTTGGCCATGTCGCCGAAAACTTCTCCTCCTCCGAAGCCATAGCGGCGCTGCCGGGCCATATGGCCGCGGGCCATGTGCGTTATTCGACCACCGGCGGATCGGGCCTGCGCAATGTCCAGCCGCTCTATGCCGATCTGGCGAGCGGCGGCTTTGCCGTGGCGCATAACGGCAATATCTCGAACGCGATGAGCCTGCGCACCGATCTGGTGAACAAGGGTTCAATCTTCCAGTCGACCTCCGATACCGAGGTGATCATCCACCTCGTCGCCACCAGCCGCTATCCCACCATTGCCGACCGGCTGGTGGATGCGCTGCGGCTGGTTGAAGGTGCCTATGCGCTGATCGTGATGACGCCCGAAGGCATGATCGCTTGCCGCGATCCGCTCGGCATCCGTCCCTTGGTGATGGGCCGTATGGGCGATGCGATCTTGTTCGCCTCCGAAACCGTCGCTTTCGACGTCGTCGGCGCCGAAGTGATCCGCGAAATCGAACCGGGCGAGCTGGTGCTGGTCGATTTCGCCGGAGAAATTCGCTCGGTGCGCCCGTTCGGCAGCCCGGCCCCGCGCCCCTGCATCTTCGAACACGTCTATTTCAGCCGCCCTGATTCTGTCTTTGCGGGGCGCTCGGTTTACGAAGCGCGCAAGGCCATCGGAATGCAGCTCGCGCTGGAATCCCCGTGTGAGGCTGATCTGGTGGTGCCCGTTCCCGACAGCGGCGTTCCGGCGGCCATCGGCTTTGCCCAGCAATCGGGCCTGCCGTTCGAACTCGGCATCATCCGCTCACACTATGTCGGGCGGACCTTCATCCAGCCATCGGACGGCGCGCGGCATTCGAGCGTGAAGCGCAAACACAACGCCAACCGCGCGCTGGTCGAAGGCAAGCGCATCGTGCTGATCGACGATTCCATCGTGCGCGGCACGACCTCGATGAAGATCGTCGAGATGATGCGCGAAGCGGGCGCCAAGGAAGTCCATTTCCGCGTCGCCAGCCCGCCGACTGCGCATTCCTGCTTCTACGGCGTTGACACGCCCGAACGCTCCAAGCTTCTGGCTGCGCGCATGGAACTGGAGCCGATGCGCCAGTTCATCAAGGCCGACAGCCTCGCCTTCATCTCGATTGACGGGCTTTACCGCGCGGTTGGATCACAGGCGCGCAACAAGACCTGCCCGCAATTCTGCGACGCCTGCTTTACCGGCGACTATCCGACATCGCTGACCGACCTGGCGCTTGCCGAACAGAAGAGCGCCGAACTTCCCTTTGCTGATCCCAAGGCTGCCTGACCCATCATGACCGATATTGCCAAGCCGCTTTCCGGCCGCACCGCGCTTGTCACCGGCGCCAGTCGCGGGATCGGCGCTGCCACCGCCAAGACGCTGGCCCGCGCGGGCGCGCATGTCATTCTGGTCTCACGCAAGGTCAAGGCGCTGGAAGCGGTCGAGGACGAGATCCACGCCTTTGGTGGCACGTCCACCATCGCGCCGATTGACCTGATGGAGCCTGATGCCGTCACCCGCCTTGCCTCGGCGATTGCGGGGCGCTGGCAGACACTCGACATCATGGTGCTGGCGGCGGCCTATCTGCCCGAACTGACGCCGACCTCGCAGATCGAACCCAAGCAGTTTAACCAAGCGCTGCTGACCAATGTGGTCGCAACCCAGGCGCTGCTCGCCGGATTCGATCCGCTGTTGCGCCGCGCCGAGGCGGGCCGGATCATCGGTCTCACCAGCAGCCTCGCCCGCACGCCGCGGCCATATTGGGGTGCTTACGGCGCGACCAAGGCGGCGTTCGAGAACCTGCTCGAAACCTATGCCGCCGAAGTCGAGCGGCTCAGCCCCCTGCGGGTCGCGATTGTCGATCCCGGTGCCACCCGCACCGAAATGCGCGCGCGGGCCTATCCGGGCGAAGACCCCGCAACGGTCAAGGCTCCCGAAGTGGTGGCCGACCGTTTGCTGGCGCTGCTGGTGGAGGGTTTTGACAGTCTCCACCGTGAGCGGATCGACTGAACCCAAGTCTCCTTACGCCTGCGTTAACCATATGCTGAAACCCGCGCTTTACGATCGCTGGGGCAAAGTCCCGGGTGGACCATACCGCCCGGAGACCACAGATTTCAGTACAAGGCTAAAGCAATGCCCGTGAGTTCAGATCCCTATAGCTCTGCTGCGCAGGAAGATCGGTGCAGTCCGCGCACGCGGCTGACGATCCCGGCGACCCTGCGCGCCTCGGGCGGACGTGCGTTCCAGAGCGTCGTGCATGACCTGTCGATCTCGGGCTTTTCCGCCGCTTCGATCAACCGGATGCACGAAGGCCAGATGTGCTGGCTGACCCTGCCCGGCCTCGAATCGCTCCAGGCCGAGGTCGTGTGGTGGGACAATTGCATCGTCGGCTGCGCCTTCAATGAATTGCTCAGCCCGATCGTCCATGACAACATCCTGCAACGCTACAGCAACGTCGGCGTCTATCGCCAGATGATCTGAGGGCGGCGAAGGCGTTTACTTCGCCTCTGCCGCGACCTTCCGGCTCAAATCGAGGAACTGCCCGCGCTGCGGCCCGCCGCTGGCCGTGGCCCAGTTGCCGACATAGGCGAACACCACGCGCTTGTCGGGAAACAGCGTGATACCCTGACCAAAGATCCCTTGGGCTCCGAACGTGCCCTGCGGATAGGTCCACCACTGGTAGCCATAGCCGAAACCGCTCGTCCCGAAGTCGACGGCGCTGTCGGTCGCCTCGGCAAACCAGCCTTCGGGCACCGCGCCCTTGCCGCCTTCCAGCACGAACTGGCCCATGCGGGCATAGTCGCCGAGCGTGATCGACAGGCAGCACCCCCCGATATTGCCGCCGCGCGGATCGACCATCCAGAACAGCCCGCCTTCAAATCCGGCAGGCTCGGTGATCTTGGCCTGCGCATATTCGGCCAGTGGCTCACCCACTGCATTTTCCACCAGCACGCCGATGAGGTTAGTCTCGCCGGTTTTATAGACCCACTTCTCACCCGGTTTGGCCTCACGCGGGAGCGCCTTCATCTGCGCGACGATCGCCTCGGGACCGTATTCGACCACAAAGCGGTTCATTTGGGCGACGTCGGAATTGGCGTCGGTGTAATCCTCGTTCCACTTCACGCCGCTGGTCATGGTGGCGAGCTGGCGCACGGTCACGCCGTCATAAGCCGAGCCCTTGAGGCCGGGGATGTACTGCGTCACCGGATCATCCAGGCTTGTGATAAGCCCGTCCTTCACCGCCGCGCCGAGCAGCGTCGAGGTGAAGCTCTTGGCGACCGAGAAGCTCGTCCATCGGTCGGTCGGCTTGAGGCCGAGGCCGTATTCCTCGTGCACGACCTTGCCATCGACAAGCACCATCACGCCGGCGGTCTTGGTCGACTGCATCAACGCGGTGATCTCGGCCTGCAAGGCGGGGCTGAGCGGCGCACCCTTGGGCAGCGCGCGCGGGGTCTTGGCGGCGGGGACTTCGTGCCCGGCGAACCATTGCTCCATCGCGCGAAAACGCTCCGAGCGTTGGCTGTCGTTCCAGAACAGCACCGCAAGCTCTGAAGGATCGCGCGCGGGCGGCTGCGTGAGCTGTACGGCGGACGCCGCGGGGCCAGCGGCCACCGTGGGCGCGCTGTCAGCGGTTGCCGCGCAACCGCCGAGTAGCGCCGCCAGCGCCAGACCTGAAACCACTCCTGCCCATCGCCGATCTGCGCGCATATTCCCATCCTCCCGTTTTTCTCTCACGCGGGCATAGGCCGATGCAGCGCTGGCGGGCAAGCCCCGCTTTAGCCGTCCTTCAGCGTCTTCAATGCCGCCAATGCCCGTTCACGCGCCTGCCGGTGCGGGACGATCTTGCGCGGATAGCCCGCAGGCCTGCGTCCGAACTCCTCGGGATCGTGGACGTAGGGTTCGTCGATCCCCTTCAGTTCCGGCACATAGGTGCGGATATAGCGCGCGGCGTCGAACTTCTCGGACTGCGAGAGCGGGGCCATAATCCGGCTGAACATATTGCTGTCCACGCCCGTCCCCGCCGTCCACTGCCAGTTGGTGGCGTTGGAGGCGTAGTCGGCGTCGCATAGCGTGTCCCAGAACCACTTTTCGCCCTCGCGCCAGTCGATCAGCAGATGCTTGATGAGGAAGCTGGCCGTGATCATCCGCACGCGGTTGTGCATCCAGCCGGTCTGCCACAGCTGGCGCATCCCGGCATCGACGATCGGGTAGCCGGTGCGGCCCTGCTGCCAGGCCTTGAGATCACGCGCGGCGGCGGGGTCGGTGGCAGGATCGCGCCAGGGGAAGCGGTCGAAATCCTCGCGGTAGTTCTGCGTCGCGTAGCGCGGGAATTGCAGGATCGCATTTTGCGAATAGTCGCGCCAGATCAGTTCCCCCTCGAAGGTGCGCCAGCCGTTCGACCGCTTGTCCTTGAAGCGGTGCCAGATCTGGATCGGCGAGATTTCGCCGAAATGCAGGTGCGGCGAAAGGCGCGAGACCTTGTCGACGCTGGGGAAGTTACGCTTGTCGTCGTAATCGTCGACGTCGGCTTCCCATGCTGTGAGGCGTGCATGCGCGGCGTCTTCGCCGACCTGCCAGAATTCCCGCATCCCGCTCGACCAGTCGGGGGTGGTCGGGAGCAGGTTCCATGACGCGAGGTCATCACTCGCGGGCCTTTGGTCAGGCGCGTTAAGCTTCTCAGGGGCAGGCAATTCGTCGCGCGGGGGGAACTCAGCGCGGACGGCGCGGCTGAACGGGGTGTAGATCTTGTACTGCCCGCCGGTGCCGGTGGTGATGCTGCCGGGCGGCATCAGGTAGTTGCCGTGGTGGAGTTGCAGGTCGATGGACTTCGCCAGCTTGCGCTCGGCATTGAGCCACCACGGTTCGTAGAGGCAATTGGCGTGGATCGTGGCCGCGCCGGTTTCCTCGGCCAGCTTGGTCAGCACCTCCACCGCATCGCCGTACCGCAGGATCAGCTTGCTGCCCTTGGCTTCAAGGCTCTTGGCGAGGCTCTCCAGCGAATGATGCAGCCACCAGCGCGAGGCACCGCCATAGGCGTGGTGCTTGGGTGCCTCGTCGTCGAGGACATAGACGCACACCACCGGCCCCGCCTTGGCCGCGTGATAGAGCGCAGGATTATCGGCGAGGCGCAGATCGCGCCGCAGCCATACAAGTTGGGTGTTGGACAAAACAAACTCCGTTCGCCCTGAGCTTGTCGAAGGGCTGTCCTTCTCCTGGCACCGGGCGAGAAAGTGAAATGCAGGGCTTCGACAAGCTCAGCCCGAACGGGTGTGGGGAGGTAATGCGCCTAACCCGTAGGTAGTTCCTCACACTTCACATCCGGCAGCGCAAGGCTGAACCTGTCCCCCACGCGCGGATCGGTGAAGCGCGCGTCGCGCAAGATTACTGAACCGTCAGGAGCGCGCTCCGCAAAGCGCGCGCGCGACCACAACAGGAAGGCGTCAAGTTGCGAGTTGGTGCGGCGGGCCTCGGTGAAGTCGATCCATTTGCATCCGCGCTTAGGGAGAATGACATCTTCATTTATGCCGTCGAAAGCCGACCAATCGCCGATGTTCCATATCATCCCGACGGATCTCTTCTCGAGCAAGATCTGGGCGTGAAGTGTCTCACGCTTCCAGAACTGAAGTGGGACGGGGCTCGCGATCACGGACCACCCGTGGTGGTGGGCCTCGTTCGTTTGCTCGAGCCGCTCCGCGTCGGCGGACGCTCGGACCGAAATCGCCGCATTCACACCAATATAGGCCAGCCCAACCGCGATCCCCACCCGCGCAGGCCGCATCCACTCTGCCCCCGCCTTTTCCCGCCGCCGCGACCACCAGATGCTCGCGATCAGCAGCGCCCACAGCCACACATCAATGATGAACAGCGTGTCGCCGTAGAACCATTGCGAGGAGAACGGCTCCAGCAGTCGGATGCCATAAACGTTGAGCCAGTCGAAGAACGGGTGGCTCAGGCAGCCGATGAACGCCATCGCATACAGCCAGCCAAACCGCACCGGCAGCCGCGCCTCGGGCCGCGTCCCGCGCCGGGTCTGCCAACGATCGAAGGCCCACAATATCCCCGCCAGCACCAATGGCAGCAGCACCAGCGCCGGCGGGCCGTGGGTGATGCCTCTGCGGAAGGCAAGGTGTTCGGTGCCCTCCAGCCAGACAAAGCACGCCGCGTCCACGTCCGGCAGGTTCGCGCCAATGATCAGCGCCGGCATGGCAAGGCCCGTGGTGCGCTTCAGCCCCGCCTGCCCCATGACCGCGCCGACAAGGCTATGTGTTAGATTGTCCATGACTTCGGGAGTTAGCGCGCCCGCCTGCACACGGCGAGTGCAAAGATGCTTGGAACTTGGCCCCTCCCTCGCCTATCGCACCGCCAAAGTCCCGGGAGAGAACCAAAATGACTGACGCGCTCTACATCCGCCCCGACATGAAGGCCTTCCTCGACATGATGGCGCAGGTGAACGGCCCCAAGCTGGTCGATATGACGCTGGCCGAAGCGCGCGATTCCTACGTGAAGATGCACGGGATCGCTGACCGTCCGGCGCGTGCGCTGCCGGTGATCCGCGACCTCGCGTGCCCCGGCCCGAACGGCGACATCCCCCTGCGCCTCTATGACGCGCGCGAAACCCGCGACGCGGCCTCGCCGGTGGTGATGTTCTACCACGGCGGCGGCTTCGTGATCGGCGATCTCGACACCCACCACGCGCTGTGCAGCGAGATTGCCGCACTGATCGATCTGCCGCTGGTGGCGGTGCATTACGCGCTCGCGCCCGAAGCGCCCTTCCCCGCCGCGATCCTCGATTGCGAGGCGGCGACGCGGTGGGTGGCCAGCAGCCCCGCTGAGTTGGGCCGCCAAGCCTCCGGCATCATCACCATAGGCGACAGCGCAGGCGGCAATGCCACGGTCGTCATCGGGCAATTGCTGGGCGCAAATCCCGCCACCGTGCCGGTGGTGCTGCAAGTACCGATCTTCCCGCTGGTCGCCGATGCGAACGGGTCAGCCAGCATGGCGGCGTTCTCCGACGGCTTCCTGCTGACCGGCGACACTATGGCCTTCTTCGACGCGGCTTACGGCGCCGACCGCGCTGACCCACGCGGCTTCCCCATCCTTGGGGACCACTCCGCCGCGCCGCCCACCATCGTCGTCACCGCCAGCCTCGATCCGATCCGCGATTCGGGCCGCGCTTATGCCAAGGCGCTGGTGGATGCCGGGCGGGATTGCGTGTTCATTGAGATGCGCGGGGTGACGCACAGCTTCACCAACCTGCGCGGCGCGGTGCCAAGCACGCAGCGCGACCTCGAACGCATCATCGCTGCGATGCAGTTCATGCTGGCGAACCCTGCATGAGCCCCGAAGGCCTCCCCTACCGCCCCTGCGCCGGCTTCATGCTGGTCAATGCCGAGGGCCTTGTCTTCGTCGGCCAGCGGATTGATCCGTCGGCGCACGGCTTCTGGCAGATGCCGCAGGGCGGGATCGACAAGGGCGAGGATATTCAGGACGCTGCCTTGCGTGAGCTGCACGAGGAAATCGGCGTTGCAGCCCATCTGGTCGAAGTGATTGCCCCAGCCTCACGCCCGCTGCTCTACGACCTGCCACCCGAGCTGCTGGGCAAGGTGTGGAAGGGCAAGTATCGCGGGCAGGAGCAGTATTGGTTCCTCGGCCGGTTCCTCGGCGAGGACGCCGATATCGACCTCGAAGCCCATGATCCGCCCGAATTCAACGAATGGAAATGGGTCGCACCCGATCAGCTGCCCGATCTGATCGTGCCGTTCAAACGCGAGGTCTATGAAACGCTGGTGGCGGAGTTCCGCGACCTGATCTGATCGCTCAGTTGGACGCGGGCGCCGTGTCCGTGGTGCTTTCGATCGCGAGGCGCGGCGAAGGGCCGCGCGCAATGCTGCTCTGCAAGGCCACGGTTTCGGGGCAGGCATCGCCGCACATGGTTTGCAGCTTGGCGAGGTTGCGCTTGGCCTTTTCGAGCGCGCCCTTTTCCACCAGCGCGGCCCCTTCGCCCGAGATCGCGGCGAAATTGCCCGGATCCCGCTCCAGCGCGTCGCGGTAATAGCGAATCGCCTTGCCTTGCAGACCCTGCTGGCGCGCGGCTTCGGCGAGGTCGATGAAGATCGGCGTGTAGCCCGGATCGACCGCCAGCGCGGCTTCGAAAGCATCGACCGCCGCTGCGGCTTCGCCCGCTGCCAAAGCTGCCTGCCCTTGCGCGATCAGGGCCGCAGCGCGCGGATCGGGCGCGCGGACGTCACCCGCAATCGTGATGCTCGCCGTCATGGCCAGACACAGGGACAGCGCGGCGGCAGCAGGCGCAAAACGCATCAGAAGCTCCTTCAGTGCATGAGACCGGGAACCGGAAGGCTGGGTCATATCATGCGAAGCTATCATGGTGAACGCAAGCAGGCGATGAAAAAACCATCCGTGCCGTCATGGTGCGGATCGAGCCGGATTCCGCCCCCGCGCGGACGGCCGAGCGGCAGCGTGAGCGGCTCTGCGGTCCAGCCGGGATGCTGCGTCAGGAAGGCGGTAACGCGGTCCAGCCCCTCGGCATCGAGCACCGAGCAGGTGACAAACCCGATCGAACCACCAGGCCGCACCAACTGCGCCGCCAGCGTCAGCACATGGTCCTGCAAGGCGTTGAGCCGCGCCAATTCCGCCGGATCGAGCCGCCAGCGCCCTTCAGGGCTCCGCCGCCAAGTGCCGCTGCCTGAGCACGGCGCATCGACCAGCACGTGATCGGCTCTCCCCGCCCACGGTCCGAGCGCCCGCATCTCGCGGCCCGGATCGAGCAGAACGGTGTGGTCGATCACCGCGCCTGCCCGCTCGGCGCGAGGGCCAAGGTTGCCGAGCCGGCGCTTGTCCGTGTCAGCTGCGACGAAGCACGCGGCGTTGCCGAGCCGCGCGGCGAGCGCCAGCGTCTTGCCGCCCGCGCCAGCGCAGAGGTCAACAATAATGTCGCCCGGAGCGACCGGCAGCGCCATGACGATTAACTGGCTGCCCAAGTCCTGCACTTCGATCAGGCCGTTGGCGTAAGCGTCCCATTGTTCAACCGCAGTGCCTGAGGCGAACCGCAGGCCGTTCGGCACTGGGAGCGGCTCGCCCGGCTCGGGCAGAGTCAGGCTGTCGCGGTCGGCCTTCAGGGCATTGACCCGCAGGTCGAGCGGCGCGCGGCCCAGCAGCGCGGCGATTTCGACCCCGCCCAGCCCGGAGGCGCGCAGGGCCGCGGCGAGCCACTTGGGTGCCAGCGCAGTCTTGGCCGCTTCCTCACCCTCGGCGCGCGGCGCGGGGCCGTGGGGCGAGCCGTCGAACAGCGAGGCGACCGCCTCGTCCTGCCCGGCCACAGCCAGCATCGCCGCCCGGCCGCTATCCGGCACAGGGCCGCACAGGCGGATGGCGCGATAGACCAGATCACGCACCGCGCGCCGGTCCTTGGACCCGGCATAGCGGCGCGCGCGGAAATAGTCGGCGATGATCCGGTCAGCAGGCGCACCCTTCCCGCGCGCGGCGGGAATGATCACGTCGAGTAGCTCGATAGCGGCCTCAACCCGTGCGGCGGGGGTCATGCCCCCACCCCGAAAACGAAGAACCTAGCGGGTCGGGTAATTGGGAGCCTCGCGGGTGATTGCGACATCGTGGACATGACTTTCCGAAAGGCCAGCATTGGTAATGCGCACGAACTTTGCGCGGGCCTGCAAGTCGGCAATAGTGGACGAGCCGGTATAGCCCATCGCAGCTTTGATCCCCCCGACCAGCTGGTGGACGACATCGGACGCAGGCCCCTTGAACGGGACTTGCCCTTCGATCCCTTCCGGCACCAGCTTCATCGCGCTGACATCCTGCTGGAAATAGCGGTCGGCCGAGCCGCGCGCCATTGCGCCGACAGAGCCCATGCCGCGATACGCCTTGTAGCTGCGGCCTTGGTAGAGGAACACCTCGCCCGGGCTTTCGGTGGTGCCAGCAAGCATCGAACCGATCATCACGCTGGATGCGCCTGCCGCCAGCGCCTTGGCCGCATCGCCCGAGGTGCGCAGGCCGCCATCGGCGATCACCGGCACGCCCGACTTGGCGGCTTCGGCGGCGCTTTCCATAATCGCGGTCAGCTGCGGAACGCCCACGCCGGCGACCACGCGGGTCGTGCAGATCGAGCCCGGCCCGATCCCGACCTTGACCGCATCCGCGCCCGCATCGACAAGCGCGCGGGTCGCTTCGGCCGTGGCGACATTGCCGGCGATGACCTGCACCCGGTTGGAGAGCTTCTTCACCCGCTCAACCGCGCGGGCGACTTCGATATTGTGGCCGTGGGCGGTGTCGATCACGATCACGTCGACCTCGGCATCGACCAGCGCTTCGGTGCGGGCGAACCCGGCATCGCCGACGGTGGTCGCCGCCGCTGCGCGCAGGCGGCCGGTGCCGTCCTTGGTCGCGTGCGGGTAATTCACCGCCTTTTCGATATCCTTGACCGTGATGAGGCCGATGCAGCGGAACGCATCATCCACCACCAGCAGCTTTTCAATGCGGCGGGCGTGGAGCAGACGGCGCGCTTCTTCCTGGCCCGTACCAAGCGAGACTGTGGCGAGGTTCTCGGTCGTCATCAGCTCGCGCACCGGCTGCAGCGGGTTTTCGGCGAAGCGCACATCGCGATTGGTGAGGATGCCGCACAGCTTGCCGCCCGCATCGACCACGGGAATCCCGCTGATCCGGTGCAGCTGCATCAGCGTCTGCGCCTCCCCCAGCGTCGCATCGGGGTGGATGGTGATTGGGTTGACCACCATGCCGCTTTCGTACCGCTTCACCGCCCGCACGGCGGCGCATTGTGCGTCGATATCGAGATTGCGGTGCAGCACGCCAATCCCGCCCAGCTGCGCCATCGCAATCGCCATATCGGCTTCGGTCACGGTATCCATCGCCGACGACAGCACCGGGATGTTGAGCGCGATCTCGCGCGTCAGCCGGGTCGAGGTATCGGCCATGCTCGGCAACACGCTGCTTTCCGCGGGGCGGAGCAGCACGTCGTCGAAGGTAAGACCGAGCGGGATATCCATGAGCGCCACTTTCTGATGACCGAGAGGAGGTTCCCCTCGCACCTTTGATGCGCCGGAGAATCGTGGCGGCCCATGTAACCGCACTTGCCCGATTGCGCTAGGGCTGCGGGGCGGCCGTTGGCGGATAGCGTTCCGGGTCGGCCAGCTGGCGGATCAGATCCTCGTGCAGCAGCAAGTCCTCAATCGCCCCGCCCAGCTCGATTTGCGCCGCTTCATCATCAGGCCGGTGATAGCGGCTGAGGAGGAAGGGATCGAGGATCGCGCGGCTGCCATAGGTGCTCGACAGCAGGACGCTCGGCACGCCTGCCTGATGCAGCGCCCAGCCGTCCTGGCGCTGGAGGAAGCTGTCGGCAAGGCTCTGGTCGCCGATCAGCCGCCCCTTGCGGGCCAGCACTTCGAGGATCGCGGCATCAAGCGCCGGGGTGTGGCCGCGGCCGATGATACCGACTGGACTGCCCTCCGGCGCGACCGCCATCATGTCGAAATTGAACGCAGCGACAATGCTGGACAGCGGCAGCGGCGGCGTCTTCACAAATGCGCGCGCGCCGAGCAACCCGGCCTCTTCAGCGCTGGTTGCCAGAACATAGATATCACGGCCCATCGGCGGACCGGCCTTCAGCCGCCGTGCCAGTTCCAGCATCATCGCAATCCCACTGGCATTGTCGGCCGCGCCATTGCAGATTCGGTCGACGGCTTCGGGCGGGCCGCATTCGCCCAGATGATCCCAATGTCCCAGCAGCAGCACCGCACCCGATCCGGGGACGTTGCCGGGGATCATCCCGATGATGTTCTGACTGGGAAACTCGCGGCGATCCGACGTCGCTTCGATCGTCACTGCCAGATTGAGTTCGAGCGGGGCGAAGTCGGCCTTCAAGGCTTCGCGCTTCCACTGCTCCCAGCGCTTTTCGCCCAACACCCGGCCAAGCGCGGCGTCGGTGATATAGGCCGAGAGCGTATCCATCTGTTCGCTGGCGAGTTCCACCCGCCCACGTTCTGCGTTGCGGCGAACCGTGGCGAGCGCTTCGGCATCGGGCACGACTGTTACCACCGCCGTCGCGCGCTGGCGGAACAAGGCCTCGCGCCGCGTCCGATCGCGGCCCGGATCAGCGAGCATCAGGGCGGCGGCTCCGGCCAGCGCATCCCCCAGCACCGAGCCATCGCCATAGCCCACGAACACCACCGGCACGCCCGTCCCCGGCCCGCCCGCTGCCAGCGCGCGGCGGCGCGGGGTGAAGACGGCGGCCTCGGCATCGGTGAGGGTCACGGCTTTGCGCCCCTGGCCCAGCACCAACCGCCCGGTCTGCGGCTCGGTCGCGACCAGATCGACGGGCAGGCGCCAGTAGGAGCCGGGATCATTGGTGCCAGAAACCAGCCCCACCTCACCCATCCGCCTTTCGATATATTCGAAGGTTGCCTTGGCGCCCGGCGTGCCCGGCTTGCGCCCGGCGAACTGATCGCTGGCGAGCACATCAATATCGGCTTTCAGCCGCGCGGCGATGTCGCTCTGCACCGGGTCCGGCGCGACTTCGATCGGCGCGCGGGCACAGGCGGCAAGCCACAGGCTCGCCAGCAAAGTTACCAGCAGCCGGGCGCGGGCCAGGCTCATTCGGCGGTCCAGCCCCCGTCGATGGTGTAGTTCGCACCGGTGATATTGCGCGCCGCGTCGCCGCACAGGAACACGGCCAGCGCGGCGACATCTTCGGGCAGGACGAAGCTCTTGGTCGGCTGCTTGGCGAGCAGCACATCATTCATCACCTGCTCGCGCGTCATCCCGCGCGCGGCCATGGTGTCGGGGATCTGGTTCTCCACCAGCGGAGTCCAGACATAGCCCGGACTGATGCAATTGGCGGTGACGCCGCAGGTCGCCAGTTCCAGCGCGATGGTCTTGGTAAAGCCTGCCAGCCCATGCTTGGCCGCGACATAGGCGCTTTTGAACGGCGAGGCGGCGAGCGAATGGGCGCTGGCGGTGTTGATGATCCGCCCCCAACCCTTGGCCTTCATCCCGGGCACTGCAAGGCGCGTGGTGTGGAACGCCGCCGTCAGGTTCAAAGCGATGATCGCGTCCCACTTTTCGGGCGGAAAATCCTCGACCGGGGAGACGTGCTGCATTCCGGCATTGTTGACGAGGATATCCACCGGGCCGATCGCCGCCATCATCGCCGCAATCGCTTGCGGGTCCATCAGGTTCGCACCGTTGTAGCTCGCGCCCAATTCCTCGCAAAGCGTGGCGATTTCAGCCGGATCGCCCAGCCCGTTGAGAATCACCTCAGCCCCTTCGGCCGCCAGCGCGCGCGCAATCGCGAGACCGATCCCGGAGGTGGATCCAGTGACGAGAGCACGCCGGTTCTTGAGCATTCGCCGCATCTCCTGCACGTTCGGCCTATTGGTGTTCGCTTTTGCCGTGCGGTTGGCGGCTGTCCAGCAAATTGCTGAAGCGAGGGCCGAAGCAGAAGGATTTCCGATGCGATTAGGCCCATTTGACACATCAAAAATCAATGTCCGCTCCAGCGATGGCGGTGGAGGCGGTATGGGCCGCGCGGGCGGCGTGGGCTGCGGGACGCTGGTCATCGCGCTGATCGGGGCGGTGGTGTTCGGGCTTGATCCGATGCAGACCATCGGCATGGTCGAAAGCGTCCAGCAGCAGGGCGCACCAGCGGGCACCGGTGGCGGGCGCGAGACGGACGAACAGGTGGTCTGCACCTCCAGCGCCTATGCGACCGAGGCCTGCAACGCACTCACCAACCTCAATGACACCTGGCAGGCGAGCTTTGCGCGCTCAGGCCTGCCGTTCGAGCAGCCCGGCCTCGATCTCTTCCGTGGGCAGGTGGATACCGAAGGCTGCGGCAGTGCGACATCGGCGGCGGGGCCGTTCTACTGCCCGGCTGACAAGGGTATCTATATCGACACAGGCTTCTATGACCAGTTGGCCCAGATGTCGGGCACCGGCGGCGATTTTGCGAGGCTCTATGTCATCGCGCATGAATATGGCCACCATCTCCAGAACATCACTGGCCTCGCCAATCAGGTGCGGCGCGAACAGCAGCGCAATCCTTCGGCGGCCAATCGCTTGCAAGTGGCGATGGAATTGCAGGCCGATTGCTATGCCGGAATGTGGGCGGGCAAGAACAGCGACCTGATAGACCCGGGCGATCTTGAGGAAGGTTTGAAAGCCGCCAGCGCGATTGGCGATGATACGTTAATGCGCAATGCCGGACAGAGCATCAATCCGGAGAACTTCACTCACGGCACCAGCCGCCAGCGCATGACCGCGCTCAGGCTGGGGCTCGACAGCACGAATGATGCCGCCTGCAACGTTTTCTTTGAAGGAACCTAATATGAAGCGCCCTCTCCCCGTTACCGCGCTCGCTGCTCTCACCTGCCTCGCTGGCTTGGCCGGAGGCACGGCCCACGCGCAGTCCATGCCCGAACCGGATGCCACCGAAGTCGCCAAGACCCCCTTGCGCGACCTCAACATCGACGCGCGCGACATTCCCGAAATCCTGCAAGCGGCCGTGCGCAATCCCTATGCAGTGCCGGGCAGAGGGCGCTGCAATGACCTCGTCACCGAAATCGCCGCGCTCGATATGGAGCTGGGCGCCGATTACGACATTGCCGAGGATGACGGGAAGGACCGTCTGAGCGAAGGCCGGATCGGCCAGAGCATCGTCGGCTCGGTGATCCCATTCCGCGGCATCCTGCGCGAAGTGACGGGCGCGGCCAGCAATGACCGCGCCCTGCGTGCTGCCTTTACTGCGGGGATGGCAAGACGCGCATTCCTCAAGGGACTGGGTCAGGGCAAGGGCTGCGCCTATCCGGCCCGGACCAAGGCGGCGGGGAAGTAACCGCCGCCGCCTTGCGGCTCAGCCTTCCTTTTCCGTCCACCGGTCGATCTGCCGGTCAAGCGTGCGGAGCAACTGCTTGCGGGTGTCTTCGGGAATGTCCTTGTCGCTGGCGATTTCAGCGCGGGCTTCCTCGAGACCCTTGCGGGCCGAAGCGAAGATGCGCTTGTGACAGATCGAGATGACCTGCACGCCATCCTTGTTGGTAGTCTCGCTCACCTCGTCGCTGCCCGGCTGGCATTCGCGCTTGACGATGATGCGCTGTTGACCGGCGGCGGCATGGGCGGCGTCGGCTGACGCCATGGCGTCGGCGATGATATGCGGCAGTTCGGCGCGCACCCGGTCGGCTTCCGCGAGGCCTTCTTCAAGCGCGGCAAACATCGCGTCGCGGCTATCCTTGTCGAAACCCTCGGCGGCTTCGAGTTCGCGGGCGATTTCCTCACGGTCAGGCCCGCTACGGAACACCATCTTCATCCGGCGCTCCTTGCCGTCCTCATCGCGCCAGACATGCTCGGTCACTTCGGTTTCGCTGGCACTGTCGCCGCCCATCATGATCACGGTCGGCGGTTCGGGCGCCTCGGGCGGCATCGGCGGCTCGGGCGCTTCGGGGGGCGCAGGCGGTGCGGGCGGTTCCGGAGCTTCGGGCGCTTCGAGCACCGCTTCGGTCGCGGCATAGCTGATCGAAGCGGTCAGCGGCAAAGCCAGCAGCCCGGCGCCAAGGAGCGCACGGCCGGCCAGACGGCGGCGGGGGGACAGGTCGGACATGGCAAGACTCCTCAGGCGGTGAATGATCGATTTCTCGCCGAGCACCGGGCAGGCCATCGGCGCGGTCAGGGCGGCGTTGTGGGTGGCACCGGGCAAAGCGGCAAAGCGGGCGATGAGCGCAGCATAGGCGGCGCGTTCCTGGGCCGAGCGGCGGGCCATGACCCGCGCATCGCAGGCGGCCTCCTGATCGCGCCGCAGGGCGAGCCAACCATAGCGGCCGAGCGGATTGAACCAGTGCAGCGCGAACAAGGGTTGGATGAGGACATTGACCAGCAAGTCCCCACCGCGGTGGTGCGCCAATTCATGCGCCAGCGCGAGATCACGCGCCGGCCGGTCATGCAGCGCCATAAAGCCGGGGGGCAGCGCGATCACCGGATCGAACACGCCCATCGCCAGCGGAGCGGTGGTAGCGGGGGTCTCGATCAGCCGAACTTTGCCGATCAACCCGCGCGCCCGGCCAACTTCGCGCCCCTCGGCCAGCAAGATGTCACGCAGTGCGAAGTAAGCGGCAAAACGCCGCCACAAGGTCACCCCTGCCCCGGCGAGCCAGATCAGTAGCAAGCCTTCGATAATCGGCAAGTCGGCGAGCGTCGCAAAGAGATCGAACCCGGCAGGTTGCGGCGCAGCCTCCATTGGCACGGTCAGCGGCGCCGGCACGGCCCCGGGAGGCGCTTGCACGGCAGCCTCCCAGATCATCGGATCCGCGGGCGGCGGTGCTTCGGCGAGAAATTCTACGGGCGTGGTTGGCGCAGGCTCGGCCACCTTGGGCGCCATCCAAGCGGGAAGCGTGACCGGCGGCAGCACCAGCCGCGCTGCCGGGATCAGCCACAGGGCGTATGCGGCCTCGGGGCCGAAATGTTTGGTGACCGGGCGCCGCAGCATCAGCACCAGCGCAATCAGCACGCCGGTCCACGCCAGCGTATGCAGCAACATCCCGCTCATGGCCGCAGCTCCTTCAGCAGTGCCTCGATCTCGGTGAGGTCATCCTCGGTCAGGGCTTCGGTCTCGGCCAGATGCGCCACCAGCGAAGCGGCGCTGCCGCCGAACAAGCGGTCGACCAGCCGCCGCGACTCGCCCCCGACATAGGCCTCACGGGCAATGGTCGGGGTGTAGAGGAAGCGGCGGCCATCCGGTTCCGCCGCCAGCGCGCCCTTCTGGACGAGTCGCGAGAGCAGCGTCTTCACCGTGGCGAGGCTCCAGCCACGCGCGGTGCAAACCTCCTCACACACATCGGCGGCGGTTTGCCGCGGGCGGTCCCACAGGACTTCCATCACCGCATGTTCGGCTTCGGTGATGCGTTCGCCAAGAGCGTCGTCGGACGGGGTCACAGGGGGTCTCCCTCGGTTTGTGATTACACCTGTAGTCATAACGATTACATTTGTAAATCTTTCGCGTGGCTGAACGAGTGCCGGACCGGCTTGCGCTTCGTTGAAGCGGCGATACACCCGGACGAATGACATGGACGCGCATCCTCGCCCCTCTGCTGGCTTTCGCCACGCTCGCTATTGCCCTGCCGGCGCGGGGCGACGAGCCGTTCCTGCCGGTCACCAGCTCGGCCGAATTGTCAGACGAAGGTGGCGCGACCGAAGTGGGAGAACTGATCTTCCGCGGCGGGATCACGATCGCGCCCGATTCCGTGAACATCGGCGGCATTTCCAGCCTCGCCTGGTACGACGGGGAGCTATACGCGGTCGCCGATGACGGGCGCTGGATCATTCTGACCCCCGAGGATCTCGGCGTGCGGCTGGTCGATTTGACAGCGCTCCGCATCGATTCGCTGCGCGATGCCAAGGGCAAGGCGCTTGGATCGAAGGCGCGCGGTGATGCCGAGGCGATCACGCGGCTGCCTTCTGGCGAATGGCTGGTCGCGTTCGAGCAGGACCACCGCATCTGGCGCTATGCCGACATCACCGCGCCCGTCACCGGCGAGGAGACCCGCGCCGCCGCGCTGATCGCCGGGGCCGAGGCCAATGCCGGGATGGAGACGCTCGCCGCCTATCCGGGCGGGCTGCTCGCCTGCGGGGAATGGGCCGACGCTACCCGGCCCAACTGCCTGCGCATCACCGAGGCGGGTGCCGCCCCCTTCCACCTCGCCGCGCCCGCAGGGATCACCGAAGTCGGCGGCGTGCCGACCGATGCGGCCTGCAAGGCCAATGGCATCTGCTACGTGCTGTTCCGCAGCTACAACGCCAACGAAGGCAACCGCGCCGCGATTGTGGAACTCGCCGCCGATGGCACCACCCGGACGCTCGCCGTGCTTGCCCCACCGCTGAAGCTCGACAATTTCGAAGGGCTGGCCGTGCGCGAGGCGCCGGGCAAGACCTTCCTCTACCTCGCCTCCGACGACAATTTCCGCAATTGCGATCCCGATCCCAAGCCCGGCTGCCAGCGCACATTGCTGATGAAGTTCGAGGTAAAGCCCCCGCCCGGCGGCGCAGCGGCGCTCACCCCGGCGGACTTCGCCGGAAGCCCGACCGCCCGGCCCGCCATCCGCCCCTTCCCCGAGGCGGCGAGCGTCAGCGTGGTCTTGGAAACCAACCTCGGCCCCATCACCATCGCGCTCGAAACCGAACGCGCACCGGTCACTGCGGGCAATTTCCTGCGCTATGTCGAGCAAGGGCGCTTCGACGGCGCGACCTTCTACCGCGCGATGGACCTGCCCGGTGAGCGCGAGCCGTCCGGCATCCTGCAAGGCGGCACGCGCGGCGATCCCCAGCGTATCCTGCCGCCGATCATCCACGAACCGACCAGCGCAACCGGCCTCAGCCATGTCCACGGCGCGCTGGCGATGGCGAGCGCTGGCGCCGGCACAGCCGATGGCGACTTCTTCATCATGGTCGAGGATCAGACCGGCTTCGACGCCGATCCCAAGGCGAGCGATCCGAGCTGGCGGGACGGTTTTGCCGTGTTCGGCCATGTCACAGCGGGCATGGAGGTGGTCGCCGCCGCTCAGGTCGCTCCGCGCGATGCGGAGGCGGGCGAAGGGGTGATGAAGGGACAGATGCTGGCCGAGCCGGTTCGCATTATTTCGGCGCGGCGGGCGGCGCCTTCGCCGCAGCCATAAGCGCCGCTTCATCGAAGGCCGGTCGTCCGATCGGCGCGCTGGCGATGCGGGGCATCTGCGCCTCAATGCTTGGCAGCCATGCCTTGGCACCCGCTCCGATGCTCACCTGCGGCAGCGAGGCGAGGAAGCGGGCCTTGGCCTCCCATTCGGCGACCGAGCGGGTTGCCATCCGGGCCGCCTCTTCGAAGGCGACGGGCTGGCGCAGGGCGCGGTTGATCAGGGCGTCGCCGAAGAAGGTCCAGTCATTCTCGGCCACGCAGCCGAACGAACTGCGCGTGCTGGCGGCGGCGGTGAGGATTGCGGTGTCGGGGCTGGCGAGCACCGGGACGAACACGCCCGAATAGCACGCCGACAGAATCAGCACCCGCCGCGTGATGCCCGCCTCCTCCAGCGCTGCCTTGAGCTTCACCGGGGACAGCACACCATAGCCGCTATCGCCGTAATGATAGGCCAGCCCCAGATCCATGCCGTGGCTGGTGGTGTAGAGCACCAGCACATCCTCGGCCCCGTCCATCACCGTACCAAGATGCGCCAGCGTCAGCAGTAGCGCGGTGATCGAGCCGTGCGGTGCATCGTCGCGCGTTCCGTCCGGCCCGGCGAGCGTCAAAGTGCGTCCCCCTGCCCCATAGCGTGCGCCGAGCACCCGCGCGGCCTCACGCGCCTCCCGTGCGAACACCGGATCACTGTCGAGCGCGATGGTGACGACGTATGCGTCAGGCGTGCCGGGTCGCTGGGCCGGAAGCGCCGCGAGTGCCGCATCAAGCCGGCGCTGCTGCGCGCGGATCGCGGCGGCGGAGACTCCCCGATGGAGTTCGGGGCTCAGGTCATAGGACGTGCGCCGCTCGGCCCGATCCTTGCCGCTGCCCAGATCGGGATAGGGCAAGGTATGGGGCGGCGGCTGGTTCGGATCGGCGGGCTGCGACAGCGCCGGACCTGCGAGCAACGCCGCCAGCACCCCTGCGATGATCGTGCCCCTGTTCATCTGGGAGCAAGCTGCCCGTCCGCGGCGGGCTGGTCAAGCTGGCACTTTCACAGCAGCCGCGCGCGTTGCTCCGGTGTCAGCAGCGCGCAGGCTTCGGCGGTCTTGCCGAACCAGCGGTAACGGTTGCGCGCGATCGTGTCATAGGCCCAGTCACGCAGGCCGCGCGGGATGATCTGGAACACCAGCCCCAGCCGCCACCACCCGCCCAGCGCGCGGGCGACCTCGAAATAGCCGTCGCTTTTGATGAAGGCGCGACCGTTGCGCAGGAAGATGTAGCTCTGGTTCCAGTCGAGCCCGAAATGCTGGGCGAGCGCGGAGCCGAGCGGCCCTTGTGCCGGGGTGAAGGCGACGATGCCCTTGTGGTCATGCTTCATGATGAAGCTCACCCCGCCTGAACACAGCACGCAGACGTGATCGAAGATGAACACCGGGCGCGAATCGTCGAAGGCGGGGACAGCGGGATTGTCACGGTAGCTGTAGGGCGCGGGCGTCATGCGTCGGTGGCCTCAATGTTGAAATGGGCGAATTCGGCGCGGTATTCGGCGAGGCTGATGATGCCGAGACAGGGCCGCGCGCCGGGCTCGTAGCGGCGGCCAGCGGCCATCTGGCGAGCGATCAGGATCACCGGGATGCAGGGGATGAACGGCCCGTGGCCCGAGCGCGCGATGATCCAGTGGCGGCGGGTTACCGGCGCTCCGTTCGCGCCCTCGCCGGTGATGGTCATGAAGAAGCCGCTGGTGCCGGTGCCGAGCCAATCGAACAGGCTCGCGATCCTGACCAATTGCGGGGCGAACCGGTCGAGGCGGGGCAGCAAGCCGATGCGCGCCAGCCAGCCCATCAGTACGGTGCCGAAATGCAGCGGCGCAATGGCGTGGCCCGCCCAGAACGAATGGTCCTGAAGACCGGGATAGCGCGCGGCGAACAGATCGAGGTCGGGCGCATTGGCACGCCCGAACCAGCGCTGGCCGACGCCGGGGAGGTCGAGCCGGCGCAGGTCGCTCCAGCCGGTGACCGGGGTCATCCGCCCGCCCTGCAAGGTGGTGAAGCGCTGGCCGACAAAGCTGAGCACCGCCGCCACCGTGCCTGCGCCCGCATTGGACTGCTCGGCGCCGCTGATGCCATATTCGACCGCGCGGATGGTCCGCATCGTCATGGCCGCGTCGTCACAATAGGCCGCCGTCAGCGCGGGAACCGAACTCGCGCCCGCCAGCACAGCGACGCCTGCGCGCTTGGCCGCATCGTCCAGCACCCCGATCCCGGTGACGAATTCGCGCGCATCGGCAATGTCGCAATAATGCGCCCCGCAGGCGATGGCCGCCTCGGCCACAGCATAGGATTGCCCGTTGTAAGGCCCGACCATGTTGATGACGAGATCGGGGCGGAGCGCTGCCAAAGCCGCGGGCGGCCCGGTGAGGTCATAGGGCCCCGCCTCAGCCGGATTGGCAGCATTGAGAGCGCCAGCGAGCGCCTCAGCCTTCGCGCGGCTGCGCCCCGCAATGATCAACTGAATGGCAGGATCGCCAGCAAGGCTGCGCGCCACATGGGCACCGAAATTGCCGTAGCCACCGATGATCGCGACGCGCAGAAGCATCATTGCTGCGCTTTAGGAATTGCGTTCAAGGGACTACAGAACCGGCCCACGGCTCAGGTGAGCAGCTCGTTGGACAGGTGCGGCATGACTATCGACCTTCTGAACTCAAGTGAGTCATACTGTTCGAAAAAATTGGCGGTCCAATCCTCGTCAGAGCTAGGATCAAATTCAAGCGTTACCGAGGATGACGAGTTCTGATCATCGCAAAAGAAAAACAATTTTGCGCGAAATTTAGTTTTAAATCTTGTGTCAGACGCGAGAAATTCGATTTCGTCAGCCTGAATATCGCCTTCGAAATTGATCCTTAAGCTACAGTCATCACCCGTTATTTTTCCGATGATCACCCTTAAGCTTTGTTTCGATGGAAGAAGATCAATTGGTCGTTGGAGTTCTGAGAAACCAAGGAGCGTCTCGTCAAATTTGGATGTCTCTGCATTCCACACGCAGAGTTCTGAAATAAAGACACGCAAATTTTTTGCTGGGTTCCAGCCCTTGTTATCAAGGTAGAAACCCAGCTCAATCTCCCATGGGGTGTCAGAATCTCCTCCGGTGTAAGAAGATAGAACGCCATCCGAATGGTTGACGACCTTAAACCTTGGACGTCGTATAAACTCAACGAAATTGAAAAACTGAGAGAAGAAAAAGCCGATCGCCGCACTGACGAGCGAAAGAGCGACTTCTTCCACTAGCAACCCTCCTCAATACACCCGCGCCTTGGGCTCGATGTACTTGATGTCGTCCGTCAGGGTGTACTCATGCACCGGACGGTAATCGATCCGGCTGTTCGAGCCGCGCCCGCCCCAGCCGTCGAACCAGGCGATGGTGTGCTTCATCCATTCGGCGTCGTTGCGATCGGGGAAGTCCTCGTGCGCGTGGGCGCCGCGGCTTTCCTTGCGGTTGGCGGCCGACGCCATGGTAACGTTGGCCTGGCTCATGAGGTTGTCGAGTTCCAGCGTCTCGATCAGGTCGCTGTTCCAGATCAGCGACTTGTCGGTGACGTGGATGTCCTCCATCCGCTTGTTCTGCTCGGCGAGCTTGGCCACGCCTTCGTCCATCAGCTTCTGGTCGCGGAACACCGCGCAGTGCTTCTGCATCGCCTTCTGCATTTCTGCGCGAATCTGCGCGGTGGGCGAGCCGCCCTGCGCATAGCGGAAGTGATCCAGACGGGTCAGCGCGAAGTCGGCGCTGTCGGCGGGCAGCTCGGGCTGCTTGGCCTTGGGTTGCAGATTGTCGCGCAGGTGATGGCCGGTTGCGCGGCCGAACACCACGAGGTCAATCAGCGAGTTCGAGCCGAGGCGGTTGGCCCCGTGCACCGAAACGCACGCAGCCTCACCCACGGCATAGAGGCCGGGGATGACGGTATCCGGATTGCCATCCGGGCCCAAGGTCACAACCTGACCGTGGTAGTTACAGGGGATACCGCCCATGTTGTAATGCACCGTCGGAGTGACGGGCAGCGGCTGGCGGGTGAGATCGACGCCGGCGAAAATCTTGCCGCTCTCGGTGATCCCCGGCAGGCGCTGGGCGAGCACGGCCGGGTCGATGTGGTCGAGGTGCAGGTAGATGTGGTCGCCATCCGGCCCGACACCGCGCCCTTCGCGCATTTCGAGCGCCATCGAACGGCTCACGACATCGCGCGAGGCGAGGTCCTTGGCGGACGGTGCATAGCGCTCCATGAAGCGCTCGCCTTCGGAGTTGGTGAGATAGCCACCCTCCCCGCGCGCGCCTTCGGTGATCAGCACGCCCGCGCCGTAGATGCCGGTCGGGTGGAACTGCACGAACTCCATGTCCTGCAAGGGCAGGCCCGCGCGCAGCACCATCCCGCCGCCGTCGCCGGTGCAGGTGTGGGCGCTGGTGGCGGTGTAATAGCAGCGGCCATAGCCGCCCGTCGCCAAAACGACCGACTGCGCGCGGAAGCGGTGGATCTTGCCGTCATCGAGGCACATCGCGATCACGCCGACGCACTGCTTCACGCCGTCACGTTCCGACATGATGAGGTCGAGCGCGAAGTATTCGATGAAGAAGTCCGCGTCGTACTTCAGGCTCTGCTGATAGAGCGCGTGGAGCATCGCGTGGCCTGTGCGGTCCGCCGCGGCGCAGGTGCGCTGCACCGGCGGGCCGGCGCCCATATTCTGCATGTGGCCACCGAACGGACGCTGGTAGATCGTACCATCGGCGTTGCGGCTGAACGGCACGCCCGCGTGCTCCAGCTCGTAGACCGCCGCAGGGGCTTCACGCGCGAGATATTCGATCGCGTCCTGATCGCCCAGCCAGTCCGACCCCTTGACGGTGTCGTACATGTGCCAGGTCCAGTGATCGGGCGAGTTGTTGCCCAGCGACGCGGCGATGCCGCCCTGTGCGGCCACGGTGTGCGAGCGCGTCGGGAACACCTTGGAGATGTTCGCAGTGCGCAGGCCGCTTTCGGCCGCGCCCATCGTCGCGCGCAGGCCAGAACCGCCCGCGCCCACCACGACCACGTCATAGGTGTGATCGACGATCGTGTAAGCGCCCGTCAGATGCGCGCCCCCGACATCATTTGCGGTTCCCTTGGGAGCTGCGGTTGCCATCAGGCATTACCTCCGAATGCGAGCGTGGCGACGCTGAAAATGCCGAACGCGCCGCCGCCAATTGTTGCAAGATTGAGCGCCGAGATCGCAGCAAACTTGCTGCCGGCGTCATGAATGTAATCCTCGATCAGCACTTGCAGGCCGAGGCGTGCGTGCCAGAACAGGCTGAACACCAGCAGGATCATCGCGGTCGCCGAAAGCGGCTGCGAGAGCCACTTGACCACATTGCCGTAGCCAAAATCGCCCAGCATGATCAGGCTGACGAGCAGCCAGCTCATCAGCACCACGTTGCCGATTGCGGTGAAGCGCTGCACCAGCCAGTGATGCGGACCGTGATGCGCCGCGCCAAGCCCGCGAACGCGTCCGATGGAAGTTCCGTTACCCATAGTCGTCGCTCCTCAGCGCAGCAGGATCAGGGCCCAGAAGCCCGCGGTGAGAACGACAGCGATGATCGGCGCAGCGATCGACCACATGCGGTTGGTATCGAGTTCGTAGCCAGCCCCGATATCCAGCACGAAGTGGCGCATTCCGCTCATCATGTGCGTGAAGAATGCCCACGACAGGCCGACCAGCACCAGCATCCCGACCGGCGAGCCCATCGCGCCTTGGAACGTGGCATAGGCCTCGGCCCCGCTCGCAAGCGCGCCGAGCCACCACAGCAGCACGCCCAGCCCGACCAGCGCCATGCCGTCGCCGGTTGCGCGGTGGAGGATCGATACCAGCATATGCGGCCCCCAGCGCCACACCTGCAAATGGGGAGAAAGCGGTCTTTGATTCATGGTGATCCCGTCCGGTCCCTAGATTTTCGCCATTCCACTTAGCGCCGCTGACGCATGAGGCAAGCGGGGAGCGGTGGACACAGCTTGCAAAGTTTTGGATAGGGACGTGCATGGGATACACTCTAGTTACCGGATCGAGCCGCGGAATCGGCAAGGCAGCTCTTGATGCTCTGGCGGAACGCGGGGTCCCCGTGATCGGCCACGCCTCACGCCCCGTTACCCCCACGCCCGGCGCCCCGCCGATCATCGCCGCCGATTTTGGCGATCCGCTGAGCGTGCAAGGCCTGTGGGATCAGGCACTTGATCTGGCGGGCGGTGAAATTGACGCTGTGGTCAACAATGCCGGGCGGTTCGAAGCCAACCGGCTGGAACGCTCCGAGATCGAATGGCTTGACGCGTGGGAGGATACGCTGCGGGTCAATCTCACCAGCGCCGCGCAGCTTTCGCGCTTTGCGGTGTTGCATTGGCAAGAGCGTGGCTTTGCCGGGCGGCTCGTCCATGTCGCCAGCCGCGCCGCCTATCGCGGGGACAGCCCTGCGCACTGGCACTACGCCGCCGCCAAGAGCGGGATGATCGCGATGCACAAGACCATCGCGCGGGCCTATGCCAAGGACGGCATACTGAGCTTTGCCGTCACCCCCGGCTTTACCGACACCAGCATGGCGGACGATTACCTCGCCAGCCGCGGCGGGCCGGGGCTGCTGGCGGACATTCCGCTGGGCCGAGTGGCGACACCGGAGGAAATCGCTGCCATCATCACCTTCTGCGCGCTCGACGCGCCGCCAAGCATGACCGGCGCGGTGATCGACGCCAATGGAGCGAGCTTTGTTCGATAAGATTGCCATGCTCGCTGCGGCTATGCTCGCCCTGCCCGGGTGCACCATGGCCGCCGCCACCTCGCAAGCATCTGCCAAGGTCAAGGACGCGCAGCATTCCGACGACATGGTGCGCTTTGGCAAGGTCTGCGAGGATTTTGACGATTGGGACAAGCCGACGGAGCCGTTCCATATCCACGGCGACACCTGGTATGTCGGCACCTGCGGGATCACCGCGCTGCTAATCCGGGGCAAGGATGGCGCTGTGCTGATCGACAGCGGGACCGCCAAAGGCTCGGAAGCGATTGCCGCCAATATCGAGAGCCTCGGCGTCAAGCTGTCCGACGTGAAGGTAATCGTGGGGAGCCATGAGCACTTCGACCATGTCGGCGGGTTTGCCCGGCTACAAGGCCTGATCGGCGCACCCGTGCTGGTTGGCGCTGGCGCAACCGAGGTATTCCGAACGGGCAAAGACGATCCGCGCGATCCGCAAGCCGGGCTGCACGCGCCGATGGCGCCTGTCACCGGCACCATCCGCGCAGTCGCGGACGGCGAGTTGGTGAAGGTCGACGGACTGGAAATCACCGGCTTCGCCACCCCCGGCCACACCATCGGCGCGATGAGCTGGCAATGGGAAAGCTGCGACGTGGGCGGCTGCGTCACTATCGTCTACGCCGACAGTCTCTCGCCGGTCAGTGCCGATGACTACCGCTTTACCGACCATCCCGACTATGTCGCCATGTTCCGGCGCGGAATTGCCCGGCTGCGTCCGCTCGAATGCGGGATGTTGCTTACCCCCCACCCCTCAGCCAGCGACATGCTCACCCGCGCGCGGACCGGGACGATGGTGGGCGGCATGACCTGCGCGGCCTATGCCGACAGCAAGACCAAGGCGCTGGACGACCGGCTCGCCAAGGAAGCGGCGGCGCAATGACCTCCACCTGGAAACTGACCGCCCACGCGCCCAAGCCCATCGTGCAGGCCGCGCTGCTGGCGCATGATCTGATCGACGATTGGGATTACGAGCTCGTCATCGCGGGCCGCGAGGAAGCGGAGGACAAGCCCGACGATTGGGTGCTCGAAGGCTGGTATCCGCGCAAACCCGGCAAGGCCGAGAAGGCTGCTCTGGCCGGGCTGTTCGATGGACCGGCACCCAAGATCACCGTCGAAGAACTCGCGCCGCAGGACTGGGTGACGCTGAGCCAGCACAACGCCCCGCCGATCCGGGCGGGCAGGTTCCATGTCCATACGCCCGATTATCCGGCCGATCCCGACCTGATCGACTTCGTGATCCCTGCCTCACAAGCGTTTGGCACCGGTCAGCACAAGACCACCGCCGGGTGCTTGGAAATGCTGGGCCACATGAAGGCGAGCGGCGTGATCGCGCGCAATGTCGCCGATATCGGCACCGGCACTGGGCTGCTGGGCTTCGCCGCGCTGGCGCTGTGGTCGCGCGCGCTGTGCACCCTCACCGATATCGACGCCGTCTGCGTTGGCGTGGTCGAAGAGAATGCGCGGCTCAATGCTGTCCCGATGGGCGGCGGCGCTGGCGAGGCGGTGATGATCGTCGCCGACGGGATGGACGATCCGCTGCTGCAATTGCGCGGGCCTTATGATCTGCTGATCGCCAATATCCTCGCCGGGCCGCTGGTTAGCCTCGCGCCCGATTTTGCCAAAGCCGTGCCGCCGGGGGGGAGCTTGCTCTTGGCGGGTCTGTTGGCGGGCGAGCAGGAAGCGGCAGTCAAGCGCGCGATGCACCGCGCCGGGTTCCGCATGGCCGCACGGCTCCAGCGCGGCGACTGGGCGATCCTGTGGCTGCGCCGGCGGCGCGTCAGGTAAGCGCCGCCCGTCTCCGCTCAAGGAGCAACCGCTCGGCCTTTGGCGGCGCAAGCGCGAGCGCCGTATCGAGCGCCGCCGCTGCCTCGTCCATCCGCCCCGCCCGCGCCAGCAGATCGGCGCGCGCCACATGGTATGGCCGCGCCAGCGCCAACCGCTCGGCCGGAAGCGCGTCGAGCGCCGCCAACCCGGCCTCGGCACCCTCGACCTGCGCCAAAGCCAGCGCGCGGCTCAACGCCACCATCGGCGAGGGCCGCAGCGCCAGCAGCACATCATAGAGCCGCAGCACCGCGCCCCACTCGACCGCACCGTCGAACGCGCGGCGGGCGTGGGTGAGCTGGATCGCGGCCATCACCTGATGCGGCCCTGATCGCGCCAAGGCAGCCGCCCGGTCCATCAGCCCGCGCGCCGCTGCGATCCGCGCATAATCCCATAGTGCCACATCCTGCTGCGACAGCGGCACCATCGCGCCCTCCCCATCCAGCCGCGCCCCCGCGCGCGAACGGGCGAGCAGCACCAGCGCGGCAAGTCCCAGCGCTTCGGGCTCCTGCGGCAGCAGTTCGGCGACCAGCAGCGCCAGCCGCTCGACCTCCGCGCCAAGATCCTCCTCCAGCGCCGCTGATAGCTCCCCGCCCGCATCGGCATAGGCGGCCGTAAACGCCAGCTCGAGCGCGAGCAGCACTGCGCCGAGCCGTTCGGGCCACGCCTTGCGCGGGGGGAGTTCAAACGCGATCCCCGCCTCGCGCACCTTGGCCTTGGCGCGGGTGATGCGCTGGAACATCGCCTGTTCGCTCACCACGAACAGCCGCGCGATCGCCGGGGTCGGCAGCCCGCAGATCACCTTCAATGCCAGTGGAGCGCGCACTTCGGCCCCCAGCGCCGGGTGGCAGCAGATGAAAAGCAGTCGCAGCCGTTCATCCGGGATGGGCTCGGGCAGTTCGAGAATGTCAGCCATGTCGCTCACCTCCCCCAAGGCATCAGCGGTCCGCACCTCGCTGCGCGCCTTGCGGATCGCATCAAGCGCGCGCCGCTTGGCCGCGACGAACAGCCAGGCGGCGACATCGCGCGGCGGTTCGGCGAGCGCGAGGCAGGACGCGGCGGCATTGGCGAAGGCCTCCTCCGCCGCGTCCAGATCGCGCAACTGAGCGGCGAGCGCGGCCACCACGCGGGGCCGCGCCGCCATGATGGCCTGGGCCAGATCGGCCTGAAGCGTCACCCCTGCATCGGCCAGACCGGGCGCACCTCGATCCCGCCCTTGGGCACCGGAATGCGCTTGGCCCATTCGAGCGCCTCATCAAGGCTGGCGACATCGATGATGTAGAAGCCGCCGAGTTCCTCATGCGTCTCGGCAAAGGGACCATCATGCAGGGTGGCCGCGCCGTTATCCCAACGGATCGTGGTCGCCATCGCCGCAGGCTTGAGCCGCTCGCCCGAGAACGGCACCCCGGCCGCGACCAGATCTTCGGCCAGCTTCATATGCCCCGCCAGCGTCGCTTCCAGCAGCGCCGCGCCGCCCTCGCCCGCATAGGGGCTTTCATCCTCGTTGATCATCAGCATGAATTGCATGGGTCCGTCTCCGTCATCCACCCCGCCGGAATGGCAAGGCTCTGACAGGGAGACGCGGTCGGCAAGCCGGATTCGACAGCCGCGCGAAAATTATTCCGCGGGTTCGGCGCCGGGTTCCTCGGTCTTCTTGCCGGTCCGGGTCCAGGGGTACATGAACTGCGGGCCATAACCGCGCGGCACGTCCTCGGGGATGCCGTAATCCTTGGGCCAGCGGTCCTCCGGCAGATGGAAGGTGCCGAACAGCTTGTCGATCCACGGGAAATGGATCGCGAAGTTCACATCGAAGGCCTCGCGTTCCAGCCCGTGGTGCCAATGATGGAAGCGCGGCGTGGCAATCCAGTGGCCGAGCCGGTTGAAGTTCCCGCCGACATTGGCGTGGAGCAGCGACGACCAGACATAGATGAAGCCGATATAGGCCTGCATCACCGACGCGCCAAAGCCCAGCGTGAACAGCGGCAGCGATGTCACCGCGCGCAGCAGCACGACCTCGACCACATGCATCCGCGATCCGGCCAGCCAGTCCATCGACTTGGCGCTGTGATGCACCGCGTGGAAACCCCACAGGAACGGCACCTTATGGAACAGCCGGTGGTACCAGTATTGCAGCATATCGGACGCGACCAGCACGATGGCGAATTGCACCAGCCACGGCAGATCGGCCACCATCGCCCGGAACGCCTGCCAATTGCTCGTATTGGCGTTGATGATCTGTGACGGCGCCAGCGACAGGAACGCCAGAATCTGCACGAACATCGAGCTGATGAGGAAGTAGAACAAATCCTCGCGCCATTCATTGCGGAACAGGCGTTGTTCGCGCCGGTGCGGCACGAAGCGTTCGAGCGGCGCGTACATGAAGCCGGTCGCCAGCAGATTGACGATGAAGAAATCGAGCCCGAAGAACATCCCCCAGCCGCCGGCATTATCCGCTTCGACCGACGCGCCGCCCAGCAATGCCGCGCCCAGGCCGATAGCCAGCGCCGTCATGCCCAGCACCTTCCTCGGACGCAGCAGCAGGCTCAGCAGTGCAAGCGCATAGCTCGCCAGCAGGATCACATGGATCGCGGTGCGAAATCCGCCCCAGTCGCGCACGATCTGCAATTCGGGCGTGGTGAACCAGGCCGGGAATTTGAGCGCGATCACCATGACCAGCCCGCTGATCGCGAACAGCAGGCCGAAGAACCCGGCGAACCAGCCTGACCCGAACCGCCGCACTTCCACCGGCGATTCCAGGTCACGCATCAATGTCTGAAGATAGCCTGCCATACTGCCCCACATGGATTACCATTCTGCGTTAGCATGAAGCGCCTTACCACACAGTAACTTCGCGGCGAATGCCCCCAATCAGCAAGGCTTAGAGGGGGCCTGCCGCGTGCAACGCATCCTCGAAGGCACCCAGCGCATTGCGGGTGAAGGCGGCCATGTTGGTGATCCGGTCATCGCTGCCGGTTTCGACCATGCAGGTGACAGTCATACCGCCGGGCGCAGCAATTGCGGCGACGCTTTGCCCGGCAGGCGCACCCGAAGGATGCGACGATCCGCCGACCGACCCGCTTTCGGCCAGACCCCACTCGGCCCCGAAATTGTCCCGGATCGCGCGCGCTTGCAGCATGGCATAGTCCGCGCTCGCCCCGCGCATCCCCTTGTAGGCGTCACGCGGGAGCGCGAACAGCACGTCGCGGGCGCGGAAGGAATAGACCACCCCGCCGCCCACGAAAAAGTCGAGCGCGCCGGGGACCGTGAGAAGGCTCGCCGCAATCAGCCCGCCTGTGGCCCCGTCGGCCACTGCAACCTTCTCGCCGCGCGCGCGAAGCAGAGCGGCGATGCGAAGGGCCTGCGGGTGGAGTTCGGCGAGGAGGTCGCTCACGGCGCGGTCACCTCCACTACAATCTCGCCGAGGTGGTTCGAGCCATGGCGCACGCGGTCGCCGGGCTTGAGGAAATGTCCGCTCGCCAGTTCGTTGGCGAGGAATTCGCGCTTCACCGTATCGACCAGTCCGGCACCCGAAAACGGCCCGCCGCCCAGCAGATAGGCGAGGCCCCCCTCGATCATGTCTGCCCGCGACGGCGGGGTGAAGATCACGCCTTCCGATGTGCCCGACATCAGCGTCATGTCCGCCGTGATCCGGCCCTGCGGTGTCAGCCGGTGGAAGCCCCCGCGATAAAGAAAGCGCGGGCTTTCCATGTCACCCAGCGCCTTGGCGACGAGGGCGCGGAAGTCCATCACCATCTCGCCCCCGCGCGCATCCTGCCGCGGCTCGCCGTTGACCGCGGTGGTCATGCGCGTGTCGGCGACAAACCGCTGCCAGTCGCGCGGCACGACGAGAAAGGGGCCGGAGGGGAAGTGCCCGGGGCCACTCTTGGCGTCGGGAAAGCCGAAGCCGGAATCGAGATTGTCGGGATCGGCCAGCTCCACCAGCGCGTTGCGATTGGTGAAATCGCCGCACAGGAACACGCCCTTCACCGCCGCGTCGAAATCAGCGAGGCTGGCAATGTCGCGGTCGAAGCGCATGCATAGTTCGACCTCGTAATCGAGCAGGATGCCGGGCTGCGCGGCGATTGTCGTACGCGCGGGCTTGGCGGTGCCGAATTTGGGAAACTGGAACACCGCGCCGCTGTTCGCCTCTTCGGCGTGTTCGGGAAAATTGGTGCCCGTGCCGATGTGGATGGTCCCGGCCGGCGCCGAAGGCAGAAGCGCGTCATAAGGCAGGCGCACGCGCGGGCCGGCAGGCAGCGCGGCGGCGGCGTCCGGCAAGCGCGGGAGCGTGGCGAGATCGCGCAGCGGATCGCCGGTCTGCGCCGCCCCCAGCGCCGCGAGCGGGATGCCCGTGACAGAGGTCCCGTCGAAGCCGGTGACCAGTAGCGTGGCCGGCTTTCCGTTATCCCCGCGATAGAACGCCAGCGTAAGCGCCTCGGCCATCGGCGCCAGCTGCGGGGCGAGCGCGGCCTCCTCGAAACTGGCCGGATTGCCCTTGGGATCGGGCGAGGTCGCCCACGTGGCAGCGAGGCCGATCACGACGATCAGCGCCAGCACCGCGAGCCACTTTACGAACCTGCGCATCACCCCTCCCCCCTCGCGGCCTATCCGGCCTCGGCGACAATCGCCGCCCAGCCCGCCTCGTCGACCACCTCGATCCCAAGTTCGGCGGCTTTCTTCAGCTTCGATCCCGCGCCCGGCCCGGCGACCAGCAAATCGGTCTTGGGGCTGACACTGCCCGCCGCCTTCGCGCCCAGCCGTTCTGCCTGCGCCTTGGCTTCGTCGCGGCTCATGGTTTCGAGCTTGCCGGTGAACACCACGGTCTTGCCAGCGACCCGGCTGGCGATGGTCTTCACTTCGAAACGCGGCGGGGTGACTTCGGCGAGGAGGTCTTCCCACACCGCGACATTGTGCGGCTCGTGGAAGAAATCGCCCAGCGCTTCGACCACCGAGGGGCCGATCCCGTCGATGGCCAGCAAATCCTCCCCCTTCAGGGGAGGGGGACCGCGACCCGCAGGGTCGGGGTGGAGGGGCACGTTCGGCTGTTCCCCAATCTCTACATCCGGATCAGCCGCGCCTGCCCCTCCACCACTTCGTGGTTCCCCTCCCCGTGCCGGGGAGGATTGCGCGCGCTCGGCCGCCGCGCGCAGGGCTTCGAGCGTGTGAAAATTCTTCATCAAGTCCCGCGCGGTCACTTCGCCCACGTGCCGGATGCCAAGACCGAACAGCAGCCGCGCCGCATCGGGCGTGCGCTTGGCGTCAATCGCGGCGAGGAGGTTGTCGACGGACTTCTCCTGCCAGCCCTCAAGCTCCAGAATCGCGCCACGCCGCTGACGCAGGCGGAAGATATCCGCCGGGCTTTCCAGCCAGCCGAGCGCAAAAAACTGCGCGATGGTCTTCTCGCCCAGCCCCTCGATATCGAGCGCCTTGCGGCTGACGAAGTGCTCAAGCCGCTGGGTGCGCTGCGCCGGGCAGATCAGCCCGCCCGTGCATCGGACATCGACCTCGCCTTCCTCGGCCACCGCCTCGCTGCCACATTCGGGGCAGTGGTCGGGGAACGGGAAAGCCTCGCGCGGGTCCTCGCGGGTCAGGTTCTCGACCACCTGCGGGATCACATCGCCCGCGCGCTGGATCACGACGCGGTCGCCGATCCGCAGGCCCAGCCGCGCAATCTCGTCGCGGTTGTGGAGCGTCACATTGGTGACCGTCACCCCGCCGACCAGCACCGGGGCGAGCCTGCCTACCGGGGTCAGTTTGCCGGTGCGCCCGACCTGAATGTCGATCCCCTGCACCACCGTTTCAGCGCGCTCCGCCGGGAACTTGTGCGCCAGCGCCCAGCGCGGGGCCTTGGCGACAAAGCCCAATCGCTCCTGCCAATCGAGCCAGTCGAGTTTGTAGACCACCCCGTCGATGTCATAGGGAAGGCCCGGACGTGCAGCACCGATCGCATTGAAGCGCGCCACCAGCTCATCCGCTCCGCCGACGACGCCAGCGAACAGCGGCGAAACCGGGAAGCCCCATTCCCGCAACCGCTCCACCACCTCGGTCTGCGTCGCCCCCGGCACTTCGCTCGCCGCGCCCCAGCCATGCGCCCAAAACCGCAAGGGCCGCTTGGCGGTGACGCTCGCATCCTTCTGGCGCAGGCTCCCCGCCGCCGCATTGCGCGGGTTGGCGAACAGCTTTCCGCCCGTTTCATGCTGCGCAGCATTAAGCGCGGTAAATGCCTGTTTTTCCATATAGACCTCCCCGCGCACTTCAAACACTGCGGGCACCCCTTGAGGCAGGCTTTGCGGGATATCGGGGATATGCGCGACATTGGCCGTCACATCCTCGCCGACCTGTCCGTCACCGCGTGTCGCGGCGCGCACCAGCACCCCGTTCTCGTAGCGAAGCGAGCAGGACAATCCGTCGATCTTGTCCTCGGTGGTCACCGCCAGCGGCTCGCCTTCGGGCAGGTTGAGGAACCGGCGCATCCGCGCCAGCCACTCGGCCACTTCGTCCGGGCTGAAGGCGTTGTCGAGGCTCATCATCCGAACCTCGTGCGCAACCTTGCCGAGCGGCGAGGCGGCGATGGCGTGGCCGACCTTGCGCGAGGGGCTGTCGTCGCGGATCAGATGCGGGAACGCCGCTTCCAGCTCGGCATTGCGGCGGACGAGCGCGTCATATTCAGCGTCGGAAATCTCCGGCGAATCCTCGGCGTGATACAGGCGGTCGTGCTTGGCGATGGCGCGGGCGAGGCGCATCAATTCATTGGCGGCATCCGCCTCGCTCAATCCTTCGGTGCTCATGCCCGCAGCTTTTTCACCGGGCCTTGGCAATGTCCAGCAACGACGGGCCGATGGCGGCAAAATCCTTGGTGCCGGGCACCAGCATGTTGAAGTGCTGTTCCTGCGACACCCGGATCACCTCGACCGCGATACCCTGCGCGCGCAGGCCTGCGATCACCTCAGGCTCGGGATCGGGCAGTGCGCCGTCGACCACCAGCAGGCGCTTGATCAGCGGCTTGTTCACCAGCGGGTCGAGCATGGCGTAGCGTGATGGCACGTCCGCCGGGGTGCCGCCCATCAGCGGCACGATGACAGGCTGGCCGCAGATCGCCGCGTCGACCCCAACAAAGGGAGCAGTGCGCAGCGGCCCGTCGATCACCACAGCAGCGCGCGGCTTAGGCAGATCGCGCTCGATCACCGCATCTCCGTAGTCGCCCGTCCCCAGCCAGACCGCTGGCGTCGTTCCCGCCGAGTGGCCCATCAGGGTGAGGCGCGACAGATCGATGGGGTGGGACTTGGCGAGCGTCTTCACATAGGCAAGGCCCTGCGCCCAGTCGGCGAAGGTGTTGGGCCAGCCCCCGTCCGAGCCGAGTTCGCGGTAGCCGGGCGTCCAGGTGGCAACGCCGTTGCGGGCGAGGAAGGTCGCAAGGCCGGAAACCCCGAACGGCCCCGCATAACCCGACCAGCACCCGCCGTGCCAGATCACCGCAACCGGGAAGGGTCCCTTGCCCTCGGGCATCCGCAATTCGCCATACTGCCGCGCCGAAGCGGTACCGTAAGCGACTGTGAGCGTCGGTGCGTCAGAGGGGATCGTATTGACCTCTTCGGGGCCGTAATCCTTGGTGTCGGTCACTGCAAAGCGCGCGTCGGGCGCAGGCGGGGCCACGGCAACCGGCGCGGTCGGCGCGCAGGCGGATAGCGTTGCGGCCAACGCCAGCAGCGAGATAACAGGCTTCATGATCGTCCCTCCCCCTTGAACTGCCGCAGCATAGCGCGCCCCAGCGGCGGCGGGCAACGGGTCATTCACCGCCCTTGAGCACACCCAGCATGGCCGCTTCATTGGCGGTGTAGACCGGGTGGCCGGGCGTGATGATGGCAAAGTGGCTCATGCCGACATTCTCGCGCACCGCCACCTTCGCTCCGCCCACCGCAAGAGCGGCCTGCGTCACGGCAGACGGCGCGGGGAGCTTGGCCTGCACGAACAGGATTTGCGCTAGCTGCGGCGCATAGGTGGCAGGCGAAATCGCAGCGTAGCGATCGCGCGCGGCTTCGGGCGGGGCGCCGATGAAGGGATCGACCGCCGAGAATTGGCACAGCGTGTCGAAGGCCGTACGCTCGGCCCCGACATCGCCCGGCCCGTCGAGCACGATCGCCGCGCGGGCCTTGAGCGGTTGGCGCTTGCCGATGGGGCCGTCTGCGCCCTGCGCGCTCGCCAGCCACTGCGCAGGCAAGGCACCCGCCGAATGGCCGACCAGCGTCACGCGTGCACGGTCGATGGGATGCTTGGCCGCAACCCCCTCGATCAGCTCGGCCGAAGCCGCCCAATCCGCGAACGACCCCGGCCAGCCGCCACCATCACCGACCTCGCGGTAATCGACGTTGAGCGTCGCGATGCCGAGTTGCTGCCAGCGGGTGGCGAGCGGGGCCATGTAGGCCTGCGAGGCGATCCCGGTCTTCCAGCATCCGCCATGATAGATCACCGCCAGCGGAAACGGCCCGTCCCCGGCGGGGAGCCGCAGCTCGGCAAACCCGCGCGGGTGGTCGGCATAGCGCAAGATCGCGTCGGGCGCGGAAGGCGCGAGGTTGGCGTCGGTGCCATAGGTCGCGTTGTTGGGTTGCACAGCCGGCATGGCCTCCTCTGGCGCGGGCGTGGTGGTGGCGCAGGCAGCGGTAAGCAGGAGAATGGGGAGCAGGCGCACTACTCCCCCTCCTCTTCAGAGGAGGGGGCTGGGGGGTGGTGCAGTCCCCTGCCCGCCCATCGCTCAGGCGTCTCGTCCAGCACGGTCTGCAACTGCATCAAGCAGCCCTCCAGATTGTGTATCACATCGGCGTTGGCAAACCGCACCGTCCTAAAGCCAAATTCCCGCAGCATGATCGTATCACGCTTCGCATCGGTCAGCGCATCATGCGTATCGCCATCCACTTCAATCACGACCCCGCGCGCTGGGCAGAAAAAGTCGACAATCCGATGTCCGATAATATCCTGCCGCCGGAACTTGAATCCGGAGAGACGACTGTCGCGCAGCGCCATCCACAAACGCTTTTCGGGTTCGGTAGGGTTGTTGCGCATCGAGCGGGCACGGGCTTTGAGGGTTTCTGCTGTGACTTCACCACCCCCAACCCCCTCCTCTGAAGAGGAGGGGGCTAAATGCGCGGTCTTCTCTTCCTCCATCACACCCCCTCCAGCAACCGGTCCGCCTGCGCGCGGGCTTCGGGCGTGACTTCGGCGCCGGACAGCATCCGGGCGATTTCCTCTTGGCGCCCGGCGCTGTCGAGCAGCACCACGCTGGTCTTGGTCACGATCCCGCTCGAAGCCTTGGCGATCAGGTAATGCTGCCCCCCGCGCGCCGCCACCTGCGGGCTATGCGTCACCGCCAGCAATTGCCCCTCTTGCGACGCGAGCCGCGCCAAACGCTCGCCGATGGCGCTCGCCACCGCGCCGCCCACGCCGCGGTCGATTTCGTCGAAGATGATCGTCGCCGCCCCGCCCTGCTCGGCCAGAGCGACCTTCAGCGCGAGGATGAAACGCGACAATTCCCCGCCGCTCGCAATCTTGCCCAAGGGCGCAAAGTCCGCGCCGGGGTTAGTCGAGATCAGGAACTCCACCGCGTCCATCCCGTGCGCGTTCCAGCGCTCCTCTGGCAGCGGGGTTATCGCTGTGCGGAACCGGGCGGCATCGAGCTTCAGCGGGGCCAGCTCAGCCGCCACCGCTGCATCCAGCCGCTCCGCGCCCGCCGCCCGCGCACTGTGAGCAGCCTCGGCCGCCGCAACGTAGGCCGTGCGCGCTTCCTTGGCGGCGGCCTCCAGCGCGTCAAGCTGCGCCTCCCCGCCCTCGATTGCATCAAGGCGCGCGCGCATCGTCCGCATCAGTTCGGGCAGATCATCCACCTCGCAGCGATGCTTTCGCGCCGCCGCCCGCAGTTCGAACAAGCGGGTTTCGGCGCGCTCCAATTCGTGCGGGTCATGCACCAGCGCCTCGGCAGCAGCACGCAGCTTGTCCTCAGCCTCGGTCGCTTCGATCACCGCGCGGTCGAGCGCGGCCAGCGCTTCGGCCAGCAGCGCGTGCTGTTCGGCAATCCGGTCGAGCTTCCTCGCCGCGACCCGCAAGGACGCCAGCGGCGAATCCGAGCCTTCCCACAGGTGCCGCAGCGTTTCGAGATCGTCCGAGAGCTTCTCGCCCTTCTGCATATCCGCCCGCGCGCCCGCGAGCCGCGCTTCCTCGCCCGCAACCGGCTCCAGCGCGGCGAGTTCAGCCAGGTGCGCAATCAAAAGATCCTGATCGGCCTTGGCCTGTTCGACCGCGCCGCGCGCTTCTGCCAACTGCGCCTCGGTGCGCGCCCAATCGGCATAAGCACGCTCCAGTCCGGCGGTGTCGGTCCCGGCATAGCGATCCAGCAGCAGCCGGTGCCCGCGCGGGTTCACAAGGCCGCGGTCGTCATGCTGGCCGTGCAATTCCACCAGCGCAGGCGCCAATTCGCGCAGCAGGGCGACGCTGGCGGGTTGATCATTGATAAAGGCCTTGGAGCCACCATCCGCCTTGACCTGCCGCCGGATCAGCAGCGGCTCACCCGGCTCAATGGCAATCTCGGCATCGTCGAGCGCGGCAGCGATGCCCGCAGGCAGCGCAGCGAATTCAAAGATGGCGGTGACACTCGCCTTGTCCTCACCCGCGCGCACCAGCGAGGTTTCCGCCCGGTCGCCCAGCACCAGCCCCAGCGCATCCAGCAGGATCGACTTTCCCGCCCCCGTCTCCCCCGTCAGCACGCCCAGCCCGCGCGCGAAGGTGAGATCGAGCGCTTCGATAAGGACGATGTTGCGGATGGACAGGCGGGTGAGCATGGGCGGGAGAACAGATAGCGCACACCCCGGCCCGCGTCACCTGCGTAAGGCACGCCAATCCCCAAGCCGCAACGCTCCGCCTCAGATCTGTAACTGGCTCCCCAGTTCGACCACCCGGTTGGTGGGCAGTTTGAAGCTTTCCATCGCACTTTCCGAGCTTTTGGACATCCACGCGAACAATCCCTCGCGCCAGCGCGCCATGCCGGGGTGATCGGCCGACGGGATCAGCTTCTGGCGACCGAGGAAATAGCTCGTCGTCATCGGATCGAAGGGGCCGCAGGCGGTTTCCAGCGCGGCAAGATCGCGGGGGATGTCGATATCCTCCATGAAGCCATAGCGGATGATCACCCGGTAGAACCCCTCGCCCGCGTCCTCGACCGCGGCGCGGTGGGCAGGTTCGACCTGCGGCACCTCCTCGACCTTGACAGTGACGATCAGCACCCGGGCGTGGAGCACCTGATTGTGCTTGAGATTATGGAGCAGCGCGGAAGGCACCCCGTCCTCAGAGGCCGAAAGATAGACCGCGGTGTTGCGCACCCGGTGCACCGATCCCGCAACCGAGGCGATGAACTGCGACAGGCCAAGATCACCCTCGGCCATGCGCTCACGCATGATCCGCCGCCCGGTCGACCAGGTGGTCAGCAGCGTGAACAGAATGCCCGCTACCGCCAGCGGGAACCACCCGCCATCGGGGATCTTGGCGATGTTCGAGGCAAAATAGATCCCGTCGACCGCAGCAAACAGCGCAATGGTCACCCCGGCCAGCAGCTTGTTCCAGCGCCACACCTTGAAAACGAGGAAGGCGAGCATCAGCGTGGTGATCGCCATCGTCCCGATCACAGAGATGCCATAGGCCGAAGCAAGCCGGGTCGATTCCTGGAAGCCCAGCACCAGCACCAGCACCATCACCAAAAGGCCCCAGTTGATCGCCGGGATATAGATCTGCCCAGCCGCCTTTGCGCTGGTCTGGAGCGTGCGGAAACGGGGCAGGAAGCCCAGTTGCACCGCCTGATGGGTGACCGAGAATGCGCCCGAAATCACCGCCTGACTGGCAATGATCGTGGCCGCCGTGGCGATCAGCACCAGCGGCAGGCGCGCCCATTCAGGCGCCATCAGGTAGAAGGGGTTCTCCGCCGCTTCGGGGTGCGCCAGCAGCAGCGCGCCCTGCCCCATGTAATTGAGCATCAGGCAGGGGTAGGCCACACCCAGCCAGCTGAACGCCACCGCGCGCCGCCCGAAATGCCCCATGTCGGCATAGAGCGTCTCGGCCCCCGTCACCGCAAGGAACACCGATCCCATGGCAAGGAAGGCAAGGTGCGGATCATTGGCCCAGAAGGCCACCGCATGGAGGGGGTTGAGGATGCCGAGGATCTCGGGATTGGCCGCGATGTTGACGATGCCGAGCGTCGCCAATGTCGCGAAATAGACCAGCACGATGGGGCCGAACAATGCGCCGACCTTGGCCGTGCCGCGACTCTGGATCAGGAACAAGCCGATCAGGATGACGACCGCAATCGGCAGCACCAGCGCTTCCAGCGCGGGATTGACGATGGTCAGCCCCTCAACTGCGGACAGTACCGAGATCGCGGGAGTCAGCATCGCATCGCCATAGAACAGCGATGCGGCGAGCACGCCGAGGACCACCAGCACGGCGCTCAGGCGGCGGCCTTCGATATGGCGGGAAATCAGCGCGAGCAGCGCGAAGGAGCCGCCTTCGCCCTTGTTGTCGGCGCGCATGGCTACAAGCACGTATTTGAGCGTCACGATTAGCATCAGCGACCAGAAGATGAGGCTGAGCACACCGAAGACATGCAGCCGGTCGACGGTCAGCGGATGCGGCCCAACGAAGCTTTCCTTGAGCGCATAGAGCGGCGAGGTGCCGATATCGCCATAGACGACGCCAATGGCGCCGAGCATCAGCACAGGCAGCGGATCGCGGGAGCCATGGTGGGAGGCGGCAGTTGCCGCTTGGGGAGCCGAGTCGGGAGCGGAGGCGGCAGGGAGCGCGCCGGAAGTTGTGGTGTCCATGCCTCTTCATGTGCGCCCGATGGGCATAAAGTTTCCATGTGGATTGCAGCTTGCGCCGCGCACCAAGGCTTGGCGGGCGGGCCATTGCGGCGCATCTTGCGGGGCATGACGGACCTGCCTCTTCCCTCCCCCGCCGCGCTTGCATCCCCCACAGGTTCGCGCGCCATCGGACTTGCGCTCGGCCTGCTGCTGACGCTGGTCGCCACGCTGGCCGGCGTGCTGATCGCGCCCGGATGGGGATCGGCGGCGATCGTGCTGCTCTATCTGCCGCCGGTGCTGGTGACCGCGCGCTATGCCGGGCTGTGGCCCTCGCTCGGCGTATCGCTGTTGGCAACGTTGGCGTTCAATTTCTTCTTCACCGAGCCCTATCGCACACTGCGGATTTCGAGCCCGGCCGACATCCTGACCGTCGCTGCGCTGTTTCTGGTGGCGATGGTGACCAGCCAGCTGGCGAGCGCGATGCGCACCCAGACCCAGCTTGCCGCTGCCAGCGCGGCGCGCAACGCCACCATCGCAGGCCTTGCGCGCCGCCTGATCCCCTGCACCGATCGCGAAAGCGTGGCACGGGTGGTGGTGGAGGATCTGGCCCGGCTGTTCGATTGCCACGTGGTCTTCGCCGCGAACGACGATCCGCCGGTGGTGCTCGCGGTCCTGCCCCCCGTTCCAGCGCTTGCGCCCAATGACCACGCTGCGCTGGCCGCCGCGCTTGAACAGGGGCGGGTGACCGGGCGCGGGATGCTACACGTGAGCCCGACCGACTGGCAGTTCCATCCGGTCATCGGTCAGGGCAAGGTCCACGCCGCGGTCGGCATGGCGCGGCCCGATGGGCGCTCGCCGGTCACTGAGGCGACACGCGAATTGCTGGAGAACCTGCTCGATCAGGCAGCGCTAGCGCTGGAGCGCGCGCGGCTGGAGGCAGAAGCAGCTGCCGGGATCGCGGCGAAGGAGCGTGACCGGATGCGCGCGGTGCTGCTCGCATCGATCGGCGAGGATGTGAAGCCGCGCCTCCACGCGATCCAGACCGGGGCAAAGAGCCTGCGGCGCAATCCCGGCGACACGGCAGCGGCAGGCGAGGTGGCGGCCGAGGCGGCGATGCTGCAGCGCTATGTCGACAATCTCGTCGACCTGTCCCCCAGCGAGGATCAGGAGCCGATCATCTGCGGGCCGCTGCTGATCGACCTGTTCCGCCACACGGTTACGCGCGGCGGCGAGGCGGTGCACCTGACGCCCAAGGAATTCGCCGTTCTGGCCGAACTCGCACGCCACGCGGGCCGCGTGCTGACCCACCGCCAGCTGCTGCGCGCAGTCTGGGGCCCGGCGCACGAAGATCATGTCGATTACCTGAGGGTCGCGATCCGCGCGCTGCGCCTGAAGCTGGAGGATGATCCGGCTGTGCCTGCACTGATCCTCAACGAGCCGGCGCTCGGGTATCGGTTGGCGATGACCGAAGGCGCGTCAGACGCGCCGTGACCCGGCCAATCAGCTCGCCGTCACACCCCCGGCATGCTTTTCGACGAGCTTGAAGGCCCGTTCGTACCATTCGCTGCCGGGATAGTTTGCACCCAGCACCGCGGCGTACTTCACCGCTTCCTCCGGCACCCCGAGCGCAAGGCTGCTTTCGGTGAGGCGGTAGAGCGCCTCGGGCGTGTGGCTGGTGGTGTCGAACTTCTCGACCACGTTGCGGAACCGCATATCCGCCGCGAGCCACAGGCCCATGCGCTGATAGTGGCGGCCGATCTCCATCTCCTTGCCCGCAAGGTGATCCGCCACCAGATCGAGCTTCAGCCGAGCATCGGCGGCGTATTCGGTCTGGGGGAAGCGGCGGTTGACTTCGCGCAGCGCGGTCTGGGCCTGCTCGGTGATCTTCTGGTCGCGGTTCACATCGCTGATCTGCTCGTAATAGCTCAGCGCGATCAGATAGTACGCGTAAGGCGCGTCCTTGTTGCCCGGGTGGATCGACAGGAACCGCTGCGCATTCTGGATCGCCTTGTTGTAATCGCGCGCGATGTAATAGCTGAAGGCGCTCATCAGCTGCGCGCGGCGGGCCCAGGGCGAATAGGGGTGCTGACGCTCCACCTCGTCGAACAGCGCTGCGGCCTGCAAGGTGTTGCCCTTGTCCAACCGCCGCTGCGCCTCGGCATAGAGCGATTCGACATCGCGCGCCACGTAGGCGACGTCCTTGCCCTCGGTGCCCCCGGCACAGGCGGAAAGGGTCGCGAGGGTCGCGGCGGCAAGGGCAGCCTGCGCGAGGCGAGTGGTGAGCTTGGTCGACATGGCCGACCCTATAGCCAGCCGCGCGCTGAACGCCAAGTGAAGGCTGATGCCCTATGCCCAAAGCCGAAGGCTTGGGCATGAGAGGCGGAAGCCCGGCCGGTGGGTCGGCTTGCCGAGCCGTTCGACGACGCGGCTTTGCCGCGGCGACCCTTCCCGATTTTCCTACTCCGGCGTTTTGTGATCCCTTACCCCCATGACAAGACGCACCGACCCCCGCACCGCCCGCCTCCCCGTCGCGCAGGGAGAGCTGCCCCCCTTCACCCCCGTCCCCCGCCAGTACGAGCGCCACGACGGCTGGACCCCCGCGCGCCAGATCGCCTTCATCGAGGCGCTGGCCGACACCGGCTCGGTCAAAGCCGCCGCCCGCGCCGTCGACATGAGCGCCGAGGGTGCCTACCACCTGCGCCGCCAGCCGGGAGCCGAGAGCTTCCGCGCCGCATGGGAGGCCGCGCTCCAGCTTGGCGTGGCCCGCATCGAGGACGTGGTGATGGACCGCGCGCTCAACGGCGTGAAGGAACCGCTCTACTCCTACGGCAAGCTCATCGGCACCCGCACCCGTTACAACGACCGGCTGCTGATGTTCATCCTGCGCAACCGCGCGCCCGAGCGCTTCGCCGCCGGCGGCGGGCCGAAAGGCCTCAACGCGATCAGCCAGATGCAGCTCGACCGGCTCAAACAGCAGTGGATCGCCGAACACGAGGCCAGCAAGCCCCAGGTCTCGGCCGAGGATGTCCGCCGCAGCATCGACCGCAAGGTCGAGGAAATCCGCCTGCGCCTGCGCCACGAGGCCGAACACCGCTGGGCCGCGCTCACCGAGGAAACCCGCGCCGCCTGGGCCCACTTCATATCCCTCCGCGACCGCGACCTCGACGCGATGAAGGCCGACGCCAAGACCCGCGAGGTGCTCGACGTGAAGTGGAATGCGTCGGGTGATCGGTTTGATGCGCCGGAGGTGAAGGGGTTGCCGCTGCCAAAGGACGAGTGAAGGCGCATAATCCTCCCCTTGAGGGGAGGGGGACCATCCGCAGGATGGTGGAAAAAGGCTCCTGAATGGACGCAACCTTTCACCATCGGGTTGCCAGTGTTCCGCAATTGTTTCATTTTGGGTGAAGCCAATTGCGAGGAGGCCGGCTTGTCTCACTTCACATTCATTGACCTTTTCGCTGGGATTGGCGGTCTGCGCGTTGGCTTTGATGCTATCGGCGGCCACTGCGTGTTCACTTCCGAACGGGACAAGTACGCACGGCTGACCTATCAAGCCAACTTTCGGGATAACCATGAACCTGACGGGGAAATTGAGCCGTTTTCCCAAAGCCCTGAGATCATCCCTGAATTTGATGTTCTTCTTGCTGGATTTCCATGTCAGCCGTTCTCGATCGCAGGGGTTTCAAAGAAGAATGCTTTAGGCCGTCCACATGGCTTTCTGGACGCTACGCAAGGTACGCTCTTTTTCGACACGGCTAGAATTATTCAACATCATCAGCCCACCGCCTTCGTGCTTGAAAACGTGAAGAACCTTGAGCGTCACGACAAGGGTAAGACCTTCGCCACGATAATGAACGTGCTCGAAAATGAGCTTGGATATCATGTTCAGCATCGTGTGATCTCGAGCCAGCCTTGGGTACCGCAGAAGCGCGAGCGAGTGTTCATCGTCGGCTTTAAGAACAAGACCTCATTCAACCTAAAAAATCTGAAGCTTCCGGCCACGTCGCCAAAATTGGGAAGCATTTTGGACCCTCATGATTTGGTTGATCCGAAATATACGCTCACACCGCGTCTGTGGGGATACCTACAGGACTATCGTGCGAAGCACGAGGCAAAGGGCAATGGGTTCGGATTCGGGTTATGTGGCCCTGATGACGTGGCGCGAACCCTATCTGCTCGATATCACAAGGATGGCTCAGAAATCCTGATCGAGCAAAAAGGCAAAAGACCTCGGCGTCTAACTCCGCAGGAATGCGCTCGCCTTATGGGGTTTGAGCACGGCGACCGTAAATGGGTGATACCCAAGGGCGTTTCCGACACTCAGGCGTATCGCCAGTTTGGTAACGCTGTCGTGGTTCCAGTGGTCGAGTTCATCGCCAATGCAATGAAGCCCCACCTTTTTTCTGCATTGGCACAGAAGCGGGTGGCCTCTCAAGCCGCTTGAGTAGCGGATACTGTATCATAGTCAAAGCGCAGCCAGATCACGGCTGGCGCCAATGCAACTTGGCATTAGCAAAACGAATCGCAAAGGAACAGTCGAAGTTCGCGTTAATGACTGATCACTACGTTTGCACGGTGCCAAGCCAATGCTTCCGGTGCTGGCCACTGATCGGGATTGGCTGGAAGATTTATCGCTTTACCGTGTAATCGACGCAACTCGTCATTAATCGGAATGTCTCTGACAATCGCCGGTACTTGGACTTTGAATTCTTCCGAAATGCCGACCAGACCCCGGTCGAATGCCCAATGAAATCCTCGTGAGAGTAGGATCCCGTTTCTAACGTCATCACTACCTTTAAGCGACCTAGAGACAATGTGAGCTGCCTCCGTTTCATTCCGGCCGTTTGGATGAGTCAATCCACGCCCGCTAAACGCGCAAGTACCACCATATGCTTCGCTGACGACTCTCTGAAATGCTCGACTGCGGGCAATCCGCCGCGCACGGGTCTCCGTAATTGCTGCGGTTGTATCGAACATTGCGAATGGTGCGACTTCAGCAGCTCTGATTTCCGACGACGCCTCGTTGACTTCAGTCTCCTTCACTGGAAGCGACGAAGGGTCGAGCGGCCCCCAACGCACTGAACCGAACGAGAGCATTAGTTTCGAGTGCAGCGGATTGCCGCTAGTGATAAGGCGAAAGCGGTAGTGACTTTCAACGTCAATGCCACGTTCGATGATCAATATGTCGCCGCCCCTTGCGCGGTTCAGCAACATACTCAGATTCCGGGTAATTCTACGCTCTGGCGAACGCACTCCACCCCAAGTCTGATATTGATATCTCGTCTCAACTTCGCCCACATAAACCGAACCGTCAAAAAGGTCCGCTGTAATGTCGATGTCGACAGTTGGCTTAAGGACGCTGGTTTCGTTACGGAGAAGCGGAAAGTAATCTTCGAGGTCCTTTGGCAGAACGAAGCCACCTTGATGCCCAGGCGCTGCGCCAGTGTCGTTATTGGCGAGTACCTTGTATATCGGTGCATCAAAGTCAGTGACGATTGCCAAGCTTCACTCCTCACCCATCCGCAGCGCAGCAATAAACGCCTCCTGCGGAATGCCCACATTCCCATACTCGCGCATCCGGGCCTTGACCCAATTTAACTTAGTCAGTGAGCACGTTCTCAAAGTCCCTACACATACATCAACCACAACCCGCCATCTCTCGGCAAGCTTTCGCGTCCACCTTTTGCACAACGCATTGAAAGGGTTCGCGATGTTCACACGGCTGCGGGATGATGAAGCGGGGGCGACCGCGATTGAATACGGGCTGATTGTCGCGCTGATTGCGATTGCGGCGATTATCGCGTTTCAGTCGCTCGGGCTGACGCTGTCGGATGTGTTCGATACGATCAGGAAGGCGATGGGGAGCACTTTGTAGAGGTGGTTGCTTGGGGGGGTGGCCTTGCTCGCCCCTCCATGACCCCGGATCGGGTCCGGGGAGGTCCCCCTCCCCTGACGGGGAGGATTGTAGGTTAGCCACGGCAAAGCCGCGGCCATGACGTCGAACGGGCTGGCCTACGGCCACCCGCCGGCCGGAGTTACAGCCTCTCGCTTCTAGCTTGTCGATTGCTGCGCAATCGCCTGCGCTAGGCGCGGGGCTTCACTCTTCCCCCATCCGCAACGCCGCAATGAAAGCTTCCTGAGGAATACTGACGTTGCCGTATTCTCTCATTCTGGCCTTCCCCTTCTTCTGCTTGTCCAGCAGCTTCTTCTTCCGGGAAATGTCCCCGCCGTAACACTTGGCGGTCACGTCCTTGCGCATCGCGGCGATGGTTTCGCGGGCGATCACCTTGCCGCCGATCGCGGCCTGGATCGGGATCTTGAACAGGTGGCGGGGGATCAGGTCTTTGAGACGCTCGCACATCCCGCGGCCGCGTTCTTCGGCGACGTGGCGGTGGACGATCAGGCTGAGCGCGTCGACCGGCTCGGCGTTGACGAGGATGTTCATCTTCACAAGGTCGCCTTCGCGCGTGCCGATCTGCTCGTAGTCAAAACTGGCATAGCCGCGGCTGATCGACTTCAGGCGGTCGTAGAAATCGAACACCACTTCGTTGAGCGGCAGTTCATAGGTCACCTGCGCGCGGCCGCCCACGTAGGTGAGCTCGGTCTGGATGCCGCGGCGGTCCTGGCACAGTTTCAGGATCGCGCCGAGGTACTCGTCCGGGGTGTAGATCACCGCCTTGATCCACGGCTCCTCGATGATCTCGATCCGGTTGGTGTCGGGCCAATCGGCGGGGTTGTGGATGTCGATCACCTTGGCGTCCTCGTATTTCGAGTGGCCGAGGTGGATGCGGTACACCACGGAAGGCGCGGTGGTGATGAGGTCGAGGTCGTATTCGCGGCTGAGGCGTTCCTGGATGATTTCCAGATGGAGCAGGCCGAGGAAGCCGCAGCGGAAGCCGAAACCCAGCGCGGCGGAGCTTTCCATCTCGAAGGAGAAGGAGGCGTCGTTGAGGCGCAGCTTGGCGATGCTTTCGCGCAGCTTCTCGAAATCGGCGGCATCGACCGGGAAGAGGCCGCAGAACACGACCGGCTGGACTTCCTTGTAGCCCGGCAGCGGGGTGTCCGATCCGCCCTTTACGGTGGTGATGGTGTCACCAACGCGGGCCTGCTCGACCTCCTTGATCTGCGCAGTGATGAAGCCGATTTCTCCGGGGCCGAGTTCAGAGAGGTCCGTGCGCTTGGGGGTGAAACAGCCGACGCGGTCGACAAGGTGCTGGGTGCCGCCCTGCATGAAGCGGATGTTGAGCCCCTTGGTGAGCTTGCCGTCGATCACGCGCACGAGGATGACGACGCCGAGATATGGGTCGTACCACGAGTCCACGAGGCTGGCGGTGAGCGGCGCGTCGATCTTGCCTTTGGGCGCGGGGATGCGTTGGACCACGGCTTCGAGCACGTCCTCGATCCCGATGCCGGACTTGGCGCTGGTCATGACCGCGTTGGATGCGTCGAGGCCGATGATCTCCTCGATCTCGGCGCGGACCTTCTCGGGCTCGGCGGCGGGGAGGTCGATCTTGTTGATGACGGGGACGATTTCGTGATCGTGCTCGATGGACTGGTAGACGTTGGCGAGGGTCTGGGCTTCGACCCCCTGCGCGGCGTCGACGACGAGCAGCGCGCCCTCGCACGCGGCGAGGCTGCGGGAGACCTCGTAGGCGAAGTCAACGTGGCCGGGGGTGTCCATGAGGTTGAGCTGGTAGGTCTCGCCATCCTTGGCGGTGTAGTTGAGGCGCACGGTCTGCGCCTTGATGGTGATGCCGCGCTCTTTCTCAATGTCCATGTTATCAAGGACTTGCTCGGACATCTCACGCGCGGTGAGGCCACCGGTGAACTGGATCAACCGGTCCGCGAGGGTCGACTTGCCATGGTCGATGTGCGCGATGATGGAGAAATTGCGGATTTTGGAGAGGTCAGTCATGAACCCGCGACTTAGCGCCCGGTCAGGCGGTTGTCATTCGCCAAAAACGCAACACCTAAGCTGATGGTGCAGCATAGCCGAACTTGGGGATCGCGCCGCCCTGATCCATGCCGAGGAACCGGCCCGGTGCTAGCGCCGCGAGAGGGGTTCCGGCAGCGGCCAGCGCATAGGGTGAGACGCGGTTGCGGGTGCATAGCCCGCCCGACCCGTCCTCGATCAGGGATTGTTCGAACTCAAGCCCCTGCACATCGCCATTGGCACGCGTTACCGTTGCCACCGCCAGCTGTCCGCCGCCCAGGTCGACCACGAATTGCGTGCCCTTGGGCACTTCGGCCAGCCCCTGGATCAGTGCGCCCGACTTCGACAGATTGCGCAGCGTAACCTCGTAAGCATAGTCGTCATGGATCACCTGGATCTTGCGGAACACCGTCCGGCGCCGGGCACGGCGGGTGCGGTCGGTGCCGGGTTCGATCTTCCACGTGCCGCCAGCCATCTCTTCGGCCAGCGCATCTTCGTCGACCGGTTCGCTGAAAATCGGGCCTTCGAGGTAGCGCACACCGCCGGCGGTCAAGGCTGCCAGCAGGTCCGCGCTTTCGATACCGCTCGCGATGGTGTCCATCTGAAGCGCACCGGCCAGCGCCACAATTGCGCGCACCAACCCAAGCTCGCGGCTGTCTTGGCGTTCGGCTTCGGCAATCAGCTTCTGATCGATCTTGATGCTGTCAAACGGCGCCCGGCGCAGATAGGCGAGCGAGGAATAGCCCGAGCCGAACTCGTCGAGAGTCAGGCGCACGCCCAGCTTGAACAGTGCTGCGAGCGTGCGGTCGACTACGGCGGCATCGCCGAAGAACACAGCCTCGCTAATCTCCAACTCGAGCCGCACAGGGTTAAGTCCGGCGATGTTGATCGCTTCGCCGATCTGCTCGACGAAGTTATCGGCAAGGAACAGCGCGACTGGCACATTGACCGCCACCCGGACGGTATCGGGCCACAAGGCTGCGCGCTGGCACGCTGCGGCAATCGCCCAGCGCCCGACATCGGGGAGCAAGGCGGAGCCTTCTACGATCTGGGCGAATTCTTCCTCGTCGATCACACCTCGCTCGGCGTGGGTCCAACACACATGCGCCTCAAGCGCGCAGACCGATCCGGCGGCGGCTTCGACGATGGGTTCGAAGCGGAGGAACAATTGCTCTTCGCGCAGGGCTGTTCCCAAGTCCTGCTCCAGACGGCGGCGGAAGATTGTCTCGTTCTCAAGCTCGCCCGAGAAGAAGCGATATTGCCCCCGCCCGCCATTCTTGGAGGCATAGAGCGCAAGATCGGCAGCGCGCACGATTTCCTCGCGGCTCACCCCGTCATGCGGGGCAATCGCAATGCCGAGCGAAGCGCCGATGACGCAGCGGCCATCTTCGAGGCTGTAAGGCTGGCGCAGCATGGTGATGATCTTCATCGCCAGATCGCCGAGCAACCCGCGGTCGTCAATATCGGGCAGCATCACCTGGAACTCGTCGCCGCCGAGCCGTCCGATCTCGCATTCGCGGTCAATCGCACGAGTTAGCCTTGCGGCGACCTGCTTGAGCAATTCATCCCCTGCCGCATGGCCGAGCGTGTCGTTGACATGCTTGAACCGGTCGAGGTCGATCATCATCACCGCGCAGTTGCGCCGCGCAGCCTTGAACGCGGTCAGTGTGCTTTCGATCTGGTGCGCCATGCGGTGCCGATTGCTGAGGCCAGTGAGCGAATCGTAGCGCGCGAGCCGCGCGGTTTCCTCCTCGCGGTGATATTCTTCGGTAATGTCGACGCCGGTGCCGCGGAAGCCCGCAAAGCGCCCGTCGGCGGTGGTCACCGGCTGGCCGGACAGACGCAGTACCGCGCCTTCGGGCCGCCGCGCCGCATGGACTGCGATCCCGCCAAAGGCTTTGTGTGCGCCGAGCATCAGCGGGAGCGATTTGCCGCGCTGCTCGCGGTCGGCGGCTGTGAAAATGGCACTGAGGGGGTGGCCCAGCAAGTCGCCAAGCGGGATATCAAGCCGCGCCGCGATGGCAGCGGACAGATAGGTCAAATGGCCATTCGCATCGCTCGCCCAGAACCAGCCGAGGCCCGATTGTTCAAGCTCATCAAGCATGGCGAGACGCTCGCCATCGGACAACGCCGAGGCGGCAAGAGTGCGCGCACTGCGGGGAGCAGCGGCGTTGCGGGACGACAAGAGACCCTTCAGGGACATCGTCTCGGTAAACCTCCAGACCTCAATCCGGAAGCAGCCCGCACGGCCGCCTCCGTTATTCGCCAAGGAGTAAAGCCCGATGGTTATTTTTCCGCTAACAGCCACCCTTGCTAGAGATGGCTAAGGCGCCGCTAACTTGTCGGCAGGCGCAATGCTGCCCTGCGAGGATTACCAGCCGCCAGAGCCAGCGCCTTCGCTGCGTTGACCCTTGAGCACCGACAAGGAGCCATCGGCCCGGCGGCGCAGGGGCTCGTGGAATTCGACCCCGACGCGGTTCTCGCGCGACCAGCGCACTTGCGCGGTAACCGATTTTTCGGCCGAAAACTCGATCCGCATCGCACTTCCCGCAGCCATGTTCCACAGGCCTTCGATCATCGCGCCGCTTTCGGAGATGTTGCGCAGCGTGGCGTTGAGGCGGTTGTTATTGTGGACCACGGTCACCTTACGCAGCAGGTTCTGGCGCGGCACGCGCGCGCACTGAGGGCCATCGGCCTCAGCCACCAGATCGCCCGAAACCAGCGCGGTCGCGTCTGCTGCATTCATCGGCTTGAAGTAGATGTAGCCCTGTATGTGGCTGCACCCGAGCAGGCGCACCAGTTCTAGCTCGTCGAGCGTTTCAACGCCTTCTGCCGTGGTGTCCATATGCAGCGCTTCGGCCAGCGAAGTGATCGAGGCGATAATCGCGCCGTTCCGACTGCCTTCCTCGGTTGCGCCCTGCACGAAGCTGCGGTCGATCTTGATCTTGTCGAACGGCGCTTTCTTAAGATAGCCGAGCGATGAGTAACCGGTCCCGAAATCGTCGAGGGCGAGGCGCACTCCGACCCGTTTCAGCGCCTTGAACATGGCGTCCGTCCCGGCGTTGTCGTTGAGGAACACGCTTTCGGTGATTTCCAGCTCCAACCGCGATGGCGCGACCCCAGCATGGGCCAGCGCATTAGCGACAATGTTCGGCAGTTCGGGATTGGCGAACTGTAACGCCGAAACGTTGACAGCGCAGCGGATAGAGCGCGGCCAACGGGCGAGATCGGCACAGGCCGTATGTAGCGCCCATTGGCCCATCCGGTCAATCAGTCCGGCATCTTCGGCGATGGGGACGAACTTCGTTGGGCTGAGCCAGCCGCGCTTGGGGTGGTTCCAACGCATCAACGCTTCGAAACCAACGATCTTCTCATCGGCGGCGAAGACGACAGGTTGGTAGTAAAGCTCCAACTCGCCCTTCGCGATCGCCTCGCGCAGGTCCTGTTCCAGCTCGGCGCGTTCTTCCGCGGCGGCGTGAAGATCTTCTGCGTAGAAGCGGTAAACTCCGCGGCCCGCGTCCTTGGCGGCATAGAGCGCAAGGTCGACATTGCGGATCAGCGCATCGCTGGTCGAGCCATGCTCGGGCGCGAGCGCGATCCCGACCGATGCACCGATGACCACGCTCTGGCCGGTGATCGAATAGGGCTGCGAGAGCGAGTTGATGATTTCCTGCGCCATGTGGCCCAGCGTGCTGCGATCCTGATGGCCGGGGACGATCACCTGGAACTCGTCACCGCCAAGACGCCCGCAGCGCCCTGCCCCGCCAATCGCGCGTTCGAGCCGTTGCGCCACCTGCTTGAGCAACGCATCGCCAGCGGGGTGGCCGAGGGTATCGTTGACATGCTTGAAGCGATCAAGATCGAGCATCAGCACAGTGCAGGCCCGCTCACGCCCGCTGGGGGCGGCAAGTATTTGTTCGAGCGCCTGACTCATCTGCACGCGGTTGGCGAGGCCAGTGAGGGAATCATAGTGGGCAAGGCGCGAGACCTGCTGTTCACTGCGGCGCTTTTCGGTGAGATCGGTGCCGTGGCCGCGAAAGCCGCAGAAGTTTTTATAGCTGTCATACACCGGACGTCCGGCGAGCGCCCACCAGCGTTCGTCGCCGGTGGTGGCGGCGCGCACTTCGACATCGTGGAATGCGGAACGGGCCGAAAGGTGGAAAGCGAGCGTGCGCTCGGCATCGGCAGCGCCCGGGGTGGGGTCGACGATCTCGCTCAGCGGACGGCCCACAATTTCATCGCTGGATTTGCCGAGCGCCATTGCCGCCTTGGGCGAGATATAGGTGATCAACCCGCGCCGGTCGGTCTCCCAGAACCAGCCTTGCCCGGTCTCCTCGAAACTGCGCAGGATATCTTCTGCGCGCGCAGCGACCCGCTCGCGTGCTTCGCGGGCGAGGCGGCGCAGTTCTGCCGCTTTCCATTCGAGCCGCGCGATGAGTGACAAGGTTATGGCCGCAGCAAGCAGGGCGGCGTAGGTGAGCATGCCCGGCATCAGCACGGCAAAGCCCGCCCAGCTGGCGATCTTGGCGCAGAACAACGAGATAATGCGCATGTCGAACAACGCGGCGGCGGCAGCGTTGACGCAGATCAGCGTTGCGATTGCCCATTGCCACGGCAGGCCCTCGCTCACCCAACTGGCCAAGGCATAACCCACTAGCGCCATGGGCAGGAGGATACCCACCACCACCATAGCCCGGGCGGCGAACGCCGTATCAGCGCGGCGTTCCGTGGCGGCGAACAGCGACCCGCACGCAAACAGCGCCGCCGAAGCAAAAGCTGCGCCGAGTGTATGGGTCGAAGGCAGGCCCTGAAATGCCACAGCCGACATTGCATAGGCCACCAGCAGGAACAGGGTCATGCCCCCGGCTTCGCGCGGCAAGAGAAAGTTTTGTTCGCTGGCAGGCTCGTCGATCGCGTGCTTCAGCCCCCCGACCTTTTCGGTCTGGAGCCGCTCAATCCCGCGACGCTCGCCGCGGGCACGCAGATCGGCGCCATCCACCTCGGCTGTCGCCTTGGCCTTGGCTCTTGCCACCGAACGCAAATCGCGGCCGCCGCCAACGGGGCCGGGATCAAAGGTTGCAAATTTTCGGATTGGTTCCCCAGCCATGGATGCGCCATACCCTATCAGGGTTAAGAAAAGCGTTAATCGGGATGATGAATCCTTTCACGTTTGCGCCTTACCCCCGCGATCCGTCCGCGCGCGCCGCGCTTGCAACTTGGCAGCCGAGGCGGCATTCTGGAACACAAGGACCGCGTTAACCGATTGCCATGCAGGGCAGCGGACGAGACGGCCTCACAAAGGGGATTCCATGGCACGCAGCGAAGTAAAGCTTGAGAATGAAGCAGCGCAGTCCACCAACGCTCTGGGGCCGCTGGTGGGCCTGGCCCGCGAGGATTTCGTCAGTGCGGTGGCGCTGCTACTGCGCGAGACGGCCTCTGATCCCTCGCGCTTCGTACGCCATTCGACCGCGATGGCGCAGGACATGGTCAAGATCATGACCGGCAAGAGCGAACTTGCCCCCGATCCCAAGGACAAGCGATTCATGGATCCGGCGTGGCAGTACAATCCCTTTTTTCGTGCCGGCGCGCAATACTACCTCGCGGTGCAGAAGGGGATGAAGAACTGGCTGGAGGAGCTGGAGCTTGACGAGTTGGAGCGTAACCGCGCGAACTTCATCGCCAACATCATCCTTGATGGTCTGGCCCCCACCAACACACTGGTCGGCAACCCCACCGCGCAGAAGCAGATCATCAACTCGGGCGGCCTCAGCCTGATCAAGGGCCTCCAGAACGCCTACAACGACCTCGTCCACAACAAGGGTATGGTCAGCCAGGTCGACAAGCGGCCGTTCAAGTTGGGCGAAAACATCGCCACGTCCAAAGGCAGCGTTGTCTACCGCGACGAGATCATGGAGGTGCTGCAATATGCCCCCACCACGGACGAGGTCTACGAGATCCCGCAGCTGACGATTCCGCCGCAAATCAACAAGATGTACATCAATGACCTGTCGCCTGATAAATCGGTGATCAAGTGGCAGCTCGACAACGGCGTCCAGACCTTCGTGATCTCGTGGCGCAATCCGAGCAAGGAACAAGGTCACTGGGGCATGGCCGATTACATCGCTGCCTGCGAAAAGGCGCTCGAGGTTGTGGCGTCGATCAGCGGCTCAAAGAAGGTTAACGTGTCCGCCGGTTGTTCGGGCGGGCAGACCGCAGCTGTGCTCGCTTCGAAGCTTGCCGCGACCGGCAATCCGATCCTTGGCACGCTGACGCTGATGGTGTGCGTGCTCCACCCCAAGCCGACCGACATTGAGGCCGGTTCGCTGGTGAGCGAGAACGGCATGCAGCTGGCCCGCCAGCGCGCGATGAAGGCCGGCATCATCAAGGCCGACGATCTGGCGCGCGGCTTTGCGTGGCTGCGGCCCAACGACCTCATCTGGAACTACGTCATCAACAACTACCTGCTGGGGCAAGACCCGCCGGCCTTCGACGTGCTATTCTGGAACGCGGATGCGACCAACCTCTCGTCGAGCCTGATGGGCGATTTCCTGACGCTGTTCGAAACCCTTGCCTTCACCAAGCAGGGCGAGGTCGAGATGGCCGGGCACAAGGTCGATCTCAGCAAGGTGACCGCCGATCTGTTCATCCTTGGCGGGGTGACCGATCACATTACGCCGTGGAAGGCGACCTATCGTTCGACCCAGCTGTTCGGTTCAAAGGACGTGACCTACGTCCTCTCGCAATCGGGCCACATGCAGGCGATCCTCAACCCGCCGGGCAACCCCAAGGCGAAGTATTTCGTGCAAGCCAAGAAGGGCAAGCTCCCCGCGACCGCCGACGAGTGGTTGCAGGGTACCGAAGAGGTCAAGGGCAGCTGGTGGCCGCTGTGGATGGAGTGGGTGCAAGCGCGTTCGGGCAAGAAGAAATCTGCGCCCACTGCACTGGGCAATGACAGCTATTTGCCCACCGATGCCGCGCCGGGACTCTACGTGGTCGAAGAAGTCTGATATTGCAGTGCAGCGCAAGGGCTGCCGGGGGGTAGCTGAAATCTTGCGCAAGTTTATGGGCGCGCGCGTTAAGGGATCGACGTGCGCGCCCAACCCGCGTCCCTCGCGGCGCTCAGAAAGGACGGGTTTTTGTGGCCAATGCAATGGACGGCGCTGTCGTCACAATGGAACAAGTGGGCGGTCGGACGCTACGGACTGCGGCATGGCGGCTCGATATGCCGTCCGATCACCTGCCGATCCTGTTCTTCAATGGCATCGGCGCCAATATCGAGGCGGTAGCCCCCCTCGCCGCCGCTTTGCCGGAGCGCGGGTTCCTGATGTTTGACATGCCCGGAACCGGCGAATCGCCTGATCCGCTGATCCCCTACAACCCCTTCACCATGAGCTGGACGGCCGCGCAGTTGCTGGCACGCTATGGCCTGAATGAGGTCGATGTGATGGGCGTGTCATGGGGTGGCGCGATGGCGCAGCACTTTGCGCTCCAACACCCGGGCCTCACCCGGCGGCTGACGCTGATCGCGACCACACCGGGCATGGTGATGGTGCCGGGCAACCCCGCCGCCTTCACCAAGATGGCCGATCCGCGCCGCTATATCGACCCTGAGTTCATGAACGAGCACTTCGCCACACTTTACGGCGGGGTCGACAAGGACGGGGCCGAGCACCAGAAGGACAGCCATATCGGCCGTCTCAAGCCGCCCAGCCCGCGCGGCTATATGTATCAGCTGATGTGCATGATGGGTTGGAGCAGCTTGCCCGCCCTGCCCTTCATGAAAAAGGAAACGCTGATTATGATGGGCGAGGACGACCAGATCGTCCCCGTCATCAACGGCAAAATCCTGAAGGCCATGATCCCCAATTCGCGGCTCCAAACCTTTGCAGGCGGCGGGCATCTGTTCCTGCTGACCCACGCCGATGAAAGCGTGGCTGCAATCCGCGAGTTTCTGGATGCGCCTGACACGGTGAAGGAAGCCAAGCGCGCGGCGGCATAACCGCACGCAATGCAATGCTCGCGCTGGATGGCAAGGGCGCCAGGATTATGTCGCCCGACCGCAATGTTGGATGGAAGTTTGCTGTCCTAGTCATCCCAGCGAAAGCTAGGACCTAGGGCCGCATAGGGCGGCGCTTGCAGCTCTAGGTCCCAGCTTTCGCTGGGATGACCGAGAGGGCGCGGGTTCGGGCTGCTTTGCTGATGGTGGCGCGCGAAAGCTACGCGAAATGAACAAGATATCTTACGGCATCACCTCCAGCAGCCGCATCACACAACCACAACCCCGCGCCAGAAGGCGATACGATCCTTGATCTCGGCGGCGGCGGACTTGGGCTCCGGGTAATACCATGCCGCGTCAGTGTTGGTTGCGCCGCCCACGGTGATGCTGTGGTAATGCGCAGTCCCCTTCCACGGGCAATGTGTCGTCGTCTTGCTGTCCGTGAGCACTTCGGGATTGACTGAAGCGCGCGGGAAGTAATGATTGCCTTCGACCACCACGGTATCGTCGCTTTCAGCGATGACGGCGCCGTTCCATGTTGCCTTGACCATTCTTCGTTCTCCTTAAATGCCCCGCACTTTGTTCCACTACCCGCCCCGGCTGACCCCGCACTGCCCCGCTTTCGGCAAACGACCCGCCTCGGCCAGCGCGGCGGCGGCTTCGCGCGGACGGTCGGTGGCGAGGATGTCGACGCCTTCCTTGCCGAGCTCGGCGTAGCGTTCGTCCATGCCGTAACGGTCGATCACCGCGTCGATCGAGCGCGGCGCGCGGCCCAAAGTGCCGAAGATCACTTCGATGTTCTGGCCATCAAGCTCGCGGTAGAGTTCCGGGCGAGGCAGGCGGGTACCGGTGAAGGCGACCACGCGCTCCTGCAGGATGCCCGCCGCCTTCAGTGCCGCGACATCGCCCGGTGCATCGACCGAGACGGACAACAGCATCTCGGGTGCGGCACGGTGGAGCGCCGCAGCCTGTTCGACCGAATAGGCGATCAGGATCACGCTGCGCTCCATCCCGGCCGCGCGGATTTCGGCCACGACCTTGTCGACGTTGGCCGAGCGCTTGAAATCGATCTGGAGCACCGTGCGCCCTTTCGCCCATTCCAGAGCCTGTGCGAGCGTCGGGATCTTGTAGGGAGTCACCCAGCCCCAATTGTCCTTAAGGTAAAGCTGACTGAGCGCCGCCCAGCTTTGGGCGGCGGCCTCGCCCGTGCCGGTGGTGGTGCGATCAAGCCGGTCGTCGTGGAGCAGGAACAGCCGACCGTCAGCACTCTGGCCGACATCGACCTCCATGATCGCAGGCTGTGCGGCCAGCAGCGCATCCATCGTCGGGATGGCATTTTCCGGCAGGCCCGGAGTCGGCCCGCCGCGATGGGCAGAGATCAGCGTCTGCCCCGCCGCCTCGAAACAGTCGAGCATGGTCGAAAGATCGCTCCCCGGCGCAAGCCGCCACGGCCCGGCCTCCTGCGCCGCGAGCGGCGTCGAAAGCGCGGTCAATCCTACAAGTCCTACAAAAACTGTGCCAATATGCTTGTTCAGACCCATTTTCCTGCCCCTTGGCTTCGCATGCACTTCATCAACTAACGCAGGCACCCCTTGTAGGGCGTCGCGCTTTGCGACATCATCTGCCCCATAAGGGAGAGACAGAATGGCGCAATACGACCTGATCATCCGGGGCGGCACGATTGTGGATGGCACCGGGACTACGGCCTACGTCGGCGACGTAGCGATCTCGGGCGGATTGATCGCAGCAGTGGGCCGGATCGAGGGAAGCGCGGCCGAGGAAATCGACGCCAGCGGCAAGGTCGTCGCCCCCGGCTTTGTCGACATCCACACCCATTATGACGGGCAGGCCACTTGGGATCAGGAGATGGCGCCGTCCAGCTGGCACGGCGTCACCACGGTGGTGATGGGCAATTGCGGCGTCGGCTTCGCGCCCGCCAAGCCTGACCGTCACGAATGGCTGATCAGCCTGATGGAGGGGGTGGAGGATATTCCCGGCACCGCGCTCGCCGAAGGAATGACGTGGGATTGGGAGACGTTCCCCGAATATCTCGATGCACTGGAAAAGCTCCCCCGCACGGTCGATGTCGGCACCCATGTTCCCCACGGCGCGGTGCGCGCCTATGTGCTGGGTGACCGTGAGCAGCCCGGCGCGGTGCCGACCGCTGAGGACATCGCCGCGATGAGCAAGATCGTCGAGGAAGGTGTCCGGGCGGGCGCTCTCGGATTCTCGACCTCGCGCACGGTGCTGCACAAATCAGTCGATGGCGAGCTCGTCCCCGGCACCACGGCGACGCCTGAAGAGCTGATCGCAATCGGTAAGGCCATGGGCCGCGCCCGTGCAGCAGGCGGCCATGCGGTGTTCGAGATCGCCAGCGACCTCAAGCGCGAATGGAACGAGTTCGGCTGGATGGGGCAACTGAGCCGCGAGGCCGGCATCCCCGTCACCTTCGCCGCGCTGCAATCCATCGCCAAGGAACTCTCGCTCGACGAACAAATCGCCCAGATGCGCGCCGAGAACGACAATGGCGCGCAAATCGTTGCCCAGATCGCCTTGCGCGGCAACGGCATCGTGATGGCGTGGCAGGGCACCGTGAACCCCTTCGCCTTCCGCCCGAGCTGGATGGCCATCAAGGAGCTGCCTTGGGACGAACAGAAGGCGAAGCTGCTCGATCCGGCTTTCAAGGCGAAGCTCCTCGCTGAGCCCAATGATTACACCGATGCCCCCAAGGATATCGGCGGGGTGGTGATGGCGATCTCGATGGGCTGGACGCTGCAATATGAGATGGACCCCGATTTCGATTACGAGCCGGCGGCCGAAGCCAGCATCAACGCCCGCGCGGCGGCGGCAGGGGTTTCACCTCAGGAATATGCCTATGATCTCCTGTGCCGGGACGACGGGAAAGGCTTCATCTACTTGCCCATCCTGAACTACGCCGACGGGAACCTCGATTTCCTGCACCCGCTCCAGCACGCCGATGACACGGTGAACTCGCTGTCGGACGGCGGCGCGCATTGCGGGACGATCTGCGATGCGGCCTCGCCCACCTTCATGCTCGAACACTGGGTGAAAAGCCGTAAGCGCGGGTCGAGGATCAGTCTGGAGCAAGCGATCAAGCGTCAATGTCGGGATACAGCAGTGCTCTACGGGCTCGAGGATCGCGGCGTGATAGCGCCGGGCTATCTCGCCGATCTCAACGTGATCGACATGGAGCGCCTGAAACTCGGCAAACCCTGGCTCGCCTTCGACCTTCCGGCGGGCGGCAAGCGGCTGCTCCAGAAAGCGGATGGCTATGTCGCCACCATCAAGAGCGGCGTGGTCACCTTCCGCGATGGGCAATGGACCGGCGCAGCGCCGGGCGGGCTCATCCGCGGGCCGCAGCGCGTGGAGCTGGCCGAAGCAGCGGAATAATCCGCCGCCCGATATCCTCAGCGTCCCGGCCTAGGGTTCGATCACGATCCCCTTGGCCGGGTCGATCTGACCTCCAACCATGCTGGTGAAGACAGAGCGGGCGGCTTCCAGACCGGCGTGTCGCTCGATCGCGACTGTGCCATCTGCGGCCTTCAGGAAGTCGTGCCAAGCCGCCGCGACCAGCTTGCCTCCTTCCTCCGCCCCATGTGCCTTGAAGAAAGCTACGGCGTGATCGGGCGCGAAGAACAGCGCAGGCTTGGGACCGGGCAGCGGCTCAGCGCCACCGAAGGTTGACCGCGCTTCGATATGAGTCATGCCGACCAGCGCCGAATGGGCCAGCGCCGCATCGAAATGGCGATGAACCTGCGCCAGCAGATCGGCATTGCCGGCAAAATCAACGCTCACACTGCGCAAGACAGGCACGCGCTCCAGATCGCCATAGGCGACGACCTCGTCATAAAGCCCGGCCGCTTCGACAAAGCCGACATTGCCCTTCGAGGTCAGGCCGATCCGCTTGACGCCGGGCGATGAATGCCGTGCGACACTCGCCAGGCCCAGCGCGGTCTTTGACGACGCGCTGGTGACGATCAACTGCTCCGCGCCGAACCAGTCCTGTCCGCGCAGGAAGTATTCGATCAGGAACCCGGTGCGGAACAGCGGGCCGAAGATCATCCGCTCCGCTTCGCGCGCCGCGTCATGCTCGGGATCGGCGGCGAGGCGCGAGTAGCTGTTGTAGACCGGGCTCATCGGCTGGCGATAATCGGTGGTGTCGAGGAAGCCGCCTGCCGTCACCCGTCCGGGCACTACGTCCAGGTGGCTCGCCATCGGCAGGTAGCCATAGACCCGCTCGCCCACCGCGATCTCGGCATTGTTGCTTTCGATTACGCGCGCATGGCCCCACATCGGCACGATCCCGAAGCCTTCGGGCGCAGGGAAGAAGTCCCAATATTTAAAGCTGTCACCCGCCACCGCATAGGTGACGTTGTTCGCCGTGACCGAGAAGCTCTCGATCGCAAGCCGCACCGCGCCCTCACCCAGCGGGGACGGTGGCATATCAGCGAGCACAGCATCGGTCAGCGCACCTTTGCGCACGTGAACCTGACTTACATTCATTGGCGATTCCCCTCCTTGCAGGCGGGGATCACACCCGCATCGGCATCAGCACATACAGCGCGCGAGCCTGTTCGTTTTCACGGATCAAAGTCGGCGCGCCGGCATCGGCAAGGTGGAGTTCCACCGTGTCGCTGTCGATCTGGCCGAGGATATCCTTGAGGTAATTGGCGTTGAAGCCGATCTCCAGCCCTTCGGAACGGTATTCGGCCGCCAGTTCTTCGGCCGCAGTGCCGTTATCCGGCGAGGTGACGGAGAGCGTGACGCGATCGTGGTCGAGCCCGATCTTGACCGCGCGGGTTTTCTCGGTGGCGATCGTTGCCACGCGGTCGACACCCGAGAAAAACAGCTTCGGATCGACCTTGAGCAGCTTGTCATTCGCGGTCGGGATCACGCGGCTATAATCGGGGAACGTCCCGTCGATCAGCTTGCTGGTGAGCACCACGCCGCCTTCGCCGCCCATCGTGAAGCGGATCTTGCTGGCTGACAGGTCGATCAGGACATTGCTGTCCAGCGCTTCGTCCAGCAGCTTGCGCAGCTCGCCCACGGCTTTGCGGGGGACGATCACGTCCGGCATCCCGGCAGCGCCTTCAGGCCGCGGGATGGTGAAGCGGGCCAAGCGGTGACCATCGGTCGCCGCGGCCTTGAGCAGTGGCTCGTCCTCGTCAGTGACGTGCAGGAAAATCCCGTTGAGGTAGTAGCGGGTTTCCTCGGTCGAGATCGCGAACCGGGTGCGGTCGATCAGTTCGGCCAGCAGACGTGCCGGCAGTTCGAAGCTGGTCGGCAAGTCGCCTTCGACAATCACCGGGAAGTCATCGCGCGGCAAGGTCGGCAGCTTGAAGTTCGAACGGCCGGCCTTGACCTCCAACCGGTTGTCGCTGGTAGTAAGGCTGACCTGGCTTCCTTCGGGCAGCTTGCGCGCAATGTCGAACAGCAAGTGCGCCGACACGGTGATTGCGCCCGGCTGATCCACCGAAGCGGCCGACATGGTTTCGACCACCTGCAAATCGAGGTCGGTCGCCATCACCCGGACAGAGCCGCCGTCGCTGGCGTCAATCAGCACGTTGGACAGAATGGGAATGGTATTGCGGCGTTCCACCACGGATTGAACATGGGAAAGGCACCGCAGCAGCGTCGCGCGTTCGATCGTGGCCTTCATCGCTTGTCCCTATCGGTCCTGTATGTGGCAGAGGGGCGAAGGAATCGCCCTCAAGCGCCGGAATCTGCGTAAAACCTTAGCGCAGGCAACACTACGGGCAAGTTGGCGGCTTTGCGAGGGGCGACTCCGCTGGGGATAAGGCAGGGCAGAAGCCCCCGCCCCCTATCCCAGCATCGCCATTCCGCCGTTCACGTGCAGCGTCTCGCCTGTGACATAGGCGGCCTCACGACTGGCGAGGAAAGCGACCGCAGCGCCGATTTCCGCGCCTTCGCCCATCCGGCCCATCGGAATGCGGCCATTGATCGCGGCCTGCTGCTTTTCATCGAGCGCGGCGGTCATGGCGGTGCGGATAAAGCCGGGGGCGACGCAGTTGGCGGTGATCCCGCGGCTCGCCACTTCCTGCGCAAACGCCTTGGTCATGCCGGTCAGCCCCGCCTTGGCGGCGCAATAGTTCATCTGGCCCGGATTGCCGGTCGCACCCACCACGCTGGTGATGTTGATGATCCGCCCGAACCGCGCCTTCATCATTGGCTTGGCACTCGCGCGCATCAGGCGGAAGCCGGCTTCGAGGTTGATGCGGATGACCTGATCCCATTCATCATCCTTCATCCGCATCCCGAGATTGTCGCGGGTGATGCCGGCATTGTTGACGAGAATGTCCATCGTCCCGAGCGTATCCAGCATCGCCGGGATCAGCTCCTCGACCTGCGTCGTGTTACCCAGATCGCAAGTGATCTCGACATGGCCATCGTGGTCGTGGTGGGGATAGGCTTCGTTGAGTTCGTCACGGAAAGCGCGCAGCTTGGCCGAGTTCGATCCGGACAGCGCCAGCCGCGCGCCCTGCGAAGCGAGCGCGTGTGCGATTGCCGAACCGATGCCCCCAGCAGCGCCAGTGACCAGCGCGTTCATGCCTTTGAGTGAGAACATCACACCATCTCCTTCGCAAAGGCCTCAAGATCGGCCATCGTCACGAGGCTCGTCACCTGTGCTTCCTTGTCGGTCCGGCTGACCATCGGCCCGACCACCTTGCCGCCCAGTTCGACAAAGCTTTCCACCCCATCGGCCCGCATGGCAAGCACACTTTCGCGCCAACGCACCCGGCCTGTAACCTGTTCGACCAGCAGCGCGCGTTCGGCATCGGGGTCAGTGACCGCGGCGGCAGTGACGTTGGAATACAGCGGCAGGGTGAAGGCCTGCGGACGCATTTCGGCCAGCGCCTCGGCCATCCGCGCGGCGGCGGGTGCCATCAGCGAGGAATGGAACGGGGCCGACACATTGAGGATCATGCCGCGCTTGATCCCATACTCCTTGACCAGCGCCACCGCCCGTTCAATCGCTGCGGTGTGGCCGGACAGCACGACCTGCGAGGGGTCATTGTCATTGGCGACTTCACAGACCTCACCCTGCGCGGCGACTTCGGCAAGCGCCTTGGCCTGATCGATATCCGCGCCCAAAAGCACGGCCATCGTCCCCTCGCCCACCGGCACCGCTGCCTGCATCGCCCAGCCACGCAGCTTGAGGAGTCGCGCGGTATCGGCAAGGCTGAAGGCGCCGATGCTGGCCAGCGCAGTGTATTCGCCAAGTGAATGGCCCGCGACGCAGTTCGCCGTCGCGAGGAGCTTCACCCCGAAGTCGCGCTCCAGCACTCTGAGGGTGGCGATGGCATTGGCCATGATCGCTGGTTGCGCATTCTCGGTTAGCGTCAGCCGGTCTTCGGGCCCTTCGCGCATCAGCTTCGAAAGGTTCTGCTTCAGCGCCTCGTCGACCTCGCCGAACACGTCGCGCGCCGCCGCACTTGCCTCGGAAAGGTCTGCCCCCATGCCGACTTTTTGACTGCCCTGCCCCGGAAAAATGAACGCGCGCATCGACGACCCTCTTTATAGTTTTGGCGCGCGCCGTTACGTCCGCGTGGGCGGGCTGGCAAGACCGAAGGGCACAACCCTGTTGGCAGACGTATGGCCGATCAGCGCGCGGCCAAGGTAAGGAATGCCTGCCCGGTCGCACCAGAAGCGGGCAATGTCCTCCTCGCTCTGGCCGAATTCGACGTAGTTTTCGGGAACATCAGTCACCGATCCCAGCCGCAGCCCGGCCAGCCGCGGCAGCGTTCCGGCAAGATGGAAAAACATCCGGTCGATTGCGTAAAGATGTTCGGCCACTTCCTCGACCATCACCACATGGCCGGTCAGATCGGGCATCAGCGGGGTGCCAGCAATCATCGCCAGCGTGATCAGGTTGAAGGCTGCGGCAGGCGTGGTGCCGTCAAGGCTCGGCTCGACCCCGCTGGTATCCCCGCCGAGCCATTTGAGCACCCGGCGGATCGCCTCCCGCCCGCCCTCCGAACGCGCGCTGACCGGCATTGAACCGTGGACGCTTTGCCCGATGCCGGCCCGGTAAAGCGCCGCGAGAAGGTAGCCGCAGTCGGAGAAACCCACGAAAGTCTTGGCCCGCGCCGCTGCATTCATCTGCGCCACCGCCGCCTCGGCGATGCGGTTCGAGCCGTAACCGCCTTTGGCAAACCAGACGACATCGAAGGCCGGATCATTGGCGCAGTCGAGCAGCGCGGTCAGGCGCCGCAGATCATCGCCGGCAAAATGGCCGGCGCGTTCAAAGCACTGATCGTGAAAGGTGACGCGGTGCCCGGGGAATTCGGCGGAGACCAGCGCTTCGAGCGCGGCCTGTTGCTCGCGGGTGATCGGCGTAGCGGGCGCGCAGATGGCGATATTCGTCATGGCATACAGCCTATGGCGCTTGTCAGGGGACGCGCAAGCCAATAACCACGCCCCATATGGATAACGGGCTCAAGGCTGGGACGCTCACAGGGCGCCCGCTGTTCTTCTGCGGCATCGGCGGGTCCGGAATGCTGCCGCTGGCGCAGATTGCGCAGGGTCTCGGCTTGTCCGTAGCAGGCTCTGACCGCAGCCGTGATCAAGGGCGCACCCCTGAGAAGTTCGCGTGGATGGAGGCCCATAGCTTTGCCCTGTTCCCGCAGGACGGGAGCGGGGTGACCTCGCCCGATCAAGTGCTCATCGCCTCCGCCGCGATCGAGGATACCGTGCCTGAAGTCGCCCGCGCCAAGGCGCTGGGCTGCGAGCGGTTGAGCCGCGCCGAATTGCTCTCGCAGATGTTCAACGCGGCCGATGTCTCGGTCGCGGTTGCTGGCACCTCGGGCAAATCGACCGTCACCGGGATGATCGCCTGGATCTTCAGCGAGGCGGGCCGCGATCCCACGGTGATGAACGGCGCGGTGATGAAGAATTTCATCTCGCCGACAAACCCCTTCGCCAGCGCCCGGATCGGATCGCGCGATCTGTTCGTCAGCGAAGTGGACGAGAGCGACGGGTCAATCGCGCTCTACCGCCCCAGCGTGGGCGTACTGCTCAACGTCAGCCTCGATCACAAGAGCATTGAGGAATTGCGGGTGCTGTTCGGCGACTATCTTGGCGCTTCCGGCACCGCCGTGATCAACCTCGACAGCGCGGAAGCCGAGTATCTCGCAAACCGGGCGAACGCGGCGGTGACCTTCGGCGTCAGGTCGCGCGATGCCGACCTGATGATCGATCCCGACACCATCGCCCAGACCGAACGCGGTATCGAGGCCGTGCTGATCGACAACCGGCGGCGCGAGACCTTTGCGTTAAGTGTGCCGATGCCGGGACTGCACAACCTCTCGAATGCTCTGGCGGCGATTGCGGCAGCCAGTGCGGCGGGGATCGATATCGCGCATGCCGCCTTCGCCCTGCGCAGCTTTGCAGGTCTGGCGCGGCGGTTCGACGTGATCGGCACCTCGGCCTCGGACGTGACCGTGATTGACGATTTCGGCCATAACCCTGAGAAATGCGCCGCCACGCTGCGCACGCTGAAGTCTACTCCGGGCCGGGTGATCGCGTTTTTCCAGCCGCACGGTTACGGACCCTTGCGCCAGATGGGCGAGGAGCTCGCCCAGATTTTTGCGCGCGAGCTTTCGCCCGATGACATCACGATCATGTGCGATCCGGTCTATTTCGGCGGCACGGTGGATCGCAGCGTCGGGAGCGAGCGGATCACCGCCCTCGTCCAGAACAGCGGCGGCCAAGCAGAGTACATTGCCGACCGCGACGACTGCGCCGACCGGATCGTCGCCCTTGCCCGTCCCGGCGACAGGATCGTGGTGATGGGCGCGCGGGACGACACGCTAACGGAGTTCGCCCGATCGATCCTCGCTCGCCTGGCTTGAGCCTTTATGCCCGTGCAGTGCGCCATACCTGGCGGATGCTAAGCGTGGTGGGCTTCGGTGTGCTGCTGGTGGTCACCGTCGACCGGCTTTACGGCCACTCGAACATCGCCTTTGCCGCAGCAATTCTTCTGCTGCTGATCACCAATGCCCCGATGCTGCGGTTCAATTGCCCCCGCTGCGGAAAGAACGCGTTCTTCCGGGGCGTGTTCGTGGTTCCCTGGCCCAACCGCACCTGCTCGCGCTGCCACCTCGATCTGACCGAGACCCATACCCAAAATCGCTGATGGCTGAAGGGTCTGCGCAGCGCTAGCATCGCGCCCATGCACCCCCGCGATTTCAGCCTCGATACGCTGCTGGCGAATTGCGCCGCGCGCCATGCTCACCGGCTGGCGACGGTCGACGGTGACCAGCGCCTGACCTGGGCCGAGCTGGATGCGCGCGTCACCAACCTCGCGCGTTGGCTGCTGGCGCGCGGGATTGGGCCGGGAGACCGGATCGCATTGCTGCTGACCGACGGCGCACCGTTCGTCACCACGCTGCTGGCGGCGGGGCGGATCGGAGCCATTGCCGTGCTGCTCAACTGGCGGCTGGCCCCTGCCGAAATTGCATGGATCTGCGGCAATGCCGAGCCCGCCATGACCTTCGTGAACCCCCGCTTTTCCAACCTTTTGTCCGAGGCTGAGGCGGGTGAAGTGCAGCAAGTTGATGAAATACACGCGGGCGACGGTTTTTTTGAAAGCGTTGTAGGAAACGCTCTCAGGCCAATCCAACACCCACAAGATCTTGGCCTTAACTTGGCTCCAGATCGCCCGCTTTACATGATGTACACCAGCGGCACGACCGGGCGGCCCAAGGGGTGCGTGCAAGCGGGCAGCGCGGTTGCCGCATCGGCGCTCGGCTTTGCGCAGCATCGCGGCTTTGGCCATACCGAGGTGCTGCTCTCGGTTAATCCGCTGTTCCATGTGGTCGGGATGCAGCAATTCGCCGCCATGCTCGCCTGCGGGGGCACCAGCGTGTTCGCGGGCCGCGATGATAGCAACGCCGCGATCCTCGACCTGCTTCACCGTGAGAGGTGCACCACCACCAGCGCCTTTCCCACGATCTGCTTCCCGTGGCAGGGCATGGAGCCGATCCGCGATGGCCGGATGCCGCTCACCAACTACACCGGCGGCGCGGGGATGGGGCGGCCGCAAATGTACGAATTCATCGAGAAGGACTGGGACGCCCGCGTGGTTGGTGGTTACGGCCAGACCGAGATTTGCGGCTTTGCGACCTTCATCGACTACCCCGACATGCTTGAAGCCCCGCGTTCGATCGGCTGGACGTTGCCGCATGTGACGATGACTGTGCTTGACCCCGAGGGCCAGCACCTGCCGCCCGGCGAGGAAGGCGAGCTGTGCCTTCGCGGGCCTTCGGTCATACTCGGCTACTGGCGTAATCCGGATGCATCCGCGGCAGCCTTGGGCCACGGCTGGCTGCGCACCGGCGACCTTGGCACAATGGACGAACGCGGTCGCGGCTACCTGCTCGGTCGCGCCAAGGAGCTGATCAAGACCGGCGGCGAGAACGTCTATCCGGCGGAGGTCGACGCCATCTTTGCCGCGATGCCCGAAGTCGTCGACGCTGGCTGCTGCGGCGTGCCGGACAAACAGTGGGGCGAGGCGGTGAAGGCATTCGTGGTGCTGAAGTCCGGCCAGACCCTCACCCGCGAGGACATCACCGCCCGCTTCAAGGGCCAGATCGCGGGCTACAAGCGCCCGCGCTTTATCGAGTTCGTGGAACAACTTCCGCGCGATCCCATCGGGAAGTTGCTGCGGCGGGAACTGTCGGCAAGGCCGGTGACGCCCGATCAGGCGGCTTAAACCCAGGCGACAACGCCAAGCCTGGATTTGGCCGGTTCGGATAAGACAACCTGTGACATTGTCCTGACTTAAGATTGACATGTGCGCCTTTGCGCGTCACTGCGCCGTCCGTCCTGTTCTATCGTGGCAGACCAAACGCTTGCCCGGACCGGACAAATGCACAGTATCAGTAGCGCCGCGCGGATCGACGCGGTCATCACCTGGGTCGATGGTGACGACCCGGTGCACAGCGCCAAGCGCCAACACTATCAGCCGCAAGCGCCGCGCAACGCCAATGCCGTCAATCCGCACCGCTGGGCCTGCAATGACGAGCTGAGCTATTGCCTGCGCTCGATCGCCAATCACGCTCCGTGGATCGCACGGATCTGGATCATCACCGACGCGCAGACGCCCGATCTCTCGGCCCTGCCCGCCGAACTGACCGAGCGGATCGCGATTGTCGATCATTCCATTCTGTTCGCGGGGCACGAAAGCGCGCTGCCGACCTTCAACTCGATGGCGATTGAAACTCTGCTGTGGCGCATCCCCGGGCTCGCCGAACGCTTTGTCTATTTCAACGACGATGTGTTCCTGACCGGGCCGCTGGCGCCGGGCGACGTGTTTTGCGACGATGCGCCGGTGCTGCGCGGGGCCTGGGTTGATCAGCGCGCGATTGCTGCCGATCCTGCCAGTCGCGATGATCCGGCGCTGCTCAACGCCCTGACCCAGATCAATGCCGCAAATCTGGCGGGATTTGGCGCGGAGCGGATGTTCCGGGCGGCGCATGTCGTCCACCCGCTGCGCCGGTCCGTGCTGGCGCGGTTGTATGATCAACACCGGCCAGCCTTCCTCGCCAATATCGATCACCGGTTCCGGTGCGTGTCGCAGTTTCTGCCGCAGGGCTTGCACAACCATGCCTGCATTGCTGCGGGCGAAGCGGTGGTGCAGACGGCCGAGGATCATCTCCACTTGCGTACGGGCGCGGTGCTGGATTACCCGCTGCCGCAGGTCCGCGCCTATCTCGCCCGCGCGCTTTCGCCGCAGTTCAAATTCCTGTGCGTGAACGATCTGCCGCAGGTTGAAGCCGTGATCCCCGACACGCGGGACTGGATCGAACGCGCCATCGCTGCGTAAAAGGGGCCTAGGATGCGAGTGCCAAGCGCCCTTCTTCCTCGCGCTGGAACGCCCGCTGGTACGCATCTCGCGCCGTCAGCCGGGCGCGGTAGGCCTTGAGGCTGTCAGGCACACCCTCGTCCAGCCCCACACTCTCGGCCAGGATCAACGCATAGCCGACGCAGATGTCGGCCACGGTGAAGCGATCCGCACACAGGAACTCGCGACCTTCAATCCTCTGCTCGATCTTCACCAACCGTCTGTGGAACCACTTGGCATAGGCGACGCCCGCTTCGGCGAGGCCCTTGTCCTTCTCGAAGATCGCGAACCGCATATAGACCGTCTGCGGGAAGGTGATCGTCGCGTCGGCGTGGTAGGTGTAGTCGCAGTAGGCGCCGTAATCTCGCTCCCCGGGCGCAATCGAGAGGTCAGTAAAACCTTCGCGGGTGGCGAGATAATGGGCGATCGCGCAGCTCTCCGTCATCCGCGTGTCGCCATCCACCAGCAGCGGCACCGTGCCGAGCGGGTTCAGCGCCATGAACTCGGGGGCGAGGTAACGTGGCGGGAACGGCAGGATCTTGAGGTCGAGCGCAACCCCCGCTTCCTCTGCGGCCCAAGTGGCGCGCAATCCGCGTGAACGGGCGCAGGTGTAAAGAATAGGTGTGGTCATGCTAGCGGGCTTAGTGAGCCTTGTCCGCGCCCACACCCAGCACTTTGTGCAGGACAAAGGCGATGACGCTGCCCAGCACAATCCCGACCACTGCCGACATCGCCGTCGCCGTCAGCCAGCCCAGCACACCGCCAGCTGCGCCTGCCATTTCGTGAACCGCGTGCTCAGCGGCATGGATCGGACCATAGAGCCCATCCCAGCCCAGCTTGTGCAGGCTGTCGACAATGATGTGCCCGCCAACCCACAACATCGCCACCGTGCCGACGATCGACAGCGTGACCAGTAGCTTGGGCACGAACCGCAGGAGGAAACGTCCGAAGGCCTGCTTGGCTCCGTTGGCCTGCTTGGTGAGGTAAAGCCCGATATCGTCAAGCTTCACGATCAGCCCCACCGCGCCATAGACCGCCACCGTCACCGCCACCGCGACCAACGCGAGCACGGCGCCGCGCATGACCAGCGATTCCGTCGCGACTTCGTTGAGCGCAATCGCCATGATTTCGGCCGAGAGGATGAAGTCGGTGCGGATTGCCCCGCCCACGCGCTCGTTCTCGAAGGCAACGGGATCGGTGATCTCGTCCTCCAGCGTCTCGCCATGCTTGCCGAAGCCGAGCTTCTCCATCACCTTCTCGGCGCCTTCGTAAGCAAGGAAGGAGCCGCCCAGCAGCAGCAGCCAGACGATGGCAGCCGGCAGGAACTCGGACAGCAGCAAAGCCGCAGGGAGCAGGAAGACCAGCTTGTTCTTCAGCGATCCTTTGGTGATCTTCCAGATGATCGGCAGTTCGCGCGCCGGGCTGAGGCCGGTGACGTAGCTGGGCGTCACCGCAGCATCGTCAATCACCACGCCTGCCGTCTTGGTGCCCGCACGCCCCGCAGCGACCGTGACATCGTCGATCGAGGCCGATGCCGCCTTGGCGATCACCGAAATATCATCCAGCAGTGCAACCAGACCTGACGGCATATTCAATCCCTTTTGCGAATCATGCAACGTGAACCGCCCGCCTGCCCGTCCGGTTCCCGCGCAGCAAGTCTTGCAATTGCGCCTGAAAGCTGTAAGGGCCGCCGCTTCGCATGGGAACCGCCCGGCGATTGTTTGAAGAAAGCCGGAGGGGCCCCGTTCAACCGGAACGGATAAGCCAGCGATCGGCATGGAGTGAAAGGACGCGAGATGGCTCTGTATGAGCACGTCTTTCTCGCGCGTCAGGATCTGAGCCAGGCTCAGGTCGACGCGCTGGCAGCGCAAGCTACCGAAATCGTCGAGGCCGGCAACGGCAAGGTCACCAAGACCGAAACCTGGGGCCTCAAGTCGCTCGCCTACAAGATCGAGCGTAACCGCAAGGCACATTTCGTGCTGCTCAACATCGAAGCCCCCGGCTCGGTTGTGGCAGAACTCGAACGCCAGACCCGTATCAACGAAGACGTCATCCGCTACATGACCATCCGCGTGGAAGAGCACGAGGAAGGCCCCAGCGTGATGATGCGCAAGAACGAGCGCGAGCGTAAGCGTCGCGACGCACGTGAGGAGCGCGACTGATGGCCCGCCCGTTTTTCCGCCGCCGCAAGTCCTGCCCGTTCGCGGCCAAGGATGCCCCCAAGATCGATTACAAGGACGTGCGCCTGCTGCAGGGCTTCATGTCCGAGCGTGGCAAGATCGTGCCTTCGCGCATCACCGCCGTTTCGGCGAAGAAGCAGCGTGAACTGGCTCAGGCGATCAAGCGCGCCCGTCAGATCGGCCTGCTTCCCTTCATCGTGAAGTAAGAGGAGAAGACGAAATGGATATCATTCTCCTTGAGCGCATCGAAAAGCTCGGCTCGATCGGTGACGTTGTCACCGTGAAGGACGGCTATGCGCGCAACTTCCTGCTGCCGCAGAAGAAGGCCCTTCGTGCCAACGACAGCAACCGCAAGGTGTTCGAAGCCAACCGTGAGCGGCTGGTCACCGAGAACGCCGAGCGTCGCTCCGCTGCTGAAGCACAGGGCGAAAAGGTGGCAGGCGCAGAAGTGGTGCTGATCCGCGCTGCTTCGAACGCTGGCCAGCTTTATGGTTCGGTGAGTGTGCGTGACATCGTCGCCGGTCTGGCCGATCAGGGCCACGACGTCGACAAGCGCATGGTCATCCTCGGCGCGCCGATCAAGGCCATCGGCATGCATGACGTGACCGTTGCCCTGCACCCGGAAGTACGCGTCACCGTGAAGGCCAACGTGGCCCGTTCGGACGACGAAGCCAAGCTGCAGAGCGAAGGCGTCGACGTGCTGAAGGCAATGTTCGACGACGAGCAGCGTGAAATCGAAGAACAGGCCGATGCCACCCGCATCGACACCAATCTCGAACCGGGTGAAATCCCGGCCGAGCTGTTCGACGGCGACGACGAAGACTGACACGCGCGGCCTTTCCGGCCCACATGATGTAAAGAACGGGCGCGGGGATCGGCATGATCCCCGCGCCCTTCTTGTAAACAGGCCATGTCTCAAGCAAAGGTTCTGTCGCACAACGATAACAAGAAAGGAGCAGAACAACTGCCATGATCGATATTCCGACCATCCTCACCCAGTTGCAGCAGCATTATGACGAAGCGGTTCGCTGCTTGCGCGATGATGTGATCGCTTTCGGGCGCGACGGCACCTTGCCGGCCCCGTCGAAGCGCACTGACGGCAGCTATGCCTATCCCCAGATCACCTTGCGCTATGCCGGGGTCGGCGCCCAGCGCGATCGCAGCCGCGCGTTCGGGCGGTTGGAGATGCCGGGAACCTACTCCACCACCATCACCCGGCCTGACCGCTTTGCCGAATACCTCACCGAACAGCTCCAGCTGATCGCAGCGGAATACGAGATCGAGGTCACGGTCGAACGCTCGCGTCAGGAAATCCCCTTCCCCTATGTGCTCGATGGCGAGGCCGGTGCCGCAATGGTCGGCATCGCGGCGCAGGATATTGCCGCGCATTTCCCCTCGACCGATCTGGCTTTGATCGGCGACGAGCTGGCCGACGGGATCGAGTTCGATGGCGATCACGATATGCCGCTGTCGTTGTTCGATGGGCTGCGCACCGATTACTCACTGGCGCGGCTCAAGCATTATACGGGCAGCGAAGTCAGCGACTTTCAGGACTTCATCCTGTTCACCAACTATCACCGCTATGTCGATGAGTTCGTGAACTGGGGTGCGCAGCAGATCGGTCAGGACGGCTATGTTGCGCTCACCGGTGCGGCCGGGCTCGACATTCGTGTGGCAACCCCGCACGCGCAGGATCAACTCAACGATACCGCCTGGCGTCGCCACCAGATGCCCGCCTACCACCTGATCCGTGAAGACGGGCGCGGGATTACGCTGGTCAATATCGGCGTCGGCCCGTCCAACGCCAAGACGATCTGCGATCACCTCGCAGTGTTGCGCCCGCACGCGTGGATGATGATCGGCCACTGCGGCGGGCTTCGTTCCACCCAGAAGATCGGCGATTTTGTGCTCGCCCACGCTTACCTGCGCGATGACCATGTGCTCGATCCGGTGCTTCCGCCCGAAGTGCCGATTCCGCCGATTGCCGAAGTGCAGCAGGCGATGGCAGCAGCAGCCGAAAGCGTGGCGGGCGTGCAGGGCGCGAACCTCAAGCAGCGGATGCGCACCGGCACGGTCGTCACAACCGATGATCGCAACTGGGAGTTGCGCTACTCCTCCTCGGCCAAGCGCTTCTCGCAGAGCCGCGCGATCGCGATCGACATGGAGAGCGCCACCATCGCCACGCAGGGCTACCGCTTCCGGGTGCCGTACGGGACGCTGCTATGCGTCTCGGACAAGCCGCTGCATGGCGAAATCAAGCTGCCGGGTCAGGCCAACAAGTTCTACGAGGAAGCCATCGCGGCCCACTTGCAGATCGGCATTGTCGCCTGCGCGATGCTCCGCGACGAAGGCGACCGGCTCCATAGCCGCAAGCTGCGGGCGTTCAACGAACCGCCGTTCCGTTAAAAAGCACCTGGCCGCCGTTCCGCAAGGGAGCGGCGGCTGGCTGCTCCCGCCTACAGTTCGTCCCCGCCGCCGGTCAGTTCGATTTCCTTGTTGTCGGCGGATTCGGCCGCAATCTTGGCCAGCGCGCCAAGCTCGGTCGAGGTAAGGCTTTCGGGCACCTTGATCACGAAATAGAGCACGTTGCCGCGAATTTCCCAGCTGCCGACCTTGTTGGTGCTCGAATCCTCCAAGAGCACGAGCGCCTTGCTGCCGGTAACCTTATCTTCCTCGACCCGAGCCGCTGGCGCGAAGATTTCGCGGATAGTCATGCCGCTCACTGTTTGAGTGGCGCCCGAGACGAACACGATCTGGGTGCGCCCCTCGTCGCTGTAATCGAACAACAGCTTGTAATCGCCGTCCTTGTCGACCTCGTACTTGAGGCCCTCCTTGTCGAGGCGCGTCGCCACGCTCCGGTCCTGTGCCGCAGCAGGAACCGCGGAAACGAGCGCGAGTCCAGTCAATGCCAAGGCCGACAATGACAGGCGGTAACGTGTGGTCATGCAGTTTATCTCCATCAGGCACGCAGCGATCCAGCGCCCTGATAGCGGGTTTGCGGCGGCAGGGCTTGGAACAATTCGTCAGTTGCGCGGCAAAATCGGCATTGCATGAAGGCGGATCGTCAGGGTGACTGGGCGGGAGGCTTCGGCTAGCCTTGGCCAAACCAAAACTTGCGGAGAGCCCCCATGTCTAGCCCCTGCCTGTCGCGATCGATTGCCGGGCGCGTTGCCATTATCACGGGCGCTGCGAGCGGTATGGGACGCGCAACGGCGCAGCTGTTCGCTGCCGAAGGCGCGCATGTGGCAGTGGTCGACCTCGACCTGGCTGCCTGCGCCGCAGTGGCAGCGGAGTGTGGGCCGGCGGCACGTCCCTATGCGCTCGATGTGGCGGATGGGGACGCCATCGCCCGCACTGTCGCGCAAATTGCGGCAGATTTTGGCCGGATCGACATTCTGGTGAACAATGCCGGCGTATCGAGCTTTAGCGCGCTGGATGATCCCGCTTATGAAGGCATCTGGGCCACCGCGCTGTCCGTGATGCTCACAGCGCACCAGCGGATGGTGCGCGCCGCCTTGCCGTGGCTGCGCCAGAGCGATGCGCCCCGGATCGTCAACATCGCCTCGACCGAAGGGCTTGGCGCGACACCCGGCGATACGCCCTATGTTGCGGCGAAGACCGGTGTGATCGGACTGACGCGCGGGTTGGCAGTCGATCTTGGCCCGGAAGGCATCACGGTCAATTGCATCTGCCCCGGCCCGATCCGCACCGCGATGACCGATGCGGTGGCGGAGGAGCACAAGGTGATCTTCGCCAAACGCCGCACAGCGCTCCGCCGCTATGGCGAGCCGAAGGAAGTCGCGCATATGACGCTGTCACTGGTGCTTCCGGCGGCAAGCTACATCACCGGAGTCGCAATCCCGGTCGACGGCGGACTGATGGCGCGCAACGCGTAGCTCCCGGATGGCTTTCCTTCCAGCTAGCGATCCAGGCCAAGCATCTTATACGTGAGCAAACCGCTAGCCGACATGAATCGCATCGATCCTTTGGTCGCGAAGATGCCAAATGACATCTTGCGGGACCGGCAGGGCCAATGCCTCGGCCATCGACAGATTGGCATAGATCCCTCGGATAATCCGACCAATCAAGCCGTGCGAAACGATCACGGCAATGCCTTCTATCTCATCCAGAAGCGATTTCGTGCGTGCCCGAGCAGCCTCAAAAATTTCGCCATCGGGAGACCTGAAGAACCAGTCAAATGGGGTCGATCCGTCTAACAATCCCGGCCACTGATGGTCAATGTCGACCATCGTCAGGCCATCCCATGAGCCCAAGGATACTTCCGCAAGCCTTGCATCAAACTCGACACTCGGAAGCTCGGCACCGGCAGCTATCGCGTATGCAGTATCTCGCGTTCGCCCCAGAGGGCTCGACAGAAAGCGATCGGGCCTCACGCCGATGTGCGCAATTGCTCTCGCACAGCCCATTGCCTGCGCGAAGCCCTTGTCCGTCAATGGTGAGTCGAGTCGGCCCTGAAAGCGTCCAGCGGCATTCCACTCGGTTTCACCGTGGCGAATGAGGTAAATCTCAGTCAAATCTACCCCGCTTTACCCTCGACCCTTGGTCTTTGTCGCCCCGCCTTTGGCATTAGCGGCGATGAAGTCGATGATCTGACCGGCAATGTCCTTGCCGGTCGCGCTTTCGATGCCTTCGAGGCCGGGGGACGAATTGACCTCCATGATCACGGGGCCGTGATTGCTCCGCAGCATATCGACGCCGCACACGTTGAGCCCCATCCGCTTGGCCGCGCGCACGGCGGTCGAGCGTTCCTCGGGGGTGATCTTGATGACCTGAGCGCTGCCGCCGCGGTGGAGGTTCGAGCGGAATTCGTCGGGCGCACCGGTGCGCTTCATCGCGGCGACCACCTTGCCGCCCACCACCAGCGCGCGGATATCGGTGCCGCCGGCTTCCTTGATGAATTCCTGCACGAGGATGTTCACGTTGGCCCCGCGGAACGCCTCGATCACCGACTTGGCGCTGCTCATCGTCTCGGCCAGCACCACGCCGATGCCCTGCGTCCCCTCGATCAGCTTGATCACCACCGGCGGGCCATTGACGGCCTTGATGATCTCCTCGGCCTGCTTGGGATCATTGGCATAGGCGGTGAGCGGCAGGCCCAGGCCATGCTTGGCGAGGATCTGCAAGCTGCGAAGCTTGTCGCGGCTGCGGCCAATCGCCACGCTTTCATTCAGCGACCAGATGCCGCGCATCTCAAACTGGCGCAGGATCGCGAGGCCGTAGTTCGTGATCGAGGCGCCGATGCGCGGGATGACCGCGTCATAGGCGGCGATCGGCGCGCCGTTGTAATAGACCTCGGGCCGGTGGCTGGCGATGTGCACCGTGCAGCGCAGGGTGTTGAGAATGTCGAGCGTATGGCCGCGCGCCTCGGCGGCCTGCTTGAGCCGCTGGTGCGAATAGAGGTTGGCGTTGCGCGCCAGCATCGCGATTTTCATGAAGTACCTTTCGTGTCCGGCGACTTAGCGGCGGATGCGCCCCATATGCGCTATCGCAGGTGATTGCAGCCACGAATGACCACTATCCACCACCATCCGCCGCCGGAGCGCGGTGCGCCCGATCAGCATCGGGAATTGCATCTGGGAACGGTCTGCCAGGCTGATCTCCGCCCGGAAGGTAAGATTACCGATGGTCAGCGGCGACTTTATGACAAAGCGGGTCTGCTGATCGCCATTGCTGCTGGTGATCCCGCGCACGTCGACATGCACCGCCTCGCAGAAATGCCGCGTTCCGTCCCAGTCGACGGCAAAGCGCACGAACCGCTCGCCATCCCTCACGAAGTCTTCGAGCACCTGACCGTGGAGCGAAGAGGTGCGCGCGCCGGTGTCAATCTTGGCGGGAATACTCGCAAGCCCAAGCTCGGGCAGGCTGACAAGTTCACGCCAGCCGACAACCATCAGAGGCTTGGGAACCCTCAAGGCAGGATCGCCATCCCGTCCCCGCCCTCGCCCACTTTCAAGCGACGCAGGACTTTGCCGCTGGCGTAATCAACCTCGGCGACAGTGTCGCTGGCCGTCTCGGCAACATAGACTTTGGAGCCGTCGTCGGACCACAGGATTGTCACCTGAAAGCGTTGCTGCGCTTCAGCGGGGCTGGAAACAGCGATGGTGCGGGTCACCCTTGCGGTCGCTGTATCGATGACACTGAGGCTACCGTCCTGAAGATCGGAGGTCACGGCAACATCGCCTTGCGGACGAACCGCGATGCGCAGCGGGAAGCGGCCGGTCGCAACAGTCTTGCGCACCTCCATCGTCAGCGGGTCGAGCGCGAAGGCCTGATTGGAACCGCGTGCCGACACCCAGAGGGTTTTGCCATCGAGGCTGAGCGCGATGCCCTCTGGCTCCTCACCGACCGTGACTGAAATCGGCGCACGGCGGGTGACGAGATCGACCCGTGTCACCGTGCGTGAGCCGAGATCGGTGGTCCACGCCGTGCGCGCATCTGGGCTGATGGCGAGCATATGGCTGCCCTGCTTGCCGGTCGAGAATTCAAACAGAACCGTGGCCCCGGTCAGCGGGCCGAGAATGTGGAACACCGATTGTCGGCCTTCAGCTGTGACGAAGATGTTGCCATTGTCATGCCAGACGATCCCGTGCGGCCGCGCATTCTCACCAAGGTCGATGCTCTTGACCCGCTCAAGCGTGTCGGTGCGGAACACGTCCACGCTCGTCCCGCCATAGCAAGCGAGCGCGACGTGCTGCCCATCGGGCGAGGTCGCGAGTTCATGGGGGTTGGTGCAGCTCGGCAGGCGCAGCACTTCCTCGCCGGTCGCCAGATCAACCTTGGACAGCGTGTTGCCGCGCTTGGCAGCGACGAACAGGGTGGGCGGCATGACAGCCGCCGCCCCGGCCTGTTCAACCTCGGCAACCGGCGCACAGGCGGCGAGCGCCAAGAGTGTCGGCCCAGCGAGTGAACCGCCCCCGCGCCGCATCACCATCCGGCCTTCTCGCCTTTGTTCTGCTTTTCGAGCCATTTCATCAGCGGCGCGAAATACTCAACCATCGCGGTGCCGTTCATCTGGCGCTCGCCGGTGAAGGCTTCAAGCGCGTCTGGCCAAGGCTTGGACGCGCCCATCTCCAGCATCGCGTTCAGCTTCGCGCCGACCTCCTTGTTGCCGTAGATCGAGCAGCGGTGAAGCGGTCCCTTCCACCCGGCGGTATCGCAGGCGGCCTTGTAGAACTGGAACTGGAGCAACCGCGCCAGGAAGTAGCGGGTGTAGGAGACGTTACCCGGAATGTGATACTTCGCGCCCGCATCAAACCCGGCCGCATCGCGCTCGACCGGCGGGACAACGCCCTGGTATTCGCGCCGCAGATCGTTCCAGCCAGTGTTGGTCGCCGCTTCCGGAATCGAGCCGTCGAACAGCCCCCAGCGGTAGCGATCAAGCAGCAGGCCGAAGGGCAGGAACGCGACCTTGTCCATCGCCTGCCGCAGCAAGAGGCCGATATCCTTGTCGGCGCTCGGCACGTCCTTGGGATCGAGCATGTCGATCTGCACCAGATATTCGGGCGTGATCGACAGCGCAATCATATCGCCGATCGCTTCGTGGAACCCGTCATTGGCGCCGTTCAGGTGCAGCATGTCCTGCTTGTTATAGGCGCGCTGGTAGTAGTTGTGGCCAAGCTCATGGTGGATCGTGATGAAGTCATCCGCATTGGGCTTGATGCACATCTTGATGCGCAGATCATCGACATTGTCGATGTCCCACGCCGAGGCATGGCACACCACTTCGCGGTCGGCGGGCTTGGTGAACTGGCTGCGCTCCCAGAAGGTGGCGGGCAGCGGTGCGAATCCCAGCGAGGAGAAGAACTGCTCGCCCACCTTGGTCATGCCGACCGCATCGAGGTTCTTCTTGGCGATCAGATCGGTGAGGTCATAGCCGATGTCGCCAGCGCCCGCAGGCGCGACCAGCGGATAGATATTGCCCCATTCCTGCGCCCACATATTGCCGAGCAGGTCAGCGCGGATCGGGCCCGTGCGGGGCTGGACGGCGTCGCCGTATTTCTCATTAAGCTTGCGGCGCACATAGGTGTGGAGTGCGATGTAGAGGGGCTTCACCTCCTGCCACATCCGCTCGGTCTCGGCGGCGAACTGTTCGGGCGGCATGTCATAGCCCGAACGCCACATCGCGCCGAAATCGGCAAAGCCCAGCTCCTTGGCGCCTTCGTTGGCGAGCGCGGTCATGCGGGAATAATCCTCACGCATCGGCGCACCGACATTGTCGTGCCAGCTAGCCCACATTTCCTTCAGTTCTGCGGGCGTGCGCTCGAGATTGCCCATTTCGGCCTCGATGTCGCTACCGTTGATCGGCTGGCCATTCAGCGTGCCCTTGCCGCGCCCATAGGCCGAGCCAAGACGGGTGGCGATGGCGTTGAGCTCCTCGGCCGCGCCGGGACGTGACGGTGCTGGCAGGGCGATGCCATTGCGCAGCATATCGAGCTTGCGCCGGGTTTCTTCATCAAGGCCTTCGATCTTCGCATAGCGCGCAGCCTCGGTCGCATAGCCGACCTGCTTCAGCGTTAGTTCCGCGCCATACTTGGCAGCGAGCTCGTCGCTATCGTGGGTGAGATAGGTCGCGTTGATCCACGAGACGCGCGAATATTCGACGATGAAGGCGCCGAATTCCGCCTCGACCTTGGCGATCCATGCGCTGGCATCGGCAGGCGTGAGCGCTTCAGCAGCAGCAGCAGCGGGCGCGGCGGTCTCCTGCGCGGCCAAGGGCGTGGCAACGGCAATGGCGAGCGCAGCGCAGCAGCAGCGCAGCAGGGGGGCGGCAAGTTTCATGGTCAGGATTCCCGTCAGTCGTGTGACAATGGGATGCGGTTTGGACGCCTCAGAAGCGGGAATCAACCCGCGTGCGTCAGGCCGAAAGGAAGCGGGCAAGCGCCTCGCCAAGGTCAGGCTTGGTCACGCTGTTGAGGTGGGTGCCGGGCACCTCGATATAGCGTGCATCAGGCAACAGCGCGGCAAGCTCCTCGGCCGAGCCATTGTCCTGATCCTCATCGCCGCAGATGACAGCGGTCGGCATGGTAATGGCGGCAAGGCGGGCAAGATCGAAATCGTCCATTGCATCCAGCAGCAGCCGCGCGGCGACCCGGTCGACGCCTTGGGACTTCAGGAACGTGCGCGCGGTATAGGCCGGATCGCCGGGCTTGATGGTGTCGAACTCGTCGATCACCCGCTTGAAGTGGTCCGCGCGCCGCTCCCAATCTGACAGGCCTGCCACCCCCATCCCGCAGATCGCCAGACGGCGCGGTTCGAGGATGCCGTAACCGACCGCGTGGATTGCGGTGCGCGCGCCGAGCGAAAAGCCGACCAGATCGAACCCGCCCGGCTCCAGCCCGAGATGCTCGGCCAATGCGGCGACATCGCGCACGAGCACGCCGGGAGGATAGGCGCTCGCCTCGCGCGGGGCCTCGCTTTGGCCGTGGACGCGGAAATCAAGCATGATCGCCTTGAAGCCGGCCGCAGCGAGCCGTGCGCCATGGCCCCACTTGATCCAGTTCATCTGGGCCGAGGAAAATAGCCCGTGAAGCAGCAGGACCGGGCGCCCCTCACCCTCGGTGTGGATCGCAAGGCGGGTGCCGTCAAAGCTGGCGAACTGGTCAGTCGTGATCGTCATGCCGCGCCTGCTAGCGCGGTTCAGCGCAGGGGGCCAGCCGGTGCTTGAAGATAGTAAGCACACTTATTATAAGTGCACGCATGAGTATCGAGACCGGCTACCGACTCGCCGACAATTCGCGCCAACTGCGCCGCCTGTTTGACGAGCGGGTGCGCGGGCTGGGCATTACCGGCCCTCAGGCGCGGTTGCTGCTCTCGCTCGAACGCAATCCGGGCGAGAATCAGGCCTTCTATGCCGAGCGGCTGGAGATCGAGCCGATCACCCTCACCCGCATTGTTGACCGGCTGGAAGAGGCGGGCTGGATCGAACGCCGCAGCGATCCGGCAGACCGGCGTGCGCGCATCCTTCACCTCACGGACAAGAGCCGCGGGATCGTGACCCGGCTGCGGGTCAGCGTAGAAGGGCTGTTCGAGGAAATGCTTGCCGGGTTCGATGCGGGCGAGCGGGCGGTGTTTGCCGATTTGCTCGAACGGATCGCAACCAACCTTGCCACCGCGCGTCAACCGGAGATCGCGCATGGCTGAAGCCGATCCCGCCATCGCGCGCGACAGCGTAAGCGAGCCCCCCGCAGCCCCCACCCCAACCCGCAGGCCATGGGCCCGCTGGGCACTGATGCTGGTGGTGCCACTGGCGCTGGCGGCAGGCGCGCTGCTCTATTGGCAGAGCCTTGCGGGCAAGGTTTCGACCGACAATGCCTATATCAAGCAGGACATGGTCGCGGTCAGTGCAGAAGTCGGCGGTCGGATTGTCGAGGCGAGGGTGACGGATGGTGCGGTGGTCCAGCCGGGCCAGCTCCTGTTCCGCATCGACCCTGAACCTTTCCGCTTGCAGATCGCCGAAGCCAATGCCGCGATCGCTGGTGCGCAGGCGAATGTGATCGCGCTCAGCAACGCGCCCGAACTCACCGGCACCGACATAGAAGCAGCGCGCAGCGATGTCGCCTTTGCCGAAGCGCGGTTCGAACGGGTCGCAGCGCTCAGGCAAAAGGGCTTCTCGACCAAGGCCGATTACGAGGCGGCGGAGCAAGCGGTGGTGCAGGCGCGCGAGGCGGTGCGGCAGGCGGAAGACCGACAGCGTGAAGCCCGCGCGCGGCTCGCGACCGGAGCGGCGGTGCCCGGCGTCAACCCGCAGGTCGCCGCGGCCGAGGCCCGCCGTGCCAATGCGCAACTCGCCTTGCGCCGCACCGAAGTGCGCAGCCCTGCCGCCGGTCGCATCGCGCAGGCCGACCGCTTGCAGGTCGGCCAGCAGGTCGTCCCAAATCTCCCCGTGCTGACGCTGGTGCGTGAGGGATCGACCTATGTCGAAGCCAATTTCAAGGAGACCGACCTTGCCGACATGGCGGTCGGCCAGCGTGCCGAAGTGCGCTTCGATGCCTATCCAGACTTGGTGCTGAAGGGCCGCGTGGCTGCGATTGGCGCGGGAACGGGCGCTGAATTCTCCGTCCTTCCGGCACAGAATGCGACCGGCAATTGGGTCAAGGTGACGCAGCGCGTGCCGGTCAGGATCGCGCTGGAAGGCACCAGCCCGCGCCGCCTGATCGCCGGGCTTTCGAGCGAAGTCACCGTGTTCACCGACACGCGCGCTGGCAACTGAGCCATGGCAAGCCGGGCCGAGCCTGCCGCTGGGATAGGCCAGGACCGACCAATCGCCCCGCTGGACGCGCCCGAGCTGGAAACGGGCAACTACCCGCTGATGATCGTCGGGGTCATGGCGGCATCGCTGCTGCAAATCCTCGACACCACCATCGCCAATGTCGCCCTACCGCATATGCAAAGCTCCTTGGGGGCGACGGTCGACACGATCACCTGGGTGCTGACGAGCTACATCATCGCCTCGGCCGTCGCCCTGCCGATCACCGGCTGGCTGGCGGATCGGATCGGCGCGCGGCGCTTGTTCATCGGCTCGGTCGCGGGGTTCATTCTCGCCTCAATGCTGTGCGGGCTGGCGCAGAACCTTGAGGAGATGGTCGCGTTCCGCGCGCTGCAAGGCGTGGCGGGGGCCTTCATCGCACCCTTGAGCCAGTCCTTCATGCTCGACGCCACCCGCCCCAGTCGACACCCGCAGATCATGGCGATTTGGGGCATGGGGATTATGATCGGCCCGATCCTCGGGCCCATCCTCGGCGGGTGGCTGACCGAGACCGCGAACTGGCGCTGGGTGTTCTTCGTCAACCTGCCGGTCGGCATCGCCTCATTGGCGATCCTGATCGCCTACCTGCCCAAACGCCCGCAGCGCGAGCGGCGCTTCGACATCACCGGGTTCCTGCTGCTCGCCGTGGCGCTCGCATCATTCCAGCTCTTGCTTGATCGCGGCGCGCAGGAAGACTGGCTCGCGTCGGTGGAGATATGGACCTACCTCGTCCTCACCCTCTCGGCGACTTGGATGGTGGTGATCCACTTCGCCAAGGCACCCGCCCCGATGTTCGAACGCAAGCTGTTCGCCGACCGCAATTTCGCGATTGCGCTATCGTTCATGGTGGTGATCGGGATCGTGATGTTTGCGGTCATGGCGCTGTTGCCGCCGATGCTGCAAAACCTGTTCGGCTACGGCGTGATCGACACCGGGATCGTGCTGATGCCGCGCGGGGTGGGCATCCTTGTTTCGATGCAGCTTTCCGGCCTGATGATGCGCCGGGGGATCGATGCGCGGCCGGTGGTGGCGAGCGGGTTCCTGATCTGCGCTTTCTCGCTGTGGCAAATGGCGCATTGGTCGCTTGAGGTGGACGAGGCGCATGTGATCATCAGCGGCCTGCTGCAAGGCCTTGGCATGGGGCTGGTGTTCATCCCCTTGCAGGTGAGCGCCTTTGCCACGCTCAGCCCGGCGATGCGCACCGACGGGTCGAGCCTGCTCAACCTGTTCCGTTCCTTGGGCGCTTCGGCGGGGATCGCGTGGATGACGGTGCTGCTCGCCCGCAATATCCAGACCAGCCACGAGGACCTCGGCCAGCATGTCACCGCTGCGACGGGGAGCGTGGTGGATTTCTCGACCATCGACCGGTTCCAAGCGCTGGGCGATACAGCGATCACGCTGATTGATGCCGAGGTGAATCGGCAGGCGGCGATGATTGCCTATGTCGATGATTTCTGGCTGATGATGTGGATCACGCTGGCCGCCGCGCCGCTTGCCTTCCTGATGCGCGGGAACAAGGGGCGCGCCGCTGGGCCGATAGCCTTGTCCGAATAGTGCGCTCTAGCGGAAGAAGCACTGCGTCCCGGCATAGAGCATCTCGACAACATCGCCCTTGATGAAGCCGCCGATGTTGCTGCCAAGGGCAAATTCCTCGCCCAGGGTGCTGCCCTCAACCTTGGAGAAACCGGGTGCGGCGTCGATCACGGCGCGGGCCGAGCCGAGCTGCACGGTTCCCGGCAACTTGACCGAGCCGGTCGCTGGCGCATCGCCGTCCTGCGGCGCGTGCCAATTCCAACCGACCAGACGGCCTTGCTGGAAATGCGCGGTCAAGCCGCCCGCAAAGTCGGTGAAGGTGATCGGCCCTGCCCCGCATTCGGCATTCTCGCCCGAACGCAGCGGCTTGCCGAGCGCCGCGGCGAGCGCGGTTTCTACCTCTTGCTGACCGGCAGCGAAGTAGAACGCCTCTGCACCGGCCGACAGCCCGTCACCGCGCAATTCGACCGCGTTGGCCTCAACCGGAGCTGGCGCTGCCTCGCCTTGCTGGCGTTCAGCCGGGCTCGGCACATCGCCGCTGTCGCAGCCTGCCAGAGCGAGCGCGCCAGCCAGCGCGATGGAAGCAACCCGCATCAGCCTTACCCCTTCTTCAAATGCCGCCGTCCGAGCAGCTCGGCGATCTGCACCGCATTGAGCGCCGCGCCCTTGCGCAGGTTATCCGAGACGCACCACAGGGTGATGCCGTTCTCAACCGTCGGGTCTTCGCGCACGCGGCTAATGAAGGTTGCTGCATCGCCGACACATTCGACAGGGGTGATGTAGCCGCCATCCTCCCGCTTATCGATCAGCATCACACCGGGGGCTTCGCGCAGGATGTCCATCGCCTGCTGCGCGCTGATTTCATTCTCGAACTCGATATTCACCGCCTCCGAGTGGCCGACGAATACCGGCACGCGCACGCAGGTGGCGTTGAGCTTGATCTTGGGGTCGAGGATCTTCTTGGTTTCGACCACCATCTTCCACTCTTCCTTGGTCGAACCATCGTCGAGGAAGCTGTCGATGTGCGGGATCACATTGAAGGCAATCTGCTTGGTGAACTTGGACGGTTCGACCGGATCACCGACGAAGATCGCGCGGCTCTGCTGGAACAGTTCGTCCATCCCAGCCTTGCCTGCACCGGAGACCGACTGGTAGGTCGAAACCACCACGCGCTTGATAGTGGCAAAATCATGCAGCGGCTTCAGCGCCACCACCAGCTGCGCAGTCGAGCAGTTGGGATTGGCGATGATGTTGCGCGCAGTGTAGCCGTCGATCGCGTCGGGGTTCACCTCGGGCACCACCAACGGCACATCCGGGTCCATCCGATAAAGCGACGAGTTGTCGATGACGATACAACCGGCCGCTGCCGCCTTGGGGGCATATTCCTTGGCCGGGCCGGAGCCTGCCGCGAACAGCGCGATGTCCCAGCCAGCGAAGTCGAAGTGCTCGATATTCTTGCACTTGAGCATCTTGCCGGTGTCACCGAATTCGACCTCGGTGCCGACCGACCGCGACGAGGCAACCGCTGCGACTTCGTCACACGGAAACTCACGCTCAGCGAGAACCATCATCATCTCGCGCCCGACATTGCCGGTCGCGCCGACCACTGCCACCCGGTAACCCATACCAACTCCTGACGATCAACTCGGCCTTCCCGTCACCCTGAACTTGTTTCAGGGTCCATCGCGCCTCACGTGCGGACGCTCTATGGTGCGGGATGGATGCTGAAACAAGTTCAGCATGACGAATAGCTATGTTTTGCGCGAAACCTATTCCGGCGGTGTTACTCCGTGCGCCGCAAGAAAGCGCATGATCGCGTTCCAGACATGCGGGCCGATCTTTTCGCCCGACACGCGGTGGGTGTAGCCGGGGTAAAGCATCATCTCGAATGGCGTGTTGCTTTCCTGGAGCACGCTGATGAGTTCCGACGAGTTTTCGAACACCACATTGTCGTCCGCCATGCCGTGGATCAGCAGCAGCGGATCGCTGATCTTGGTCGCATCGGGGATGGCGCTGGCCTTTTCATAGGCTTCGGGCACCTCGCGGGGATCGCCCATGTAGCGCTCGGTGTAGTGCGTATCGTAGAGTTCCCACCGCGTCACAGGCGCGCCGGAAATGCCCGCCGCGTAGAGGCCCGGATCGGCCTCAAGCTGCTTCAGCGTCATATAGCCGCCATAAGACCAGCCATAGATCGCGACCTTGGCCGGATCGACGAAATCGAGGCTCTTGAGGAACTGCGCCCCCGTCTTCTGGTCGCGCACCTCGGCCCCGCCCATCGCGCGGTAGAGCGGCTGTTCGAAATCGACGCCCCGGTTGGCCGAGCCGCGATTGTCGAGCTGGAAAAAGATATAGCCCTTATCGACGATCGACTGTGCGAGTGCCCCGCCCCAGCCCTTCGTCACCGTCTGCGGTCCGGGCCCGCCGTAGTGCTGGAAGAACACTGGATAGCGCTTGCCGGGCTCCATTGTCGGCTTGAGAATCATCCAATGCAGCGGCGTGCCGTCCTCGGCCGCGATGGTGCCGAATTCGGGCGTCACATGGCTGGCAAGATAGGGCGCATAGGGGTGATCGCCCGTGACAGGGTTCTCCTCGATCCAGGCGACCTGCTTGCCGTCCGGTGTCGCCAGATAGGACTGCGGCGGCTGGGTTGGGCTGGAGCGAGTGACATAGAGCAGCTTGCCCGCCCCATCCATGCTGGCGCTGTTGGTAAAGGCGGGATCGGTCAGCAGTTCGACGCCACCCTCCCCATTCAGCTGCGCCCGATAGATCTGCTGGGTCAGGACGTCGGTCGTCGCCTGATAGGTGAAGGTGCTGGCCGCCTCGTCGACGCCCACCAGCGACGTGGTCGGCTCGGTTCCGGTCGACAGCCGCAGCCAGTCCTGGCCGTCAAAGCGGTAGAAGTGTCCGAACCCATCCCGCTCTGACCACCACAGCAGGCTGCCATCCTTGAGGAAGCGATAATTGTCGCTGAGGTTCACCCAGTAATCCGGCCGCGCGGCGGTTTCGGTGAACCAGATCGTGCTCGCGCCGGTGGCGGGATCGACCTTGAGCATATCGATCTTGGTCTGCGCGCGGTCCTGCCGCTGGACGTAGATCGCGCTGCCATCCGGCGCCCAGTCGACGCGGGCAACGTAGATGTCGAGATCGAGCCCGAGATCAACCTTCACCTGCCCTGTGCCGTCGGGGTTCATCACGAACAGCTCGACCACTGCATTGTCGGTGCCCGCTGCCGGATAACGCTGATCGAACACCTTGGTGCCCTTCGCGCCGATCGCTGCGCGGGTGACAATGCCGACGCTGGCTTCATCGGTGCGCTGGACGACGATGCGACTGTCATCGGGGCTCCACCAATAGCCCTGCAACCGCGCCATTTCCTCCTGCGCGACGAATTCGGCTTCGCCCCAGCGGATCGTCTCGCCCTCCTGCGGCGTGACGGGCTGCGCCTCGCCGCCCACCGGGCCGACCCACAGACGCCGGTCACGCACGAAGCTGACGAAGCCGCCCTTGCTGGAGAGCTTGGGATTGAGTTCTGTGCCCTCGGTATCGGTCAACTGGGTGATGGTGCCATCAAGCTTGGCGAGGAACAGGTCGCCATCCAGCGGCACCAGCACGCCGCTGCCATCGCTCGCCCACTGATAGGCGATGATCCCCTTAAGGCTGCCGACGCGGGCGCGTTCACGCTGCATCTTTTCGTCTTCGGAGAGTTCGCGGCCCGATCCGAGCTTCTCCGAATCCACCAGCATCCGCCATTCGCGGGTCTCAATGTCATAGCCCCACAGGTCATACCGCTCGCGGTCGTCGGCGCGATTGCGCAGCAGGGTGAGGTAGCGGCCATCGGGCGACAACTTCACTTGCCGGGGTGCTGGACCATCGAGGCCGGGGGAGGCGAAGACGCGTTCGAAGCTGAGGGTGGGTGCCTGCTCAGGCATCACCACGTCCTGCGCAAAGGACGGCGAGGCCAGGCAGGTTGAAAAACACAGAGCAACCGCAGCAATAACCGAACGCATTCAAAGCTCACCTCGTCATGGCTAACCGCGCAGGTTGCGGCGCTGTTTGCTCCTCGCAACGACGAAGGCGAATGGCAAGGGTTGAACTGGGGGAGCACAAACGAAAAGGGCGGCCCGTTACCGGACCGCCCTTTGATAATTGCTGGCGATGAAGCCTTACGCCTTGGGGGCGTTCATCTTGCGCTCAACGATACGTGCGCTCTTGCCGGTGCGGCCGCGCAGGTAATAGAGCTTGGCGCGACGCACCACGCCGCGGCGAACCACGGTGATGCTTTCGACGATCGGCGAGTAGAGCGGGAAAACGCGCTCGACGCCTTCGCCGAAGCTCATCTTGCGCACGGTGAAGTTGCTGCCCATGCCGCGGTTCGAACGGGCGATCACGACGCCTTCGTAGTTCTGAACACGCTCACGGTTGCCTTCCTTCACCTTCACGCCGACGCGGACGGTATCGCCTGCGCGGAATTCGGGGATGTCCTTGCCGGACTTGGCGATTTCTTCGGCTTCAATCTGCTGGATCAGGTTCACTGGTCCGGTTCCTTGTCTTTTCGCCGCGCGCCAGAGGCAGGTTGGACCCGAGCGCCCTCATGGCGCTCCCACAAGTCCGGCCTGCGTGACCGTGTGTCTTCCTCGCTCCTTGCCTTGCGCCAAGCAGCGATTTTCGCATGATCCCCCGATCGCAGCACTTCGGGGATCGTGCGCCCTTCCCATTCCTGAGGTCGGGTATAGTGCGGGTATTCAAGGAGGCTTTGTTCAAAGCTCTCCTCATCCCCGCTGGAAGCCGCGCCCATTACGCCGGGAAGCAGCCGAATGCAAGCGTCAAGGATGGTCAGCGCGGCCATCTCGCCGCCGCTGAGAACGATGTCGGCGAGGGAGACTTGTTCGATCTCGGGCCGGGCCTCGAACAGGCGTTCGTCGAAGCCCTCGAACCGCCCGCACAGGATGATGACGCCGGGGCCGCTGGCGAGTTCGCGGATGCGCGCTTGGGTGATGGGTTTTCCGCGCGGAGTCATGGCGAGGATGGGGCGGCCGGCAACAGGAGCGCTGTCCAAAGCCCGCGCCAGCACGTCGCACTTCAAGACCATCCCTGCCCCGCCTCCTGCGGGCGTATCATCGACGGTCCGGTGCCTGTCCTCGGCAAAGTCGCGGATCTGCACCGTCTCGCAGGCCCACTTGCCCTCGGCCATAGCGCGGCCCGCAAGCGAGACGCCGAGCGGCCCGGGGAACATCTCGGGGTAGAGCGTGAGGATGGTGGCGACGAAGGTCATTTCCAGGCCACCCCGTCCTTCGCTCGCGTATCAACGGTCAGCTCAAACACATCCGGCCGGGCGTAGTGTCCGTCCGTATCGAGATTCGCCAATCCTGCCGTAACTTCGCCAAGATCGAGTTCCGCCAGCAACGTCTCCTCACCCTCGCCCGCCTGCGCGATTACGCGGGTGTCGGGCGCGGCGATCAGGGAGCCGCCGCGGTTGAGCGCTTCGCCGGGAATCGCCTCCAACAATTCGCGTGCTTCGGCATTGCCGCCAACCCGCTCCAGCCCATCCAGCAGATCATCCTTCACCTGCACTAGCCCCGCCGCCAGCACGAAGCACCGTCCCTCCATCGCATAATGCCGCGAGGCAATCGCGTGGCTCTCGCGCACCGTCGGCCAGGCGGCGACATGCACGTCCTCGCCGAGATTATGCATCGCCGCGCGGGCGAGCGGCATCCAGTGCTCCCAGCAGATCAGCGTGCCGAGCCGGCCCCACTCGGCCTGATGCACCCCCAGCGTGGAGCCATCGCCGCGCGCCCAGATCAGGCGTTCACCGTGGGTCGGCACCAGCTTGCGGTGATCGAGCACCGGCAGACCGGGGCGGAAGGTCAGCTGGTTGTTGACGAGGCTCCGCCGCACCCGTTCATGCGCGCCGATGCTGATGATCGCACCGCTTGCGTCGGCCAGTTCCTGCAAGGGCAGCAGCCGCTCGTCATTGGCGACCACCGCTTGTTCGAGCATGATAGCGTGGAGCGCCTTGGTGCCGGGGTGATCCCACAGGGCCGCGCCGGGTGCCTCGTCGAGCCACAGCGGGTAACCGCCGAGGAAAGTCTCGCCAAAAGCGACCACCTGCGCGCCGCTATCAATGGCTTCGCGGGCGAGGCGCACGGCCTTCTCGATCCCCGCCTGAAAATCGAGCGGGATCGGAGCGGCTTGGACAACGGCAACAGATAGCTTCGTCATCCCCGCCGCTTACGCCGGGAAATCAGCCCCCGCAACCGCCGCAGCCACCGCCGCCGCAGCCGCCATCGCTGCTGCCATCGGCCCCGCCGCCGTCACCATCCCTCTGGCGCATCGCGTGAACCGGCTCCCATGGCGTGCCGACCAGAACGCCGGTCCCGAACAATGCCACCGCCATCGCCGCCTCGTCAGGGCGCGGTGCGCGGGCAAAGCGGCCGTTGCGCGCCCGCATCTGCTGCACGGTTGCCACGCCCGCCGCCGTGCGCGGATCGCTCTTGACGAAGCGGATCACCGCCAGTGCGACGGTTACTCCCAGCAGCACAATCAAAAACCCGGTCGGCTCGTCCAGCGCGCTCCCGGCCCGCTGGCGATAGAGCCCAAGCGCGAACAGCGCGGCAAAGGGCGCGACCGAAAGCAAGCGCAAGCGGCTGTGCTCTTCAGGGCGCAGCAGCAAGCCTGCGCGGCGCAGGCGGGCCGCGACCCGGTCGGCATGAATGTGGATTGCGCGGCGTGCTTCATTGAGCGTCACCGGAGCATCAATGGCCAGCAGCGCCTTGCCGCCCGGACTGACGGGGAGATCGCGCGCGGCCACGTGAAGCTTGCCCTTGTCGGCCGGAACCAGCGCGCCGCGCACGTATAGATCGGCAATCAGCGAATCGGCCATGCGTTCGCGGCCACCTGCCAGCAATGCGATGCTCTCAAGATCATCTGATTCGCCCTGCCGCCCCGGCTCGCGCAGATGCGCCGGCAGCCACCATGCAGCGAAGGTCGCAAGACCAAGCAACATCGTGTAAAACAGCAAGAAATCGCTGCCCGTCCAGGACGAGAACAGCTCCATTATAACATCCTTCCCGCGATCAAGCCTGCCAGAAAGACAATCAGACTCAGCGCCAGAGCGACCCGGCGTTTGAGAATAATATCATCGAACACGTTAACGCGAACACCTTTGGGATCGACGGAAAACCGCCTGTTGGCCGCCGGCCAGATGTCGGCAGGCGGGGAGGCGCCGAAGGCGGCCTCGTAGGCGGCGAGCGTATCGGCATATTGGCGGTAGAACCGCGTCCGCTCGATCTCGCCGCCTTGTGTGGGCCCGTGGTGCAAGGGTGACGCCAGAACGGCCGGGCAGAACACCTCCCAGTAGTCGCGGCTGTAGGTGAGGTGGAGATGCCAGGCCTGATCCACCGCGTCAGACGGCGTGACTTCGTGCCCGGCGGTCATCGCGAGATAGCAGAAGCGCTTGTACTCACCGATCACCCGTTGGGTGTGAGCCTCGCTCCAGCGGTTTTCCCGAGCGAGGCGGGCTGCGAAACTGAGCGATGCGTCCGCAGGGCCGATCCGGTGGTCGGCGATACGCTGCCAGAGGGCGTCGTCAGGCGGGCTCACGCCGTCAATCTTCGGCGAAAGCGGCTCCGATCACAAGCCTTGCTTGATCCCATTCGATCACAGCGGTGGGGATCATCGGCACCATAAAGGTCTTCGGCCCCTTTTCGGGGACGGGGACGCGGGTGATTTCGATGATGTCGGTCGCGCCGAAATTTTCGATCGCAAGCACGGTTCCGACAGCTTCGCCCGCGTCCGTAACCACGGGCAGGCCGAGCAGATCAGCGTGGTAGAACTCGCCCTCGGCCAAGGGCGGCAAGGCGTCGCGGGGGACAGTCAGCGCGGTGCCGCGCAGCTTTTCAGCGTCCCCGCGCGAGGTGCTCTGGGCCAGCCGCGCGATTGCGCCGCCCTTCCCGTCGTCACGCACCTTGATCAGGGTAAGCGCCCCGTCATTGAAGCTCTTGTGGCTGGAGAGCGTCTGGGCGCCCTCCCCGAACAGCTTCAGACGCACCTCGCCCGCCACCCCATGCGCGCCGATGATGGCGGCGAGGGTGACGGGCTTGGTCATGTCAGCTTAGCCTTCGGCCTGTTCTTCGGTCGCAGCGTCTTCAGCAGCCGGAGCTTCCTCAGCGGCAGCTTCTTCAGCGGCAGCTTCTTCAGCGGCAGGCGCTTCTTCAGCAGGCGCTTCTTCGGCAGCCGGAGCCGGGGCAGCAGCAGCGGCCTTGGCTTCTTCTTCAGCGGCGCGGGCGGCTTCTTCGGCTTCCGCGACCTTGGCCGCACGCTCTTCAGCGCGCTCCTTGGCCTTTTCGCCGGGTTCACCCTTCTTGGGGTTCACGCGGGCCGTACGCTCAAGGATGCCCGCGGCATCGAGGAAGCGGGCAACCCGGTCGGTCGGCTGTGCGCCAACGCCGAGCCAGTAACGGGCGCGGTCTTCGGTGATCTTCACGCGCTCACCGCTGTCCTTGGCGAGCAGCGGGTTATAGGTGCCGATCTGCTCAAGATACTTGCCGTCGCGCGGGCTGCGGCTGTTGGCGACGACGATGCGGTAATAGGGACGCTTCTTGGCACCGCCGCGCGAAAGCCGGATGGAAATGGACATGGAATGCTACCTTTCGATTGGAATTGAATTTGATTTTTGAACTTAAACGCTTGAACTGAAACTATTTCTTGCCGCGCGGAGGGCCGCCGAGACCGTGCAATCCGCCCATGCCGCCCATTCCTCCGGGGCCGCCAAGACCGGGAAGACCGCCTGCGCCGCCGCCCATCCCGGGCATTCCGCCCATCGGGCCGCCAGCACCGCCGCCGCCGAACATCGCAGCGAGGCCCTTGAGACCGCCCATCTTCTTGATCTGCTTCATGGCGCGGGCCATTTCCTGGTGCATCTTCAGCACCTTGTTGACCGTCTGCACATCGGTCCCACTGCCTGCGGCCACGCGCTTCTTGCGCTTGGCGTTCATCAGATCGGGATTGGCGCGTTCCTTGGCGGTCATGGAGCCGATGATCGCTTCCATGTGGACGAGCACCTTGTCGCCCATGCCCGAATTGGCCATCGCCGCCTTGGCCTTCTTCATGCCCGGCATCATGCCCGCCAACATCCCGAGGCCGCCCATGTTGCGCATCTGCTTCAATTGCATGGCGAGATCGTCGAGGTCGAACTTGCCCTTCTCAAGGTTGCGCGCGAGCTTTTCGGCGTCCTCTTCCTTGATGGTCGCCGCCGCGCGTTCGACCAGGCTGACGACATCGCCCATGCCGAGGATACGGTCAGCAACAGAGCCGGGGCGGAAGGGCTCGATCGCGTCGAGCTTTTCGCCGGTACCCGCAAACTTGATCGGCTTGCCGGTGACCGCGCGCATGGAAAGCGCCGCGCCGCCGCGGGCATCGCCGTCCATGCGGGTCAGCACCACGCCGGTCAGCGGCACTTCATTGGTGAAGTTCTGCGCGACGTTGACCGCGTCCTGACCCGTCAATGAATCGACAACCAGCAGCACTTCATTGGGCGACGACACGCCAGCGACCGCCTTCATCTCGGCCATCAGCGCATCATCGACGTGGAGGCGGCCCGCCGTGTCGAGCAGCAGCACGTCGAAATTCTGGAGCCGCGCCGACTCCATCGCGCGGCGGGCAATGTCGACCGGCTGCTGGCCGGCAACGATCGGCAGGGTTGCGACATCGACCTGCGTGCCGAGGATTGCCAGCTGTTCCTGCGCGGCCGGACGGTTGACGTCGAGCGAGGCCATCAGCGCCTTCTTGCCGTGGCGTTCGCGGATCAGCTTGGCGAGCTTGGCGGTGGTGGTGGTCTTGCCCGAGCCTTGCAGGCCGACCATCATGATCACGACCGGCGGCTTGGCATCAAGTCGGAGGCCTTCGACCTCCATGCCGCCGAGCGTCTCGACCAGCTCGTCATGGACGATCTTGATGACCTGCTGGCCCGGCGTGACCGAGCGGAGCACGTCCTGGCCCACGGCCTTTTCGGTGACGGCATCGATAAAGCGGCGGGCAACGGGGAGCGCGACGTCGGCTTCGAGCAGCGCGATCCGCACTTCGCGCATGGCATCGCGCACGTCCTGCTCACGCAGCGCGCCGCGGCCTTTGAGCTTGTCAAAGACCCCGCCAAGACGGTCAGACAGCGTGTCGAACATCGCCAACTTCTCCACCCGGACACCGCAGCGCCCGAAAAATGCGAAAAACGCCGGCGGACGAAACCTCGTCGGCCAGCGTTGCGAAACTGCGCCCATAGTGGGCTACATATTCCGACTTTGATCAGGATGACTGGTGGAGCCTAGCGGGATCGAACCGCTGACCTCAACACTGCCAGTGTTGCGCTCTCCCAGCTGAGCTAAGGCCCCGAGCCAGTCATCATGCGAGCAAGGCAAAGTGCCCTGCTTGCGGGAGGCGGCCATTAGTGGGGCCGCCTCATCTTGGCAAGCGTATTTTGAATGATCCGGCGCGATAATCGCCAAATCGGTGTTTGGTCTGTCAAACGGTTGCGCAGCAACCGCAAGGCCGACCAGCCGCCCGCAGCGATGCGACCGCGAGGTCGCATGAGCGAGGATTTCGCACCCCGGACGGGGTGCGGACCATCAATTCTCGTGATCTTCGTCGTCACCCGAGGTGGCAACGCCCAGATCGTCGTCGCCGCCGAGGTCGACATCATTGTCGGGCGAATCGCCGTCCTCGTCGATGTCCTCGATGTCTTCCAGATCATCAATATCGTCATCGCCGCCGAGATCGGCGTCAGCATCGACATCCTTCTTCTTTTCGACTTCCTCGAAGGGAATCGGCTGCTTCGACTTGAGCACCGGCTCCGGGGACCATGTCTCACCGCATTCAATGCAGGTGACAGGGTCTTCCTTGCCGAGATCGTAGAAGCGCTCACCGCACTTGGGGCAGGTACGCTTGGTACCCCATTCGGCCTTTGCCATCTGTATTCCTCAAACTGGCCGCCCCGAAGCAGGGCGGGCGAAGCGCGGATGCGAATTCGCGGGATTGCACGAGAATTGTGGGTTCCGGCCAGACTTGATTCAAGGGCCTTGGTAACGAGCGCCTTGAATCAACGGGTCGGGCCCGATGCGCGGCGCGCCTTGCCAGAAGCGCGGGGCGCTGTCAAAGACCGCCGCCTCATGACCAGCCACCGTTTCTCAGCCCTCGGCCCGCTTACCGGCGCGATCAGCGTTCCTGGCGACAAGTCGATCAGCCACCGATCGCTGATGTTTGCCGGGCTCGCGGTGGGCCGCAGCACTATCACCGGCCTGCTGGAAGGCGAGGATGTGCTGGCCACAGCCGCCGCGATGCGGGCGTTCGGCGCGCAGATTGTCCGCAATGACAACGGCACCTGGACGGTGGACGGCGTCGGCGTCGGCAGCCTGCTGGAACCCAAGACCGCGCTCGACATGGGCAATTCCGGCACCTCGACCCGGCTGCTGATGGGACTGGTCGCCAGCCATGCCATCACCGCGACGTTCGTGGGCGATGCGAGCCTTTCGGGCCGCCCGATGAAGCGCGTGATCGACCCGCTGTCGATGATGGGCGCGGGCATCGAAGCCTCGGCAGGCGGCACCCTTCCACTGATGCTGCGCGGCGCGTCCCCCGCTGTGCCGATCACCTATCGGCTCCCGGTGGCGAGCGCGCAGGTCAAAAGCGCTGTTCTGCTCGCAGGCCTCAACACCCCCGGCATCACCCGCGTGATCGAGCCTGTCCCCACCCGCGACCATACCGAGCGGATGCTGACCGGCTTCGGCGCGAAGCTGGAAGTGGGCGAGGAGAATGGCGAGACCGTCATTGCGATCCACGGCGAAGCGGAGTTGCGTCCGATGGATGTCACCGTGCCGGGCGATCCGTCCTCCGCCGCCTTCTTCATGGTCGCCGCCAGCATTGTGCCGGGCAGCGATCTCACCATCCGCAATGTCGGTCTCAACCCGACCCGCGCGGGTCTGCTTGCGGTGCTGCGCCAGATGGGCGCGGATATCGAAGAGGTGAACCCCCGCGAAGTCGGCGGCGAGCCGGTGGCGGATTTGCGGGTACGCCATGCGCAGCTGACCGGCGTGGATGTCGACCCGGCGATTGCGCCCAGCATGATCGACGAATTCCCGGTGCTGTTCGTCGCTGCGGCCCTGGCCAAGGGCACCACGCGCACCAGCGGCCTTGATGAACTGCGCGTCAAGGAAAGCGACCGGCTTGCCACCATGGCCGCCGCGCTCACCAGCGTGGGCGCACGGGTTGAGGAGCATGAAGACGGCCTCACCATCCACGGTACCGGCGGCGAACCGCTGCGGGGCAGCGCCAACGGGCAGGTGAAGACCATGCTCGATCACCGTATCGCCATGAGCATGGCGGTGGCGGGGCTGATCAGCCGCGACGGCGTGATGGTGGACGACACCGCACCGATCAACACCAGCTTCCCGACCTTTATGGGCCTGTTGGACGAGGCGGCTGCGTGACGAAAGGCCTCGCCTCAACCATCATCATCTTCACAGGCGGCTTTCTAGCATGGGCCATCTACCGCCATTTTTCCGGCGGGGCGTCGATCACCCCGGCGGAAATCATTCTTATCTGCGTGGCAGCGCCCTTGGCCGGCGCTGTCCGGTGGCTGACTCACGACAAGTTTCGTGAATGGCTTCTACGCAAGGCTTCTGGCGAGAAGCATAATCGGGAACAGCCATGACGACCCCGCTCGACTGGCCGAGCATCATCGGCCTGTGCGGCACGGCCTGCATTATTGGCGCCTACGCCTACCTCACGCTGGCGAAGGCGACCAATCCCTTCGTGCTACACGGCACCAACCTGATGGGCGCCGCGCTGCTGACGGTATCCTTGATCTACCACACCAATTGGGCGAGCCTGGTGCTCGAAGGCTTCTGGGCCGCGATTGCCATTTTCGGGCTGGTCCGGGCATGGCGCAATCGCTTTGCCGAGGATACGGACAAAGCATGAGAAAATGGCTGTTGCACCTCGGACAAACGCCGTCGACGCGGCGAATTCTGGCTGCGGTCATACTTCTAGGCGGCGCGGTAATCGTGACCTTACTGCATTCGGCGGGGGAGGCTAACTTGATCGATCTGGCGATCAACAGCGCTGCCGCCTGCTTCGCTCTCGGCCTTCTACATCTGCGCTGGCGCGCACGCGAGCGGCGCGAAATCACACCCGCCAAGGCAAAGGACATCTTCTCATGACCCACTCACTCGCCAGAGTGCTCGCAGCGTTGATCCTATTGCCCTTAGCGATGCCTGCACAGGCGAAGACCGCTCCCCTTCCCACCGATCCGGCCGCCGATTGGTCGGTCGCGTCTTCGGAACACCGCGTCGTGGTGGAAGGCGGCAAGGTCTGGGCGCGGGTGAACGGGCGGATCGGCCAAGGCGCAACCCCGGTGATCATCATCCACGGCGGCCCGGGCGGCACGCATGTGAACTTCGGCGGCCTTCTGAGCCTTGCCGACCAGCGGCCGGTGATCCTTTACGACCAGCTCGACAGCGGCATGTCCGACCGGCCGGAGAACCCCGCGAACTGGCGGCCGGAGCGCTTCGTTGCCGAGCTTGAGGCGATCCGCAAGGAACTGGGCGTCGAGCGCTGGCATGTCATCGGGCACAGCTGGGGCTCGGCCCTCGCGCTCGAATATGCCGCGGCCTATCCCGAGCACACCGCATCGGCGGTGCTGAGCGGCACCTTCCTGTCGACCTCGCACTGGATCACCGGCACCAACTTGTTGATCCGCGACCTGCCGGATGATGTCGCCGCCGCGATCCGCGCGTGCGAAGGTCCCACCCCGCCCGCTGCCGAAGTCTGCGAGCCTGCCACCGCCGCCTTCTACGCCGCTTACAACGGCCGCGCTGACCGCCCCGCCCCCTCACCCGAAGCGCTCGCCTACCGCGCGCGCTATGGCGGCAAGGGCTTTAACGCCACCGTCTACAACGCCATGTGGGGGCCAACCGAATTCCGCGCCTCGGGCTCGCTGGCGAGCTATGACGCCAGCGGTTTGCTGCACCGCGTCGATGGCAAGCGGATCCTGTTTGTGGTCGGCCAGTATGACGAAGCGCGGATCGACACGGTGCAGGATTTCCTCGCCCTGACCCCCGGCGCGGAATTGGCGGTCGTCCCGGGCGGTAGCCACGCCTTCATCTCGGAACGGCCCGAGGTGTCCGAAGCGATCTACCGCGACTGGATGAACCGCATTGACGCGCGAGAGACGTCCAAATGATCATCGCCGTCGACGGCCCCACAGCATCGGGCAAAGGCACCATCGCTAAAGCGTTGGCCGCGCATTTCGGCCTGCCGCATCTCGACACAGGCTTGCTCTACCGCGCCGTCGGGCGGCAGGTGCAATTGCTGGGCGGCAATCCCGATGATCCGCATGATGCCATCACCGCCTGCGACTTTGCCGAGGGCCTATTGGAGGATGACATCCTGCGCTCCGAAGATGTCGGCGGCTATGCGAGCCGCGTCTCCGTGCATCCGGCGGTGCGTCACGCGCTTTACGAACGTCAGCGTGCCTTTGCCCTGCAAGAAACCGGCGCGGTGCTCGATGGACGCGATATCGGCACGGTGATTGCACCCGAAGCGCGTGTGAAGCTGTTCGTCACCGCCAGCGTCGCCGAACGCGCGCGCCGCCGCTGGGCCGAGATGACGGGGCGCGGGATCGACGTCGCCCTCGCGACAATCGAACACGACATCGCCGCCCGTGACGCGCGCGACATGAACCGCAAGGACGCCCCGCTGATGGCGGCGCCGGGCGCGCTGGTGATCGACACCACCCACTTCGGCCGCGATGCCGCGATCGAAGCGGCAATCGAAGCCGTCGAGGCCAAGCTGGCACGATAGCCCCCCCACGCACTTGCAATCTGACCACTGCGTGGAATATAACGCGTTATATATCGTGTTATGGAGTGTTCGAATGGCGGATGTCGTTGCTCAGATGGGGCCGTCTTTCCTCGGCAGCAGGCTGAAACGGCTCGGCGAACGTATGCAGGCCGGCGCGGCCACCGTCATTACCGAAACCGGATTGCCACTCCAGCCGGGACAAATGGCAATCCTCGCCGCGCTCAGGACGGGCCCAATGTCAGTGGGACAGTTGGCCGAGGCCTGCGGCACCAGCCAGCCGGGCATCACTCGGACACTCGGACAGCTGCGCAGGATCGGCATGGTCACCGACAGTCAAAGCGACAACCACCGGAGCCGAAATGTTGTCCTCTCGAACGAAGGACAGAACGCGGTTGCCGTGATCGCGAGCGATGTGTGGCCGCGCGTGGGCATGGCGGCGGAACAAATTCTTGCGGCCGTCGACGGTGATTTCCTGCTTCAGCTTGAAAAGATCGAAGCCGCGCTTGCCGAAGCATCCATCGCTGACCGTGCGGTCGCAGTCGCGCCCGGTAAGCTGCAGTTACGCGAATTCGAAGAGAGCCTCGCGCGCCATTTCCACGACATCAACGCCGAATGGATTACGGCGATGTTCGCACTTGAACCCACCGATCGCGACGTGCTGGAAAATCCGCGCGAACGGATCATCGCACCGGGCGGCGACATTCTGTTCGTGGAGGCGGCTGGCCTCGGGATTGTCGGCACCTGCGCGCTGCAACGCACTGGCCCTGGCAGCTTCGAGCTGACCAAGATGGGGGTGCGTGAAACAGCGCGCGGGCTCAAGGCGGGGGAATTCCTGCTCGAAGCGATTATCGCCCGGGCGAAGGAACTGGGCGCGACCAAGCTGTATCTTCTCACCAGCAAGAAGTGCGCAGCCGCAATTCACCTCTACAAGAAGCTCGGCTTCCAGCACGATGCCGCGATAATGGCTGAGTATGGCGCACGCTATCAACGCTGCGATGTGGCTATGCGCTATCGCGCGACTGACCCGGCCTAGGGTCTGCCTAGGGCCCGAGCGCCCCATTTCCCTTGCATTTTGGCCCGCTCTCGCCTAGGCGCGCGGCCGTTCACGCAATCCTTGTTGATTGAAGAACCTTCGCGCAATCGCATTCGGCGGCGCGGAGACGTCGGCCTCTTGCCCTGCCAGCCCGCGCAATGGTGCACGGGAAGCAGTTTAAGACCCCGGAAAAACCGGTGGCCGGTAGCAAAACGAACACAGGACTTAATCAGCCTATGGCAACTCAAATGCCCACGCGCGCCGATTTCGAGGCGATGCTCAATGAACAACTCGGCGGTGCCGGCGAAGATGGCTTTGAAGGCCGCGTCGTCAAGGGAACCGTCACTGCGATCGAAAACGGCTTTGCCGTGATCGACGTCGGCCTCAAGAGCGAAGGCCGTATCTCCCTCAAGGAATTTTCGCGCGGCGAAGACGACCACGGCCTGACCGTTGGCGGCGAAGTCGAAGTCTTCGTTGACCGCGTCGAGAACGCTGACGGCGAAGCCATGCTGTCGCGTGACCGTGCCCGCCGTGAAGCTGCGTGGGACAAGCTGGAAAGCGAATTCGGCGAAGGCAAGCGCGTCGAAGGCCGCATCTTCGGCCGCGTCAAGGGTGGCTTCACCGTCGACCTCGATGGCGCCGTGGCGTTCCTCCCCGGCTCGCAGGTCGACATCCGCCCCGTGCGCGACGTCACCCCGCTGATGGACGTGCCGCAGCCGTTCCAGATCCTCAAGATGGATCGTCGCCGCGGCAACATCGTCGTCTCGCGTCGTGCAGTGCTCGAAGAAACCCGCGCCGAACAGCGCAGCGAGCTCATCAATGACCTGGTCGAAGGCCAGATCATCGACGGCGTGGTCAAGAACATCACCGATTACGGTGCGTTCGTGGATCTCGGCGGCATCGACGGCCTGCTCCATGTCACCGACATGAGCTACAAGCGCGTCAACCACCCGAGCGAAGTGATCGCCATCGGCGATACCGTGAAGGTGCAGATCGTCCGCATCAACGCTGAAACCCAGCGCATCAGCCTCGGCATGAAGCAGCTGGAAAGCGATCCGTGGGATGGCGTCGCCGCCAAGTACCCGGTTGGCATGAAGCTGCAGGGTCAGGTGACCAACATCACCGAATACGGCGCGTTCGTGGAACTGGAAGCCGGCATCGAAGGCCTCGTCCACGTTTCGGAAATGAGCTGGACCAAGAAGAACGTCCATCCGGGCAAGATCGTCTCGACCTCGCAGGAAGTCGATGTGATGGTGCTCGAAGTCGACAGCGACAAGCGCCGCATCAGTCTCGGTCTCAAGCAGGCCCAGCGCAATCCGTGGGAAGAGTTCGCCGAGAAGCACCCGGTCGGCACCGAAGTCGAAGGCGAAGTCAAGAACGCCACCGAATTCGGTCTGTTCATCGGTCTGGATGGCGACGTCGACGGCATGGTCCACATGTCGGACATCGCCTGGGGCATCTCGGGCGAAGACGCGCTGGCGCTTCACCGCAAGGGCGAAATGGTCAAGGCCATCGTGCTCGATGTCGATGTCGACAAGGAGCGCATCAGCCTCGGCATGAAGCAGCTCGAAAAGGGTGCGCCCTCGGCTGAAGGCGCCACCAGCGGCGGTTCGCTGCGCAAGAACCAGACCGTCACTGTCACCGTGCTCGAAGTGCGTGACGGCGGGCTGGAAGTGCAGGTTGGCGAAGACGGCGCGACTGGCTTCATCAAGCGCGCCGATCTTGGCCGTGACCGCGACGAACAGCGCCCCGACCGCTTCCAGGTCGGCAGCAAGATCGACGCGATGGTGATCGGTTTCGACCGTTCGAAGAAGCCCAACTTCTCGATCAAGGCGCGTCAGATTTCCGAGGAAAAGGAAGCTGTCGCTCAGTTCGGTTCGTCGGATTCGGGCGCTTCGCTCGGCGACATTCTGGGCGCCGCGCTCAAGAAGGGCCAGGATTAAGGATAACGCGGACGCTCGCCCACAGCGGGTTAGCGTCCCCGGACAATATGAAAGGCCCGCCCGCTCAACCGAGCAGGCGGGCCTTTTCACATGCCGCGTGCGCGCGTAAGGTCGCCCGCATGATCCATGTTCACCAGTTCCCGTGCCTTAGTGACAACTATGGCTACCTCATCCACGACACCGACAGCCATGAAACGGTTGCGATCGATACGCCCGATGCCAAGGCCTATCTGCTCGAAGCCGACATGAAGGGTTGGAAGATCACGCAAATCTGGAACACCCACTGGCACCCGGACCATGCTGGCGGCAATGCCGCGATCCAGGAGGTGACCGGCTGCACCATCACCGGCCCGGCTGAAGTCGCAGGCAAGTTCCCGGTTGATCGCATCATTGCGCACGGCGACACGGTGAAGTTGGGCAACGTCGAAGCGCAGGTGATCGACGTCTCGGGCCACACCAATGGCCACATCGCGTTCCATCTGCCCTCGGCGGGGGTGGCCTTTGTCGGCGATTCAGTCTTCGCACTGGGCTGTGGGCGGATGTTCGAAGGCCAGCCTCAGCAGTTCTGGGACAGCCTGAGCCGCATCAAGGCGCTGCCGCCTGAAACCCTGCTCTACTGCGCGCACGAATACACCGCGTCGAACGCGAAGTTCGCGCTCCACGCTGATCCCGATAATGTCGCCTTGCAGGACTACGCCGCCGAGATCGCCGTCACGCGGGCCAAGGACAAGCCAACGGTGCCGACGACGCTCCGCCGCGAGCTGGCGACCAATCCGTTCCTGCGCGCCGACGATCCATCGATGATGACCCGCTGGGGCGGCGACGCCCCACATGAGACCTTTGCGGCGCTGCGGGCGGCCAAGGACAATTTCTAGCCCAATGCAGGCCCTCAGGGTCGATCGGCTGACGGACGATCTGTCTGGCGTGACGCTGACCGAAATCCCGGCTCCTGTGCGTGCGCCAGGCGAGGTGCTGGTGCGGGTTCATGCGGCCTCGCTCAACTTCCCCGACCTGCTGATGACGCGCGGCGAATATCAGTTCAAGCCGGAGCCGCCGTTCACTTCAGGCCTCGAATTTGCTGGCGAAGTGCTGGAGGCTGATCCGGCGAGCGGATTTGCCCCGGGCGACAGAGTGATGGGCGGCAACAAGACCGGCGCCTTTGCAGAGCGCGCCAGAGTGCCTGCCGACAAGCTCTCGGCGATGCCGCAAGGCATGGACTTCCCCGCAGCCGCCGCGATGGGCGCGGCCTATTCGACCGCCTTTACCGGCCTTGTCGAACTGGGCGGGTTGCAGGAGGGCCAATGGGTGCTGGTCCACGGCGCAAGCGGCGGCGTGGGCCTTGCGGCTTGCGACCTTGCCCGCGCACTGGGCGCCCGCGTCATCGCCACCACCGGCTCGCCTGACAAGGTCGACCGGATCACCGCCCTCGCCCACCCTGATGCCGTGATCGTAGCCGAGGGTCGCTTCCGCAAAGCTGTGGCAGACCTTACCGGCGGCGCACTCGCCGATATCGTGTTCGATCCGGTCGGCGGCGATGTGTTCGACGAATCGACCCGCTGCGTCGCTTTCGGCGGCAAGCTGATGGTGGTCGGCTTCACCTCGGGCCGCATCGCTGACATTTCGACCAACATCCCGCTGATCAAGGGCTTCAGCGTCGTAGGCCTGCGGGCCGGGGAATACGCCCGACGCCTTCCTGAACGCGGCCGCGCGATCCAAAGCGCAATCTCCCGGCTAGCGGAAGCCGGAGCGATCTCCCCTGCGATCGATCGGACGCTGCCACTCTCCCGCTGGCGCGAAGGCTTCGATGCGATGGCGCGGCGCGAGCTGGTGGGCAAAGTGGTGTTCGTTCCGGGCGGCTAAGGACGCGCCAACGAAAAAAGGGCGGCCTTGATGGACCGCCCCCTTTCCGTAACCGGATTTCCGCTTGGGCTCAAAGCGAGGCGATAACCTCGTCGGCGAGCTTCTTGTCCGCCGCGCCATCATGGCGCTCGGCAATCAGCTTGCGCGATGCCGCAGCCGCAGCAGTCACAGCCTTGGCCTTGACCTCCGCAATCGCAGCGCGCTCGGCGGCGGCGATCTTGTCTTCGGCCATCTTCTGGCGGCGGGCGACCATCACTTCGCTGTCGGCTTCGGCCTTGGCGAGGATCGCGTCAGCCTCTTCACGCGCGCCAGCCAGCATCGCTTCGGCGTCCTTTTCGGCGCTGGCGATCTTGGCGACATACTCCGCGCGCAAAGCCTCGGCTTCGGCGCGCAAAGTCTTGGCTTCATCAAGCGCCGAGCGGATCGCCGCGATATTGGCATCGAGCCCGCCAGTGATGATCCCTGGAACCTTCTTCCAAATGAACACCGCGATCAGCACGCTCATGGCCAGCGCGACCCACTGGTACGAATCGAGACCCAGCACGCCGGGTTCGGCATGACCTTCGGCCCCGCTGGCGAGCAGCATCAGAATATCAGCCATGCGCCATCGCCTCCTTGACCGCGGCCTGCGCTGCGGAGAGTTCCACATCAGCGCCGGCGACGCGGGCAACGATGTCGCGCGCGGCATCGGCAGCCACCGCTTCGATTTCGGCCATGGCGCTGGTGCGCGCAGCGTCAATCGCGGTTTCGGCTTCGGCCAGACGACCGTCGAGACGGGTCTGCGCCTCGGCGAGCTTGACGCTGCTGGCAGCCGCGGCCTTGGCCTTGGCTGCGCCGATCACGCCCTGCGCCGCGGCACGGTTGGCGTTTTCACGCTTGCGCCATGCTTCTTCCTCACTCGTCGCTTCGTCGCGTGCGGCCTGCGCAGCCGACAGATCGCCCGCGATCTGCTTGTCACGCAGGTCGACCGTACCCATGATCTTGGGCACCATTCCAAGGCCCACGAACACGAAGGTGAGGCCGAAGAACACCAGCAGCCAGAAGACCTGGCTCGAGAGTGTTGCAGCGATTTGTTCAATCTGAGGCATGATGGGCCTTTGTTACCGGCAGTTCAGCAGCGCGCGCCGGGCACGGCAGGACAATGGCCCGCCCTGCCCGGCGCTGCACGGATCTTAGCGGAAGATCAGCAGAACGGCGATCACGAAGGCGAGCAGGCCGAGAAGTTCGGCGGCCGCGAAGCCGATGAACAGGCGGCCCTGCTGGCCGTCGGCAGCGCCGGGGTTACGCAGCGCGCCTTCGAGGAACGAAGCGAACACGTTGCCCACGCCGAGGGCGGCGAGGCCCGCACCGATCGCCGCGAGACCGGCACCGAGGAGAGCTGCAGCAGTAGCGTCCATGATTATAAACTCCTTGAGAAAAAATCTGTTTGTTATCGGGGGTAGTCGAGAGAGCGTCTCAGCCCTCAGTGAAGGTTTTCCGCGTCGTTGATGTAGAGCGAGGTCAGCAGCGCAAACACATAGGCCTGAATGCCCGCAACGAGGATTTCGAGCGCGCTGATCGCGACCATCAGCACGAAGCTCGGCACGCCGACCAGAACGCCGGTACCAATGCCGCCGCTACCGCCGGCAATGACGAAGCTCGCCAGCACCTTGAGCAGCACGTGACCCGCCATCATCGCAACGAACAGTCGCAGCGCGAGGCTGAAGGGGCGGACCATGAAGGACACGAGTTCGATCAGGCTGATCGGCAGCGCGAGAAACGCGGGCGTGTTCGACGGCCAGAACAGCGAGAAGAAGTGGAAACCATGCTTGGCGAACCCGACGATCAGCACGATCGAGAAGCTCATGATCGCCAGCACGCCGGTGACGGTGAAGTGGCTGGTGAAGGTAAAGGCGTGCACCCCCGGGATCAGACCGACCGGCACGAGGCCGAGCAGGTTCCCGAACAGGATGAACATGAAAAGGGTGAAGATGTAGGGGACATACTTGCGCCCCGCCGCGCCGACATTGGCTTCGAGCAGATCGTCGATGAAGCCGGTCATGCTCTCGACCGCCATCTGCCAGCGCCCGGGCACCAGTTGGCGCTTCATGCCGCCCGCGACAAACACCCACACCAGGACAGCGGTGATCGCCATCCACAGTGCGGAGTTGGTGAACGCGATGTTGATCCCGTCAGCCAGCTGCCAATCGGAACCCAGAATGGGCTCGATGGTGAACTGCTTCATCGGATCGACCTTGCCGGCCTCGGCTGCTTCGAGATTCTGCACAGCCACAGCCGCGCTTCTTTCAGCTGCCATGATGCCTTCTTCGGCTGCCACGATCGAAAGATCCCCAAATGTTTCACATGAAACGCGCCCCTAGGTAGGGCCTAACGCGGTCTGGAAGGGGTCTAACCCTCACCATCCGGCCGCTGGGCCTCATCTGCGGGACGCGTATTCGCACCTTGAATAATCGTCCTGAAAGCCGACGCCGTTCCAAGGAACAGTCCGGCCAACAGACCCCAGGGCGCGATCCCGAACAATGCGTCTATCGCAAAGCCGATCACCAGGCCGCCGATAATCCCACCCAGAAGGCTGGCCAAAGCGCGGTTGCCGCTGCGGTAATTCGCATCGGTTCCCTTCACCGTTGGCCGGTTGCGTTGTTCTTCGCGCTCGCGTGCGGCCTTCAGCCGCGCTTCGAGCGCGTCGATCCGCGCATCCTCGTGAATGGGTTCTCGTGCGGGTTTCTCATCGCTCATGTCGCGGTCTCTAAAGGGAAGGCCACGCCATGTGCAACAAGGTGCCCGCCGAGGGCGCCGCCCCCTTAGAAGGGGGGCTGTTCAGTGTCAACATCAGGTCGCCCGAGTTTTGTGCAACTGCGAAGAGGTTTATTGTCCGGCCGCCTGGATGGGCTGCGGACAAATTACGGGCAACGCACGTCGCGAACCGGCGGTTCGGCGGTGCGGGTCTGCCAGCTGCCATCGGGCGCGCGGTACTTCTCGCCCGCCACGGTGCGGGCAATCGCCTCGCATCCGGCAGTCAGCGAATAGGCTTCCAGCGTGGTCTTCTTTTCCTTGGCCTTTTCGGCATAGATCGAGCGGCGCTTGATATTGATATCATCAACCAGACGCTGGAGCGCCGGATTCGCATCGCCGACAATGCCCAGATAGCCGTCAGGCTGCTCGCCCACCTTGCCCGCTTCGCGCGCGGCGGCATAGGCCGGGTCGCGCTGTGCCAGCGCAGGCGTGGCAACCAGGCCAATCGCGGCCAGAGCGGCAAGCCCTGCAAGAACTGAATTGCGCATCATTGTTCCTCCTCAGGAAAACCGGACTGATCGGGCCTCAAGCAGCGAGGCGTTAGGCCCTCAAAAGATGTCCGCGTTCTCGTCAATCGTATTGGCCGCGTCTTCCGCGAGGGCATAGAGAACCTCTGCCCTGATATTGATATCAAGCTGGATCACGATCGGCTTGTCGGGTGCCTGAATATTGATGCACCCCGACAACATCGCCACCAACCCCGTCAACGCGGCCATTGCCTTCACACCCGTTCCCCTTGCGCCGCCTCGGCTATCGCTTGCTCTGACATCGCAGAGGGATCGGGTCAAATTCAGGTGCGGCATGACAGAGGGTCGCTTTCTGGAGGTTGAACGGATCAAAGGCGGGACACGGCGCGTCATGGCTTCGGCGGCGGCGTGGCAGGGTCGGGCGGCGGCGACGCAGGCTCGGCCTGCCGCATGATCAGCTTGCCGTTTTCCATCCGCAGCAAGCCCATATCGAATGGATCGCCCCAAGCGGTCGGATCAGAATAGCCGCGCGCGATGATCGCCAACTGCGAGAAGTTCTGCGAGCGGACATTGATCTTGAACTGGATCGGCAGCTTGGCGAGTCGCCGGGTGATGAAGTTCTGGCTGGTACCGGCGCCCTGCCGCACCCCGTCAAAATCGAAGCTGGTGATGATCTCGCCCGCCAGATCGCCCGCAAGGCCGATGCGCATCTGCCGGTAATCGAGCGAGCGCAGCGCCAAGAATGCGTAATTCCCCATCGCGCCCAGATCCTCGTAGGTCAGCTCGCCGATATAGGCGACATTGCCGCCGCCCGCGCGGCTGAGCAGCAGCCCGCCTTCGATCCGGCCATTGCCATTGGCATCGAAGATGATCGGCACGATGCCGTCAAAGGTGCCGGTGGCGCTGAGATTGGTCAGTTCCATCTCGGACACAAAGGTCGCCGCGTCCAGGCCGACGATCTCGAACACATAGCGGCGTTCTTCAGGCTGGCTGAAGTCCATCTCCAGCGGGCGCATTTGCAGCGTGCCGCCCATGAACGGGAAGCGCGCGTCTTCGAGGCTGAGGAGCGTGCCGTTTTTCAGCTCGAACTGCACCTTGCCGGCCAGCACTTCGACGCCGGGATTGATTGCGGCAATGGTGACGGTCTGATCGGGCGCGGTTGTGAGGTTGATGAGATCGGTGAAGACGATCTTGCCCGCCAGCCCGCGCACCGGGCCAAAGGCGGCGGCCAGATCGAAGCCGTCAGAGCCAAAGGTGCCGCTGCTGGTGACCGCCTCGCCATTCCAGTCCACCCGCCCCTCGCCCGTGATGGTGCCATCGGCGAGGGCGATGACCCCCTTGGCAAGATAGGTCAGGTCTTCGGGCTGGAGCGTCCTGTCGAACACCAGCCCCGGCACGGACAACAGCGCGCGGCCCGCAGCGGTGTCGAGATTGTGGGTTATCGCCACATTGGCGACGCCGCGGCCCGATTCGGGGTGGCGCAGCAACGCGTCGGCCGTGATGCGGTTGTCGGCCAGCGTGAGGCTCGCGCCGTTGGCGGTCAGCGGAACAAACCGCGCCTCGCCTTTCGCCGGCCGGTCGGAGAGCGTGAAGGCGGCGTTTTCGAGCCGCAGGATGCTGTCGGCAAAGCTCCAACGCCCGGTGATCGCGTCAAGATCGAAGGGCACTGCCGCCAACCGCGCCGTGCCGCCGGTAAATGCGCCTGCGATATCGCCTGCAAGGCTGCCGGTGAGGCTATCGGCGGCCATCCGCACCTCGCTGTCACCCGTGCCGATTGTCGCGGCGAGGCCTTCGATGGCGAAGGGCTGCGGATAGCGCAGCACCACGCGGTTCGCGGCGAGGCTGGCAGGATTCTCGCCCAGCGTGCCCGCAAGGTTCAGCGGCCCGGTGCGCGCGGCAAGGCTGAGCGCATCGCGATAGGCGAGGATCGGGCCATTGCCATCGGGACACAGGGTGATCTGCTGGCCATCGAGCGCGAGGCCGGACAGCGCCAGTTTGGTGAACCGCAGCGGGGTGCAGCGCGCGCCCATCGCCAGCCCCCGCGCGGATGACCACGTCCCTTCGAGCGGCACGGCAAGATCATTGACCACCCCGCCCGGCAGATCGCCGCTGGCGGTCACCAAGCCGTCAAACGCAATCATCCCGCTCGGCGTAGTGCGCACGGTCAACCGCGGGAGCGCGAGGCGGTTGGCGCCCGCAGCATAGTCCGCCATCGCCATCCGCAGCGTCCAGCCGCCCGCCTGCTGCTGCATTCGGCCATTGATGCTGGGCAGCCCCTCCCCGCCCGCCAGAATATTGCCGCCGAGCCCCGACACGCCCTGTGCGCCGAGCCGCGCGCTCAGGCGGGAGAGCGCCAGCACGCGGGTGCCGCTGCGGGTGGCGAGGCTTGCCTCAGGCACGATCAGCGAGGCGTCGGTGCCCTTGTGGCGGATGATCCCTTCGGCGCGGACACTCGCACCGTCCAGCGCGCGGGTCACAGCGCCGCGCGCCTTGGCGATGAGCGGGGCAAGCAAGGTGCCTTGAAGCCCGCGCTCAGCAGCGGCGAGGCTGGCGGCGATGTCACTGGCAGGGGCAAGCCCGACCCCGCGCACAGTGCCCTCCCACTGACCGCTGGAGCCATCTGCTGCCCCGCGCCAGCTCCCCTCCGCGCCAAGCCGCGTCAGACGGCCCTGCGGGCTGGCAACCCCGGTCAGCGCAAGATCATGGCCGACCGCGAGGCGACCGGGCGACCAGTTCACCTTCGCTGTGCCGCCAAGGCCCGCGCCGGTGACGTCGGCAAATGCCGCGCGCTGACCGGTGACGCGCAATTCGGCTTCGGCGGCGGAAAAGTCGGAATTGAGGCTCACCAGCGTGCCGATGTCGGCCTTCGCGAGACTTGCGCCGACGCAGGCAAGCCCGCCGATCCGCAAGGGGCCATCAAGCCGGGGGGCGCCATTGTCCGTGGCGAGCTTGCCATAGAGCGTGGCCGTCTCGGCCCGGCAACCCTCGACCCCGATCCCCGGCGCGGTGGCCGCGAGGCTTCCGGCGAACCCATCGTCGATCCGACCCGATCCTTCGAGCTTCACGCCGATCCGCCCGTAATCGCTGTCGAGCAGCGCGCGCGCATCGCTCAGCGTTACGTCGATCGCCGGGAGCGCAGGCGGCGCATCGGAGTCGGTGAACACCAGCGGATCGAGCGCTCCAAGGCTGAATGTGCCACCGCGCAGGCTCGCAAACAGGCGCGCGCCTTCGACACGTACGTTGCGCACCTCCGGCCCGGTCCAACCCACGCTGGTTTCGATCACCATCCGCCGCACGGTCAGGTCAGGCCGCGCGGGACCGCCAATCACCAGATTTTCGATCACCTGCGCGTTCGGGCCGATGCTGACAATGTCATAGGTCGCAGGAACGCCGCTTTGCTGAAGATAGCTGTCGATCACGTTGCCCGCGATTCGTTCGCGGGTGAGCCAGGTGGTGCCTGCGCTAAGCAAAACCGCCGCGCCCAGCCCAAGCGCGATGCGGCTGCGCCAACGGCGCGGTCGGAGCCGCCGCGTGCTGCTGCCCTCCGGCACGGTAATGTCCTGCGCGTCCGCTTGCGGCATCGTCCCTGACCCTTGCGCGCATCATCGCGCAAAGGCAATGAGGCTGAATAGCCCAACGCTTTCCCGGAGGTCGCATTGCCGGAAGCTGAAGACACTTTCTCGTTTCTGGACGGCGCCGTGCCCGACTTCGATGCCGACAAGGCGGCGGGCGATGGTCACCGCGCGCGTCTGCGTCACCGCTTGTTGACCGGCGGGGCCGAGGCGCTGGCGGATTACGAGGTACTCGAATACCTGCTGTTTGCTGCCATCCCGCGCGGCAATACCAAGCCGATCGCCAAGGCACTTTTGGCCCAATACGGAAGCCTTGCAGGCGTGCTCAACGCCGATCCCAAGGCCTTGCAGCGCGTGAATGGCGTGGGCGAGAACAGCGCCGCCGCGCTCAAGGCCGTTGCCCTCGCCGCCCGCCGGATGGCGCGCGGCGAGATCATGGGCAAGCCGGTGCTCGGCAGCTGGCAGGCGCTGATCGACTACCTCACCACCGATATGGCGCATCTGACGGTCGAGCGCGTCAGGGTGCTCTATCTCGACACCAAGAACCGGCTGATCGATGATCACCACGTGGGCGACGGTTCAATTGATGAAGCCGCAATCCACCCGCGCGAAGTGATCCGCCGGGCGATGGATGTGGGCGCGAGCGCGATGATCCTCGTCCACAATCACCCCAGCGGTTCGCCCGAACCCAGCCGTGCCGACATCCAGATCACCCAGCGCATCGCTGAGGCCGGGCGGCACATGGGCGTGACCGTCCACGATCACGTGATCATCGGGCGCGAGGGGCATACTTCGCTGCGGGCCAAGGGCCTCATCTAGCGCTCTTGCCATCCGCGCCCCGCCCGCCTAGCCCGCGCGGCGAGAATCCCGCCCCAAATGGAGCCGCCGATGGTCCCCCGCTATTCCCGCCCTGCCATGACCGCCCTGTGGGAGCCTGAGGCGAAATATCGCATCTGGTTCGAGATCGAGGCGCACGCGACCCAGAAGCTGGCTGACCTCGGCGTCGTACCGCAAAGCGCGGCCAAGGCGCTATGGGACTGGTGGGCCACCAATCCTGCGATTGATGTCGCCGCGATTGACGCCATCGAAGCTGTCACCAAGCATGACGTGATCGCCTTCCTTGACTGGGTGGCGCAACAGGTGGGCGAGGAAGCGCGGTTCATGCACCAAGGCATGACGAGCTCGGACGTGCTCGACACCACGCTGTCAGTGCAGTTGGCGCGGGCGAGCGACCTGCTGCTGGCCGATCTCGACGCGCTGCTCGCCGCGATCAAGACGCGGGCCGAGGAGCACAAGTACACGCCCACCATCGGCCGCAGCCACGGCATCCATGCCGAGCCTGTCACTTTCGGGCTGAAGCTGGCGCAGGCCTATGCCGAGTTCGACCGCTGCCGCGCACGGCTGGTGGCGGCGCGGGCCGAGATTGCGACCTGCGCGATCAGCGGCGCTGTCGGGACCTTCGCCAATGTCGATCCGGCGGTGGAGGCTTACGTGGCCGAGCAGCTTGGGCTCGAAATCGAGCCGGTGTCTACGCAGGTCATCCCGCGTGATCGCCATGCGATGTATTTCGCCACGCTGGGGGTAATCGCCAGCAGTATCGAGCGCCTCGCGACCGAAATCCGTCACTTGCAGCGCACCGAAGTTCTGGAGGCCGAGGAGTATTTTTCCCCCGGCCAGAAGGGTTCATCGGCGATGCCGCACAAGCGCAACCCGATCCTTACCGAAAATCTCACCGGCCTTGCCCGCGTGGTGCGCTCCGCCGTCACCCCGGCATTGGAGAATGTCGCGTTGTGGCATGAACGCGACATCTCGCATTCCTCGGTCGAGCGTTACATCGGCCCGGATGCGACCATCACGCTCGACTTCGCGCTCGCGCGGCTGACGGGCGTGGTCGACAAGCTGTTGATCTACCCCGCGCGGATGGAGAAGAACCTCAACCGCATGGGCGGCCTCATCCATTCGCAGCGCGTGCTGCTGGCGCTGACGCAGGCGGGGCTGACGCGTGACGATTCGTATCGCTTGGTGCAGCGCAACGCGATGCGCGTGTGGGAAGCCGACGGCGCCTTGAACCTGCTCGATCTGCTCAAGGCCGACGCCGATGTCACCGCGCGCCTTGCGCCGGAGCAGCTCGATCAGCTGTTCGACCTCGGCTACCACTTCAAGCATGTCGACACGATCTTCGCGCGGGTGTTCGGGTAACAGCAGCGATGCTGGACTCATCGCCACAATTGCTTAGGTTCGCAGCCGTCGCAGGCCATCGGGAGAGGCAGACTTCGTGAAGATCCTTCGCACCATCCTGTGGGTTCTGGTCGGCATCGGCTTCCTGATCTTCGCGATCTACAACTGGCAGCCGGTCGAGCTGACACTGTGGCAGAATCTCGTGCTGGAAACCAAGGTGCCGGTGCTGGCGCTTTTGGCATTCCTGGCGGGTTTCCTGCCGATGTGGGCGCTGCATCGCAGCGTGGTTTGGGGCCTGAACCGCCGCATCCGCGCGCTGGAGACCTCGCTCAAGAACACCGCCATGGCGCGGCAGCGTGAGGCCCAATCGCCTGCCTTGCCGGTCGCTGATGGCGTAGTGGACAGCCCTGTGGACAAGCCGGGCACAAAGTCGGGAGAAGTGGCCGATCCGTTCGGCCCCGCCGACGCTGGCGCAGACGGAGGCGGAAAATGAGCAACCCGGTCTATCTGGCACTCGATTTGCCGAGCCTTGAGCCGGCCAAGGCGCTGGTCGAGAAGGTGCGCTCGCATATTGGCGGGGTGAAGCTGGGCCTTGAATTCTTCTGCGCCCACGGCGCGCATGGGGTACACGAAATCGCGCATCTCGGCCTGCCGATCTTCCTCGATCTCAAGTTCCACGACATCCCCAACACGGTCGCCAAGGCGATGCAGGCGATCCACGTCTATGAGCCCGCCATCGTCACCGTCCATGCCAGCGGCGGGCGCGCGATGATGGAGGATGCCAAGGCCGCCGCGGCCGAAGGCTGCAAGGTGGTCGCAGTGACGATGCTCACCAGTCTCGACACCAATGACCTGACCGCCACCGGCGTCTATGGCAGCGCAGAAACGCAGGTCATGCGGCTGGCGGAGCTCGCCCATGCGGCGGGCCTCGACGGAATCGTATGTTCGGGGCAGGAAGTAGGCATGGTCAAAAAGGCGTGGAAGGACGGTTATTTCGTCGTTCCCGGCCTCCGTCCATCCGGCGGCGGCACTGGCGACCAGAAGCGGGTGGTGACGCCGCGGCAGGCGCGCGACAACGGCGCGAGCGTGCTCGTCATCGGCCGCCCCATCAGCCGCGCCGACGATCCGGTCGCAGCAGCGCGGGCGATTGAGGCGACGCTTTAGGCGCTCTTGTGGCGGACACGGCCACCCCAAACCTCCCCGCCCGCGACTTCGCGACAACGGCGGCGTTCTACGCTAAGCTGGGGTTTGAGGAGGATTACCGCTCGGACGGGTGGATGATCCTCTCGCGCGGGGATGTGACGCTGGAGTTCTTCCCCTATCCCGATCTTGACCCTTTCCAGTCATCGTTCAGCTGCTGCATCCGGCTCGATAATCTGGGCGCGATGATGGCGCAGGTCGAAGCCAGCGGCGTGCCGGACGCGCGCGTCGGCATCCCGCGCTTTCACCCCGCCGCGCCTGAACCAAGCGGGCTGACGATTGCGTACCTGATCGACCCCGAAGGCACGCTGCTGCGGCTGATCCAGAACGATTGATGCCGAAGCCTTCGTCACCCTGAACTTGTTTCAGGGTCCATTTGTCCATAGGCGCCAGAGGCTCGTTGCGGCGCGATAGATGCTGGAAGCACAGCTCTGCAACGCAGAAACGAGTTCAGCATGACGAAGTTGGACAATAGACAGCATGACCATCACCCCCGCCACTCCCACCGATGCGACCGCTTTGAAAGTCCTGCTCGAGGCCGCCTATCGGGGCGATTCGGCGCGCCGGGGGTGGAACCACGAGGCGGATATTCTCGATGACGAGCGGACCGCGCCGGGCGAGGTAGAGGCTCTGCTGGCTGACCCTTCCGTCACCATTCTGACCGCACGCGATGATGATCAGCTGATCGGCTGCGTGGCGGTCACCCGCAAGAACGCCAGCCTCGCCTATCTCGGGATGCTGTGCGTCGCGCCCGATCTGCAATCGGCGGGGCTCGGGGGACGGTTGCTGACTGCAGCCGAAGACCTCGCCCGCACCCACGGAATCGCCGCGATGGAAATGACCGTGATCGACAGCCGCGACAGTCTGATCGCGTGGTACGAACGGCGCGGCTACCACCGCACTGGCGAGACCCGCCCCTTCCCGGTCCCGCGCGATCCGCCGGTGACTTTCGTGGTGCTGGAAAAGCCGCTCGGCCCGGCGTAAGGGCGCGCGATGCCGAGCGCTCTTGTCAAAATCTGCGGGCTTTCCACCCCTGAAACCCTCGCCGCTGCGGTGCAGGCGGGGGCGGATTATGTCGGCCTCGTCCATTTCGAGAAGAGCCCGCGCCACCTCTCGCTGAGCCAAGCAGCGAGGCTGCGCGGCTTGGTGCCGCCGCAGGTCAAGGTTGTGCTGCTGGTGGTGCACCTCTCGCCCGCGCTGCTGGCAGACGCAGTGCGGGAAGTACGGCCCGATGTGGTGCAGTTCCATGGGCAGGAAACCCCCGAAACCCTCGCCCGCTTTTGCGCCGCGACCGGCATCGCAGCGTGGCGCGCGCTAGGCGTGCGAGACGCAGAATCGCTTGCAGACGCCGCCCGCTTCCACGGCGCGGCAGACCGCTTGCTGTTCGATGCTCCCGCTTCGGGCCTCCCCGGCGGCAATGGCACACGCTTCGACTGGGAGCTGCTCAAGGCCTACAAGGCGCCGACGCCGTGGGGCCTTGCGGGCGGCCTGACCCCCGCCAATGTCGCCGACGCGATCAGGCTGACCGGCGCGCCGCTGGTCGACACCTCCTCGGGCGTCGAAAGCGCGCCGGGGATCAAGGACGTGGACAAAATCGCCGCCTTCTGCAAAGCCGCGCGGCAATCTTAACGTCATCCGTTCGCCCTGAACTTGTCGAAGGGCCGTCCTTATCTTATTCGCTGAGCCCGAAGAAAAAGCAGGGCTTCGACAAGCTCAGCCCGAACGGAATTTTATGAACACGCACCTCAATTCCTTCCGCACCCAGCCTGATGACCGCGGCCATTTCGGCCAATTCGGCGGGCGCTATGTCGCCGAAACGTTGATGCCGCTGGTGCTCGATCTGGAGCGAGAATATCGCAAGGCGCAGGCCGATCCGGCATTCCAGGCCGAATTCGATGATCTGCTTGAGCATTACGTCGGCCGCCCGAGCCCGCTCTATTTCGCGCCGCGCATCACCGAGGAATTGGCCAAGCTGGCGCAGCCCGGAAACGGCGCGCAGGTGTGGTTCAAGCGCGACGAGCTCAATCACACCGGCGCACACAAGATCAACAATTGCATCGGCCAGATCCTGCTGGCGATGCGTATGGGCAAGACCCGCATCATCGCCGAGACCGGCGCGGGCCAGCACGGGGTTGCGACCGCGACGGTCTGCGCGCGCTTCGGCCTGCCTTGCGTGATCTACATGGGCGCCGAAGACGTGAAGCGGCAGGCGCCCAACGTGTTCCGCATGAAGCTGCTCGGCGCAGAAGTGATCCCCGTCACCAGCGGCGGCGCGACGCTGAAAGACGCGATGAACGAAGGGCTGCGCGATTGGGTCGCGAATGTCCACGACACCTTCTACATCATCGGCACCGCAGCCGGCCCGCACCCCTACCCGGAGATGGTCCGCAACTTCCAGAGCGTGATCGGCAAAGAAGCCCGCGCGCAGATGCTCAGCCGCACCGGCCGCCTGCCCGATCTGCTGGTCGCCTGCATCGGCGGGGGATCGAACGCGCTTGGGCTGTTCCACCCGTTCCTCGATGATCCGTCAGTGAAGATGCTCGGCGTCGAAGCGGCGGGTCACGGCTTGGACGGCGATCAGCACGCCGCGAGCCTGCTCGGCGGATCGCCTGGCGTGCTGCATGGCAACCGGACGTATCTGTTGCAGGACGAAGACGGCCAGATCACCGAAGGCCACTCGATTAGCGCCGGGCTGGACTACCCCGGCATCGGGCCGGAGCACGCGTGGCTGAAGGAGAGCGGCCGCGTCGATTATACCGCGGTCACCGATGACGAGGCGCTGGAAGGCTTCCAGCTGCTGTGCCGCACCGAGGGGATCATTCCTGCTTTGGAACCCTCGCACGCCATCGCCGCCGTGGCGAAGGTCGCGCCGACCATGCCCAAGGACAGCATCGTGCTGATGAATCTGTGTGGGCGCGGCGACAAGGACATCTTCACGGTGGCCGAAAAGCTGGGAGTTGAGCTTTGAGGCTCACGCCCACCTCCGTCTTCCCGGGCTTGACCCGGGATCCCGCTGCCTTTTTGGGTGGGGCATAGGTGCGCTACGATCAACTGATATCAGCTGGGCTTATTGGGCTCGGCGTGTTGTCAATTGCGGTCGGAGGTTTCACCGAAGTCGATGATGACACCCGGCGCAGCCTGTTCGGTCTAGGACTAGCTGCAACGGCTTACTCGATGACAGGATTCCTCTGGCCGCGATCTGATGATGATGTGAAGGCTCAGACGACGAGCTTTCTAAGATTTCAGGGCCTCGCAGTTGCCGCGTTCTCAGCGGTTGTGTTGTCGCTTTATCTCGCGCTAGGCGCGCCAAACCCGGTGAGCGAGGGGGTTCTGATGCTTTCGCTGACTGTCGGACTGCCCGCTGCACTCCTTGCTCCCATACTCGCGAAACAACTGATCTTGAGAAAATCGAAACCATAGATGACCCGCCTCGCAACCACCTTCGCCGCCCCCCGCCCCTCCCTCGTCTGCTTCATCACCGCAGGCGATGGCGACACGGCGGCCAATCTTGATGCGCTGGTGGAAGCCGGCGCGGATGTGATCGAGCTGGGCATGCCCTTCACCGATCCGATGGCCGATGGCCCTGCGATCCAGAGCGCCAATCTGCGCAGCTTGGGTGCGGGCACCACCACTGCCGACGTGCTGCGCTACGCGACCGAGTTTCGCGCCCGGCACCCCGACGTGCCGCTGGTGCTGATGGGCTATGCCAACCCCATGGTGCGTCGCGGCCCCGAGTGGTTCGCCGAGGCCGCTGCCGCAGCGGGCGTCGACGGCGTCATCTGCGTCGACATTCCGCCTGAGGAGGACGACGCGCTCGGCCCAGCCCTGCGCGCCAAGGGCATCGCCCCGATCCGCCTCGCCACGCCGACGACCGATGCCGCCCGCCTGCCGCAGGTGCTCGCCGGGTCCGAAGGCTTCCTCTACTACGTCTCGGTCGCCGGGATCACCGGCAAACAGCAGGCAGTGCAGGCCAGCATTGAAGAAGCCGTGGCGCGGCTCAAACAATCGACCGATTTGCCCATCGCGGTCGGCTTCGGGGTGCGCACGCCCGAGCAGGCCGCTGCGATCGCCAAGGTCGCGGATGGCGTGGTGGTTGGCAGCGCGCTGGTGGAAATCTGCGGCGAATATGGCGCTGCGGCTCCGGCCAAGCTAAGGGAGCTAACCGCAGCCCTCGCGCAGGCTGTGCATTCCGCCCGTCAGGAGCAAGTGGCATGAACTGGTTCACCCGCGTCCGCAGCACGCTAGGCTTCTCCTCGGAGCAAAAGACCACCACGGAAAAGGATCTGTGGATCAAGTGTCCGTCGTGCCAGGAAATGCTGTTCGTGCAGGAATATGAGGCGAACCTCAGCGTCTGCCCTAAGTGCGAGCACCATGGCCGGATCGGGGCGGATGCGCGCTTGGCGCTGCTGCTCGATCCCGGCTTTGAAGTGCTGCCGTTACCCAAGGTCACGGAAGACCCGCTGCAATTCAAGGATACCAAGAAGTACACTGACCGGCTCAAGGCCGCGCGCGCTGCCAACCCGCATGAGGACGCCTTCGTGGTCGGCTCCGGCTTCATCGAGACGCGTCCCGCCGTGGTAGGCGTGCAGGATTTCAGCTTCATGGGCGGCTCGATGGGCATGGCCGTGGGGCAGGCCTTCTGCGAGGGCGCGCAGAAGGCGCTCGACCGGCATTGCGCTTATGTCGTGGTGACGGCAGCGGGGGGCGCGCGGATGCAGGAAGGTATCCTGTCCCTGATGCAGATGCCGCGCGCGACGGTGATGACGCGGCGGCTGAAGACCGCCGGCCTGCCCTATATCGTGGTGCTGTCCGACCCCACCACGGGCGGCGTGACCGCTAGCTACGCGATGCTCGGGGACATCCACATTGCCGAGCCCGGCGCGTTGATCGGCTTTGCGGGCCAGCGCGTGATCCAGGACACGATCCGCGAGCAGTTGCCCGAAGGCTTCCAGCGGGCCGAATACCTCCACAAGCACGGGATGGTCGACATGGTCGTCCCGCGCCGCGAGTTGAAGGCGACGCTGGGGCAAGTGCTCGACTACCTTCAACCCGTGCAGGCCGCCTAACCCGCTCCTTCCAATGAAGCCGCTCGATTTCGGCCGGTCGGACGACCCGCGCGTCCAGGCGCAGCTTGACCGCCTGAGCGCGCTCAGTGTGCCGCAAGGGCGGCTCGGGCTGGAGACGATCCGCGCGCTTCTGGACCGCCTCGGCAATCCGCATCGCAAGCTGCCGCCGGTGTTCCATGTCGCGGGGACCAACGGCAAGGGATCGACCTGCGCCTTCCTGCGCGCGATGCTGGAGGCTGAGGGCTACCGCGTCCACGTCACCACCTCGCCGCATCTGGTGCGCTACAATGAGCGCATCCGGCTGGCAGGCGAGCTGATCTCCGACGCGGCGCTGGCCGAGGTGTTGGCGGAGGTGCTCAATGCAGGCGAAGACCTCGGACCCAGCTTCTTCGAAGTCACCATCGCCGCCGCCTTCCTCGCCTTCAGCCGCACGCCTGCGGACGTCTGCGTGGTCGAAGTCGGCATGGGCGGGCGCTTCGATGCGACCAATGTCCTGGAGCCCGAGGCGCTCGCAGCCTGCGGAATCGCAGCGCTGGGCCTTGATCACGAACGCTTCCTCCTCGCGCCCGAGGAGGGCGTTCCCACCGAGCCGATGGCGCGGATCGCGTTCGAGAAGGCGGGGATCGCCAAGCGCGGCGTGCCGCTGGTGACGCTGTCCTATCGCCCCGAGTCCAACCGCGAGGTGATCGCCGCCGCTCAGCGCGCAGGTGCGCCGCTGGCGATGTGCGGCGCTGCGTGGGATGTGCGCCCCGGCGTCATGACGACCTACCGCGATCAGGTCGGCACCTTCACCTTCCCCCGCCCCGCTCTGGCAGGCGTGCATCAGGTGCAGAATGCCGGGCTGGCACTCGCCATGATCCAGCATCAGGACCGGGTTGCGGTTGATCCGCTGGCGATGGCCAAAGGGCTGCTGAACGCCCGTTGGCCTGCGCGGATGCAGCACCTCAAGGCAGGCCCGCTCACCGGAACGCGCGAAGTGTGGCTTGACGGCGGGCACAACCCACAGGCGGGCGCGATGCTGGGTGAGCACTTCGCCGGGCAGCGCCTGCACCTTGTGATCGGCATGATCGAGGGCAAGGACCCCGCATCGCTGATTGGCCCGCTCGGCCCCACCCTCGTCAGCATCACCGCTGTGCCGGTGCCGGGGCATGACTGGCATCCGGTGGAAGCGTTTGGCCCCAAAGCCTGCGCTGCCCCCGATGTGCCAAGCGCAATGGCTCTGATCCCCGATGACGGGCTGCCCATCCTCATCGCCGGTTCGCTCTACCTCGCGGGCGAGGTGCTCAGGCTCAACGGCGAGCTGCCGGACTAGCCCGCTCGCCCCGTGTCCCCGCCCGTGTTGGAGACACATGAGACACTGTCCAGAAGCGAAAATCCTCCCGCCCCGCACACGCGCTTTCACACGGTGATCGGGAGCGAGAAACAGGGTCGTCATTCGCTGACGATGTCACCCGCGATGCGAGTAGGAAAGCGCTCGCTCGACGGCTGCCGCAGCCCCGAAGGTCAGACCAGCTCCGGCTCCGGCGGCGGTGCGTTTTCCGGACGGCCAGAGCGCGCCTGCCGCACCCATTCGATCACGCACAGCACCACCGCGAATGCGCCAATCCCGGTCGTCAGCAGGAACACATCGTAATAGCCCCGCTCTTCAATCATCTGGCCCAGCGCCGGTCGGCCCAGCGTCCCTACCAGCATCGTCAGCGAGGACAGCAGCGCATATTGCACCGCGCTATACCCCTTGGCGACCACGCTTGAGAGATAGGCGACAAACGCCGCCCCCGCGATGCCGACCGCAATGTTCTCCGCGCCGATGGTCAGCATCAGCCGCGCCATCCGGTCGTCTGCGCCGAATTGTCCGGCAAGCCAGGTGAAACCTGTCAGGTCGCTCGCCGCCTGCATCCGCGCGCCGCCGATAGCGAGATCGGCATAGAGCAGGTTGGTAAGCGCCGCGATCACCGCACCAAGTGTCAGAGTGGTCATGCGGCCGATCACAGTCAGCAGCGTGCCGCCCAGCGCGAGGCCTACGATCAGCGCGCCAACCCCGAAGAACTTGGAGGCAATCGCCACCTCGTCCTTGGTATATTGCAGCTCGCCAAGGTAGAACGGGTAGGCAAAGCTCCCCCAAATCGCGTCGGTGATGCGGTAGGACAGCACCAGTGCGATCACCAGCACCGCCGCCCATTTCAGCCGTCCGATGATCTCGGCCAGCGGCAGGATCAGCGCGCGGTAGCCGTGGTCGAGTGCGGTATCGTAAGCCGTGCGCGCAGGCGCGTCGGCGGTCAGCACATGGCGGCCCTGCTTGCGCATGGACTCCAGCCAGCCTGCGATCAGACCGGGTATCACCACGGTCGCGATCACGATCAGCGGGCCCATTTGGGTCACGAACTCGGTCGAGTCCGGACGGGCTTCGGGCGTGGCCGTGAGCGAGCGAACCATGAAAACCAGCACCGTCACCAATGCCCAGCCCCACAGCAAGGCGACTGCCCCCAGCGCATAGGCCCGGACACGCGGGGTCATCTGCCCTGCCTGCCGCAATGTGCCAAGGTTACTCCGCTCGTCCGCCAGCGCCGCCACCGTCCGTTCGGCATCGGGCGCAAACAGGCCGAGGAAGCCGACGAACAGCAAAATGCCGCCCATGCTCGCGAATACCGTGGGCCAGCCCAGCCGCTCGGCCATGAACAGCGCCAGCGCCCCGCCTACCAGCGCGGCGACACGGTAGCCCATCTGGAACACGGTCGAGAGGATGTCGATCGTCGCCACCTCGTCCGCCACGTCCACCCGCCAAGCGTCGATCACCACGTCCTGCGTCGCGCTGGCGAAGGCACCGATCCCGGCGAGCAGCGAGAACACGCCAAGCGAGGACAGCGGATCGAGCAGCGACAGCACCACCAGAATCCCGCCTAGCAGCAATTGCGCGGTCACGATCCACTGCTTACGCTTACCCAGCCGCCGCAGCCCCGGCAGGTCGACCCGGTCAAGCGCGGGCGACCACAGGAACTTGAACGCATAGGCGAGGCCAACCAGCGAGAACACGCCCATCGTTTCGACATCGACCTTGGCATCGGTCAGCCACGCATAAAGCGTGCCGAGCAGCAGCGCGTAAGGCAGCCCGCTCGCAAAGCCGAACAGCAGGACATAGCCGGTCTTGGGATGGCGCAGCGCCGCCATCAGCGCGAGCCAGCGCGACAGGCGTGTGCGGTGTTCTAAGGCGGCTTCGGCCATTGGCGATCCCATGCTGTCGGGGTGGATTTGCTCCGGCCCGGTTTCGTGCCACACTAGGCGCAGGGAAGAGGATGAGAAAAGAGCGATGAACGCCGCAACAACAGATTTGCCCCGTTTGAGTCCCACGCCGGGCCAATTGGCGCTTGCCGAGGCGATCCGGGAGGGCCGCGCCAAGGTCGCAGGCGGAATCCAGACCGTTCCGGCAAGCAATTACACGAGCCCCGATCACTTCGCGGCTGAGAGGGCGGCGCTGTTTGACCGGCTGCCGCAGGTGCTCGCGCCGTCCGCGCTACTGCCCGAGCCGGGCATGGCGGTGCCGCATGATGCGACCGGCCGCCCGCTGCTCATCACGCGCGATGCCGAGGGGCGCGCGCACGTTTTCCTCAACGTCTGCCGCCACCGGGGCACGCGGTTGGTAGAGGGGAGCGAGGCGGTGTGCGCCAAGCGGCTCGTCTGCCCCTATCATGCCTGGACCTACCGGCTCGACGGGGGCCTCCTCGCCCTGCCCCGGCCCGAGACGTTCCCGGGCCTCGACAAGGCGGATTACGGATTGGTCGAACTGCCCAGCCTTGAGGCTGGCGGGTTGATCTGGTTCGCGCCGGTCGCGGATGCCGATTTCAGCGATGCGCAGGCCTTGGGCAATGACCTCGATGCCTTCGGCCTTAGCAGCGCGCATCTGTTCCGGCGCAGAACGCACACGGTGAAGGGCAACTGGAAGCTCATCATGGATGCCTTCCTTGAAAGCTACCACGTCACCCGGCTCCACGCCGCCACCATCGGGCCATTCTTCAAGGACGGGATCACTGCGGGCGACCAGATCGGCCCGCATCAACGTTCCGCCGTCGGGCGGCTGGAGGAGATGGAAAGCATCGACCTCACCGACATGGCAGCGCTACGCCGGGTGGTCACATTCGCCTACCAACTGCTACCAGCGACCGTGATCGTCCCCAGCCCCGATTATGTGAACGTCATGGTGCTGATGCCGCAGGCGGCCGACTTGACCTTGGTGGAAGACTTCATGCTCATCCCCGAAGCGCCCACCACCGAAAAGGCGTTGGCGCATTGGGAGAAGAGCTGGAACCTGCTCGACGGGGGGGTCTTTGCGTCGGAGGATTTCCGCGCCGCCGAACTCGGCCAACAGGGGCTTTCCTCCGGCGCGGTCGAGCATATCACGCTCGGCACGCTGGAAGGCGGGATTGCCCGGTTCGACCAGATCGTGACTGAGGCCTTGCAGGCAGCGCCCTGACAGGCATTTGGCCGGTCGCATTTCTGGACGAAATGCTTTAGGCGCGCCCGATGCCCACCCAGCCCCCCCGCTCCGAAAATCGCCCCGAAGGCGACCGTATTGCCAAGCTGCTCGCCCGCGCGGGTGTTGCCAGCCGCCGCGAGATCGAGCGGATGATCGCCGAAGGGCGCGTGGCGCTGGATGGCAAGGTGCTCGATACCCCCGCCACAATCCTCGCCAGCCTCAAAGGGGTGACGGTTGATGGCAATCCGGTCGCCGCGGCTGAGGCCACGCGGCTGTTCGCGTTCAACAAGCCCACCGGATTGCTGACGGCCGAGCGCGACATGGCGGGCCGCCCGACGATCTACACGGCGCTGCGCAACGCCCTTCCCGCCGGCACGCCGCGCCTGATCCCGGTCGGGCGGCTCGATTTGAACACTGAAGGCCTGCTGCTGCTCACCAATGATGGCGGGCTGAAGCGCACGATGGAATTGCCCGCCACCCAAGTGCCGCGCACCTATCGCGCCCGTGCGTTCGGCGTGGTGACACAGAGCCAGCTGGAAGATCTGATGGACGGGGTCGAGATCGATGGCGTGCGCTACGGCTCGATCGACGCGAACCTTGAACGTTCCTCGGGCCGCAACCTGTGGATCGAAATGACCATCACCGAAGGCAAGAACCGCGAAGTGCGCCGGGTGCTGGAATATCTGGGATTGCAGGTCAATCGCCTGATCCGCACCGGATATGGCCCGTTCAACCTCGGCGATCTGCCGCGCGGGCAGGCGGTCGAGCTGACCGGCAAGCCCGTGGCGCATTTCCTGTCGGAGATGACCGGCACGCCGATCCCGCGCGGCGGGGTGAAGAAGGCTGACAAGGTGGTGATCGCCGCCCCGGAAAAGGCGCCGCGCCCGCCGCGTCCTCCCGCGCGCAAAGGCCCCTCCGCCCGCCCCGCCCCCCGCAAGGATGCCGCAACCGCCGCGTTTCCGCGCAAGGATGCTGAGCCTGCAAAAAGCGCCTCGCGCAGAGGCCCGGCTGCGTCCCCTGCACCACGCAAGGGCGCCGAAGCCCTGACCAACGCGCCGCGCAAAGGCGCCCGCGATGGACCCCGCCCGCCCCGCTCCGGCGCAGGTGCGCGCAAGCGTCCGGCGCCGACACGCGGCCTCACCGGGCCGCGAGGTCCGCGCAAATGAGGATCATCGCAGGTGAGTGGCGCGGTCGTAAACTCGCCGCACCCAAAGGCGACGGCACGCGGCCCACGGCGGACCGCGCGCGCGAAACGCTGTTCGCGATGTTGACGAGTCGGTTGGGCGATTTTGAGGGATTGCAGATTGCGGATCTGTTCGCAGGCTCCGGCGCACTTGGGCTGGAAGCCCTGTCACGCGGCGCAGCGCATTGCCTCTTCGTCGAACAGGACCGCGCGGCGGTGGATGTGATCCGCGCCAATATCACGGCGCTGGGCGCGCAGGCCCGTTCGCGGGTTGAGGTGGGGTCGGTGATGCAACTGCGCGCGGCTTCGGCGCCGCTCGACCTGATCCTCGTCGATCCGCCCTACCAATCAGGCGCGGGCGACGTGGCGCTGGATCGGTTGCTGCGGCTTGGCTGGATCGGTCCGCAAACCTGGATCGCGGTCGAAACCAGCTTCAAGGAAGATGTGGCGATCAAAGGCCTCACGCTCGAAGCGGAACGCCGGGTCGGCAAGGGCAAGCTCAGTCTGTTACGACTGGCCGCATCCGATGCCGACCCGGGTCCGTCTGAAGCGGTGGCTTAGCTGCTCAGAGCGTCAAGCTTGGTCTTGATCTGAGCCCAGGCCGATTCGCGCTGACTGTCATTCAGCTTGGCCAGCGTTTCCTTGTCGCCGTCAGTCAGACGCCAGAACATTTCCTGACGGTCTTCGGTCAACGACCAGAAGTAGTTCTGCGCTTCAGGCGACCAGGACTGGTACGCCGTCTGCTTGTCGGCCGGCCACGAATCCATCTGGGCGACTTGCTCGGCAGTGGGTTCCGGGGCAGGAATCGGCGCAGGCGCTTGGGTTGCGGGCGGCGGTGCCGCTTCGGGCATAGACGGCGAGGCAGTGGTGCCCGGCATCGGTTCAGGTGGGGTCTGCTCTTGTGCACCGACCATTGCCGGGGCCATCACCAGAGCCATAGCCGCACCGGCGAGGCCGAACCTATTCAGAGACTTATGCATGGGTATCTCCATTTCTAACTGACCCAAGCACAACGAACGCAGAAATTCTGTCGGGCCGCTCAGTCCCCTGCTGACCTGACATTACCGAGTATGGGGCGGTCAGCCTCAGGCGCAACCCAAGCCCCAGTCAGACAACCTGCCGAGGCCACAGCCCATCGGCAATTGTGGTTGAAAGGCGGCAAGCCGATGCTCCGGCTGCCGCGCGCTGTGGGCAAAGCGGCACCTCGCAGCTTGCCCCTGCGGAAATTGTTCCCTACCTGTTCGCATCAGACCATGAGCACCAACTTGCCCTCCCCAGCTGCAGCGCGCGATTCCGGCCCCGTGCCCGCTTACGCCGCGCGGCTGAACCCGCCGCAGCGCGCTGCTGTGCTTGCAACGGAGGGCCCGGTGCTGATGCTGGCGGGCGCTGGCACGGGCAAGACCGCCGCACTGACCGCGCGCCTCGCACATCTGGTGGCGACGGGGCGCGCATACCCCTCGCAGATCCTCTGCGTCACTTTCACCAATAAGGCCGCACGTGAAATGCGGGAGCGGGTGGCACACCACCTTGGGCCGGGAGCGGAGGGTATTCCGTGGCTCGGCACCTTCCACTCGATCTGCGCCAAGATGCTGCGCCGCCATGCCGAGCTGGTGGGTCTCCAAAGCAATTACACGATCATCGACACCGATGATCAGCTGCGACTGCTGAAAGCACTGATCGTCGAGGCCGATCTTGACGAGAAGCGCTGGCCCGCGCGGCAATTGGCCGGACTGATCGACCGCTGGAAGAACCGCGGACTGAACCCCGCCGACTTGGATGCGGTGGAGAACGAAGCCTATGCCAATGGCAAGGGCACCGCGCTCTATACGCGCTATCAGGAGCGGCTGAAGGCGCTCAATGCCTGCGATTTCGGCGATCTGATGCTGCACATGCTGAACATCCTGCGCAGCCATCACGACATACTCGCCGATTACCAGCGCCGCTTCCGTTACATCATGGTGGACGAATATCAGGACACCAATGCCGTCCAATACCTGTGGCTGCGGCTGCTGGCGCAGGAGCACAAGAATATCTGCGTCGTCGGCGATGACGACCAGTCGATCTATTCGTGGCGCGGGGCGGAAGTCGCCAACATCCTCAGGTTCGAGAAGGATTTCCCGGGCGCCGAAGTGATCCGGCTCGAACAGAATTACCGCTCGACCCCCCACATTCTGGGCGCGGCGGCGGGCCTGATCCGGGCCAATTCGCAGCGCCACGACAAGACGCTGTGGACCGAGGTCAACGGCGGCGACAAGGTCAAGGTTATCGGCGTGTGGGACGCGCCCGAAGAAGCGCGCCGGGTGGGCGAGGCGATTGAGCGGCTTGAGCGCGAAGGCGCGGCGCTCAATCAGGTCGCCATCCTCGTGCGCGCCCAGTACCAGACCCGCGAGTTTGAAGACCGCTTCATTCAGATCGGGATCAATTACCGCATCATCGGCGGCTTCCGCTTCTACGAGCGTGCCGAGATCCGCGATGCGCTCGCCTACCTGCGTCTGATCGCGCAGCCGCAGGACGATCTCGCGTTCGAACGCATCCACAACCAGCCCAAGCGCGGGCTTGGTGCCAAGGCCTTGGAGCAGATGCACAGCCACGCCCGTCGCACCGGCCTGCCGCTGGCCGCGGCCGCGTTGCAACTGGCCGACAGCGATGAATTGCCCAAACGCAGCGCCATGACGATCGGCGGGCTGATGCGCCAGTTCCTCCATTGGCGCGAGGCGTCGGACACGCTCTCGCCCGCTGATCTGCTGCGTCTGGTGCTGGAGGAATCGGGCTACAACGCGATGCTTTCCGCCGACCGTTCGCCCGAAAGTGCGGGCCGCGCCGAAAACCTCTCCGAACTCGCGCGCGCGATGGAGGAGTACGAGACGCTTGGCGATTTCCTCGAACACGTCAGCCTGGTGATGGACAACGACCGTTCCGATGCCGAGGAGACGGTCACGATCATGACGATCCACGCCGCCAAGGGGCTGGAATTCGACAATGTCTTCTGCGTCGGCTGGGAGGAAGGCGTGTTCCCCTCGCAGCGCGCCATCGACGAAGGCGGGCTGGCGTCCTTGGAAGAGGAACGCCGCCTCGCTTACGTCGCGATCACGCGCGCGCGGCGGCATTGCACCATCTTCCACGCCGCGAACCGCCGGATCTATGGCCAGTGGACCAGCTCCATCCCCTCGCGCTTCATCGAGGATCTGCCGGAAGAGCATATCGAGCAGGAAACCACGCTGACCGGCGGCGCATCACTGTGGCGGGCGAACTGGAGCGAGCAGGACGATCCTTTCGCCCATGTCGCACGCGACCGGCCCGATCGCGCGCAACAACGCGGCCCCGGATGGCAGCGCGCTTTGACCTCGGGTTACGACACCAAGCCCGCCCGCGTCCGCGAAAACACTCGCTCAGCCGCCAGCTTCGCCGCGCCCGCCCGCAGCGACATCGCTATCGGCGCGATGGTAACGCACACGAAATTCGGCACTGGCTGCGTGATCGATCAGGAGGGCAACAAGCTCACGATCATGTTCGAGGACGCGGGTGAGAAGCGGGTGCTGGACAGTTTTGTGACGGTGGTGGGTTAGCCGCTACACTCAACGCGGCAGCTTGGAGTAGCTCAACCGAAGCCGACATCCAGAAACCCCGGACGTGGGCCGTTCCATTCACCTGCGGGCACGGGTTCGTCGTCCTCGTGATAGCGTCGGCGCGGCTTCTGGTCGTCACTGGCGGTGACGCGGTCGGTGCGGGGGCCGGGCTTTTCGCGGCGCGGACGTTCTTCACGCGGAGGACGGGCTTCGCGGGGTGCGCGTTCCTCACGCGGAGCACGTTCTTCGCGCGGGGCACGCTCCTCGCGGTCTTCGCGGGCGCGGCGAGGCTTGCGTTCGGGGCGTTCCTCGCGCGCTTCTTCGGTGCGAACTTCAGGCTCAGCCTTGGCCTTGGCCGCTTCGGCCTTGGCGATCACTTCGGTAAGGTCGACGCGCACGTCCTCCTTGCCGAACACCTTGATCGCGCTACCGGTCAGCTTCTCCACATTGGAGATCGCCTCGGCATCTTCTTCCGATACGAAGGTAAAGGCGCGCCCCTTGGCACCTGCGCGGCCGGTGCGGCCGATGCGGTGGACGTAATCATCGGGGTGCCACGGCGTGTCGTAGTTGAACACGTGGCTGACACCCTTGATGTCGAGCCCGCGCGCCGCGACGTCGGAGGCAACCAGAATATTGACCTCCCCCGCCTTGAACCGGTCAAGCTCCTTGATCCGGCTCGACTGGTCCATATCGCCGTGAATCTCCGACGAACGGAAGCCCAGACGATTGAGGCTCTGGTTCAATTCGCGCACCGTGGTCTTGCGGTTGGCGAAGATGATCGCGGTTTCGATCAGGTCATTTTCAAGGAACCAGCGCAGCGTGTCCTTTTTGGTGCGGGACTTCACCGGCACCTTGAAGGCAGTGATGTCGGCATTGGTGGACGCCGCGCGCGTGGTTTCGATCCGCTTGGGATTATTGAGGAACTTCTTCGCCAGCTTTTCGATCGGCGCAGGCATCGTTGCCGAGAACAGCATCGTCTGGCGCGTTTCGGGCAGCTTGGAGCAGATGAATTCGATATCGGGGATGAAGCCCATGTCGAGCATCCGGTCCGCCTCGTCGATGACGAGCAGTTCACAGCCGTTGAGCATGATCTTGCCGCGCTCGAACAGGTCCATCAACCGGCCCGGCGTCGCGATCAGCACGTCGACCCCGTCCGACAAGGCCTTCAACTGGTCGCCCATCTGCACGCCGCCGATCAGCAGCGCCATCTTGAGATCGTGGTTTTTGCCGTACTTCTCGAAATTCTCAGCCACCTGAGCGGCGAGTTCGCGGGTCGGCTCGAGGATCAGCGAACGCGGCATCAACGCGCGGCGGCGGCCCGCGGCCATCACGTCGATCATGGGGAGCACGAAGCTTGCTGTCTTGCCGGTCCCGGTCTGGGCGATGCCGATCAGGTCGCGCATCATCAGGATGGTCGGGATCGCCTGCGCCTGAATCGCGGTCGGCGTGGTGTAGCCCGCGTCTTCGACGGCTTTGAGCAATTCAGGCGAAAGGCCGAGATCGGCGAAGGTCATGCGGTGTGTGGTGTCCGAAAATAGCGGGCAGGGTTACTGCCGGGATTGCGGCCCTGCGCGCGGTTAGCGTGGCATTGGGCTGCCGCGCCTTTCCTGCAAATGGGCGCAAAAGTCAAGGAATCGCGCGGGTGGAGCGCGATTGATCAGTCGCGCACTTCGACCAGCTCACGCATGGTCTCGACCTCGCAGCGCGCGCCGGTGCGCGATTGCAGCTTGTCACGCTCCACGCACAGGCGCCCATCCTTGTTCTTCTCGACATAGAAGCCGGAGTAGAAGTCACGGGCACGGCACGCTTTTTCGAGATTGACCGATATCATCCGACGGTCTCGCAGGAACAATACGAGGCGGTTGCCGCTGCCGGTCTGAACGCCAGCGATCCCATCAAGTGCGACGCATTTTTCCTTACCGCCTTCTTCGAACCGCGGAGCAACCGCGCGCTGGGGAAGGTCGGCCAGCAAATTCCGGCGCGAGGTTGCCGATTGCGGGGCAATTCGGACAACGACACGCTGCTCGATGCGGACTTGTCGCACGATGGAGGACTGGCGCAGCGCTGAGAGTGGATTGACCGCAACCGGTTCGGTCGGCTCCTGCCCTGCTGCTGCCACATCACATTGCGGCGCCGACGCCGCCGATTGCGAGCCATCACTCGCCACGTCAGCCGCCTCTGCCACCAGAGGCAGCAACAGCGTCAGCGGCGCTGCAAGGGCAAACAGGCTATGCATGGCCGGGGAGAATTCTCCTGGAAACGAGCAATTTGGGCGAACGCGCGGCGAATAAATTGCTCGCCGGGGGTGCGGCGGCTGTAGCATCCCCAATTGAACCATGCCTTAACTGTCCGTCAGATGAGGACGAAAGCGGTGGCAAAATCATCGCAGAGTGTGGCATGGAGGCAACAATGAATGACCCTCTCACGACCCCTCGCGTTCACGCCGATGCCTTCCTCGCCGAGGCTGCAGCCTTGCTGGGTGTGCGCGGTCTGACCACCGATCCTGAGCGGGTGGATGCCTGGCTGACCGACTGGCGCGGGCGCTACACCGGCCGCGCGCTAGCCCTCGCCTCGCCCGCCTCGACCGCCGAGGTGGCTGCCTTGGTGAAGCTCTGCGCCGCGCATGGCGTGCCGATCGTGCCACAGGGCGGCAACAGCGGCATGGCAGGCGGCGCAACCCCTGATGCGAGCGGCACAGCGATCCTGCTCTCGCTGCGGCGCATGGACCGGATTCGGCAGGTTGATCCAGCCACCGGCCAAGCCGTGTGCGAGGCTGGCGTCATCCTCCAATCCTTGCACGATGCCGCCGATGCCGCAGGGCTGCGCTTCCCTCTCACACTGGGCGGTAAAGGATCGGCCACCATCGGCGGGTTGATCGCAACCAATGCGGGCGGCACGCAAGTGCTGCGCCACGGCACCATGCGCGCGCAGGTGCTGGGGCTGGAGGCGGTGTTGGCGTCGGGAGAGGTGCTCGACCTGATGACCCCGCTCAAAAAAGACAATCGCGGGTTCGATCTGAAGCAATTGCTGATCGGCTCGGAGGGCACGCTCGGGATCGTCACCGCTGCCTGTCTGCGGTTGCTGCCTGCGCCGATTGGCCGGGCGACGGCGTGGGTGGGCCTTGGCGGGATCGTCGATGCGCGCACGCTACTCCGGCAAATGGAGCGCGCGCTGGGCGAGGCGCTGGAAGGCTTCGAGGTCGTGCCTGCGCATTGCCTCGCGTCCGTTCTCGCGCATCAGCCGACCGCCCGTGCACCGCTGACAGAGCCAAATGAATGGAACGCGCTGATCGAGTGCGTCTCCCCCTCTCAGGACAGCGCCGCCTTGCGCGAGCGGCTCGAAGCGGGGCTCGGCACAGCGCTCGAACAGGGCCTCATCGCCGATGCCGTGATCGCCGCCAATGACACCCAGGCCGAAGCGTTTTGGGCCCTGCGCGACGGCATTTCAGCCGCCGAGCGCGCGCTTGGCCCGGCGATGCAGCACGATATCTCGGTCCCGGTCGAGAAAATGCCCGAATTCATCCTTGCCGCTGCGCCCGCGATCGAGGCCGCGTTCCCCGGTACCCGCGCGGTCGCTTTTGGCCATCTGGGCGATGGCAATGTCCACTTCCACGTCCTCGCTCCAGAAGGCGCGGTACGCGGGGTGTGGGAGGAAGCAGACGGCAAGGACGTAAGCGCGCGGGTCTATGACCTGGTGACGCAATGGGGCGGTTCGATCAGCGCCGAACATGGGATCGGGCAGATGAAGGTCGAGGAGCTCGCCCGCCTGCACGATCCGGTCGCGCTGGCGCTGATGGCGCAGGTGAAAGCCGCGCTTGATCCGGGCAATCTGCTCAATCCGGGAAAACTCCTCCTCAACCCGCCTGCGCGCGAAGCCGCACGGCTTGCGCGCACGGCAGCAAAGGCTTAAGGGCCGCGCTTTCGACAGCGGGAGCAATTTTTTTCCGCTGAGGGGATCAACCACCACCGTTTTCGGAGACGATGTCATGGCCAGCGCGCCGCAACCGCAACTTCCGTTGTTCTACAAGGACCTTCTGCCGCTCAACAGCCGCGACCACGCGGACTGGAAAGCCGGCACGCTTGAAAGCGCAGCCTATCTCGCCGCAACCCATGCGATCCCGCTGACCTCTGACGAATTCGTCGATGCCCAGCGCAATTTCCCGATCGTCTTCACTGCGGGTGACAGCCCGCTGCCGATCGCGCTGTTCGGCCTCAATGAAGGCGTGAACACCTTTGTGGGCGACGACATGAAGATCAACGAGGTCGTCTATATTCCCGCCTATGCGCGCCGTTACCCCTTCATCCTCGCCAAGCTCCAGCCGACCAGTGAAGACATGTCGCTGTGCTTCGATCCGTCTGCCGGCCTGATCGGCAAGATGGACGAAGGGCTCGCGATGTTTGACGACGCTGGCCAGCCGACCGAATACACGCAGGGCGTGCTGGAATTCTGCCGCCGCTTCGAAGAAGCCGGTCAGCGCACCAAGATATTCATGGACGAACTCGCAAAGCTCGACATCCTGATGGACGGCGAGATCGCGATCACCCGCAATGACATGCCCGACACGCCGTTCATCTATCGCGGCTTCCGCATGGTCGATGAAGCCAAGCTGCGCGAACTGCCGGCAGCGAAGCTCGATGACCTCGCCAAGAACGGCATGCTGATGCTGATCTATGCGCACTTGTTCTCGCTGAACCTGATGCGCTCGCTGTTCGAGCGCCAGCTCGCGCAGGGCAAGGTGCCGACGCCTGGTCAGGGCGCCGCAGCACCCGCGCTCAACTAATCAAGCCGGCCAGGGCGGCGACGCTCCGGCGCTGGTTTGCGAAACATGACGGGCAGGCAGGCCAAGGGCCGCCTGCCCGTTTTGCGTTCGGATTGGTCAACGCGCTATTCGGCGGCCTGACGCAGGCCCTCGTTACCGCCGAGCAAGGCCGTCTCAGCCCCCAACTCGCGGGTCAGGGCGGCGAGTTGCGCGGCGACGGCGGGCAGGCCCGGCCCCGGCTCGGCCATATGGCGATCGAGATAGGTCGCGCGGCAGACCTCGATCTGCATCGCATGGACGCCCGCTTGCGGCTTGCCATGGCGATCCAGAACATAGCCGCCCGAATAAGGGCGGTTCTGCGCTGCGGACACGCCGCGCGTTTCCAGATGGGTGAGCGCCCGGCCCATCAGCGCCGTGTGGCATGATGCCCCGAACCGGTCTCCCAGCACGAACACCGGCGCGCGCGCTTCGCCATCGGCCGGACGGAGCGGCGGCATGGAATGCAGATCGATCAGCAGCGCGGCGCCCCACTCGGCGCGAATCTGCGCGAGCGCTTCATCGAGCGCGGCATGATAGGCGCGGTGAATCCCCTCGATCCGCGCATCAAGTTCGGTCGGAGCAAGCCGTCCGCGCCAGATCTCGCCCGATCCCGGCAGTCGGCGCGGCACGAGCCCCAAACCGCTGCGTGCACGGGCATTGCTACGCTGGCCCAGCTCTGACGTCATGACGCCTTCGGGCCGCCCACCCTCGATCATGTCCCAGTCGATATCATCCTCAGCACGGTTGAGGTCGAGCAGCGCGCGCGGGGCATGGGCGACCAGCAGCGCCGCGCCCGTCTCGCGCGCAATCGCCACGCCGAGCCGGTCGGCATGGCGATCCTCCAGCCGCAGCTGCGCCAACGCGGAATCGCGCATCCGGGCGGTGATCTCGGCAGGATAGGCGCGACCTGCGTGCGGGACTGCCACCAGCACCGGCAAGCTCATGCGTGGCGGCGTTGTCAGCGTGAAGGCTGGCGCATCATTCAGACCCGGCACAAACCCGCCGCTCAGCGAAGCGCGAACCGGGGAAGATGCATAGCGGGAGGATCGGGAGGGCGGTGACATTCTGCTGCCCTTGCTGACGGGTTTGCACAGGCCTGTCAAAGCCTGATCAGCCGATCGGCATCTGCCGCCAGTGTGCCAATTCGCGCCACATCGGATGCATTCCGTCGCACGCACAAAGATTTCTTAAGCCGGTCCTGCTATTGCGCCTGACATGACAGCGACACGCACCCCCCGCATCCTGCTTGCCGAGGACGAAGAGGCGATGCGCGCCTATCTCGAACGGGCGCTCACCAATGCCGGCTACTTCGTCAGCGCGGTTGACCGCGGCACTGACGCTGTGCCGTTGCTGGAAACCGGCGATTACGACCTGCTGCTCTCGGACATCGTGATGCCCGAAATGGACGGGATCGAACTCGCCCAGCGCTGCGCCGAGATTTCCCCGCGCACCAAAGTGATGTTCATCACCGGATTTGCCGCCGTGAGCTTGCGCGCCAGCCGCGAACAGCCGACAGCGAAAGTGCTGTCAAAGCCCTTCCACCTGCGCGATCTGGTGCTGGAGGTGGAACGCGTGTTCGAGGAAGCCGACGCGCTGCGCGGGTAACAGTTCCGAATCGCTTGCACCTTTCTAGGGCTTGCGTTAAGGGCCGCCTCCGCCCCGAAAAGGGGCCGATCCGATGGTGCGGGCGTATAGCTCAGTGGTAGAGCACTATGTTGACATCGTAGGGGTCGCAAGTTCAATCCTTGCTACGCCCACCATCGTGTGATCCAAGACAGCCCGCCCTTTCGGCGGGCTTTTTTGTGCGCTTTCGCCGTGTGCACCAGCACTTGCAAAACTGGCGTCTGGTGCACCGCTTGCAAGCCCCGCCTCCTCTGCTAAAGCCGCGGCGGGATCTGTGAGCCTTTGGACGGGCTCGAAACAACTTCCTGTCGGTCAATCACCACAGCCCTGCGCAGACGGGGCGAGAAGGATAGGGCAACAGCCATGCAGAAAATCAAAGTCGCCAACCCCGTCGTCGAGCTTGATGGCGACGAGATGACGCGCATCATCTGGCAATGGATCCGCGAGCGGCTGATCCTGCCCTACCTCGACATTGACCTGAAGTATTACGACCTCTCGATTGAGAACCGCGACGCGACCGACGATCAGGTGACCGTCGATTCCGCCAACGCGATCAAGCAGTATGGCGTGGGCGTGAAGTGCGCGACCATCACGCCGGACGAACAGCGGGTGGAGGAATTCGGCCTCAAGAAGATGTGGAAGAGCCCCAACGGCACGATCCGCAACATCCTTGGCGGCGTTGTCTTCCGCGAACCGATCGTGATCGACAACGTGCCGCGCCTTGTGCCGGGCTGGACCGATCCCATCGTGGTCGGCCGTCATGCTTTCGGCGACCAATACAAGGCGACCGACACCCTGATCCCCGGCCCCGGCAAGCTGCGCCTGGTGTTCGATGGCGATGATGGCACCAAGATCGATCTCGACGTGTTCGACTTCCCCAGCGCCGGCGTGGCGATGGCGATGTACAACCTCGACGATTCGATCCGCGATTTCGCCCGCGCCAGCTTCAACTACGGCCTCAATCTCGGCTGGCCGGTGTACCTGTCGACCAAGAACACCATCCTCAAGGCCTATGACGGGCGCTTCAAGGACCTGTTCCAGGAAGTGTTCGACACCGAAGGCTTTGCCGAGCAGTTCAAGGCTGCCGGCATCGTTTACGAACACCGCCTGATCGACGACATGGTCGCCTCGGCGCTCAAGTGGTCGGGCAAGTTCGTCTGGGCTTGCAAGAACTATGACGGCGACGTGCAGTCGGACACCGTCGCACAGGGCTTCGGCTCGCTCGGCCTGATGACCTCCGTGTTGCTTTCACCCGATGGCAAGACGGTCGAAGCCGAAGCCGCCCACGGCACTGTCACCCGCCACTATCGCCAGCACCAGCAAGGCAAGTCGACCTCGACCAACCCGATCGCTTCGATCTTCGCCTGGACTCGCGGCCTGATGTATCGCGGCAAGTTCGACGGGACACCCGAAGTGGTGAAGTTCGCCGAAACGCTGGAGCGCGTCTGCGTCCAGACGGTCGAAAAGGGCCACATGACCAAGGACCTGGCGCTGCTGATCGGCCCCGGCCAAGCATGGCAGACCACCGAACAGTTCTTCGAGACAGTCGCGCAGAATCTCGAAAAGGAAATGGCCAGCTGGGCTTGAGGCCTGGCAAGGGAGCATAATGGCAAGCCGATCAACCGCACGTCTGGAAATCCGCCAGGCCAAACTGAAAGACGTGCGGGCGATCGGCGAGTTGGTGCGCCGTGCCTATGATGATCTGCCCGCCTATACGCAGGGCGAAATCCGCGGACAGATCAACAACTACCCCGAAGGCTGCTTTGTCGCGCTGTTCGATGGCGCGGTGGTGGGATACTGCGCTTCGATGCGGCTCGACGAGCGCGTGGCGCTGTCGGATCACACTTGGGACGAAGTGACCGGTAACGGCTTCGGCAGCCGCCACGATCCGACCGGCGACTGGCTCTACGGTTACGAGCTTTGCGTCGATCCGGCAGTGCGCGGCACCCGACTGGGGCGCAGACTTTACGAAGAGCGCCGCGCTTTGGCCGAACGGCTTGATCTCACCGGGATCGTGTTCGGTGGCCGGATGCCCGGCTACGCCCGTGCCAAGCGCCGCAAGGCAAACCGTGCCGATACGCCGCAGGAATATCTCGACCTCGTGATCGAGAGCAAGATCCACGATCCGGTGCTCCGCTTCCAGCTCGCCAACGGGTTCGAAGCAGCGGGCATCATGCCCAAATACCTGCCCGAGGACAAAGCCAGCCGCGGCAATGCCGTGCGGATGATCTGGCGCAACCCTTACGTGGATGGCGACGCTCCGCCCAAGCACCGTCTGCCGCGCGATGTCGAAAGCGTGCGGATCGCGACCTGCCAGCTGCAATCGCGCGCAGTCTCTGGCTTTGATGAATTCATGAAGCAGATCGAATATTTCGTCGATGTCGCCGCCGATTACGAAGCGGACTTTATCGTCTTCCCCGAGATGTTCACCGTCATGCTGCTCTCGGCCGAGCCGAAGGAGCTCACCCCGCTCGAAGCCATCGAGACGCTGAGCGATTATACCCCGCGCATCCGCCAGCGCCTCTCGGAAATGGCGCTCGCCTTCAACATCAACATCATCGGCGGATCTCACCCGACCCGGATGCCCGATGGTGACATCCACAACGTCGCCTATGTTTGCCTGCGCGACGGATCGATCCACGCGCAGGAGAAGATCCACCCCACCCCCAACGAAGCCTATTGGTGGAACATCAAGGGCGGCGACTCCATCGACGCCATCCCCACCGACTGCGGCCCGATTGGCGTGCTGATCTGTTACGACAGTGAATTCCCCGAACTCGCTCGGCGCTTGGTCGATGAAGGCGCGCGGATCATTTTCGTGCCATTCTGCACAGACAGTCGCCAAGGCTACATGCGGGTGCGCTACTGCTCGCAGGCGCGCGCGATCGAGAACCAGTGCTTTGTTGTCATGAGCGGCAATGTCGGCAACCTGCCCAATGTCGCCAACATGGACATCCAATACGCCCAGTCCTGCATTCTCACCCCGTGCGACTTCCCCTTCGCGCGTGACGGGATCGCGGCCGAGGCATCCGAGAATGTCGAGACGCTGACGATCAGCGACGTCAACCTCGCCGATCTCAGCTGGGCACGCGCCGAAGGCACGGTGCAGAACCTCGCCGACCGCCGCTTCGATCTCTACCGGATCGAGTGGGACAAGCGCGTCGGCAACATCAAGGACCCGCTGGGCGAACAGCACGTCACCGGACAGAAGCAGCCAATCGGACCGCACGGCGCAGGCGGTGGATGACAGGGGCGCAGCGCCACGTTAAGCCGATGGCGTGGCTGGCGAACTGACCCTCTCTCCTTTCCTGTCTGACGCGCTAGTGATCCTCGGCGCGGCGGGAATCGTGATTCCGGTGTTCGCCCGGTTCCGCATCACTCCGATCATCGGTTTCATCCTGATCGGTGTGCTGGTCGGCCCGTTCGGCCTCGGCTCGCTGGTCGAGCGAATACCCTGGCTCTATTACGTCACCATCAGCGATCCCGAACGACTAACGCCCTTCGCGGATTTCGGCATCGTGTTGCTGCTGTTCGCCATCGGGTTGGAGCTGAGCTTCAATCGCCTGTGGGAAATGCGCAAGCTGGTGTTCGGACTCGGCGCGCTGGAACTGCTGATTATCGGCTCTTCGCTCGCGGTCTTCCTCGGGTTGGCAGGCAGCATGAGCCCCGCTGGCGCGCTGGCGCTCGGATTTGCACTCGCCTTCTCCTCGACCGCGATCGTGCTGCCGATTTCCGGCACCCGCACGCCGGTTGGGCGCGCTGCGCTATCCATGCTGCTGTTCGAGGATATCATGATCGTCCCGATCATCTTCATCCTCGGCGCATTGGCGCCCAATGCGTCAGATGATGGCTGGGGCGGCATCATCGAGACCTTGTGGCAGGGCGGGCTGGTGATCGCTGTGCTGCTGATCGTCGGCCGGTTCGCCCTCCCCCGCCTGTTCGCACAGGCCGCGCGGACCAAGAACCCCGAACTGTTCCTTGCCGCCTCGCTGCTGGTGGTGATCGGCGCAAGCCTTGCGACGGCTCTGGTCGGCCTCTCGCCCATCGTCGGCGCGCTGATCGCTGGCCTGCTGATCGCCGAAACGGAGTATCACACCGAGGTCGAGCAGATCATGGAGCCGTTCAAGGGCCTCGCGCTGGGCGTGTTCCTGATCACGGTCGGCATGAGCATCAACCTGTTCGATATCGGCGCGCATATCGGCGAGATTGCGCTCGCAGTGGTCGGCGTGTTGGTGTTCAAGGCGGCCGTCACCGGCGTATTGCTGCGGCTGATGGGCGCGCGGCGCAGCACGGCTGCGGAAACCGGCGTGCTGATGGCCTCGCCGTCGGAAACCACCCTGATCGTGCTTGCCGCCGCGACAAGCGCGCTGGTGATCGACATGGAAACCGCGCGCTTCTGGCAGACCGTTACCGCTATTGGTCTCACCATCACGCCGCTGCTGGCGAAGCTTGGCGCGATGATCGCGCGCCGGGTGGACGGGGTCGCCGCGATCGGCGGCACGGATGACAGCGACGATGTCCGCACCATCATCGTTGGCGGCGGCCGGGTCGGTCGGCTGGTGGCCGACATGATGCAGACTCACGGCAAGCCCTATGTGATGATCGATTCCAACCCCGACCTCATCGCCGATGCCAAGCGCGACGGCTATCGCGCGATCTTCGGCGATGCCGCTCGCGGCGATACGCTCGCCCGGCTCGGGGTCGAGGTCGCACCCGCCGTGGTGCTGACAATGGACGAGCCGGTGCTGGCCCAGCGGCTGGTCACGAAGCTGCGGCAGACCTATCCCGACTTGCTGATCGTCGCCCGCGCCCGCGACACGGACCATGCCGCGGCCATGTACCGCGCCGGAGCGAGCCATGCGGTGCCTGAAACGCTGGAAAGTTCGCTCCAGCTATCGGAAGCTGTGCTGGTCGATATCGGGGTCGCGATGGGCCCGGTGATCGCCTCGATCCATGCCAAGCGCGACGAGTTCCGCGAACAGCTCGAACGCGATGGCGGGCTCAGCGAAAAGCCGAAATTACGGACGTCGAACAGCGCGCCGGCTTAGTCCTCTGCGATACGCCATTGCGTCACCCAGACATAGGGCCGCGCATCGGGTGCCTTGCGCAGGCTGAAACCACGCCGCGCCTCAAGGCAGGTGTCATAGGCAATGCGCGCCGTGTTGCTGGAACGCACCGGGCGGCAGGTCGTGACGCGGCCGTGTTCATCAAAGGTCACCGCAACAATCACCTGTGCCTCAATATCATTCTGCAAGGCATCGCGCGGGTATTCCATCGACCGATATTGGAGATCGGCGAGCGTTAGGCGCTCATTCTCGGGAGGGATCGCGTAACTGCCAAAGGTGACGGGCCGCCCTTCAAACGGATAGGCCGTGGACATCCGAAAAGTCGCGTCGCCCTTGTTCGGCTGGCCGGTGTGGCTGCGAATGCTCAGCCGGTAGGTTGCGCTTGTATAATCGAGGACCAGCCCCGGATATGGCTGGAACCGCCCCACCCGCAGCGCCTGTGTGCAGAGAGCTTTTCCCGCAGGCGCAAGCTTCTCGTTTGGGTCAAACCGGCAGTCCTGCACCGTGCCCGCAGCATTGATTGTGAGTTCGACATCGAGCCGCTCGCGCCCCTGATCAAAGCCGCGGCGAAACGGCATGAGCGCCTCGTCGAGAATGCCGAGGTCCAGCACCCCCGCGCCGGTCACATCGAAAACGTCGCCAACGAAAATGATCTCCGCTTGATCCTGCGCTACGGCGGGCATGGCTTGCACACAAGCAAGCACCGCCGCCAAAGGGCTGGCACTGCGAAGGGTCATCCCGCCATAACGGCCTTCACCGCCGCGAGCGCATCAGCCGCCTTGGCCCCGTCCGGCCCGCCGCCCTGCGCCATATCGGGTCGGCCGCCGCCGCCCTTGCCGCCGAGCGCTTCAACACCCGCGCGCACCAGATCAACCGCGCTGAACCGGCCGGTGAGATCGTCCGTCACAGCCGCCGCGATACTCGCCTTGCCGTCATTGACCGCGATGATCGCCGCCACACCCGATCCCATGCGCTGCTTGGCCGCATCGAGCAGCGGGCGCAGTTCCTTGGGGTCGAGCCCGTCGAGCACCTGACCGCTGAAGGCAACGCCCGCGATCGCTTCGTCCGCCGCAATCGCGCCGCCGCTTGCACCGCCACCGCCCAACGCCAGCGCCTTCTTCGCCTCGGCCAGTTCCTTTTCGAGCCGCTTGCGTTCGTCGAGCAGCGCCGCGAGGCGCGCGGGCACTTCCTCGGGTGTCGCGCGGATAACACTCGCCGCCGCCTTGAGCGCCTCTTCGCGGCTGACCAGAAATTGGCGCGCGCCTTCACCAGTCATCGCTTCGATCCGGCGAACGCCCGATGAAACCGCGCTTTCCGACACGATCCGGAACACGCCGATATCGCCAGTCGCGCGCACATGGGTGCCGCCGCACAATTCGACGGAGTAGTTGCGCCCTTCCTTGCCCGACCGGCCCATCGCCAGCACGCGCACCTCGTCGCCGTACTTTTCGCCGAACAGCGCGAGCGCGCCAGCGGCAACAGCGTCATCCGGGGTCATCAGGCGGGTCGAAACCTGCTCGTTGGCGCGGATTTCGGCGTTCACTTCGGCTTCGACCGCCGCAATATCGTCCGGCGTGAGCGCCACTGGGTGTGAGAAGTCGAACCGCAGGCGATCTTCGGCGACCATGCTGCCCTTCTGGGTCACGTGCCCGCCCAGACGATTGCGCAGAGCAGCGTGGACCAGGTGGGTAGCTGAGTGATTGGCGCGGATACGGTCACGGCGATCGGCATCGACCTTCATCTCGACCGTGTCGCCAACCGCGATCTCGCCAGCTTCGATGCGCACCTGATGCGCGTGGAGGCGGCCCAAGGGCTTGGACGTGTCGGTGACTGTGCCCTTGAAGCCTGCGAGGCTCGCCATAGTGCCAGCATCGCCGGTCTGCCCGCCGCTTTCGCCGTAGAACGGGGTCTGGTTGGTCAGGATCACGACTGCGTCACCCGCTGCGGCGCTAGCGACTTCGGCGCCGCCCTTGACGATGGCGACCACCCGGCCTTCTCCGCTGGTGGCGGCATAGCCGGTGAATTCGCTCGCGCCTTCGCGTTCGGCGATGTCGAACCAGACTTCGCCCGAGGCGGCGTCGCCGCTGCCCTTCCACGCGGCGCGGGCGGCGGCCTTCTGGCGCGCCATCGCGGTGTCGAAGCCGTCCTTGTCGACACCGATACCGCGCGCGCGCAGGGCGTCCTCGGTGAGGTCATAGGGGAAGCCGTAGGTGTCATAGAGGCGGAAAGCGATTTCGCCGTCCAGCTCGCCGCCCGTCGCGAGGTCGCCGGTAGCTTCGTCGAGGAGCTTGAGGCCCTTGTCGAGTGTCCGGCGGAACTGGGCCTCCTCACGCTCAAGCACTTCGGAAATCAGCGCCTGCCCGCGGACGAGCTCGGGATAGGCTTGGCCCATCTCGGTAACGAGCGCGGGGACGAGGCGATGCATCAGAGGCTCGGCCGCGCCGAGCAGGTGCGCGTGACGCATCGCGCGGCGCATGATGCGGCGCAGAACATAACCGCGGCCTTCGTTGGAGGGGAGCACGCCGTCAGCCATCAGGAAGCTCGTCGAGCGCAGGTGATCGGCGATCACGCGGTGCGATGCAGCTTGTTCGCCTTGGGCGGCAACGCCGGTGAGCGCTTCGCTGGCGGCGATCAGTGCCTTGAAGGTGTCGGTGTCGTAATTGTCATGCACGCCCTGAAGCACCGCGGCGACGCGTTCGATGCCCATGCCGGTGTCGATCGAGGGCTTGGGCAAATCGCGGCGGGTGCCGTCGGCCTGCTGCTCGTATTGCATGAAGACGAGGTTCCAGATCTCGACGAAGCGGTCGCCGTCTTCATCGGGGCTGCCGGGAGGGCCGCCGAAGATGTGGTCGCCGTGATCGTAGAAGATCTCCGAGCATGGACCGCAGGGGCCGGTGTCGCCCATCGACCAGAAATTGTCGCTGGTGGGGATGCGGATGATGCGGTCATCGGGCAGGCCCGCGATCTTGCGCCACAAGGCGTGGGCTTCATCATCGGTGTGGTAGACGGTGACGGTCAGCTTGTCCTTGGGCAGACCCCATTCGCCGGTGAGCAGGGTCCAGGCGTGTTCGATCGCCTGCTCCTTGAAATAGTCGCCGAAGGAGAAATTCCCGAGCATTTCGAAGAAGGTATGGTGGCGCGCGGTGTAGCCGACATTGTCGAGATCATTGTGCTTGCCGCCCGCGCGGACGCATTTCTGCGAGGAGGCCGCGCGCGGGGATGCGGGGGTTTCCAGTCCGGTGAAGACATTCTTGAACGGCACCATCCCGGCGTTGACGAACATCAGCGTCGGATCATTGTACGGCACAAGCGGCGCCGAAGGCGTGGCGGTGTGGCCAGCCTTGCTGAAGTATTCGAGGAAGGAGCGGCGGATTTCGTTCGTCGATGTCATGGCGGTGCAGTTAGGCAAACCGCGAGGATTTCGCAATGGAGCGCGCAAAATCGGCCGTCACGCTGCTGCAATGACCGGGCAAAGATGGCACAATAACCCCGCGATAACCCCGCGATAACCCCGCCATAACCCGCCGACACCCCGCACCGAAAAGCCGACCAGCACCCCATGGCGGGATGGTGATCGGCTTCACGGTTGTCCGGGTGGCAAGCGCGCGATGCTTGCCCGATACCCGCTTAGGGATCAGTCGTCAGAGTCCGCGTCCGGCCCTGTCATCATTTCCCCGGCGACCTGATCGGTGCGGCTGCGGATCGCAGCTTCCAACCGGTCGCAAACTTCAGGATGCTCCTTGAGATAGGTCTTGGCGTTTTCACGGCCCTGACCGATGCGGATGCTGTCATAAGAGAACCAGCTCCCCGACTTTTCCACCAGCCCTGCCTTCACGCCGAGATCGATGATCTCACCGATCTTGGAGATGCCTTCGCCGTACATGATGTCGAATTCGACCTGCTTGAACGGCGGGGCGACCTTGTTCTTGACCACCTTGACGCGAGTTGCGTTGCCGGTGATTTCATCACGATCCTTGATCTGCCCGGTGCGGCGGATGTCGAGACGGACCGAAGCGTAGAACTTCAGTGCGTTGCCGCCAGTGGTGGTTTCCGGGTTGCCGTACATCACCCCGATCTTCATGCGCAGCTGGTTGATGAAAATCACCATGCAGCGCGAACGGCTGATCGAGCCGGTCAGCTTGCGCAGGGACTGGCTCATCAAGCGGGCCTGAAGGCCAACGTGCGAATCGCCCATTTCCCCTTCGATTTCCGCGCGCGGCACCAGAGCCGCGACCGAATCGACCACCAGCACATCGATCGCGTTGGAACGCACCAGCGTATCGACGATCTCAAGCGCCTGTTCGCCAGTATCGGGTTGCGAGACGATCAGCTCGTCAATGTCGACGCCGAGCTTCTTGGCATAGACCGGATCGAGCGCGTGTTCCGCGTCCACGAACGCCGCCGTGCCGCCCATCTTCTGCGCTTCGGCAATGACGTGCAGCGCCAGCGTGGTCTTGCCGGAGCTTTCCGGGCCGTAAACTTCGATCACCCGGCCGCGCGGCAGGCCGCCGATGCCGAGCGCAATATCCAGACCCAGCGATCCGGTCGAAATCGCTTCGACCTGCATGGTCTCCTTCGAGCCCAGCTTCATGGCCGAACCCTTGCCAAAGGCACGGTCAATCTGTGCAAGCGCAGCTTCGAGAGCCTTTTGACGATCCACGGCTTTTTTGTCCTCTTCCACCAATTTCAATTGGGTAGCCATCGCACGCGCTCCTTCGATTGACCAGAGGCGGCAAAACAGTTTTCCGCCGCCCGGTGGAGCCTATGTATCGCATTTGTTCTCATGGAACAAGTAGGGAACGAAAAATTTTCCGCAGGAACCGCGCAGCCCGAGCCTACTCGTCCGCAGCTTCGCGGTGCTTCCAGTCGAAGGCCTGCGTCTGATTGGCCGGCACGGTCAGTTCCACCGTCTGGTAGCCGTTCTTCACCTCGACCTTTCGGCCTGGGAACCGGATGTCGTATTCGCCCGCATAGCCCACTTGCAGCCGCAGGGTGATGGGGTGGGGATTGGCGTTGGTGGTCCGCGCACGCATCGGCGTCCATTGGCGCGCATCCTTGGGCGGACCTTTATCGGTGGCCCCACCGCAGCGCACGAAGACCTGCGCACTGGTGCCGAGTTCGAGTTCGATATCCTGCCCGCGCGCATAATCGCGCAAGTTCACCTGAGCTGCGAGCTGCGGGCCGCGCGACGTTGGCTCATAAAGCGTCATCGCGCCTTGCGGCAGGGCGATGCCGAGGCCCTTTTTCTCTTCGTTCTTGGTCACCAGCAGCAGGGTCGCGGCGACGAAATCCTCGTCCTCCGCATCTTCAGCCTTGATCCAGTCCCATGGATCGCAATCGCCCGCCTGATAGAGATAGCGTGCCTTCACCGCATCCTTGTTGAGGAAGGCGACCTGCTTCAGCCCCTTGGCCGAGACATCGACCCGTTCGGGCACGCGGAACAGCTTGAGATCGCCGATGTCCTCTTCTTCCGCGGTGACGACCGAGGGGGACTCGAAGACCTCCTCACGGCGCGAAGCGGTGACCATAATCGTGCGGTCTTCCATCGCCATCATCGCCGGGGCGGGATAGGCCATTTCCGGGGCGTACATGACCGAAGGCGGCGGCGGCGGAATGCCGCCAGTGCTGGTTGTGCCCAGCGGGTAGCAGGTCAGCCACAGCGCCTTAGCCACCGGCGGATCGGCGAGGCTTTCATAGTCGCTGTCGACATTGAGCTTGCCGGCGATGATCTGGAGCCGGGCTTTGTCGAAGCTCTGGCCATTGTCATTGACGAGGGTGAGCCAGCTCAGGACCCCCATGTCGAATTCCCCGGCCCCGCCCTTCTCCTGCATGGTGGCGACGTAATTGGCCTGCCAGTCGAAGCCCCAGGCAAGATAGGTCAACGTCACATCGTAGGTGCCGCCTTCAGGCGAGCGGGTGTCGACCGAGAACACAGGGCTGGCCGAAAGCCCGTCCGGCACACGGTCGTAGGTGAGGGTTTCGGGCAGGCCCGAACACTGCACCGCTTCAAAGCCCTCGCTGGTTTGCAGCACCAGACCGCCATCTGCGCGGGTGCGCACCACGGCGCGCTCGCTCACCTGCGCACCGGTCGCGGGGTTCATCCGAGTGATCGTCACCCGGTTGCCAAGCGTTCCGTCAACCAGCGATGCTGGCGAAAGCAGCTGCGCGTTGCGGTTCTTCTCGATCGTACCGCCGGGCAGGCCGGTGACGATGGCCGAGACGCCGATCATGCCTTCAGCCACGCCTTCGAAGCGGATGGTCGATTCGCCCTTGGGCAGCGTCACCCGCCGGGTCTCACTGATCATGGCGAGGCCTTGGGGGTAATCGGCCTCGAGAGGCTCGTCCACGTCGCGGTCGGGATCGCGGTAGATGGTGACCGCGATGTCAGATGGGGGTGCTGCGTCGATCACCTCGCGCGCCCATAGCGGCGCAGCGAGCACCGCAGCTCCCATCAGCGCAAGGGATCGCAGGCGCACGGCCCGACCCTCAGTAGCGGGTTTCGTAGGTGACGCGGATCACCCGTTCACCCTCGGCCGGGATGGGGACGATGAAGCGCCGCTGGTCATTGTTGAGTTGCTCACCCTTGATGTCTTCAGAGGTGATGCGGAAATCATCCGACCACCAATTGCGGTTGAGGCCGGTTTGGGTGAGCTGCACCTCGACAGGTTCGGCTTTCGCGTTGGTCAGGGTATAGCGCATGGTGGTGCGGTAATAGGTCTTCGGCCGCTCCAGCGTGACTTCCTGCACGACCTTGCCATCCTCAACCACGCGGTAACGCGCGCTCTTTTCCCATTCATCTGCGGTGATAGTTTCGCGCTTTTCGACTTCGGACTTGACCGTGATGTCGAAGGCCTCGCCCGTCACCAGCGAAAGATCGCTGCCCATCGGGGTGTGGGAGATCGCTTTTTCGCCGATGAACTGCGGCGTGCCTTCGCTGTCGCGCTGGTAGAAGCGCACCGTCCCGGCCGGGAGCGCATCGCCGAGGCCCTGATCGCGCGAGGTTGAAAAGGCGATGCGGCTTTCGACGTTCTCCGGCTCCTCGTCATTCTGTTGCCAATAAACGCTGTGCGAATAGATCTTGCGTGCGGCCACCCCCTGCACGTCGAGGAAGCTCACCTGCTTGGTCTGCGCATTGGCGACCGTAGTCCGCGCGCTGATCGGGTAGAGGTAGAAATCGCCCAAGCGCTCGCGGCTGGCCGCCTCTGTGCCGGCGCGGGTCATGCCGCGATCGCCGAAGCTGCGTCCGCCGCCCGAGCTTGCATCCCCCGCACTTGCAGGGGCGCCTGCGACCAGCACGGTATCGGCCTGGTGGAAGGTGGTGCCGGTCTGGTTGGTCAGCGTCACCCAGCCCTGCATGTCGATGGTGCCGCCCTTCTCGTTATAGAGCGCGACATAATCCGCGCTCCAGCCGAGACCATTGGTCAGGTAGCGCAGCGCCACCGGCCGCGTGCCGGTGCGGGTGCTGTCGAGATTGACCGAAAGCGTAGGGCGCGCGCGAAGATTGGGCGGGACGCGGTCGAAGATGACCCGCACCGGCAGGCCATCATCGCGCAGCACCTCGATCCGCTCCCCGATCTTGAGCACCGTGCCGCCCGCGACCGAGAGCACCGTCGCCCGCTCGCGGGTCTCGACGCCGGTGGCGGGGTTGGTGCGCAGCAGGGTGACAGTTTGGCCGACGGCTTTCTCCATCAGCTTGGTCGGGGTGAGCAGGTCGTAATCGAAGTTCTGTTCGATGATCGTGGTGTTCGCCGCCGCAAAGCTCAGCGTCTGGGGCTGGATCTGAGCCGAGACGTCGGGGAATTCCACCCGGCTCCGGCCTTGGGCAATTGGGAGCTGGCGCACGTCCTGCACCAGCGCGAGGTTGTTGTTATAGATCGTGAGAGCAACCTCGCCCTGCGCCGATTCGGAGCGCGCGCTGTCGTCAGACGTCTGCGCTGCAGCGCCTGCCGCCAGCAACGCCGCTGCCGATACGCTGCACATAGCGCTGAATGCCCGGTCAATCATCTCGTACCCCTCCTGCCTATGACAATGAGGATGAACGACTTGGACGCTTTCTCCAAGGTGAATGGGGCGCTTTCCCGCCGAAAAGGGGGATCGAGCGCGGCTTACGCCCCGGTGGCTTGCACCGCCCGCGCCTCGCGCAACACCGCGCCGACCTTGTCGCCGATCGAGGCGACGCTGAAGGGTTTGGCGATGAAGTGCATGTCGGGAATGTCGATGTCGCGGCGGAGCTGTTCCTCGGCATAGCCGGACATGAACAGCACCGGCATGTCCGGCAGTTTGGCACGGATCGCGCGGACCATTGCGGGGCCATCCATCCCCGGCATCACCACGTCCGAGACGACGATATCGAACTTCGCCGTGCCCTCGGTGATCGCGGCGAGGCCCTCTTCGCCATTGGCGCAGGCCGTGACGTCATATCCCGCCCGCGCCAGCGCCCGTTCGGCGACGATGCGGACCATGTCCTCGTCCTCGACCAGCAGCACCTTGCCGCCCGCCGACCAGTCGGACGAGACCAGTTCCTGCACCGGGCGCTTCTTGGGCATCTCGCCGCGATGGACCGGGAAATAGACCGTGAAGCGTGCGCCGGTCGGGTGGCCGCTCTTATCGGTGATGTTGTCGGCAAAGATGAACCCGCCCGATTGCTTGACGATCCCGTAAGCGGTCGACAGGCCGAGGCCCGTGC